>ERZ1673738.46-NODE-46-length-208822-cov-12.947027_pt1 | contig 208822 bp, 167 predicted proteins | sample MGYA00580198_ERZ1673738 | MGnify/ENA primary metagenome ERZ1673738 (study PRJEB41218, sample SAMN15661784) | gut metagenome | host: Homo sapiens | place: Canada: London | collected 2015-08-20/2019-03-30 | study: EMG produced TPA metagenomics assembly of... | reverse complement strand
GAAAGAGTCTGCCGGCGGGAGCGTACAATTAGTACGTGACCAGTGGCAGCGGGTTTCTTAACCGAACTATATTCGCCAAACGATTAGGGCGCGTCAAAAGGAGATTCAGGCGAATATTTGAAAGAGTCTGCCGGCGGGAGCGTACAATTAGTACGTGACCAGTGGCAGCGGGTTCTTAACCGAACTATATTCGCCAAACGATTAGGGCGCGTCAAAAGGGGGTTCAGGCGCCTTAATAGAGGAATTTCAGGCTTTCTACAAGCTCGGCTTTCGTCTCGGCAAGCGGATGCGCGCAAATATGGAAAGTGTCGCGCGCCCATCCGGCTTCGGTATTGATGCGGGCAAATACGATGTCGTATCCGCAGTCCCGCACGGTTCCGGCGATTTTGTACAGCAGCCCCGCCCTGTCGCGCCCCCGCACTTCGAGAACCGTCTTGCCGCTTTCGCGGCGCAGAAACACGTCGGACAAAACGGATTCGTTCTTGCGCCGCCGCGAACCGTAGAACATCTCGGCCACTTCCGCGTCAAGCGCGCGGTTGTCGGACAGCGCCGAGGCCACGCGGCGCGAAAAGAGCTCGCGTATGCGCATGTTGTTGGAGACGCCGCCGTATAACCCCGTGAGGTAAAAAGTGTTTATGGTCACGCCGTCTGAGCGCGTCAGAACCTTGGAACCGAGAATGTCGAAGCCCGATATGCTCAAAACCCCCGCGAGAACCGAAAACATGCCCGCCCTGTCGTTGGACACGGCGCAGAGGCGCGTTATGCTGCGGTTGGGGTCGTCTATCCACTCGAACACGGGGGAATCGGGATTTTTGCGCTTTTTAAGCGCCTCCACGAGCCTTATGTGCATCGAGACGTCGCTTTGGTTATGGAAGGAAAAATAGCTCGGAGGCATGCAGAACATGTGCTCTTCGACAAGCTCGCGCCGCCCCTCGAATTCGGGCAGCGCGCTCAGTTCCGCGAGAGCCTTTAAACGCTTTTTCGCAAAGGTGTTTTCGGCGCCAGCGCCCTTGCGGATATATGAGAGCGTCTCGCGGTAAAGGCTCTCGTGCAGCCCCTGTTTGTAGGAATTCCAAAAACCCTCGGCGGTGCCGCTTGCGTCGCAAAAGGTGGTTATGTAAAGCAGTTTCAGGGTTTCCTCGTCGCCCGCGATAGCCGCAAACTTCGCGATTTCCCCTTCGTCCTCGATATCGTGCGACTGCCAGAACCGCGCCATTTCAAGGTGGTTCTTGACGATTAGGACAACGGTGTCCGCGTCCTCGTCGGGCACGCCGAGACGCCGCAGAACCCTGCCGGCTATCTCCGCGCCGACCTCCGCGTGGCCGCGTATTCCGTCGCCCTTGCCGATGTCGTGAAGGAAGAGAATCAGATATGCAAGCAGCGGGTTGCGCATTCCCGTCAGAACCTTGTGGTAGTGCCAATATAGGCCGTCAGACCTGCGCGCGCAAAAGATTTTGTCGAGATGGGCTATACAGTTGAGGGTGTGCATATCGGCCGTGTAGCGGTGGTAGAACTCGCGCTGCACCATGCAGGTTATGTCCATAAATTCCGGAATGAACCGCCCGAGAACGCCCCAATAATGCATTACTTCAAGCGCGGGGAAAACGCCGCCCCTGAATTGGAGTATGGAGAGAAACCGCCTCCTGTTTTCGGGGTCGGCGCGGTAGGCATCGTCGATGAGTTCGCGGGCGTCTTTGAGCTCGACTTCGAGGGTGTCGCTCGGCGCGCACCCGTAGGCCTGGCAGTATTGGAAAAGCCGCAGAATGCGCGCGGGCTTGCGCTTGAAAACGCCCCTGCGCACCGCGCTGATTTCGCCGCGGTACGCGCAAAACCCGTCGATTTCGTACTTTCTGTTGCGGGGTACGCGCGAACCAAGCTGGCGCATTGTCGCCAAGACGTCTTTCGGAAGGCGCACGCCCATGCGTTTTCTCGCGGTCTTGGATAGCGTGTCGATTGCCCGGAAAGACTTGTAGACCTCGCGCATAAAGGCCTCGACGCGCTCCTCCTCCGTCGCGCCCCCGAACCCGAGACGCTCGGCGACCGACGGCTGATTCTCGAGGTCGAGGACGTCCGTCGGGCGGTTTGTCTGGAAGTGGAGGTCGTTGCGCACCCTAAGCAAAAAGCCGAACGCACGGCGCAAGGCTTTGTACTCGGCGGCGGAGAGCAGCCCCCGCCGCATGAGAGCCTCTATCTTCGGCGAGCCGAAGTTCAGCAGCGCCTTCCAGCGCATCGTCTGAAAGTCGCGCAGGCCGCCGATTCCGTTTTTTATGTTGGGTTCCTGTATGTACGGCGTCCAGTTGAACGCGGCGTGGCGGTCGCGCTTTAAGCGCATGAGAGTGTCGAAATGCTCCTTTTTGGAGGGCTGGCACGCGGCGTCGAACATGCGCCGGAAGCGCGAATATAGCGCTTCGGCGCCGCATAAGAAACGGGCGTCGAGCAGCGAGTTTTTCAAAAGCGCGTCTTCTGCGGCGCGCTCGAGAATTTCGCTCTCGGTCGCGCTCGTGTGCCCGAGCTTCACGCCGGTATCCCAGAGCGGATACATTACGCCGTCCACAAGGAGCTCCTTTATTCCGTCTCCGACGCCGTCCTCGTAGAGGAAAAGTATGTCTATGTCGCTGTTCGGCGAGAGTTCCGAACGCCCGTATCCGCCTATGGCCGCTATGCATGCCTTGCCGCCTATGCGCCCGTCCTTGCGCAACCGCTTTTCGAGAAACCCGTTCCAGAGAAATTTTACAGACTCGTCGACCGCGGCGGAAATCGCCGCGCATACCGCACCGCCCGGAGCGCCGCCCAAATGCGCCTTCAAAATTTCCGCGCGGGAAAGGCGCAGACACTCCTTTACCGCCCCGCCGGCGTCCTTTCGGCCGGCGAGAAATTCCGCGCATCTCCGCGCGGCGTTTTCCGGAAGTTGAAACCAGCACATGGCAAACGCGGCTTAGTTGCAGGTAAATCTTATTGAAATTTAAAAAACATTCTGCCAAATTGTCGGAGAATTTGAAAGAAATATCGGTCGGCAGCAGAAAAACAAAAACTTTTTAAACGCGCTAAAATGGAAGAAGAAATCATAAAAAACGACAAGTCGCAGGCCCTCTTGCCCGCGATGGGACTGCTGGGGTTGGGTGTCGGCGTAGTCGCGCTCGTTCTCGGGATATTCGCGATGAAGAAATCCGGCGACGTCTCCGCGAGCATGACCGACAAAATCGAGAAAGCCGCCGCCCTCTCGCTCGAGATAAAGAAGCTCGGCGACCGGGTGGATTCGCTCGCCTTACAGCTCGAAGATTTGAAATCCGGCGACGGGAACCGCGTCGAAAACCTCGCAAGGCAGACGAACGCCGCCGTGAGGCAGTTGAACTCCATGATTTCCGAGAACCGCAACTCCATAGCCGACATAAATAAGGCCTTGGAAGAGCTCGCCAAACGCCCTGCGGCCGCAAGGCGCGCGGAGGCTCCCGCGGCCGCGCCGCAACCCCAACCCGAGAGCCAGGCCGCCGCCGGCGCCGAGGGCGGAGTTCACATAATCCAAAGCGGCGATACTTTCGCCAAAATCGCGATGAAATACAAGACGACCGTAGACGCGCTAATAAGGGCGAATCCGGACTTGCGCCCATCGCGCCTTATGATAGGCCAAAAGGTCGTTATTCCGCAATAAGGCGGAAAAAACTTTTGGAGAAAGCGGGCCGGAGTGAAACTCCGGCCCGTTTTTTTTGACCGCGGGGCCGCCGCAAAAATGCGGAAGCTTTGCCTATCTGCCGCACGCGCCGAGCATTTCGCGCGTCCACAACCTGTTCGGGACGAGCCTGTCGGACTCAGCGAAAGACGCTTTCGCCGCTCCCGCCATTCCGAGGCCGAGCTCGCCGAGACCCTTTGTGTAATGGGCGCGGGCGTTTATCTGCTCGACAGTCTCTCCCGTGGTGCCCTCCGCGCCGTAAAAGTTCACGTGGCTCCTGACGATTCCGCCCCCGCCGTCGCTGACGAGCGCCCTGAACAGCGCTTCGGCCTCCGCTTTCCTTCCGAGCTTTGCGAGCGCCAAACCCTTCCAATAGCGGTAGTCAGTTTTTTTGGCATTCACCTCCGCCGCCTTGCGGTAGTTTTCCTCCGCCTTGGCGGAGTCGCCCGCCGCCTCCCACACGCCGGCAATCATTGCGTATATCTGGGCGTCGCGCGGAGTGCGGGTGTCGTAGAGAAATACCTGGTGGTTTTCGGGATACTCGAAAGCTTTTTGCATCAGTCCCGCGGCGGCGGCGTAGTCGCCCTTTCCGGCCTTCGCAACGCCCGCCGTCAAAACGGCGTCCACATATATGTCGTGGAAATTAGCCACGCCCTCGCGCGTCGGGAAATAGCAGTCGCGCAGCAGTCCGAGCACCCGGTCGCAGTCCCCGACATACGTGCCCGTCACGACCTCCGATGCGAGCGGATAATAGCGTTTGACGCATGCGGAATGGTTCTTTTTGAGGAGTTCGTAGCGCGCGCGGACATCTTCGCCGCCGGCCTCGAAAACCTGGTCGCCCTCTTCGAGAAAAATCGGCTGCGGATCGAGCGCGATAGCCTTGCGGTAATACTCCGCGGCTTTCCGATAATCCTTAAAATGCTTCCAATTCGCCCACCCGAGGTTTCTCCAAACCATCGCGAATTCCGGATTGAGCCCGGCGCATTTTTCCCACTCGGCGACCGCCCTCTCCGGAATCTTGTCGTAAAAGAGATTGCCGAGATAGTAATGAATCTTCCAGTTGTCGGGAATGATGCGGTTCATCTTTTCGAGGACGCGCGCGGTCTCGAGCCTGAACGCGTTGGCGAACGGGCGGTCCAGCGCCTCCCTGAAATATTTTTCCGCGCGGGCTTTGTCGCCCGACTCGTCCGCCAAATTTCCGAGCCACATTTTTGCCGTGGCATATCCGGTCTTCGCGTCTATGTATTCCAAAAGTTCTGCGGCGTCCGCGGCAAATCCGCCCCTCTTGTAGGCGAGCGCAAGCTCTATGTACGATTCCGGCTCGTCGCGCATCAGCCTTTTAAAGTCCCCGCCGCCGGAGAGGATACCCTTTTCGCGAGCAGCGAAGGCGTTTACCGGATCGAGCGCGAGCGTCTTTTCGGCGGTTTCGAGGGCCGCACTTTTTTCGCCCTTGGCGCGGAGAACGGCGGTTTTAAGGTTGAGCGCTGGAATGTTGCGGGCGTTGTACGCCAAAGCCTCGTCGAGCCGCTCGATGGCGGAGTCGAAATCTCCGCGCGCGGAATAAATCTGCGCAAGCTGCGCGTTGGCCGCGGAGTTGCAGGCGTAGCTCCAAAGCGCGCGGTAAAACATGTCGACCGCCTCGTCCGTCCTTCCGAGGGCGGCGAGGACGAGCCCGAGATTGTACACGGCCTCGCAGTCCTTCGGGCGAGTGTAGTCTTTGGTCTGCCGCGCTATGGCGGCCCTCAGGTGTTTTTCCGCCCTTTTTAAATCCCCGCGCCGCCGCCATATCGCGCCCATTTGGGTGTTAGCGCGCGCATCTCCCGGGTCGCGCCGCAGAACCTCCGCAAAATAATCCTCCGGCTTGACAAACGGGTTGTGGAACTGGAGGTTGCGCAGGCCGACGAAATAGCACTCTTCGGAGTTTTCTATCTCGCGCGGAGGCAGGGGAGGCTTCACTATTTCCGGAAGGGGTTTGTCCGGATCCTTCTCAACCGCCTTGTAGTCGAGCATCGCCCTTCCGGACTGGTCGGAAAGAACCATGCGGAAGTCGCTTTCTTTCGCGTCCGCGCCGACATCCATCGACTCCGAAAAAGGCGATTCGGGTGATACGTCTATTTTGCGCGAAAATATTTTTTCATCTCCGCGGAAGAGCGAAAGCCGGAGCCCGTCGAACTTTTGGGTGGCGTTTACCGCCATGGATATTTTTCCGCCTTCGACATTGAGATTCATGGCGGCAAGTTTTGACGCCTGCCTCACGCCCCCCATATTGCGTATGCCGTAATACCACTGCGTGAAAGTCTTGGTCTCGCACGGATATATCCAGTTGTAGTCGGGCTGGTTGTCCGAGTACGCGCCCATCATAAGCTCCACATAGTGCCCCGCCCCGTCGGTGAGGATTTTCGTTGGCCAGCCGGAATTCGGCCCCCACAGCCAGAATTTTCCGCCGGGCGAAATATGGCGGTTCGCCACCATGAGCGTGCCCGCGTCCCTGCCGTGGTCGTAGCCGCCTATGAAATCTTCCTTGCGGTCGAAGGCGAATATTGAATTGCCAACGGGGTGGTTTTTCCACCACGACGCATCGATGCCGTTGCGGTACTCGTCGGTTCCGTTGAACGGCTCGCTGGTGACCGGCCAGCGGCAGAAGCTCGACTTGCAGTGGAAGGTCCCGAACTCCGTGCTCTGCGGGAAAATGATTTGGTAGCCGTCGTTGCAGTGGGTCGAGGCGTTGGCCCAAAACAGAATGGAATTTGCGTTTTTGGTGGAGTTTATGAGCCGCCCGTCCACCTGGATATAGGATTTCTTCGGGAAGAGCGTGACGCCGACGGCCCACGACATGCGGTGCCTTAGCTCGGTTTCGCCGACCCATATCGTCTTGCTCCCGTCGGAGTTGGACATTATTTTATAATCCACGGGGCTGTGGGAGGTCGCGCGGTGGTGGTGAAATACGTTCCACTCCACGCCGCCGGAAATCCACGCGCCCGTCATTCCGACGTTCGCGGGCTTTATGACGTCCTGATGGTAAAAGATGTCGTAGCCGTTGGTTTTGTCTATCGCGTAAAACAGCCTTCCCCCTATTTCCGGAAGGACGCAAAGCTTTACGTATTCGTTTTCGAGAAACAGCGCCTTGTACTTCACGTTTCTGCGCTCGCGCGTCATGTTGTCGTTTAGGGGATACGGGTAGACGCTGCGGCGGGCGCGCTGGTACGACCAGTCGCAGTCGAATATCGGTGCGGACTCCGGAGCGGCGAGAACGTATGTCGGAATTTCCACGCCCTCCTCCCACGCCCTGACTTCGGAGGCGGCGGCATGCGACAACGTGAGCGCGAGAGCCGCGCAAAACGCCAATATGTATGCTTTTTTCTTCATGGTATTTTTCTTCGGTTGCGGATTGCATGCGGCGGGCCCGCGGGCGAAACTTCCGCGCCGAAAGTCCGGCCGCCGCGCGCATTCTACTGATTATCCCGCGCAAGTCAAAATGCATTTTGGATATATCTTCCAAAATGGACACAAATGGCGGCAAAAAAATCCCGCCTCGCGGCGGAGATTGGGCGCGGGAGAAAAACGCGCGCAAACCCCGACTACCTTGCGGCACGCGTCTCTCTCATTCCGCCCGGATACGCCCCGTAATAGGCGAAAAACGCCTTGGAAAACGAATGGGCGTTCGCGTAGCCGACCTTTTCGGCAATCCGCGCGCACGAAAGCCTCCCCGACTTCAAATGCCGGAGTGCGGACTCCATACGGCGGTCGAGGACGAATTTGTGGAAGCTGCGCGAATAGAGCTTTAAGAAGCGCGCGTTGAGGGCGCGCTCCGAAATTCCCAAAGCCTCCGCACGCTCGGAAACGCTCCAACCGCGCCCCGGGGACTTGCGGATTTCAGCCGCAAGCCTCTTCAATTCCGCGTCGGGAAAGCGCGCGGGGCGCGGGGCGCGAAATTCGCGGCGCAATGCGGATACGGCGGCCTCCGCGAGCGGCGCGAGAACCGCCGCGCTCCGGCATTCCGAATAGGCCTCCAACTCGCAGGCGCGCATGAGCGCGAAAATCTCCTCGGCAGCTCCGAGCTTTTTGACAATAACCTCTCCGCCGAACAGCCCCTCCCAATACGGGACTTTTTTCATGTGCGCCCAATAGAGGCGCGCGCCCGAATTTTTCACGCAGTTGTCGCAGAGCTTTCCCGGCGGAACCACAAGCGCCTCGCCTCTCCGCAGCTCGACGCTCCCTCCGCCGAATTTGGCGACCAGCACTCCGCCGCTCACCAAAAGAAAATCGTAGAACGAATCGTTTACCCTCGAATGGTAATAGCCCTTTGAGTGCTTCGCCGACCCCGCGAGCGAAATCGCGTAGACCCGCCACGGATCGAAAGGCGCGGGAGGCGGCATCGAAAATGACGTACCGAGCCGCTTCCACGCCGACGGCGGAGTCACGTCCGCCCGTTCTTTGCGGGAAAAATAGACGACTTCGCTGCCCGCCGGCCACAGGCGCAAATTCTTGTCGCTGTACACTTCCCACTCGTATCCGCGCCCTCCGCGTTCGGAGGCGGATTCGGACAAATTTTTTCTATTCTTCATGGGCAAAACGGGCTTTATCCGCGCAAGATTAGCCAACGGAACCCGCGGCGTCCAGACAAAATCCGCCTCCAAACGGACGGAAAGCGCGCGGCGTTGCGGGCGATTTCATGATTCGCCCGGCAGTCAAAATGAAGCCGCATTCCCCCCTCTAAAAAACGGAGGCTACACAAGCCGGTACTTGCCGGGGACTGGAACCGAAACGGGATTTTTTACGCGCAAATCCTGCTCCCTGCCGTAGAGGTCGACGTTCTTCGGGACGAGGCTTTCTCCGGATTTTTTAAGAAACCACTCGTACTTGAACTTCTTGCCGGAATACGCGCTCATTCTTCCCGCAACTGCAACGAGCGTGGAATTTACGAGGGTATCGAGAGTGTTTGCGCGCCTGCCCGAACGGATTGAGTCGAGCAAAAATTTGTGCTCCATTTCGAGGGGCTGCGGAATGTCCGAACGCGGCGTATAGAGCTCTCCGCCTTTGAGGTCGACCATTCTGCATACCCTGCCGTAATTCTGGGTTATCATGGCGCCCTTCGTGCCTATAATGCGCTCTCCGACCGAATCCGAACACTTGGGATCCTGCTGGCAATAGCTCGCCAGGCGCAGCCCGCCGCCCATGTCGTAGTCTACGGCGAAATTGCTGAACCTGTCGCCGTACTTCGGCGACGGCAAATCCGTGCTCCTGCCGCCTATTCCGCGGAGATCCACAGGCATACGGGCGTCGCCGAGCGCCCACAGAACGACGTCTATGTTGTGGACATGCTGCTCGACTATGTTGTCGCCGGAAGTCCATATGAACGACGGCCAATTACGGATTTGATATTCTACGTCGAACGGCTCCAAACCCTCTATGAGGCCCCGTTTTTCAAGGTTGTCGCGCAGGGACTGCCCGACATAGTACGGGCCGTACCAAAAACACTGCGCCGACACGATGTCGCCTATCTCGCCGTCCTGCACGCGCCTGACGACGTCGCGATACCCCTCGTGGTAGCGGCGCTGGGTTCCGCACACGACGCTCAACCCCTTTTGGCGGGCCTTTCCCGAAATTTCCAGCATTTCCCTCGCCTGCGACACGTCGACGCACGCAGGTTTTTCGAGAAACGCATGCTTTCCGGCGGCGACGATTTTCGCGTAATGGGGAGTGCGGAATACCGGAGGCGTGGCCTCTATGACCAAATCGACGTCCTCCGCCAGCAGCTGGTCAATGCAATCCCAACCGGCGAATTTTTTGACTTTGTCCGGATCCATTACGTCGGACGCCCCCGAGCCGAAACGCTTTTTGCAAAAATCGGAAATTGTATTGAGCGTCCACTCGTGCTTGTCGGCAAACAAGTCGGCAACGGCGACGATTTTAACGTTGGGATCGGCGGCAATCATGTTGCATGCGGCTCCGGTACCCCTACCCCCGCATCCTACGAGCCCCACTTTTATGCGGTCGTCCCCCCTCACGGAGGCGAACCCGAATTTCGGCAACGGACAAGCCGCGGCAACCAAAGCCGCGCGCGCAATAAAATCCCTTCTTTTCATATGCAATATAAAAACAAATTCATATTAAACGTTTTACATTATCGCCGCAAAACGCCAAACTGTCAACGCAAAAACGGGCGCAAAACGGAAGCGCCGGTGCGGGACGCGAAGCCCCATAGAAAGCTTCGCCCCTTGCGGCTACCGGCAAATCCGATACGCCTATCCGGATTTGCCGTCAATGATGCCGTTCCATTTCCGCAAGCGGAAACGGACAATCCCCCGCCCTTTGTTTTCGGGTTTAAGCTGCGCCATGGCGAGAACGGAAAATCCAATGCGGCAGAAGTTTTGCGGGAATGAATTGCGGCGGCATACAACATGGGCCGCAAGAAAAACGCTATCGCCGCAACGGGGAAAACTCCGAGCGCGACAAAAGAGCGGAAGCGCCGCCGCTGCGCGGGGAAATTCAATCCCCAAAAGTCCGCAACCCGGAACGCGCCGCCGGACGCAAGCGATGGCCGAGCTATTCAAAACGGATCATCGGCGGCAACTCGGCGCACCCGCCCAAAATACTTATTCCCAAGCCCTGGAAAATTCGTCGTCTTTGAATAATGCCGCCAACCCCGTTATTTGTTTCAGGCGCAGGACTTCGTCGGCGCTCATTCCGAGATGCTTGGATATCCATGCGTTGGACTTGCCGAGCTCCGTCAGCTCCGCGACTATATTGCTCATCAAGTCTACGTCGTGCGAACCCCTCGCCCTGTTGTGCCTGATGGTGGACGCTATGCGCTCGCCGAGCGGCTTGTCTATCACCGCAACCGGAAGCTTTCCCTTTTCGCGCTCGTAGATGTCCTTGCAGGTCTTCATAACTAGATACCTGTGGAAGCCGTCCACGACTTCATAAATGTCCTTGTCGGCGATGTAATAGCACACAACCGGCTGTGTGTATCCGTCCTCCTTTATGGAGAGATACAAAAGCTTCATTTCGGGCGGGGCAACCTTGTTGGGGTTGTAGGCGTTGGCCTGTATCTTTTCAATCGGAATGGCCTTGACGTTGTAGACCGGGCTTAAATACGAGCTTTTCATAAACTTCTATATTTCTCTATAAGTTCCTTCATGCGCGCCTGCTGGCGCTTCGTCTGCGAGAAACTCAAACCCGAGCACAGGTAGTCGTTTTTGAGTATGCACGCGCACATTCTCCGCCAAGTGGGAGCGCACTTTTTCTGTTCGAGACCGTTGTCGAGACAGTCCGGAATTTTTTTGTACCTGACTATCGTCTCAAAATACGGCGACTTCTTTTCGGTTTTCACCGCCTCCTCGGGAAGGTCTTTGATGCTCTCGCTGTCCACCGGAGATCCGTTGCGGTACCACCACAGCATGAACCGCTTGAATTTTTTTACATAATGCTCCGCCATGGGCGCCGGAAGCGTTGCGAGCAGCAATTTGCAGTAGCTCTTCCACGTATGGCCTTTGGGCAGCCTCACCTTGCGGTATCCGAGAATCCTGTTGCCGCTGTATATGTTGCCGAAGTTGGCGCCGCTGACGCGGTTGACGACCCTCGCCCATGTGGCGGGCTCTATAACGCGGTAGAGGTTCAGGCCTATGCGCTGGTCGTCGCCGTACGGCTGGCATATGCGCTGCGCCGCGAGCGACACGCCCGCCTTGTAGAAAAGGTCGTAAAGCCTGTTGTACTTCCAGCCGCACTTGGAGTTCCCCACCCACACGTCGCGGACGTTCCAATCGTATATCGGATAGGCGTTGTAGAGATATTTGGAGATTTTGGTCGTCCAGTTTTTCCCGTTGAGGGTTCCCTTCGTAAAATTTTTTATGGTCCTGTAACGGTTAAGGCTCTCGTCCGAGCGTATGCCCACGAGACACGCCGTCTTTTTGCCATTGGCGTACCACTTGCCGAACTCGGGGACGAACTCCTCGAACTCCATCTGGTATTTGAAAAACGGGAACGGATTGTTCGCCTCGGTGATCACGCCCGGCCCGTCGGGGTACTCGCGCACCCATTTGTCCCTGTTTTCCAAATCCCAGCACGTCCAGAAGGGCTGAAAGACGCTGACGGCGTTGCGCAGGGTGAGCGGAAGGCAGATCCAATAGGGTTCAAGCAGATCGGCGTTTTCGGTGAGCATTTCGCGCACATAGTCTATGGTTATGTTGTACTGCCCCTCCAAATCCAGAAACAAGACGCCGATTTTCCTCTTTATCTTGTGGGCGCGCATGTAGTCGAGGGCGATATTCAAGAGAACCGAGCTGTCTTTGCCGCCTGAAAACGACACATATATGCGCTCGAAATTCTTGAATATGAATGCAGTCCTCTCCTTTGCAGCCTCGTATACGTTTTTGTTCAGATATTTTTTCAAAGTGCCCTTGCCTCCTCCGCGCTGATTACGCGTTCCAGACTTTTCAGAAGATTGTGTTTTTTGGATAAGTTGTGCCTTATAATGTCTTCAAGTCGCGTATCAACCCATAAATTATAAATATTAACACATCTTGTTTGTCCGGTTCTGTATACGCGATATTTTGCCTGTTCCTTTTCTTTAAAATCAAATGTCTGAGAATAATAAATGAGATTATTGGCGCACTGCAAGTTTAAACCTACGCTTCCCACACCATAAGTACATATAAGCACGTTTTCGCCCTTTTCGAATCGCGAGAGGTCGTCCTTGCATTTTCCCGTATATAAAAGCCCGCCGAATGCGGCGCGCAGCAGAAGCGCCTCCGATACGTATTTCACGAATATGACGACCTTTTCCCCCTTGGAAAGTATTTCCTCCACGATTTTTACAACCGCGCGGTATTTTTCGGCGCAAGTCGTGGTATACGCCATCTGGAATTTCTGCGCCACGGTGAAAAAACAGACGTAGAGTTTGCCCCTCAGAAAGGCGTCCTTGAACCGCGAGTACCTGCGCCTCTCGTCCGCGCTGAGCCTGAATATCTTGTCAACGACCCTCACGTTGCACTTCGAGTCGAAACTGGAATTGAAAATGTAGGGGCGTATTATCTCTATGAGCGCCTCGACATTCGCAGGCTTCGACCACCGCCGCCACGGGAAGGGATCGACCCCGTCGAAAAAATAGACCAAAAAGTTGTCGGCAAACTGCCTTTCGGTCATTTTGAGTATGTTGGGCGACAAAAACGATATTTGCGAATAGAGATCGAGAAGGCTCTTGGTTATGGGGGTTCCGTTCAGGATCAGCCTGAAATCGAAGAGCTTGTAATCCGCCACAAGGCGCTTTGTCCTAAGGGTGCGGATGTTTTTTATGAAAATGCTCTCGTCCACCACGCAGAAATTTCTGCGCGTCTCGGCGAGTTTGCGCATTTCCATATACTTGGAATCGCTCATCGAAATCCCCTCTATGGTGAAAAAGGAGATTTTTTTGAAGAACCCGCGGCTCCATCTCTTAACCTCGCTTATGTACTTTTCCGAATGGGCGAGAGAGGCGGGGGCTATCCATATGACTGCGTCAACGCAGTCGAGCTTCCGCCGCACGAGATCGCAGGCGACTTTCGTCTTTCCGCTGCCCATTTTCATGAAAAGCGCGCCGGCTTTCAGGCGCGAAAGCTTTTCAACAGCCCTCTTCTGATCCGAATCTAAGCTCATCGATGCACGACTGGTTGAATATTGGGGCTATGCGCGGCGGAAAATGGAATAACAGCTTCCAGCGCAGGCCGTTTCGGGCGGCGATGTCGCGCTCGATTATTATCGAGCTCTTTTTGCCGAATTTGAAATCGGAATTTCGTAAAACCACCCTTCTGCCGAAAACGAGGAAGGTTGTGGTTTCCGAATTTCGATTCAATATGGAGGTTATTTTTACCCTTACTTTCATTCGGGGAAAATTAGTAGACATATATCATCTATTTTCAACATATTAGAGAGCTTGGAGGAGAGATGGGGGGAGGGGAAATTTTTTCGAATTTTAGGCTTGCGCCATAACTGTATACCTATTAAAGTATTATGTATGAATTGGGAATCTGCGTTTCGGGATTTGCCGGAAAATTTTTTTTACCCCCGTTGCGCGGCAAAAGCGTTTTAAGGTTCAAAACTGCACTTTCCGATACGGCGACGCAAAACGGATTGCATTAAAAAAAAGCCGCCAACACGGAATCTCTTTGGGCAACGCGCTTTCGTGGAAACGCCCCGCGGCGCAAACGGCGCAACCAACTTTGAACACTGATAAAACACCCGCATTTCCGACACTCCGTCCGCCACTCTTTTGACGGCGGCGTTTCCGTATTAGGCGCCTAACCGGAACCGCCGGCTTTCAAAACAATAAAGATAAACGAGACAAACGGTTTCAGCAGTTCCAATGTCTCGATTTTAGGGGAATCCCCGCGCGGAGAGAGAAACAACCGAAGAGAGCGCGCGGGCGCAAAAGTAAAACCAGGCGGGGCGGCCAACGATTTGCAAAGCGCCCTATTGCACGATGAAGCCCGCGCGAAGTTCAGACCTCCGCAGCGCGGCTCCCCAAACCCTACCCGGACCTGTCGGCGCGCTCCGCGTCCCGCCCTCCCCTCACGAAGGGCGCAAAAAAAAGCGAACCGCACGGGTTCGCTTTAAAAGGGAATATCCCCTACGCGTTTTTGCGCTTTGTGCCGCGCGCCTGCGACGGAGCCGCCGGTCCTCCCTTTTTCTGGGAAAATTCGAGGCGCCCGCCGCCGCTTGCCAGATCGACCTTTATTTCCCCTCCGCCGTCCACGATGGAACCGCGCAGAATCTCCTCGGCGATATTGTCCTCCAATTCGCGCTCTATCGCGCGTTTGAGGGGGCGCGCGCCGTACTTTTCGTCCCAGCCTTTGGAGATTAGGAAATCCTCCGCCTCCGCGGAAACCGCCATCGAGAGCCCCCTCTCGGCAAGCCGCGCGCGGAGCTTGTCGAGTTCGAGCGAAACTATCGCGCGCATATTGTCCTTGGTGAGGCTCCGGAAGAGCACTATGTCGTTTATGCGGTTGAGGAATTCGGGGCGGAAGGATTTTTTCATCTCCTCCATAACCCTCGATTTCAGGAGCTCGTAGTCTCCCTCGGCGTCGGCGCCCGCGGAAAAGCCCATCGACGGGTTTTTCTGCAAGATGTGCGCCCCGACGTTGCTCGTGAGGATTATGATCGTGTTGCGGAAGTCCACGGTGCGGCCGAGGCTGTCGGTGAGCCTGCCGTCCTCGAGAACTTGCAGCAGAAGCTGCGCGACGTCCGGGTGCGCCTTCTCGATTTCGTCGAAGAGTATGACGCTGTACGGCCTTCTGCGAACCTGCTCGGTAAGCTGCCCGCCGTCCTCGTGGCCGACGTATCCGGGCGGAGAGCCTATGAGCCGCGACACCGAATACTTTTCCATGTACTCGGACATGTCTATTTGGATGAGTGCCTCCTGCTTGCCGAACATCTGCTCGGCGAGCATTTTTGCGAGATACGTCTTGCCTACGCCGGTGGGCCCGAGGAACAGGAAGGAGCCTATCGGCCGCTTCGGGTCTTTGAGGGCCGCGCGAGAGCGGCGCAGGGCGCGGGCGATGACGGAGGTAGCCTCGTCCTGTCCGACGACGTACTTGCGCAAATACGCCTCGAGCCCCAAAAGCTTTTTGCTCTCCTCGCCCTCCATTCTCGAAAGCGGCACGCCCGTCCACGAAGACACCACGGCGAAAATATCGTCCTCGCCGACGTCTACAACCTTGTCTTCGAGAGATTTTTTCCATGCCTTTACGACGTCCTCCCTGCGCGCGGCGAGGGATTTTTCGGTGTCGCGCAACGCGGCGGCCTCCTCGAAACGCTGGTCGCGTATGGCGTCCTCCTTGCTCTGGCGCACGGAGTTTATACGCTCCGCAAGCTCGTTGACCTCCGCGGGGCGCTCCATCAGCCTTATGCGCGCGCGGCTGCCGGCCTCGTCTATCACGTCTATGGCCTTGTCCGGCAGGAAGCGGCTTGTTATGTAGCGCTCGGAAAGCTTCACGGCGCACTCCAAAGCGGCGTCCGAATAGCGGCAATGGTGGTGCTTTTCGTAATTGGGGCGCAGGCCGCGGAGGATTTTAACGGCGTCCTCCGAGCTCGGCTCGTCAACCTTGACGCTCTGGAACCTGCGGTCGAGCGCGGCGTCCTTTTCTATAAACTTGCGGTACTCCGCCACGGTGGTCGCGCCTATGCACTGCAACGCGCCGCGCGAAAGGGCGGGCTTGAAAATGTTGGAGGCGTCCATCGCGCCCTCCGCCGCCCCCGCTCCGACGATGGTGTGGAGCTCGTCTATAAAGAGTATGACGTCCCCCGCCTTTTCGATTTCGTCCATGACCGCCTTTATGCGCTCCTCGAACTGGCCGCGGTACTTTGTGCCCGCCACCATCAGCGCGATGTCGAGCGATATGACCCGCTTGTTGGCCAGAAGCTCCGGAACTTCGCCCGAAGCTATTTCGCGCGCGAGCCCCTCGACGATGGCGGTCTTGCCGACGCCCGCCTCGCCCACGAGGACGGGGTTGTTTTTCGTCCTGCGGCAGAGGATTTGGACGACCCGCATTATTTCGTTCGCCCTGCCTACGACGGGGTCGAGCTTGTCGGAGCGCGCAAGCTCCGTGAGGTCGCGGCCGAAAGCTTTCAGCGCGCTCGCCTGGCGCCCCTCCGCCCTCTCCTGAGGCGCGTCCTGCTCCTGGGGCTGCTGTTCGGGGAAGTCGCCCACGAAATTCGGGTCGAGCTCCGCGAGAATCTGGTTGCGGCACCCGTTTATGTCTATGCCGAGCTCGCGCAGCACGGTGGCGGCAACCCCCTCGCCCTCGCGCAGGAGTCCGAGAAGTATGTGCTCGGTGCCGATGTAGTTGTGGCGAAGCTGGCTCGCCTCGTAAGAGGCGAACGCGAGAACTTTCTTGACGCGCTGGGTCTGCTGGATGTCGGCCGCGTTTTCAGCGCCCGCGCCTTTGCCCACTATGCGCTCGATTTCCGCGCTCGCGTTTTCGAGGTTGACGCCCATTTTGCGCAGGACGTTCACCGCCACCCCCTGCCCGAGTTTGATTATCCCGAGCAGTATGTGTTCGGTGCCGATGTAGTTGTGCCTGAAATTTTGCGCCTCTTTGCGCGCCAACGCCAGCACTTGCTGGGCTCTGGGTGTGAATTGCTGCATTGTGTGTTTTTCCTTCCTCCGCCGGTTTGCATGTATAATATATGCGGCGGATTTTGCCTTTGAAAAGTATCGGAGTTTTTCGCCGCGGTTTAATGCAAATCGCGGACTGCTGTCAAAGCTCCGGCATATTTTTTGCGAATTCGTTGAGCATGGCCGCCCGAAGTTCGTCGCGCTTTCCGGAATCCGCGCCGGCGAGCCCGAAACGCGCCGAAAGGCTGCGGGGCATTGAAGCGGCGGCGGCTTCGTCAACCGCCTTTATCACCGCGTCCGCCCTCGGGGAGGAGCTCATGTCCGCCATGAGCCTCAGGTGCGAGAGCGCGGATACGGCCTCCGCAGTGTCTATGAGCCTGCACGAGGCGAGCAGCGCCCTTGCGCGGGCGAATTTGTCTTCGAGCACAAGGGGGGTCTCCGCGGAGAACTTTTCGCGCGCGTTTACCTCGAACTCCGCGACCTTTCTCACGAATTTCGATATTTTTTTTACTATGTCCGACTCCGAGAGGCCGAGCGTCTGCTGGTTGGAAATCTGGAAGAACGACCCGTAGGAATCGCTGCCCTCGCCCGACGCGCCCCTGACGCAGATCCCGAGCTGTCCGAGCCCGCGCACGACCTTGTCCATCAGATCCGAGAGCGCGAGCGCCGGCAGATGCATCATCACCGACGCGCGCAGCCCCGTTCCGGCATTGGTGGGGCACGCCGTGAGATACCCGAACACCGGAGAAAAAGCGTACTTTACGGTTTTCTCAAAGCCGTCGTCCACGGAATTGGCCGACCGAAGCGCGCCCGACAAATTCAGCCCAGGCGCAAAAGCCTGTATGCGCAGGTGGTCCTCCTCGTTTACCATTACGGCGCACGACCTGTCCTCCGAAACGTACAGCCCCCTCGCGCGGCAATTCTCGGCGAGCTCGCGGCTTGCGAGCCTGTCCTCCACGAGCATTTCCCTCTCCGATTCGGGGATTTCGCCCATTCTGAAAAACCTGCCGTTGTAAAGCTTGCGCACGCTCGATAGCGCGCCCTCGCAAAAATCGAGCACGTCGGAAAGCTCCTCGAAGGAAAGCGAGTTGACGAACTTCCGCCCCGCGAGATTGCGGGCAAGCCTCACGCGGGTGCTTATGAAAATCGCGGAATTTGGGCGGCGCTTTTCGGGGGTTTCGTTCATTTGGAAAGCGAATTTATGCGGTCGCGCAATTTTGCGGCGTCTTCGTACCTCTCCTCGCGCACGGCCTCGTCGAGCTGCGCGCGCAGGGCGTCGACGCTCTCGGCGTCGGGTTCCGCGGCAGATTCCGGCGCTTCAAGCGCGGCGGCGGGTTCGGCAGGCGCCTCCGGAAGAGGTTCCGGAGCACCTTGCGGAAGCGGAGATGAAAAGAGCTTGCCCACCTGCTCTATCGCCTTGCCGAGCAGATCGATCGGGTTGAGGGAGGAAGAATCCGCGTGCTTTTTTGGCGACTTGCCGATATGCAGCGCCCCGAACTGCATCTGCGAAAGAAATTCCGGCAGCTTGTCGGCAAAGGCGTCGTAGCAGTCGGGGCAGCCGAAGCGCGAACCCTTTTCCACGTCGGAAAACGATGTGGAGCACGTCGGGCAGACGCCCGATTTCGACGCCTTCGACACGTCCCTTATCAGCTGCTCTTCAAGCTCCTTGATTTTGGGCAATATCTGCTCCGGCATATTTATGGCGTCCATAGACGCCTTTTCCGCGCACTCCGAACAAAGGTGGATCTTGACTTTCTTGGAGTCGATTATCTTCGTTATGTGGACGGTGGCGGGCTTGCCGCATATGTCGCATTTGTATTCGTTTGCCATCTCGCGCCCCCCTCGGGGCAAAATGATTGTCAGGCGAGTTTCAGGAGCTCGCTCGTCGGCGGAATGTCCTTTATAATCTGCGCCGGAAGCGGGCCGACCCCTATATATCGCAAATTGGGAAGATTTTTTAAGGGAACATCGGAAGACGCTATGTCCACTATGCTTTTGAGGCAGAATGCGACATAGCGTTTGGCGTTTTCGGGCAGATCCGCGAAGCTCCGCACGCCCGAGATGTCGCCGCTCCACCCCGGGAGCTGCGCATAGACGGGTTTGAGCGTCCTGCGCACGGCGTCGTCGCGCGGCACGCCCCTGTAAATCCGCCCGTCGGGGCCGCGGTATGAGACGCACACGAGCAGCTCGCCGCCCTCCGTCCAGCCGTCGGAATAGGAGAGCGCGTCGAGCTTGTTTATCGCGATGTCGTCGTAGCCGCCGTATTTGAGGGCGTCGCCCTTCTCCACTGCGTCGAACCAGCCGACCATGCGCTGGCGGCCGGTACTGGTTCCGAACTCGAGCTTCTTGAGCTTTACCGCCAGCGGATGGGCGTCGTCCATCTGCGTGAGGAACACGTGCGTTCCCACTTTGGTGTCGTAAGCCTTGCAGCAGCCTATGGTGTGGACGGGCATCACGGGAATGCCCGCGCTCTGGAAAAATTCCGGAACCCCCGTGTGGGAGGCCGTCACGTTGGGGGCGAAGCCGTGGCGCTTGTCGAGCCAGTAGGACTGGCCGAACTCGCCGACGATATAGCGGTTTTCGGCGAGGGCTTTTAGGCACGCCTTGCGGACGTCGCCGACGCATTTGGCGAGCTTCCGACCCGCCGCCCAATAGCATTCGACGACCTTCCCGAAATCGAGCTCAAACGGGCTTGCGCCCTTGTAGGGGCGGAAGTCGAATTCCGATTCGGGGAAAATCCCGTCCTTTATGGAATCGGCGTTGGCGCGGATTTCCGCGCGGGTGAGGGTTTCAAAGAACCCGTCCCAGTCCGCCTCCGAAACGCCACAGACATACTTTATGGTGTCGCATGCGCGGCGGAGCTTTGCGGAAAGCTTTTTGGCGAAGGTCTCGCGGTCGCCGAGGAAATCGGCGTACCGTATCTGGAACTGCCCGACTTCGTCCATATATGAGGGCGTAATGCCCCTGCCGGTGGAGCCGCGCGGCTCCTCGCAAAGCTTGTTGACGCGGTAATTCTCCCACGCGAGGTCGAGGAGCCGGTGACCGAGGTCGCTTACCATTGTGCGCTCGTCTATGAGCAGGCGGCCGAAAATCGCGTATCCTCGCGCCTCGAGGGGTTCGCCCTCCCAGAGGAATTTGCGCGGGTCGGCGACCACGCCGCTGCCGACGGCGAGCGTCTGCACGTCGCTTTCTATCACGCCGGCGGGCAGGAGGTTGAGCTTTATTCCGCCCGCGGTATGCCCGGAATTCGCGCCGCCGTTCACTTTCAGGACAATCGCGGCGATGTCCTTCCTGCCGCTCTCGGCTTTGAGCTCGTCTATGATTTCGTAGACGAGACGCCCCTTGCCCTCGTCGCCCATGCTTATGCCGACGTCCGCAATCAACTGACTTTTGAATTCCGTTATCATGATTTCAAAGTTTGCCTGTATGCCTTTACAATATTTGGACAAAAACGCTTAATTTGCATTTTCAGGCAATTTTTACAACACAAATCTTGTACAGGAAGGGCAAAACGGCGGTAAATTTTTGTTTGACATATAAAATAAAACTCCAAATGTCAACTTCAACGGGCGGAGCATCTGCGGGAAGATTTCGGGAGGCGATTATGCGCTTGTCTGCGGTACCTTTTCCCGTAAAATATCAATATGATTTTTAAATTCCATTTTGCGGCGTGTACATTGTGCGCCTGCATTTTTGCGGCGGCTTCCGCGCGGGCGGAAAACGTATTCGAGATCGGCCTCCCCGACGCCTCCGCGGCGGAGTTCAAGGACTTCGGCGTAGACTTCAACGCCGCGAGGTTCTACTTCGACGAAACGAAAACCGACCCCTACGAGGCTCCAAAAAAATTTTTCGCCGCCGGAGTGAGGTACGAAATCGGGAAAAATTCCCCCGCCGACTTCCCGTTTGTCCTGCCCGTATCCGGCTGCGAATGGGCGGACGCCTCTTTCAAGCGCAGGCCGGAATCGGAATTCTACTACCCGTGGGACAACCGCTACCGCGGGGGAAAAACCTTCGGACCCGCCTCGATCTCCTTCAAACTCGGGTCAGCCCCCCAAAAGCCCCTGTACTTCAAAATGGGCTTTGTGGACAAGGCGCCTGCGAGCGCGGACATAAAAATAGAAGTGCTCGCAAACGGCGAGCCCGTCGAAACCTTTTCCATACCGTACAAGCAGACCCCCGAAAACAAGTACCCGTGCTTTGAAAACATATTGTTCAATTCAAAGACGTGGGGGATTCCGGCGGGGGTATCGGTAAAAATTCCCGCCTCCGCGCTGAAAGCGGGGGAAAACGAAATATCTTTTCGCGCGATTCCCGACCCCAAAAAAAGTCCGCGCGCCCCCCAGTGGTTTGCGGTCGACTACATTTTCCTGTCCGGCGAACCGGAGCTCCCGAAAGTCGAAAACCCGCTCGGGCGCGAGGGGGAAAAGGCGCTCGCCGCCCTCGGGTGCGACAAAATCGCCTTCACCGCGCGCGGAAAATCCGGCGACGTCCACTGGTACGGAAACTTCGGAAGGTTCGCTGGTTCCGATAGCTTCGACGAAAAGATCGACGCCATGATGAACCGCCACGCCTACTCCGTCGGCGGAGGGAAACTCGCGCTGCTCGACGTGAAGACCGGCGGGCTCGAAACCCTCGTGGACGACCCCGAAGGCGGCGTGCGCGACCCGGTTGTGAGCTGCGACGCAAAAAAAATAATGTACTCCCACCGCAAGGACGGCGAACACTACAAGATTTTTGAAATAGATTTGCCAAGCCGCAAAATCCGCCAAATGCCTTTTTGGGAAAATGGCTACGACGACATAGAGCCCGCGTACATTCCGGGCGGCGACATCGTCTTCGTATCAAGCCGCTGCCGTAGAATGGTGCCGTGCTGGGGCGTGGACGTGGCGATTCTGCACAGATATTACGCCGGCGAAAACGTCGTCCGGCCGATTTCGGCGAACGTAGACCAGGACAACTCCCCGTGGCCGCTCTCCGACGGGAAAATAATATATATGAAGTGGGAGTACGTCCAGAAGAACCAGATGAACTTCCATGCGCTCTGGAAGAAAGAGCCCAACGGCGCAAACGACATGGTTTTCTTCGGCAACGACATTCCCAACCACCTGTACATCGACGCCAAACAGATACCGGGCGCGCAGAACTCGTACGCGCTCACCTTCGCCGACTGGCACGGCAGCCGCGACCACCTCGGGCGCGTGGCGTTCCTGCGCAATCCCCGCAATCCCTCCGATGTCTCCGCGTTCTCGATAGCCTCCGGCGAGAGCCTGGCGAACTTCTCCTACCCCTTCCCGCTCTCCGAAAAGTACGCGCTCGTCTCGGACTTCGACTCCATTCTGATAATGGACGACAAGGGGCATATCTTCCAAAACATAAAGCTGCCGAAAGAATTTTCGGAGGAGCTGAAAAGAAAAAAGCTCGAAATCAAGAACCCCGTTCCCGTAAAAAAATCGCGCGAGGGCAAGCCGGCCGCCGACGCGTGCGACTACGGCGCCGACGACGCCACCGTGGCTTTGACGGACGTTGCGATAGGCAGAAATATGGGTTCGGTAAAGAGCTCCGACATAAAAAAACTGCTCGTGAGCGAAGTTCTGCCGCTCGCATGCCACCTCACGGGAGCGATGGAGCCGATAACAATGCTCGGGACATTCAGCCTCGAACGCCCGCTCGGCACGGTGAAAGTTGAGGACGACGGCTCGGCGCACTTTAAAGTGCCCGCGAACAGGGCGCTGTCCTTTACCGCGCTCGACGCCGACGGCAGGGCGGTAAAAAAGATGCAAAGCTTCGTGAACTTCATGCCGGGAACCGTGACGTCGTGCATAGGCTGCCACGAGCGGCGCGACATGGCGCCCCCGCCCATCATGCACAAGCTCAAAGCCCTCCGACGTCCGGCGGACGGAATAGCGCCGATTCCCGGGGTGGATTGCGGCGAGGTCCCGGACTTCGCGCGCGACATCCAGCCGATTCTGACAAAATACTGCGCCGGCTGCCACAATCCCTCCAAATTCGCCGCAAAAATCGACCTCACGCCCGGCATGGGCCCGATTTTCGCGCGCAGCTATTACGCCCTCTACATGGCCCGCCAGCTCTCCGACGGATTCAACCGCAACGGCAATATGCCGCCCTACGCTTTCGGGTCGGGGTCGAGCAGGCTCCTCAAAAAACTGGAAGGCGGTCACCGTGCCAAGCGCGCAACCGCCGAAGAGCTGAACCGCGTTAGGACGTGGCTCGACACCGGCGCAATCCACGCGGGCAGCATAGCCGCCGCGGAGTCCGGAATGCTCGGCAGCTACTACCTCAACAAGTTCGCCGCGCGGGACGCGGACTGGAAAGAAATCGCCGACATGAACGCGGTTTTTAAGGAGAGCTGCGCCTCGTGCCACAAGGGGGAAAAGCGTCTGCCCGACCGCATAAGCCGCGACCGGAAAGAGCGCCTCAACTGGCACTTCGCCTTTTACGAAAAGCCGGATTCGCCGAGGGTGAGGCTCTCGTCGGAAGCGGTGTTCAACCTGACTTTCCCCGAGAACTCCGCCGTCCTCTGCGCGCCGCTCGACGCCAAAGCGGGCGGCCGCGCCGGAAAGGGCGGGCACCCGACAATATTCAAGTCGCGCGCGGATCCCCGATACCAAACGGTTTTGAAAGCCGTGCAAAAGGCGAAAAATTTTGTCGACTCCCAAAATCCGCGCTACGATTCCCCCAACTACAAGCCGCGTGGGGCGTACCTAAGGGCAATGAAGAGGTACGGAATAATCGGCGGCGAAAACGCCGAAAATTTCAGCGCCATTGAATGCGACAAAAAATACTGGGACGCCGCAATCAACAGGACATTTCAATGTCCCGCCCCCGAACCTTTAAATGAAAATGAAAAGCTTTGACGCAATGCTAATTGCCGCGCTCTTTTCGGCGCTCGCGCCGTGCGCCGCCGAAGAAACGCCCCCGCCGGTCTACGGAGACATTCCGGACTACGGGGAAAAATACCTCAGCCCCGACTTCGTAAAGCTCGGCAAGTCGGAGCTCGCCGTCACGTGCAGAACCGGCGACGAACTTCTGCTGCTCGACCCGCAATCGAAAGGGGTCAAAGCGCGCGTTCCCCTCGGCGGGCACCCGTCTGGCCTCGCGTTCTCGCCGGACGAAAAATTCGCCTACGTCACGATAGCCGCCCCCGCGGGAGAGCTGCTCAAAATCTCGCTCGCTGACGCCAAGGTGACAGCGCGCGCCCCCGCCGGACACATGCCGCGCGCCGCCGTATGTTCGGCGGACGGGAAGACCGTGTATGCCGCAAACCAGTTTGAAAAACTCGTCCGCGCCTTCGACGCCGAAACGCTCTCGGAAAAGGCGCGCGGCGCCGCCGTCCGCGACCCGTTTTCGCTCGCCCTTTCCAAAGACGGCAAAAAACTCTACGTCGCGAACCAGCTGCCCGAATCAAAGGGGGGGCTTTACGAGGAAAACATCGCGGCGGCGGTGTCGGTTCTGGACGCGAAAACGCTCAAAACCGTCGCGAAAATCGACTTGCCCAACGGCTCGATAAACGCGCAGGAAATAAAAGTGTCGCCCGACGGCAGGTACGCCTATCTGACGCACGTCGTGGCGCGGTTCAACGTGCCGACCACGCAGGTGGAGCGCGGCTGGATAAACACCAACGCCGTGAGCCTCGTGGACACCGGCTCCGACAAACTCTACGCCACGTTCCTGCTCGACGACATAGAGCTCGGCGCGGCAAACCCCTACGGGTTGGCGTTTACCCCCGACGGTTCCAAGCTGCTCGTGGCGCACGCCGGCACGCACGAAGTCGGGATTATCGACCGCCGCGCCCTCGAAAGGAGGCTCGCGGAAAAGTTCGCCGCCAATCCGGACGGCAAAAAGGTTTTCGAGGACATCTGCAACGACCTGTCCTTTCTGTCGAACATACGCGAAAGGGTCGCGATGCCCGGTTGCGGCCCGCGGCACATAGACGCCGACGGCGCGCGGGCGTTCGCGGGGCTCTACTATTCGGACGTTCTCGCGGAAATCGACCTCAAAGACGGCTCCGCGAAAAAGATTTCCATAGGCGGAAACGAAAATCTCAACGAGATGCGCAAGGGAGACCTGTACTTCCATGACGCGAGCCTCTGTTTTCAAAAATGGCTATCCTGCATAACGTGCCACACGGAAGTGCGAAGCGACGCGCTCAACTGGGATCTGCTCAACGACGGAATCGGCAACCCCAAGCAGTCGAAGTCGATGCTCTTCGCCCACTTTACCCCGCCCTCGATGATTACCGCCGTGCGCAAGAGCGCCAATGTCGCCGTGCGAAAAGGGATACAATACATACAGTTTACCCGCCGCCCCGAGGCCGACTCGAAAGCCATAGACAAATACCTGTCGTCTCTGCGCCCCGTCGAGAGCCCGCACCTCAAAAACGGAGACCTCACGGACGCCGCCGAGAGGGGGGCCGTCGTGTTTGAAGAGGCCAAGTGCTCCCGCTGCCACACGGGAGAATACTACACCGACATGAAGCGCCACGACGTCGGGACGGGGCTTGAAGAATACAAAGGTTTCGCATTCGACACCCCCACCCTCCGCGAAGTCTGGCGCACCGCGCCGTACCTGTACGACGGCAGGGCGCGCACGATTTTCGACATGCTCAAATTCCACAACGCGGGCGACAAGCACGGAGTGACGTCGCACCTCACGGACGACGACCTCCGCGACTTGGAGGCTTTTGTCAATTCCCTCTGACAAGGGGAGCGATTCCTCGCGAAAAAAAACGGAGCGAGCGGGAAATCCCCCGCGCTCCAAGCAAAAAAAAGGGAGGCCGTACGGCCTCCCGAAATTTTAGGCGCAACAGATTAGAATCCGAAGATAACGGCCGTGCCGAACCAGAGGTTCTGCTGCTTGCCGCCGATGTTTTCATCCGCGCCGTCGTTGTTGCACGCCCAGCGTATGCCCGCGGAGATCGCCATATTGTCGGTCACCTGCACTACTGCGTCGGCAGAAACGCCGGTGTAGACATAGCCGCCGTGATAGGTGAGGCCGTCCCTGTAATCCGCGTAACCGACATAGGCGGCGAGATTGATAGTGCCCCAGTTTTCGTCTATGAGCCACTTGGTGACGGGGGCTTCGTAGGAGAGGCCGCCTTCGACGGTGGTTCCGCTGTAAGTGTAGTTGTAGTAGAACGCCGCAAACGGGGAGACGTTGAAGTCGCCGAGCAGATCGACCGTGTCGTAGGAGACGGCTACCATGAATTCGCTCTCGTTCTTGGAATCGTCGTTATAGGTGTATCCGAGGTACCCTACGTCGAAAGTTATGTTTTCGATGGTATAGGTGAGGCCCGCATAGAAATCGTTTTCTCCGAATCCGTTGTCCACCCCGTAGAAACCCCAGTATTCGGCGTAGGCGGCAAGCCCGTTGCCAAAGTCGTACCCGAGGTCCACCATCGGATTTATCCCGTGCCCGGCCTGCGCCTTGCCGCGGAATATGTATTCGGATTCATACGCTACGGTCGCCGAAGCGGAGAAGTTTTCCAGGGGATTGGAGAGAAGTTCAGTGTCGACAAGGGCGTTGACTTCCTTCTCCGAAGCGGCGCAGGGCGCGTTCTGGGCAGCGGCTGCCGCGCATTGCGCTTTGGCGGCGCAGGGCGCGTTTTGGGCGGCGGGGGCGGCCGGAGCTGCTTCCGCCGCAAAGAGCGCGGAGGCGGAGGCGAATATAGCGGCAATAGATATTATCAGTCTGTTTTCCATCGTTTTTAGTTTTAGTTTGAGTTTTGAGTTAAAGGGGTACAAAAATTGCGATTCGCGCAAGTTTGTCAAGAGCAACCGCGGAACCGCCGCAAAATGGGCGGCCCGCGGAAGCGTACGGCTATTCATTCGAGAAGATTTGGAATCCGTTGTAGGCCTCCATGCCGTGTTCGGAGATGTCCAAGCCCCTGAGTTCGTCGTGGCGCGACACCCTGATTCCTATGGTATGCCTGAGGGCGAGGAATATTATCGAGCTTATGGCTACGCTCGCGGCTCCCACCGCGGCCACGCCTATGAGCTGCGGGACGAATGCGTGGTCGGGCGAGAATACGCCCACCGCAAGCGTTCCCCAGACGCCGCATACAAGGTGCACCGAAAGCACGCCGACGGGGTCGTCGATCTTTATCCTGTCAAAGAAGTACACCGAGAACACGACCGCCACGCCGGATACCGCTCCGATTATGCACGCGGAGGCAATCGATACGCAGTCCGCTCCGGCGGTGATGCCCACGAGCCCCGCAAGGCATCCGTTGAGAATCATCGAGAGGTCGGGCTTCTTTTGGGCGAACCACGAGGTCAGCATCGCCGCAATGATTCCGAAGGCGGCCGAAAGCGCGGTAGTCGTAAACACGTACGCAACCATTATCGGATCGGCGGAGAATACGGAGGCTCCGTTGAATCCGAACCATCCGAACCACAGCAGGAACACCCCGAGGGTCGCAAACCCGAGATTGCTGCCAGGAATCGCGTGCGGCTTTCCGTTGACGAACTTGCCGATTCTCGGGCCCAGAAGGAAGGCGCCTACAAAAGCCGCCCAGCCGCCGACCGAGTGCACGAAAGTCGAACCCGCCAGGTCGTAGAAGCCCAATTCTTTGAGCCATCCGCCGCCCCAGCCCCACGAGCCGATTACAGGATAGCCGACAACGCAGTAGAGAACGGCAAAGGCGATGTATGCGCTGAACTTTATCCTCTCCGCCACCGCGCCCGAAACTATCGTGACGGCGGTCGCGGCGAACATTCCCTGAAAGATGAAGTCCGTCCAGTAGGAATAAAGCCCGCCGTTGTAGGCGATTCCGCCGGCCGCGCCCTCGGGGCTCGACACGCCGAGCCCTCCGAAGCCCAAGAAGTGCCCGAATATCCAGCTCTCTCCGGGGTACATCAGGTTGAAGCCCACGAAGAGATAGGTAATCAGGCCTATCGCCACTGTAATGAAGTTCTTGGCCAGTATGTTCACGCTGTTTTTCGCGCGGGAAAGCCCGGTCTCCACAAGCGCGAACCCCGGATGCATCGCAAAGACGAGAATCGCCCCCAGCAGAATCCAGAGGTTGTTTACGGTAAACATTTCCGCGCTGACCGCGGGCGCCTTCGCGGCCGCTGCGGCAGCCGTTGCGGCCGCGTCGGCGGCAACCTCTTGGGCGGCCAGCGGCAGCGCGGCGAGCGGCGCGAGAGCCGCAAATAAAACTTTTCTGTTCATGATATAAAAAAACTCCCTTGTTGGAAAAAATTTCTTTTGAGTCGGTGAAATCAGCCTATTGCGTCCGGGCCCGTTTCGCGGGTGCGCACGCGAATGCACTGTTCGAGGTTCAGCACGAAAATCTTCCCGTCTCCGATGTGGTCGGTATGCGCCCCCTTGATGATGGAATCGACGGTCAAATCGACGAATTCGTCGTTTACCGCGATTTCGAGGCGCACTTTTTTGAGCAGATTGACCTCTATTTCGTTTCCGCGATAATTTTCGCTATACCCCCTCTGCCTTCCGCATCCGAGGGAATTCGTTGCCGAAATCCTGTAAATCTGGTTCTTGAAGAGTTCCTTCTTCACTTCACCTAATTGTTCAGGCTTTATGTATGCAATGATCAGTTTCATTGTTTGGATTGGTTGACGCATAATTTATAAGCATGCGGCATGCCAGTTTTGAAAAATTTTACATTTATATAATTACCATATAATTGAGCTAAAAATCTGCGCGCGGGCGCAAGCGGCATTCCCGCGACAATTTTGTATTCCCCCCGCAGTTCAAAACAAAATTGTCGTATTCCTTCCCCCAAAAAAATCCGACGGAAAGGCGCAAAAAAAATGCGGTTCGCAACGCCGCCGGCAAAAAAGATGAAACAAATCCCCTCCGCGCGCCTTTAACCGACAAAGGAGGATAATATGGTAACCAAGACGACGGCGCTCGCCTGCGCAATTTTCGCTCTCGCTTTTACAGCCCGCGCGGGCAGCATAGATTCCGACCTTATAGAGGCCATGAAAAATGCCGTGGAGACAAACAAGACGGTCTCCCGCGAAGAGTGGTTGGAGGGAATTGAAACGCTCGCGGATTCTCTATTAAAGTCGGAGGCCGCGCTCTCTCCGGACGGCGGGAATGAAAAAATTTATTTCTACGGCATAAAAAATACCCTGACTTCCGGAAACGAGCACAAGTTCATAGAAGACAGGCTATGCGAGCTTCTAAAAAACGGAAGCGCGGAAATATTCGGGCGGGATTCCGACTCGCCTTTTCCTCCGGAACCCGAAAGCCTCTCGCTGAAAGGCTCGATAGAAAACGCTTCTGCGATTATCGGGGGCGCGAAAGTGCCGGCGTATTCCCTTTCCCTCGAACTCGAAAAAAAAGGGCAGACCGTATGGAAGGACGGCGTGCTGCTGATACCGTCGGGTTCATATGTGGAGGAAAAGCCCGTTGCGGCGCAACGGATTATCGTCACAGGCGCAATAATGAAGACGAACCTCAGGCCGATGCGCCGCCCCGGAGGATTCGTCCAAAGGCCGATTGTAATAATAAACGAGGACGGCGTGAGAATCATTCCCGCGGGAAGGCACAGGATGCACCCGTATTCGCCGAGACCAAGACCCATCGCGATAATCCCGAAACCTCCTAAGCCAAATCCCCCGCCCAAACCGCTCCCCGGGACTCCCCCCGCCCCGCCCCCGAGATAAGCGCCGCCAATGCGGAAATCCCAAAAGGCGGCCCGAAACGGAAGCCGGAATTGATTCTACGCATTTCAATGCGGACATGCCCGCCGAAATTCCGCCGTACAAACGGGATTTGCCGCATTGTAAGGTTTGGGAAATATAACGGATTTCGCAGCCGTTATATTTCCCGCCAAGCGCGGCAAACGCCGCATTTGCAACTCCGCACAGTTGTTGCCTATGTTTAAAATTCTTTGCGGCGCGCTCTCCGCCAACGCGGCGTTCCGATATTCTATGCCGTTGTTCCGCCCAATTCGCAGGTTAGATGCAAAACCGCAAAATAGCCAATCTTAAACGCCGAAACGCCCCGAACGCGAATAATCGGCAACCGGCCCGATAAAGAACGGTTACCCGCGTCTGCAAATAACGCCGGAGTTTTCAAGGTTTTTTCACAGCGCCTGCAACGCGCTTGCAGGCATTCTTTACGGGGTTAAAAGTTTTCGTCGGAAGAGCGAGACCCGCCATGCGGCGATATATTTTGCAGGCATGCCGCATATTCCGTAGCGCGACCACAGACAATCCGACTCCCAAATGCAACCGATTCCCGTTTTGCACGCCAAAAGCTGTTTTCCCCTCAAACATTCGACTTTTCGGCAGGTTATCAGCGCAAACGGAGATTCCCTCTCAAACTGATTGCGCCAACTGCCCCAAACATTTCCGGTTTAGGAGCTTTCAGCGGGTTTTGGCGACCCTTCAAACCTTTTGAACAAAATCAGGGAATGCTCGCAATCATACCGTTTCAGAAACAACGCGCGCCCATAAGAGAGCCGCAATGACGGCCAATTTTCCCCGGCCACTCCGGTATACGCCGCCCTGATTCAGCGCCTTTTGCCAAATTTCCGCGCCGCATGGAAATATCCCCCTATCCGGCGCTGCAATTCCGGAAATGCCGATTCGCAAAGTTCCGGAGGCAACGCCTTAGACGCCAATGGGGGAACGGCGTCGGCGCCATAATACTTCCGCAAAAGACATTCCAATTTGCGCTGACAATAAATATCCGCAACGGAAATTTCCGGAACGCCGCGGGGAAAACGGCGTATAAAAACCGCACGCACAACAGCGGATTGGGGCCATTCTGCTATTCCGAGTTATAAATTTCGCACACGTTTCTCCGGCATTTATTGCCTGCGGAAACGGCAAATTTCATAAACAAGCAAAAACCCGCCTTTCCCCATTGGCGGGCGGCTGCGAAAGCGCAGAAACAATTCCCGCCCAACCGGCTACTGCGCCGGTTTTTCCTCTGGAAGCGGTTCTTTTTCAGCGCAGACACGGGCAATCTCGCGCTTGCCCATAGAGCGCAATTCGGCAAGTTTCGCCTTCGCCCCCGCCCTCGGAGCCGTCTTGCCAAGCTCCCAACAGCTCACTGTCAGCGAGCTCACGCCAACGAGTTTAGCAAATTCCGCCTGGGACAGACCGAACTTACCCCTGAGTTTTTTGACGGAAGCCGCGTTAAACCTGAACTTCTTCGACGGCTTTTCGGAGGGGACTTCCGCACCGGCTTCGGGCGCGGAAACCTTGGCTGCCGAGGGAACTGAAACCTTGAGCTCCCGCGAAAGCGCCGCCACCGCCTTGCGCAACTCCGATATTTTAGCCTGCATGGGGGCGACCGCCGCCTTGACTTCCTTGCGGGCAAGCCTGCGGATTTCGTCAAATAAAACGTTTTTTATGTCTGCCATTTCTCTATAAGAATAATTATGTGGAAATTTATAGCGCGCAAAAAATGCAATTCAAGAGTTTTTTTAGATATTCCGCGCACAACTGCCTAATTTTATGTTTCTTTCAAATTGCCATATAATAATTTCCAATTCCGTCCAAAAGTCATTTTACGGAAATTATATCGTCCCAAGAAGTAGTATAGGCCTTGCTAAGCATGCCCCTGCGCGCGTTCCACTTTTTGTCCACGCCCTCCGCAAGCGGGAAGAGGGTTCCCCTGCCGAATTTTCTGTTGACCTCGTCCACGGAGGAATAGAGCCTGCTGCGCCCGGGCGACGGCCCGAAAAGTTCCCCCTGCACCGCGCCGCTCTCGAGCCCCCAAAGGGTCACGCCGCTCTTTTTATACCGCCTTCCCGCAATGAAGATTTCGCGGAGCTTGGGGAATACCGCCCTTATCATTTCAGACGTGTCGTCCGTAGGGCGCGAAAACGCGATATTCGCCGAGACCGCGCCCCCATCGAGCCTGCGCGGCGAACGCTCGGGATAGTAGACAAAATAAGCCCCCGCCCCGCCCGCACGCTGACCCTGCGCGCGCAGCTTCTCAGCCGCCCTGCCGAGATAATAGGCCACAGACTGCGCGAGAGACTCAAAATCCCCCACGGGTTCGCCGAAGCACCTCGAACACGCGATGCTTTGAGATGGTTCTTCCAAACCGCGCAAACCGCCGACGCAAGGCTTCCCCGACAATTCCAGCGCCGTGCGCTCGAGAGTCACCCCGTACTTCTTGCGCAGCCTTGCGCCGGGGCATTCGGCGAGGTCGCGCGCTGTCAGTATCCTGTCGCGCTCGAGCTTCGGGGCGAGCCGCTTTCCGACGCCCCAAACTTCCGAAACGGGAATTTTCCCGAGGATTTCGTGCGCGTCCTCCGGCATTATGAAAACGCCGCCCCCGGTTTTTTTCGCGATGTGGTTGGCGATTTTTGCGAGGGTTTTGGTCGGCGCAAAACCTACGCCGCACGGGATGCCGATCCGCCGGAGAACCTCGGCGCGCGCCATTCTGCCGAAATCGAGAAAATCCATGCCATCGGGCGGAAACACGAACGCCTCGTCTATGGAATACTGCTCTATGTCGCCAAACAGATCGCCGAGAGTCTCCATGAGCCTGCGCGACATATCGGCGTACAGTTCGAAATTTCCCGATCTGAACTCTATGCCGAGGCCGCGCGCGCGGGAGCGCAGCTGGAAATACGGCGCGCCCATCGGTATTCCGAGCGCTTTGAGCTCGTTCGAGCGCGAAACCACGCAGCCGTCGTTGCTCGACAGCACCGCCACCGGACGGCCTTCGAGCGAACGGTCGAAAACCCTCTCGCACGATACGAAAAAATTGTTTCCGTCAACCAGCCCGATCATCTTTGCGGAAACCTGCGGACTATGGCGGTGACGACGCCGAAGAGATCGATGCCGTCTTCGCCGGAAAACGAAAAAGTTTCGCGGCGCGCGCCCTCGGATTCAAGCCTCGCGCCGCCCGCAATCCGCCTAAAACGCCGCGCGACAAACTCCCCATCGACAAAAGCCACCGCTATGTCGCCGTCTTTGAGCGGGAGGGCACGGTCGATTACGAGCAAATCGCCGTCGCAAATCCCCGCCCCCTCCATGGAATCGCCCGACATCCGCGCGAAAAACGTGGACGGCGGGTTGCGCACGAGCAGCGAGTTCAGGTCGAGCGGCCCGCGGGCGCAGCGGTTCACGGCGGCGGAAAAGCCGTTCAGGCGCGGGGCGAATCCGGATTTTTCTTCCATGGATTCCGTATCGTATTTTTCGGCGAAAAGGTCAAGGCTCCGCGGAATTTTTTAGATATTGACCCGCAAAACGCCCCAAATAATATAAGGGCGCATATAATATGGAATTTTTCATAATCGCCGCGCTAATAATTTCAAACGGCATACTCGCGATGTCGGAAATCGCCCTCGTATCGCTCAGGAAATCCAATCTCGCCTCCGACGCGAAAGGCGGCAGCAAGTCGGCAAAAGAGGCGCTCGCCCTCGCCGAAAGCCCCGACAGGTTTTTTTCGACCGTCCAAATCGGCATAACCCTGATCGGGATTCTGACGGGCATTTACTCGGGAGAGGCAATCGCGGGCAAATTCGGGGAATGCCTCGCCTCGGCGGGCGTTCCGCAAAAGTGGGCGACGCTCGGGGCGCAGGGGACGGTTGTGCTGGCCGCCACATATCTCACGCTGATATTCGGGGAACTCGTGCCAAAGAGGATCGGGCTGGCGGCTCCCGAAAGGGTCGCAAAGCTCGTCGCCGCCCCCATGACGCTGCTCTCAAAGGCGACGGCGCCGTTCGTGTGGATTCTAAGCAAGTCGAGCACCGCCGTTCTGAAACTCATGGGCATAAGCCAGGTTAAAAGCAGGGTGACTGAGCGGGAAATAAAATCCCTCGTGGAGGAGGCCGAAGCGGGCGGCGAAGTCCAGCCGGTGGAGCGCAATATTGTCGAAAGGGTCTTTTCGCTCGGCGACAGGTATGTCGAGTCCATAATGACGCCGCGCAACGACATCGTAAAAATAGACGCGGCGTTTTCCAACCGGCAAATCGAAGAGCTCGTAAAAAAACACCCCCATACGGTATACCCCGTGACTGACGGATCTCTCGACGAAATCCTCGGAACCGTCTCGCTCGAAGACCTCTTCGGGAGGCTCGGCGAGCCCGGGTTTTCCATACGCTCGGCGCTAAAACCCGTGCACTACTTCAAGGACGACACCAAAGTCTACAACGCGCTCGAACAGATGCGCGAGCTGCGCCTGAAAAACGCGATAATCTCCAACGAATTCGGCGTGACGCTCGGCATCGTCACGCTAAACGACATCATCGACGCGGTTCTCGGCGACATGCCCGAAGCCAATGAAGAGGACGACATCGTCCGCAGGGCGGACGGCACATTTCTCGTAAACGGGCAGTGCCCCTTCCACGACTTCCTCATATTCTTTGAAATCGACGACCGGACGCAGACCTGCAACACGGTAGGCGGACTGATACTCGCGCTATTGAAGCGCATACCGAAAGCGGGCGAAAAAGTCGAGTGGAACGGCTTCGAGCTCGAAGTGGTGGACATGGACGGCGCGCGCATAGACAAAATAATAGCCAAGAGGCTTCCGGTAGACTTCGAGGCGTAGACGCCGCATTCCCGCGCGCCCAGCCGCGCGTTCGAACAAGAGCCAGATAGCTGGAATGAGCGTTGCGAAGCAGGCGATAGCCGATTCGCGCAGCCAGACACGACGACGCCAGTCGCTATTTGGAGAGGAGAATTCGACAAAGCTTGAAGAGCTTGAAGAGGCTTACAAGCATTACGCGGCAGACCTTTCCGACGAGGCGGGAAATGGAAATCTCCGCTGGCGGGACACGGGAGAAACCGAAGCGATAGACGCCAGACATGCGGAGTTGTATGAACGTTATATAGCATTGCGGATATTCAGCCGCGTAGTAAGGGACACAAAGAGGGAGCTTTCCGAAAAGTTTGAGAAAATCGTTTCGCGCAAGGGCAAAAAGTCGTCAAGGATGGAGCGCGACGACAAGCGCGCTCTTGCGGGAGCCGTCCAAATGCGCGTTTACAACATAAAGCGCTATTCCGGAATGGACGCTGCGGAACTTGAAGCCGAATATTCCGCAACAGTGGGTAGGCTCGAAAACGTCGAGAAAAATTTTGACGGGGATGCATGGAAAGGCAAAGTGCGCTCGGACATAGAAGATATACGCGCAGAGGTTGCGAACGCCAATGCGGGCGAAAAACTGCCTTCCGAGAGCGCCCGCGGAATACGGGGTAAATCCTGTATTTTTGCGACTTTCATATATCGCAAATTTACCGCAAAATTTTCGCCCCGAAAACAAGCTTTTCCCGCTCCTCCGGCGCAAATTCAATTCTTTTCAAATCTGTTTAAATTCACTTTAACATATTGAAATTCACCCACAAGAAAGCCGCAACCCCGTAGGGGAAGCGGCTTAAAAGAAATCGAGGTGAGAGGATTCGAACCTCCGGCCTCTACGTCCCGAACGTAGCGCTCTACCAGGCTAAGCTACACCTCGTATTTTTATTTTCTCTGTTATGGCGGTTTCCGCGCCGAATACAAGCTTATTTTCCGATAATTTTATTTTCGCCGGACACGCCGGTCTGCGCGGGCGGAGGGCTGAACTTGTAAAGGCAAAGCGGCAACGTAAGCAACTGGCTGCACACAAAGGCGAAAAACCAGAACCATCCGCCCTCTATGAATCCGTAGGCGTGCAGACCCACCCCCATGAGGTTTACGCCGAACCACGCCCAGGCCGCAACAATGTTTCCGAACACGGCGAACCCGAGAAACGCTCGGTCGCTGCACAGCCTCATGCTCTTGGCGTGTATGGCCGCCGCCGTCCACAGGACGGTCATGAGCGCGCCGTTCTCCTTGGGGTCCCACCCCCAAAATCTCCCCCAGCTCATGTCCGCCCAGATTCCGCCGAGCATCGTGCCGGCAAAGGTGAACATCAGCGCAAAGCAGAGAACTGCAAACACCGTCCTCGCCGAATCGCCCGTCATCGCCCCGAAATTTCCGCGCGAAAACACATTCGCAACGAGCCTCGCCTGCGCCATAAACCCCGCAAGAAACACCCCGCAATAGCCCACCATTATCGTCACCACATGCGCGGTAAGCCAGAAATTCGAGTTCAGGACGGCGCGCATCATGCCCATGGTGTCGCCGCTGTACGGCAGGTTCATCGCGACCATAAGCGACATCAGCCCCGAAGCGCACGCAGCGACCGCCGCCGACACGTAATTTTTTCTGAAATATATGTACGCCCCGAGAACCGCCGCCACCGCGCCGGCGAACACCAGCGACGAGTACAGGTTCGTCACCGGCGGGCGCATTTGTATGTACATTCTAAGGGCTATGCCCAGAACCTGCAAAAACGCCGCAAACGCCATGAATACCGTCCCGAATGTCCGCAACGCAGCCTCGCGCGAGGAAAATATTTGAGAAAGCCCGAAAGCGGCGAGCGCAAAAAAGTAGAGAATGAACCCCCCGAAAAACGGCGACAGGGCGTTTGCAAAATTTTCGACTTTCAGCCTCAGCCGCTGCAATCCGCCCGCCTTGGAAAATATTTCATCGGCCTCTGAAAGCGCGTTTTTGGCGGAGTCAATGTCTCCGGCGGCGATGGCGTCGCCCGCGCGCGCGTAAACATTCAAAAGCCTCCTGGAAAGTTCCGAGGCCTTCAAATCAAGCATTGTCTTTGACGGGGTGGAATACCCCGAACCCGCGGCAATGGAATTCACGGCGGCGTCGGGATACGCGCCCTCGAATTCGGCTACGCCGCGCAAATATTCGAGCACGGCGCTCGCGCGGGAGAGCTTGGCGGAGTCGGGCTCGCGCTTTTCGGCGCGCGCGGCTTTCAGTTCCGCGGCGGCCTCCTCGACCGCTTTTCGCCAGTTTTCAATGCCGGAAACCGCCGACTTTTCCCCTGGGGCCTTGACGGAAAACGCGTTTGCCGCAACGGCGTACGCAAGCCCCTTTTCGAGCGCCTCCGCCGCGGCGGAGGCGAGGGGCCGATTGCCGTCGGAGGAGGCGGCCTCCTCGACTTTCGCGTAATTCTTGGCCAAATCGTCGTACGAAAAATATCTGCCGGACACTCCGAGAATCTTCTGGAGATCCCTGTTGTCTGTGCGCATCGTCTTTTCGCCGGCGAGCCGCGCGGCGTCCGCCGACAGCGTCCAAAGCCATTTGGAGGAAGAAATCCTGCCGCCCCCCACCCTTGCCGTCGCGCTGCCGCTTATGGATTTCAACACGTCCGCCGACGCGCTCGAAACGGGCATCACCCTTCCCGCCTTCAAGACCGGAAGAGATCCGAAGCTCGGGCCGAAGAGCGAGTCGTAGAGGGGGTCGCCGAGAAACGCCTGCCATACGGCAAAAGGCGAAAGCGCGACGAAAACCGAAAACAATACGCCGAAAGAAAACGCCGCCTTATTCATCTCCGCCCCTCCCCTTTTCAAAGAGCCTCGGCAGGAACATTATCGCCATGCCTATAAATGTCGCCCCGACCGCGAGCCACGGCAGAAGCCGCGCGGGATTGCGGACGGCGGAAAGCACGCTCGTCCGCCCGCCGTCGCCGTACGACATCTGGTAGAAAGTCCAGCCGCCGAAGGACCCCGGGGAGTTCATCGACACGACCTGCTCCGACTTGTTTTCGCCGCGGGAAAATTCGACCCTGCTCGAAAAGCTCTTCGGGGTCGAGCTCGAATCCCAATGCTCGACGGAAAAATCCGCGAGCTTCACGCTGAACGGAAGCTTGACGGGCTCGCCCGCCGCGCCCTCCTTTGCGCCGACCACGATAGTGTCGGAGGACATTCCCTCGCGCAGGACGAGCGAGCCCTCCACCCTCATGAAATACTGCAACGCGCCCGAGACAATCAGGAGCACGAGCGCCATGTGCGCGACCGACGCGCCGAAGCCGAAAAGCCCGCCGCTGACGTACCGCCAGCCGCTCGCCAAAATGTTGACGACCGCGGCGAGCCCGACGAGCGCGCCGCCGAAGAGCGGGAATTTCAGCGGGCCGAGCGAGCCGACGCAAAAAAAGCTCTCGAAATACTCCGCCTGCGCCGCGGCGACGCCGATTTCCCTCTGAGCAAGCGTTGCGACGAAAACCAGAAAAGCCGCGTAAACCATCAGCCCCACGGCGAGCCTCTTTGAGGAGGCTATGGCGTAGAGAAATTTCAGCGCGGCTATTTTCATGCCTCAGACGTTGAACCTGAACAGCGCCACGTCGCCGTCCTTGAAGAGATAGTCCTTGCCTTCAAGCCTGTACGTTCCGGCTTCGCGCGCCTTGTGCACGGATCCCGCGGCGGCGAGGTCGCCGTAGGATACGACCTCCGCTTTGATAAATCCGCGCTCGAAGTCGGTGTGGATTACGCCCGCGCACTGCGGGGCGGTCATGCCCTTTTTGAAAGTCCACGCCCTGACCTCCTTCTCGCCCGCAGTAAAATAACTGGCGAGCCCCAGCAAATCGTAGGTCTTTCTGATGAGCTCCGAAACTCCGCTGTCCGCCGCCCCGAGCTCCGAGAGGTACTCTTTGGCCTCCGCCGGATCGAGCGACGAAAGCTCCTCTTCGAGCCGCGCGCATATAACGCACGAATCCGCCCCGTGGGAAAGCTTGGCGAACTCGCGAACTTTGGCGACATACCCGTTGGACGCCCCGCCGTCGCCGATGTCGGACTCCGCGACATTGCAGGCGTATATCACGGGCTTTGAAGTAAGGAGGAAGAAAGATTTTATCCGCGCGAGGTCGTCCTCCGAAACGTCAGGGAGCGTAATGGCGGGCCTGCCGCCGTCGAGGTGGGCCATCAGGCGCTTCAAGAGCTCCACATTCTTTATGGCCTCCTTGTCCATGCCCTTGGCTTTGCGGACGTTTGATTCGAGCTGCTTTTCGCAGCTCTGCATGTCGCTCAAAACCAGCTCGGTCGTTATAACCTCTATGTCGCGGACGGGATCGACGCCGCCCATGCTGTGCAGAATGTCGTCGTCGTCGAAGCACCGGACGACGTGCACTATCGCGTCGACCTCCCTGATGTTCGCCAGAAATTTGTTGCCGAGCCCCTCGCCCCTGCTCGCGCCGGCGACGAGGCCCGCGATGTCGACGAACTCAACCGCCGCGGGTATTATGACGTTCGTCTTTGCGATCTGCGCGAGGGGTTTGAGCCTGTCGTCCGGAACCTCCACTACCCCGACATTGGGCTCTATCGTGCAAAAGGGATAATTCGCCGCCTCCGCTTTTCTGCTGCGCGTGAGGGCGTTGAAAAGGGTGCTCTTGCCCACATTGGGCAACCCGACTATGCCTGCTTTTAACATTTTTTATTTTTCAATTTTTGAAATTTCCGGATTTTGCGCCGGAACGCGCGCGGCAGATTTGCTCCGCGCCGCAAAACGTCAATCCCGCGGGCCGTACTCTATCGCCCCGCCCGCGCGCCTTATCGTCACGTGGTTTTTGCCGTCCGCGCGCGCCGACTTCTCGGTGCGCCCTACCACTTGGGCCGCGATTCCGAAAGACTCCGAAATTTCCACGACCTTCGCCGCGTCGGACTTCTTGCAGTAGACCTCCATGCGGTGCCCCATATTGTAGACTTCGAACATCTCCCTGTCGGAAGTGCCGCTCGCCTTCTGTATGGCCCTGAAAATCGGGGGAACTTCCATGAGGTTGTCCTTGATGAAATGCACGCCCCGGCCGAAGCGCACGCACTTGGTCTGCCCTCCGCCCGAACAATGCACAAGCCCTTTTATGAGCCCGGGGTGCTTTTTCATGATTTTCATCACCACCGGCGCATAGGTTCGAGTGGGAGACAGAAGCGCCTGCCCGACCGTCATGCGCGAGCCTTCAAGGGGATCGTCGAGCCTGTGGGGGCCGCAGTAGACGAGATTTTTGTCGGTGTTCGGGTCGAATGTCTCGGGATACGTTTCGCGGTAGTACGGGCACAGCATGTCGTGGCGCGCGCTCGTCAGGCCGTTTGAGCCGATTCCGCTGTTTTCAAAATCCTCGTACGCAGCCCTGCCCGCCGAAGACAGGCCCACTATCGCGAGCCCCGGCTTTATACCGGCGCCCGACACCACCTTGTCGCGGCGCATGACCGCCACCGCGCAGGAGTCCACAACAACCGCTCCGGTGAGATCGCCGACATCCGCGGTTTCGCCGCCGCCGGAATAAATTTTCACGCCGAGGGAACGCAGGCGGGCAAGGAAGTCCTCCGCGCCGTTTATCAGCTCAGCGAGGGGAGCGCCGCCGAAGTTACGGGCGTTGCGGTTGACGGTGTTGGATATGAGAATCCTCTCGGCCGCCCCTATACAGAGAAGGTCGTCTATATTCATCACAATCGAGTCCTGCGATATGCCCCTGAAAACCGAGGCGTCGCCCGTCTCCTTGTATTGGAGGTAGGCGATGATGGACTTGGTTCCGCTGCCGTCGGAGTGTATCACGTTGCAGCGCGTCTTGGAGCCCGTGAGGTAGTCCTCCGTGATTTTGCAAAAAGCTCCCTTGAAGAGCCCTCTGTCGAGCCTGTCGACCGCCGCGTGGACTTCCTCCTTGCCCGCCGAAACTCCGCGGGCGGCGTATCTGCCGTTTGTCTTTTGGGATTTCATAAAAAAAGTCATTCGCCGACGTAGCGCGAGAAAAACGCCTTCAATTCGGCGTAGTCGCGCGCGACCGGAAGGTCGGGATTCTCCGCCGCGAATTTGTCCGTCGGGCGGAAGAGCACTGCGCGGTCGGCGGCGCGCAGCATGGAAAGGTCGTTGTAAGAGTCGCCCGTGGAGATAACCTCAAAATTGAGCGAGCGGAAAGCCTCGACAGCCCTGCGCTTCTGGTCGGGCATTCTGAGGCGGTAGCCGGACACCGCGCCGTCGGGGGCTATTTCGAGCTCGTGGCAGAAGAGCGTCGGGGAGCCGAGCTTTGCCATGAGCGGCGCCGCGAACTGCTCGAACGTGTCGGAAAGGATTATCGCGCGCGTCCTCGATTTCAGCCATTCCATGAACTCCCGAGCGCCGTCGAGCGGTTCGAGCCCCGATATGACGCGGCTTATGTCAGCGAGCTTCACGCCGCGCTCGGCGAGTATGCCAAGGCGGTAGCGCATGAGTTTGTCGTAGTCGGGTTCGTCGCGGGTGGTTCTGCGCAGTTCGGGGATTCCCGCGGCGTCGGCGAACGCTATCCAGATTTCCGGAATGAGCACGCCTTCGAGATCGAGCGTTACGAGATTCATTTTTGTGTGCGGGCGGATTGTTTTATCGGCGCGGGGCGTACACGAAGTCGGCCTCTTTGGCGTTGAAAGACGAAGTATGGAGCGGTTTCTGGCTGTTTGTCTCGGTATCGACGACGTACAGTTTGCGGGAATTCCCCGCCGACTTGGTGCATATCAGGTGCCTGCCGTCGTTGAGCCACACCGCGCCCGAAGTGTTCCCGCCCGAACTGACCCACTTTGACGAGCGGGTCGCGAAATCGTACACCGCAACCTGGAACCCCTTGCCCGCCGCCGCGGTAAATGCGATTTTATTCGGGTCGCGCGGATTCCACGCCGGCTCCGAACAATAACCGCTCATCCGCGTGTTGACGCGCTGCATCTTTCCGCCGGAAGACGGCATGGTGTAAATCTGGGGGCCGCCCATGAAGTCGCTGGCGAAGACAACTTTCGAGCCGTCCGGCGAAAACCCCGGGGAACTCTCGGTAGCCTTGGTATTGGTAAGTTTTTTAAATCCCCCGCCCGAAGCGTTTGCCGTCCACACTTCCGCGTTTCCGCTGGAAGTCAGAATAAGGGCGACTTTCGAGCCGTCGCGCGAAAACGATCCGCCCGTATTGCTGCCCTTGAACGACGCGAAGACCTTCCGCGTATTGGTCGCCAAATCTATGGAATACAAATCCATGAAACCCGTCCTAAAATAGCCGGTGTAGAGGATTCTCCTGCCGTCCGGCGAAAAGTGCGGCATGAGGGAATCCGACTTGTCGCGGGTTATCGAGCGCACGTTTTGGAACACGACGTCCGAAACGCATATCTCGGAAGTCTTCCAGTTGTCGGGGGAATATGAAAACGCTATCGTCCCCGCGAAAAACCCGGGCGAGCGCAGGGTGCGCAAAACGGCGGCGTCGCAGGCCTTCATGAGCGCCTCGACCGCGCTTGAACCCTCGCATACGCTCTCAAACGAAAGCCCCTTTGAAATCGAAAGCCTTACGGAATTGGCGCCCGCGGAAGCGAAATCGAACACGAACTGGGCGTTTTGCCGCGGGACGATTTTATAGCTCCCGTGGAGTCCGAACGCGCGCTTGGCGAGAGCCGCCATATTGGCGTCGGGGGAAGTTATCGCGACAGAATAAACGGGAACGCCGAGGCGGCCGGTTTCCGTCTGTACGGTGCCGGCGTCGATGTGCGACTGCCCGAGAGCCGCCGCTGCGGCAAAAGACGATAAAGCGGCGATGAAAGTCCTTCTTAACATATTGCGCCGAGTATTTCCAAAAATGCGCGCTTTTCAATATCTTTTTGCCTCGCGGCAGGTTTTTTCGGCGCGCAAAGGGCGGAGCCGGAGGAATCACGCCCGCGCCGCCCCCTCTACGGCTTTGCGGCGCAGAGAGCGCATTTCGCGGACAATGAAGAACAGGGTCGCGATAAACGCGCTTATGTCGCCTATCGGGAAGCTCGCCCAGAGGCCGTCGAGCCCCAGCGCGCGCGGCAGCAGAAGCATAGCCGGCACGAGGAATATTATCTGGCGGAGGGTGGTGACGAATATGGACACTGCCGGGCGTTTTGTGGCCTGGAAATACCCCGAGGCAACAATATTTGCGCCTATAAACGCCATGCCGGCCGCCATAAGCCGCAAAGCACGCACGCCCGTGGTCAGCAGACGGGAGTCGGAATCGAGGAACAGTTCGAAAATCGCCCCCGGGAAAAGCTCCGCAAACATAAATCCCGCGGCGCACACGGCGGTGGCCGCCCATAGCGCGCGCGAGAACGCGCGGCGCACCCTCCCGAAGTTTTCGGCGCCCCAGTTGTAGCCGATTATCGGCTGCACGCCCATGCTGAGCCCCACTATCGGCAGAAAGAGAAAAGTCGTCACCGTGGTGCACACGCCTATCACGGCGAGCGCCGACTCCGACCCGTAGGAGCGCGCCTGCACCACGAACACCGAAACCGACAGCGCCGCGAACGCCTGTATTATGAAAGACGGCGAGCCCGCCGACCCCATCTGCCTCAAAAGCCCCGGGAAAGCGCGGACGTTGCGCAGGCGGACTTTCAAAAAGTTCCTCCCACTAAAATAATATCCTATTACCCACGCGGAGGCGCACGCCTGCGCTATGACAGTCGCCGTCGCAGCCCCGCGCACGCCCCAATTCCACTCCGCGAGAAACAGCCAATCGAGAAACACGTTCGTCGCCCCTCCGATGAGAATCGTCGCCATTGCGACGACAGGCCTGCCCTCGGCGCGCACGAGATTGTTTACCCCGAAAGAAATCTTGTCAAAGATCAGCCCGCCTATGATTATGGAATAATACGCGCAGGCGTCGGGGAGAATTTTCGGGGTCGCCCCGAAGAACGCCAGTATCTGCGGCATAAACGAAAGCATGGCGGCCGCGGCAACCGCGTAAAAAACGCCGAACAAAAACACCGCCTGCCCCAGAAACTTCTCGGCGGCCTCGCGCCTGCCGGCTCCGAGACACATCGAAATCATCGTGGCGCTCCCGTGGCCGATAGTCATGGCAATCGCCAGCAGAAACAGGGTCGGGGAAAAACATACCGTAATGGCCGCAAGCGCGTCCTCGCCGCAGGTGCGCCCTACCAATATGCGGTCGGCGACGTTGTAGGAGGCGTTGACAACGGTTGAGAGCATCGTGGGCACCGAATAGCGCACGATGAGCCTCGATACCCTCTCGGTGCCGAGAGCCTCGACGTGCGCTGCGTCCATACGGCTGCCGGCGCGCTACGCCCTGACCCTGAAAAAAGTCCTCTTGCCGGCCTGAACCACGGCTGAATCCTCGGGCCTCCGGAGCGCAGCGAACGGGTCCGACACCCTCTGCGAATCGACTTTCACCGCGCCCTGCTCAATCAGCCTGCGAATCTCCTTTTTGCTCGGGAAGAAACCGGTCTTTGCCATGATGTCCGCAAGCCTGCACTCGCCGGAGTCCGCGACGTCCGCCCATTTGAACTCCGGCATTGTCTCGGGAATTTCGTTTTTGGAGAAAACCCTCTCGAAGTTTTCGAGCTCGCCGCGCGCAATTTCCGCGCCCGCGAACTTTTCGACCATCAGCCGCGCGAGCTCCTTTTTGGCCGCCATCGGATGCCCCGATTTGAGGGCGGCGATTTGCCCGGGCGAATAGAGCAGAAGATACCGGTAGTACTTCCACATAGTGTCGTCGCCGATAGACATTATTTTGCCGAACATCTGGCGCGGGTCGTCGTTGAAGGCGATGTAGTTGTTGTAGCTCTTGGACATTTTCTTCTCGCCGTCGAGCCCCACAAGCAGCGGCATGGTTATCACCGCCTGCCCCACAGCCCCGCGCTGGTTTTGGAGGTCGCGGCCGACGAGGTTGTTGAAGAGCTGGTCGCTGCCGCCGAGCTCCACGTCGGACTCCACCATCACGGAGTCGTACCCCTGCACGAGCGGATAGAGGAACTCCACTATCGAAACGGGCGTCTTGGAAGCGTACCTCTTGGCGAAGTCGTCGCGTTCCAGCATTCTGGCGACCGTCATCTTGCGCGCGAGCTCGAGCGCGTCGCCGAACGACATTTTCGAAAACCATTCGCTGTTGCGGTGCACCTCCGTGCGCGACTCGTCCAAAACTTTAAACGCCTGTTCGAGGTACGTGCGGCTGTTTGCCTCGACCTCCCCGGGAGTCAGAACCGGACGCAGGGCCGAGCGGCCGCTCGGGTCGCCGATGCACGCGGTGTAGTCGCCTATTATGAGGACCGCCTGGTGGCCGAGGTCCTGGAACTGCCTCATTTTGTTGAACACCACCATGTGCCCGAAGGTGAGGTCGGGGCGTGTCGGATCCACTCCGAGCTTCACCCTTAGCTTCCTGCCGGCGGCAAGCTTTTCCTTCAAATCTTCGGCGCCGATGAAGGTTTCGGCATTTTGCGCGAATATTTCGAGCTGGCTTTCGATTTCCATATGCAGAAAAATTTTCCGACAACTTATCCGGCGAAAGCGCAAAATGGCAACACTTTTATATTGCGCCGGCGCTTTTTGCGGCGCGCGCAAACCAATCCGCGCCGCGCCCGACGGGGCGCAGGGGGGTATTTCCGGCTACTTTGCGGAAACCGAAATGGCGCGCGCTGCAAGTTCGCCGAGCTTTTCGGAGTCTACCTCCAATCCCCAGCCGGGAACTCCGCGCCGCACGGCAATCTTTCCGCCGGAGATCCGGAACACCGGAGAGCTTTTCAGGCAGCCAATAAATACCGAAGACTCTTCGGGTTTTTCGAGAGCCTCGCACCACGCGGCGGAAACCGCGGAAGCTATCTGCTGGTATATCAGGCACCCGGGGCCTATCAGGCTGTTGTCGCCTATCATTATCTTTGCCCCGCCCGAGGAGATTTTTTCCGCAAGGCGCGCCATGTCGTACAAATCGCCCATGCAGCCCGGGTGGAGATTGTAGAAGCCGCCCATTCCCGCAGGCGACTCCGCGAGCGCCCGCCACGCGGGGCGCAGATTCGCGTCGGGTATCAGCGACAAACCGAACGGGCGGCAAAGCTTTTGAAGCTCCACCATCTCGGAATCGGAGAGTTTTGCGGGGTCTTCAAGGGCGTTGAGCCCCGCTTCCGAAAGGCGCTGCAAAACGCCGGCAAGCTCGCGCAAATTTGCGTGGCCCTTGTATCCGCAATTCGCGTCGGCCACGATAAAGCACTTCGGCCCCATCGCCTTTCGCAAAACGGATATGAGCGCGCAGTCGGAATCCGCGTCGCCGAAGATTTTCAATTTGACGTACTCCGAAAAACCGCCCTTTTTCGCGGCCCCGGCGCGCTCGGCGACCTTGGCGGGGTCGTTTTCAAGAATGCAGAACATTCCGTTCACCGCTCCATCGCCGCGCAATCCGAGAAGTTCCGCCGACGGCCTGCCCTCCGACTTTCCGCGCAAATCCCAAAGCGCCATATTCAGGGCTTCGTATGGATTCCACGGGAGAACCTTCCGGTCGGCGCGCATTTCCGCCAAAACCCGGGACGGAGTTTTTCCCATGGCAAATTTCATGCCGTCCGCATACTTTTTCAAATCTATATCCGGCTTGTTCGCCCCGATGACGCATTCGCCCCATCCTTCGGCATTCCCCGCCCTGACGCGCAAAATCAGATGCTGCCGGGAATTCCAGTCGCCGAAACTGAAATGCCTCGGAACGTCAACATTTATAAGATAGAGGTCGGCCCCGTCGATTTCCAGCTCTTCCGCCGGAGCGCCCGCAGCGAAAAACACCGCCGCAGACAGAGCGAATATGAGAGTTTTCAAGATTTTCATCGTGCAAAAAATTTTTGGCATGGCCGGCGCTCCAAGAGTGAAAATTATACCTGGACGGCGTTTACGGAAACGCAATCCGCTTCCCCTAAAACGAAAAAATCAGGCAAAACCGGAGCTGTCAATAAGTTTAAGGGAGGCGGCGGTAAAATGCCGACTTCCCAATGGGGGTACCCCGGCGCCCGTCGCCCGCGCAATAATTTATAATAACGTCGCGGGCGCGGGCATGGGTCTTTCAAAGGGGACACGCGCCCCTCTTCATGGATTCCGACAGGGAGCTTACAAACTCGGACGCCGCGGCAAGGGCGGCTTCCTCGCCGTTTTCGCGGCGTTCCCTGAACGCCAAATCCACGAGGGCGCTGCCGACGACCACGGCGTCTGCGGAAAGAGCCGCAGCGTGCGCCATTTCGGGCGACGATATTCCGAAACCCGCGGCGACCGGAAGCTTCGAGGCGGCACGGACGCGCGCGAGCCTTTCAGCGAACTCGGCCGGAAGCGACTTCCGCGCGCCCGTCACCCCCGCCACCGTCACGTAGTAGAGAAAGTCGGAACCGCTCCCTGAGATATTGCGAATGCGGTCGTCGTCCGACATCGGAGAGGCGAGGGGAACCAAGCCTATCCCGTTTTTTTCCAGCCCGCCGGAAATTTCGCCGGACTCCTCGAACGGGACGTCCACAACGAGCCACGAATTGATGCCGTTTTCCCGGGAGAGCCGCGCCGCCTTTTCAAGCCCCATTTTAAAAATCGGGTTGTAGTATGAAAACAGGACAAAGGGATTTTCGAGCCCGCCCGCGCGCAACCGCCCCGACATTTCGATGACCTTTTCGAGGGTGGTTCCCGAGGCGAGGGCGCGCTGCCCCGCCGCCTGTATTGTCGGGCCGTCCGCCATCGGGTCGGAGAACGGAACCCCGAGCTCCACAATGTCCGCCCCCGCGGCGCAGGCGGCTTTTGCGAGCTTTTCGGTAAAATCGATGTCGGGGTCGCCGCAGCTTATGAAAACGACGAGGCTCGCGCGGTTGGCGCGCGAATTTTTTTCGAGAATTTCGGATATGCTTTTCATTTGAGTTTCAGAAAATTCATTACGGAGTCCATGTCTTTGTCGCCCCTGCCGGAGAGGCAGACGACTATCGCGGTGTCCTTCGGCAGGCTCCGCGCGTTGCGCATGGCCAGCGCCACCGCGTGCGACGATTCGAGCGCGGGGATTATGCCTTCAAGCCGCGAGAGCTTCATAAAGGCGTCCACCGCCTGCGCGTCGTCCACCGGAATGTAATGCGCCCTGCCGGTATCGCGCAAATATGCGTGTTCGGGCCCGACGCCCGGGTAGTCGAGCCCCGCGGATACGGAATAGGTGTCGAGAATCTGGCCGTTTTCGTCCTGCAAGAGATAAGTTTTGTTGCCGTGCAGGACGCCGACGGTTCCGCCGTTGAGGCTCGCGGAATGCCTGCCCGTGGATATTCCGTCGCCGGCGGCCTCCGCGCCGTAGAGCTCCACGCCCGCGTCGCCCATAAATCCGGAAAATATCCCTATCGCGTTGCTGCCGCCGCCTACGCACGCGACGACCTGGGCGGGAAGACGCCCGCATTTTTCGAGAATCTGCGCGCGCGCCTCGCGGCCTATCACGGACTGGAAAGTCTTGACCATCTCCGGATACGGGTGCGGGCCCGCCGCCGTGCCGATCACGTAGAAAGTGTCCCCGACCGTCGCGACCCAGTCGCGGAGCGCCTCGTTCATGGCGTCTTTGAGGGTCGCGGTGCCGTGTTTCAGCTCTACGGATATAAGATTCGCGCCGAGCATCTTCATTCTGGCGGCGTTCTGCGCCTGCCTGCGCACGTCCTCGGCGCCCATGAATACGTCGCACTTCATTCCGAAGAGGGCGGCTATCGTCGCCGTGGCGACCCCGTGCATTCCCGCGCCCGTCTCGGCTATCAGGCGCTTTTTGCCCATGCGCCGCGCGAGCAGAATCTGCCCGACCGTGTTGTTTACCTTGTGCGCGCCGGTGTGGTTGAGGTCCTCGCGCTTCAAATAGATTTGCGCTCCGCCGCAATATTCGCTGAGCCTGCGCGCGTGGAAGAGCGGCGACGGCCTGCCGACATAGTCGCGCATTATGGCGCCGTACTCCTCCCAAAACGACGGGTCGGCGACGGCCTTCAAATAGAATTCCTCGAGTTCTTTGAGAGCCGGCATCAGCGTTTCGGCGACATACTGCCCGCCGTAGATTCCGTATCTGCTTCTGTGTTCCGATTGGGTGTTCATTTCAGGTTTTTTATTTTTTCGATTAAAGTTTCCATTTTTTTCAAATCCTTGCTGCGCGGATTTTCCTCCACCATGCTGTTGGCGTCCACCGCCCACGGGTTGACGGAGCGCACTGCTGCGGCGGCGTTTTCGGGCGAGATTCCCCCCGCGAGTACGAGCCTCTTTTTACGCGCGAGCATTGCGGCAAGCCCCCAATCCGAGAGTTTCCCCGTGCCGCCCGAAGCCGACCCTGAACGGGAATCGGCGACAACTGCGGCGCATCGGGCGGCCTCCGCGGCCCCGACGTCCGAAGGGCTTTCGAGCCAGACGGCGCGCCAGATTTCGCAACCCGAAAAATCCGGCAAATCCGCGCATTCCGAAGAGATTCCGCCGTGGAGCTGTATGGCGGACAGCCCGCATTCTTCCGCCGCCCGCGCAATAAATTCGGGTGTCTGGCTGACGAACACCCCGACCGCCTTCGCGCTTCCCGAGAGGCAGCCCGCTATTTTCGCCGCCTCCGCAAGCGTCACAGCGCGCGGGCTCGACGGCTCGAAAATCAGCCCCACGAAATCCGCGCCCGCCGCTTCCGCCGCGCGCGAGTCCGCCGCGTTGGAAATCCCGCATATTTTCACTTTGACTCCCATCACGCGCCCCTCCCGAGCAGCTCCGCGAGCCTCCCCGCGGGCGACGGCGAGCGCATGAGCGCAGTTCCCACGAGCGCGGCGTCGGCTCCGAATCCGCCCGCTTTCAGCAGCGCGGCGCGCGAATCCACCGCGCTCTCGCAGACGCGTAGGCAATTTTCGGGGACGAGCCCCAGAAGGTTTGCCGCCCCGTCGAAATCCGTGCGGAAGCTTTTGAGGTCGCGGCAGTTTATCCCGACGATTTTCGCTCCGGAAGACACAACGGCTCCGACTTCCGCCTCCGTGTGCGCCTCGCAGAGCGCGTCGAGCCCGAGGGATTCGGCGAAAGCGCGCAGCTCGGCGAGCTCTTCGCGCCCGAGCATCGCCGCGATAAGTAGCACCGCAGACGCGCCCCAGACCTTCGCCTGGCAAATCTGGTATTTGTCGAAAATGAAATCCTTGCGCAGAAGCGGGATTTCCACGGAGCGCGCGGCAATTTCCAAGTTCGCGGGAGAGCCGAGGAAAAAGTTTTTTTCCGTGAGGACCGACAGCGCCGCGGCGCCGCTTCCGGCGAGGGACTCGGCGAGTGCGCGCGGCTCGAAATCGGCGCGAATCACGCCCGCTGACGGGGACGCCTTTTTGAGCTCCGCTATCACCGCGGGGGTGCCGTCGGCGGCGCGGCGCAGCGCGGCGCCGAACGGCGCGCGCGGCGGGCAGTCGCGCGCGCGCGAAAAAATCGACTCAAAGCCCTCCGCCGACTTTTCGGCATCGAGCTCCGCCTCTTTGCGGGCGCGGATTTCGTCCAATATGGAGCCTGTTTTCATACGCTACTGATTTGAAAATTCCACGAGAATTTCGAGCTTTTTCAGGGCTTTTCCCGAATCGAGGGAATCGCGCGCCATTTCGACCGCCCCGTCGAAGTCCTCCGCACCGCCGCCCGCGACTATTCCGGCCGCAGCGTTCAGCAGGCAGACGTCGCGCGCGCCGCCGCGCAGCTTTCCGGAGAGAACACCGCGCAAAATGCCCGCGTTGACTTCCGGCCCGCCGCCCTTCAATTCGGAGAAATCCGCCCCGTCCGGGAAAAACTTGCGCGGGTTGAATTCGCCCGTCTTTATAGAGCCGCTGCGCAGCTCGCTGATCCGCGTGGGGGCGCAGACGGAGATTTCGTCCATGCCGTCGCCGCCGTGGACGACGAGCGCGCGCCTGACGCCGAGGCGTTTCAGGCACTCGGCGACAAACTCGGTATACGAGGCGCCGAACACGCCTATCACCTGCCCCGTCGCCCCCGCGGGATTCACGAGCGGCCCGAGCAGGTTGAACACCGTGCGGAAACCGAGCGCCTTTCTGACGGGGGCGGCAAAGCGCATGGCTGGGTGCATTTTCGGCGCAAAGAGAAACGCGATTCCCTCTTCCTGCAAGCAGTGCTCCATAACGGACGGGTGGACGTCGAGATTGAAACCCAGCGCCGCCAGCACGTCGCCGGAACCGCATTTGCCCGTGGCGGCGCGGTTGCCGTGCTTCGCCACGGCTATCCCCGCGCCCGCTATTATGAAAGCGGAAGTCGTGGATATGTTGAAGGTGTCTAGCCCGTCGCCGCCCGTGCCCACTATGTCCACGGGGCGGGAATTGCCCGCGCTTATGTACGCGGCGCGCGCGCGCATCGCCCGCGCCGCCCCTACGACCTCCTCAACGGTCTCGCCCTTCATTTTGAGGGCGGTCAGAAACGCCGCCAGAATCTGCGGCTCGACTTCCCCCGACATTATCTCGCCGAAGACCTCCGCGCTCTCGGCCCCCGAAAGGTTCGCCCCGCCCGCCGCCTTGATCAGCGCGGCTCTCGTCTTTTCACCGCTCACAGCGCGCCGGCCTCCCTCAAAAAGTTTTCGAGCATCCTCTTTCCCCCGAAAGTCAATATGGACTCCGGATGGAACTGCACGCCCTCGATGTGGAAATCCCTGTGCCTTATCCCCATGACCTCCCCGTCTTCGGCGCGCGCCGTCACGCGCAGGCAGGGCGGCAGGGAATTTTCGGCGACCGCGAGCGAATGGTATCTGACCACCTCTATCGGGTTCGGCATTCCGGCGAACACCCCCGTGGAGTCGTGCGACACCGAGCTCGTTTTGCCGTGCATTATCCTCTTTGCGGAAACTATCTCTCCGCCAAAGGCGTAGCCGATCGACTGCATTCCGAGGCACACGCCGAACAAGGGGATTTTACCGGCGCACTCGCGTATGAAATCCACGCAGATTCCCGCATTCTTCGGGGAGCTCGGCCCGGGCGAAATCACTGCGGCCTTCGGCGAGAGCGCCATGAGCTCGCGGGGGGTCGCCGCGTCGTTGCGCACAACTTTCATATCCGCCCCGAGAGTCTCGAAATAGTGGACCAAATTATACGTAAACGAATCGTAATTGTCTATCAGAAGAACCATATCTCACCTCTCAATGTTTGAAATGTCCAAAGAGTCCATTTGGGACGCGAGCTCCAAGGCGCGCGCGGACGCGAGCTCCAAGGCGCGCGCGGCCGCGCGCGCCTTCATGCGGGTTTCCTCGTACTCGGCGTCGGGGTCGGAGTCGTACACGATTCCCGCGCCCGCCTGAACAGACACCCTTCCGCCGCGGATTTGCAGGGTGCGTATGGTTATCGCCAAATCCATGTTGCCGCCGAATCCGATATACCCCGCCGCCCCTCCGTAGGGCCCCCTGCGCTCGGGTTCGAGCTCGTTGATTATCTCCATAGCGCGTATTTTGGGGGCGCCGGAAAGCGTACCCGCCGGAAACGCCGCAGCGAGCGCGTCGAAGGCGTCCGCGCCGTCCGCCACAATCCCCGAAACGTCGGAGACAAGGTGCATGACGTGCGAATACCTCTCGATTTTCATGAAGTCGCCTACCTGCACGCTGCCCGCACGGCAGAAGCGAGATAGGTCGTTGCGCCCCAGATCCACGAGCATCAGGTGTTCGGCGCGCTCCTTTTCGTTCGACAGCAGGTCGTCCGCCAGCCGCATGTCCTCGTTTTCGTCCTTTCCCCTGCGGCGGGTTCCGGCTATCGGTCGGACTTCCGCCCTGCCCTCGCCGAAGCGCAAAAGCGTCTCGGGAGACGAGCCGACGAGACTGCCGTCGGGGGTTTTCAGGCAGAACATGTACGGGGACGGGTTTATCAGGCGCAGAGCCCTGTACGCCGCAAGCGGCTCCACTTGCGCGTCGGCCGAAAATTTCTGGGACGGCACCGCCTGTATTATCTCGCCGCTCTTTATATAATCTTTCGCCTTTTCAACCATGTCGACAAAGGCGTCGCGCGGCATGTTGGACGAGAGCCTGAGCTTCGCCGCGCCTCCGGACTCCGGAACGGGAACGCGCGGAGACCTAAAAGTTTGCGAAAGCCTTTCCACCCTCGTAACCGCGTCTTCGTAGGCGGCCTCGGGCGAGGCGAACCTGTCGATGTGCGCGCACGCCACGAGCTTGGCGGTGTGGCGCAAATTGTCGAAAACCACGATGTCGTCGTAAAGCGCGAACCGAGCGTCGTCCCACACCCTCTCCCCCTTGGGCTCGGGAAGCCGTTCGAATAGCCCGACGCACTCGTACCCGAAATATCCGACCGCCCCTCCGAAAAAGCGCGGCAGCCCCGGGATGTCGGCGCACCTGCGGGTGGCGATGTACTCGCGGAGCGGAGCCAGCGGCCCTAGCCCCTCTTCCGACGCGGAACGGATTTCGGATGAATCCGAAAACTTTAAGACGGACGACTTTCCGTTGAGCGTGAAAACCGCCGTCGGATTGCAGCCGATAAACGAATACCTGCCCCAGTTGTCTATATTTTCGGCGCTTTCGAGAAGAAAGCACTCGCCCGAGCCGCCGAATTTGGCAAAGGCCGATACGGGCGTCTCCGTGTCCGCGAGCAGCTCCGCGTATACGGGCACGACATTCGCGCCCTGCGCAAGCTCCATGAATTCAGATTTTGAAGGTGTCATTTTGAAGGCCAAAAAAAAGCGGCCAGACAAAAGGCCGCCAAAAGTTTAAAACCGTTTTAAACTCTACGCGACCTTCGGACTGTGCCACCAGTTTCTCATTTAATTTTGTACATCGGGCAATTTTGCATTGCGCGAAAAACAGTCAAGACTTTTTTTTAAAATTTTTGGCCGCGCGATATTGTTGACAAACCGAGCGCCGCCGGAGAATATCGCGGCACTCCCATTATCAGGAAACGGTGGCTTTCTATATGAATCAGGAACAATTTACAGCACCGGACGGCGGCGGATACGGAGACCCCCGCCGTTGCCCTATGCCGCAAATGCCGAAAAACCACCTCGCGTTAGCGGTTTTGACGACGCTCTTTTGCTGCCTGCCGTTCGGGATAATATCGCTGATTTACGCAATCCAGGTAAATATCTCCGCCAATTCCGGAAATTTCAAAATGGCGGAATTCTCTTCCGAAAAGGCGCTTTTTTGGGGAAAGGTCGCCCTGTGGTGCGGCGCCGCGCTCTACATCGTCAATTCGCTCTTTTTCCTCCTTCCGCTCGCCCTCGCGGCAATCGCAAATTTAACCCAAATATAGCATATGGAAAATCAAAATACAACTTCCCAGAATATAGAAAACCACTTGGTGCTCGCGATTCTCACGACGCTCTTTTGCTGCCTGCCGTTCGGGATAGTCTCGATAGTATACGCAGTCCAGGTAAACTCCGCCCTCGCGGCGCGCAACTACGAGCTCGCCAAAACAAATTCCGAAAAGGCGAAATACTGGGGAATGGTATCGCTTTGGATCGGGCTGGCGATAAACGCAATAAGCCTGATAGGAATGGCGCTCGGCGGAATAATAGCATAACCCCCGAAAGCGCGTATTCCGCATGGACGGAGGCGGCAAACCTTCCGGCGGACTTGCGGCGAAAGCGTCGGCGGCAAAATCGCTGTGTCTGGCGACTTTCTTTCTGCTCGGCAACTACTTCGCCCTCTACGGCCTGGCAAAGGCGGACAGGGCGGTCGCCGAGCTCGCGTCCGGAAGGAGGGACAGCGCAGAGCGGCTCATCGCGGAAGCGAGGCGCTGGGGGATTTGGGGGCTGGTTCCCTCCGCCCTCATAAATGCTGCGCTGATTTTCCTCTGCTTTGCGGCGCTCTGGAAACTCGGGCTCAAAGATCTGTTCGAGGCGTACTCCGCAGCCCAAAGGTAAAAATGTTCCGGATTTCCGACAAAACGCTCTATGCGCTCGTGGCGGCGGGAGGGATATTCCTGCTTTCGATGCTCCTGTTTTTCGACCCGTCGACATCGGCGCTATTTCCGCCGTGCCCGACAAACGCGCTGACAAGCCTACACTGTCCGGGCTGCGGGACTCTGCGCGCCCTCCATGCGCTGCTGCGCGGCGATCTGCGAGAAGCCTTCTCGCAAAACGCGCTCGCGGTGCTCTTCCTCCCGATTCTTCCGGCGGCGTACTTCTTCCCGGGCTTTTTCCGCAAGCCGGCGGTTCCCGCAATAATACTCGCGATTTTTATAGCCTACGCAATACTGCGCAACACCCAGACATTTTCCTTTTTGGCGCCCCACTAAAACAGGCGAACGCAACAAGCTCTCTTTCATTGGCCCAATCAATTCCGTCGAGTTCGGCAATCTCCCTTGCAAATTCGGACTTTGCCAGGCTCTTCGCAAATTCTTTGTAATTGATATTTATCTTTTCTGCCGTGTCTTTGCAGCCGCTCAAAAGCTCGCCGCCGCGCGGAAGCCACACAATGGAATCGACAATCTGCGAATAAAGCCTGTTTTTCATGGCAAGTTGCCGGAAGAATTGCTCGTTGTCGGCAATCTGCGCTATCGGAGAAATTATTTCCCTGTCGGAGCCGCGGAAATTTTTCAGCGGCTTTTTGAGCCCTCCGCCTCCTTCGGCGGAATCCGCCGCATCCAGCTCCTCCATAATTCTGCGCAGGGGAACATAGCCCCGCTGGGCGGAAAGCCTTTCAAAAGCGCCTTCGTCTATGACGCCGCCGTCCAGCAGGAGTTTGAGAGAATTTTTCTGGAAGTTGTCGAGCTTGCGCGCTGCAAACTTCATTTTGTCGGTCGCGGCGCCCTCGACCTTCGAGAGCGTCGCGTAGTCGTTTCCGAACTTCGCCCTGCACGTGCCGGCGGATTCCTCCGGATTCTTCCGGTAATAAGCCATGGCGCGGCGCGCAACAAGATACGCCTCAAACCTGCGCAGGGAAACCCCCGTGTTTTTCTCGGCGCATATCTCCTCCAAAGATTCCCCGATTTCCACGCCGCTTAAATCGGTCTGCCGAACCTCGCGCGACCATTGGCTGTTTTCGGAAGCGGCGCCTTTCATCGTCCGCGCCCACTCGTAGAAATCCGCGCTTTTCCCCGTCCTGTCGCCTACAATCTGCTGGGCGTTTTTCAGCCCGTAGAGCCTGTCGGCGCCGTACAGCTGGCCCTGCCCGTAAAGCCGCTTCAAGAACGCGGCAACCCCCTCGCTTTCGCGCGGCCTCGCCTCGTCCGAAAATTTTATGTTCGCCTCCGCCCGCGCGTTCGGATCAGCGTTTTGCCATAGGGCGAGCATTTCGCGGGCGTTGTCGAGTATCTTCCCAATCTTCGGAAACGCGCGGGAGAGCTGTTCCATCGCCGCCCCCGCTATGGGAGCCTCCCCCTCCGCCGCCCGCGGGTCGGCAATCCACTCCGACACAAACTGCGCCCATCCCTCGCGCGCCCGCAAATTCGGCGGATAGGCGCTTCCGAAGCGCGAAACGCAAAACCTTTCCAACTCCCCTTTGAGGGGCGTATCGGCGTCCGGCAAATGGAAGTCGAACATAAGCCGCTCCAAGTGGTGCCCCAGCTCGTGTCCGACGACATTCATGTCGTTTATATGCCCTCCGCGTAGCCGGATAATTTCAAGCAGATTGCTGTACGTTCCCAGCGCGTTTTTGTGCCGCGCGACATCCATGCCCGAATATACGCCCACATCCAAAGCCTTCGCCAGATAGCGGCGGATTTCGGCGGGGTTGGCGATTCCCGCAAGCCTGCCCGTCTTTTTGTCGAGCTTCACCCCCGACGGCAGCTTTACCCTGTCGGAAATTTTTCTCAAAACCCCGCGCCTCTTTATTCCGCGCCTGGCGTCATTTTCCGCCTTCCGCCTCCCCGCGCGCGCCGACGCCGCGTTTATGGACTCAATGGATTCCGCGGCGTCCGCATACGCCCGCGCGCCCGCGGGAATTCCGCCTCTTTCCGCTCCGGCATATCCTCCGCCCGCATCCGCGGGCCTCTCCTCCGAAACCCGCGGCTCGGCGTAGAAATTCAAATTTCCCCCTTGACTTTCCGAAGCGTTTTCCGATGGTGGGAATAAAGGCGAAAGTTCGGTTTCATACTGCTCCCAATTGGTGGGAGCTGAGTCTTGGAGGAACTTTCGCCCCTTTTGTTTATTCCAATAAAGCAGTTTTCCGCCTTTTATCCAACTGTAAATGCGCCCGAAATTTTCTTTCGGATGAACAGTAAGCAAATCTGAAACTTCCCCATGGCGTTGCGTCGAAACGTTGAGCTTCAATGAGGCGATAATCGCCCTTCCCATATCGTCTCTAAGTTCGAGCAACATATTGCGAACATCCTTGTCCTGCGGGTAGGAAAAGATTGCAATAGGATCGTTAATGGCTTCCGGCAGCTTAGAAATTAAATCATACCCCAAGCCATGTTTTTCGAGGATTTTTTTAATCACGCTTTGCCGAAGCGAAATCGACCCGTCGGGAACGCCTATTCCAAGAAGAGTTTCCGAGGGCCTCCCGAGCTTCAAAATCTTGTATGTGGGCAGCGTCCCCACCTCCACTTCGGACAATTCCGAATGGAAAGCCCTCGCATCCTCCGTCTCCCCCGCGCCGAACGCTTCCGAATAATTTTCCCCTTGACCCTCTGAAACGTTTTCCACTTCCGGATTCAAGGCGGCATATTCCGGAGCGTTCAGGACTTTGTCGGCAGGCCATTTGGATTGTTGATCGGAATTGCCGCCCCCAACCCTTTCAGCCATCCGCCGCGCACCCGCCTGCGGCACAATGCCAAGCAACGCCATGCCGTACATTGCGGGCGCCGCGTCCTTAAATTCTTCGGCAGCGGCCTGCGCCATTTTTCCGGCGTCAAATTCCCCGCCGCCCGCGCCCTGCCTTGCGCCCTCTACCACCGTACCCTGCGGTCAGAAACCTCCGCCTATCGAGCCTCCCGCCTGCATTGGCGCCAACTGGCCTTCGGGGATAGACATCGGATCGGAATATCTCGCGCGCAAGTCGAGGTGGACAATATTCGTTATGTCGCCGCTTTTTATGACTTCGGCGAGATAGTCGTGCATGGCTTTTCTAAGCGCTATTTGGTATTCCATCTCGTCGCGGTATATCGGGTAAAAAGAATTCGCGTTCGGATATTGGGATATTTCGCGGCGCATGGCGTACATTATGTCGAGCATGTATTTTTTATAGTTGCGCTCGTAAGAAATCCTGTCCATGCGCTCGCCCGTAAACGCCCTGCGGTAGCGCTCGGCAATCTGCCCGAGCCTGCGCGAACGCAGCATGTCGCCGTACAGGTTGCGTTTGAAAAACATCAGGAAGTCGTTGTTGTCGTCGGTAAATCTTCTGAGCTCGGTCTTCTGCCGCGCGGCGGCCGCCGGATCCAGAGGGCTCCAATCGCCGAGAGCCGTCATGCGTATGAACTGTATCGAGCTGTCGGGCGTCTCCGAGAATTTCGTCGCGCCGTCGAATTGGCGGATAAAGGTGTTGGCGTCGGGAATGGCCGTCTTCTCCCCGCCAACTATGGAACCAGTCTTCCCCGTCCACGAGAGCACTCCGGGATTATACTTCCTAAACGCCATCGATACGATCTTCCCGGTGTCGGGGTCTGTCACTATCGAGTTCTCTCCGGCCTCGGCCGTGATTTTGGTGGAAAACAAAAACTTGTCACCGCTCCTGTCGAGGCGCTTGATGTCCGAAGTCTTCGTAATTTTCGGGGCGGTGTCGCTCGTGAGGTTCAGGTATTTCCGATCCTCCGAAAACACGCGCACGCCGATTTCCGCAAATCCGGCGCCAACGGGCGCAACCATTGAAAGGGTTTTCCCTATGACGGACGGCATGTCGGACGGTCCGACCACTTCGTACGGGACAAAGGAGTCCGGAACCGAATCGGGAACGAGCATAATCAGCGGGTAGTCGCGCGATATGAAAGCGCGCGAGCACTTTATTTCTCCCATGCTGTTGCCTATCGTGCACGGGATCTCGCCGCCGAAAAATTCCTTTGAGCACAGGACGACCTCCTTGCCGTTCATCTTCACCAACACCGCAGTCGAGATTTTCCCGCCGAGCCCCCTCGCGGTGAAAATCGAAAACCTCGACTTGTCGAGTTTCTGCGGGCGGGGCTTTGCCTCTTCCTCCGCGCGCTTTTCCTCCGCCGCCGCAAGGAGACGCCCGCTCTCTACGATTTTTCCCAACTCTTCAAGCTGCCTTTCAAAATCCGCCGGATTCGCCTTCTCGGCCTCCCCAAAAGCCGCCCTGCCCCCCGCGTCGGCCTCTTCAAGCAAGGAGGATATGCGGCGTTTCGCCGCCTGCTGGCGACCGAGCCACCGCGCCGCGGAAGAATAGCCGCCCTTGAAGATATCCGAAGCAATGCGCTCCTTTATCCGCCCCGTTTCGGCGGAGGAAAATATGTTTGCGCCCGATGCCAATGAATCGCAGAGGCCGCCCCAGGCGCGCAGCTCCCTGGCCTGCGCGACATAGTCGTCTGGATACAGCGACTGCACTATGCGCGAGGAAAATTCAAAGGCGTCGCGATTCATCGCCCTCCCTATGGATTCGGCGCGCTTGTAGCCGTCTATTTGGGCGAGAATCCGCCTGCGGGCGACGGACCAGTCGCCAGAATCGGCGGAAACCGCGCCGTCTTTTATCGCTCCGAAAACCTGTATCGGGATGTCGGGGACTATTGCATTTATCGCGTCGTAGGATTTCAGCTGGCCGTCTATCCATGAGCGCTTTGCGGCGGAGTCCGCGCCTTTGAAATACTTTTCAGCAAGGGCGTTGACATCGCGCAAAACCTCCGCCGGATATTCTCGCGCCGAGGGCTTAGGCGCGGCGACATCGCCTTTCTTATAGTCGCACGCGCATAGGGCAAACGCAGCCGCAACATACAGAATGAAACGCAAACAATGAGATGACCTAAGAATTTGAGAATATAAATTCACGGAATACGGCGTAAATAAAATGGGGAATATGGTCAAGCGAAATAGCGAGTTTAAATTAAAATTGATATAATATAAAAATATTAAATTACAGTAGCCGATTCTCCTCCCCCTCTTCCCCGCCCGGCCGTATACTTCGCAACATCATATTCCGCCGCCATTCCATATCCTTTATATTCTTTTCCACCGGTACATTTATCCCGCCGCCATAAAAAAATTCACCGGAAATTTTCATCGCAAGATTCAAGGAGAAAAAATCCAATCTTTTCGGAAAGCACCGCATACCGCAGCCTTTCAGCGGGAGAACTGAGATAAAGTCCGCAGGGGGTTCAAGCGTTCGGCAATTTCATTTCAGCTCTATTGAAAAGGGAAAGACAACCCCATATTGCAGGCGATCATTGGCGGCCGCAAGCGCCCACGAAACTTTCTTTTGCGATAAACCCTTTGGAAGATTTCATTCCCTCCCGCCGCGCCCGCAACCGGTTCGAATCTCCATATCCATATAATTTCAGAAAAGATTTCATTTTACGCCTTTCGCTTCCCTGTCCCCACACCCAATGTGATCTTAAAGGATAAACCCGTAAACGAGAAATGGCGGGAATAACGGGAAAAATAAAATGGTTGGAGAAGATTCGGATTTTGAATTTGAGCTTGGAAACTTTTTGCACCGACACCCCGGAATGAAGAAGGATTTGGAACGGAGTTCTCCCGCACGGCCGCCGCCGGACATATCGCAATCGCGCACGAATCGGAAATAAAATGCCCCTGCAACGGACTTGCGAAAACCCCGAAACGGGGTTGCTGCTTAATTTTTTCCGCGCGGCGCGGAGGACGCCGTCGTATTGGCGGAACACGAGGACGAAGCGCCCAGACTTCAAATAGCGCGCGGCATGGAGGACGCTATCGTATTGGCGGAACAGATAGTCCGGATATGTCCGAATTCTATCATGGCGAGGTTTGCGATTCATGGATTTTTCCATACAAAATAATCCATTCGCGAAGAGAATAAAAAAGTTGCCAAGGCGGACAAAACCGCATTTAAAATACATGCTTTAAAAGGAGAGATGGCAGAGCGGCCGATTGCGGCGGTCTTGAAAACCGTTGAGCCCGCAAGGGTTCCGGGGGTTCAAATCCCTCTCTCTCCGCCAGTTTTTAAGCGTAAAAGGCAGATTTGTGTATCGCGTCGGAAGGTTTGAGGAAAAAAATCGAACGTTTGGGGAAAAAGGCTTGATATTGGGGTATGGGCGGGGGTAGGTTTATAGTGAACCCCGTCTCCGATATGGAATATATAAAGATTACCCTGCTTTTAGACGCCGCCACGATGGACTTCTATGGGAAGATGGCGGCGGAGGTCGGGGTTCCCGTCGGGGAGTTTGTCTCCGATATGCTTGTCGGGCACTTTGAAATCTGCTCTTTTTTGGGCAGTACCCGTCCTGCAATCGACCTTTCTTTGAACTGAAAACGGCGTTGTAACGTTTCCGCCCGCTCCTCTGCAAGGGGATAAAAAAGGCCCTGCAAGGTGTTTGCAGGGCTTTTGCAGTTATTGGTGGATTCCGCCGCCAGGCCGTCATTCGCAGGGGGCTTCGCGGACAGTCATCTTGTATATCCCCGTCCGTTCGTCGCGGACGACTTCGGGGGCTTTGTAGACGTACCACTCTCCCGCGGCCGCCCGCGCTTTCCATTCGATGTGGGAAGGCTTGGAACACCTGCTGATTTTGTCGGCTTCGCCGCCTGCCTCCATCGCAGGAACCTCCACCTCCGGCGGCATCGGCTCGTCTTCGTGATAGGATATGGTCTTGCGAATCTGCCGCTGGCGGTTTTTTGCCTCGCGGAACGAGTACCCTCGCACAAGAGTTGCCGAGGTCGACCAAAGCGTGGCATTGTGGTCTTTTGCGATTTCCCGCCCGCCTATCCACCACCAGAACTCAAGGTCATTGTAGATTTTGTGGTTGAGATAGATGGTATTGTTAAAGTACTTGTAATCAATTTCAAGGTTGTGGAGGGTCATGTTGTTTAGCTCTATAAGGTTCAGCTCGCGGTTGATTGAAAGGATTTCCATCAAGTCCGAATCTGCCCAGGCGTCGTTATACCACTTGTCGGCGGCAACTCCGTTCGGGTCTTTATAGACGAAACGGCAGTTAAAATGAACCATCACGAGGTCGCCCGTCTTAAAGGCGGAAGCATTTGCCACGCGCAAAACTATATGCTTGTAGAAGTCGTTTGCAATCGTCGCATGCGTCGAGTCCTGAATGACCGCAGTCGAAGTCGCAAAGTCGTTGTCCTCAAGGGCAAGAATCTTTACTATATCCCAGTCCGGAAGAACATAACTCCTGCTCGGCGCGTATCCGTAAGTTCCGACAACGCGATAGAGGTCGCCGTCGTAGCCTACGGCTTCATACGACTGGTCGATCAACTTGTATCCGCGCGCGGAAAGCATCGCGAGAACCCCAGGCGCGAGGTCGCCGAAAATTTTGTTTCCGTCGCCGTCGGGCAGACGCCTATATTTTAAAACGAACGGCATTAGGATAACGGGAATCGAGCAAAATGCGGACGGAGAAAAATACGAACTTTTGTCGGCAAAGTATGACGGGTTAAACCGGCTTATTTCCTTAAATATAGGCCCGCTACGGCACGAATTTGAATACGACGGCGAATCGGAGATTCTGACTTCATGGAGACCTTTCGGGCTAAAAGAACGCGAAACACTGTTTAATTATAAAAATGGAATGCTATCCGAGGTTAAATATCCGAATACCGATAAAGAGAACTTTGTTTGGATTACCGCATTGAAGGATTTTGAAGAATCCGGGAACCGATATTTGGACAACGTAAAATTCAAACCCGTCCTGCTGTCGGATTCCGACAATATGTACAATTTCACGCAAGAGAAGGCGGGTATTGCATTGCAGAAAACGAACCTATTGGGGAATTCCGATAAGATTATTTTCAATCCGCGAACAAATCGGCTCACCACCATTGACAAGGGAGGAGTGACAAGCTCGGTGCAATGGGGACGCGGCTTTCAAAATGAGGCCACAAACAAGTTAAGCGAGATAATATCGCCCAAAGGAGAGATTATCGTAAAATTGGAATATGACGAAGAAGGCAGAATATCCCAAATGACCAAACGCGGAGAAAAGCCTACAAAATATAAATACGACGACCAGGATAGAATAACGAAAATTACCATTGGCGACTATCCCCCGACAAAATATGAATACGACAAGAATTCCATGCGCCCTATAAAAATAATAAATCCTTTGGGCGAGATTACTGAATTTTCATACGGGAACGATAAACAAATTATTTCATTTAAGAATGCAAACAATGCCATTCAGAAATTTAATTACGACAAATTGGGAAGAATAACGCGCCGCAATTATCCGATGGGAGTATGGATTGCGTGGGGATATGACAACTTCGGCAGGGTCTCAAAACGGGAATATTCCAACGGAAATTCCATAAAATTTGAATATGACGAGCATTCGCAAATAAAACGCGTCGCGGAAAACGGAAAAATTGTATGGGAGTATTTTTACAAACCCAACGGAATGTTGAGACTTCTGACGCGAAACAAGCGGAAATGGCTCGAAATCGACAGCAAAATACAGAATGAAAAGGAATATCTCTCAATAATAAACAACAAAGGCGCGGAGTCGCAAAGAACCTATAATCTGGACGGGAAACTCCTTGAAGAGGTAAATCCGCTTAAAGATACCATACAATATAAATATAATCCCATAGGAGAACTTACGGGGTGGATTGCGCCCGACGGCAGCAACGTAAAGTTTGAGTACGACGCCCGGGAAAAATGGTGTTCCATGAAAACCACATAGGACAAACCATTGAAAATAAATACGACAAATATGGGAATCTCGCGGAAAAGAAAACAAAAGAGCAAAGTATAAAAATTGAATACGATGCGTTTGACAGGGTGATAAAGCGCAAGTATTCCGATAGGCAGATTACCGATATCGCTTACAACGAATACGGCGGAATAAAATCCATAGTTTCGGCGGATGTCAATATTGCGTTTGAATACGACGCTTTGGGAAGGGAGACAAAACGCATGGCGACTTTTCCCGACGGGAGCAGAAGCGCAGTCATAATAGAATACGCTAATTCCGGCCAACGCAAGCGCGTTTTTAGCGCATTGCAAAAACCGGATAAAAGCGAGGAGGAGCGAAACGACATACGCTATGAATACGACGAGCTTAACAGGCCCGTTGAAATGGAGACAAAAAACGCCGGAGTTGTCAGATATTATTACGATAAGAAAAGCCAGATGCTGCTTAGCAAGGTCTTTCCCAACGGGAACAAAAACATGTATTCTTATGACAACAATTTCCGGCTTAAAACCATACAGAGTTACGATTCAAATGATAGCGCCATCGGAGGCGTCCAGTATGACTGGGATACGGACGGCACGCTCAACGGCAAAAAATCTGGTAATGTTAGCCGAATCTTAGAGAAATTACAGGAATTGCGCGCCAATGAATATTCCTCTAACTTTGCATCAATATATTTATTCAAAGATATGTGACAATCATATGGCTCGGATAAAAGCCGTCATAGCGTAAATTTAATAACCCCGTTTCCCATTATAAATAGATTTTTGAATTCTCCTGCCTTTAAATAGCGGACGGCGGGACTTTGCGAAACAATAGGCAATCTAACGGCACATGCCGGTATCGAAACACCTTAGCTCGCCTCCGGAATGGGCGTAGCGGTTATACAGATTTAAAGCGCAAGTTCGATACCGGAAAAAGTCCAGTAAAGTTATAAAAAAAGAGCTTCCCGAATTGGGAAGCCCCATAAAAATTATCAATGCCGAAAACGCTATTTTCTTCTGCGGAACGCCGCAAAAGCGAGCGCCAACGCCCCGAAAGCCGCCGCATAAACGGCGGGTTCCGGAATGACGTAAACAATTCTAAGCCCTGTCCAAACATCAGAAGAACCCGGTTTGTTTCCGTTAAAAAAATCAGTTATGTTTATCCCGTTGCTCTCGCCCTGGGTTGTGGTGGCATACGTCCCGCTTATCACAATACCTTCCGGCATGGAAAGACTTCCGCCTTCGGGATAGACAGTGTCCGTCCATTCGGACGCATTGCCTTCCTGATCCAAGGTTCCGTAATAACTCGCGGAGTTCGGATACGATCCCGCATCGGTAAAATAACTTCCCGCATTTGCGTCATAATTTTTCGAGGCAAAATTTGCCGCATTGGCGTCAGCGGTGGGGGCGGATGCAGTCGGAGACGTATCGCTCCGTGTGGCAAAACCGTAATAGCCCCCTTCGCCGCCGTTCAATTCCGGAGAATAATATCCGGCTTTTATCCATTCGTCCAAGCTGCAAAGCATATATCCGCCCGCTGTCCTGTCCGCATTTTTTAACGCGTCCCGAGAAAACCCGTAGGTTTTAAAATCGTAGACCCCGGTAAGGCAATCGGCTCCGGCTTTTGCGCCATTTGAAAGCCAATTCGCGTAGAGTGCTCCGGCAATCGCGCTTACATAGGTAATGGGAGTTTCTCCTTGATTGTTTATGGCTTCGTATTTTCCCGATTCGCCGTTGTACGATACGGCTTTGCGATTGCGATCAAATCCGGAGTAAATTACAACTTCCCCCAGCGACGTGTTGAGAAGAAGATTTCTTGAATTTTCGGGATCCGCGTACGCGTCGGAACCGAACGAGTTCACAAAATTCAAATATTGCGACACCGTGACTTCGGTCTTGCCTATGCTATACTCGTAGGCAACGCTGCCATACCCGTTGTATAGAGACGTTTCCGACGAATATGCCGCATTTCCCGCGTCTGCGACGCACGCCATTTCCATACCGTTTGCGCCGGACCAATAATCGGGCGCAGCGCAAAGGGATCCCGCAGCCATGAAAGACAATGCTATAAGTGATTTTTTCATAATATGTTAAAAATTTTTCAAACTTAAAAAATAAATACGCTACCTTTTGGGTTTATATTTACTTTTATGTAAACCATTAAATTTTTAGGGCAATGAATTTGTCAAGTTTTTTATAACTCTGCATCAATAATCCATGGACAATTCGCCGACAGTATATATTAAAAGGACAGTTATAAGGCGAGGCAAAACATTTAACATTCCGGCTAAATCTTAACCATAAAAGAAACGGCATAACTCGCTTTGCGCATACCCCTGCGACGGAACAATGCAAACCCCAATGCGAAAACGCCGCATATCGCCACATACGAAGAGGGTTCGGGGACGAGAACAGGCGCTTTAAACACATCCATGCTTACAATCATCCAACCCTCCAAGTTGCCGTAATCGGAAACTGCCCTGCTCTCGTCCATATGGGCCGAACCCAGCATCCACGCCTGCCAACCGTCGTCCCACGCAACATCTATGAGGTAGTTGCCCTTCGCGTTCGGATTGTCGGAATCGCAAAGCCAAAGTCACGTTATCTCGCCCGTAAAGTCGTCGGTTTCGTATCCCGCCAAAGTCACGCTATGGTTTCCCCAATTATTTACGGATAAAGAGGCGTACCATCCGTTCTCAAAGACCGTATCAATTGCCCGCACAAACAAGTCCCTTGAACCCTCGACAGGGTGCAATGCGCTTCCGTCCTGACACATTATCCTTTCAACCAGATTGTCCATATCCAGATTCAGGAACGACCAATATCCGCCGTCCGAAACCGCGTCCGCACGGGGCTTAGAAGCCTCAAATCCCCCCGCATAACCGGCGTCGTAGTCACCCGTCAAGAACCACTGGTACGCAAAAGTTGAACACCCCGCGACATCCGTCCAACTGTTTGCAAAAATGTAGAATATATCGCTCGAATATGTGCTTTGCGTCTTTCCGTTCGGGATTCCGCTTGGGATAGCATAACCGGAAGATGCAAGGTTATCCTGCCATAATTGGATATTATTGGACGCAGACGCAGCCCAGCACATCAAATGGTCCGGAGAACCTTCCGCGCCATAGGCGACTTTTTTCACGTCATATCGGGTGTCTCCGGCATAAGTCCCGGATACGAAAACAGACCCGCCGAAAACTCTCGGCAACAAAAGCAAATACACAAGAAGAACAATGAAATCTCTCATGTTGCATATACAATTCGAAAAAGCAATACAGTCAACCTTATACGGATTTATCGCATAGTTGTTCCCACAATATACAACGCCGAAAACTGTGGAACCTACGGGAAGAGAACTGCAAACAACCGCTCTCTCGCGTCAATGTTCCATTTGCCCGCGAAGGGAAGGCGAGACAATCGCGCCCGCGCCGGCGGAATGCCCCGCCGGGCTGCGAGCCGCGCCGAAAACCCTATTTCCCGAATCGCGAGTTCAATTCGGCGAGAAAAATCTTCGCCGCCTCCGAAAAATACCTGCCCTTTTTCCAGACGACATTTAATCCGGCCTCGACCTTCGGCATCAGGGGCCTGAAACACAATCCGCTGCCCTCGCCCGTATCCGCGAGCTTGTCGAGAGTTATGGCGTACCCTACCCCCTCCCGCACCATTATTCCCGCGTTATATATGAGATTGTAGGTTCCGGCGATATCGAACTTCTCCAAGTCCTCGCCCAGCCATTCGAGCAGGTCGTTTTTCGAGTATGCGCGGCGCGACGCCTGCCGCGAAACGAATATCGGAAGCCCGAACAAATCCTTTTTCCGAACCCGCCTCTTGGCGGCGAGCGGGCTGTCAGAGCGCATCAATACGCCCCATACGTCCTTGTCCGGAAGGGTCACATAGTCGTATTTGGACAAGTCCGCCGGCTGTATCAGAAGCCCGAAGTCGAGCAGCCCCTTGTCGAGTTTTTCGGCCACATCGTCGGCGTTTCCGCTGTACAGGTTGAACTTTATGCGCGGGTGGCTTTGCCGCAGGCCGCGGACCATTTCGCCTATGCGCTTCATGGCGTAGGTTTCTCCGCCGCCTATGTAGACGTCTCCGCCAACGTCGCGCCCGTCCCGTGCGGCAAATTCCGAAAGGGTTCTGTCGGCCATATCCGTAATTTCTTCCGCGCGCTTCCTCAGCAGAACCCCGTCATCGGTGAGCCTGACGCTGTGACTGCCGCGCTCGAATAGCTTGCGGCCGAGCTCCCCCTCGAGATCCATCAGCTGCCTCGAAAGCGTCGGCTGCGTCACGTGCAGAAGGTTCGCCGCCCCCGTCACGCTGCCCTCGCGGGCGACCGCCAGAAAATATTTCAGAACCCTAAGCTCCATAAACTTTCCTTTTGCGCGGAAGATTCTCTCGCGGCGTGAAATGCCTGTCAAGCATATCTTATTATAAGATATAAGTATTTGCTATTATCCGAAAACGCGCGATAATAAACAGAGAAAGGATTCCCCAAAAACTTATGAACATATGCGCAACCATATCGTCGGCCGCGCTCGCCATCGCGGCGGTTTCGACAGGGAGTTTAACGCAGACAACCCCAATGGGGAAGGAAAACCGCAACAATATGGAAGAACTGAAACTCACCGGAGAATGGGACAAAACGTTCCCTAAAAGCGACAAGGTCAGCCACCGCAAGGCCGCATTCAAAAACCGCTACGGAATAACGCTCGCCGCGGACGTCTACGCGCCCAAAGAGGCAAAGGGAAAGCTTCCGGCGATAGCGGTCTGCGGGCCGTTCGGCGCGGTAAAGGAACAGTCGTCGGGCCTATACGCCCAGACGATGGCGGAACGGGGGTTTCTGGCAATCGCCTTCGACCCGTCGTACACCGGCGAGAGCGGCGGATTCCCGCGCTATGTGGCGTCTCCCGACATCAACACCGAGGATTTCTGCGCCGCAGTAGATTTCCTCTCCAACCTCGACGGCGTAGACCCCGAGCGCATAGGGATTATCGGAATCTGCGGATGGGGCGGCATGGCGCTCAACGCGGCGGCCATCGACACGCGCATCAAGGCGACCGCCACATCCACCATGTACGACATGAGCCGCGTCACCGCAAACGGCTACTTCGACTCAATGGACGCCGTCAAGCGCGGCGAGCTCCGCAGGCAGCTCAACGCCCAGAGAACCGCCGACTTCAAAAACGGCTCCTACGAGCTCGCGGGCGGCCTGCCCGATGCCCTGCCCGCCGACACCCCGCAATTCGTAAAAGACTATTACGGCTACTACAAGACGGAACGCGGCTACCACAAGCGCTCGCTAAACTCCAACGGAGGGTGGAACAAGACTTCGGCTCTCTCGTTTCTGAACATGCCGATACTCTCCTATGCCGGCGAAATCCGCAGCGCCGCCCTGCTCATACACGGCGAAAAGGCGCACTCGCGCTATTTCAGCGAGGACGCCTTCAAAAAACTCAGCGGAGACAACAAGGAACTCCTGATAATTCCTGGCGCAAGCCACGTAGACTTGTACGATGACCGCGCGGGCACAATCCCGTTCGATAAAATCGAAACTTTCTTCCGCGAACATTTGAAATAGGAAAGCCATGGAAGGAGCAACCGTTGAAACCCGCGAGAGCGAGCTCGAAAAAATGCTCGCCGGGAAAGAGTACGACAGCCGCGACCCCGTTCTGCTCGGAATGCGCCGGCAGACGCGCGCGGCTTTGAACAAATACAACGCCGACCCGACGCCCGAAAACCTCGCGGCGGTTCTCGGGTACGAACCCGAAAATCTGGTTGTCATTCCCCCGTTCCAATGCGAATACGGGCGCAACCTGAAATTCGGCAAAAACGTATTCGTCAACTTCAATTTCAGCGCGCTAACCGGCGCAATCGTCGAAGTTGGAGACAACTGCCTCATAGGCCCGAACGTCGGCATCTACACGGCCATGCACCCGCTGGACCCCGAGAGGCGAAAAACGGGCGTGAACTTCTCCAAGCCGGTAAAAATAGGCGCAAACTGCTGGATCGGCGCGGGCGCCATAGTGCTGCCCGGGGTCGAAATCGGAGAGGGCTGCACGATAGGCGCCGGAAGCGTCGTTACGCGCGATATTCCGCCGCGCTGCGTCGCCGCCGGCAATCCGTGCAAAATCTTAAAGTGTTTGAACTCTTAACGGAAAGCGGAAGCCCCGAAAAGAGGATTGCCAAATGAAAACATAATAAAATTCCGGAAACGACGCGCCGGCGGGGCGGCGTTTTCGGCGGCATCGGCAGCCGGGGGAAAGAATGTGGGAAATCCCCAAGAAGCAGACCGCACGCCAAACTGCGCACAGCTCTCCCTCGCGCAAGTTCCGGCGCAAAACCGTGGATAGTCCCGATTCCGGAGACTACGCGGCACGCGCACCCGCTCGAAAACCTGCGCGCTCCGGACATTGAATTTTCTCCGGAGAAAATTGCGGAAATAAACGCGCGCCTGTCGCAAATGGTTCCCGCCGGCGAACGCTACGCGTCCGGAAGCGTCGCGGCAAGGAGCGTTCACAACCTCATTTGGAAACGCTGAATGCGCAATGCAAATCCCTGCGGGCGCGAACCGCATGCGTCGCAAGTTTGCGGAAATCCCACGGAATTTTTCGGGAAGGCGCGAAAACTTTCCACGCGCTTTACGTCGGCGAACACCCGCAACAGCCTGCGGGCAGATACGGGAAAGACGGAGGAAAGAGAGATTCGGCCGACACTTCCGCGCTCGCTTCGGCTGTCGCCTCACCCGAATCGCAAACGGGCAACCTTGAAAGCGGAATGTCTTCCGCAGAACCGCTTATGGCAAATATGAGCCGGAATGTCGATTATATGAAGCGCAGAATCGATTCCGCCGTAAACGCCGCCGCAACCGCTAAAACAAGAGCCGATAATTTCCCCATAACGCCTGTTTTATCGGCGAAAACGTGGCGGCGTTTAAACTTACTTACCTTTCGGAAAATTTTTGATTTCCATTTTCCGCGGCTTGTCGGCAGACGCCAAAACTTTTCCGTCGGCGACAACGAAGAACCCCGAACCTTCTCCGTAGCGCGAGCCGTTGGCGTCGTAGAAAACCGTGAGTTTTGCGCCCTTGCAGGGCACGTTCGCGAGGCGGAAGTACTTCCAGTCGTCGGGGATGAGCGGGTTTACTTTGAGCGACGAATCCGCCGTCGGGCGAATCCCGACAAGCCCCGTAATCACGAGGTCGGCGAAAGTGGAGTGGTTGTAGTCTTTTCCGCGCTCCTTGTAGTATGCCTTCACTTTGTCGCCGCCGCGGACATAGCGCGTGCGGGTAATCCAGTCGCCGTTGTCGGGGTGTTGAGATTCGTCAATCCAGAAAACTTTTTTGCCGTCGGGCTTCGCAAGCGTGTGCGATTTTGCGTAAGTGCGGAGCGCATCGAAAAAGTCGGCTTTCGACACAGGGCGGCTCTGATAGCAGTCGAGAAAATTCGCCAACGCCGTCAGCGTAATCGACGTCGCAAACGGCCACACCGGACCGTTCCACTGGCATTCGTGCCCGACGTAGTTCAGGCTGAAACGCCTGTCGCGGCGCTCGGCGGAAGTCAGCCCGAATTTCGCCTTGAATCCCTCGGGGTCGAGAATCTGCCGCCACGCGTCGGAATATTCCTCAGGAGGAATGCCGAAATACCACGGGGTGTAGCCGTGAAGCTCGCGGACGTTTGCGAGGTCGCCCGTGTAGCCGTTTGCGGGCATGACCGCATAGAAGCGCAGGTCTTTGCTCCACAGATTTTCGTTGATTAATTTTTTAAGTTCGCCCGCCTTTTGACTGAAATAGTCGGCATCGTCCGCGTTCCCGAAGATTTTCGCAATTTCCGCCAACGCCGCGCATTCGCCGTACATATACGAGTTAATCGTTGGGCGGTATCCTTCCCAACGGGCGTTGAGCGCACCCGCTATTGAAAGCTCCATTCCGTCGGCGAGGTCTTTCTGCTTGAAAAGCCCGTTCACGGGGTCGCGGTGCGACTTCTCCCAAGCGGCATAGTTTGCTTTGAGCGCGGGATAGAGGGCTTCGAGCATGGCGCGGTCGGGGCGGGCGGAGTGCAGGGCGAGCACAGAGTCCGCATACCAGAACGAGTACGACCTTGCGTGGCGGGCGGTGCTCCAGAATTTTGCGTAGTCGGCGGCGATTTTTCCGTCCGCGAGCCAACGGGCCTCCCTGATGTGGTGCGCGGCGGGGCAGACAATCGTGTTGTACTTTCCCGCCCACGACACTTTCGGCATGAATTCCGTGATGACGTATCCTTCGGGAGTTTTTACGATGTGCTTGCGGAATGTCCACCACCTGAAATAATAGGTTGCGTCGATTGCTTCGTCGGGCGTGTCAAGGGTGGGAACGTTTTCGGCGAGAAACTTTTTCGCCTCCGAATTGGGGATTGAGTTGACGTAAAGCTCGTCGTCGTCGGCGTTGAATTTGTCGATATATGCGGAAAGTTTTTCCGCGCCGAAGTCGCGGTTTAAGGCGAGAGCTGCGCTTGCCGCGCACATGCAGACGGCAACTGAGACAAGAAGTTTTTCAGGCAAGATCATGCGTATAATGCTCTTGTAGCCGAAAAGCGCGGCGCGGTCAAGCACGCGTTTTTATGAGGACGCGCAACGGGCGAAAAAATTCCGCCGACCTCTTCGGCACACCATCGTAAACTTTTCCCCGAGCCCGCAAGCATACCGTGAAAAATTTCCCCGTGCCGCCCGAAAACAATGAAAATTCAACTTTTAAAAATATTAACAGTCCACATTCTCTCCTTTTGATTTCAATATTACAATCTTCAATCAGACGATCCAATAACGTTATGAGAAAAGCAGCATTCACTCTCATTGCGTTCAACGGTTTAAACTATGCCGCCGCACAATGCACCAAAGACGCCTCATATTTGTATGAAACAGGGACCGGCACCTTAACAACAATCACTCTCATCTCCGGGAACCGCTCAACCAAGATCGACGGTTCACCGGTTCTGAGAGAGTCTCCGCCCGCATGGTTGTTTGACGGCGCCACAATCAACACAAAGAACTGAATGTTATCGTTTATACTATCTAACGCCTTGCCTCGGTTTAACAATGTCATTATACCTATTATAAATGATTTTCTTTTAAAATATGTAAATATATTTACGCGCTTTGCCATTACACCGTGCCAACACTTTTTCAAATTTTTTTAAAAATTTTCTTACAATGGATATAAATTATTTTTATTCAATAAAATAATTTCTTTTAATATGAGAATATCGTTTATAGATTTTGAAACTGCCAATCGTAAAAGAACGTCAATACGCTCCGTAGGGATATCAACGCAAGTTGACGGGGAAGAAGTGGGTTCGTTTTACTCGCTCATTCGTCCCGTTCCATTTAAGATTGACGTTTTTAACAAGCAAAAAAATGGGCTCGATTATACTAACTTAAACAGCGCGCCGAATTTTCTCGAACTTTACCCCCGAAATAAAGAAACGGCTTTGCGATTGTCATTATGTCGTCTCACACAATGCGAATTTTGATATGGATTGCTTGTCAACAATCTTATTCAATCTCGAAATACCATTCCCTGCTTTCCAGTACGTTTGTTCTTGTGAAATATCAAAAATAAAATTTAATAAAAATGCTTTAAAAGAACTTTCTGAATACTATAATATACCAACATGGAACCGCCATAACGCTCTTTCCGATGCGCGCATGTGTGCGTCTGTATATTGGTAACTTCGCGAAGATATTACGCCTGAATATTGTGGAAAATTTTTAAAAGATTTTCGCGACAGATACAATATTGAAATTAAGCAGTTTCAAAGGAATAGAAGACAAGTATCTTTAGATTCATTTGACGACAAATCCGATATTATAACCCAAGAAAACGTTCCATTCTCTTCAAACAACCTCCCATTCCAAATTCCGGACAAAATCGATTTCTCGGCAAATTTCCTTGTGACTGGGAGCTTTATAATTGAAAAACGCGAAAAAATTGAAGCAATAATAAAAGAAAATGGCGGTAAAATCCAAAACGGCCCAAATAGTAAAACCAATTACATTATAGTTGGAAGTCTCGCATCTCCAGGGTGGGCGCATGGAAATTACGGAAGAAAGATTGAAGCAGCCTTAAAAATTCCCAAAATAATTTTTATAAATGAAGAGCATTTTGTCAAATTACACAAAGAAAGAAATCAGATATGGATTACGAAGAATACTTAAAACAAAACCCCGAATTTGCCGCAAGGCAAAAAGCGAAACTCTCCGTTAATATATCCGTACCCGAAAACAATCATAATAAACGAATATCTCCATCAACAACAGCTATCGCATTATATATTTTCGGTTGGATTATATATAATTGTAGCATTAATAACTTCATTTTCAGAGGGTATTTTTGCAAAAAACGTATTCCACAAATCTGAAGCTGTATTGCTTGCCGTTATTCTTGCTTGCGCTGTGTCAATCTTCCCTTCAATGCTCTTATTCGCTTTGGGAGATATTGTGAAATATTTAAAAATAATCTCTGAAAAACAACTCCATCCTTTCCCCCAAAAATTTGACGAACAAAAAAACAACTTCCAAACGTAAGATTGATATCTACTTGATAAGCCCCCCATCAATCATCCACCCAAAAGCCTATAAGTAATTCTTTTACAGTTTTACAACATCAATTATTTTGACTCTAAATCAAATCCCGGACGCCGAAAAGCTCTCGGGGTTTTTTGTTTCACAAACGCAACAGCAGAAGACAACGAACTCCGAAAATCCAAACGAAGACGCCCCGATGAAAATCGAGGGGGCGAAAAACAGCAGAGCGAAGATAATCGACTGCACCATACGCGACGGCGGACTGATGAATTCAAGCAGGTTCTCCGACAAAACCGTGCGCACCGTCTACGACTGCTGCGCCGACTCCGGCGCGGAATACATGGAGATCGGGTTTAAGAACTCGAAAAAGATATTCTCGCCCGCCGAATACGGGGCGTGGAGATTCTGCGACGAGGGCGACACCGCCCGTATAATAGGCAGCCACCCCAGAAATGTGAAGCTCTCCGTGATGGCGGACGACGGAAAATCGGACTACAAAACGGACATTCTCGACAAGAGCCGCAGCCCCATAGACCTCGTCCACGTCGCCTGCTATAACGGGCAGTTGGACGAGGTTCTCGACATGGCAAAGGACACCAAAGACAAGGGATACGAAGTTTCTATAAACCTGATGGCAGCGTACAAGCTGTCCGAGCACCAAATGATGTCGGACATAGAAAAAAGGCTCGCGGAATCGGACGCCGACATACTATACCTCATGGATTCCTTCGGCTATTTTTACCGCAAACACGTCGCAACCCTCATGAAGGCGATCTACGGGATATGCCGCCCGCGCGGGGAAAAGATCGCCTTCCACGCGCACAACAACCTCCAGCTCGCCTTCGCAAAGACCGTCCAGGCGGAGGAGTGCGGCGCAGACTTTCCGAACTCCACTCTCGGGGGCTTGGGCGCGGCGCGGGCAACTGCAATACGGAACTGCTGCTCGGATACCTCGGGCGGGACATCGCGCCGGCAATGCGGCGCACACAGAGGGAAATAGAGCCAATGCACCAAAAGCCCGGGTGGGGATTCGCGCAATCCTACATGATCGCGGGATTTCTCAACCAGTACCCGCGCGCGGCGATGGCATAGCAGGGAAAGACGCCCGACGCCGACATACTCGAATTCTACGAGGCCTCAAAAGCGGCGAAAGACGCTGAAATTACGGCGCGCGGGCGAACCGCCGAACCCGCCATTGCGGGATAGCGCGCCGCCGGGCCGCAAAAAAAGCCCCCGACCAGGGGGCTTTTTCAATCCGCGCTACTTTGCGCGCGGGCAGTTCTGCGGAGCAGCGGGGCACGCCGCCGGACACGCCTGTCCCGCAGGGCACGCTTTTCCGGCAGGGCAAACCGCCGCATTTTTACCCGCGGGGCACGGGCACGCCGCGGACTGCGCCGCGGGGCATGCGGGAGCTCCGCGCGGGCATCCGCGCCCGCACCAGTTTGAACAGCACGCCGTGAGGCCTATAAGGGCCGCAGAAAATAACGCCGCCGTCAGTATCTTTTTCATGTATTGCCTTTGTTAAATCGGTTTTTGGGGAAGCGGCGCGCGGGCGAACCGCCGTCCGCGCACATACCCGCTTTCCCCCGAATCCTCTATTATAAACAACGGCATAATCCGAATAGTTTCAAGGAATTTTCCGACAGGCGCGCGAATTTCTCCGCAATGCCCGCGAATACAGACCCCTCTTTAATATGTAGGCGGCGACCTCCGTATCAAGATTATCAGGCGTTTTCCCCGCCGCCAAAGCCGCCCTTGCGGACGCTGACGACGCGGGGCTCGAAACGAACGGCACCTCCGCGACTTCCGCGCCTTTCGGGAGCAGCTCCAAACCCGAAATCGGCTCCCCCGCCCTTTTGAAAAACGCGAAAGAGGCGAGTTCGGAAAACTTTTCTATATCCTTCCATCTATGCAGACCGGCGGCGCGGTCCGAGCCCATTATCCAGTACAGCCGCGCTCCGGAAAACTTTTCCGCCAAAATCCGCGCCGCGTCAGCCGCGTAGAAAACGCCCTCGGCGCGCGCCTCGGCGTCGCAAATTTCGAACGGTCCCGAAAAATTCCGCAGGGCGATTTTCAGCATCTCGACCCTGTCCGCGAACGGCGCCGCGTGCGAACCGAACTTTGGGGGCGACGAATCCGCCGGAAGAAATACGACGATATCGAGCCCGAGAAACTCGCGGGCCCTCTCCGCAATCGCCACGTGGAACATGTGGGGCGGGTCGAAGCCCCCGCCCATCACGCCTACCCTGCCGGCTCCCACGCTTGAACCCTATTTCGCCGCGGTTTTCGACAGGAGGATTTTGAGGCATTCGGCGGGGGTTTTTGCGTCCCTGCAAGCCTCCTCCATCGGGCACATTCCGTCGCCGGCCCTGTTCTTTATATGCGGGACGACCTTGCCGTAGGATACCTCTATGCGCAGGGCGTCGAGCATTTTGAACGCGGGGCGGGTTATTATTTCCGCGTAAAGCTCCGCAACGCCCGCCATTGCGAGCACGGACGCAGCCGCCTTGCCGACCGCCCTGTCCGCGACGAGCGCGCCTTTGAGCAGCGGGCGGCGGTTTTGGTAAAGGTCGAGCAAGTCCTCTATGCCCGGGCGCGAAAACGCGTAAACCTCCCCGTTGCCGACGACGCACGAATACCCGCCCTCGGCGAATTTCTTTTTCACGTCGCCCATGAGAGCCGCCCGGCGCTTCAAGTTTTGGACGTACTTGTCGATGCGCCTGAGCTCCTTCGGAATGTCTATGCGCTGCGGGCAGTGCGGCACGCACTGTTCGCAGCCCGTGCACAGGCTCGCCTGGCGGAGCTTGGGAACAGAGCGGTCGTAGCCCACGAGGTACGCCCGCCGCGCGCGCGCGTACCCGGGCTCAAGCCTGCTTTCGGGAACCATGCGCTCGTTCAGGCACTTGTTGTAGTGCAAGAGAATCGCCGGTATGTCGAGCGAATACGGGCACGGCATGCAATACTTGCAATCGTTGCAAGGAATCGTGTTGAACTCCATCATGCGCTCGGCCGCCTCTTCGAGAAAGGCGAATTCCTCGCGCGTGAGCTCTTTGAGGGGCGAATAGGCGCGGAGATTGTCCTCGAGGTGCTCCATTTTCACCATTCCGCTCAAAACCGTCAGCACCCGCGGGAAGCTGCCCGCGAACCTGAACGCCCACGACGCCACGCTCATTTCGGGCTCGCGCCGCTTGAACTCGGGAACGAGCGTGTGCGGTATGTTGGAGAGCCTGCCGCCCAAGAGCGGCTCCATTATCACGGCGGGTATTCCGCGCTTGTCGAGCTCCCCGTAAAGGTATTCGGCATCGGTGTTGCGGTCGTTTATCTGCTTGGCGTGCTTCCAGTCGAGATAGTTGAGCTGGATCTGCACGAAGTCCCACTTGTAGACGTCGTGTTTGGAGAGCAGGTAGTCGAAAACCCTTATGTCGCCATGGTAAGAGAACCCGAGGTTGCGCATGCGCCCGGCCTCGCGCTCGGCGAGCAGGAATTCGAGGATTCCGTTGTCGATGTAGCGCGCCCTGAACTCCTCCATTCCGCCGCCCATACCGACGCCGTGCAGGAGCATGTAGTCGATGTAGTCCGTCCGCAGCTCTTTGAGGGAGTTGCGATATATGCCTATCGACGCCTCCCTGCTCCACGTGGCGGGCACAAAATTGGAGAGCTTTGTCGCGATAAAATATTTTTCGCGCGGGTGGCGGCTGAGGGCTATTCCCGTGGCGCGCTCGCTCTTGCCGCGGCAGTACGCGGGAGATGTGTCAAAATAGTTGACGCCGCCGGCTATCGCGCGGTCAACGAGCTCGTTGACCGCGTTCTGGTCGATTTCGCCGGCGCCCTCGCGCGCGGTTCTGCCGTCGAGCGACGGCCAGCGCATGCAGCCAAACCCGAGCAGCGAAACTTTCTCACCCGTCTTCGGATTTTCGCGCATGGTCATTTCGCCCGCCGGAGCGGAGGCTTCCCGCCCGCCCTTGGAGCACCCGAAAGCGGGAACCGCCGCCGCGCCTATGGTCGCGTTTTTCAAAAATCCCCTACGCCCCAAAATGTTCTTACGGCAATTTTCCATAAAATTTTCCTCCGTTTATATACTGTTGTGGCTCGGGTTGCCCTCCACGCAAATCGCGGCGACCGGCCGCGCGGGGCATAGGTTTTCGCACGCGCCGCAACCGATGCACCGCGCCACGTCCACCGTAGGTATTTTCAGCGATTTCGGATCCTTCGGGTCTTTGGCGACCATCTGTATGGCGCCTGTCGGGCACTGGCGGAAACAGTTGTCGCACTGCATTCCGTCGGTGTTGACAATGCACCGCGAGGCCGTCCAAACGGCGCGCCCGATTTGAGTTGAAGCCTTTTCCTCCGGAAAAATCGGCAGTATCGCCCCCGCGGGACACACTTTGGAGCACTCCACGCACTCTATCCTGCAATAGCCGTTTTCATAGGTCATCTCCGGCTGCATGAAGCCCGAGAGCGAACGCGACGGGACGAGAACGCACGACGGGCACGCCGAAACGCAGAGCTGGCACGCCGTGCACTTATCGGCGATATTCGCAATTCCTCCGGAGCCGGGGGGCGATATTTTAAACGCGCGCTCCGGCCTGCGCCTCGCCCGTATGGGGGCGAGCCCCCCGTCCACTTTCATCGTCTCGGCGGCGTCTGCGGCGGCTCCCCCCGCGAGCATAAAAAGCGTCGAGAAAAATCCCCTGCGCCCCTTTCTTGAAAGCGCCGGCGGTTCTTTCTTCGCCGCGGAAAATTCCGCGCGCGCGCCCTCCGGACGCGCCGCCCTTTCCGCTTCCGCGCGTTTTGCGGCGGCCTTTTTTGCGAATGCGGGCGAATAGGAAATAGCGGATTTCCTGCAAACGCCCACGCAGTCGAAGCAGGCGACGCACCTGGAATAGTCTATCGAGTGGTTCTTGTAGTCTATGCACTTGGATTTGCAATTCCGCGAACACAGGCTGCACGAATTGCACTTAGAGGCGTCTATCACGGGTTTGAAGAGGGAGTATTTCGCAAAAAATCCGAGAACGGTTCCGACGGGGCATACGGTATTGCAATACGTCCTGCCGCCCCTCCACGCGAGAACCCCGACCACGGCGAGCGTCGCCGCGGCCGCGAGAAAAATCCCCGCCCCTTTAAACCATATTTCGACGGGATAAAAGACGTAGCCGCCCGCCGCCTCCGAAAGAGCGGCGAGGGCGTTGTTGCCGAGCGCCCACACCGGCGCCAAAAAGTTCGAGGCTATTCTGCCGTACGCGCTGTAAGGCGCGACGAGCGAGGCGACGGACAAAAGCCCAAGCGCCGCGAGCGCGAGAACGCGGCGAGAAACCCCGCCCTGACAAGCGTCATAGCGGGAGCGTAGGCGAACCTGTTGCGCTTCCTCCGCCCCGCGGCGTGCGAAAATACGTCCTGCAACACGCCGAGCGAGCATATCACGGAACAGTAGATTCTGCCGAACAGGAGGGTCAGCAAAACGAGCCCCGCCACGACCGCTAAATTCGCCGCCAAAAGGGACGACAAAAACTGGATCTTAGCCGTCCAGCCGAACCATTCCGCGGCGGTTCCCGTGAAGTCGAGGAACAAGAGCGTCACCGCCGAAAAAAACAGCACAGCCAACACTATTCTTATTTTACGCAACATAAAAAACCTTTCGATGGATTGGCACCGGAACGCGCGTTTATATGTCGAATTTCAGCCCCGAAAGCCACTTCACCGTCGCGGGGTCGCGGTGGTCGAGAAAGCAGCTCTTTCCGGTGTCGAGAGCGGCGATTGCCGACATGTCCGAATCGTCGAGCGAGAACGAGAACACGTCAAAATTCTCGGCAATCCTCTCCCTCTTGACCGACTTGGGAATCGCCACAACCCCCCTCTGGACGAGCCACCTCAGGACAACCTGCGCCACGCTCCTGCCGTGTTTTTCGGCTATGCCCGAAAGCGCGGGATTCGAGAACAGCCCGTTCCTGCCCTCGGCAAACGGAGCCCACGATTCGATTTGCACGCCCCATTCGCGCATCAGTTTTTGGCAGGAAACCTGCTGGCAAAACGGGTTGGTCTCAACCTGGTTTACGGCTGGCGCGACATCGTTGTGGGCGATCAAATCCGCGAGGCGGTCGGGCTGGAAGTTGCTGACGCCTATCGCGCGGATTTTGCCCTCCGCGCAAAGCTCCTCCATAGCGCGCCACGACCCGTATACATCACCAAAGGGCTGGTGTATGAGATACAAGTCCAAATAGTCGAGCCCGAGGCGGTCGAGCGACTTTCGGAACGCCGCCTTCGCTTTCTCGTAGCCGGCGTCCTGAATCCAAAGCTTGGTGGTGACAAAAAGCTCATTGCGGGGAACGCCGCTTCGGGCGATCGCCCTGCCGACCGCTTCCTCGTTCACATAGGCGGCCGCCGTGTCTATCGAGCGATAGCCTATTTCGAGCGCGTCGGAAACCGCGCCCTCGCACGTTTTCGCGTCCTCTATCTGGTAGACCCCGAACCCCAAAACGGGCATTTCGACCCCGTTGTTAAGCCTGACAGTTTTCTCTTCGCCTTTCATGCCAATATCGTTGCGTTTTATCTTTTAGAGCGGACGAACCGCATTTTTTTTAAATATTATAGGTGAAAACCCCGCATTCGGTAAATATACAATTCAGCCTAAAATCTGCCCAATCCTGCCGCCATAAAAAATACAACTGCGGCGGCATAGACAACCGACTCCCTTTTGCAGGCGCAAAGTTCGGGCATGGGGAACGCCGGCAGCCGCAGAGGGTCGGGCTCCCAATGGAGATGCGCCCGGCGCCCGTCCGACCCGCGCGATTGGCAGCAAATCGCGTGCGGCGCGGCGACCGCATTACCGCAAAATAAGCCGCCTTTTTAATCCCAAATACATCCGCCGGCTCTTAGATGTAGACTTCGCGGGGATTCCCCGGGCCGTTGTCGGGACCTATCATGCCGCGATCTTCCATCTCGTCGATGATTCTGGCGGCGCGCCCGTAGCCGATGCCGAGCTTGCGCTGCAAAAGGGAAGTGCTGGCTTTTTTGTTGGCCTTGACGACGGCGACGGCCTTGGCGAACATCGGGTCGTCGCCTTCTTCTCCGCCTTCGGAATCTTCGTCCTCTTCGCCCGCGCTCTCTATCTGCTGCTGGACATCTTCGGCGTAGTCGGGCTCGCCGTTTACTTTGAGCGCATCGACTACGCGCGCAATTTCCTCGTCGGACATAAAGGCGCCCTGCGCCCTCACCATATCCGAGGAACCGTTGTTGATATAAAGCATGTCGCCGTATCCGATGAGCGTTTCGGCGCCCTTGTGGTCGAGGATTGTCCTGCTGTCGATTTGCGATGCGACCTTGAAGGCGATTCGCGTGGGCAGATTGGACTTTATGAGGCCTGTGATAACGTCGCGCGACGGGCGCTGGGTGGCAACTATGAGGTGTATGCCGGCGGCTCGCGCGAGCTGCGTCAAGCGCGCTATCGAACCTTCAACCTCCTTGCCCGCCACCATCATGAGGTCAGCGAGCTCGTCTATTATGCAGACTATGTATGGGAGTTTTTTCTTGGGTATTTCAAAGCCCTCTCCATCGCCGTCCGAATCGCGCGATTCGCCGTCCGGAGAGGCGAGCGCCGTGCGCTCTTCGGGGGTCATCGCCGCATCGCTTTCCTCGGCGAGCTGCGCCGCCTGGGCGTCTTTGAGGATTTTGGCGTTGAAGCCCGCTATGTTGCGCACGCTCGTCTCCTTGAATATGCGGTAGCGGCGCATCATCTCGGAAGTCAGCCATTTGAGGGCGGCGGGAACCTTTTTCGGGTCGGTGACAACGGGAATGAGCATGTGCGGCAAAGAATTGTACATCTGCATTTCGACGACTTTCGGGTCGACCATAATGAAGCGCAGGTCGTCGGGCGTGGTCTTGAAAAGCAGCGAGAGAATTATGGAGTTTATGCAGACGCTCTTGCCGCTGCCGGTGGAGCCCGCAATCAGCGCGTGGGGCATTTTTGCGAGGTCGAGGACGATGGGAACGCCCGTGATGTCCTTGCCGAGCGCGACGGGAATTTCCGCGCGGCTCTCGTTCCATTCGCGCGATTCTATGATGTCGCGCACGCACACCATGCTCCTGTGCTTGTTGGGAACCTCAATGCCGACCGTGCCCTGCCCCGGAATCGGGGCGATAATGCGGACTTTCTGGGCGCGGATAGCGAGAGCTATGTCGTCTTCAAGGCTCGCGATTCTGTTGAGCCTGACACCCGTTGCGGGGCGAACCTCATAACGCGTAATAACGGGGCCCGAGGAAGCCTTTACGGGGGTCACCGATATTCCGAATTCGGCGATTGTTTTTACAATCTCGGACATGCGCTCCTCATAGTTTTCGCGCTCGCCGGAAAGCCCGTCGCCAGACTTATCGAGCAAATCCACCGACGGGAAGACGTATCCGTCACGCGTTTTGGCGGGAAGGCTGGCCTCGTACTTTTCGGCCTTGAATTCCTCGACGCGCAGGGATTCCGCCTTAGAAGGCTTTTGCGCAACAGGAACTTTCAGATTGCTCAAATCTATTTCCGACGGGGCGTCCGGCGAAGCGGATTCGCCGGCGGGCGGCGGAGTTTCCGCCGGAGGTTCGCCCGCGAACTCGGCGGAGGATTCGGCGGAGGATTCACGGGGCGCCGGACACGGTTCCAAATCCAAGTCATCGTCTTCCCCGCCAAAGCGATTCGTAAAATCGACGATTGGACGGCTCACAGAATCGGAATGCAGGATTTTCCCGAACAGCGTCCCGCCAGCGGCGGATTCTTCAAATGCCCCCGAATCCGACAACACCTCGTCCGCCGCGCACGCGGCTGCGTCGGCGTCGGCCCTGGTGGTTTTCGGAAGCTCCGGAAGAGATTCCGGAACGGGGGGCACCGGAACGGCCGAAGGCGCGCCCCCGCCCCGCGGCGCCCGACGCGCGGGCAAGACGGACGGCAAGCCCTGCGCCTCGACGTTTTCCTCCGGAGCCTTTCTTCGGCCGAAGAGCCGCGACGGCAGAAACGCCGCCGCCCTGAATAAGAATTTCGCGGCCGTCAAAAATGCGGCAGGGGTCTTTTTCGCTATTCCGGCGAGCTCGCGCGCGGCCTCCGACGGGCTCTCGACAAACACCACAACAGCGCAAAACAAAAACAGTGAGCCTGCGATGGCGGCGCTTCCGAAGACGTCGAAAAACGGTTTCAGCGCGCCGTCAAAAACGGCGGTTCCGAAATTTCCGCCCCAGCCGCGCGGCCAGAACGCGCTCGACTCCCCCGATGCCCCTACGCCGCCTTGAAGCGCCGCGCAGAGTACGGAAAAGAGCAAAACCCCGCAGACTGTACAGACGAGTTCGAGCGCCGACATTCCGCGCGCGCGCCGCTGCCAGAACAGAACGCCCGCCCAGAACAGATAAACCGGAATCGTATACGCCGCGGCCCCGAAACACACGAGGGCCAGAAGCGAAAAGGTCGCCCCGAACCTTCCGCAAAGGTTTTCCCCGTAGATTTCCGTGGTCGGGAGAACGGACTCCAGATACTGTTTGAAAAATATGTTTTGGCTCGGCGCGTACGATAGCGCCGAGACGGACAATATGAACGCCGCAAACAGCAATATCGTGCCGATTACCGGCCGCCTGCGCCCGACGACTTCGCCGAGCTTTTGTCCGCGCTTTTTTGATTCTTTTGCCATTTCAAAATAAAGGGTTGTCCGGCGCGCATGTGCGGCGCAGATGCCGCGCGCGGCCCGCCGAAATCAAAAATAATAATTTCCCCGAAGGCGGGGCGTGTCAAAATTTTTTGTCGAGAAGCTTTTTGGCGTGGGCTATTGCCGACTCGGAATTTCTGTCGCCGAGCATGCGCGCGAGCTCCGAAACCCGCAGGCCGGCGTCGGCGTCTATCCTCGATATTGAAACGCTCGTCGAAGTTTTCGTCTGGGACTTTTTGACGAGGAAATGCGAATCCGCGCGCGCCGCGACCTGCGGAAGGTGCGTCACGCAAAAAACCTGGTGGCGGGCGGCAAGGCGCGCGAGCTGCTTGCCGACCTCCGCGCCTATCTCGCCGCCCACATTTGCGTCAACTTCGTCGAATACGAGAATCGGCGTGGAATCCGCCTCCGCGAGAACCGTTTTGAGCGCGAGCATCACGCGGGCAAGCTCCCCGCTCGATGCGATTTTAGCAAGCGGCAAAAGCGGCTGTCCCGGATTTGCCGAAAACGCGAATTCGCACGAGCTCCCGCAGTCCGGCGACGGCTCGGGAACCCGCGCGAGCCCGATGTCGAGGCGCGCGTTTTTGAAGCCGAGCCCCAAAAGGGTTTTCGACGCGGCGTCCGCGAGTTTGCGCGCCGCGCGGGAGCGCAGCTTGAAGATTTTTTCCGCGATCGGGGAGAGTTCGGAAAGCAGCGACGAAGCGCGCTCTTCAAGGCCGGCGATGGTCGCCCTGACGTCGGACTGCATCTCTATCTTGCCGGCCATTTCCGCGCGCGCGGCGAGCACCTGCCCCACGCTCCGCCCGTATTTGCGGCACAGCCCGAGCCAATCGGTCATCTTGGCGCGAACTTCCTCTATTTCCGCCTCGTCCATGTTCGATGAGCCCGCGAGCCCCTCGTATTCGGACGATATGTCGGAAAGCTCGAAGGAAACGGCCTTTACCCGCTCCGCAAGCGGCGCGGAAGACGGGCAAAGGCGCGCTATCTCGGCCGCGAGCTTTGCGGCGGCGGCAACCGACTCGAGCGCGCCCCCATCGCCGCCTATCGCCTCGGCGGCGGCTGCCGACTTTTGAGCGATGTCGCTTGCGGCCTCCGCGAGCTTCGACTTTTCCTCGAGCTGCGCAATGCCCTCTTCCGTCGGATTCAGCGCGTCTATGGCTGCTATGCGGGAGCGCAAAAACTCTATTTCGTCCGCGCCGAGGCTGCGAGCTTGCGAAAGCTCCTCTATCTGCGCCAACACCTCCCTGCGCTCGGAATATATGCGCATGTATTCGGCAATCTCCCCGGAATCGCCCGCGAAAGTGTCGAGCATCTCGAGCTGGCTCCTGCGCGAGAAGAGCTTCTGGGGCTCGCCCGGGCCGTGGAAATCTATCCAGTACCCGCCGAGCCGCGAGAGAAACGAAAGCGGAGCCGGCGACGAATTCACAAACGCCCGCGACGGCTTTGAAACGCCCACGGTGCGGGAAATGAGCAGCGCCCCGTCCTCGCACGGCGGAAGCCCTGCGGAATCGAGCAGGGCGTCTATTTCGGAGGAATCTTCGAAGCGCAAAACCGCCTCCGCGCGGCAGAAGTCGGCATGGGGGCCTACGGCCTCCCTGCCCGTCCTCGCGCCCGCAAGCATCGAGAGCGCCCCGAGCAGAACGCTCTTTCCCGCGCCCGTCTCGCCGGTGACCGCCGTGAAGCCGGCGCGGAAATCTATCTCCGCCCTCTCGAGCAGCGCGAGATTTTCTATCTTCAAAAACTCTATCATTCCGCCGACATTTCTGGCATATCCCGAAAAATTTTCCAAGCCGGATTTTTTCGCACCGAAACATTTTGGCGGAGAAACGCCCGCATTCGCGGTTGCATTTTTCCGAAAAAGCGTTGAATATTAAGCGAGAAATGAAACCCCGCGCTCCGCAAAAAAACAAAAAACGCGTAAGCATGAAGGATATCGCCGACAGGCTGGGGATATCGAAAGTGTGCGTAAGCCTCGCGCTGAAAGGCGCGAAAAACATCTCGGGCGAAACCAAAAGGCGGGTGCTGGACGCCGCTTGCGAGATGGGCTACCAAAAGGACGCGCTGCTATCCAGCGTGATGTCCAACATAAGAATGCGCGGCGCAAACGGATTCTGCGAGACAATAGCGCTCATCAACGCCAACAAGGACGAGTCCGCCCCCGAAAAATACCCGATTTTCGCAAAATACATAAGCGGGATAAGGGCGGAGGCGCAGGACGCCGGATACGCGCTCTACGAAGTCTGGCTGCACGACAGAAAGCTTACCCCGCACAAGCTCGACGGAATAATGAAGGCGCGCGGGATACGCGGCGGGGTAATACTCGGACACACTTCCGACGACTCCCTTCCGGGAGGGTTTTCCGAAATCTGGCGCGACTTCAAATTCGTGTCCGCCGGAATCAAGACAGACAACCCGATGGTCGACTTCATATCCGCCGACAAGTTTCTGATAGCCCGCCGCGCCGCGGAGAAAGCGATAGAAAAGGGTTCAAAGCGGCTCGGGTTCGTGCTCGACTCCGCGATAGACGACCTCGTGGACGGGCGTTTCAGCGGCGGGTTTCTGCGCGCCCAGCTGATGTTGCCGGAAAACGCGCGCATTCCCCCGTTTCTCGACGTCGCGGGCGCGAAAAAGGACGCGGAAATCTTTTACAGGTGGCTAAAAAGGCACAAGCCCGACTCCATACTGTCGCTTTCAAACCAGACGGGCGAATGGCTGGAAAGCGGAGCCGTGAAGCTGCCGAAGAATCTGTACATAATACGGATAGACTCCCCGACGGACAGCGCCGACTGGGTGGGGCTCGACGGCAACTACGAGCTCGTCGGCAGAATGGCGGTAAGGCGGCTCTCGGAACTCCTCAACAGGAGGGCGTCGTCGGGCGAAATCGGCGCGGCCACCTCCACCGTGATAAGCCCAAAATGGACCGACATAATAACGATACGCCGAAAAACCCCGTAATCCGGACACGCCGCATATGCGCGCGGCTCGCGCGGGAATTGCGACGCGAGCCAAATTTCTCCCGCCCATAACCCTGAAAATAGCGTACGATACCGCGCCGGTCCGGCGGATTTCCAAATAGGCTTTGAGCAAAAAAAATTCCGCAACCGAACTATAAAATCATATATTTTGACGCACGTCCTAATTTCATTTCCCCAAAATCAAATTCCATAATACAGTTGGCAATTATTGAGATTTCGCGCTATTATCCTGTTAAAAACAGAAGACGAGCTTCCCTCGGGAGGTTCGTCTTCTGCCGGTATTGCGCGGCGGCGGCACCGTTGCAAAGCAAGCGCCATCAGCGCCCGCCGCATTTTCGAGAACGGCGCCGCTACGTTTTCGCCGGCGGCGCGCCCTCCAATCTTAGAGGGAAGCGCGCCGCACAGTGGCGCTATTTCTCGGAGGGAACTACGCGGAAGTTTTCCACGTGGTACGACGGATCGGCGCGGAAAGTGAGTTTTACGTTGTACTGCTTTTCGAGATTGAGCAGGTATTCGTAATCCTCGTTTTGGAGGCGCTGGAGGTTTTCCGGATGCAGCATTATCAGCAGCCCGATTTCCTTTTGCGCGCCGGCGCTCTCGCGCAGGTTGCGGCAGGTTGCGACTATCTTGCGCTGGATTTCGCCGCTCATCGTGCGCGCGCTCTTGACTATGCCCTTGCCGCCGCAATACGGGCAGGCGACGTATATGCCGCTCGAATTGCTCTGCGCATGGCGCTGACGCGTCATCTGCATGATGCCGAGCTGCGAGATCGGCAGAACCTGGCTCTTGGCCTTGTCCTTTTCCATCTCGTCTTTGAGGCGCTTGTAGACGGCCTGCCTGTCCTTGCGGCTCTTCATGTCGATGGTGTCGATTATGACGAGCCCCCCGAGGTTGCGGAGCCTGACCTGGCGCGCGGCCTCCGTGACGGCTTCGAGATTCGCCTGCAAGATAAAGTCCTTGCCGTCGGCGTCCTTGCCCTTGTGGGAGCCCGTGTTGACGTCGATTGCAACCAGCGCTTCGGTCTCGTCTATGACGATTTCGCCGCCGGACGGCAGCGGAACCCTCCTCTGGAAAGTCTGGGCAATCTGCCTTTCGATGTTGTAGCGCTCGAAAATCGGAATATTCTCCTTGAAGAGCTGGATCTTGCCCTTGGCGCGGCGGGAAATTTCCGAGACGGAGCCGAGAATGCGCTCGTACTCGGCGCGGCTGTCAATGAGAATCCTGTCGGTCTGTTCGGTTAGGAAGTCGCGGACCGTGCGCTCGATGAGGTCGGGCTCCTTGTATATCATCGCGGGGGCGGGCGCGGATTCTATGCGCTGCTGTATCTGCTTCCAGATGTTGAGCAGAATGTGCAGGTCGCGCACAAAATACGTCCAGCGCTTGCCCTGCCCCGCGGTGCGGACTATCACGCCCATGCCCTCGGGGATTTTCATGGAGCGCAGAATTTTCTTTATCCTGTCGCGCTCCTTTCTGTCCTCTATCTTGCGCGAAATTCCGCATTGTCCGCCATAGGGCATCAGCACGAGATACCTGCCGGGGATCGCGATGTTTGTCGTGATTCTCGGGCCCTTCGTGCCGATCTGCGTCTTGGTTATCTGGACGATTATTTCGGTGCCGATGGGGAATTTTTCGGGTATGTCCTTGGCGGAAAACTTCTGGGCGTTTTTCTTCTGCTCCTTGCTGCGGTTTTCGCGCACGATTTCATAGGAGGCGCTGTCGGTGGTGGACGGGAAGATGTCCCAGTAATGGAGGAAGGCGTTCTTGGGCTGGCCTATGTCCACGAACGCGGCTTTCAGGCCGGGTTCGAGATTCTGGATTTTACCCTTGAAAATCGCGCCCACCATGCTCTCGTCGCCAGGGCGCTCGATTTCAAACTTCTGCATCACGCCGTCGGCGAGCAGCGCAACGCGCTTTTCGAAAGGCTCGACGTTTATGACGATTTCCCGATAGGGCTCGTCCTCGCGCTTGAGCATTTTTATTATCTTTTCGAGAAGCGGGCGCTTTTTGGCGCGCATCTTGGCTTCGAGATTGAGGGTCTCCTCGGGAATCGGCTCCACGATTTCCTCCGGAGGCCTTTTCGTCAAATCGTCAATTTTGTAGTCGGTGTTTTCTTGTTTCATTGTTTCGCTTTAATTTTGGGCGAAACTTTCGGAATTATGAGTAAGCCCTCCTGTGCCGGTAAACGCTTTGAACCAGACCCAAAAGCATGCAACACGTCAATACGAAAGTTCCGCCGTAACTCATCATTGGCAGGGGCAGCCCCGTGATCGGCATTACGCCGATGGTCATGCCCACGTTTATGAAAGTATGCGTCATCAGAATGGCGGCAATCCCGATGCATAGGAATTGCCCGAATTTGTCGCGGGAGACCTGCGCGGAAAGCAGACACCCGAATATGACTACAACGGCCATCAGGAGAATGGCGGCGGCCGCGCCGACAAATCCGGACTCCTCGGCGACAACCGAGAAGATGAAGTCGTTGTAGGCGACGCTCGAAGGCAGGTACCCGAGCTTCGCCTGGGTCCCCTCCGCAAGGCCCTTCCCGACGAATCCGCCGGATCCGACCGAAATGAGGCTCTGCCGCTGGTTCCAGCTGACGCCGAGCCCCCGGGGATCCACGACATCCGGCGCGACAAAGGCCAGAATTCTGTTGCGCTGGTAGTCTTTCATGGGGAGGGCGAAGACCGCGCTCGAACCGTAGGCGTTGCGCGAAGACGCCTCCTCCGCGGAAAGGTTGTTTTCTTTCAGAAAGTTGCTATATCCCCATATGTCGGCGGACACAAGTCCGACCGCTCCCGCAAAGAGCAGCGCAAGAATTGCGAAAAACCGCTTGGGCAATGTGGATATGTACAACATCGCAAAGAGCATTGGCAGAAATACAAGAGTCGAGCCTAAGTCGGGCTGTAAAAAAATCAATAAAATAGGAACAAAAAATACCGCTCCGAGTTTTATCCAGAATTTTACGTTGCCTTTGAATTTTAGAGATTTCGTTTCCGCAAAGAGGGCGGCCGCCATGACGCAGGTTCCGATTTTGGCGATTTCAGAAGGCTGTATGGATATAAATCCCAGATCTATCCAGCGCGTAGCGTTGTAGCGGCTCTCGACAAAGGGGATTGGGATGCCGAGGCATTCTTTCAGCGCGAGCGGCACGAGAAGCACTACCGACAATCCGTAAAAAATCGGCGCGTAGCTGAAAAACGCTCGGTAATCGACGCGCGAAACTGCAAAATATACCGGCAGCCCCGCGAAAGCGAAAAATATTATCTGCTTGAACCAGAACTGGCGGGAGAGCGGAATTTCGTCGATATTGTAGCTTTGCGTTGAGTGGATGAACGCCACACCCATTATAAAGAGCAAAAACATGCCGACGGATATGGCGGGATTGCTCCGCGCCTTTTTCGGGCGCGGCACCTCGCCGTAAATCTCCCTCTCGCTATCGGTCATCTGGGCTTTATTGACAGATACTTCCGGATTTTTTCAGGGTCGCACCCCTTGCGGCGGGCGTACTCCTCGAGCTGGTCCATACCGATCTCCGCCGTAAAATATTTCGCCGACGGGTTCGGAATCCACACCGCGCAGACGCTCGACACGGGCGTCATCATAAAGTTCTCGGTAAAGTCGACGCCTATGGTTTCGGCAGAATCGAGAAGCCGCTTGAACTTCGCCTTCTCGGAATGGTCGGGATACGACGGATAACCGACCGCCGGGCGGACGCCAATCTGCCTGCGGGAAGACGCCGCCGCGCATGCCGGGCACCCGCATCCGCCGCCGTGCGCCGGGAACGCCCTATCGAAAACCGGCGAAAATATATCCGACTGCGCGCGCGACGAAAGCGCTTCGGCGGCCATGTCGCAAATCGTGCGGGCGGTCATGTAGGCGTAGTCGTCGCCCGCTTCTTTGAGGGAGCGGCAGAAATCCTCGGCCTCGCGCCCGACAGTGGCTATGTATATGCCGACGAACGAGCGGGCGCCAGAACCTGCCGGCGGGACATAGTCGGAAAGGCACAGGCAGTTCCCGCGCGAATCCGGCGCCTGCGAGCGCATGAGGCGCAAGGTCTCGACGCGGCGCCCGTCCCCGTCAAAGAGCGCGATGTCGTCGCCCTCGGACTCCGCCGCGTACAAGGCGTACCTGATTTTCGGGCGGGCGATTTCGCCGACGCGCCCGAGCATGTCGAAAGTATCCCTGAAAAACCCTTCAAGGCCGTCGGCCCTGCCGCCGTCGGCGGGGAGCTTTGCGCCGCCCACGTTCCATGTGCGCAGATACATGTGCCACGGCATATCGAGGGTTTTGAAATCTACCGGAACCGTTCCGGCGCCGAGTTCGGGCATCTTTTCGACGCCCGCAAAAGCGCATTTGAAACGCTTTGAGACGGCCTCCGGATACGGCAGGAGCTTTCGCTTCTCCGCCCGCTCCGCGGACTCCCTCTCAAATTCGGCGCGGATTTTGCCGTACTTCGCCGCGACCTCCGCCGCGAAAAGCCTTTTAGATTCCGCCGATGTCAGCGAAGAACACACGCCCGCCGACAGCCCCGCGTCCTCGACGCGCACAACCGTGCCGGAGTAGAGCGGCGCGAGCTTCACCGCCGCGTGCAAATCGCTCGTGGTGGCGCCCCCGACCATGACGGGCACGCGCAATCCCTCGCGCTCGAGCATTTGGACGACGCGCGCCATCTCGTCGAGGGAGGGGGTTATAAGCCCGCTCAGCCCTACTACGGCGGCGCCGCGGGCGGCCTCGATTATGCGCTCCGGCTCTACCATCACCCCGAGATCCTCCACGCGGAAACCGTTGCAGGAAAGCACAACGGCAACGATGTTTTTTCCGATGTCGTGGACGTCGCCCTTGACGGTTGCCAAAACCACCTTCGGTCCGGCGGCTTCCGCCCCTTTGGGCATGTAGGGTTCGAGGGCGGCGACCGCGCGCTTCATAACGCGCGCGCTTTTTACGACCTGCGGAAGAAACATCTTCCCCGCCCCGAAGAGCTCGCCGACCTTGCGCATGGCGGACATCAGCGGTTTTTCAATCACCGCGAGCGCGTCTTTGAGCTCGCCGTAAAAGTGCATTGCGACCTCCTCCGCCCTGTCCTCCTCGCCTTTGAGGAATATGCGCAACAGCCTATCGTCCCAGGAGAGCGAATCCCAGTCGGAATGTTCCCGCCTGCCTCCGGCGGCGCCGTTTTTGTAGTCGCCCGCGATTTCCAAAAGCCTCTCCGTAGCCCCGGGGTCGGAATTGAGAATCACGTCCTCGACGGCGCGGCGCAGGCGGGGCTCGATATCGTCGTATGACGCGAGCATTCCGGCGTTGACTATCCCCATGTCAAGGCCCGCCGCGCGCGCGTGGTATAGGAAAACGCTGTGCATCGCCTCCCTCACGGCATTGTTGCCGCGCAGCGCAAAGCTTATGTTGCTGACCCCCGCGCTCGTCCGCGCGAGCGGGCATGATTCCTTTATGCGGCGGACGGCCTCTATGAAGTCCGCCCCGTAGGAATTGTGCTCGGGCATTCCCGTCGCCACTGTGAGGACGTTGGCGTCGAAAATTATGTCCTCCGGATTGAAATCCGCCTTTTCTACGAGCAGACGGTACGCCCTTTGGCATATCCCGACGCGCCTTTCCAGCGTCGTGGCCTGCCCCTGCTCGTCAAACGCCATTACGACCGCGGCCGCGCCGAACTTGCGGATTTCCGCCGCATGCGCCAAAAATTCCTCCTCTCCTGCTTTCAGGCTTATTGAATTGACAACGGGCTTTCCCTGCACGCATTTGAGACCCGCGACAATCGTGTTCCAGTCGGACGAGTCTATCATCGTACCCACCCGCGCGATTTCGGGCTCCGAGCCTATGAGATTGAGGAAACGCCTCATGCACGCCGCGGAATCGAGCATTCCCTCGTCGAAATTCACGTCTATCAGATTCGCGCCGTTTTCCACCTGACCGCGCGCGACGGCGAGGGCGTCGGAAAACCTGCCCTCCTTTATCATCTTTCGGAAGGCGAGGGAACCCATGACGTTCGTGCGCTCGCCAACGAAGGCGAAAGGCGCGCCGCGCTCGGGCATGGCAAAGGGCTCGAGCCCCGCCAAAACCAAATCGCGCGAGCGCGGGCGCGGCTTGCGCGGGGCGAATTTGCCGCACTCGCGGACTATCGCCTCTATGTGCGCGGGAGTCGTGCCGCAGCACCCGCCGAACACGTTGACCAGCCCCTCGCGCGCGTAGGCCGCGAGCTTCGAGGCGGTGTCTTCGGGGGACTCGTCGTACCCCGATTCCGAAAACGGATTCGGAAGCCCCGCGTTGGGATAGCAGTGGGTAAAACACTCCGCAATCCTGTCGAACTCCTCGACATACGGGCGCATCTTGTCCGCGCCGAGCGCGCAGTTGAGCCCAACAAAGAGGGGGTCGGCGTGGCGCACGGAGGCGTAAAACGCGGCTATCGTCTGGCCGCTCAAAATCCTCCCCGAAGCATCGGAAACCGTCATGCTGATTCCGACGGGCGGGCGCTCGCCCCACTTTTCGCAGAGCGTCAGATACGCGTATATTGCGGCCTTGACATTGAGCGTGTCGAAAGAGGTCTCTATCAGGAAGAGGTCGACGCCCGCGTCGTACAAAGCCTCCATCTGCGGGGTGTAAGCCGCCGCGAGCGCGTCGAAATCCACGGCGCGCGCGGCTGGGTCATCGACGTCGGAAGATATGCTCGCCGACTTGTTCATCGGCCCTATCGAGCCCGCGACAAACAACTGCTTACCCCCGAATTTTGCCGAGGCCCTGCCGGCTTCCTCCCGCGCGATTTCCACCGCGCGGGCGTTCATGCGGCGCACGAGCCCCTCGCCGTTCCCGTACTCGGACTGCACCAAAAGATTCGCGCCGAAAGTTCCGGTAGTCACTATGTCGGAACCCGCCTCGTAGTACGCGCGGTTGATTTTCGCGATTACGTCGGGGCGCGTGAGGTTCAGAATGTCGTTGTTCCCGAGCTGCGGCAGGGCGTTTGATTCGAGCTCCGGAACTCCGCGGCGGAATTCGGGTTCAGCGAGCTTCTCGCGCTGGATGAGCGTACCCATCGCGCCGTCGAGAAACACCGCCCTCTCTTCAAGGAGCTTTTTGAGTTTCAGTCCGCTTTCGGACAAAGGCAGTTTAGGCATTGCAAAAGTCTACTTTTCCATTTCGGATTTCATGTGCGCTATCAGCCTGTCGTTAAAGGCCTTCGCGCCGTCGTGCCCCATCTGGCGCAGCGCCTGCACCATTGCGGCGACCTCCACGAGGCGCGCCATGTCGCGCCCGGGGCGCACGGGTATTATAAAATGGGGAATCTGCACCCCGAGCACGTCGAAATAATTTTTGTCGAGCCCCGTCCTGTCCTCGACAACCCCGGGCTGCCACTCGACGAACGTGACTATCATGTCTATGGATTTTTCGAGCCTGACGCAGCGTATGCCGAAGAGCTCGGCGACGTTTATGATGCCGATTCCGCGGCACTCCATGTAGCCGCGGTTGAGGTCGTTGCCCTTGCCGAGGACGATTTCGTCGCTGATTCTCTGGCAGTAAACGAGGTCGTCGGCGACGAGCGAATGCCCGTGGTCTATGAGCGCGAGCGCGCACTCGCTCTTGCCGATTCCGCTGTCGCCGCGTATGAGAGTGCCGATTCCCTTGATGTCGAGCAGCGTGCCGTGCAGCGACATCCTCGGGGCAAAAAGCCTGTCGAGCCGCACGAGAACTTCCGCGGAAAACTCCTTGGACTTCATGCGCGTGCGCATGAGCGGTATCCTGTGCCGGCGCACGGCGTCGAGCATGGGCTTGGTGGGCGCGAGGTTGCGCGAAATCACTATGCACGGGATTTCGTGGGCGATCATCTCCTCCATCACGGCCGACTGGCGGTCGTCGGGCAAATCGCGCATATACGCCATTTCGCCGGCGCCGAAGAGCTGGATGCGGCTGGACGCGAAATTCTTGTAATAGCCCGTAATCGCGAGCGCCGGACGGTTGATGGTGGGCTCCAATATCATTCTGTCGAAGCCGTCGGAACCGGAAATCAGCTCGAGGTCTATCGAGTCCTTGAAAAAGTCGAAAAACTTTCTGACGGAGATTTCCTCCACCACCTTTATGCTGTTGCCTCGAATGGACATTTTGGCGTTCTCCTGCGGGAGGGCGGATTACATTGAAAAGTTTTCGCCCAGATAAAATTTGCGGCTCTGTTCGTCGTTCACAAGGAAGTCGCTCGTGCCCTCGCAGAGCACCTTGCCGTCGTGTATCAGATAGGCGCGGTCCACTATGCTCAGGGTTTCGCGCACGTTGTGGTCGGTTATCAAGACGCCGATGTTCTTAGATTTAAGCCCCCTGATGATGTCCTGCACCTCCGCGACGCTTATGGGGTCCACGCCGCTGAACGGCTCGTCCATCAGCAGGAACTTCGGGCGCGCCGTGAGCGCGCGGGTGATTTCGAGCCTCCTGCGCTCGCCGCCCGAAAGCGTGAAAGCCGGCTGGTCGGCGAGGTGGACAAGATTGAGCTCTTCGAGCATGGACTGCACGAAATCTTTGAGCTCGCCCTTCGGTATCGGGAGGTATTCGGCAACCGCAAGTATGTTCTGGCGCACGGTGAGCTTCCTGAAAACCGACGCCTCCTGCGGCAGATAGCCTATGCCCATGCGGGCGCGCTTGTACATAGGAACCTCCGTGATGTCCGCGCCGTCGAGAAATACCTTGCCCTCAGTGGCGGGCACGAGACCCACAATCATGTAAAAGCTCGTCGTCTTTCCGGCGCCGTTGGGGCCCAGCAGCCCCACGATTTCGCCCGCGCGCAGCTCCATGTTCACGCCCTTGACGACCCGCCGCCTGCCGTACTGTTTTACGAGATTTTGCGTCTTTATGAACGATGTGCCGTCCTGAAATTCCATAGAAAGAAAACAATATCAATTATCCGCCCCCTGCAACAAAAAAGAAGCGCGCTGCGCGCGCGGACGGCGGCGGAAGAGGAGCGCGGAGCTACCGCGCATGCGGATTTTCCGGAATCCCGTGCGCAGTATAATAGATTCCGCAAATCCATATGAAGTACGCCGCGGGAGGCATTATCAAAAAAGCGAGAGCTGATGAAAAGAAAAATGCCGCAGCCTCTCCCCATCTTTTCTGCAAGAAGAGTCCAAACCCCGGAATTATGACCGAGGCCGCGATGTCTATTGCGGTGCTTGCGTACTTTTTCATTCGCTGAGAGGTTGATTGAAATCGGAACGGCGGGCGGGACAAAAACGCCGCCGCGAAAAAACAAGGGGTCGCTTCCCGAAAAGGCCAAAAGGAAGGAGGGATTCCCGAAAAAAATTTTGGCTAATCCGCAAGGCGGACGCAAACTTCCGCCCCAATGCGCGGGGCCGGCCCCGCGGGAAACCCCTCCCGCATCGCAACCGCCGCCCCCCCCAAGACGGCGAAAGCCCGCGACGCGGGCTTTCGGAGAGCGGCAAAACAATCACTTCGCCGCGGGAGCCGTGGCGTTGACCGCCTTTATCACGTCCTGCGTTATGTCGGCCTCGGGCTTTGAGAAATAGCAGACGCTCTTTTCGACGATGAAATCGGCTTTCTTTTCCTTCGCTACAGCCTTTATGATCTCCGAAATTTCCTGCATGTGGACTTTGCGGATTCCGGCGGCGTTTTCCTGGAGCTTCTGGGCGGTAGAGCGGCGCATGTTCTCCATATTCTGTTCAATCTGGCGGATTTGGACGAGAACCGGCTGCGCCTCGGTTTCGACTATCTTGCGCTTGGCGTCCTCGGCGAGGGCGGGATTCTGGGCTTTCGTCTGGATGTCCTGGATTTTCTTCATCAAATCCTGGCGCTCCTTGTTCATCTTTTCGAGCTCGGCGTTAGTCGCGTCCACGGAAGTCTTTATCTGCGCGGCTGCCTCCTTTGCCTTATAGTAGTTGGAGTACACTTCGCCCATGTTGACGACGTAAATATTGGTCGCGGCGTGTAGCATTGTTGCGGCGAATATGCCGGCGAGAATAATCGATACTTTTTTCATATTTTTGGTTATTTTGTCTATTAGTCGAAATTTCGGAAGAAATGTTCAGACAAATTTCAGGTTTTTTCTAAAACACGGTTCCGAAGGAAAAGTTGAACTGCATTCCGTCGTCGTTGTGGTCGCCGGCTTTGAGCGGAAAGCCGAGGTCGATTCTCATGGGAGCCCCCATGAGCAGGACGCGGAAGCCGACGCCGAAGTCCGAGCAGTAGTCGGAGGGATCCCAGTCCCACGAGTCGCTGTTGACAAAACCTATGTCGTAGAACACCGCAAACCTCACGGGATTGAAAAGCTCTACGGAGTACTCCGCGGACGCGAACGCGAAAGTGTTGCCGCCGAGCGGCTCTTCGGTCGTCGGGTCGAGTTTGCCGACTTTCCTGTATTTAAAGCCGCGCATGTTGTAGCCGCCGCCGAGGAAGAACCTCTCAAAGTAAGGAACCTCTTTGCCGCCGTACCCCTGCACCGCCCCCGTCCTGCCGACGAGCGAAAACACCTGCTTGCCGAAGTCGAAAGTGGGAACCCACCAGCCCGCGCGCGCCTCTATGCGGTACAGGTTAGTCTGCCCCAAGAGCGGGCCGCCCGCGACGTCCTGTATCAGTTCAAGCCTTGTTCCGCGCGTGGGAACCATATAGCTGTCGCGGGTGTCGCGCAGGAAAGACAGGCTTACCTGCGATATGGTGCGCGTGCCGATGTCGCTTTCGGGAATGACGTTGCCGCGGATTTCACGGTCCACGTTGTAAATGTCCACGAGCTCGAGCTTATACGCGAGCCTCGCCTCAATCCTTTCATATATGCGCTTGCGCAGGAAGTTGGTGACGCCGAGGCGCATTTCGGAATAATAGTCGGAATAGTAGTCGGAATCGGTGCGGTACAAGTCTATACCGTACGCAAGCTCGCGGTTGAACACCCACGGCTCTTCAAAGCTTATTATGACCTGGTTGGACTTCAAACCTATCGTGCCGCGGATTCGGAACTTCTGGCCGGCGCCCTGGAAATAGCTCTTGTAATTCGAGTAGTCGAAATTGCCCTGCGTGATTTCGACGGTGGCGACGAGGCTTTCCACGGTGCTGAAACCCGCGCCGAAAGTGAGGTTGCCGGTGCGCCCCTCCTTGACCGCGATTTTCAGGTTTTTGCGCTGGGGGATATTGGTCTCCTCGGGAGAGAGCGTCACCTCGTCGAAAAAGCGGGTCTCTTTGAGGCGGTTTTCGGAAATTTTCATCCTGTGCAGGTCGAACACCTCGCCGGGTTCGAGCGCGAGCTCGCGGATTATGACTTCGCTCTTGGTCTTGCTGTTGCCCTGAATGTTTATGGACTCGAGATAGAACATTTTGCTCTCGATGACCTCTATTACGATGTCGATGTCGCCCGTTTTGACATTTGGCCGGCGCAAAACCCTCACAATGGTGTCCACATACCCGTACTGGCCGTAGTATTCGCGTATCTGATCTATGAGCTTGTCCACTTGCGACGGCGAAAACACATTGCCTTCCGTGAGGTTGAAGTAGTCCACAAACTTCATCAACTCCTCGTCGGAAAATCCCTTTATCGTATTGCCCTTAAACGAGACCTTGCCGACCTTGTACTGGTGGTTGGGAACGATGTCTATCACGATATCCATGTCGCCCGGGGAGTCGGTGTCCGGAAATTCAAATTTTATTTTGGAGTCGTCTATCTCGACGTCGAGGTAGCCGTGGTCGCGGTAGAATTTGCGCAGTTTTTCAATGTCGGCCTGGAATTCGTCCTCCTTGAACCTGCCGTTGTCGGTGAGGTGCGATATTATCGGAATCCACGTGTCGGTCTTCATCTCCGAGAGCAGGTCGACGGAATCGAAGTCCTTGGAATCTTCGCCGAACAGAAAGCGGCCTATCTTCCCCCAAAAACCGTACTGCTTTTCGACGCGCGGGTCGCCCTTGAAAATTATGTTTTGGATTTCTATGTCCCCGCCCTCGTCGATTTCGAAAATTACGGCGCCCGAGCCGTCCTCCTCGTTGCGCTCAATGGAGTGCGAAACCTTTGCGAGCGAATAGCCCTTTTTCTGGTAGTATGCCTTGATTTTGTCGGCGTCGCGCTTTACGCCGACTTCGCTGAGCGGCGAACCCGCATAAGTGTCGATTTCCTTCTGCAACCTCGCGCCCGAGAAATTATTGTTTCCGCTGAAAGCCACCTGCGAAACCCTGTACTTGGGAATTACGGTGAAGTCTATGTCGAGATTGCCGGCCGAATCGACGCTCCTCTTGGCGTCCACGAAATCGTACAGGCCGGTGGAGTATATCGAGCGTATGGACTGGTCGAGGGCGCGCTGGTCGAATTTCATGCCCTTGCGAAGGCGGATATGGGCGTATACGGCCTCCTTGGAGACGCTCCGCTTGCCCTCGATATTGACATTTACGCTGTTTATGGTGCGCTGCTCGTCCGGAATTCCGCCGGCAGCCCCGAGAGCGGCGATCGGACCCTGCTGCGCGCATAGCGAAGCGGCGGAAACCGCAAGAAACGCCGCGACCCCCGCCAAGACGCCCCGGGGCGCAAAAGCGCGGCGCCCCGCATAAGTGTAAAATCTTCTAAATATTGACATCGTCTCTGAGGGAATAGTTCTCGTAGCGGGTGTAATTTCTGTTGAAAAGCAAGGTCGCGACCCCCGTCGGGCCGTTCCTCTGTTTTGCCAATTCCGCCCGAATCAGCCATTGCGAGTTTGAAGTGGTTTCGTCATCACTGGCAGATTTTCTCTGCCTACTCAATAGTAAAATGGCGTCGGCGTCCTGCTCTATGGAGCCTGATTCGCGAAGGTCGCTCGCGCGCGGGGCGCGGGTCTCCTTTTCGGAGTCGCGGTTGAGCTGCGCGAGGACTATCACCGGCGCGCGGAGCTCCTTCGACATAGCCTTCATGCCGCGCGAAATTTCCGCCACCTCCTGCTCTCTCGGGAGGTTCGGGTCGCTGCCGCGCAAGAGTTGGAGGTAGTCCACCACCACAAGCCCGAGCTTTCCGCCGAGCTGCTGGTTGAGGCGTCGGGCCTTGGCGCGCATTTCGAGAATTGATATGCCGGCGGTGTCGTCTATCCAGAGCGGAGCGTTTTTGAGCTCCTTAGCCGTGGCGTTGATGTCGGCGATTGATTCCTTTTTCAGCATTCCGCGGCTGAGGGCGTGCTGGTCTATGCGCGCACGGGAGGCTATTATGCGCTGGTGGAGCTGCTCGGCGAGCATCTCGAGGGAAAATATGAGCGTCGGGACGGGATTGGCGCCGAACAGGGCGCGCTCGGCGATATTCAGGGCTATGGAAGTCTTGCCGGTTCCCGGGCGGCCGGCTATGACTATCATTTCGTTGGGGTGCAGACCGCCCATGAGCTCGTCGAGCTGCGTGAAGCCCGTGGGCACGCCCACCATCTGCCCCTTGTTTTTTATGAGGGAGTTTATGCGCGCAACAGCGGCGTCCACCTGGTCGGGCTCGTCGGCCTTCTTTACTGTGTCGCCCACCCTGTCCTGCGATATGCCGAGAATTTTCTCCTCAACGCCCTCTATAAAATAATCTATGCCGCCCTCGTTCTGGTACGCCCCCTCAATGGCGTTGTAGCACGCGCGGATCAGGGTGCGCAAAAAATACTTTTCGCGGACGATGCCCAGCCACTCCTGGAAATGGGCGGGCGTCTCGATTCGGCCGGCGATTCTGCTGATTTCCACAACCCCTCCCACGTCGGAGAGCACATTGCGGGAATTCAGGTATTCGGCGAGCACGATTTCGTCGATTTCGCGCTTCTGGTTGTAGAGCGCCAGCATCGCCGAATACATGATGCGGTGCGCGGGCTTGAAAAAGTAGTCCTCACGGATTTTGGAGGATATGCAGGCGGTAATGACATCGTTGGAAGTGTCGCGCAGAACGCTCGCGAGCACGCCCTCTTCCGCATCTATATTGTGCGGCAGATCCCGCCCCAAAACGGAGGTATCCTCTTCGGATTGAAAAGCCGCGGCGCCGCCCTTACGGCGACCCGCGGTTTTCTTTGCCATAAAACTTTCCTCCATCGGAGTCCGATACGGAAAGGATTACTTTTTATCTTCTTCGGCGGGGGAATCCTCTATCGGATTTTCCGAAACGACCTCAAACGCAAAGTCCACTTTGACGTCGTGGTGGAGCTTTATCTGGGCGGTGTGCCTGCCGAGCTCCTTGACGGGGGTCGCGAGATGTATGGCCTTCTTCGGCAGCTCCACTCCGCCCTCCGCGATCTTGGCGAGCAGGTCGGCGGCCGTGACGGAGCCGAAGAGCTTGCCGCCCTCGCCGGTCTTTACCGCGAACGCGATGGACATTTCCGCCAAAACCTTGGCGAGAGACTGGGCGTTTTCGAGTTCCCTGGCCTCGCGGAGTTCGCGGGCCTTTATAAGGGCTTCAATCTGCTTTTTGTTGGCCTTGTTTACGGGTATCGCAATCTTCTTGGGGAAGAGATAATTGCGGGCGTATCCCGCCTTGACGGCGACCTGTTCGCCTTCCCCGCCCAGATTTTCGACGGGCTTTACTATTAATACTTTGGTTGTAGCCATGATTGTGTGTTGTTTTGAATTGCAAAAGGGTTGTTTCGGCAAAGAAATCAGAACGGAACGTCGTCGTCTTCAAGGTCTTCGCTGCGCTGCTGGGGCTGGTGCCTCGGCTGGCGCGGAACCGGAGAGGAGGAAGAATAGTCCCCGCCGTCGTACCCGCCGCCGTATCCGCCGCCCTGCTGGTCGCGGGAACCGACAAACTCGAAGCGTTCGAGAACCACGAGAAGCTTGGTACGCTTCTGGCCGGTCTGCTTGTCTTCCCACGAATCCTGGCGGAGCCTTCCCTCGATGAGAATCGGCCTGCCCTTGGAGAAGAACTTGGCAATGTTTTCCGCTGTTCTGCCGAAGGAATCCACTTCAACAAAACAAGTTTCGTCGCGGGTCGAACCGTCCTGGGAATTGTAGGAGCGGTTCACGGCAATGGAGAAACGGCACACGCTCGTCCCGCTCTGGGTCTGCCTCAGCTCGGGATCGCGGGTGAAGTTCCCCATCAGGATGACTTTGTTGAAAGAGGACATCGCTTTGGGAAATTGAGAGTTATTGCGCGAGGACGAGAATGCGGTTCACCGTCTTGTCGAGGCGGAATTTTTCCTTTATGAGGGAGTTCGAGGAGGAGTCGCCCTCGTAGTTTACGTCAACATAGATACCCGCCGGAAAATTGCGGTCGGTAACGCGCGCAAAAGCCTTCTGGCCGAGGTTCTCAACCGATTCGATTTTGCAGCCGCAGGATTCCACTACGGACTTTATCTTTTCGATGAGCGTTTCGACAGGCTCGGTGTAGCCTCTCGTATCGAGAATGAACGTTGCTTTGTACTTCTTGGTATTCATATTTTATGTTTGTTTAAATTGTTTTCTTGTTCCGCCTGGGGAATCGGCTTCCGGAGGAGCGGGAAAACCGCCGGCCCCGTCAGGCGCCGGAGTCTCCGCCCGGTTCGCGGCGGAGGGCGCTCTCTCTGCGGTTGATTTCGTTCTGCGCGGCCTCCAATCCCTTGGAGACGAGCAGCGAAAAACATTCGCGAACCGGAAGGGCGGATATCGCCGCGAGGTCGGGTTCGGGAAGCTTCCCGAGGACATGATCCGCCAAGTCCATCCGCTTGTCCGCCTTGGCGCCGACGCCTATGCGGACGCGGACGAACGAATTTCCGCAAAATTCCATTATGTCGGCTACGCCGTTGTGGCCGCCCGAGGACCCGCCCTTTGAGAGCTTCATCCTGCCGACGCCTATGGTGATGTCGTCGTATATCACCGCGACCGACGAAATGTCTGCTTTCAACCGCCGCAGGATTTTCGCAAGCCCCCGGCCGCTCTCGTTCATGAACCCTTCCGCAAAGGCGAAGACAAGCGGCCTTCCGGCTATGCTTCCCCCCGCCAAATAGGCGTTCGCATACTTGTCGAAGCGCATACACTCCACCCCGCACGACTTCGCGAGCCGTTCGAGGACTATCGCGCCCGCGTTGTGGCGCGTCAGGGCGTATCGGGACTCGGAATTCCCGAGCCCCACGGCTAAGTTGACGGACATGTTTGCCTTTTAAAGAACACGGGCGCCGAAGCGCCCCGAAATTACTTCTTCGCGGGGGCGGCCTCCTTGGCGGCGGCGTCCGCAGCAGGGGCGGCTTCGCCTTCGGCGGGGGCGGCGGCTGCCGGCTCGGCTTCGGGCTCTTCCTTTACGAGATTGCAGGTGCAGAGCACGCCCTCGAGATCCGATTCGAACTCTACGCCTTCGGGAGCCTTTACGTCTTTGAGGTGAATGGCTTCGCCCACCTTGAGCTCGGAAACGTCGATTTCGATCAGTTCGGGGAGGTCGCGGGGACGGCATTTTACGCGGACTTCGTGCTCGTGGATTTCGAGAACGCCGTTTTCGTTCTTGACGCCGTAGGCTTCGCCGGAGAAGTGGAGCGGAAGAACCGCATGCATTGGCTTGCCCCTGACGACTTCGATAAAGTCAACGTGTTCGACGGCGCCCGAGAGGGGATTGCGGGCGGTATCCTTTATCATCGCGTAGCGCGATTCCGTACCGTCGGAGAATGCCAATTCTATGAGAACCGCCTTACCCGCGACCTGCTTCAAGGCCGCAACGAGGCTCTTTTCTTCTATCAGGAGGTTCTTTTCCCCGCTTTCGCCGTAGATTACGGCGGGGATTTGGCCGCTTTTGCGATAGCGTTTCGCGGAATTGCCGCCTATTTGAGTCCTGATGGTTGAGTTTAGATTTATCTGCTTCATTTTGCTATGGTTATATAAAATTCTGATATGCCAACCCCCTGCCGGACAAAACAACCCGACAAGAAATCATTGAATTAAAAGGCTTCTACTTTATTTGTATCCGCGCCAAAATCAATAAAATTTTTCGCTCACGGAAAAATATTCAAAAACCCGTCCGGCGGGCGTAAAATTTGCGCACAAAGCGGGCAGTTTTCCCGAAAAAGATATGGGCGGGCGCGGGGAATTTTTTCGCGCGCCCAACCCGCGCGCCACCCCGAATAAAAACGCGCCGGCTTATCCCGCCAAATCTTCAAACGAGAAAACGGCAATGCGCAATTTCATGGAAAACAAGTTTGTTATCGCAGAAAAATCCGGACAAAAAAAGGGCGAAGCACTGCGCTTCGCCCAAAAGTTTCGGCAATTTCCGGACTGACTCCGGAGCCTCTCCCGCAAGGCGAGCATACGCCCGACTGCGGGATTGCCGAACGCCCCGAATTAGAGCCTTATTTTCGACGGGAGGAACTCCTTGTTGTACGCGTAGAGGGACTTCACGTACCTGTCGGCCTCGGGGCAGTTGATGAAGCTCATCGTCGAAGGCTTGTAGGTCAGCTCCTTTTCCGGGAAGAGAATGGCGACCATGCCGAGCAGGGCCATTTCCGTGAAGGGGGCCGCATAATTGAAGTTGCCCATAGGCTGCTTGCCGTCCAGGCACGCCTTCACCCATTCCAAGTGCGGATTTCCGGGAGCCGTCGAACGCGCTATGGTCTTCTTGGGGAGCGCGCCGCTCTTGGCGAGTTCCTTCATTCTCGGGCGGGGATAGATATAAGTTTCGCCGCCGTACTCGTTCGTGTAGACGGTTTCCTTGGTGCCCACTATGAACGTGCAGTTGGCGCGGTTCCACGGATTCTTCGGGTCGGGTTTGAGGAATTCGGGATCCACCCTCTTGATTTCTTTCGGCCTGCGGCCGCCGTCGTACCAGTGCAGGCGTATGCGGTCGCCCACGCCGCGCTTGTTGACGAAAGTCATGACGCTCGAAGCCTGCGACGGCCAGCTGTAATCGTTGAACGGAGTCGAATTAGCGACTATGCTCATCGGATAGCCGAGGTCGAAAGCCGAGTACGGGACGTCGAGGAAGTGGCACGCCATGTCGCCGGCGGCACCCGTGCCGTAGTTGCGGAGACCGCGCCAGTTGAACGGCACGAAATTCTTGGAATAGGGCTGGTAGGGAGCCACGCCGAGCCAGACTTTGTAGTCGAGCGTGGAGGGCACGGGCTGTCCCTGGGGCATCTGCAAGTCGCCCTGCGGCCAAATCGGACGGTTGGTCCAAATATAAATGTCCTCGATTTCGCCGATGATGCCGGCGTCGTACCATTCCCTTATGAGGCGCCAGCCTTCATTGGTATGCCCCTGGTTGCCCATCTGGGTTATGACGCCAGCCTTTGCGGCGAGATTTTTGAGCTCGTTGGCCTCCCAGATAGTGCGGGTGAGGGGCTTTTCGCAGAACACGTGCTTGCCCTTGGCTATCGCCCACGACGCAATCGGATAGTGCATGTGGTCGGGAGTGGCGATGGTCACGGCGTCGATCTGCTTGTCCATCTTGTCGAGCATTACGCGGTAGTCGCGGAAACGGGGAACCGAAGGATATTGCTTATAGGTCTTGGCCGCCCTTTCGTCGTCCACATCGCAGAACGCCACGAATTCCACGAGGGGGCAGTCTTTGAGGCGCGCGATGGCCGCGCCGCCCTGCCCGCCGCAGCCCACGAGAGCCAGGCGAAGCTTGGAATTCGGCCCGGGAGCCTTGGCAATACTCCACGAAGGAAGAACCATAAGACCGCCCGCCATGGCGGCGCCTTTTAAGAAGTTTCTGCGATTTAGCATATTTTTTTATTCCTTTTAATATTGTTGTTTGTAAAAAAAGCGCAAAGGGGAAACGCCCAACGGCGGAAACGAAAAGCGCCCGACAAAAATAGTCTTGCCCCCAACCGCCCCCGTCGGCTATATGTGCCGTTCCCTTTGGATTGAAACAGATGTTTGGGGAAATTTACCGAATAGTCAACATAATTTTAATTTCTTCGGGAAACACATATGCAAGGTAAAATCGCAATAATACGCACCACCGCGGCAAGCCGCGAATCGGCGAAACTCATAGCCGAAACGCTCGTCTTCGAAAAGTTCGCCGCTTGCGCGCAAATAGAATCCCCGATAACTTCCATTTACAGGTGGAGGGGGAAAAGCGAATGCGCCGAGGAATTTCCGGTGTCGATAAAGACGTCGCCTGAAAGACTCGATGCCGCCGCCCGCAGGCTCGCCGAAATCCACCCCTACGAGTGCCCGCAGATAATAGCGTCTTTCGCCGACGCCTCGGAAGACTACGAAAAGTGGTGCGCAAATCCCGAAACCCAGGCCGCCCCGGACAAATAAAAGAATTGAAATCCGCCCGAAAAAAAATTCTATTGGGGGGCAATGGCTTATTTGGCTGCAACGGTTTTTCTGACGCTCGCTTTCGCCGCGCTATGCCGCGCCGCGGAATCGGTTTCCGGCGCCGCAAATGCGGAATCCGGCGCGGCAAAGCGCAAGTCCGGAGCCGGCGGGGAGGCTGAAAAAATTTCCGCCGCACCGGCCGGAACGGCGGAGGCGGCCTCCGTTCTGCGCGCGGCGGTAGCCGTATTCGGCTCAGTCGCGGCGGGAGCCCAGTTCGCGGAGCTGTACGGCGCCAGATTCGGCACGGTTTGCGCATTTTCGGCGGCAACGGCCCTCGCATTCGCCGCGTTTTCGGAAATACTGCCCCGAATCCTCGCCCCGTTTTTCCGCGCGCCGACGCGCCTGCGCCTCCGCCGCCCCTTCGCCGGACTGGCGGCGGCAGTCCCGTTTCCAAAACTCGCGGAAAAGTTCTCCGGAAGCGACATCGGCGCGCGGCAGCGCGACACCGGAGACGACGAGATAATACTGCTCGCCGAAAAGGGCCAAAAGGACGGCCTGATAACGCCGCAGGAGCGCGACCTGATCGCCAATTCCCTGTCGCTCGACGACGTCGCCGTTTCCGAAATTATGACTCCGCGAACCGTCGTGACGGCTCTCGACAAAGACATGACGGTCGAGCGGGTTTTTGACGAGAACCCAAATCTCAATTTTTCAAGAATCCCCGTTTACGCAGACACAATAGACAATATAGTCGGCATAGTCCGCCGCCGCGACATACTCACGGCGGTGGCGGGCGACAAGGGAGAGTCCAAAATATCCGATTTCATGCAGCCGCCGATTTTCGTTCCCGAGAACGGCTCCGCGCTCTCGGTAATGCGCCAGCTCATAAAAAAGCACCAGCAGATGGGGATAGTCGTGGACGAATTCGCCTCACTCACGGGCGTCGTGACGCTCGAAGACATCTTCGAGCACCTGCTGGGCTCGGAGATATTCGAAGCCGACGACATAGCCGTTGACATGCGGGAGCTCGCCCGCACCAGAAAATTGAAAAAATAGCTTCAAGCCGCAAGCAAAACGCAAACGCAAAACACGATGAAAAATTCCACACTCGCGCTGATAGGCGCGGCCTGCGCGACGCTTTGCGCCGCGTGTTCGACCGCCGAAAACGTCGGGGACGACGCAAGAAGAACCCCAATAGGCTCGGTGATATCCGGAGACACCAGAAGCGCCGACTCATACCTGAAACGCGTCAGCGACGAAAACAGGTCGCTCGACAGGGACACATGGCGCCCCATATCAAACGAGGATCTCTGAGGCGGGCACCGGAATGACCGCGGGCAGGATTCCATTCTACGCGCTCTCCCGCGAAGAGCTCGCCTCGGAGCTCTCCGCCGCGGGATTCGAAAAATTCCGCGCAAAGCAGGTGTTCGACTGCGTATACTCCAAAAAGATTTTCGACCCGAAAGCCTTTCCCGCCCTGCCGGCAAAGCTCGCCGAATTTCTCGCCGGGCGCTTCGACTTCGAACCCGCAAAACTCGCCGGCGACAGAAAGGCGGGCGACGAGACAAAAAAATACCTGTTCGCGCTCCCCGACGGCAATTTCGTCGAATGCGTGCTGCTTGAAGCCCCCTCCGAAGACGGCAAAATCCGAAAGACTCTCTGCGTCAGCACGCAAGTGGGCTGCGCGTGCGGGTGCAGATTCTGCGCGTCGGCGCTGCGCGGCTTCGTCCGCAATCTAACCGCGGGCGAGATAGTCGCGCAGGCCCTGCCATTTGTCGAAAGAAAAATCCTCCCGTCCGGAAAGGCGGAGGTGAAATTCGAATTCGAAAACATAGTGGTGATGGGCATGGGAGAGCCGCTCGCGAACTTCGACAACCTCACGGCGGCGCTGGCGGTATTCAACTCCCCCGAAAAATTCGGCTTCGGGGCGCGGCGCATAACGGTGTCGACATGCGGAATCGCCGACAGGCTGGAACGCCTCGCGGAAACGGGGTTTCCGTACAGGCTTGCGATAAGCCTCCACGGTGCGACCGACGAAGTGCGCTCGCAAATAATGCCGATAAACAAGAAATACCCCCTCGCCCGCCTCGTCGCCGCCGCAAAAAAGTTTTCCGAAAATTGCGGGCGCATGATCACGCTCGAATACATAATGATAGAAAACGTCAACGACTCCTTCGCCCAGGCGCGGGAGCTCGCAAAAATCGCACGAACCCTGCACGCGCACGTAAACCTCATACCCTACAACAAAGTCGAATCCCTGCCGTGGAAACGCAGCGACGCCGCAAGAAGGGCGGCCTTTGCAAAAATCCTCGCCGAAAAGGGCGTCTCGCACACCCTCAGGCGCGAAAAGGGCTCGGAAATCGACGCCGCCTGCGGGCAGCTTGCCCTCAGGAAGAAGCTCGAAACCGGCGCCGCAGGGCCGACGGTTAACCGGCAGCCCAAAAATTCCGAAGAGGACATTTTTTAATTGCGAAAAATCGGGAGCGGGACAATTTGAAAACGGTGAATAATTATAAGCACAGCCAAAACCCGTTCGAGAAGATTTCCGAACAAATGAACGCGCTTTTCCGCGAGTTCGGGGATTTTCTGACGGCGCAGGCAGGGACTTTCGAAAAAGAGGTGCGCGCCGCCGCGAGGGAAACCATAGCCCCGCGCGGCAAATTCATACGCCCGATACTCGTGTTTGCCGCGGCCCATGCCGCGCCCGAGAAAGGGGAATCGCTCATACGCCGCGCCGCGATAGTGGAGCTCACACACCTTTCAACGCTCATACACGACGACGTAATCGACGGGGCGCAGATCAGGCGCAACGCCGAGACTGCAAACAGAAAGTACGGGGCGAAAACCGCCATACTGCTCGGAGACGCAATTTTCGCGCATACGATGGGGCTTGCGGTTGAGGAAAACGACGTCGACACGTCGCGCCGCACCGCGCTATGCGTAAAGACGATATGCGAGGGCGAAATCCGCCAGACGCTCGCCGACAAATCCGTGCGTGTGACGCGCGACAGATACTACGAGATAGCCTTCGGCAAGACCGCCGCGCTCTTTTCGCTCGCGTGCGCGCTCGGGGCGAAGTCCGTCGCCGGCATCGACGGATGGATCGACGCCGCCGAGGAGGCAGGCAAACACCTCGGCATCGCATACCAGATATACGACGACCTCTGCGACTGGTTCATGTCCGAAAAAGACGCCGGGAAGACGCTCGGGACGGATCTCGTATCCGGCAAACAGACCTTTCCGCTCATCGCGCTATTTGAGACGATGGACGCGCCGCGCGCAGACGTATTCGCCAAAAATCTTTCCTCGCAAAATCCCGAAGAAATAATCAAGATGATGAAATCCTCAGGCGTGGAAAAAATCTGCGCGGAGGAAATGGAAAGGCGCATAGGCCTCGCCGAAAGAGCGCTCGGGAAATTCCCCGGGACGGCCGACAAGCTCCTCGAGTTCTGCGCTGCGATGAGGGAGCTGGCGCTGGGATAGCCTCCGGGTAAGATGGCGCCTATCGCAAACAGCCTTTACGCGGCGGGCATATCTCACGAAACCGCCGGCCCCGAAATTCTCGGCAAATTCGGTATGCCTCAGGCGGCGTGCTCTTTCGCCGAAAACGGAATCATGCAGATCGGGGGCGTCTCGGAAGCGCTGGTGCTCAGCACGTGCAACCGCGTGGAAGTCTATTTTTCCGCCGCTTCCGACGGACTCGCGGACGCGGTGTTCGACTCCCTCTACGGGGCGGACGCGGAGGATTTCAAAAAGATATGCTCCGTGAAAAAAAACGCGGAGGCGATAGGCCACCTCTTCGCCGTGGCTTCGGGGCTGAAATCCCAGATGACCGGAGAGACGGAAATCCTCGGGCAGGTCAAGGCGGCATACGAGAGGGCCAAAGAGCTCGGGCACTGCGGGCCAATGCTTAACGCACTCTTCCAGAAGGCGGCGCACTGCGCCAAATGGGTGCGCACAAATACGGAAATCGGACGCGGCAAAATAAGCGTCGGCAGCGTCTGCGCGGAGCTCGCCCTGAGAATATTCGAAAACATCTCAAAGGCAAAAATCCTGCTGATGGGCTCGGGGGAAGTGGGCAAACTCGTAGCCGACGCCCTCTACGTGCGCGGGGCGTCGGATATACTCGTATGCAGCCGCACGCGCGCAAATGCCGACGCGCTCGCCGGGAAAATCGGCTGCCGATCGGCGGATTTTGCGGCGGCAAAGGAAAATATCGAAAGATTCGACATCGTGCTATGCGCAAGCCTATCGCGCGAGCCGCTATTGAAAAAAGCCGACATAGAAACCGCGTGCAAAAAAAGGCGCGGCAGGCCGGTATTTCTGATAGACCTCGCGGTTCCGCGCAACATAGATGAAGAATGCGGAGAAATAGAAGACGCCTTTCTCTACAATCTCTCCGACCTCTCAAAAATAGCCAACGAGAACATCGCCGCCCGCAAAGCCGAAATCGAAAAAGCCCAACAAGCGGTTTCTACCCGAGCCAACGCCCTCGCCGCCCGATTGGGATTGCTATAAAAAATATTAATTTATAACTTTGTTCTTTAAAATGAAGCGTTCTTTCCAAGAATGCCCCGCGCCAACTTAGCAGCTTGTATCACCAGTTTTGACTTTACAATATAATGTTCTTTCCAAGAATTCCGCCGCGACTTCCCCAAAGGGTGCGAGGGTTTTGACTTTACAACATAATGTTCTTTCCAAGAATAATCTTTGTTTGAAGCTCGAACTCCTCGCGGTTTTGACTTTACAACATAATGTTCTTTCCAAGAATTGCCGTTTTCGTCGTAGAGGTCTTGCATAGGTTTTGACTTTACAACATAATGTTCTTTCCAAGAATGGAATTGTCATAAGTCGTCTGCGAACTTTTGTTTTGACTTTACAACATAATGTTCTTTCCAAGAATTAGGGGTCTACCCTGCGCGGAGAATCGTCAGTTTTGACTTTACAACATAATGTTCTTTCCAAGAATGCAAACTATGCCAGCCAGGAAGAACAGAATGTTTTGACTTTACAACATAATGTTCTTTCCAAGAATAGAATTGGATAAAATAATCCGTTCAGAATCGTTTTGACTTTACAACATAATGTTCTTTCCAAGAATTATTGTTGACATAGCAATATAACTTGCTTTGACTTATAGAAAATTTTTGTTGTAAAGTCTTAACTGATTTTGCCGAATTTTAAGCTCTGCATGGCACCTTAAAATTCGGCATTTTTTTAAAACAACAGAAAATTCCCGGCATCGTCCGTTTTTGGTTCCTTTTTGTCCAAGGCGTCAAAAAATTCTATCTGTTCGGGAACCGTTTCAAGTTTTTTGGGAACTCTGCACACGAGTTTGCTCATGCCCCATTGCTTGTCCGTAAAAAACAGCAGCCGTATGTCTCCGGTGCTCGGGGCGTAGCCTTTTACCTTATTATAATATTTTGTCATCCTCTCGAGCGAAACGCACGGGCGGGAATACACGGAATACTGAATCATTATAAAACCGTCGTCGAGCAGGGCTTTTCTAAAACGCGCGGCTTCCTTGCGCTCCTCTTCTAGAAGAACGGGCAAGTCGAACATCGCCATAAGCCATCCCATTCTGAAAGGACTTTTCTTTTTGTTTCGCACGCGTGTCAATCGAGAACCGGAAGCCACATGAGCTCCGCTTTCTTATATCTATACGCGTTCGCGATACTTTCGCACAACACGTCCGCGGCGTCCATAAGCTTTACCGTCGCCCTTCCCTTTTTTACGCGCATGTCTTTTAAAAATTTTCCGAAAAATACGGACCATTCGCGCATATCGGGCTCCCGACATCCCGCCATGTAATTGCACAGCGCGTAGTCGGCAAACGCCCGAAAAGGCTCTATCGCGTCGTATACGAGCGGCGTATTCTTATAATACGTCTTATGGTTTACGCCCAAAAGGCAGTTTAATCCGGCCACAATCAGGCTCCTGTGCACAATGCCGCCCAATATTCCGTAGCCGTAATTGAGAAACAGATTCACGGGCGACGAATTCCCCTGCGGAACCCGTCCCTGCCCGCTCTCGCCCAAACTCGGGAAATAATGTTTCCAATACTCCCGCGCACACCAGGCTTCATTCGGATCGCGCTTCGATAGAACAAACTTTTCGAGGCGCGAATTTTTCACGCCAATCAGCCTCAGGCACCGCGCGCAATTTTCAACTTTTGCGCGCAAAAGCCTCCTCCATATCGCGGCGTTCAGATTGCGGTTTCCCGCCGCCTGATTCAGAACGACCCGCGCGTCATAGGTTCTGCTGTTGGGAACGGAAACCCCGACGGCCTTGTAATTGCGGCAATGTATTATTATGGCGTCGTTATCCAAAACGCCCGCAAAGACGGCGGCGCTTATATTCACGCTCTCGCCCAAAATAATCACCGCCCGCAAATCCTCTATTGCGATTTTCCCGAGAGTCTTGCCGTCTTTCCTGCATACCAGAAGCCCGCGCTCTTTCGATAGCCCGCACCCGTGTTCCGATATGTGAAGGATGTGATAGCTCATAGTTCTTTAATCGAAACCTTCTTCATTCCGGCTTTCATCAGATAATTGATGTTTATCAGATTACTTTTCTCTCCGTTTGCATTCGTTAATTTACCCCGACCGTCTGTCTGTATCGTATTCAACATATATACGCCTTCGGGCAAGAGCAGTTCGCCCTTATTATTATATGTATTGCCGACTTTCACCATACAGTGAGAAGTAAAGATGCCGCATATCCTTTTCTTTTTGGGATTCGCGCACAACTCCGCCAGAAGCTTCGCTTTTGAGGCGTGGACGTATATCGGAAGCACGTAATATTTTCCGTCTGTAGATTCCCATACGATCTGCCCTTTATGCTCCTTTCCTTTTCTGAACGCGCCACACCCGTCTTTCGACAAATCCTTGTATTCGGCGGGTTCCCCGTAATTTAAAAGAACCCTTATCACCCGCGTTCCAAGTCCGTTTTTTGACGGCAGCCTACATTCGCCGCACCACTTTTTCCATTCGTCCTCCGAGGGATTTGTCCGCGCGAAATCAGCAACCAACTTGCGGATTTGGGGGTTTATAATCTTCTTTTCTTTCGGATTCTTTTTATCCATGAGAACCGAAATATCGTAGACAGGCTTTTGTCCTTGTCCCCCCTTATAGGCCAAATCCACTAGATTGACGCGCCTTGCCATAATCTTTTTGCCTCCGACCATGCGCATCGAATATATGCCGTCCTCCAATTTCGGCTTTTTCGGGGCAACGTCGACCGGAATCAGCTTGTCGAGATACTTTCTGAAAAAGAGCTCGGCATCCTTTTCACTGCGAATTTTAGGCGGCAATAGCATATCGACCCGCGCGCGCTTTGAGTTGACGCCCGTGGGCGCAAAACACAGACACATCGCGTCCAGCGCATGGTGTTTCTTATTCGCCCGGTTTTTCTTGTCCAATTCCTCGACGCGCTTCAAAAACCCTTCATAGGAAAGCGTCTCATGCGCGAGATCCTCGTTGTGCAGAATTTTATTCAATCCGTAGAAAGTGCGAATCCTGGCGGTCAGCGAACCCGGAACGGTGAAGACGCGCTTGGTCCCGCTAAGCCCCCCGAATTGGAAGCCGAAATGCAGGCAGACTATTTTTTGCGCGAGTTTTGAAATATGCGCAGTCTCCGCCAGAGCCGTATATTTTTCCACCAGCTCTTCGGCGTTCTTTTCCAAAAGCAATTCGCACCGCTTTCTTCCAAGCTGTCCGGCGCGCGCCTTTACCCTGTCGGAATAGCCCGCCCATTTTACGGGATCGGACGAAAGCCATTCAAACGGCGTCCTGTCCGCCTTTTCCTTGTTGGTTTTCTCGCGGGTCAGCACATAGTTGTATTGGGCGTCGGGGCCTCCCCTGCTGCGCGGGACTATATGCTCTATTTCGAGAACCCCAAGCTCGCTCGGCAGCAGGGGTTCGCCGGTATACAGGCACACGCCGCCCTGTTTTTCAAGGAGCTCCATTTTAAGCAGCAAATTGCCGCCCTTGTATCCCGCCTCGTCCAGCTTTTTAGCTATGAGCATTTTCTCCGACGCGCGCTTTTTCATTTCGATTTGCATGCGTTTCTTTTGCTCTTTGCCCATGAAGTCTTCGCGCACGAACTCCAACACGACCTTGTCGGGAATCCCGAATTTCGATTCGAGAAACTTTATGCGCTCGTAGAAAAACGAAAGCCTGTGGCGGACTATCGGATTGTTCTGCGAACCGATGAGTTCGTTTATAAGTTTTGCCGGCTCGGCGCCTTTGTTTGCAAAATGGAAGGTGTCAACGTCCGGAATAAAAATTCCGCTCCAACCGCAATTCCCCATAAGCTTTATAAAATCCAAATCCGAAGCCACAAGCCCCTTGTTGGGATCGGCATTTGAAATTTCGCCCGACTTTTTCGCGTAAAACTCGGCCGGCGTCATTCCCGAAAATATGAGCTCTTTAAGCAGAAGCATAGCGGGCCTTGAAAACGCCGCCCTCCCGCTCTCCCTCGGGGCTTCGATTTCCGACTGGTCCTCACTCAGAACGCTTGCCGAAATCGATTTCAAAAACTTTTTCAAAGCCGCCTTGCCCATCTTGTATTTTGCGCCTTTTGCGATTTCAAACGCCGCCTTGAATTCCCCAAAAGAAAGCGATTCGACATTTGAATTTCTGAAAAAGCGCAAATTGAGAAGTTTCAATGAAAGCGTAATCTCGTAATGCAGCAAATCTGCCTCGCCCCTGATTTCCGAAAGGGGCCTTATCTTGCAAACGTTCAGGCGCGGAATCAGCCTGCATTTGTCGATAATCCTATTGTCAAATCTCGGTATTTTTTGCCCGAGCGCAGTCCAGTCGCTTTCCGCGCCGCGTTTCAGGTCAAACTTTTTTCTGAGAAGCGGTTTAAACGAGGCGTACGGAGTTTCCGCAATTCCGTACATTATATACATGGCCTTCCCTTTCATTGCGGGATACCATTTTGACGCCGCCTCGACGAGACGTTCAAACTCCCTTTCCACGTCTTTGCGGGGAATGACATACCCCTTGGCCTTTTGGGCGTCGCTGCCTATGCGCACCTCCACGCGCTCCGGATTATCCGGCGACCAGAGCCCCATCTTGCAGGCCTTGAAAAAGCACGGATAGTCGTATTTTTCCCCGCCTTCAAAACTCTCGAACAATTCGCTTTTCTCCTTCGAATACTGCGAGAGCTTTTGGGCGTAATCGCCGTCCTCCTTTTTGGAAGGAGACGCGTCCGACTCTTTCCATGGAATATTTTCGTCGTATCCGCGGTTTTGAATTGCCGAATTCAACGCCTTGAAAATCTGCCAGCCCTCCAATTTCTCCCCGAGCAACAGTTTGCATCGCAGCGCGATTGAATTATAGCAGATATTTTCCCCGTCCGGCGGGAATTCGCGCTCCAAACGTTCGTCGCCCTTGGATATCAGTGTCCATTGTCCGTTTACAATCCCCACTTCCCTCCGTTTGAGCGTCTCCATCCCGAAGCCGGAAAGGCAACTTTCCAGCCATTTTTCCCTGGCTTTATGCGCCTTTCGGGTTCTCATTTGCCTTCGCAGACCCGCCGCGGTTTTTATCTCCCCGAAATCCGCATCAAGCAATAGCGAAGCGACATGCTTAAACTCCGAACCATCTAAAACGGCCTCTCCGAGAGACCCCTTGCCAATATCGAACCCCTAAATATGGTTTCCGCCTTCATCTTCCATAACTTTCATAATTTTCCAATCAGATATTTGTTCTATAAAATATAATGACATTTATATACGTAATCCTTAAAAAAACTGCAAGAATTATTTCATAATCATACAAAAAAACATATTCCATAGCACATTGGGAGGAGACAACAAATGCGACAAAAAAACCGCGCCCCTACAAGGGGAACGGCTTAAAAAAAGAGGCGGGAAGATTTTCTCTTCCCGCCGCATTGGCGCTTGCCGCCGCCCTTCCGCAGGATTTCCGGTCCGCTCGAAAGGCGCTTGTCGAAACGCCCTCAGAAGCGCGCCTCGAGGTCGTCGAGAATCCTGTCGAGTTCCTCCTTTGCGCGCTTCTTGGCCTCGGCGAGCCCGGCGGGGTCCTCCGCCTTTTCGTGCGCGAAAGCGTAGAACTTTATCTTGGGTTCCGTGCCGCTTCCGCGGACGGCGAAACTGTACCCGTTTTCGAGCGTGTAGAAATAGAATTTCTCGCTCGGAATGCGTATTCCGTCGGCGTCGAAAATTTCGTCTTTGGCGAAGTTAACGGCTTTGGCGACCTTCACGCCGCCGACGCTTTCGAGCGGGCTCTCTCCGAGATTCGCGAGAAAATCCTGAATCTGCTTTGCGCCCGCCGCGCCCTCGCGGTACACGCTGCGGAGGCTTTCGAGATAGTAGCCGCATTTGAGGTATATGGAGTCGAGATATTCGTCCACCGTCATGCCCTTGGATTTCAGATAGCCGAGCATTTCGCAGAACATTATGACGGCGGAGTTTGCGTCCTTGTCGCGCACGAGGTCCGTGCCGAGATAACCGTAGCTCTCCTCGCCGCCGAATACGAAGAACGTCGAATGCTCCTGCGAAAGCTTGGCGCGTTCGAGATATGAATATCCGTCGGCGGACTTTCCGAGGGCGTCTTCAAGCTGCCTGCGGTAGAGCTCGAGCCTGCCGCCTATCCACTTGAAGCCCGTGAGGGTGTTGACGCACTTGACGCCGTACGACTGCGCTATTTTGTCCTGCAAGGGGGTTGTGACGAACGTCTTTATTATGGCGCACTTGGAGGGATCCGAAATTATCCCCTTTTCAATCATGCGCGATATGCGGTAGTCGGCCAAAAGCGAGCCTATCATGTTGCCCGTCAGCAGGCGGATTTCGCCGGAGCGCGTGCGGATTGCCACCCCCATGCGGTCGGCGTCGGGGTCGGTTGCCATGAGGCATTCGGCGCCGGTTTCGCGCATTTTCCGCATGCCCATCGAGAGCGTTTCCGCGTACTCGGGATTCGGCTGCCTGACCGTCGGGAAGCGCGAATCCGCCTTCATCTGCGGCTCGACAAAATGCGGTTCGAGCCCGAAGTGGCGCATGACCCTCGGGCACATCGCCGCCCCCGTTCCGTGCACGGACGTGTAGACGACTTTCGGCTTGTTTGCCGCCAGAACCTCCGGGTCTATCACGCAGTTTTCTATGGACTTTACATAGTCCTCCTCCGCCTCCGCGGGAACCGTTTTAACGCCCGACAAGTCGATTTCGAGAAACTTGCCGACGTCGCTCCACGCCACTTTTCCGACCTCGCCGACAATGCCCTCCGCATGGGGGCTTATCGCCTGCGCGCCGTCGGAGAAATAGACCTTGTAGCCGTTGTCGTGGGGCGGGTTGTGGGACGCCGTTATGACAATTCCCGCCGTGGTTTTCAGGCGGCGGACGGTGAAAGACAGCTGGGGTGTGGAGCGGGGGGAATCGAATATGTACGCCTCGCCACCCATGCGCGCCCAAACGGAGGCAGCGAGCTCCCCGAACCTCTTGGAAAAGTGGCGCACGTCGTAGGCAACGGCGAGTTTCGGGACTCCGCCGGCGGCGCCGAGGTGCGACTTGCAATAGTTGAAAAGCCCCATCGTGGCGCGGACGACGTTGAAGTCGTTCATATTGTTCGCCCCGACTGCGGCGTGCTCGGGCGTGCCCTGCTCCGACTGCCTTCCCAGCTCCGCCATAGCGGGAGACTTGCCTATCGTGCGCCCCCTCATTCCGCCGGTGCCGAAAGCCAGGAATCTGAAAAACCTGTCGTCTATCTCCTCGTACCTGCCCTCCTCAAAGAGCTCCACGAGAGCGTCAACCGCCCACTCGGGCAGGAAGTTCTCGCCCAGCCACGCGGAAATATTGGCGGCGGAGCTCTCCATTATTTTGCCGGAAGCCTCCGACATGAGCTTTTTAAGATGGCTTATTTTGTCTGACATAAATTTTCCTTCGCTTATTTGTTAATTAAAAAGGCGGCCGATCCAAAACCGGCCGCCGGACGCAATCCGCTCCGGCGCCATGCCGGCCTCGGCGCTCGGGTCAATACGGGAGCGGGTGGGACTTGCAGAGTCCGACCGCGATTTCCTTTGCCTTGGCTATGCGCGCCTCGTCTTCGGGAGCGCCCAAAACCAGATCTATGGCTTCGGCGATCTTCTCCATGTCGGCCTCGTCCATGCCGCGGCTCGTCACGGCGGGGGTTCCGAGGCGTATGCCGCTGGCCTTGAAGGGCGAGCGCGTCTCTCCGGGAACCGTATTCTTGTTGGTCGTGATATTGGCCTTGTCGAGCGCGTTCTGTGCGTCCTTTCCGGTGAGGTCCGGATGGCTCTTGCGCAGGTCGAGCAGTATCAAATGGTTGTCGGTGCCGCCCGATACCAGCCCGTAGCCGCGCTTTTTGAGCGCATCGGCGAGAGCCGCCGCATTTTTAACAATCTGCGCCTGGTACTCTTTGAAAGAATCTTTAAGCGCTTCTCCGAAACAGACGGCCTTGCCCGCTATGACGTGCATGAGCGGCCCGCCCTGCACTCCCGGGAATATCGCCGAATCCACCGCCTTGGCGAGCGCCTCGTCGTTCGTCATGATGAGCCCCCCGCGCGGGCCGCGCAGAGTCTTGTGGGTGGTGGTGGTGACGAAGTCGCAGTGCGGAACGGGCGACGGGTGGAGACCCGCGGCGACGAGCCCCGCTATGTGGGCGATGTCGGCCATGAGCAACGCGCCGCACTTCTTGGCGATTTTGCCCATTCTCTCGAAGTCGATTTTGCGCGGATACGCGGAAGCCCCGACCGTTATGAGCTTGGGCTTTTCGGCGAGGGCGGTCTCTTCGAGCTTGTCGTAGTCGATGAAGCCGGTTTCGACGTCCACTCCGTAATTTACGACGCTGAAAAGCATTCCGGAAAGGTTCTTGGGGTGGCCGTGCGTGAGATGCCCTCCGTGTTCGAGGCTCATCGTCAAAATTTTATCGCCGGGTTTGAGGACGGCTGCGTATACGGCGGTGTTGGCCTGCGAGCCCGAATGGGGCTGGACATTGGCGAACTTCACGCCGAAAAGCTCTTTGGCGCGCTCTATCGCGAGCCGCTCCACAACGTCCACAAACTCGCAGCCGCCGTAATACCTCTTGCCCGGATACCCCTCGGCGTACTTGTTGGTGAGCGTGGAGCCCATCGCCTCCATGACCGCCGGAATCACGAAATTTTCCGACGCTATGAGTTCGATATGAGTTTGCTGACGTTCGGTTTCGTCGCGTATGGCGTCGAATACCGCCCTGTCGATTTCCTTTAAGGAGCCTGCTTGAATCGCCTTATTCATAATAAAAAGTTCTATTTCGTACCGGAGCCGGTTTTTGTCAACACAAAGATTCCCGCGGCCTTCCCGCCGCCCGCGGAGCCGGAACCCAAAAGCCTACGAATTTTCAAAATCCATAAACTTGCACACCCTGCGCTCGTGCCTTCCCCCCTCGAACTCCGTAGAGGCGAAAATGCGCGCAATGGATTCGGCCAGCGTCGGAGTGAGGTATTTCGAACCCATGCACAGAACGTTCGCATTGTTGTGCAGGCGCGAGAATTTCGCAGCGTCTTCCGAGAGGCACAGGGCGGCGCGGATTCCGCGGATTTTGTTGGCGGCTATCGACATTCCTATGCCCGACGTGCATATCAGAACCCCCAAGTCCGCCTTTCCGGAGTTTACATCGCCGCATACGAGCTTGGCGAAATCTGGATAATCGACGCTCGAAGAATCCGCCGGCCCCCTGTCCGCAACTTCATACCCCGCCGCGGAAAGCGATTTGGCGAGCGCGCATTTGAGCGCGAACCCGCCGTGGTCGGAACCTATGCTAAGAATTTTTTTTGAGTTCATGTTCAAGATATTTCACGATGTGCGGAATGGCCTCGGCGATCTCGTCGCGCACCTCTATGTATTCGGAGAGCGGGCCGCCGTAGGGATCGGGGACGTCGGGATGCTGGCAGTCGGGAATCATCTGGCGCACGGTGAACATGCGCTCCGGCGGATTTTTATAAAAATTCCTTACTTCGTCTATGTGCGAACGGCTCATGGCGAACAGAGCGTAGCACTCGTCGAGCATCTTCTGGGTGAGCGACTCCGCCCTGTACGAGCTTATGTCTATGCCGACCCGCACAAGGGCGGACACGGAATTCGCGCTCGGCGGCATTCCGTCCACCGCGGAAGTCCCGGCGGAGACTATTTCGAGCCCGCGTACGGGGGAGGTCTTGGGGCGCGCCTCTATCGCGTGTTTCAGGAGCGCCTCGCCAATCGGGGAACGGCATATATTGCCCGTGCAGAGGAATATTACTTTGTTTTTCACTTATGAGCCGGAATCTTGGGTTTCAGAATATTGGAACAATTTTCAGAAAAACCGCCGCGCTGTCGAGCATTTTTAAAACATGCACGGAGCCGGAGCGTTCGGAGATCGAAAAAAGCTTGGAAATCGCATTGCGGAAAGTTATACATAAAAAAGAAAGCACCGATTATGGATACGATTTTTTTCAGGAAGGCACTTTTTCTATCGGCCGCGACCCTGTCAGTTGCGCTCGCGCCGCTTCGGGTTGCGGCGCAGGACGCCCCGTTCGACGCAAAGACGGCGGGGGAATTTATATCGCAAAACCCCGACTTTAAAAAGTGCGCAGCCGACTTCGCCCGACGCGCCGATTCTCTCTACGCGGATTCGAAATTCCCCGAGGCCTCCGCGGCGCTGTTCGCCTCCGAATTTTTCGGATTCTTCGGCGAATTCGCGCCCGACGCCCCCGCGGAGCTGTCGGGATTCATGCTCGCCGACCCCGAACTGCTCTCCGACTTCTTCTCCGCCCTCTCGCCGAAGGACGACAAGCCGAAAGTCGCCAAGGCGATCGTCGACATCTGGAATTCTGACGCGGAAAGCTTCAAAAAGTTCCCGAGGCTCGCGCTCGCCATAGCCGTGGTGTTCGACACCCCTCCGCCGAAAACCTGGCCCCACGCCCAAGTTTCCGAAAAATACCTGCCGCGCAAATTTCCCGAACCCGCCGCCGCGTTCGCCGAATGGAAGGCCGCGCGCGACAAGGGGCGGCTGCTGTTCAGGTTTGAGACCATGTCGCTCGACGAGCTCAAATATCTCGCCGCCTCCGCCGCAACGCCCGAAGACCGCGAGTGGGTGCAAAAATCGATATCCATAAACGCCTCAAACATAGCGCGGCTCTACGCCTCCGTGCCATACGACCACGGGAGGCTCGCCGCCAAGCGCTTCGACTGGGGAGGCGCCGACTACCGCCTGAAAACAATACGCGGGACGGGCGGAATCTGCACCGACCAGGCGTACTTCACGGCGGAGGCGGCCAAGGCGCACGGAGTTCCGGCGTTCATATTCACGGGCGCGGGCTCCGACGGCTTCCATGCGTGGACCGCGGCGATGAAAAAGCCCGGCAGCTGGGAGTTCGGCATAGGCAGATACGAGGGCGCGCGCTTCGTCACCGGCAGGACGATAGACCCCCAGACTTGGGAGGCCGCCTCCGACCACGACCTCGAAAGCCTGCGCGAAGGGTTCCGAAACGGCGGAAAATACCGCGAAAACGAACTCCACACGATTTTCGCCGAAAGGTTCTTTAAGGCGGGCGACTACGCCGGCGCGGAAAAGTCCGCGCGCAAGGCGATTTCCGCCGACAAGCGCAACGCAAAGACCTGGCGGCTGCTCGTCGATTCCGCGCGCAAGCGGGGCGACGCAAAGTCGGCGCGCGCGGCGCTCGACGCGGCGGTCAAGGCGTTTTTCAAATACCCCGACATCGACGCCGAATTTCGGCGCGAGCTAATTGCCGACTTCAAGGCCTCGTCGGAGGACGACGCCGCGCGCAAACTTTCAACTTCCATAATAATAAAGACAAAATCTGCGCGCCCGGACATCGCCATGTCCTTTGCGCGCTCGGAGCTTGAAGAGGACATCGCCGTGGGCGGGGCGGAAAGGCTGGCGACTTCCTACAAACGGCTGCTCGGCATATTCAAGGGCGACGCGGCGATGGCTGCGACTGAAATCACAATACCCATACTGAACGCCCTCCTGAAAAAGGGCAAAATAGAAGAGACGGACGCGATTATGAAAGTCACCCGCCAAACCCTCAGAACGTCGAAAGACTCGACCCTCATCCAGCTGCTCGACGACATCGAAAGGCAGCTTGCCAACATAAAGGCGAAAAACGCCCGGGGAAAATAGATGATTAGATTGGTGCGCATATCGGCGGCGGCGCTGTCCATAGCTGCGGCTTTCTGCGGATTCGCCTCCGCCCCCGAACCCTCCGAACAAACCGCAAAGCCGTGGGCGTGGTTCTGGGCCATGGGCGGGGCAATGGAAGAGCGCGGGCTCTCCGAAGAACTGGAACTCATGGCGGAATCCGGAATCGGCGGAATCACCCTCATTCCCATTTACGGAGCCGGAGGCGACGAAAAAAATTACACGGAACTGCTCTCGCCGCGCTTTATGGAGCTTGTGAGGCATGCGTCGAAAGAGTGCGCGCGCCTCGGAATGGGCTTCGACATGGCCTTCGGCAGCGGCTGGCCGTTCGGCGGGCCGTGGATTGCGAGGGAAAATTCCGCCAAGCGTATAACCGCCGATATGAAATGCGAGAGCGTCGGGTTTAGGGTGAAGCGCTCGGCGCCCGGCGGGCACGGTTATGTTGTGGACCCTTTCGAGAGCTCGTCGAACCTCGCCCACGCGGAGAAATTCAGGGAAATTTTTTCGCGCCCCGAAAACAGGGGAATCGTGCGCGCGTTTTTCAACGACTCCTACGAATTTTACGGCGCGAACTTCACGGACGCATTTTACGAAGAATTTGAGAGGCGGCGCGGGTACGACTTCCGCCCCTACGCCCGCGAAATTTTCGCGCAGTCGCCGAAGCCTTCGCGGAGCGCGGAAACCTCCGCCGCCCCCGCCGGATTCGGAAGCCTCGGCGCGGAAAAGGCCGCGAGAATATGGCAGGACTACCACGAGACGATATCCGACCTGCTGCTCGACAACATGACTGAAATCTTCGCCCGAACCGCGCGCGGGCTCGGGGCGGCGAGCGTAAACCAGGCCCACGGCTCTCCGGGCAACCTCATCGACCTGTACGCAAAGTGCGACATTCCCGAAACCGAATCCTTCGGGTCGAGCGGCTTCAAAATACCGCTCGTGCGGCGCGACGGCGAATATCCCGCTCGGAATTTCGGCCGCCCGAACCCCGACATGATGAAATTCGCTTCGAGCGCGGCGCACATTTCGGGGCGCAAACTCGCCGCGGCGGAGGCGTGCACGTGGCTCACAAACCACTTCAAAACCGCCCTCTCGCAGATAAAGCCGGAACTCGACGCGCTCTTCTGCGCGGGCATAAACCACATTTCCTACAACGGCTGGACATATTCCCCGCCCTCCGTTCCGTTCCCGGGCAGGCTCTTTTACGCGACCTCCAACTTCAACCGCAACTCCGCGTTCATAGACTTTCTGCCGCATTTGAACAGATATGTATACGAAGTCCAGAAAACCCTCCAAAGCGCCCCGCACGACAATGACGTGCTCGTCTACTTCCCAATCCGCGCGCTCTGGAAAAAATCCGGAGGGCCGAACCACGTTCTGATGCTCGACGTCCACCGCGCGCGGGCGTGGCTCGGGCGCGCGCCGCAATTCGCCGACACGCTGCGTGAGCTGAACGAGGGCGGATTCGCGTTCGACTACGTATCCGACGCGTTTTTAAAAGAGGCGGCTTGCGAAAACGGCCGGATAAGGCTCGGGAGCGGCAACTACGCCGCGCTCCTCGTCCCGGACGCCGGAGAGTTGCCGATAGAGACCTTCCGCCAAATTGACAGGCTCGCGAAGTCCGGCGCGAAAATTGCCTTTCGCAATTCCGTTCCGCGCGGCGTGACCGGTTTCGGAAACCTCGATGCCAAGCGCGCGGAGGCGGCAAAAATCCGCGCTTCGTGGGAAAACCTCCCGAACGCGCGGGCCGGCGAAACCGCGCCCCTGCTCGAAGGCTTCGGCGCAAAGCCCGAAAAATCGCTCGCGCAAAACGGCATTTCGTTTTACAGGATGAGGGGCGGCGGCGGGAAAATATGGTTTGCCGCAAACCTCTCCGATAAATTTTCCCGCGGAAAAATAAAGCTGTCGTCAAACGGGGGCGGCGACTACGCATATCGCAGCCCGCTAACGGGCGAAAATATGAGGCTCGCGCAATCCGGCGGGGAATTCGAGCTCGCCCTCGCCCCGGGCGAATCCTGCTTTTTGGCGGAATCGGGAGAGAAATCCCCAGAGCCCGACGCCTTTCCGCGAACCGCCGCAAAAATCCCGATAAAAGGGGAATGGACGATAGACTTCCTGCGCCCCGCGCCGGACGGCGGCGGACAAAAATTGCCCCCGCAAATAAAAGCTCGGGAGCTCAAAAGCTGGACGGAACTCGGAGGGGAAGCCGCGCAAAGCTTCGGGGGATTCGCGAGATACTCCGCCGAATTTTCGCTCTCCGATGCCGGCGCGGAATACGCCATAGACATAGGCGACCCCCGCGACCGCGCGAGCGTATATATAAACAAAAAGAAAGTTGCCGACATCTGGTGCGCCCCGTTCAGGGCAAAAATTCCACGGGGAGTTTTAAAGGAAGGGCGCAACCTGCTGGAAATAGAGGTCGCAAATTCGTCGTTCAACCGCATCCGCGCGCTCGCCGCAAAAAACCCCGATTGGAACCGCGCAAACAACATTTTCGACATCACCTACGGCAAATTCGAGCCCGAGAAAAAGCCGCCTGAACCGTCGGGGTTGCTCGGCGAAGTCTTTTTGGAAAAACTATCGAAATAAAACAAAATGAAAATCCACCAACTCATGGCCATCGCGGTTGCCGCCGCGGTATCCGCAAACGCCCAGATATGCGAAACTCTCACCGAACGCACGACAAACCTGAAAGAAATCGGGCGGCTCAAAGGGGTATGCTCAAAGGAAAGCCGCGCAAACAGGCTCGGGGTCGGCTTCGAATGCCTCGACAGAAAAGTCTTCGACCCCGAAAAGGTCTACGACAAAATCGCGAAGTCCGGATTGAAATTCGCCCGATGCCAGACCGGCTGGGCGCGCACTGAAACGCAAAAGGGAAAATACGATTTCTCATGGCTCGACTCCGTCGTAGACAACCTGCGCTCGCGGGGGATTCAGCCGTGGTTTAACGTCGGCTACGGAAATCCGCTCTACATGGACAACCTCACCAATCCCACGGGCGTCGGGCACGTCCCCCTATACTACGGCGAAGAGTGCCTGCAAGCGTGGAAAAACTATGTCCGCGCGCTCGCAAGACATTTCAAAGGGAGGGTCGACCAGTTCGAGATCTGGAACGAGAGCAACCACCTGCCGTTCTGGCAGCCCGAAAAGCCCGACGCCAAGGAGTACGCAAAACTCCTGAAAATCTCCGCCGGAGAAATACGCAGGGAAATTCCCGACGCGAAAATCGGGGCCGCCATGGCGGGAAGCCCGCCGGCATATTTTAGGGAGCTCTTCGCCGCCGGCGCGGGGGAAATTCTGGACTTCGTATCCATACACCCCTATGACAACGTTCCGGAAATCGCCTACGACCAAAGGGTCAGGGGGGCGCTTTCAATACTGCGCGAATTCGGCGCCGGGCGCGTCAAACTGCGGCAGGGGGAGGCGGGTTTCCCATTCCGCATTCCGGCCGGCTGCTGGAAGAAATCGTGGCACCCGAGCGACGAAGACATACAGGCGAAATGGATGCTGCGCAGGTTCGTAATCGACCTGCACAACGGCCTCGACATGTCCTCCATTTTCATGGTCAGCGACTTCAATCCCAACTACAAAGTCGGCGGAAAAAAGCAGCCGGTGGAAGCCCAATGGGGGCTGATCGAAAACGCGCCCGATTACAAACCGCGCAAGGCGGTGGAAGTAGCAAGCCGCATCTGCGCCCTGCTCGACGACAAAACCGAACCCGCGGAATACGCGTTCAAGCTCGGCCCGCAAATTCCCGAGAATATCCGCGTTTCAAGGCTCGCGGACATCGCCATGAATTCCGCGACAAAATGCTTCACGCGCAACGGTTATCCTATGGTAGCCTATTACATGCCCGAAGACCTCCAATTCAAAAGTCGCGTCATAGAAAACGTTCCGGCAACTTTCGTATGGGGGAAGGCGGCGATAAAAAATCCCGTAATAGTCGACCCGTTCGACGGCAGGATATACGCCGTGACCTCCAAGTTTTACAGCGGCGGCGCGGGCGCGCTTCCAGTTGCCGACTACCCCCTGATGCTCGCAGACAGGGCGGCTATCGCCGACGCCGCAGAATTTTTCGAATAGCGGAACGCGCGCAAAACAAAAGCCGTCCGGAGAACTCCGGACGGCTTTTTTTTGCAAAACCGCGCGGGATATTCCGCCCCGCAAGCGGCGTTTCAATCAGAGCTCGACGGTCTTGCCCGTGCGCGCCGACTCGTCCGCCGCGAGCACGATTTTGAGGCTGTTTACGGCGTCGGCGAGATGGTCCGACAAATCCAAATCCTCGGTTATCGCCCTGTAAAAATAGAGCTGTTCGCGCGCGCAAAGGTCGTCGTGCTTCGGCTCGTCCTTCGTGTCTATCCACTCGTCCTCGCGCGCCCAGCTTCCGTCGGGAAGCGTCTCGGAGGAGTGGAAGCGCAGCTGCTCGGTCTTTGTGTGCGAGTCTATGTCGTCCGATTTCGAGTCGCCGCCAGCGTCTTTCGCGCGGATGGAGACGCAGCCTTTCGGCCCTATGACGTCCTTGACAAAAAATGCGTTGGTGGACATCATCGGGCCCCAGCCGGCTTCATACCAGCCGACGGAGCCGTCCTCGAACGTCACCTGCAACTGCCCGTAATTGCGCTGGTCGGGGTTGAGCTCGGGGCTGAGATTCGCCATGATTCCGCTCACGCGGACGGGCTTGGAGCGCGTCATCTGGCACATAACGTCGACATAGTGGACTCCGCAGTCCACAATAGGCGTCAGCGACTTCAAGAGGTTCTTGTGCCCCTCCCATGTTTTGCCGTGCGACTGCTGGTTGAGATTCATGCGCATCACGAGCGGCGACCCCAGGGTGCGCGCAAGCTCTATGAACTTTATCCAGGACGGATGGTGGCGCAATATGTAGCCTACAACCACCTTTTTATTCAGCCTCTTCGCGCACGCGGAGACGCGCTCCGCGCCCTCGACCGTGGAGGATATCGGCTTTTCCACAAACACGTGGCAGCCCGCCTCCATCGCCTTCACCGCCAAGGGTTCGTGCGATGCGGGATAGGTGCAAATAGCGACCGCGTCGGGCGAGGCCTTCGCGAGGGCTTCGTCAAAATCGGAAAAATACGGATAATTTTTGCCGACCGACTTGTTGAACGCCTCGACCGCCTTCGGGTTGGCGTCCACTATTCCGACGATTTCAAACTCGTCCAGTTTATTGTAGGCGCGCGCGTGCGACGAGCCCATGTTTCCGCATCCGACGACGATGACTTTCACTTTTTTCATAATTCCTCTTTCCGTATGATATTTTGTCCAAACCGCAATGCGGCGGATTTAATTGAAAAAGCATACGTCGCGCCCACCGGAGAATCAACAAATACTTGCGCGCAGAAGCGGAAAAATCCAAGCGATGTCAAAATAGTTCAAAAGCGGAGAAAGGCAATCCAAGCCCGCGCGCATACGCTATTTATTTTCCGCGCAGTTCCCCGGGCGGCCTCCCGAAATGCCGCTTGAACGCCTTTGAAAAGCAGAACGCGTCGGCGTACCCGACCTTTGCCGCTGTTTCGGAGAGCGTCGCGCCCGGGGCGGACAAAATTCTGCGCGCCTCGTCCATGCGCCACGCGAGCAAAGTCTTCGAAAACGTCGCGAAAAACCTCCGCTTGAAGAGCGCGTCGAGGCGCTTTGGGGGAAGCCCGAAAAATTTCGACGCCCCCGCCGCCGTCCAATTCCGCGAAAGCGAATTTTTTACCTCGAGAATTTTCGAGTCCTCGGCGGCGTCCCGCGCCCGTCCGGCCGCCGCCGACATGTCGCTCCTCAGCAAGGAAAAAATCGCCTCCGCGAGCGGCTCGAGAACCTGCGCCGACGGCGCGGAAGAATAAATCTCGTCCTCGTAGAGCCCGAAGATTCCCCTTAGGCGCGCGCAATTTCCGGAAGCGTAAACGCGCGCGCTCGGAGGGAAGGGTACGCCGCCCGAAATGTGGAACCACACCACCTTCCAGCCCGACGGCCGCGAGCCGAGCTCGTATGGGCACCCCGCCGGTATCAGCGCGAATGAGTTTTTGGCGAGGGAAAATTTTTCAGACTCCGACGACAGGCGCGCCCCGCCGTCAACGGTGTACATCGCCAGGTGGAAATCCGCGCCGGTCCTCGACTGGTAGTAGCCCGAAAAGTGCGACGTCCTCGCCGCGGCGAGAATCCCGTAGCGCGCAAGCGGGTCGCCGCCGGAAAATTCGGGCCAGAAAAACAGCGGCCTCTTTCCCCTGCCCCTCCCGCCGAATACGCGCGCCGACACGAACGGCCGCGTGACATACTTCTCCGTGCTCGTGCCGGGCCATAGCTGGAGTTCGGAATCCGAGCGCTTGTCGAATGCGTATTTTGCGCGGTGGGCTTTCATTGCCGGAAGGATAGCCGAGAACAGCGGGCGGGCGCAAGTTTTTTTGAATGTCTTTTTAACCCGTAAAATGTCTTTTAATTTCTTTGCCGTTTCGCGGCTTCCGGAATAGAATGAAATTTAAACAAACGGATTTTTATGGGCATATTTGAAACAGGAATAAAATCGCTTGCGGAAGTTCTCGGGAAGTCGCTCGAACTGTCCGAAAAGGCGGACGAAATCTGCGCGGCGTGCGCGGGCTGCATCGCGCGCGGGGGAACGATTTTCTCGTGCGGCAACGGCGGCAGCGCGGCCGACGCCATGCACTTCGCCGAGGAACTCTCCGGCAAATACAGGCTTCCGCGAAAGGCGCTAAGGGGGGTGTGCCTGAATTCCGACGCCGCAGCGCTCACCTGTATCGCCAACGATTTCGGCTACGAAAACGTCTTCTCGCGCCAAATAGAGGCTCTCGCGCGGGAGGGAGACATCATCCTCTGCTTTTCGTCGAGCGGGGAATCCGAAAACCTGGTGAGGGCGATACTGCGCGCGCGGGAACTCGGCATCGTGTCCATAGCGCTTTCGGGGCGCGGCGGCGGAAGGTGCGCCAAACTCGCGGACATATCCCTTGTCGTGCCGTCGGACGACGGCGCGCGCGTCCAGGAAGTCCACGGGCTGATACTCCACTCCATTATAGAAACGATAGAATCGGAAATTTTCGGGCGATGAAAAAACTGCTTTTGGGAATAGACATAGGCGGCACGAAATGCGCCGTATGCCTCGGCGAATCCGGCGGCTATGGCCTGCGGATAGCCGCAAAAAAACGCTTTGAAACCCCCGTGGGCAACCCGCGGAAGGCGGTCGAAAAGCTGCTGTCGCTCTCCGCCGAAATTTTGGAGGAAAACGCCGCGCCCCCAGAAAGCCTCTCCGCCATAGGCGTGAGCTGCGGAGGGCCGCTCGACAGCAAAAGGGGCGTCATACTGAGCCCTCCGAACCTGCCCGGGTGGGACGGCATAGAAATCTCCGCCGCGTTTGAAAGCCGTTTCGGGGTACCGTGCGGGCTGCAAAACGACGCCAACGCCTGCGCGCTTGCGGAATGGAAATTCGGCGCGGGGCGCGGGCTTGAAAGCATGGTTTTCCTGACCTTCGGCACGGGGCTGGGCGCAGGGCTGATTCTCGACGGGAAACTCTATTCGGGCGCCAACGACAACGCCGGCGAAGTCGGCCATGTGAGGCTCGCCGGGCGCGGCCCCGTGGGATACGGAAAGCGCGGCTCGTTCGAGGGGTTTTGCAGCGGTGCTGGAATCGCAAAAATCGCGCGCGAAAAAGTCCTCGAAAGGCTGCAATCGGGCGGGCGGCCCGCGCTGTGCCCGGACGCCTCCATGCTCGGTTCCCTCACCGCAAAGGGCGTCGCGGAAGCCGCGGAGAAAGGCGACGGGCTCGCCGCCGAAATCTATGAGGAAAGCGGCGAAATGCTCGGCGCGGGGCTCGCGATGATAATAGACATTCTCAACCCGCAGGCGGTGATCGTCGGTGGAGTATTTTCAAGGGCGCGCGAACTGCTGTGGCCCGCCGCCGAAAGGGTCCTGCGGCGCGAGGCGCTGCCGGGCGCGCTCGATGTCTGCAAAATCCTTCCGGCGGAGCTCGGGGAAGCGGTGGGCGACTACGCAGCCCTGTCGGTGGCGCAATACGAATCCGATGGGAGGCGCGCGAGATGAAAGGCGCGGCGGGGGCTCTCGCTCCGATTTTTCTCGGTTTCTACGTGATGGGATTCGTGGACTTCGCGGGAATCGCCACGAGCTACGTCAGGGCGGAATTTGCCGGCCAAATGCCGGACGAGTTTTTCGGTTTTCTGCCGTCGGCGGTATTGTTTTGGTTTCTGGCGCTCTCGATTCCGACCTCCGTTGCAATGCGCAAAATAGGGCGGAAGAACACGGCCGTTTTGAGCGCGGCAATCACAGTGGCCTCCGCCGCGCTCCCTTTCGCGCTCGACAATCTCTGGGCGTGCCTTGCGGGTTTCGCCCTGCTCGGCATCGGGAACGTCATGTTGCAGGTGGCCGCCATGCCGCTGCTCTCCGCGTGCGTCGCGCCAGAACGCCTCGCAAGCGCGGCGTCGGCGGGGCAGTCCGTCAAGGCGCTTTCGTCTTTCCTCGGGCCGTTCATTGCGTTATGGGCGGCATCGGCGCTCGGGTCGTGGAGGTGGATATTCCCGATATTCGGAAGCGTCACCGCCGCCTTCGGGGCGTGGCTCCGGCTCTCGGACATACCCGAGCCGAAAGCGGGAAGCGCCGCCTCCGCAAAAAACATATTCGCACTTCTATGCGACAAGACAGTCGCAATGCTCTTCTTCGGGATAGTTGCCGTCGTCGGAATCGACATGGGAATGAACATGTATTCGCCGATGCTGCTCATGGAAAAGCTCGGCCTCGACCCGTCGCTCGAAAGCTCCGTGAGGAGGGTCGGATTCGCCCCAAGCGTCTATTTCGCCTGCCGCACTGCGGGGACTTTCGCGGGGGCGGCGATACTGGCGCGGGTCGACTCCTTCGCGTATTTCAAAATCCACATATTTCTCGCGGTTCTCGCGCTCGGGTGGACGGCGGCGGCGGGCTCCGAAATTTCCGCAGCGGCCGGAATAGGGCTTGTAGGGTATTCGATTTCCTCTATATATTCAGTGATATTCTCCCGCGCGCTCTCCGCGAAGCCCGAGTCCGAAAACGAAATCTCGGGCCTCATGACGACCGGCATCGCCGGCGGAGCGGTCGTCCCGCCGCTCATGACTTTTGCGGGCGGAAAATTCGGCGGCGGAAACGCCGCGCTCGCTGTTCTCCTCTTCGCCTGCCTGTACCTCGCGTTCTGCGCGTTCGCGTGCGGCGGCAAAAAAACTCGCCCGTCAACTTAAAACCGGTAGGATAAACCCATGAAAAAATTCGACATTTCCGAACTCGCAAAAAAAATATCGAGAAAATTTCCGCAGACAGCCGCCGTTTTCGCCGCCGTCGCCGCCATATTCCTGTTTTTCGGCGGCGCGGGAAAAGGCGCTGAGAACGGGGAAGAATCGCCCTCGGCAAACGAAACACGCAAAATATCGCTCGACGGCAAGTGGACGCTGAAATTCTGGCCCCAGCCGGACTCCGGCGCGCTCCGCACCCCGCGGGCAGCGGCGGGGGCGGAGGGCGCGAAAACCGTCGCGGCGAAAGTTCCGGGGAACGTTGAGCTCGACCTGCTCGCGGCGGGGCTAATACCCGATCCCGAAAAGGGCGACAACTCCTACAAGCTGCGCGAATACGAGGGATACCAGTGGATGTATTCGCGCAAGTTCCCGAGCCCCGGGCTAAAAGGCGGCGAGAGAGCGGTATTGAAATTCGGCGGCATAGACACATTCGCCGACATATTCCTCAACGGCGAAAAAATCGGTGAGGCGGGAAACATGCTAATCCCCCATTCCTTCGACATCACCGAACGCCTCTCAAAGAGCGGCGACAACTCGCTGGACGTGATAATACGCTCCGCCGTAATGGAGTCCAACGGGCGGAAGCTGGGCGCAATCTCGTCGGCATACGACTCCGAAGGCGTGAGAAAGGCACCGCACATGTACGGCTGGGACATCATGCCGAGGCTGCTGAGTGCGGGGCTTTGGAAGGGCGCGGGCGTCGAAATCTTAAAGCCCGCGAGAATCGACGATATATTTTTTATGACCGTCTCCGCCGATCCTGACAAAAACGAGGCGGTCTGCACCGCGCGCATCAGGCTGTCGATTCCGCGCGGGCAGCTCGGCAAACTTTCGGCCGAGGCGAAACTGTCGCTCGGGGGAAAGACGGTGTGGTCGCAGAAAATGCACGCCGACAAATTCACGCTCTCGCCCAACGGAATCCGAATAAAAGACGCCAAGCTCTGGTGGCCGCGCGGATACGGCGAAAGTCCGCTCTATTCCCTCGAAGTTCGCCTGCTCTCCCCCGACGGGAAAATTCTCGACTCGAAAACCCGAAATGTCGGTCTGCGCACCGTGGGATTGGAGAGGTCGGACGTGTTCAAAAACGGCGACAAGGGGAAATTCGAGTTCCGCGTCAACGGCAGAAAAATCTATATAAAAGGGACGAACTGGACGCCGCTCGACGCCCTGCACAGCCGCGATCCGCAGCACCTCAAAAAGGCGCTCGAAATGGCTGCCGACCTCAACTGCAACATGCTGCGCTGCTGGGGTGGCAACGTATACGAATCCGACGCCTTCTACGATTTCTGCGACGAAAACGGAATACTCGTCTGGCAGGATTTTTCGCTCGCGTGCACAACGCCGCCGCAGGACGACGCCTTCGCAAAGGCGATGGAGGAGGAGGCACGCTCGGTCGTCGAGAGGCTGCGGGGGCACCCGTGCGTCGCCCTCTGGGCGGGCGACAACGAAAACGACCAGTCGTTCTACTGGCTCTTCAATTCGAACGCCTTTAAAATCGACCCCGCAAAGGAGCGCGTGAGCCGCGAAGTGTTCCCGCGCGTCCTCTTCGAGCTCGACCCCACGCGCCCGTACCTGCCGAGTTCTCCGTATTACAGCCCCGACGTATTCGAGGATAGGGCGTCCCCGTCGGAAGTGCACCTGTGGGGGCCGCGCGGATACTACAAGGCGCCCTACTACACTTCGAGCAACGCGCATTTCGTGAGCGAAATAGGCTACCACGGGTGCCCGAACCGCGAATCGCTCGAAAAGATGTTCGACAAAAAGCATCTCTACCCGTGGACCGACGCCGAAAAGCTCAAATGGAACGCGCAGTGGCAGGCAAAGGCGGTCACCCCGTTCCAAAGCAATATCGCGGGCGAAAAGAGAAACTATCTGATGACAAACCAAATATCAAAGGTTTTCGGCGAAGTGCCGCGCGGGCTGGACGAATTCATTGCGGCCTCGCAAATCGTGCAGGCGGAGGCGAAAAAATATTTCATAGAGTTTTGGAGAACCGGCAGGCCGTACCGCTGCGGGATACTCTGGTGGAACCTTCGCGACGGCTGGCCGATTCTCTCGGACGCGGTTGTCGACTACTACTTTTCGAAAAAGCTCGCCTACTACTACATAAAGCGCGCGCAGGAAAACGCTATGGTCTCCGCAAACGACGACCTCGAAATAACAGGCGTAAACGACTCTTTCAAGCCCGTCTCCGGCGAAGTTAGGATAACCGACGCGGAAAGCGGAGAAAAGCTCTTTGAGAAAAAATTCAAAATCCCCGCGAACGGCAAGGCGGTCCTGGGCAGAATCGCCGAAACGCCCGCGGAGCGGGGAATGCTTCTCATAGAATACGAAATCGGCGGCAGAAAACTGCTCAACCACTATCTCTACGGGAAGCCCCCGTTCGCGCTCGGCGACTATCTGAAATGGCAAAAGGCGCTGAAAATAGAGCGCGACTGACGCCCGTCAGCCGACGCCGACTTCCTCGAACCCGCAGTCCGCATATCCGAGCACGAACGCCCTTACGCGGCGCGGCTTGAAGAGCGCCCTGACCCCCTCCGCGTAGAGAGACAGCTGCCTTCCGTATTTTTCCGCCGCGCCCGCGGCCGACGGCTTGAAATCCACGATGCGCGCCTCGGCAATGCCGCCGCCGGAATCCCTGAAAATTTCGAGCCTGTCGATTACGCCCGTTATCGCGCGCCCTCCCGACGGGCAGCAGAACGGCAGTTCGGCGTAGACCTCCGCCGCCCCGCCGCCGAAAACTCTTTTCCCGCCTTCCGATGCGAGAAGGCGGCGCACCGCCCCGAACGCCATCTCGGTTTCGGCTTCTCCGAACCGCGCGCCAAGGCGCGGCGCGGCTTTTTCAGCGGCGGAGATTCCGCCCTCGGAGCACGCGCGCAAAATTTCGTGGACGAGCCCCCCGAATTTCAGCGCGTCCGAATCCGCGCCGGCGACGCGCTCCGAGGGCCTCTCCCGCTCGGGGTACGGCGGCGGAAGATCGGGATTTTCCAGCGGCGCTATTGCGGGCGTCAAAGAGGCTTTCCGCTTCCCCTCCGCCTCGTACCACCGCGAGTTTCCGAGTGAAATCGAGTTGCCGGACTTTCCGCAACCGAGCGCCCCGAAAGCCGAAAGCACAAGGTTTTTCGCGGCGGAGGCGGACTTCGGAGAGGGCTCCGGCATAACCGCATACACGGCGTTTTTGGCGCGCGTGAGGGCGACGTAAAGCGCGCATATCCCCTCGAACGCCTGCGCGTCGCGCAGGCGCTCCAAGTTTGAGAAGAGCAGTGGGTCGAGGGCGCAGACGTCGGCGGGCGGCATTATCATCATTCCCAAATACCGCCCCCCTCCGCCGAAAGCGCCCTCGCGCAGCTCGCCAAGACCCGGGCGCACGGCGTTGGATATTTTGTGGATGTCGGGCAGGACAACCATGTCGAACCCCAGACCCTTGGACTTGTGCACGGTCATAACCTGCACGGTGTTTTCCGCAGTTCCGGAACGGAAAGTCTTGGAGCGCAAAAACGATATAAAGGCGTCGTCGCCGCCCGAGAGCGTCGCGTCGAACTCCTCGCACGCCTCGCCAAGCCTCGACAGCATTTCGAGAGAAAACCCGTCGAGTTTTTCGACGCCCGATTTCTCCGGCGAGAGAATGAAATCCTTGTATTCCTTAAACAGCGCCGAATACCCCCCGCACGCTATCGCCGCGCGCGCGCCGGCGCAAAAGCCCGCGTCGAAGCCGCGGCAAAATGCCCGCAGAGGCGTCATATCGAGCATCGCCGCCGACGCGGTGTCGGACGGGTGCGCGAGGCGCTTCACGATTTGCGCGAACGGCGGGACTACCATGTTGCCGGCGCAAATGCGCATGTCCAGCTCGCCGGCGATAGGCATCTGTACGGAGTCCTCGGAAGCCCTGCGGCGGACGTAGTCGACGAGCTCCGACACGTCGTCGTTTTTGCGCAAAAGCACCGCGCACGACTTCCCGCGCCCGGGGGGATCCGTCCGCCTCAGAATCCGGTAGACCTCCTCCCATACGGCCGTTTTCTCGGCGAGCAAATCACCGCGCCCCCTTCCCTCCGCGCGCTCAGTCAGCGACAGGCTCACGTATGACGGTCTATTCGGAAGGGCCGACTCGTGGAGGTCGAACATTTCCGAAAAGGCGTCCGCCGACCTGCGCGTAAACGCGCCGGCGAGGGCGTCGGCGTCCGAAAAAAACGCGTTTACGAGCGATACCACATTCGGCCCCGAACGCCAGGACTTCACGAGCTTCTCGCCCTCCTCCATAAGCCCCATGCGAGAATATCTCGAAAATATCTCGCCGAAGAGCCTGAAATCCCCGCCGCGCCACGAGTATATGGACTGCTTTACATCGCCAACATAAAAAAAGGAGCGCTCGCGCGCGCCGTCGCAGACGGCTTCGTCCACGAGGTTTTCGAACACCGCCCATTGCAGGCGCGAAGTGTCCTGAAACTCGTCGAACATCCAGTGCCTGAACTTCGAGTCCATGCGTTCCTCCATCAGCAGCGCGCCCACGCGCCTCTCGGGGTCGGAGAGAATCTTCGGAATGTCGTCGAACGTAAGCTTTCCCCTGCCGCGCACGCTTTCGGAATATTCCCTTTCAAAGGCCGCGCAAATTTCGCCTAACGAGCGGGAGGCCGAGCAGAGCCTGCGCAGGTGCGACGAAAGCAGCGCGCGGAAGAGCTCCGTAAGCGCGCCCGCCAACCCGGCGGGAATCTCCGTTTCGCGGCGGGAAACGCCCACCTTGCAGCCGGCGGGAATTTCCCCGCGCTCGCGGAAGACTTCCGAAAGCTTTGCCGCGGCCGCGGGGACAAAGGGGGCGAGCGCGAAACAATTAGATTCTGCGAAAAATTTTGAAAGCCCCCACTTTTCGATTCCGAGATCAGCCTCAAAAGGAGCGAGGCGCGATACCGCCGCCCCGTATTCGCGCGGATTCCAGTCGGCGGGCTTCACGCGCGTAAACAGCCGCTCGTCGCCCCACTCCGAGAGGCGGGGATGCTCCCACAGCTTCCTGCGCGAAGACTCCGCGAGCTCCGCAAACTTTTTGGAGAGCGATTTTTCCTCCTGCCCGAAAGTCGCCTTTTTCACGAGTTCGGAAAAATCTTCGAACGCGCGCTTCGACATCGACGCCCTGCGGAAAACCCTCTCGCGCACGGCGGAAATTTCGCGCCTCTCGGAAAACGGATCCATCACCGATACCTCGGAAAATATCCCGAAGTCCGCGGCGAAAGCCCCGAGCATTGACGAGCAGAACGAGTCTATCGTCCCGAGCCGCAGCCTGCCGAGATTGTCCGCAAGCCTGCGCAGCAGCGCGAGAAAATCCAATTTTGAATACGCGGCTTCGTCGCCGCACACCGCCTTTGAAAGTTCGCGCGCGGCCGAATCCGATGACGCCGCCGACGCCGTCCGCCCGAGGATTTCGCCGAGAAACTCGCCCGCCGACTTGCGCGTGAAAGTAAGCGCGATTATCGACGCGGGATCCTCCTCTTCGAGGGCGAGGGCGATGAATCTTCCCGTCAGGCTGTACGTCTTTCCAGACCCCGCCGACGCGAGGCTTCTGCTGTTGGCAAAAATTTTTCCGCGGCCCGTCATTTTTCAAACTCCGCAAGGGTTTCCATTTCCGCCTGCGGGAACCCGAATACGTCGGCGAACCCGTCGAAGCGAGCTTTTCCCGAGGGGGAAAATTTTCCCTCCCCGATGTCGGCCGCAATTTGCACCGCCCTCTCCATGGCCGAGGCCAAATCCTCCGCCGAAAAATCCTCCCACATCTCCACCCGCGCCTGCGAAGAATCTTTCGGCGCGAGAAAGTATCCGCACGAAATTTCGGCGTTCGGATACATATCCGCGGCGGCGCGCATGTATACCGGCAGCTGCAAATTTTTCCATTCCCCCTTCGCCGTCAAATGCTCGCCCTTGGCGAAGCCGCCCGAAACTTTGTCGATAGTCTTGTAGTCGAGAACGGCGAATTCCGCCCTCCCTCCGGATTCCCGCGCGTCTATCCTGTCGATTCTTCCCGCAAATTCAAATCCTCCCTCGGAAAAGGAGAACTCCCGCTCCGTGTCGGTTATCCTCCATCCCTCCGCCCGGCGCGCCGCCTGGACTTCCGCCGCCCGCCTAAGCCTGGCGCGCAGGTTCTCGAGCTGCATCCGCACCTGCGCCCTCGGGCGGCTTCCGAATTCGGCGAGCGCCAGCGAGTCGAGGCGCGGCGAGAGAAATTCAAAGATTTCTGCGGGATCAGCGGAATCGCGCGGGCCGAATTTGGCAAACGCCTCCATCGCCCCGTGAAAGAGCGACCCGAACTGCGCGGCGTCCATCTCCTCCCGCTCGGCGTCGAAAATTTCGGCTTTCAAAACGCGTTCCAGATAAAAGAGCCACGGCGAGCGGATATAGGCGTTGAGCGCGCTCGGAGAAAGGGGGCGCGAATATCCCGCGTTGCGCGCCGTAAACTTCCACGGCGGGGTGAAATGCGGCCTCTTCCGCTCCGGCGTGGTTTCGGAAAATAGCAGTTTAACGCGCGCGGGAAGGTCGCTTTCGCGAAACAGGAGCGGCGACGGCATCAGCGGGTCGGAAGTCCGGCTTCTGCGCGGGACGACTATCGAAAGCCTGCGGCCGCCTCCCGAGCGGGAGCGCGCCAGCGCCCAAAGCATGTACGCGTCGCGGGCAAGCCTCGAACGGGAATTTCTAAGCCCCAAAACCTTCCGCGATGAATCGGAAAGAAGCATGGTATGCGGCTGCGAGAGCGGAACGATTCCGTCGTTCATGTCGGCGAGAACCGCGTGCGGATTTTGCGACCAGAAAGCTTCCATCCAGTCCGAAAGCCCCACCCCCCGCCTGCCGGAAGAAAATGTTTCCGACGCGAGCCTCTCCGAAAAAATATCAAGGCAGTCGGAAACGGAAAAAAGATTTTCCGGACAATCTTCGAGCTCCGCAAGCGCCTCCGTGAAAACCTCGAACGCCGCCCTCTCCCTGTCCGGAGCGCCACCCGACGAAAAATGCGCGCCGGCCATTCCGGAGACGATTCCGCCCACGCGCCGAGCCGCTCCGCCGCCCTCCGAGGAGAGCTCTTCGGCGATTTGCGAAACTTCGCGCAAAATGTCCGCCGCCCTTCCCGCGCCTTCGACGGGCGCGGAGGGGAGCGAACGCCTGCGGGAGAGGAAATCCTCCGCCGCGCGCAAGTCCGCCGGAATAGCGGAAGAGGCGACGCCGTCCATCTCCTCCAAAAATCTATCGAGCCCCTCTTCCGCAAAATATTTTTCGTAAAAATAGGGGTTTTTGCAGAGCTCGACCGCAGCCCGGAAATCCGCCCCGCCCGCCAGCTCTTTGAGTGACGCCAGAAGCCTGAAAAGCGCGGTGTCGGCAAGCCCGCCTTCGGACGCGGCGCGCGCCGCAATCCCTCGGGACTCCATCGCGGACTTAAACAACGGCGCCGACGAAGCCTGCTCGCACGCCACCGAAAGGGCGTCCGGGGCCGCGTCCCCGTATCGGGCCGCGAGATCCGCCACGATTTCCGATTCGTCCGCGACGGATTCGCACACAGTTATGGAATCAGACTTGATGCCGAGCTCGCGGTCGGCATAGGAATCTTTCGGAATCCCGAATTCGTCGAAAAATCCGGCGTCGGACGCCGGAGCGTAAACGGCGATGTCGGCGATTTCAGCGGCCTCCGCAAACCGCCTGAAAAGCCCCGAGCCGTCGACCATTCCGACCGCTACATACTTCCGCCGCCCGCCGCGCAGGGCTTCGAGAGCGCGCGCCACAGCCTCCACGCGCGAGGCGAGACCCGCCGCGCGCAGAAGCCCCAAATACCGGCCCTCGAGTTCCGCCAGCTCCCTCCACGCCGGAGCGTCTGCGATGTCCGCGAGTTTGGCCGCAGCGGAGGAAATCGTGTGCAGGTTTTCCCCGAGCGCGAACTGCAACGCCGATATTTTGCGCGCGAACGCCAGGCGGTCCGCCGCCGCCGGAAGGCCGGACGGGAACAGGCTTCCGAATTCCGAGGCCCGCGCGCCCGAGAGGACTTCCATCCACAGCGAGAGGTTTCGGGCGGAGGAAACGGTTTTTATGCCTGCGGCGAGCTCGGAAATTTCCGCTTCGAGGGTGGTAAACAAAATGTCCGCCGCCCCCGCCATTCCGCGCCGCGCCAGGGCGGCGAAAAATTCCGCAGAAACCGCGGACGCCGCCGCCCGCGATGGCGTCAAAACCGTTGCTCCGACGGCGGGCGGAACCTCCGAAAGCTCGCGGCCGAAGCGGGATACGAGCCATTCGGCGAACGCCGCCGCAATGGGCCCGCGCGAATCCACAAAATGCACCATGCACACCACGCTATCCGGCGCACGCGCGTTTTCAAGACGTTTTGCGCGCCCGGAATCCGTTTTGCTTGACAGCGCGGCGATTCAATTCAGATAAAATCCGGACAAAAAGATGTTCCGAATTTTGAAAATCTTTTCCAGAACCCTGCTCTTCGCGCTGTTTTGCGCCGCGGCGTTTTGGGCGTCGCGGGCGGAAAACCCGCGCAGTGCCATTGAAGAGCTCGCGCGCCTGCCGGACTGCGACTTTGCGGGGCTCGCTGAAAACTGCTGGGCGGAGGGCAAAAGGGCGGAGGCGTTCGCGTGCCTCGAATACGCCGTCTCCAACAAAACCGGAGACGCAGACGAATGCGCGTTTTTGCGCGAAAAATATTTGAAGTCGGAAGAGCTCAGAAACTCCGCGTGGGGGAGGCTCTGCGCCGTGGGGCGGGGATTCGCGACGGGGGACGTGGACGGAGCCGATTCCCTCGCAGGCGCCGCCCTGTCCGACCTGCTGCTGTACGGGGATCTGCGCGACATCGTAAAGGAAACCGCTATAAACGACAAGGCCGACCCGTTTGTGCTCGCGCTCGCCTCCGCGGGCGCCGCGACAACGCTATTCCCGCCGGCGGACGGCGCGCTGTCGCTCGCAAAAATCGCCAAGCGCGCGGGCTCGCTCGCCGCCCCGCTCGAAAACTCGATCCTGCGCGCGATCAGATCGGCGTTAAAATCTCCGCCGGCGAAAGCCGCCGAAGAGCTGAAAAAGAGCCTCGGGCCGATTTCGGGGCTCTCGAAAAAAACAAAGACGTGGACGGGTTTTTCGGCAGTTCTGAAATCTGCGGATTCGCCCGAAGAAATATCAAAAATCTGCGCTCTGCTCGGCAAGTCGCCGGACAACGCCGCAAAGCTCGAACAGATTCTCTTTATAAGCGGCAAAAGCGCGAAGCGCTCTTTCGATTTTATCGTCGAAAATTCGCAGCGCGGCATGGACTTTTTGTACTCGGCAATGCGCAAGGGGCCGCGCGCGGCGGAATTCGCCGCCCGCCACCCGTCGTTCGCCGTCCGCGCCGCAAAAAACGCCTACAAGGGGTATCCGCTCGCCGCCGCGGAAATCGCGGGCGCGGCAACCGCACTCTTCGGAAAGTCCGAAGCGCTAAGATGGCTGGCGGTGTTCTGCCTGTCGGCAGCAGCGTTCGCCGCCGCCCTGCCCTACGGCTACATATTCTCTGCGGCAAAAGAAATCGACAAGGCGCGCTATCGGGCGCGTGCGGCGGCGGCGGCAGCGATACTCTGCGCATTGTCCGGAGCCGCGGCAACGGCGGCGTTCGCGCACTTCGCAAATTCTCCGGAGGGCGCCAAACCTGCCGGAGGCGAAGCTCCGCCCGAGCCCGCCTTCACGATTTCCCGATGGGCGGACGCCGTGTGCGAGGTAAATTTCACAATGGAAGAGGACGCCTATATAAACGAGTCCTTCGACATATCAGTGAAGGCGCCGATAGTGGAGACCTCCGCCGGAAAATTCGCCGTCTGCGGGTTTGACGCCGTCGGGTTCGGCTTGAAGCAGATAGCCGACGGGGGAGTTTACAAGCTCGACATGCGCGTCCGGAAACGCGGCGGGAAACCGTTTTCGTTCTCGCCGAAATCAGTATTCGCCGACGCCGCCGGCCGCGTTTTCATACCGCTGGAAGACGCTTCCTGCGCCGCGCTCGGGATAGCCGGAGACGGCGTCGACGCCGGAGAAATCGCGCTGTTTTCAAAGAATTTCGGTTTCAAAAGCTCTCCCGCCGAAATATCCGTCCCGTCGCCCGGGATTTTGAACGTAATATCCGAATGCGAGGACGGGGATTCAATAGTGACGCGCGGCGGCAAGTTTTACGGGGTGGTCGCCAAGGGGAAAACGTCCGCCACATGCGCAAAGACGGAAGTTTCAGCGCCTGCTGGATTCCGCGAAATCCCGTTAACAAAACCGGATTCCGAAACCTACTACACGGATTTTATGCGCGCTGTGCGCGAAATCTCAAAGGAGCGCGGCGGCGGGAAATAACGCCGCGCGCCCGCGGGCGTCCCCGAAACGGATTTGCCGCTCCACCGAAGCGCGAGGCGGACATTTCGTCCCCTTCGGTTCAGGCGCCCCGGCCGCATAGCGGTCGGGGGTTCAGTGCGGATATTTTGTTTGTTGACTCGCCGGGAAAATCTCCAAGGATACGTGGGCAATGCGCCCTCCGGCGGCATATAAAACAAAAACGGAAATGGGAAACGCCTTTATATTCGATTTTGACGGAACGTTGGCCGAAACGATTCCGCTAACTCTTGCGGCGATACGCTCGGCATACGCCGACAACGGGCTGCCCGCGCCGTCCGAAAGCGAAATTGTCGCCAACTTCGGCTCCAACGAGTTCGGAATGTTCGCAAAAATGACTCCGGAATGCGCCGAAAAACTGTTTGAATCGTACGTAAGCCAATACCGCGCCCTGCACGCAAAATATGCCCCCGAGCCATTCGCCGGCATAGGCGGCATTCTGCGGAAAATAAAAAACGCGGGCTGGAAGCTCGGCCTCGTGACCGGCAAGCACCGCAGAACGGCGGAGGCGTCGCTCGATTTCTACGGAATCAACGGAATATTCGACGGAATCCGGTGCGGCGGCCTAAACGGTTCCGTAAAGCCGGAAAACATTTCGAGCCTCCTGCGCGAATGGGGGGAGGATCCGCGCCGCACATGGTATGTCGGCGACGTCGCCCAAGACGTGCTCGACGCCCGGGCCGCCGGCATACGCCCGCTCTGCGCGGCGTGGGCAAAAACAAAACTTTCGGATATCTCGGAGCTCGAAACCCTGCGGCCCGATGCGATTTTCAGAAGCGTCGGAGAATTTGAAGAGTGGGCGGATCGGCTGCTCAACGGTTATGCAAAGGTTAATAAATAATAATTTTATTATAAAATCTAATAAATAAAGCTTGAATATTCTTACACTATAAGGCATATAAATTCCGGTTATAAAATCTTATGTGCCTTATAAAAAACCTCCTCAAAATTTCCGTCGCTTGCTCTATATTTTTGGCTGCGTGCTCCGAGGAGGCGCGAATGGACACGTCGAGCGAATCGGCGGCGCGGGCGAGCCTGCTCAAAATGACGAGCGGCATGTCGCAAAAGGAGCGCGAAGATTTTAACGACGCCATTTACGGAATCATAAAATTCGCAAAGGACGAAATGTCCAAACAAAACGGCGCGATGACGCGGGAAGAGGCGAGCGCTATGCTCGAAGGCAAAACCGCAAAGGAGATAATCGAGCTGCATAAAAGCCTGGCGCGCAAAAAGCGAGTTCCGCGCTATACTCGCTAAACGGAGCTTTCACGCGCGCGGGAGCGCCCATTCGCGCGCGTCCGCCACGCACCTTCCGAGCCAGTCGAGCATGAGCTCGTCGCGCTCCCCGCGCGACAGCCTCCATTCTTCCGAATGCGCCCTCATCCTGCCGGCGAGGGAACTCAGGCAGAGCGCGCTGAAAACCGACAAATTCATGCTCTGCACAAATCCGAGCATCGGAAGCGAAAACAATATGTCGGCCATGTCGTGCGCCGCCCGCGTCAGCCCTGTGAGCTCCGTGCCTATCATGACGGCCACCGGCCTGTCGACCGGAACCTCCGAAATATCCGCCGCCCCCAATCGGAGGGTGGACGCGGCGAGCAGAAACCCCCGCGCCCTTAGGCCTTCAAGCGCGACGCGCGTATTGTCAAGGCAGTCTTCGCCTATTTCAAGCTCACGGGGCTCGTTCGACCTTCTTTTGCGCGCGGAGGGCAAAGCGTACCTGCGGATATCCATCCACTTTGAAGCTCCCATGTCCACATTGCGGCTCGGAACAAAACGGTTGCGGTTTTCTATGATGTGCGCCTCCTGGATTCCCAGGGCGTCGCAAGTCCGCAAAACCGCCGAGGCGTTGTGCGACTGGAATACGTCTTCCAGCACGACCGTGAGCCTGCGCGTCCGCCATTCGAGCGCGCGGCGCATCAGCGCCACCCTCGACGGGCTGAGCCGCGCGCAAAGAGCCTCTATTTTTTCGGAATCGGTCATCTGTCCTCGTGGTTCGGGCGCGGACACACGCCGGCATAGGGCTCCTGCGGGAACGGGAAATTCGCGCGCTCGCCGAGCATATATTTGTCGCATACCTTCATGAGATCCGCAATCCCGCGGCTGACGCGCATTTCCCGCAAAAACGCCCCGTCCGGATCGATTGAGGCCCCGATGAAATTCAAAAACTTTTTCATACGCGAATCCGGATAGCGCGCCGAGGAGGCGATGACGGAATCCAAAATTTCACCGACGTATTCCCTGACCTCGCCGAGCGTCGGGGAATACGGGGTTTCGGAGCGCGCGGCTTCGGAAATCTGGCGGAAAATCCACGGATTTCGCACGGCGTGGCGGCCCGCCATCACGCCGGCGCAATTCGTCTGCCGCGCGACTTCGAGCGCCTTGCGCGCCGACCATATGTCGCCGTTGGCGATAACGGGGACGGGAGACATTCTTACGGCGAGGGCTATTTTAGAATAGTCACACCCGCCGCGGTAAAGCTGCTTCACTGTGCGCGCGTGGACGGTCACGAAATCGGGGCCGCCGTCAAGCACGGCGGAAAAGAGCTCTTCAAAGGCGTCGGAAGAGTCGAAACCGAGCCTCATTTTAACGCTGAAAACCCCGCCCCAATTTTCGCGGATTGCGCGCGCAAGCGCGCGTATTTTCTCGGGGCTGCGCAGAAGCCCGCCGCCGACGTTCTTGCGGTATATTTTCGGCGCGGGGCAGCCGAGATTGAGGTCGAGCGAAGTTATCTGCGGATATTTGGAAAGCTCGCGCAAAGCCCTGAGAATGTGCCCCTCGTCCCCTCCGATAAACTGCGCGCAAACCGGACGCCCTCCCGGCCTCGACAAAACCGCGCGCAGCACATGGGGCTCAAATTCGAAAAACTCGTGGATTCGGAAATATTCCGCGACATAAAAATCCGGAGGGCCGCGGCGGGCCACAATCTCCATGAAATCGGCGTCGGTGATGTCCTGCATGGGGGCAAGAAACGTCGCCAAACCGGTTTTTCCGAACGGGGCCGACATGGGGAAAACTCAGGAATCGCCGCGGAGCTTTTTCAGCGCGCCGGTCATGTCGGGAAGCGTCTCGAGAACGGAGGACTCTATGAAAATCGGGGCTCTGGCGCGCATGGCGAGCGCAAACGTGTCGCTCGGCCTGCCGTCGATTTCCACGATTTTTTCGCCTATTTCGTTTGACATTTCCACCGTCATGCGGGTGAAAAACGTGCCGTCATCGACATGGTATATTACCGTGCGGGATACCTTGCAATCGAGACCGTCAAGCATCTGCATGACGAATTCGTGCGTAAGCGGCCTGTCCGACGAAATCCCATCGAGCGCGCCCCGAAGCGCGGCGCCCTTCGCCCTGTCGACATAGACCGCGAAAGTCTTGGAATCGGCTGACAGAAAAACCGCGTAGCCGTATGGCGAAGGGCATATGTCCTCAACGCTGGCTCTTACCAAATCGCTCATCTGAAAATCATGTAAAATCCGCGGGACGCCCGCCGCAAATATTGTATCGTATGCGGCCGCGATTTTTAAAGGGTTTGAAGAAAGGCCGTTAAAAAAAAGTTCCGACCCTCCGCGGGGAAGAGTCGGAAATCGAAACCGAAGCTTTCGGGCGCGCTACTTGGCGGCCTTGATTTTGCCCGCTATCTTGCTCTTTACGCGGGCGACCTTGTTGGGGTGCACGATGCCCCTCTTGGCGGCCTTGTCCATCGCCGAAGCGAGAACGCTGCCGGCGGCCTTGACCGACTCGGCGTCCGTCGCGGATTCGAGCTTCTTAGCCAATGTCTTGATGCGGCTGGCCGCGGCGCGGTTGCGCTCGGTGCGGGTCGCCGTTCTGCGGATATCTTTTTTGGAGGATTGATTGTTTGCCATATCAGTATTTCAAATATTGCGTTAGCACGGGGCGCGCGTTTTAACCGTCCGTTCTCCGGCTCCGGCGCGAAATTTCCGCGCGCATGAACCGCAGGGCGCCTGCCGAACCCCATGTAGTTTAAACACCTTATAAAAGGAGATTATTTATGCGAAAGCAATAAAAATATTCCCGCAATAAAGCTTTTTTTGGAGAATCACAACAAATCCGAAAAGAAAAGATTTTACGCAACTGCGCGGCGCAGAAAAACTCCGCCCCCCAAGCCGCAAGGAGTTTTCGAAAACTTTTACGGACAAAATGGATTTTTCTTTAAAAACAAGGCGGAACAAACTCACACGCCCGCAATGGAAGGTTTTGTTCAAAAGGTTTCCGCCCCGAGGGGAAAACGACGCAACAAACCTCCGTCTGCGGCGGTCGCACCGCTCCGCCAAAAGAGGGGAAGGACAATCCGCCGCTTCGCGAGAAGCTGAAACGGCAACGCGAAAAACCAAATAAAATTTGTAAAACAGTAGCGGTGCCCCTTCCGCGCAAAACAACTTTATCCAAGCTTGAAACCCTTAATTCGGCGATTCCTTGGCTGCAAACGTACCGGCTGCCGGGCATGAGTACCGCGCCGCGGTTCGGAACAAACACTATAAACATGCTATTTGTAAAGCCTGATTTCCGACGGCGCCGCCGGTTCGCGACCTCCCCAAATCTTTCCATTGCGCGCGTGAAAAAAACGGGGGGCCCCAAAAAAAAGAAAATCCGTTCCAATCCCGCAATCAGGCGTTGAAAACACCCCAAACCTCCAAATTTTCCTCCAATCAAAAAATTTCCAAACGCCGCGTTTTATCCGCATTCTTGCGTTTTTTTAACCGAAACCGCTCACGGGAATACTTTGCCACGCCGACGTACAGGGGAAACTGCCACAGATTCCCCCACCCCACCACTACACACACGCGCGCGCGCAGAAAATGCAATTTCGTACCGCGCCGAAAACTCCGGCATAGTTTCGCCGCAGTTTAAGTGTTTTTGGGGGAAAGAGTGTTTTTGGGGAAAATTTACACATTGGGCGCTTTGCAGGGGGATTTGCAAAGCCGTTGAAACTCCGTTGCAGCGGCGGCGGGTTATTACAGGGAGTTGGGTGTTTGCAGGGCGCTTGCTTAGCCCGAAACCCGCAAGTGTTGCGGCAGGCGCCGCAGGAATTTCTGGTTCGGCACACCGCCCGCCTGCCGCAACTTTTGCCTTCCCTCAGGCGGATTCAGTTGCAGCCTCGCGCGTAATGCCGTCGTTCCCTCGTCCGCCACGTTTTGCGGAAGGAATATTTTACCGTTGGAGAATCCGGAAAGGACGGGCGAAACGCCACATCTACCCGCGCGCAACACTTTCGCGCTTTTCGTCGCGAGCGTCGAATACGCGCGCGGCATGTTACACAAGGTCGGGTTCATTTTTACCTGCGGAGATTGCGGTTCCGTCCGCATGCGCTATTGCTCGTTTCCGTCGGAAAATTTCACACGCGCTGGCGGCGCAGCGCACAGCGCACTCTTTGCGTGCGGACTGATGCGCATTTTCCCAGCAATATCGGCGCGAAAGGGAGCCGACGAGAGGAAAGTCGGATTTTCCCAAAACATCGAAACGCCGCAGAAGTACATGCGGAACTTTCGGAAACTGTCCGTTCCGATACAGACTGCCCACGGCTATCCCTGCGCGCCTGTTTCAACAGGCGGAAGTTTTTGAACCCGCAGACTCTGCGTCGCCCCTTGACTCCGCCGCCGCTATCCGCGCCGAACCGCAGTTCCAAGAACATCGCAGAACCCACACGGTTGCGGAGTCTCCGCGCCTCCCCCCTCCGCAGTCTGTTTGAGGCGTATGGCAGAACCGCATAGTTATGGGCGCGGGCGACTGCGGAAGGAGACTGTGGGTTCGAGATACCGCAAAACCGGTTATGGGCTGTTTTTCGCTACGGTTTTCCAAATTACGGATAGGCCGCGCAAAATACGACAATATCGGTTCAATCGAGAAAGTATCTTATACATAGAAAGGGTAAGAACCGCGAACACCCCGCGGGCATCGCAAATCTTGCCGCGATGAGTTCGAGACGCATTCGTATTATCAATTCCGCCCCTTCGGCACGATGATTGCGCCGCGCCGCAAAAAAATGAAACCGCAACCCCGTTTCAAGGCGCTTGCAGGTATTTTTTACAGGGGCTATTATGCAGGTACTTCGCGGAGGCTTTTAGTCTCCCAATCCGTCTGCGGGGAGCGGCGGTTTGCGTCTTGCCGAGTGCGAAAACAGTCAAACGTTCGGCACACAACCCATATTCGGGGCTTTTCGGGAACTCCCGCCAAACCCGCGTTTCAAATCTTGCGATTGCGCCGAATATGTAACTCCGGATTTTTTCGGAAAAACATTTTAACCCTGCGTTTCAAATTGACCGTCCGAAACTCCGATATTTAGCTTTTTAAGCCCGTTTAAGACTGTTTAAACTTTCATATTTGCACAGGCTCTATGGGCATCAACGGGCGAATTGCGAAAAAATCCCGCAATGGGGCGGCGCTTTTATGGACTTATCCCGCGCCTGGCGCGCCCTGCGTCCGTCGGCAAAGATAGCGGGTACCGTTCCCCCCAATGGAAAGCGCCCCGTACGGGCGGCATATCTGCGCTACGGATTAGCGCGAACTTACGCTCCGCCCATGCCGAGCGCTTCGCGCAACTTATTTTGGAATTCGGGCAAATCCTGCTGCGGGGGAGAATACCCCTCCTTTTCCGGATTGAGGCCGAGCCTTCCGGCGTTGTCGAGCACCCATTCAGCCTTGCCGCCGTCGGAAAATACGACATCGCCGCTCATGACGGTGCCGGGGCGCTGTATGGGGCTCACCGACACCCGCACGCCCCCCGCGGAAACATCGTCCTGAACGCCCGCCGAATCACCGAGACCGGAAGAATCGGCCGCCATAGCAGGCTGCTGCGCGTCGGACACGGGAGAATCTCCCGCAGCGGGGATTTCCGCGCCTATGTCGTCTATCAAGAACCGTACGTCCATATAGAGCATGTCAATTCCGAATTCGGAAGAAATCAACTTCTGGATTTCGGACACGCCCCTGCCCTCGCCGACCCATTTCCTGACGGCTTCCTTTTGCTGTTCGGTAAGCATCATACAACCTTAATCTATGGGTTCCGACATGAATATGACGCGCCGCGCAACCGTGTTGCCGTGCGCGAGAACCAATTCCTTAAATTTTTCGAGGCTCAGATTCTGACCCTTCATTAGGGCGCGCATTTCGCGCGCTCCGGCGTCGGAAATGAACGTCATGGAGATGTCGGCGTATGCGAGCGTTCCGTTTTCCACTTCGGTAGGAGACACCGATTCTTTGCCGCCGCCCGCTCCGTAGGAATAGAGCGGCTCCTCAACCAGAATCTTTTTGCCAACCGCAAATGCAACTCCCGGGGGAACGAACGCAATCTTCTTTTTGGGAATGTTGGCCCCCGGGCTGTACGCCGGATTGTCATAGGAAATGGCAAACCTCACCCTGAAATCCACGAGGTTCATCACGAGGAGGTTTTCGGGCGAAATCGTCCACGCTTTCAAATCCTGCATAGGCTGTTCCACGCCGTTCTCGTCAATGACGGTGCAACGCTGCCCCCAAAGGTTCATTTGCAGGGCATAGCGGTAGTCCTCGGACTCGTAGGTTCCCTGCTTTTCCGGCCCCATGGCTTCAAGGACCGTGGACTTCGGGTCGATTACGGCGCGGTACAGGCCGTAGAAGGCGTTGTACTGGCTGGCGTTGGAGGACTCGTCGCTGCCGCCTTCCATGAACGGGCTCTTTACGCAAAGCCTGTATTTTATCGCGCAGACGCTGCCGGGAATCGGCACGGCGTTTGAGGGATCGAGAACCGACGACGACAGGTTTTCCCTCGTGTAGCGCGGCCTCAGCGAAGTTGGGGAATAAAACATTATTTCCGGAGGCCTGAGCGGCGTGTTGTCGAGCTCGTTCGAACCGGTGAGCATGCCGACATTTTCGGGATACGCCACCTGCAACCAGGCGCCGCCGTCCTTTTTTATGAGAAGGCTCTCCAAGTCGTCCTGCATGATTCTGCCGACGACGCCGGCGTCAAAATACGTCTGGATTTGGCCGCTCGAACGGTTCCATGTATTTATGATCGCGGATGTCACGTAAAGCACGGCGACGACTATCAGACTCATTATGGCGCTGGCGGCGAGAATTTCCACGAGGGTAAACCCCGTCCTTGCCGGCGAGCCGCCTGCGCGCGCGCGGCGCAATGGAATGTTTCTTGAAATATTCATCGTGTTATCGCATTTTTATAACTACATCGTCGTAAACGCGCCTCTGGACGTTCTGGCTCTCTTCGCCCATTCCCGAAATTATGTCGTCGCGGGGGTCGGCGAGAATTTCGACCTTTACCGGAAGATACGCCACGGCGTACATCTGTGAATCGCCCGGCAGCGCGCCGCCGCCGTACTCCGAGGAGTCTCCTACCGTAATTTTTTCGCCTTTCAAACCCTCCTGATAGACGGAAACCAGAACCCTGTAAACTTCGCCCTCGGAGCGTTTCAGATGTTCGTTATCCGGCGGCATTCCGGACATCATGCCCTCCTGCTCCGAGGATATGGTGACCAGGCTCGAATTGTCCGGATCGTCGGGATTCTGGTATTCGTCCCAGAAATATATTACATGCGGCTCCGTCGGGTTCAGGACCCACTGGTAGACGGTGTCGAAATTTTTTTCCTTCAAAATGGTCTCAACATTCGCGACCAGGGTGACCGCCTTGTTTTGCTGGCGGATTTGGTTTATGTTTGCGGTGATCGCGGAAAGCAGCCCTATCATCGACGAAATGGCTATCGCCATGACGCCGACCGCGAGCATCACTTCGACGAGGGTAAACGCGCCGCGCGTGTTTTTGGGGTGAATTCTCATCATATCATTTAATGGTTTCTTCCATTTCTCCGTAGTCGGTAAACGGTATGGTGTTGCCGAGACGCCTGACGACAAAGCCCATCTGCGAGAAGGCGTTGTCGACGAGCAAAACCCCCTTGGCGTCGAGATTGCCGCCAACGAGCATCACGTAGGCGCCGGGATTCAGCGAAAGCCCGTCCGAGGAAAACTGGTACGAATACCAGTCGCCGTTGCCCTCGGAAACCGAGAGCGGGTGCGCCGACGGGAACTCGCTCAACCCCACGCGGCTGAACGCGCCGGAATAGCCGTTGTTAAACGTGCTCTTGAAGACGTCGGAATCCGAAAGCCCGTTATTGAGCTTGACCATGGTGGAAAACTCTCCCTGCGGGGGAACGAAAAATACGCCCTCCGGAAGCATAATGCCCCTGTTGAGCGCCACCCATCCCTTGACTTCGTCGTCGTCGCCCTTAACCTTGTATATCACGCCGACCTGCCTGAGCTTTCGGGAGAGGTCGTCGCCGCGGTAGATTATGACGCGCGTTTCGGTCTGCCTCTTTATGGCGTTTGTGCGCGCCTCGTGGAAAGCGGCCATCATCGTCCTGTTCGCGGAATAGATGGGCTGTGCGGAATCCTTCATGTTTAGCATCGAAATCCCCGTGGACAATATGGCGATAATGCCGATGACCACGAGCATCTCGATGAGCGTGAAAGCCTGTTTTGAACTTCGCATAGGTGTCGTGATGGCGGTTTACCAGGAGAATATGTCTTCCGCTCCCCATTCGGCCTTTGCGCTGCGGCCGTCCTTTTTGAGGGTGAAGACTATCGCGCGAGCCCTGAGTCCGCGCTCGGGATTGGGAACGATGTCGCGCAGATCGTCCGCGGGAATCCCGTCCGTCACCGTCGGGAAGCCCTGCTTTATAAAGCCGTCGTTGTCGTTGTCGACGCAAACGTATATGTTAGGATTTCCGAATCCGTCGACAATCTTCCACTTTTTCTTCAACTGCACGAGGTTGTTAGTGCTGAATTCCAGAAATTTGCGGCTCTTGCGGTTAAACTCCGCCCTGTCGGCCTGCGAGAGCTTCTTGCCGTCGCAGTCCACGCCGGTCACGGCCTTGACGAAGTTTTCGGCGTTGTTGCCGTCTTCGAGGTTCGTGCGGTCGCGCGATGTCAGGAAGTTCGGGAAATACCCGTATTCGTCCTTGTAGCGCTCCAAACCGTTTACCATATTGGAAAACAGCGTCTTTGAGGTCGCCTTTACGGCGTTTTTCTGGGCGTTGGAAATCATCGGGGTAAGCAGGCCGACGAGCACGCCTATTATGGAGATGACAATCATCAATTCGATGAGCGTAAAGCCCTTCTTTTCGGATTTCATGCGGATTCCTTTTCCTTGCAAATTTGGAGTTGGGGTTGTTTTGAAAAGCTATTCTTCCATGCCCTGGATTATGTTGTCTATGTTCACGGGATCCTCCTGGTAGGCGTCCATGTCCGGCACGATGCCGGTCGTGTACATGGAGCGCACGTCCTTCTCCTTGCCGTCGGGCCCCTTGGACAAAAGTATGAAGCCCTGGGCGCGCCACGTAGCGGACTCCGTGTTCAAGGTGTTGGCGGTATTATAGAAATACAAGTACGGCTCAAACCACGGGTCGATGAAATAGACCCCTATCTTTTCGGGGTCGACGTTTTCGAGGTGCGGGTCGGAGGGATCGGCGATTTTAAGCTTGGAAACGTCTACGAACGGCCTGTTGTCGGTGCCGACGTCGCTCATAACGATCTGCGCGTTTTGGATTTTCGCGGCCATTTTTCCGGTCAGGCATTTATATAGGTCGCCCGCCGCCTGCTTTTCGTTCCCTACGGACGTTATGCGCGGATAGGTGTCGTACTGGTTAAAGAAAGCCTCTATGCCCGTTGCGATAAGGGCCATGTCCGACTTGGCTTTCGCGCGCCCCTGCGCCTCGCCCACGGTTCCGAGCATCTGCGTGGTAATCCCCATAAGCAGCACGATGATGCCTATGACGATCAAAATTTCTATAAGGGTAAAACCGCCTCTTTTGGCGGAGCGAAAAGGGGTAAAAGTATGGCTTTCCATGTTTGAAAAAAACGTCTAACCCCGCGGGGAGAGATTGTCAAAGTTTTTAAGAGCGTTTTATAGAGATTTTTTGCAAATATCGTATATTTCCGACTTTAATTTTGGGATTCCCTCCTCCGACAGGCAGGATATCGGGATTATGTCGAGCCCCTTGTGCCTCTTCCTGAAAGTTTTCAGGTTTTCTGCGGCAGCGTCTTCGTCCATTTTGTTGGCCGCCACAATCATGGGCTTTTTGATGAGCTCCGGAGAATAGAGGCCCAGTTCCCTCACGAGATTTTCGTAATCGTCAGACGGGTCGCGCCCGTCGGTTCCCGCCATGTCCACCATCAGCACGAGCACCTTGCAGCGCTCTATGTGGCGCAGGAACTTGTGCCCCAGCCCCCTGTTGTCGCTCGCGCCGTCAATGAGCCCGGGAATGTCGGCGAGCCTGAGCTTTTCGTAGCGTTCGGGATATTCGAGAGTTCCTATATTCACGTGCAGGGTCGTGAACGGGTACGCGCCGATTTTGGGGTTGGCGCGCGTTATGAGGGACACGAGCGACGATTTCCCCGCGTTGGGATAGCCGACAAGGCCCGCGTCGGCGATTGATTTCAGCACGAGCCTGAACTGGCCGCCCTCGCCCTCCGTCCCGTAGGTGAACTGGCGCGGCGCGCGGTTTGTGGAGCTCTTGAAATGCAGGTTGCCGAGCCCCCCTTTGCCGCCGCGCAAAAGCAGGATTTTCTCGTTGTGGCGCAGGATTTCGGCGACGACAGCGCCGTTTTCGGCATTGATTACAACTGTCCCCGGAGGAACGCGCAGATAGGCGTCAGCCCCCGATGCGCCTGTCTTTTGGCGGCCCATGCCGTCGCCGCCGTCGCCCGCGTTGAGATTCGGGGTGAAGGAGTACTTTTCGAGGTCGGAGACGTTTTCGTCGCCGAGAGCGTAGACGTCGCCGCCCTTGCCCCCGTCGCCGCCGTCCGGCCCGCCGTAGGGAATAAACTTTTCGCGGCGAAATCCCGCGGAACCCTTGCCTCCGTCGCCGGCTTTCAATATTACTGTGGCTTCGTCTATAAACATTGCAAAAACCCGTTTCCCCGAAAATATCTCCGGAGACTCATCATATTCCGAGTATCGGACGCGCCGCGATTAAGTCAAGCCGCAACGCGCGCGGCGGCGGAACGGGGAGAAAATTTTTGGAGACAAATCCGCATGGGAATTGTCACATTGCATATGGGAAATGCAGCCTCCAAATCCGCCGCGGCAAAAACCGCGCTCCTTTGCGCCGCGTGCGCGGCTTTGTGCCTGCTCGCCGGCGGAGTTTCGTCGCTCGCCCAAGCGGGCGCGCTTGAAAGCTGGTATCCGTCCCTCGCGAAGCCGTTCTTCACCCCTCCCGACCGAATTTTCCCGATAGCATGGAGCATACTGTACATTCTCGCGGGGGTTTCAATAGGGCTCGTGCTGCGCTCGGAAGGCGAGGGCAAAAAATTTGCGGCAGCCGTATTTTGCGCCCAAATGGCGGCAAACGCGCTGTGGAGCTTTCTCTTCTTCGGGCTCCGCAACCCCGCGCTCGCCCTCGCCGACTCCATCGTTCTGCTCGGGCTTTCCATGCTTTACGCCCGCGCCGCGGCGGGTATCTCCAAAGCCGCAGCTGCCGCATTTCTGCCTTACGTCATATGGTGCGCCTTCGCGGCGCTGCTCAATATGTGCGTTGTCGCGATGAATTAGGCCTTTTTGACGGAGACTTCACCGTCGGCGAACCGCAGCCCGAACGCGCCCTCCGGCACTTCCGCCGCGCTCGAAATGAATCCCCCTTCTGAATCGACGGCGACGGCAAACCCGCGGTTCAGCGCGCTATCGACGCCGAGCAGCCCGATGTGCTTTTCGAGATAGTCGAGCTTTTGGGAATACATTTCGATTCTGCGCGCTGGCGACAGCGCGGCGAAATCGGCGCGAACGCGCAAAAACTCCGACTTGCGCCCGGCAAGCGCGCCCGCCGCAACAGCCGCAATGCGCGATTCGAGCGAGTCCAGCCCGAGCCAAAGCTCCCTTATTTTAGCCTCGGGCGAATTTAACCTCAGCGCTCCGGAGAGCGATTCAAGGCGCGCGCGCAAAGCTTCAAGGCGCGCCGCAAGCGCGTTTTTAAGGGCGGATTCCGCTGAACCGAGCCTGTTTTCCGCCTCTATCGCCGCGCTCGAAACGAGCTCCGCCGCCGCGCTCGGGGTCTCCGCGCGGAGGTCCGCGGCGAAGTCCGAAAGGGTGAAGTCTATTTCGTGGCCCACGGCGGAAATCGTTGGCAGCGGGCACGCGGCGACGGCGCGCGCGAGAGCCTCCTCGTTGAACGGCCAGAGATCCTCGAGGCTGCCCCCGCCGCGCATGAGGACGGCGAGGTCGAAGCCCGAACCGTCGCCGAAGCGGAATTCGGAGGCGCGTTTCAGCCCCTCCGCAAGCTCCTCCGCCGCCTCCGCGCCCTGCACGCGCGAGGGAATGACGACCACCTCGCCCTTCCAGCCCCTGCGCGAGAGTATCCTGCAAAAATCGCGTATCGCAGCCCCCGACGGCGACGTCACGACCGCTATGCGGCGCGGCAGAAGCGGCACGGTTTTTTTGCGCGCGGCGTCGAAAAGCCCCTCGGCCGACAGTTTTTCCTTCAAAGCCTGAAAGCGCGCTGCAAGGCTTCCCGAGCCGTCGGGAATCACCGCCTTCACCACTATCTGGTAGCTTCCGCGCGCCTCGTAAATGGAAATCTCCCCGAAGGCGAAAATCCTCATTCCGTCTTCGAGCCGCAACGACATTCCGCGCGAATACCCCTTGAACAGCACCGCCGAAATCGCCCCCTCGTCGTCTTTGAGGGTAAAGTACGTGTGCCCGCTCGAATAGGTTTTGAGGTTCGAGATCTCCCCTTTCAGCCACAGCTCGGGAATCCGCGTTTTGACGAGCATCTTGAAGCGGCGCGAAAATTCCCCGACACCCAGAATCTCGTCGCTCTGTTTAAGAAACTCCATCGCCGCCGCCCCTCAGCTTGTGCCCGTACCGCTTGTCGAGCATTCGCGCCGCTATCGCCAGAATCACAAAAAACGAACCCGCTATCGCGATTTTCGCTATCCCGCCCGTGAAGAACCCCTCCCCGAGGTACACGTACCCGAAAATCTGGACGTACTGGATTGGCAGGGATACCGCCACGTACTTCGCGAACGGAATTTCCGCGAGCCCCAATGCGTAGTTTTGCACCGCGAGCGGATTGCCGGGTATCATGCGCATGAGAAACACAAACTCGTACTGCTCGTATGGCGGCAGCCGCGGGACGTTCAGTCCGCGCGCCTCGAGCTTGCGGCGCAAAAACGCGCCGAATTTTTTTGATATGAAATAGGAGGCGAGTATGTTGAGCGTCACCCCGAGCCAGCAGTAAAAAAGTATGGAGAGCATAGGCTCCGACTCCGCGCGCGCCGCCGCGAGGACGAATACTGGCGTCACCGGCAGAAAGAATATAGGCAGAACGAATATCACAAGCGAATAGACGAAGAGCGGAACCCCCTCCAAGAGCCTCAGGTTGTCCCTGAAATACACGCCGACGTCCGCCAAAAACACTTCAATCTCGCGCTGCCATAAGAAAAATGCCCACGCGAACAGCGCCGCCGCAAAGGCGGCCGCGAAAGCGGCGCAGGCAATTTTCCCTCTCATTTTCATCGCTTCATTAGTGGCGGCGCAAACCCTCCGACGCAAGGCTTATATCCAAAAATTTTCGAGCTCTTTCAGCGACGCGCAAACCGAAAGTATGCCCGCTTTGATGTCGCATTCCGGCGAAAAGTCGGTCAGGATTTTGCGGACGAAGAGTTTTTTGGAAAACGCCTCCGCCGCCCTCGCGAGCGCCCAGCCCTCCATGTCCACAAGCTCGCCGAATCCGGCGGCCCGCGCCCTTTGCGCGGCGGTGGACGCCGGACGGCTCGAAGTCGCGAGAGTCGCCGCGCGCGCTCCGCCGAGCGTTCCGAGTTCGTAGACGGCTTCGCAATACGGCTCAACGCACGCGATTCCCGTTATGTCGAAGTACGCGCCGATGTCCGCCGCCCCGAATTTTCCGGACGCCGCCCCCGCCGCGCCTATATTCACCGCAAAGTCGAAATCGTATTCGCCCGCCGCCCACGCGAACGCTGTCGCGGCGTTCGCGAGCCCTATGCCCGTGATAACAACGGCCTTCGTCGGGTTTTCCCAAACCTCGAAAGGCCTTTCCGAAACCATGCGGTACCCGAACTTCGGAGAGTTCAAAACCCCTCCGACCTCGCTCTTCGCGGCGGCGAATATGACTCCCTTTTTCATACCGCGCATTCGGCGAGGCTGTCCAGCAGCTTCCCGCGTATCTTGGAGATGTCCATAGAATAGTCGTTGACGAAGGCGTATATGTGCTTGCGCAAAACCTCTCCGTCGAGGTGCTGCGCCTTTTCCCTCACAAATTCCATGACGGAATCGGGGTCGGCGAACGCTGCTGATATGCTCTCGCGGATGAGCTTCTCTACGGATTCGCGCAGCCGGACGCAATCCCTGCGAATGCATATGCAGCCCAGCGGCACGGGAAGCCGCGTGCGCTCGGTCCAAAATCCTCCGAGGTCGGCGGCGAGTTCCAGCCCCTCGCCCGAAAAAACGAACCGCCCCTCGTGTATCAAAACTCCGGCGGCGGCCTCGCCGCGCGCGACAGCGGAAGATATGCTGCGGAAATGCGCGGGGCGCAAGTCGAGCCCCGCTCCGGCGTAGAATTTGAGCAGCATAGCGGCGGTCGTGTTCATTCCGGGCACGAGAACGGGCTTCGACGGGTCGAACTTCTCCCCCTTGCGCACAACAAGCACGGGGCCGGTGCCCAGCCCGAGCGCCGCACCCGCGTCCATGAGCTCGTAGAGGGCGGCGTTTTTCAGATACGCGGGGAAAGACAGCTTGGTCACGGGGTACTTTCCGCTTTCGGCGGCGAGGTTGAGCTCCTCTATGTCGAGAAACTCGAACTCGAAGCCGGACTTTATCCTTCCGGAGACGAGCGCCCCGTAGGAAAACGTGTCGTTGGGGCACGGGGTAACGGCGAATTTCATAAATTTAAAATTCCCTCAATGTTTCGTACAGCCCGCCCCTTTCGCGGGGGCGGAAGCCCGCCGAGCGGATTACGGCGCGCATATTTTCAGCGGAGGCGCGGTTGTCGATTCCGGCGGCGCGCACGACCATCTCATCCATCAGCACTCCGCCGACGTCGTCCGCCCCGAACAGGAGCGCGACCTCCGCGACTTTCAGCCCCTCCGTGAGCCAGCCGGACTGCATGTGCTCGATGTTGTCGAGATATATCCGCGCGACCGCCAGCGTCCTCAAAAACTCAACCGCCCCCGCCCGCTCCACGCGCGATTCTATCTCCGTGCGCTCGGGCGAAACCGGCCACGCTATGAACGCCTTGAACACTCCCGTCTCGTCCTGAGTCCTGCGCACGACGTCCAAGTGCTCTATCCTCTCGGCGAAAGTTTCGCCCATTCCGAAAGTCATGGTCGCCGACGAGCTCATCGAGTTTTCCGCGAGCGCGCGCATTACCTCCCTCCACTCCGCAATCGAGCACTTGCCGGGGCAAAGTTCCCTCCTCACGCGCTCCACGAGAAGGTCGGCCGCGCCCGGGACGGAATCCGCGCCCGCGGCTTTCAGGCGGCGCACCGCCTCGCCGACCGAAACGCCCGCCCCGCGCGCAAACCATACGATTTCCGACGGCGAAAATACGTGCAGCCAAAGCTTCGGAAACGCCGATTTCACGCGCGAAAGCAGCCTTTGGGCCCATTCGAGAGTGAAGTCGGGGTGGAGGCCGCCTTGGAGCATTATCTGGACTCCCCCCCTCTCCACGGCGTCCGCGCAGAGATCGAATATCTCGCCGTCGGAAAGCCTGAACGGGGGCACGACGCCCGCCTTGGCGTGGTAGGCGCAAAACTTGCAGCGCGCCGAGCACACGTTGGAGTAGTTTATCATGCGGTTTACGACATACCCCGCAGATCTCCCGCCAGCGCGGCGCGACGCCGCGAGTCTGGCGAGCTCGAAGAGAGGCGCGCTTTCAAGTTCCAGCGCGTCCGCGCGCGATATCCTTTTCTCTGCGGAAAATTTTTCAGGCTCTTGCATGGGAGGCTACAAAATCGAATGCTTTTTTGAACGTTTCCGGCGGCAGCGAGTATTTGAGGCGAGAGTAGTACTTTTCGAGAACCGCGCGGGAACACCGCCTTCCCGCGCGCTCCATTGCGCGGAGGGCGGAATCTACAACGGCGCCGGCGTCGGCTTCAAACGCCGCGAGCGACTTCTCTATCCCCGCGCGCAACATCGGCGCGACTTCATCCTCAACGTCCCTGCGCACGACAAAAACCGAATACATCATCGGCAAGCCGACCTCCTCCCTCCACATTTCCCCGAGGTCGGCGCAAAACTCGCGCGGGGGGAAAGCGAGCGCCCCGTCGCCGATAAGCAGCGCGGCGTCAGCCGATTCGAGAGTTGCGCGCGGCATCGAAAATATGTCCGCCCCGTACTTTTTCTTAAAGAGAAACGCGAAAGCCCGCGAGGAAGTCCCCGTCTCCGACGTTATGAATATGGAGGCCTTGGGAAAATCCTCAAACGGGACTTTTGAAAAGATTTTCACGGACATGATTTCGCCGTCGCCGAAAATCCCGTATTCGGGAAGAACGCCGTATAGGGCGTCCGCGCCGTCCTCGTAGACCCAACGCGAAATCATCGCCGCCGCCGGCTCCGCCCGCGCGACGCGCGCGTTGAGGCCCGACGGGGGCTCCGAAAATATGTCGAACCCCTCGAACCCGCCCGCGCAAAAGAGCGGAAGCGCGTTCACGTACGAAACCTTTCCGAGACTAAACGGCATAGTTGGAGTTGGATTTCACCGGCTCGAAGCCCGCCGCGATTATAGTGCGGCGCATGAAATTTTCGTCGCGGTCTTCCGGAGCCGCCCCCGCCGCGGTCGCGACCTCCTCGCGCCAATGCGTGCCGCCTATGTCGTCGGCGCCGAAATTTAGGAGCACCTGCGCAAACCTGTCGCCGTAATGTGTAATCGGCACCCTCAGATGCGGGAAATTCCCGAGCACGATTCTCGCGAGCGCGCAGACTTTCAGGTCGTACGACGCCGAGGACTTGGCCGGTATTTTGCTCGCGCCCCTGCGGAACGGGAGCGGTACGAACGCCTTGAATCCCCCCGTCTCCGACTGGAGGTCGCGCAGCCTGAACAGGTGGTCAACGACGCTCTCGGGCGTTTCCACATGCCCGTACAGCATGGTGGCGTTGGTTTTCAGCCCCTCGCTGTGGGCTATGCGCATCGCGTTTATCCACTCCTCCGCGGAAAGCTTGTCGGGGGCGATTTTGTCGCGCACGGACTTCTCGAAGATTTCCGCGCCTCCTCCCGGGAGCGCGCTCACGCCGGCCTCTTTCAATTTGGCGTAGACCTCCCCGAGCGGCCTGCCCGACACGCGCGACATCAATACGCACTCCGACGCCGTAAAAGCGACCACATTGAGTTTTTCGTCGGCGCTCTTGACGGCCTTCACTATGTCTATATAATAGCTGAACGGAAGCTTCGAATATATCCCGCCTATAATGTGGATTTCCTCCGCGCCCATTTCGGAGAATTTTTTGGCGCGCGCCCGAACCTCGTCGGGGGTCAGCAGATACGCGCCCTCCTGCCCCTCTTTTCTGGAAAAGGAGCATATCGGGCACAAAACTTCGCAAATGTTGGAATAGGTTATGGCCGCGTTTACCGTGTAGTAGGCGCGGTCGGAATGAAGCTTGCGCCGCACGGCGTCCGCGCGCTCGCCGAGCTCTATGGCGGAGCCGTTTTTCAGGAATTCGAGAGCCTCCTCCCTGCCCATTTCAAAAGATCTGTCCGAAAAATATGCCATTTTTTTGAAAATGCCCCGGGCTTCCGCTTTGTCAACATTTTGCTTGGCTGAGAAAAATTGTTGCGCGCGCGCCGCGCAAATGCGATATTGCGGCGATGAACCTTATAAGAAACGCCGCAGTTTACGCGAGGCTCGTGAAGGTGGAGCACACCCTGTTCGCCCTGCCCTTTGCGCTCTCCGCGCTGTGCCTCGCCGACATTTGCGGCGCGGCGTTCGGACTGCGCGAGATACTGCTGTGCGTCGCCGCTTTCACCGCGGCGAGGTCGGCCGCCATGGGATTTAACAGAATCGCCGACAGGGAATTCGACGCCAAAAACCCCCGCACAAAAAACCGCCCGAGCGCCACGGGCGAAATCTCCCCCCGCGCCATGTCGGCATTCACAGCCGCCTCGGCCGCGGCGTTCGTCGCCTGCGCATATTTCATAAATACGGCATGTTTTATTTTGTCGTTCCCCGCGCTCGCGGTTCTATTCGGGTACTCCTACGCAAAGAGGTTTACGGCCGCCGCCCACTATTTTCTGGGGCTTGCGCTCTCGCTCGCTCCGGCGGGCGCGTGGATCGCCGCCTCGGGATCGCTCGACCCGCGGATTCTCGCGCTGTCGGGCGCGCTGTTTTTCGGGATAGCCGCTTTCGACATCATATACGCCCTCCAAGACATGGAATTCGATTTGCGCGAAGACCTGCACTCCGTGCCCGCCTCCTTCGGCAGAGGCGGCGCGCTCGCCGTCGCCGCGGCTTCGCTCGGAGTTTCCGCCGCGCTGTTCTTTCTCACCGGAAGGCTGTTCGGGCTTGGGACAGCGTATTTCGCGTGCGCCTCGGCGATAGCCGCCCTCTACGCCTTCGGGATATTTGCCGTGCTATTCGGCGGGAACGCATTTGTCAACGCCGTATTCTTTTACATAAACGTCGCCTCCGCATGGCTCGGATTTTTCGGGGTCGCGTGCGAACTGCAACTATGACGATTCAAAAAGCCAGGGACAACCGGAAACGCCGCAGGGCGGTTCTCGGAATAAGCGGGGCGTCGGGCTCGATATACGCGCTCAGGCTCGCCAAAATTCTGATGGAGTCGGGCGCGGAACTCTACTGCATACCGACCGACGCCGCAAAAAAAATCCTCGCCCAGGAGACGCCGTTTGCGGACTTCGAGAGCGCGATAATCTCGCAGCTCGGCAAGGGCGCCGAGCGCGGGACGCTCAGAATGTGCGGCATCGGAGACTTCGGCGCCCCCCCCGCGAGCGGCTCTTTCAACTTCGGCGCGATGGCGGTTCTGCCGTGCTCGATGAACACCCTCGGGAAAATCGCGAACTCGACTGCGGACAACCTGCTCGTACGGGCGGCGGAAGTCGCGCTCAAAGAGCGCAGAAGGCTCGTCGTCTGCCCGCGCGAGACTCCCCTTGCGCTCTCGCACATCGAGAACATGAGGTCGCTGTTTCTCGCGGGGGCGGTCGTGATGCCCGCGTGCCCCGCGTTCTATGGGAAGCCCGAATCCGTCCTCGACCTCGCGGATTTCATCGCGGCGAGGGCTGCGGCGGCGATGGGCTTTGAAACCGAAACCGTTAAGGAGTGGGGGCTGTGAAAAGGGCTTTCAAAGACATACGCGAATTCATCGAACTGCTCGACTCACTCGGCGAACTGCGCCGCGTGAGAGAGCCCGTATCGCCGGAAATCGAAATACCGAAAATCGTCGACGCGGAGTCCAAGAAGCCCGGAGGAGGCAAGGCGCTGTTGTTTGAGAACGTCGTCGACGGAGGGAAGAGGGCGTTTTGCGTGGCGGCAAACCTGTTCGGAAGCGACAGCAGAATGTCTCTTGCAATCGGCGCAAAATCGCTGGCGGAGTCGGGCGGAGAAATCGCGCAAATCGCCGAAATGTCGCCGCCGAAAAGCTTTTCCGACATATTTTCCGCCGCAAAAAAGTTCTTCCCCCTCTTAAAAATATTCCCGAAAACCGTTTCCGGAACTCCCCCGTGCCAGGAAGTCGCAAAGTACGGGGACGATGTTGACCTGTCGGAAATCCCCGTGCTCAAATGCTGGCCGAAAGACGGCGGGCGGTTCGTCACGCTGCCGCTCGTTTTCACGAAGTCCGCGGACGGCAAAATGCGCAACCTCGGAATGTACCGCCTGCAAATCTACGACAAAAACACCACGGGAATGCACTGGCACGTCCACAAAGACGGCTCGCACTTTTTCAGGGAATACGAAAAACTCGGCAGGCGCATGGAGGTCGCGGTGGCGATAGGCGCCGACCCCGCTACGATATACGCCGCCACCGCCCCGCTCCCGCGGGGGGCGGACGAGCTCCTGCTCGCGGGCTTTCTGCGGAAGTCGGGGGTCAGGCTCGCAAAGTGCAAAACCGTGGACTTGGAGGTTCCCGCCGACGCCGAATTCGTCCTCGAAGGCTACGTCGACCCTGGCGAGAGGAGGCTCGAAGGGCCGTTCGGCGACCACACGGGCTACTATTCCCTCCCCGACATGTACCCCGTGTTCCACGTGACGGCGCTGACGCGGAAGCGGAACCCCGTCTACTGCGCAACCCTCGTCGGCCCGCCCCCGATGGAGGACTGCTACATGGCGAAGGCGACCGAGCGGATTTTCCTGCCGCTCCTGCGCGCGGTGAACCCCGACATACGCGAATACTTCCTGCCGTGGGAGGGGGTTTTCCACAACATCTCCATCGTCTCGCTGCGCAAGGAGTTTCCCGCGCACGCGCGCAGGCTCGCAAGCGGCATATGGGGCGCGGGGCAGATGAGCTTCTGCAAGTGCGTAGTCGCGGTCGGGGAGGAAGACGACCCGTCCGACCTCAAACACGTCTGGGAGCTTTTCAAAAATTCTTTCGACCCGTCCTCGGACATGGAAATATCCTCCGGAGTGCTCGACGCGCTCGACCACGCCGCCCCGCGCCCGCTCGAAGGCTCGAAGATTTCGATAGACCTCACCCCGCGCCTGCCCTCCGAAGCGCCGCGCGCGCCCAAGCCGCTCAAAACCCCCGACGGAGCGCAAACGGGAAAAATCTCGGACTTCCTGCGCAAGGAGCTCGGAGGGGTGGCCGCCGTGAAATTCGCGGACGCCTTCTGCGCCGTATCGCTCGACAAGGACGGCAGGAGCGGCAGGGCTATCGCCGAGAAGTGCGCGCGCAGCGGGCTGTTCGACGGATTCTTCCGCGCCCTCGCCTTCTTCGACGCCGAAATCGACGTCTCCGACTTTTCAAAAATGCTCTGGAAAATTTTCAATAACACCGACCCCGCGCGCGACATACTCGCGCTCGGCAGCGGGCTGGTCATAATAGACGCCTGCAAGAAGGGAAAGGCCGACGGCTACCCGCGCGAATGGCCGGACGACCTCTCTTTCGATAAATAGGCTTGAAGATTCGCGGCAGCGGATTTTAATTTCACGCAAGAAACGCAAAAAATGACATTCGAGGACTTCATAACAAAGGCGGCGGACTTCACGGGTTCCGCGGTGGAATTCATAAAGGCCGCGTGGAGCCAGCCGCACGCGCCCGAAATGCTCGGGGGGGCGCTCGCGGCGTTCCTGCTGCTCGTCGCCCTGCGCAAGATAAAGGGCGCGTACAGGCCCATAAAGCTTTTCGACAACCGCGCGGGAGTGGTGGAAGTTTCGCGCAAGGCGCTCGACGAGCTCGTTCAGAGCGTATGTTACAGCCTCGGCGCGCTCAACCGGCCGGACGTGAAAATCTACACGCGGCGCGGAAGGCTTTGCATGAATGTCTCGTTGAAGCTCGAATCGGGGCAGAGCCTCACCGACGCCACGTCCGAAATACAGACGGCGCTCACGAGCGCCTTTCGCGAACACCTCGGCGTCGAGAAGCTCGGCAGGATAGACGTGCGCGTGACGGGGTTCAAGGGGCTCATCTACAAGCCCGCCGCAAAATTTCTCCCGCCGGCAAACCTCGACGACGACTCCGACGACATGCTCCTGTCTGGCGGCGTTCCCGCGCTCGACGGGGTCGACTCTTCCTCCCCGAAAGATTCCAAAGCCGAAAAGTAAAATATGGGCTCCCTCTCGCGCCGCATTTCCGAATGCGTCTTTTACGGAATCGCCGACACCGGCTATGTCGCGCGCGAAGATATGTTTTCCAAGTGCGAGCAGATGGCGGACGCGGGCGCAAAAATAATACAGCTGCGCGCAAAAAAGGAGGATTCCCCAACGCGCCGCAACATCGCTTTCAACCTGCTTCCGCTCTTTAAAAAGCGCCCCGACGTGCTCTTTATAATAAACGACGACATTGGGCTCGCCGCCGAGATATGCTCGATTATCCCCAATGCGGGGCTGCACATCGGGCAGGACGACGGCGCGCCCGAAGACGCCCGCCGCGAAATAGGCGAAAACCGCGCGCTCGGGCTCTCTACCCATTCCGAAGAGCAGGCGGCCGCGGCCGACGCGATGTCCGGCATTCTCGACTACTTCGCGGTGGGGCCGCTTTACGCCACCGGCACCAAGCCCGGGCGCGAGCCCGTCGGGCTCGGGCTCGTGCGCAAAGTCGCGGAGTCGAACCCAACCCTGCCGTGGTTCTGCATAGGCGGCGTCAACCGGCGGACTGCCCGCTCCGTCCGCGAAGCGGGCGGCAGGCGCATAGTGGCGGTCTCCGCCGTCCTCGCGCCCGACGACACCGAGGGCGCGGTAAAGTCGCTCGTCGCGGAATTTCTCGGGCGGTAGCGGGCCCGCGGGGCGGACGCCGCCCGGAAAGCCAATCCGATACGATTAGCCAAAGGAAGGGAAAATATATGCACATGGCCGACGCACTCGTCTCCCCCGCAGTGGGCGGAGTTATGATAGCCGCAAGCGCTGGGCTGCTCTGGAACAGCGCGCGCAGACTGAGGGAAAATTTCGAACCGGCGCGCGTCCCGCTCATGGGCGTGATGGGCGCGTTCGTGTTCGCGGCGCAGATGATAAATTTTTCGATTCCCGGGACGGGGTCGAGCGGCCACATAGGCGGCGGAATGCTGCTGGCGGCGGCGCTCGGCAGCCACGGGGCGTTCATCGCTCTCTCTTGCGTGCTGGCGATACAGGCGTTCATGTTCGCCGACGGTGGGATTCTCGCGCTGGGGTGCAACATTTTCAACATGGGGTTCTTTCCGTGTTTTGTGGCGTATCCGCTGATATTCGCGCCCATAGCGGGGGGAATGAAAAGCCCCGCCCGCATAATGACGGCTTCCATACTCGGCTGCGTCGCCGCCCTCCAACTGGGGGCGTTCGGGGTGGTGCTCGAAACCCTCTGTTCGGGCGTGACGGAACTGCCCTTTAAAACGTTCGCGCTGCTGATGCAGCCGATACATCTCGCGATAGGCGCGGTTGAGGGCGCATTGACGGGCGCGGTTCTCGTGTTTTTGAAATCCTCGCGCCCCGAGGTGTTCGATAAAACCCCGAAGACCCCCGCAAAGTCGGCGTGCGCCGCGCTAATGATAACCGCGGTCGCGATGGCGGGCGGGCTGTCGCTCGCCGCATCCTCCGACCCCGACGGGCTGGAATGGTCGGTGGTGCGCGCCGCAAAAGGCGCGGAAATCTCCGCCGCCTCCCCCGCGCATTCCGCGTCAGAAAAAATCCAAAACTCCTCGGCCCTGATGCCCGACTACAACCTGCCCGGCTCGGAATCCGCCCTGGGGGGCGCCGCCGCCGGAATCGCGGGAACTTTCGCCGCCCTCGCCGCCGCGTGCGCGCTCGGGTTTTTATTGAGAAAATCGGACAGTGCCTCCTAATTCCCAAACTCCGCCAAGCCGCGGCGGAAAGGCCGCCGGCGTTCCGCGCCCCGCCTTTTCGCCCGCGCTGAAAATCGCGCTCGCGTTCATTTACGCGTGCTTTGCGGTGTCGTTTCCCAAATACGACCTGGCGGGCGTCTGCATATTCGCCTCGCTGCCGCTTTTCGCCGTTTGCGCGTTTTCCAAAGACATAGGCAGGTCGCTGAAAAATTCGCTCGCCGCAATCCCCGTTGCGCTCGCGATAGGCGCGGCAAACCCGTGGCTCGACGCCTCCCCGCCGTTCGATTTCGGACTCGCAAAAATTCCGGCGGGCGCGGTGTCGCTCGCGGTGCTGTGCGCCAAGGCGTGGGAGTGCGCAATGGCCGCGGTCGCGTTTTCGCAGGCAGCCTCCCCAAACGAAATGGCGAAAGGGCTCGCCGCCCTCGGGGTGCCCTGCCCCGTGGCGCTGCAAATGTCGCTTACCATGCGCTACATTCCCATAATTTCCGGCGAGGCCAAACGCATGGGCGCGGCGTACTCCGCCCGCTCCGGCAGAATAGGGGGCGCCGCGAAAATTTCGGACTGGCCGAAGCTCGCGGGCTCGCTCATGCTCAGGAGCCTCGACCGCGCGGCGAGCGTGTACGACGCCATGCGCGCGCGGGGATTTGAGGCCAAATTTCCGCGCGGGAGATTTTCCGGGCGCGCCCCGGCCTCCGATTTCATTGCCGCCGCCGCTTTCGCGTGCGTCTGCGCCTTATTCAGATTTCTTCCGGAAAGGATTTTTTCATGATAGAGACGTTTTCCCTCTCCGCCTCGCGGGACGGCGGCAAAACCTCTGCGGTTTCCTCCCTCTGCCTGCGGGTGGAAAGCGGGGAGTCCTGCGCGCTGCTCGGCGCGAACGGCGCGGGCAAATCAACGCTCATGCTATCACTGGTGGGGCTCGCGCCGATACTCTCGGGGCGCGCGGAGGTATGCGGGCTTGAAGTCGCAAAAAAGAATCTGCGCAGGATACGCGCCCTCGCGGGGCTGGTATTCCAGAACTCCGACGACCAGCTCTTTTGCCAGACGATACTCGAAGACGTCGCCTTCGGCGTGGAAAACCTCGGATTTTCGCGCGGAGAATCGCTCGAAACCGCGCGCGAATGGCTCGAAAAATTTTCGATATCGAACCTCGCCGACAGATCGCCGCACGGGCTTTCGGAGGGCGAAAAAAAGCGGGCAGCCATCTGCGGGGTCGCCGCCATGCGCCCGGAGATAATGCTGCTCGACGAGCCGAGCGCGCAGCTCGACCCGCGCGGGAAGCGCGAGCTCGCGGAGCTCCTGAACTCCTTTCCCCAGACGAAAATCATATCGACCCACGACCTGGACTTCGCAATGGGCGTCTGCAAAACCGCGGCGGTTCTCGACGGCGGGAGGCTCGCGGCGCGCGGGGAAATCGGCGAAATCCTCGCCGACGCGGAGCTGCTCGCGCGCTGCCGCCTCGCCTGACGGGGCAAAGCGGTGTTGACAAACGCGGCGGGCGGGTTAGTCTTGCCGCTTATTTTTTCATTATGGTCGACATGGCAACAATCGAGGGCCTCTGCAAGCGCAGGGGGTTTATTTACCGCTCGTCCGAAATCTACGGCGGCTTCAACGGATTTTTCGACTACGGGCCGCTGGGCGTGGAGCTCAAAAACAACATCAAGAGGGCGTGGTGGAATGATTTTGTCCACGGCCGCGACGACATCGTTGGGCTCGACGCCTCCATAATAATGCACCCGGACGTGTGGCGCGCCTCCGGGCACGTCGCGGGGTTTTCCGACCCAATGGTCGACTGCAAAGAGTCCAAGCTGCGTTTCAGGGCAGACCAGATTTTCTTCGCCCAGGTGAAAGTCGCGGGCGAGACAATCGGGTACGTCAGCGCGCTCGAAGACGAAAACATGCAGGCGGAGGCCGAGAAGAAAGCCGCCGAACTCAAGAGAAAGCTCGCCAAGCAGGGAGAGCTCGAACCCGTCGTCCTCAAAAACTACATGGACGCCTCCCCCGACGAATACGCCCTCATTCCCTCCCCCGCCACCGGCAAGCCGGGCTCCCTAACCCCCCCGCGCGATTTCAACCTGATGTTCCAGACATACGTCGGCGCGCTGCGCGACGAAACAGCCGTCGCCTACCTGCGCCCCGAGACCGCGCAGGGAATATTCGCCGACTTCAAAAATATCTGCGACACGAGCCGCGTCAAAGTCCCCTTCGGCATCGCGCAAATCGGCAAGGCGTTCCGCAATGAAATCACGCCGCGCAATTTCATATTCCGCAGCCGCGAGTTCGAACAGATGGAAATCGAATACTTCATTTCGCCCTACGACGATTGGAAGACGATGCACCGCGACTGGATCGACGCCTGCAAAAAGTGGTTCGTATCCATCGGAATCCCCGCCGACAAGCTCGCCGAGGACGTCCACCCGCAGGAAAAGCTCGCGCACTACGCAAAGGCGTGCACGGACATCACTTTCCATTTCCCACACGGCTTGCAGGAATTGCAGGGAATCGCCGTGCGCGGGAATTTCGACCTCACCCAGCACCAGAACGCCTCCGGCAAAAACCTCGAATACTTCGACGAGGCGCGCAAGGAAAAATACCTGCCGCACGTCATAGAACCGTCGCTCGGCGTGGACCGCACGTTCCTGGCTGTGATGACCGCCGCGTACGAGGAGGACGAAGTGCCCAACGACAAGGGGCAGGCGGAAAAGCGCGTGCTGCTCAAATTCAGCCCGCGCGTCGCGCCATTTAAGGCGGCGGTGTTCCCGCTCGTCAAGAACAAGCCCGAACTCATGGAGCGCGCGCAAAAGCTCCACGCCAAACTCCGCCGCCGCTGGAACGTATTCTTCGACGCCGCCGGCGCGATAGGCAGGAGATACCGCAGGCAGGACGAAATCGGAACCCCGTTCGGAATCACTGTGGACTTCCAGACGGTGGAGGGCGACGGCACGGTCACCTTGCGCGACCGCGACACCACAAAACAGGTGCGCATGGGCGAAGACGAACTGGTAAAATACCTCTCCGAGCAAATCGACGGCATATAGCGAAGACCTTTTCCGTCGGGAAATTTTCCAAAAGAGGGGTGTCGGGAAATTCGCCGCCCCTCTTTTTGCGCCATGCGGGAAAGACCCGTACGGCTTTCGAAAAAAAATTCCGGGGGAAAGACCGCCGATTTCTCCCGCGCTTTTGAAAGGCCGCCGGGCGATGTACCCAAAAAACGCCCGCATAGGCGCGCCCGCCGCCCGCGGAAAATATGCGACCTCCCGCGAGAGCGCGGGCGTTTCCGGATATTTACAACAAACCCGCGGAGCCCCAGCGCCGCGGGTCGCAGCGGCAAAACGGGATATTGCCGCGCAAAACAGGGATTCGCCAGCCCGCGCAATCGGGAGTCAACGCGGCACCAGCGAAAACGTCCCCAAGTTGACGGTCTTGGCGTCGTCGAACCTCACCCACGTGAGGGCGGCCTTCTCCCCCCACGAGTTTGAGACCCCTATTTCCTTCGTCTTTTCATTATAGCCTATTATCAGGCAAATGTGTCCGGAATCAGGGTCGGCGGATTTCAGGCGTTTCTGCTTGCGCAAAGTTTTTGCCCAATCGTCCGCGCTGGCGCCCTTGCGCGACTTGGTGTTCTCCATCATTCTGACTACGTATTCGTCGGTCGAGAGAAGAAACCAGCAAACCAACATTCCGTCGTCTATGTTTTTCTTTATCGACCCCATCGCCATCTTGGCGTCGCCGATTTTCAAACGGTAGGCCGAACACGCCTTTTTCATGCCGGAAAGCAGGGCGTTCGTCGTCGTGCCGCCGCCCGCGCCCGTTCCGCAAAGCTCCGCAATCTTGTGCATGTCCACATTCTCTATGCCGTAGTACTTCAAACACCTCTCAACAGTCGCGGTCGCGCAATACCCCTTGTCGCCCTGGTCAACCATCGGTACGCCGGAAATGTAGACGTCGCCGTTTTCCTCGCGCTTGACGCCCGCCTTAAAATCCCGCTTCTTATCGGCCCTTTCGCCCTTCCCGTCCACGGCGAAGTCGGAACCGCGCACGCGCAGTATAATGTATTCTTTTTCCTCGAAATCGAGCATGAACAGGCAGTCCCGCCACTTCCAAACCTTGACGTCCGACCTCAATTTTCCCGAGCCGAAACGCCCCTTTTCAGGCTCCCCAAAAACGGAGGAAAGCTTCTCGGAAATCGACTTCGCATCCTTGCGCATCTGCGAAACTTTGGAACTGTTCCAGGAATCGTTTTTGCCCATGGAGTCGCCCTTGTTGAAAAACACGATATCCACGCCGTCTATCGAGTCCCCTTCAAAAGAAAATTTAAACTGCTCCGCCTTTGCGCCGAGAATGGGAGTTTTTACGTCGTCGGCGTACGCGAGCATTTTCCCGCCCTGCTTTGCTCCCATGAATTTGTACCCGAGCCTGCGAGCGAAATCGAGGGGCTTATCTTTCCATATGCCCCCTTCCGAAAACATTTTTATTCCGAAAGCGGCGTTAACTGAATCAACGGACACCTCTTCCGCGGCAGTCGAAAACGAGGGGAAAAACACGCAGACGGCGAATGCGGCTGCCGTGAAAATCGCGCAAAATCTGAATTTCATAAAATTATTTTCCCCAAAAACGCCGATTTTGCAAACAAAATCTCCCGCCTTCAAACGCCGCAAAAAACTCCCCCAAACATCTGCGCTGCAAAATCCGGATACGAAAAACGCCGGAAAGGGCTCCCTCCCGGCGCGTTTTCTCCAATAGCTGGAAATAAAAAAGAAAGACGCGAAATCGGAATTTTCGGAATCGCGCAAAATACGGGCGGCGCGCCGGCAAAGTCAGGCAAAAATCTCCCGCCACGCGGCGATTTGCGCCTCTATCTGCTTCGGGCCGGGCATTCCGATTTTTTCGCGCATGGACATGGCGCGCTTCAAATCGAAAACCTCCCTCCACGAAGAGTCCGCCCTGTCGCAGAGCTCAAACACGTCGGAGTCCGGAAGCGCGTTTATCGGAACAGACTTCTTCTCCGAAAGCGCGACGAGGCGGCCGACGATGTGGTGCGCCTCACGGAACGGAACGCCCCTCATCACAAAGTAGTCGGCGAGGTCCGTCGCAAGCAGCAGCGGGTCGGAGACCGCTTCCGCGCACTTATCCGGATTGAACTCAATGCGGCATACGCACTCAGAAAGGACTTCGGCGCAGACGCAAATCTGGGCGAAAGAGTCGAACACCGGCGGTTTGTCCTCCTGCAAATCGCGGTTGTAGGTCAGCGGCAATCCCTTGACGAGCGCAAAGAGGGAGCTCAAATTGCCGATAAGCCGCGCAGACTTTCCGCGCATCAGCTCAAAGGCGTCCGGATTCTTCTTCTGCGGCATGAGCGACGAGCCCGTCGTGAATTCGTCGGGAAGCTTCACAAAAGCAAATTCGCTCGTATTCCAAATTATGACGTCCTCGGCAATGCGCGAAAGGTGCGTCCCGAAAACCGCGCACGCGAATGCGAATTCGAGGAACAAATCCCTGTCGGCGACGGCGTCCATGCTGTTGCCGGTGACTATCGGGTCGCCCGTTTCGGGATCAGTGAACCCGAGCTCGGAGGCGGAGTACAGCCTGTCTATCGGCAGGGTCGTACCCGCTATTGCGCCGCTGCCCAGCGGGGAGACATTCGCCGCCTCCGCGCAAAACCCGAATCGCTCCACGTCGCGCGCGAGCATCTCAACCCACGCCAGAATGTGGTGCGCGGCGCTGACCGGCTGCGCGCGCTGCATGTGCGTATAGCCTGGTATCAATATATGCCTGTTGCCGTCGGCGAGCTTCAAGAGCGCCCTTATTGCCCCGCCTATTTTTTCGGAAGCCTCAGCGCAGGCGGATTTGAAGAAAAGCCGCATGTCGGTCGCGACCTGGTCGTTGCGGCTGCGCGCGGTGTGGAGCTTTGCCGCGGCAGGAACATCGCGGGTTAGCGCCTGCTCTATGTTCATGTGGACATCTTCGAGGGATTCGTCCCAGACAAATTCGCCGGCGCGGATTTTTTTGAGGATTTTGGAGAGCCCCGCGACTATCTGCGCGGACTCCCGCTTGGAAATGATGCCCGTGTGCGCGAGCATCTTGGCCTGCGCCACGGAGCCTTGTATGTCGAACTCCGCGAGCAGCCTGTCGAATGACACCGACTCGCTGAACCTGAGCATGAGCTCGCTCGGCCCCTTTGAAAACCTGCCTCCCCAGCTCGCCTGGGCGTCTTTTTTGCCGTTTTTCATAATTTTGAAATGTCGCGGTTTGCGGTTTAATAAAAACGGCGGACGATACGAAACGCCGCCGCAAGTTGCAAGACTTATCGCCCGCCGCGCGCTAATCCCACGGCAGGCGCACGCCCGTGAGCGGCGCGGGAATGTCTCTTACCGCCCCGGGGAAGCAGATTTTGCCCGGGTTGAGAATGTTTTTCGGGTCGAACATCGCTTTGAGAGCGCGCATGGTTTCGAGCTCGTCCGCGCCGTGCTGGAAGGGCATGTACTTCGATTTCAAAAATCCTATGCCGTGCTCCCCCGACACCGCGCCCCCCATCTCCACCGCCTTTTTGACGGCCGTCTCCATTGCCTTCCACGCCCTTTCACGCGCTCCGGAAACGGCGGAATCGTACATGAAGTGGATGTGGTAGTTGCCGTCTCCCGAATGACCGAACACCGGCGACGGCAACCCCGTCTCGCGCGAGAGCTCCTTGAAAAATTTGAAATATTTTTTGACGGACGAGAGCGGAAGCGCTATGTCCTGGTTTACCTTGGAGTCGGCGAGCAGATACATCGACTGCGACGCGCCGCGGCGGATTTTCCAAAAGTTCTCGGCCTCCGCCCCGTTGCGCGCCGCCCGCGCCCCGCACCCCGCCAAGAGCCTTTCGGCCTCCTCCGCGTCGGCGCGGACTTGAAGCGGCTCCCCGTCGAATTCCAACAGCAGCGCGGCGGCCCCCGCGGGCGCGTCCACTTCGGCGGACGGATTTTTGGCGCGCACGCACCCGAGGGTGTCGGCGTCCATAAACTCGCAAATCGACGGAGTCAGCGGAGAGAGCATCAGTTTTTCGACGGCGTCGAAAGCCTCCGAGTCCGAGCGCGGGAACGCTATTACCGCAAGCCTTGCGCGGGGGCGCGGCACGAGCTTTAACCACGCCTCGGCCACAACTCCGAACGTCCCCTCCGAGCCGATGAAAAGATCCCTCAGATTCGGGCCGACGGAAAACTTTTTAAGCGGCCTTCCGCATTCGAGCCTGCGGCCGTCGGGCAGAAAAGCCGTGAGAGCCAGAACGTTCTCGCGGGTATTGCCGTACTTTGCCGCGCGCAGCCCGCCGGCATTGCAGGAGATATTGCCGCCTATCGACGAATATTTGTGCGACGACGGGTCGGGCGCGTACATCAGGCCGAACTGCGCGGCGCGCGCGTCAACGTCCGCCGTCACGGCACCGGCGCCGACGCGCGCCATTCTGTCAGACGGGAAAATCTCGATAAAATTTATCCCCGAAAGGTCGAGGACAACGCCGCCGCGGACGGGGACGCATCCGCCCGAGCACCCCGTGCCGGAGCCGCGCGGGCAGATCGGAACCCCGAATTCGGAGGCGATTCTGAGCGCGGCGGAAACGTCACCCCCGTCGCGCGCCCGCACGCGCGCCGCGGGCATAAAACTGTGCCGCGAGTGGTCGAGCGATGCGAAAAACAAATCGTCTCCCGAGTCGGAAATGTCGAGCCCCGCCTTTCTCATGGCGGCTATGGCGCGCAATGTGTCCGCTGCGGGCATGGCTATTTGAGGAAGCGTTCGAGCGCCTCGTAGTGGAAGGAGCGCAGGCAGCTGGCTATATGGCGGGAGCGTTTAAGCCCCAAAACCTCGTCGCGCAGGGCGCGGGCCTTTTCGTACGGAACCTTGCGCAGCAAAAATTTTATCTCGCTTACGGACTTGGGAGACATGCTGAATTCCGTCACCCCCATTCCCAGAAGAAGCGGCGCGAAAATCGGATCCGCCGCGAGCTCCCCGCAGACGCACGCAGGTATTCCCGCCCGCAGGGCGGACGCCACCACCATGTCGAGCGTGCGGATTACCGCGGTGTGGGTGGGCTCGTACAGGTTGGCCACAAGGTCGTTTACGCGGTCCACCGCCAAAAGGTACTGGATGAGGTCGTTGGTGCCTATGCTTATGAAGTCGCATTCGGCGGCTATCACGTCAGCCGTGAGGGCCGCGCTCGGAACCTCTATCATGGCCCCGAGCTCCAGATTTTTGTCGAACGGCTGCCCCGCCTTTTCGAGCTCGCCCTTGGCCTGCTCTATCAACAGCTTGCTCTTTTCGACCTCGCGTATGGAACTTATCATCGGCAGGAGGATTTTCACCTTGCCGTAGGCGCTCGCCCTGAGAATCGCCCGCAGCTGCGCGAGGAAAATGTCCTTGTGGTCGAGGCAAAACCTTATGGCGCGGTAGCCCATGAACGGGTTTTCCTCCTTGTTTACCGCCTTCATGAGGCTCAGATTCTTGTCGCCGCCGAGGTCGAGAGTCCTGACGACGACCGGCTTTCCGCGCGCGGCAAGGGCGGCGTCGCGGTACGCCCTGAACTGGCTCTCCTCGTCGGGAAAGCTGCCGAACTCCATGAAAAAGTTTTCGGTTCTGAAAAGGCCTACCCCGTCGCTCGCAACGGCGGAATCCCCCGAAATCTCCGACGGAGAGCTTATGTTTATCTCGACCGAAAACGCGCGGCCGTCGGGGGTCACGGACGGATACGGGAGGGAGGTGGCATACACGAGCGCGACCTCCTTCTGGGCGGACTCGAGCTCCGTGTAGTGCGAAAGCGTGCGCTCGGACGGGTTTATGACGAGCATTCCGTTGTACCCGTCCACGAGCAGCATGTCGCCGCTCGAAACTTTCTCGGCGATCTCCGGAATGCCCACCACGCACGGGATTCCGAGGGAACGCGACAGTATCGCGGTGTGGCTCGTCTGCGAGCCCTTTTCGGTGACTATCGCCAAAATCTTGCTCTTGTCCACGAGCGAAAAATCGGCCGGCGCGAAGTCGGAACTCACGAGAACGAGCGGGTCGCTCAGTGCGCCTATCTTGGCGGTCTGGACCCCGAGCATGTTGCCCAACACCCTGCGCGACACGTCCTTGAAGTCGGCGATGCGCTCCTTTATGTACGGGTCGTCTATGCGCTCGAAAGCGGCTATAAACTTGTTTATGACGCTCGAATAGCAGTACTCGATGTTGTAATTTTTCTCGCCGAACATCGAGAGGGTCTCCTGCATGACGGCGACGTCTTCGAGAACGAGTATATGGGCGTCGAAAATGGCGGCTTCGGCCTCGCCGACTTTTGCGGAAAGCTCCGACTTCAATTCGAGAATGTCCTTGCGCGCCTTGATAACTGCGGACTCAAACCTTTTTATTTCCGCCGGCTTATCGGAGTCGCGTATCTCGTAGACGGGCGTCTCGAGCTCCTTGTGCAACAGGACGAAGGCCTCGCCGTGCGCGATGCCCTTTGAAACCGAAAATCCCTTGATTTCGACTTCCGCCCCTGAACCGCCTTCGCCCATATTTTTTGAAAAACGGAGTTTTACGCCGGAGAATTCAGATTTCAACACATTTTTTGGCCGGCTTTTGCCGCAGCCTGCCGCTCAATTCAACCAGCCCGCGCAGGTACGGCAGATTCTGCGACTCTACGCGCTCGAGCTGCTCCGGCAAGAGCCGCCACTGCCAGTTGCCGCCCGCCGCCCCGGGCGTGTTGGTGCGGCACTCCGAGCCGAGCCCCGCTATGTCCTGCATGGGGAATATCGCCGTCTGCGCCACGCTCATCATCACCCCGTGGATCATATCCCAGTTCGGGCAATCTCCGGACGCGCGGAAATACCTGCGGAACTCGTCCCTTTCAGCCTCCGAAGCGTTTGCGTACCAGCCGCAGGAGGTGTCGTTGTCGTGCGTGCCCGTATAGTAAACGCACCCGCGCCTTATGTTGTGCGGCAAATAAGGATTTTCGGGGCCGCCGCCGAACGCGAACTGCAAGACCGCCATCGACGGGATTTTCAGCGCGTCACGCAGGTCAAAAGCCGCCTTTGAAAGCAGCCCCAAGTCCTCGGCGACAAATTTTCCCTTCGGAAATCTCCGCCTGAGCTTCTCGAAAAACCCGATACCCGGGCCCTTTTTCATTGAGCCTTTGCGCGCGTCTTTCGCGCCTGAGGGAATGGCCCAGTAGTCGGCAAACCCCCTGAAATGGTCGAAACGCACCACGTCGAACATTTCGAGAGCCGCCCCGACGCGCTCGAACCAAAAAGCGCAGACCTTGTCCCCCGACTTTTTCCAGTCGTAGAGCGGATTGCCCCAGAGCTGCCCCTCCGCCGAGAAATAGTCCGGCGGCACGCCCGCCACGCGGGCGGGAAGCCCGTCGGCGCGCAAATCGAATAGCTCGGGGCGCTCCCACACCTCCGCGGAGTCGAGGGAGACAAATATCGGGAGGTCGCCGAATATCTCCACGCCGGCCTCCCCCGCGCGGCGGCGAAAGACGGCGTACTGGGAGAAGAAAATCCACTGGCCGAATTTCACGGCGGAAATTTCGTCCAAATCCCCTCGGTCGAGCGGCTGCCCCGCCGCTGAACGGGCGGATCTGAAAGGTTTTGGCCACTCGTGCCACGGCTTCCCGCCGAACTTGCGTTTGAGCGCGGAAAACAGCGCGTAGGAATCGAGCCACCCTGCGCGCGCGGCGCAGAATTTGCCGAACTCCGCCATTTGGCGGGCGCCCGCCGAACTGCGGAAATTCGCCGCCGCCTTGCGCAAAAGCGGCGGAACCAATTCGTAAATCGCGCCGTAATCGCATCTGTCGCGCGGCAGGGATTTCAGCGGGGCAATATCGGCTTCGCATAGCAGGCCGCTTGCGGCGAGCTCCGAAAAGTCTATGAAGTACGGGTTTCCGGCAAACGCGGAAAACGGCTGGTACGGCGAATCCCCGTAGCCCGTAGGCCCGAGGGGGCAGATTTGCCAGTACGAAAACCCGCACTTTTCGAGAAACCCGAGAAACCGCGAGGCAGCCTCCCCGACGTTGCCTATGCCGAATTCGGACGGCAGCGAGGATATGTGCATAAACACCCCCGCGCCGCGCCCGCCCCTCCAAGAAAAATCGGCCGCCATCGCCTAATAGCTGCGCCCCTCGCGGTTTTCATAATAGTTTATGAAAGCCTTGTTGAGGACGGCGTAGCCGCCCGGGGTGGGATAGTTGCCGGTAAAGTACCAGTCGCCGGAGCACGATGGAATGGCCTTGTGCAGGTTTTCTATCGACTGGAAAACTATCTCGAGCTCGCCGTTCCACGACACGTTGTGCGGGCGCACGAGCTCCGCGACTTTTTCCGAAATGCGCTCCGCCGTAAAGGGTTCGTATATCATCTTTACGTAGTTTTTGATTTCCGCGGCGGGCTTGTCCTTCTGGGCGAGGCAAAGGCGGTAAACATCCTTTATCAGCTCGGCGTTGCCCTGTTCTTTCAGGAGCTTCACCGCGGCCTGGAAAGCGATAAACTTGCCGATTTCGCTCATGTCTATGCCGTAGCAGTCGGGATAGCGTATCTGCGGCGCGGTGGACGCTATCACGATCTTCCTCGGATTTGTGCGGCTGAGTATCCGCAAAATCTGCTGTTGGAGGGTCGTCCCGCGCACTATCGAGTCGTCGAGGCATACGAGGGCGTCCTTCTCGGTGACCACCCCGTAGGTAATGTCGTAAACGTGCGATGCCAGCGACATCCTGTCCCTCTCCTGCGAAATGAACGTGCGCAGTTTGATATCCTTGTGGACGATTTTTTCCCCCCGCGGCCAGTTGTCGAGAACCAGCGAGTCCAGAAATTCGTCGGTGAACTCGCGGCCGCTTTCCGCCGCCTTTGCGAGCTCCTTCTTCACCTGCTCGCGGCGGATCATACGCAGGCCGTGCAGCATTCCGTAATAGGCTACCTCCGCCGTATTGGGAATGTAGCTGAACACGCTGTTTTTGAAGTCTCTGCCGATGCTTTCATAGAGCTTCGGGCAGAGCAGTCGCCCGAGGGCCTTGCGCTCGGAGTATATCTGCGGGTCGTTCCCGCGCGAGAAATATATGCGCTCAAACGTGCAGGACTCCCTCTTTCCGGCGGGCTTGTAGGGCTGCTCGTACGAGGTTCCGTCGCTCTTTATGACAAACACGTTGCCGGGGGCGACCTCCTTTATGTCGGACTTGTCGGCTTCGAAAACCGTCATGAGCGGCACGCGCTCGGAGGCGAACGCTATGATCTCGTCGTTTTTGAGGTAAAAGCACGGGCGTATGCCGTTGGCGTCGCGCAGGACGAACGCGTCGCCGTTGCCGATGGCGCCGGCTATCGCGTAGCCGCCGTCCCAATTTTTTGCGGCGTTGCTTACTATGCGCAGGGGGCTGAGCTCTTCGTTCATCATGCGCAGGATATCCCCGCCCGCAACGCCCTTGTCGCGGAGCCGGCGGTAGATTTCGCCGTGCTCGATGTCGAGGTGGAAGGAAATCTCCTCCAAAATCGCCTGCGTGTCCGTGCTGAACACCGGATGGATTCCGCGCTGGATGAGCGCCTTCTGGAGCTCCTCGGTATTGGTGATGTTGAAGTTGCCGACAAGCATCAGGTTGCGGGCGGGCCATGTGCTCTTGCGGGCGAACGGATGGCAGGTGTTTTTGTCGTACGATCCGCTCGTTCCGTAGCGCAAATGGCCGATGAGCAGCTCGGCGGCGTAATCGAAATTGCTCTTTACGGTCTCGGGAAATTCTGGGTGGATTATCCCCGCCCTGACTTTTTCATTATAAATTTTGAGTTGGTCGGCGAATATTTCGGCGAGCCCGTTGGGATTTGCGTTGCGCTCGCGGAATATGTAATTTTCGCCCGGGGGAACCCCTATCTTGACCGCCCCTATTCCGGCGCCGTCCTGCCCCCTGTTGTGCTGCTTTTCCATGAGCAGAAAGAGCTTGTTGAAGCCGTACAGTGGGGTTCCGTACTTTTCCTGATAGTATTTCAGGGGTTTCAGGAGCCTGATTACGGCAATGCCGCATTCGTGTTTGATAGGGTCGCTCATATAAAATATGCTTCTCCGCGCGGGGTTTTGAAAATTATCGGCTCAAAATATCCCCCCGAAAGGGAATTTTGGCAAGCCTTATCGTAGGAAGCCGCCTATGAAAAACGGGGCGGGTTTCTACCGGACGCCCCCTTCGGGGTTTTCGGCGACTTTCGGCGCCACCGACGACTCGAAAAACTTTTTCAGCGCAATCCCCGCAATCGGCCCCGCCGTGCGCCCGCCCGCCGCGTCGCCCGCCTCCTCGCCCTCGACGACAACCGCCACGGCTATCTGCGGATTTTCGACGGGTGCGAAGGCGACCATCCACGCGAGGGTGAGCTTTTCGCCCTTTACGGGAACCTGCGCCGTGCCACTCTTGGCCGCCACCGAAACGCCCTCGACGGCGACGCGGCGCGCCGTGCCGCGCTCTACGGCGGCCTTCATTCCGTCGATGACGGCCTTGTAGTGCTCCGGCTTCATGTCGAGCTTCTCCCCCCCGTGGTAGGCGAGGTCGCAGACGCGCGACGGGTCGTGGACGACCGACGGGCGGGTGCGGGTTTCGCCGCGCGCGAGGGACGCCGTCATGCACGCCATTTGAAGGGGGGTTTGCAACTGGTAGCCCTGGCCTATCGAGGCGTTTGCGGTGTCGCCGCCCGTCCACGGGCCGTCATACGGGCGGTACTTTTTCTTGTACGCGGGGTCGGAGACGACGGTTCTGCGGGAATAGTCCTCTTTCAGCTCTATGCCCGTGCGCGAATCGAGGCCGAAGTCCTTTGCGGTGGAGCTCAACGCCTCTATTCCGGCCTCCAAAGCGGTTTCGTAAAAGTACACGTTGCAGCTGTGGGCGATCGCGTCTTCGAGGGTCACGTTTCCGTGTCCCGACCGCTTGTTGCACGGGAATATGCGAGAACCCACTTTGAGGCCGCCGTCGCAGGTTTTCACGGTGTTTTCGTCTATGACGCCCGTCATAAGCCCCGCCGCCGCAGTCATGAGCTTGTAGGGCGAACCCGGGGGATAAAGCCCCTGTGTGGCGCGGTTCAGCCACGCCCCGCGTCGGGTAATCTCGCTGCTTACCTTGTAGGTCATGTACGGGCTGAGCAGATTCGGGTCGTAGGAGGGGCGGCTGACCATCGCGAGGACCTCCCCCGTCTTTACGTCGAGCGCGACCGCCGCCCCCTTGCGCTCGCCAAAGGCGTCTTCAACCGCCTGCTGCAATTCGATGTCTATCGAAGCCACCACATCGGAACCCTTTTTGGGGCGGACGTCGGCGACATTGTCATACTGGTAGCCGTCCAGATCGACAACCCATATCTTGGCGCCGCTCCTGCCCTGCAATTTGGAATCGAACGCCTTTTCGATTCCGGATCTTCCGATTTTTCCGACGAAGGAAAAAGTTTGGAGGTCGTCGCCCGGCACCCCCTCCGTGTCGATTTCGTCGAAATTGCTGCCGACGTATCCGAGCAGGTGCGCGGCCGAATCTCCGTAGGGATAGTAGCGGGCGGTGTCGGTATATATTTGTATGGGAGAGTCCACGGGCAGCCTTTCCGCCAAAATCGCGTGCTCCCTGCCTTTGAGGTCTTTTATTATCGGGAACGGAAGCAGCCTCTGGTTCTCGAAATGCCTGTTGTAGTCGGCGCTCGTGAGTTTGTAGTCCGAACCGAGTATGGAGTTTATCTGATCCACGTACCCGTTGAGCACGTTGGCGCGCGCGCGGCTCGAAATTTCCGAATAGTTCAGGCGGCCCCCGCCGGCGGCTTCGAGCCGTTCGAGCTCAATTTTTTTCAGGCGCGTGTATTCCCTGCGGAACTCGCGGCGGATCTCGTTGAAGTACACGACGGCGGAAAAGCGGGGTTCGTTGGTGACGAGCAGCTTCATGTTGCGGTCGTAGATGTCGCCGCGCGCGCCCGGCTCTATAATGCGCCTCATGCTCTGGCGCTCGCCGCGCGCGTTATAATAGTCATAGAGGTATATCTGCCGGTAGGCGAGGCTGCCTATCAGGAATAAAAACGCCGCCGCGAATACCGCGTAAAACGCGGGTATGCGCGGGTTCCAGTTTGAATACTGCCCGTTTTTTTCCATTTCTCAGGAATCCTCCTCTATTTTGGGCTCGACCCCCGCGAATTTGAGAAGCGATAGGGGGACGAGTATCGCGAAACGCGCGGCGAAAATCAAGACCACCGCCGATAGGAGCGAATCGGCAAATACCCTCAAAACGTAATCCGGAAAATCCGCGCAGCCGTTCGGGAACAGCGCGAGATACGCCAATATGAGCGCGAAATTTACCGCCTGCGCAAGCGCGCACACCGAAAGCCGGTCGAGCGGCCTGAACCTGAAACGCACCGCGCGCACGCAAAACGCCGCCGCGAGCCACAACGCGCACGCAAGGGCGGGAGGCACGGGCGTGGAAGCCTCCCACAAAAGGGCGGAAACCCCAACCACCATCGCCGCCTGCCAACCCCTGAGAAAGAGCGCGGGCCCAATTATGAAAACGCAGGGCAATATGAACGACACATAGGGCGAAAGCGCGGAATTTAGAGTCGCCAAAATGTACAGATAGGCGACGTTTGCCAAAAAAAACACGATTGCCGGGCTGTACTTGGCTCTGCGCATCCTATCTGGAATCCTCCGATACCGGCACCAGCACGGCGACCTCCGCGAGGGAGTCGAGACGGGGCGAAAGCTCAACCTTTCCCGACTTGAAAATCCCGTCCGCCCCGAGCGAGAGCGAGCGCACCCTGCCTATCTCTATCCCCTCGGGGAAAGTTCCCGCAAGCGACGACGTCACAAGTGTTGCGGGGTTTTTGACAGTCGGCTCCACGTCCGCCGGCACGTCGAACACCTCGCCTTCCGCCGAGTGCATCGACGCCCCGCCCCTTCCGTAGTATATCACCGGCCGGTCGTCGCCCGCAAAACGCGCCGCCATTCTGAACCTGCGCGAGCTCACGAGCTCCACGACGGAAGTGCGCATCCCCGCGCTCGCGATTCTTCCGACAACGCCCGAGGCGCAGACGACCGCGCACCCCTCCCTTATCCCGTGGATTGAACCCTTGCGTATCACCATGCGCTGCCACCAGGCGTTCATGTCGCGCCGCGCCACCCGCGCAACTTCGTACCTGAATTTCTGGTCGGAGGGAATTTTCATTATCCGCTCGAGCCCGTCGAGTCGCCTGCGCAGCGATTCGTTTTCGAGCAGTTTGAGCTCGTAGGCGGCGTTGAGGCGCGCGAGGTCGCGGCCGGCCTCAATGAGGTCGCGCTTGGAGTTGGAGTGCAGGCTCCAATACTTTTGGAGGTCCGCCAGATGCGACGGGATTGAGTCCATCGGGGCCCTGAATTCGTCGAAACCCGACGACACGAAGGAGCGTATGGACGCCGGGGCGAACAGACAGAACAAAACCGCCCCCGCGAAAATCGCGGCGGTGCGCAAAGCGGTATATTTTCGCCATTCCATATCAGGAAAAATTTTGCCTAAACCCGTCGCAAAAAATCAAATCCCCGCGCGCCTTCACCCGCAAACCGCCAATCCGCCGGCAGACGCCCGCCCAAAAACGCGGGGTGGACTCCGCCCAACCTCCGCCGCAGGAACTCTCCCGAGCCCGCAGAAGAAAGCCGCCTCCCCCCGAAACCCGCGCGGCAAGAGCGTCAGGAGTTGTCCTTAGTCCAAAATTCGTAGTTTTGAAGGACTGCCGCGGTTCCGTTGACGACGGCGCGCAGCGGGTCGTCGGCGACAAAGCACGGTATGCCCGTAGCCTCCGTCACAAGCAGATTGAGATTGCGTATCAGCGCCCCGCCGCCGGCAAGCACTATGCCCCTGTCGACGAGGTCGGCGCTCAATTCCGGCGGGCACTGTTCGAGGGCCTCGTGTATCACGTCGGTTATGGACTTGAATGAATCCGCAAGGGCTTCGCGGATTTCCTGGGAGGTGACGTAGAGCGTCTTGGGAAGCCCCGCGACGGAATCGCGCCCCTTGACCTCCCATGTCAGCTCGGTGTCGAGGGGATAGGCGGAGCCTATGTTGATTTTTATCTCCTCGGCGGTGCGCTCTCCGATTATGAGGTTGTACGCCCTTTTCATATACTGGGCTATGCAGTTGTCGAACTCGTCGCCGCCTATGCGCACGCTCTTGGAATACACTACGTTGGAGAGTGAAATTATCGCAACCTCCGTCGTCCCGCCTCCGATGTCCACAATCATGCTCGCGGTGGGCTCCTCAATCGGCAACCCCACGCCGATGGCGGCCATGAGGGGCTCGTCTTTCAGGCAGACGGAACGCGCGCCGGCATGTATCGCAGACTCCTGCACCGCCCTGCGCTCGACCTCCGTTATCCCCGACGGAACCGCAACCACTACGCGAGGGGCTATGAAATTCCATTGCTTTGCCGCCTTCTGTATGAAGTAGCGCAGCATTATCTCGGTAATCTCGAAATCGGCTATGACGCCGACTTTCATCGGGCGTATGGCCGTTATGTTGCCCGGGGTTTTGCCGAGCATCTTTTTCGCCTTTTCCCCGACGGCCACAACCTTCTTCGAGTTGTTGTAGACCGCCACGACGCTGGGCTCGCTCGTGATTTCGTTCGTGTCCTTGGCGTAGACGAGCGTATTTGCCGTCCCGAGGTCTATCCCTATGTCGTTCGAGAAAATTTCCTTGATTCCTGCCATAATTTTTTTGCCTTTTGCGGATATATCGCATTGTTTCGCAAAGGGGTCAACAGCAAATTGCGCCCCGCATTCATTTACATAAATATCCGCGCGCGCGGATTGTCTTTTGCATTTTCGGACTTTCCGGCAGCCCTGCAACGATTTTTATTGATAATTTTCAAAAAAACGCAAAATAAAAATAAGCGTTAACGCTAATTAGCGCAAGAAATACCAACTACAAAACTGTATCAGATATGAAAAAATTACTGGCATTCTCCATTATGGCAATCGCCGCCTCCGCGGCGCTCCATGCAAGAAGGGCGGACAGGGGCGCCCTCGAAGGCGTGACAGCCGACGACATCCGCAACAGCGCCCCCGTTGCCGCAGCTCCCGCGGGCAACGTGGTTGAAAGCGAAACCGTAACCGTCACAATCGAAAACGAAGCGGCCAAGCCCGCCGCCTGCCCCGCGGACAAATGCTCCGGTGAATTCCGCGTGTTCCCCGCATTCGCGGGCGGCTCCGCGGAAAAGTGCTACACCACCCAATTCGGCAAAGACTGGGCCGGCATCGGCATGGGCGGCGGCGGAATGTTCTTCACCGGCGACAGTAAGACCCAAAAACTGGGCGGAAACGCGGCGGTCGAAATCAGCATAAACGCCTTCTCTTCGGCAGACGACAAATGGGGCCTGAACCTCGCCGTCCCCGTGGCGTACGAATACATCAGCCTGTCGTCGAACTACGACCTGCACAGGGTCAACTTCCCGCTTATGCTCCGCCCCTACTACCGTTTCTTCGTATCGGAAGACGTAATCATAACGCCCTACCTCAACTGCGGCGCGGGCGGCGCGTACCAGTACTTCAAAGGGGACAACATGATTGGCACCAGCAAGAACCTCGCGTTCCTCTGGATTGTCGGCGGCGGCGTCGAAATCTCCTTCCTGAAAGACTTCTCGTTCACGCCCAAGTATGAATGGGTTAACAGCGAAGACAATGGCAATGCCTACTACCAGGCGGGCGGCGCGGAATTCGCGTGGAAATTCGCGAAGAACATGACGCTGGTTGCGGACTACTCGTGCAGGATATACGAGCAGGCCAACCTCTTCTCGCACATAGGGCTAATAAAGCTCCGCTACGACTTCTAAAATTGGGGTTGAAAGGAGACTAAATACTCCTCTTACTGCGTCGAACCCGAAAATTTGAGAGCACGTATGCCAATACGCTTGCCTTCAAATTTTCGGGTTCTTCTTGTAATAGAAGCATTTAGTCTCCTTTCAACTCCCAATTTTCACCCCGTTTACACGCCTGTTTAGAGCCTTTCGCGTACTTCTTATCGCTGCTTTTTGCGGCGCGAATTTTGCAGCCATCAAAGCGGAATTTTTTATTTATTGAACTTTGCGGTCCGCGCAATAATCTAAAAAACCATGATTTTGAGTTTGCTTAAAAAATTCGCCGCGATTGCGGTTTCGGCGCTCGCCGTCTGCGCGAATGCGGCCGAAGTGTCGGCGACCGCGGGCGTCCCCGCCGAGGGCGGCGCGTTCCACATAGACTTCAATTTCAAAATCCCGCCGAACGAGCATATCTATTCGAGCAAACCCTCCGAAAACGGCAGCCCGACGACCGTCTCACTGAAACTCCCCGACGGCTACCGCCTCGAATCGCTCGAATGGCCAAAGCCGACGAATTTCGAGTTTTTCGGAATGAAGTCCGAGGGATACTCCGGCGACTTCGCCGCCCGCGCAACAGTCCGCGCGCCGGAAAAATTCGCAAAGGGCGGGAAAACGGCAAAGGCCTCCGCGGAAGTCGATATGCTCGCGTGCTCCGACATGTGCGTGCCCGTAAAAAAGGGCTTTTCCTTCAACCTGCCCGCCGCGGCTTTTCCCGCGCCAACCGAGACCGCCTCCCCCTCCGGCGGGTGGATTGCCGCGCTGCTTGCCGCATTCGCGGGGGGGGCGATTTTAAACCTTATGCCGTGCGTATTTCCGGTGATAGGGATAAAAATTCTCTCCTTCGCCTCGCACGCCTCCGACAGGCGCGCCTCGCTACTCGGGGCATTCGCGTATTCCGGCGGGATACTCGCGTCGTTCCTCGCGCTCGCGGGGTTGCTTGTCGCGCTGAGGGCGGCTGGATCGGAGCTCGGGTGGGGATTCCAACTTCAAAATCCGGCATTCTCGGCGGCGATGGCCCTGCTGTTTTTCGCAATGGCGCTGAGTTTCGCGGGGGCGTTTGAAATCGGCGCGGGATTCGCCGGCGGAATTTCCTCCGAAAAAAGCCGCAACAAATACGCTTCCGCCGCGCTCTCGGGAGTTCTCGCGGTTCTGGTGGCGAGCCCCTGCACCGCCCCGTTCATGGGGGCGGCGGTGGGCGCCGCACTCGCGTCGGACGCCTCCGCCGCCTTCACTTTCTCGATATTCGCGGCCCTCGGCCTCGGAATGGCGTTCCCGTACGTACTGTTATCGGCGCTCCCGGGGCTCGCAAAAAAAATGCCCCGCCCGGGGGCGTGGATGGAGACGTTAAAGCAAATTCTCTCCGTTCCGCTCTTCGCGTCGGCAATATGGCTCGCGTGGGTATACTGCGAGCAGACGGGCTCGCCCGCTCGCATAATGTCGGCGGCGCTCTCCCTCGCCGTCGGCTTGCGCATTTACGGGCTCTACTATATGCCGCATTTCGGGCGCAAGACGCGTTCCGCCGCCATCGCCGCATGCGCTATCTCCGCCGCCATCGCCATTTGGATAGCGGTTCCCGGAGACTCCCGCGGCGGCGCGCCCGCGGACGCGGCAAATACATGGTCGCCCCAGAAAGTCGAGGAGCTGCGCCGCGGCGGAAAAATCGTATACGTCGATTTCACGGCCTCGTGGTGCCTGACCTGCCAATACAACAAAACCGTGCTGAATTCCCAAAGGGTAGAGGAGGCCATGAGGGCGCGCGGCGTTTCAAAGCTCGTCGGCGACTGGACAAACAAAGACCCGCTGATTTCGCGCGAGCTCGCAAAATTCGGGCGCGCGGGGGTTCCCCTGAACCTCGTCTACCCGCCCGACCTCTCGAAGCCGCCCGCCGTGCTGCCCGCGATACTCACGGAATCCGAGGTCATTGAAGCGGTTGACAAAGTGGCGAGGTAGTGCAATAGTTCGCGAATTTTAAAACGCATGGAAAAATCCGGATTTCTGACATTTGAAACGGCGCAAAAAATCGCCGAAAAGTATTCCACGCCCTGCTACGTTTACGACGAGGCCGCCCTCGTCGCGCAGGCTAAAAAGGCGCTCGCCTTCCCCAACGCCTTCGGGCTGACGGTAAGGTTCGCAATGAAGGCGTCTTCCAACCGCGCCATTTTGCGGCTGTTCGGCTCCCTCGGCCTGCACATCGACGCTTCCAGCGCGTACGAGGTCGAGCGCGCGATGCTCGCGGGGATTCCCGCCGACCGCATTTCGCTATCCTCGCAGCAGTTGCCGGAAAACCTCGCGGAGCTCGCGCGCGCGGGGGTGAAGTACAATGCCTGCTCGCTCTTGCAGCTCGACGAATTCGGCAGGGCGAACCCGGGCGCGGAAGTCGGGGTGCGCATAAACCCGGGCCTCGGCTCGGGCGGCACAAACCGCACGAATGTCGGCGGCCCCGCCTCGAGCTTCGGAATCTGGAAAGACTACATTCCGCAGATAATGGAAACCGCCGCCCGCCACGGGCTGAAAATCGTCAGAATCCACACGCACATAGGCTCCGGCTCCGACCCGCTCGTCTGGCAGAAAGTAGCCGAAATGAGCCTCGGAACCGTAGAGCGCTTCCCCGACGCCGCGATCCTCAATATGGGCGGCGGCTACAAGGTCGCCCGGGTAGAGGGGGAAAAATCCACGGATCTCGCGAAAATCGGGGAGCCCGTCGCAAAGCTCGTCGAAAAGTTCGCCGAGAGGACCGGCAGAAAACTGCATTTTGAAATCGAGCCCGGCACTTTCCTCGTTGCGAACTGCGCGGCGGTGCTCGCGAAGGTTCAGGACATTTGCGACACGGGCGAAGGCGGCTACAAATTCCTGAAACTCGACACGGGCATGACAGACATTCTCCGCCCGTCGCTCTACGGAGCCCAGCACCCCATTTGCATACTCCAAAAGTCGCCCGACCCCGCGGAGGAGGAATACATTGTCTCGGGCCACTGCTGCGAGAGCGGCGACATCCTCACCCCCGCCGCGGGCGACCCCGAGGGACTGTCCCCGCGCAAAATGCGGCGCGCGCGCATCGGCGACTTCTGCGCCATAGGGGGCGCGGGCGCATACTGCGCCTCCATGTGCGCGCAAAACTACAACTCCTACCCCGCCTCCCCCGAAGTCATGCTGAAAAGGGACGGGGCCATCAAACTCATCCGCAGGCGCCAGACGCTCGCGCAGATTCTGGAAAACGAAACTCCGGATGATTAAGGCAAAGACATCGCAGAAAGTGCGCTTCGCGGAAACCGACGCGATGGGCGTGGTCTACCACGCCAACTACCTGCCGTGGTGCGAATGCGCGAGGATTGCCCTCATCGAGAGCGTGGGTCTCGACTACGCCGAAATGTCCGCGCGCGGTTTCCACCTGCCCGTTGTCGAAGTCGGCGTCAAATACCGCCGCCCCGCAAAGTTCGGAGACATGGTAGAAATCGAAAGCGCGATTGTCGAGCGCCCCGGCGTAAAAATAAAAATAGAGTACAGGATAACGGCGAATTCGGTTTTGCTCGCCGAAGCCCAAACCGTCCATGTGTTCGTGAACGCTGACGGGCTGCCGATAAAGCCGCCGCGCGAATATGCGGACGTCCTATTGAAGGCGTTCGACGAAAACCCCGAATAGAGGCATGAAACGGATACTCTGCATTGCGGCGGCGGCCGCCGCGTTCGCGGCGTCGTTCTTCATGCGCGAAGGCAATATTTCCGGCAGGGTGGCGCACGCGGACGAAGCCGAGCAGGCGTCGACTTTCGCGGACATGCTGCGCGGCGGAAAGTACGAATACAACCCGAACGGCCCCCACGGGCCTACGCTCTACTACTACGCCTACGCATGTCACCGGCTTCCCGCGCTGAAAAATTTCGACATGGCGCAGGAGGCCAACATTTCCATCAACGCCCCCGCGCAGTCGAAGGGCGACGGAGTGTCGCTCGATACGCTGAGGAAACTGCTCGCGCCGTGGCTGGCATTTATATTCCTGTGCTATCTGCTCGGCGCGTTCGCCGGAAGGGCCGCCGCATGGTGGGCGTGCGCGTGCCTCGCGCTCTCGGGGCTGTCCTGCATCTACGCGGGGTATTTCGTGCACGAGATAATTTTCGCCGCGGCGGTTTTCGCGGCCGCGCAGTTTTTGTGGGCGTTTTTCAAAACCCCCTCCCTCGGGCGCGCGGCGCTCGCAGGCGCGTTCGCGGGGCTTGCGCAGGCGACCAAGGAGACTTCCGTAATAGCGTTCTTCGCGCTCTTCATCTCGTCCGCCGCCGCGCTCGCAATCCTCCCCGATTTCAGGAAAAACCTATTCGGGCTCGGGCCGAAAAAAATCGCGGCGTCTTTCGCCGTATTCTGCGCGGCGTTTTTCGCCGTATTCTGCGCGTTTTACTCGTCGTTCGGCTCCAATCCGCGCGGGATAGTTGACGCCTTTCTGGCGTACGGGCACTTTGCCGGAAAGTCGGCGAGCGCCGATTTCCACGAGCCCTTCTGGTATTACCTGCGCCTGCTTTTCGCGTCCAAATCCGAAGGCGCATGGTTCGGGGAGCTGCCGATTTCCGCGCTGTTCTGCGCCGGAACCGCCATCGCCGCGGCGCGCCTTGCGCGCGACTGCGAACCGGACAGGCGGCGCGCGGCCGCTTACATAATTTTCTGCGCCATTGCCGCCGCGCTCCAAATCGCCGTTCTGAGCTGCCTTTCCTACAAGACCCCGTGGCTTCTGCTCTCGCCGGTGGCGCTGATGTGCGCGCCAGCGGGGTACGCCACCGCCGCGCTTCTCGAAAGCCGCAGGGCCGTCGCGTGGATTCCGGCATTCGCCGCCCTGTGCGCGCTCGGGTACTGGCAGTTCGGGCTTTCGTACAACGCGGCGGTCGCCTACCCCCATGACCCGCGCAATCCGATGATACTTTCGCACACCGTGAGCGACTACAAAAACCTGCTATCGAGAATCGCCGACGCAGAAAGGGTCTCCGACTACGGCGCGGATATCCCCATAGCTTTCGTAGCCGGCGGGGAGTCGCCATGGCCCGCGCCTTGGGACCTGCGCAATTACCCCAACGCGGGTTTCTGGGGCGACGGCGTTCCGGAAAATCTGAAAGACTTTGAGGTGGTAGTCGCGTGCTCGCCCGAAGCCGCCGAGAAAATCGGGAAAATCCTCGGGGATTCAGGCTACGTGTCCGAATATTTCGGGCTCAGAAAAAACGTGGTTCTCACCGTATACATCAGAAGAAAACTCTTTGAAAAAATCGTACAATGAAAAGGGCATTTATCGCTATCTGCATTCTACTGGCGGCAATCGCCGCGGTTTTAATCGCGTTTTTAAACAGCGCGGCGCTGCAAACCATGGCGGTGTCGCCCGTTTTGAGGGGGAAATTCCCCGGCTCCGAGCTTCAATCCGTCCGCGCGGGGCTGGGCGGCGCGGAAGCGGAGGGCCTGCGGCTCTTCATGCCCGACGGCGCGGAAATCTCCCTGAAATCGGCGAAGATAAAATATTCCCTCGCGGGGCTGCTCTCCAAAAACGCCGACATTGAATCCGCGCAGGTCGAGGGGCTGCTGGTAAAGCTCGCAGCGGGAAAGGCGGGAAATGCGCCCGCGCATGAAATCCGAAAGCCCGCGCAGGCGGCGGCGCAAAACCAGCCAACAGCAAAACGGGCGCCAGAAGGCGGAAAAGAAAATTCCCCGTCCGCCCTGCAAACGCTTTCGGAATGGGGCTTCACCCTCGGCAGCCTGAAAGCCGACGCGGCGGTTCTCGCGCCGGACGGCTCCAAAGTTTCCGCCGAACTCTCCGCCGCGAATCTCAAAATCGAGAAGGGTCTGAAACCCGTATCGGGAGCCGCAGACGCAAAAATTTCCGCCGATTCCCCCGATTTCGGGCGCGAGGAAATATCGGCAAAAATGTCGGCGGGCAAGGCGCAAAACGGCCCGAAAATCGCCATTGAAATCCTGCGCAAAAACTCGCGGCTCGCGGCGTTTGAGGGCGAATTTTCCGCGGACTTTTCGGAGGGTTCGGCAACCGCGCGCGCCGACGCCTCCGACGCCGACTTCGCGGCGTTCAAATCCGTGCTCGGAAAGCTTCCGCAGTTCAAGTCCGCGGTTTTCGCAAAAATAAAATACTCCGGCTACGGAAAGTCCGCGCGCGCCGACGGGTCGTTCAAAATAGACCTCCCGTCTCCCGCGTCGGTCTCCGAAGAGCTCGGATTCCTCGGGCCGTGCGGGTTGTCGGGCGAACTCTCCGGCTCGATAGACGGCGGAAGCGCGAATGTCGAAAAATTTTCGGCGATACTTTCCGAGGGGTCGAAGAGCCTCGTTTCGGCGGAGCTGTCCGCGCCCGTAAAAATCCCCCTTTCGGGCGCGGCGTCCGGCGAAATTCCGCGCGGGAAAATCGAGTGCGTCGCGGCCGTCCCCGCAAAAATTCCCGCGCATTTCGCAAAGGGCATGGAATTTTCGTCGTCCGACATATCCGGCAGGCTCTCCGCGGAAACCGACGGCAAAAAGATTTTCGTCAAAACCCAATCGCCGTTCGCCGTCTCGGGGTTGAGCCTTTCAAAAGGCTGGGAGGACTTTGTCAAAAACATCGGGGCGACCCTCTCGCTCTCCGCGCAGGCAGACTTCTCAGGAAACTTCGACGCCGCCGCCGAACTGCAAGCGGGAGACTCGCTCGACGACTCCGCAACGCTCAAAGCCTCCGTCCGGAAATCGGGGGAAAGCGTTTTTGCGGAAGCCTCTCTCAAAGGCTCGATAGACCCGTTCGCGACAAAAATCTACTCCGTCGCAAACCTGAAAGAATACCATATTTCCGTCGATTCCTCGCTGCGCGCGCGCTTCGGAGGGGAAACGGCGGCAATAGAGAGCTTTTCGTTCGAGGCTTTCGACAAGGCCGGAAAGCGCATGGCGAAAATCTCTGACGCGGGCGAAATCGGCTTCGACCTGCAAACGAAAAAAATATCCGCAAAATCGAAAACCGTCGCGAAATTCGAGGTTGCGGATTTCCCGTTCGCGCCGATAAAGCCGTTCGCCGCGGGCGTGGACGCGGAGTCCGTATCCGCGGAGGGGACCCTCTCCATGCCCGACGAATCCTCGATTTCCGCTACTGCGAACGCCTCTGTAAAGTCGCTTTATTACAGAAAAGACGGGCAGACGATGCTTGCGGACATATCCGTCAAGACCGACTTGGAGGCTGGCGCGGCCCTCGACCTGACCCGCGTCTGGGCGCGCGCCGGCAAGTGCGTTGCGGGCTCCGGCGGCACGGAATGCGCCGTCGCGGGAGCGTCTTTTGAATGCGCCGCCAAGCCGCAGTTCGAGCTGAAATCCGTCGAGGCGGAAGCGTCCGTCTCACTTCCCGCGCTGCTCGCGCAGCCGGCGCTTGTAAAATTCGCAAACCTCTCCTCCGGCAACGCGTCGGTCAAGGCGCGCGCGGACAAAAATTCCGCCTCCGCACAAATCCGCATGGACAACCTGAAAACCCGCTCCGTGGAGGGCGCGCTCGACAACGTGACCGCAACCGCCGAGCTGCCGTTTGACGGAGGTTTCAAATTTTCGCGCGCCTCGGCGAAGTTCGCCGCAAACAGTTCGCGGGGGCGCACGGAAGCATCGGTAAAAATTTCCGACGGCGAAATTTTAACGGTTGAAGCCGACGCGAAAACCGCCGTGGTCGAAGACCTTATGCTGCTCTCCAAGGCGTTTTCCAACCCGAACGCGGAGGCGGCGCAGGCAGCGGCGGAAAGCGCGCGGACGGGAAAGAAAAAAATCGCGCGCCCCGCGGAGGCGTCGCCGAAGCCCGCGCAAAACGGGGAGAGGGCGGACATTTTCGCCGCGAAAGACTCTAAGGCTTTCTGGCATTTCGGAAAGAAAATCGACGCCCGGGCGAAAATCGGAACCGTATTCATGGACTCCCGAGCGGTTCTCTCCGGCGCCGAGGCGTCTTTCGTCTCCGACGGCTCCAAGCTCTCCCTCAAACTCTCAAAGGCCGGAATACTCGGGGCGTCGCTGACGGGCGAGCTCGAAGCCTCGTTCGACGCGAACGCTGAGATTCCGTACAAAATACCCGCGATGTCCGCGCGACTCGAGAATTTCGAGGCGTCCAAAATATTCGCCGACGCAAAAAATCCTCCGGCAAGCGGCGTATTTGAGGCCTCCATATCGGCGCGCGGAAGCGGCAACAACGCAACGCACCTCTTCAAATACCTTACGGGAACGGCGACGTTGAAGAGCGCGGGGGGCGTCCTCCGCCTGCTCTCCCCCGACACCGCGGCGGGAGCCACGGCGGATATAGCGGGAACGGCGCTCAAAATCACCGGCGCGATACTCGACAAAAACAACGGGGCGATTTCCGGAATAGGGGATCTGGTGAAAATGCTCTCGAAGCTCGAATACGAATCCGTGGACTTGAAAATCTCGCGCGGTTCTGAGACGTACAACTTCGACATATCATCGGCCGTCGTGAAGACGCCCGACATCCTCCTGAGCGCGTCGAGCGGCGCGGTTCTCTTCAACCCCGACGCGCCGTTCTCCGACTACGGGCTCGACATTCCCGTAAACATATGCGTATTCGATACGCCCGCGCGCAGGGTTTTCACGTCGGCGGGATTCGCAAAGGAGAAATCCGAAAAAGTCGAAAACGCCTACGACGCCCTCTCGTTCAAAATATACGGAACCGTCTCCAAGCCCGAAAACGACCTCATGCAGGCGCTGCTCGGCAGGCGCTCAAAGGATTCCGACGGCTCGGCAAACGCCGTTCGGGAGCTCGGAAGCTCCATAATAAAATCCCTGTTCAAAAAGAAGGGAAACTGAAAATTCCGAAAAAATGAAAAGGACTACAAAAAGCATAGCAAAGATGAAGGGCGTCTCGAAGGTCGCGATGATAACGGCCTACGACGCCCTGTTCGCGCGCCTTGCGGACGCCGCGGGCGCGGACATAATCCTCGTCGGCGACTCGCTCGGCAACACTTTCATGGGCTTCGATTCCACGGTTCCGGTGACGCTCGAAATGATGGCGCACCACACCGCCGCCGTCGCACGCGCAAACACCGACGCGATGGTGCTCGCCGACATTCCGTTCGGCTGCGCCGGAATGTCCTTCGACAGGCTCTTGGAAGACTGCCGCGCGCTCTACCAAAAGGCGGGCGCCGAAGCCGTTAAGATAGAGGGCGGCGCGGAAATCGCCGACAAGGTAGCGGGGCTCGCGTCCGCGGGCATAGCCGTGATGGGGCACATAGGTCTGCGCCCCCAGCAGGTTTTCAAGCTCGGCGGATACCGCAAATTCGGCAAGACGCCCGAAGAGCGCGACGCGCTCGTCGCGGACGCAAGGGCGCTCGAAGAGGCGGGCGCGTTCGCCGTCCTCTTGGAAATGGTGGACGACTCCGCCGCGGAGGCCGTCACCAAGGCTCTATCCGTCCCCACGATAGGCATAGGTTCGGGGCCCGCGTGCGACGGGCAGGTTCTCGTCTGCACGGACATACTCGGGCTGTCGTCTTTCACCCCGAGCTTCGCGAAAAAGTACGCCGACTTGTCGGCGGAGATTTCAAAGGCGTACTCGGGGTACGTCGCGGACGTGCGCTCCGGCGCATTCCCCGCCCCGCGGGAGGCGAAATGACGCGCCGCGCAAAAGCCTACGAGATACGCAAGTCGCCCATACACGGCAACGGGGTGTTCGCCGCGCGCGACATAAAAAACGGCGAGCGCATAATTGAATACCTCGGCGAAAAGATCAGCAAGGAGGAATCCAACCGCAGGGGGCTCGAACGCGAGGAATTCGCGAAGAAGACGGGAGACGGCGCGGTCTACATATTCGAGCTCGACGACGAGTGGGACATCGACGGGAACTTTGAGTACAACGACGCGCGCCTCATAAACCACGCCTGCCGCACCAACAGCGAATCCGTCAGCGAGGACGGCCGCATATACATATACGCCACGCGCGACATAAAAAAGGGCGAGGAAATCCTCTACAACTACGGCTACGCCTTCGAGCACTTTATGGACCATCCGTGCAGGTGCGGATTCCCCGAATGCGTCGGCTACATAGTGGCGGTGGAAGACCGCCCGAAGCTCAGAAAAAAGCTGCTCAACATGCGCCGAAAAAAAGCGTAGACTTTCGCCTGCCTGCGCATATTTTATTCAACTCTGCCGCGTTTTAATTTCGAAAAAATATACGACTATGATGAGGAAAAACAAAATGCGAAAATTCGCGCCCAACTCCCTGCTCGCCGCCGCCCTGCTCTCCGCGTGCGCGGCGAATCCGGACGGCGCGGGGGAAACCCGCCGCTCCGAAGAGCCCCCGATAAAATCCGAAAAGCCCTGCATATCGGGCGTCTACCCGCACCTGGCGTACTGGAACAACGAGGGCGAGTGCGGAACCGGCGCGGTCGTGCCGTGGGCCGGAAAGCTCTGGGTCGTGACCTACGGGCCGCACTGCGTATTCGACTCGTCCGACAAGCTCTACGAAATAACCCCGGACCTCGGCATCAAAACCCGGCCGGAAAGCCTCGGGGGCACGCACGCCAACAGAATGATACACGGCGAAACCGGCCAGCTCTTCATAGGCTGCTACGCGATAGACTCAAATGGCAACGTGCGCGCCATACCGCGCGGCAAGATGCCCGGAAGGCTGACGGGCAACGCCCGCCACATAGGGGATCCCGCGGGCAAAATCTACTTCGCCACCATGGAGGAGGGCCTTTACGAGGTCGACGCAAAAACCCTCGAAGTAAGGGAAATCATACGCGACGGCAACCTCAACGAGCACCCGGGAAATGGCGGCGCGAGCGCAAAACTTCCGCAAAAATCCAAACTGCACGGATACCACGGCAAGGGCTTCTACTCGGGGTTCGGAAAGGCGTTTTACTCCAACAACGGCGTGCGCCACCCGCGCGTTGAAAAGGATCCCACGATAAAGTCCGGCGCCCTCGCTGAATGGAAGCCAGGCGACGCCGACTGGACGCCCATAAGAATCTGCCAGTTTACGGAAATCACGGGCCCCGGCGGAATCCGCGGCGCCTCCGACCCGTCGAAAGCCCCGATTTGGGCGCTCGGCTGGGATCCGAAATCCGTAATCCTCATGCTCAACGACGGCGGAGAATGGTCGTCTTTCCGCCTGCCCAAGACGAGCCACTCCTACGACGGCTCGCACGGCTGGAACACCGAGTGGCCGCGCATACGCGAGATCGGCGAAAAGGACTACCTTATGACAATGCACGGGGCGTTCTGGAAATTCCCGCCGGCTTTCTCGAAAGCCGACTTTTCCGGAATCCGCATGCGCTCCTCGTACCTGAAAGTCATAGGCGACTTCTGCCGCTGGCAGGGCGCCGTAGTGTTCGGCTGCGACGACTCCGCCCAAAAAGAATTTTTCAACAAGAGGGACTTGAAGGGCGAAAACGTCTCGCCGCTCAACTCAAATTCAAACCTGTGGTTCGTGAAAGAGCCCGACATCGACAGGCTCGGCCCGGCTCTCGGGCGCGGCAGCGTGTTTTTGCGCGAGGATATAAAGGGCGGCACCTTCTCAGACCCGATGCTGTCGGGCGGCTTCGAGAGCGGCGTGCTTGCGCTCGACCACAAGACCCCCGCCCCACTGAAAGTCGAGCTGCTTAAATCTGACGGCAAGGGGAAATTCGAGGCGTTTGAAACTGTCGAGCTGCCCGCGAACGGCTCAAAGTTCGTAAAGCTTCCCGCCGCCGAGTGGATAAAAGTACGCCCGCTCTCCGACGCGAAGTCGCTTACCGCGCACTTCCACTTCTCCAACCCCGACGCGCGCGGGGCGGAAATTTCGCCGATATTTGACGGGATAATGCGCGCGGGCTCTCCGGCAGACGGCACCGCCGCCCTGCTGCGCTCGCTCGAAAGAAAATCCGCGAAGCTCGGCGCGTACGCATGGGATAGCGACGGCAAAAAAGTTTCCGCCCTCGGCGCGTATTCGCTCGACGGGGAAATGAGGCTCGCAAAAGACGGCGAAATAGACGCCGAAAAAGTCAAGGCTGCGGCGTTCGAGCCGAAGGGGATAACCTACGATTCGGACTCCGTACTCGTCGTCGAGGAAGGCAGGCGGTACAGGTTGCCGCGCAACCCCCTCTACGACGGCAAGAGCGCGTTCGGGACGCCGCGCCTCGCGCGGGAGGTCGCAACTGAGCGAGACCTCCTCAACTGCGCGGGAACCTTCTACGAGCTCCCCGCCGTCAACGCGCAGGGCTTTGCGAAAATCCGCCCGATTGCCTCGCACAACCTCAAAATCTTCGACTTCTGCTCGTACCGCGGCATGATGCTTTTCAGCGGAATTTCCGAGGGCGCGAAATCGCTCGGCAACCCGCGCATAATAGTCTCCGAAGACGGGAAATTCGCGCTGTGGGCGGGCGTCATAGACGACCTCTGGAAGCTCGGCAAGCCCGTGGGAATCGGAAGCCCGTGGCACGGCGCAAGCGTCGCGAAAGGCGAAGCCTCCGACCCGTACCTGTTGACGGGATACGACAAAAAAACCCTCAAAGCGCTCGCAGACTCCGACACCGAGCTGGACATCGAAGTGGACGTGGACGGCACGGGGCTCTGGGTGAAATACGGCGCAGTCCGGCTGGAAAAGGGGAAAGAGCTCGTCAAAGAATTCGGGGACGACCTGAAAGGATATTGGATAAGGTTCAAGTCCTCCGAGCCCTGCAAGATTACGGCAACGCTCATATACGAATAGCGCGCTCCCTGCGGTATTCGGGGCACAAAGCCGCAAATAAAAAACCTCCGGAGCGCAAAGTCCGGAGGTTTTTTTCGCCCTTCCTGCGAAAGGCGGAATCGAAAGCGCCCTACCCGCCGAAGGCGTTGCCGAGGCCTATCACGAAAGTCGAGGCTATCAGAACCAGAATGCCGAGCCACAGCACCGTTCTCGTGAGGGCGCTCGTGCCTTTCCACTCGCGCAGCGCAAGCCCCCACAACGCCGCAAAAATTATGATGAAAGACATGTGCAGCGACCAGCTCGAAAAATCGTAATCCTTCCCGAGCTGCGTGGTGCCCATTCCGTAAAAGAAAAACTGGCCATACCAGCACACGCCCGCCATTGCGCAGAGCAGGAAGTTTGAAAACCCAAGGCGCGCGCCGGCCGAAACCAAGTCCCCCGCGCTCTTGTTCTTTGCGAGCATATACCCGCAAATCAGGAGGTTGCTGACAAACCCTCCCCAAAGAGTGACTACGAGCGTCGAGTTGTTCTTGAAAAAGTCGGCGGAGTCGGGAGCGCGCGCGCCGGTGTCGACGGCGATGGACTTCGCGACCTCCGCGATGGGGGAGCCCATCGCGAGGGAAAACGCGAACCCCGCGCTGAAAAGCCCCGAGACCACGGCGACGGCGAGTCCCTTTTTGATGTCGAACTCCGGCAGCGAATCCGCATTTGCGCACTCGCGCTCCTTCATCACCCCCGCGACCCCGTTTATCGCGATTCCCAGCGCGCCTATCACGACGCCCGTCATCACTACGAGCCCGCCCACGGTGGAAAATATGCCCGCAAAAGTCCCCGAGACTATCGGCGGAATCAGGGTGCCGAATATCGCGCATGTCCCGAGCGCAACCGCCACCCCGAGCCCGAGCCCGAGGTAGCGCATCGTGAGCCCGTAGGCGACGTTGCCGAAGCCCCACATTCCCCCGAACAGCGCGGTCAGAAGCAGCACGCGCGCGTCGGTGCGCGCTATGGCCTCGGGCCACGTGGGTATTGTGATTGTCGCAACAACCATAGGCGTGACGAGCCACGCCACGATTCCCATGACAATCCACGCCACCTCCCAACGCCACTTCCTGACGAATTTTATGGGCACGTAGAACGATGCGGAGGCGAATCCGCCAACGCCGTGCAGAAATACTCCTAAAAGCGGGTTCATGCGGAATCAGCGCCGGAGGATTACGTCGCGCTCGTACTTTTTTACGGAGTCGAGCATTTTAACGCCGCACGGCACGCCCGCGCGGGCGCAGTATTCCGCCCATACGTCGCCGGAGGGTAAATTCTGCGCCTCTTCGAGCAGCGCGAGGCGCGCGCCGTAGTCGCCGCGCTTCTCGGCATCGCGCAGCATGGAAATCGGGTCGAGGAGGGCGAGGAGCAGGCTCTTGCGCGCCGCCCTCATTCCGACGGCCCACGCGAAAATCCTGTTTATGCTCGCGTCGAAGAAGTCCATGCCTATGTGCACCCTTCCGAGCGCGCCGCAGCGGACGACCTCGCGCATTGCCGCAACCGTCGGGTCGTCGGATACGACGACGTGGTCGCTGTCCCATCTCACCCCGCGCGATACGTGCAGCAGCAGCTCCGGAACGAACATGAGTGTTGAGGAAATCTTGTCGGCTATTGTTTCCGTCGGGTGGAAGTGGCCGGAGTCGAGCGTGAGAATCAGACCGTTCTTGACGGCGTATCCCATGAAAAATTCGTGCGAGCCCACGACATAGCTTTCGCTGCCTATGCCGAAGAGCTTGCACTCCACGGCGTCGCGGTCGTATTTGCGCGCTATCTTGACGGAGAATATTTCGTCGAGGGACGCCGCCATGCGCTCGCGGGGCCCGAGCCTGTCGGCGGGGAAATCCTTCATTCCGTCGGGCATCCAGAAGTTGGTGATAACAGTGTCGGAGAGGGTCTTTCCGATTTTCTCGGCGATTTTGCGGCAGGCGATGCCGTGGCGTATCCAGAATTTGCGCGTGGATTTGTCGGCGCTCGAAAGCGTGAACCCGTCCGCCGCGAGCGGGTGGGAGAAGAACGTCGGGTTAAAGTCCATTCCCATTTTGCGGGCTTTGCACCAGTCCGCCCACCCCTTGAAGTGCTCGAAGGAAATTTCGTCCCTGTCAACCTTTTTACCTCCGAACTCCCCGTAAATGGCGTGGAGATTCAGGCGCGTCTTGCCGGGTATGTATTTCATCGCCTCGGAGATGTCGTCCCTCAGCTCCCCGACATTGCGCGCCTTGCCCGGGAAATTGCCCGTAGTCTGGATTCCCCCGCAGCCGAGCGCGGCGTCGGGGGTTTCAAATCCGCAAACGTCGTCGCCCTGCCAGCAGTGCATGGAAAGCGGAATTTCGTCGAGAATCTTCATAGCCTTTTCGGTGTCCACCCCGAAATCGGCGTAAATCTGTTTTGCCGTATTGTAAGTCGATGCCATATGAAAGCATATTTGTTTTATTTTGTTTTATTTTCAAGTTTTTTTTAATTTCATTTAAAACAAAAAGAAAACCCAATAAATCGAAGAAAATTTAAGATAAAATAAACATTGTATTTTGTTCGTTTTCTTTTAGAGTCGATGATAATAGCATATTCCATATATATACAACACCGCTATGAAAAAGAATCTGAATTTCTTGGTCGCACCGGACAAATTTAGGGGATCGCTCTCGGCGGCACAGGCTTCGCACGCGATAAAAATGGGCATACTCTCCGCCCTGCCCGATGCGTCGGTCACGGAATTTTCGCTAACCGACGGCGGCGACAGCTTTGTCGACACCGTAGCAAAGGTAAAAGAGGGAGCAAAGGTCATAAGGCTCAAAACCATCGACCCCACCGGCCAGACGCTGACCGCCAAATGCGCCCTGCTCGACGAAGACACCGCCCTCGTGGGGCTGACGGAGGCCTCCGGCATCAACCTCATATCCGAGGCGGACAGGAACCCGGCCACCCTCACCAACATAGGCTCGGGCAATATCCTCGCAAAGCTCGTCGAGAGGGGGTACAAGACAATCATAGTCGGGGTCGGAGGAAGCGCGACGAACGACGGCGGCATAGGGCTGCTTATACCGCTCGGGTTCCAATTTCTCGACGACAAGGGCCAGCCGATAGAGCCAAACGGGCGCGGGCTCGCAAAACTCGCAAAAATAATTCCGCCCGAAAAGCCGCTCCCCGCAAAGTTCGTGGCGGCGACCGACGTTGCGACGCCGCTGCTCGGCGAGCGCGGAGCCGCATTGCAGTTTTCGCGCCAGAAGGGCGCCACCGACGAAGAGGCGCGCGAGCTCGAAGCCAATATGAAGCGCCTGACGGAAATCTCCCAAAAATGCCTCGGCAAAAGCCTGCACGACGCCCCGGGTTCGGGCTCCGCGGGCGGCTGCGGATACGGGCTCATAAATTTCCTCGGCGCCAGGCGCGTCAGCGGATTTGAAATCTTCGCAAAATACGCCGACCTCGACAGGCATGTAAAAGCGTGCAACGTGCTCATAACCGGCGAGGGAAAATTCGACAGAACCGACGCCCAAGGCAAGGGTCCCTATCTGCTCGCAAAAATGGCTGAAAAGCACAAAAAGCCAATCTGGGTGCTCTGCGGAACCGCGGACATATCGGACTCGGAGCTCGCCGAAATGAACTTCTCGAACATAAAAATAGGGCAGATAGCAAATATCGCGCCCAACATAATAGAGGCCAACAACCGCGCCGCAAAATTCCTGTCGGCCATAGCGCGCGACTTCGCCCTCGAACTCGCCTGACCCGCCGTTTCCGGCAAAAACGTTTTGCCGCGCCAAGTAGAATCTTGACTTGGCGCGCGCAAAATGTTTATATCCGATGAATGATGAGATTCGGATTTATCGGCGCCGGAAAAATGGCCGGCGCAATCGTCAGGGGCATGATTTCCTCGGGAGCCGCAAAACCCGAAGAAATCGCCTGTTCGTGCGGAAACGACGACACCGGGAAAAAGCTGTCCGCCGAGACGGGAATATCTCTTTGCGCGTCGCTTGAAGACATGTTTGCCGGCGCGCAGACGATTGTCGCCGCGTGCAAGCCCCAGCAGCTCGCGGAGGTTGCGAAGTCCGCGGGAGGCGCGCGGGCAAAGCTTTTAATATCCATTCTCGCGGGAACAACGATAGCGAGGCTCCGCGAATGCTTCCCCGGCGTGGGAAAAATCGTGAGGGTGATGCCAAATATGCCCGCGCAGATTTCGCAGGGCATATCGTGCTTTGCGCCGGAATCCGAACTGTCGGCGGGGGAGCTCGGGGCGGTCGAGACCGTGCTCGGCGCGATAGGCGAATACATGCAAGTAGAAGAGAACCGCCTCGACGCAGTGACCGCCCTCTCCGGAAGCGGCCCGGGCTACCTGTTCGAGTTTGCCGCCGCGCTTATCGAAGGTGCGAAATCAATAGGATTTACGGATGCCGAAGCGAAGAAACTGACTGAAAAGACCCTGCTCGGCTCGGCGATGCTGCTGAACTCTTCCGAACTCAGCGCGGACGAGCTCAGAATCGCCGTATCGAGCCCAGGCGGCACGACGCTTGCGGCTCTTGAAGTTTTCGAAAAGAGCGGGTTCAGAAAGACCGTATCCGACGCGCTAAAAGCCGCCCAAAAGCGTTCCGAAGAACTTTCCCGCCTCTGATGCGGAAACCGGAAAACAAAAAAGCAAAACCATTCAAAAAAAAGCGTCAAAACGCTTGACTTTTCCCGAAAACAGTGCCAGCCTTTACACAACAACAGTTCAATTCGACAGATAAAATAACTGATATGAAAAAACTACTTTTAACCCCTGTTTTTGCAATCGCCCTTTCCGCGTGCACCTTTACCGAAGACGTCGCGGTGACTTCCATGCCCGACGGAGCAAATGTTTTCGTAAACGACGAACTCGTAGGGCAGACGCCTACCACCATCAACCTTGAAAAGGACGGCGTCTATGACATCAAGCTCGTCAAAAAGGGGTATAAGGACATAAACGTCAATCTCGCCACCGCCAAGACTAATCCTTTCGTAAAGTTCGGCCCGCTCGTCGACGCCGGTTACTACAAAGAATTTGACCCGGCCAATGTCGTCACGAAGCTCACGCCCGCATTCCTTCCCGACGTTATCGGCAACGATCCTTTCGGCGACCTGAGCAAGTCCATCGCAAAGGCTGACGCAATGCGTAAAAGCGGCGAAATCACCCCCGAAGAGCATTCCTACATGATTCTCGCAATCACGGAATTCTTCACCCAGAAATAAATTCCCTTTCATATTTTTTGGCGGCCTGCGGGCCGCTTTTTTTTTGCTCCATTACAACTTTTCGGAGAGATGGACGCTTGCTTTTGCGAGCCGCACATTATCCCTCCCCTTCTACGCGCGCCTCCAAGGATAACCGGTAAAATTCTGACTCACCTTATACGTGTGCCTACAAGGGTAAACCGGTAAATTTCCGAAGCGCAAACCGCGCGCGATAAAAAATTTCGCCCCAATTTATCGGCGAATCATACCCCCGGGTTTCCTGCAATACTGGCGGATACGAGCGCTGTATCGTGAAATTTGATTTTGGGAAAATGAAGTTAGATTTGGAACATACCCATTTTGGGGTATTTTCGTAAAGGGCGTGCGAGGGGCGTCCGTGGGGGGTTGCAAGCTGTTTAAAACTCCGTTGCAATAGTATTTTTGCAGGGGGTCTTCTTGACGCGAAACTCGTAGATGCCATTTTCGGCATCGTAGGCGACTTTCGGCTCCGCATAGATGAACCCATCCCCCCCCCCCTCCACTTTCGCTTTCCAATACGCAGGTGTTATTGTCGTCCCGCGCGAGATGTCGTTGTATTCTGTACCAGTTTCCTGCTGTGGCACGAAAATTTCACTGGTTGATATGTCCGGGAAGGACGTGTGGAATGGCCACTGCTTCGCGCGTTATGGATTCCCGCTTCTTCGTTGTGCGCGTCGAGTACGCACGCAACATGTAGCCTGACGTCGGTTTTAAAATCAAACTCATAATCTGGGTGCAATAAGCCGCCATTGAGGTAGCCCTTTGAAGGGTTCGCGTATTTTTCGCTTAAAACTTCGCAAGCCTTTACTTCAACTTCATCGCCTCCACCACCGCGGGCAATTCGGGCCCGATTAACAACATTCCCTGCCGTTTTACCTGCGCCCCTGCCGTTGGGAAGTATCCGGATTCTTCCGCCACCGATTTATAACCTACGAAGATTCCCGCGAATTCCGGATATTCCGACGCCGTAGGATATTCCAAGTCACCTATGAAACATTATATTCGAGCTTTTTCCCGCAGCCGTTGAAAGTTTCCCATCGCATCGGCCACAGTTTCGCAATGGAGATTTCCTACTATCCTCCATGGCGTCCAACCCGCATGTAAAAAACCTCACATTAAAATTTTCCGCATTGGACTTTCGGATTATCTTCAAGGAGAGCTTGCCGTTTATCGCCGTTATGCAAGAGGCAACACCTGTGACTTTTTCCGCTTTCCCCGTGCATAAAAGGCGCGCCTATCAGATTTCTCCAATAGGCGCGCGGGAATAAAATCCCCTTATGAACACGGCGGTCTAAACCGTTTTCATTTAACGAACTCTATCATTTTTTAATTTTGTCAACATTCATCAAATCCAAGTTTTATTCGGATAGACCCCAAAAAACTCATATCTGCCCGCTTTTTATAGAGTTGCCGCCGTTGCCCGCGCAAAAATTGCAGTTAGTTTAGATGAGTTTAGGGCGACCGCGAGCAACTTGCGCTCTATTCCAACATCACATTTCCGCCCTGTCTGTTGCCGCGCACAACCAAGTTTTCAATCCGCTATCATATTGCCCCAAACGCCGAACGGTACGGCGCCGTCCGAAACGGAATCCGATTCTGCGAAAAATACCTCAAAACCATTCCCAAAAGCAGGTTTTTCGGAAGCCGGATTTTCCCGCCATCAAGGGGCGTTATTCCGGCGTTTTTATCTACCCGAATACGTGCGGATTTTCCGCCGCTTTTCCCCGCAAAACCGCCGCCACTCCCGCAATCGCAGTTTGCCATTAAAACCGCGCTGCGGCCTGTTTGCTTCGCGTCGGCATCTTCAAGCAAATAGGATTTTGAAGAATATTTGCAATATCCGCCGCGGAAATCAAAACCGCCATCGGCATTGCAATTAAATTTTGCATATGACATATCTTCATATATTTAACAATATTTCCATATCGCATATGCAAGCCCAAAACCGCAAATATTATTCAGCAGCCGGAAACCGCAAAATCTCCGCGCGGCAAACCGAAAAATTCGGCGGCAAAAATATCGCACAACCAAAAAAGCCGCAGCATTTTTGCTGCGGCTTCGGAATATCCTTTACACGGCGGGAATGGCGCAATCAACAAGGCGATACGCGCCACGCAAAAGCGCCTCGCCGGACGTGCTTAGACGCGCCTATTTGCCCCAGTGCTTGACGAGGGTCTCGCCTATCGCGGAGGGCGTGGGCGAAACCGCTATGCCGGCGTCGAGAAGCGCCTTTATTTTGTCGTCGGCCGAACCCGAGTTTCCGGAGACTATCGCGCCCGCGTGCCCCATTCTCCTGCCCTTCGGAGCCGTGCGGCCGGCGATAAACGCCGCCACGGGCTTCTTGCAGTTGTCTTTCAGCCACGCCGCAGCCTTTTGTTCGCCGTCACCGCCAATCTCGCCGATCATGATGATCGCTTCGGTATTCGGGTCTTCATTGAACATCTTTACCGCGTCGAGGTGGCTGGTGCCGTTGATCGGGTCGCCGCCTATGCCGACGACCGTGCTCTGTCCGTAGCCGAGGCATGTCGTCTGCCAGACCGCCTCATAAGTGAGGGTTCCGGAGCGGCTGACGATGCCGATGGTGCCGGGCTTGTGAATGTAGCCGGGCATGATGCCGATTTTGCATTCCCCGGGGGTGATGATACCGGGGCAGTTGGGGCCTATCAGCCGCGATTTGCAGCCTTTCTGCATGAGGCGCGTCTTGACGATTGCCATATCCTTTACCGGTATTCCCTCGGTAATGGTGATGATAAGCGGAATTTCCGCGTCTATGGCCTCGAGTATGGAGTCCGCCGCAAACGCCGGAGGCACGAATATGGCGCAGGCGTTGGCGCCCTCCTTTTCAACGGATTCCCTGATGGTGTTGAAAACGGGAACCTTGTCGTCGAAAAGCATTCCGCCCTTGCCGGGTGTGACGCCCGCGACGATTTTGGAGCCGTATTCCATGCACTGGCGGGTATGGAAAGAACCCGTATTGCCGGTAATGCCGCTGATTACAACTCTCGTGTCCTTGTTGACAAGTATGCTCATTTTGCGAAATTTTTAAGGGTTTACTTTTGTTCGGCGACGATTTTGACAATCTTTTCCGCCGCGTCCGCGAGCGAATCCGCCGTGGTGAGGGCGATTCCGCTTTCGGAGAGCATCTTTCTGCCGAGCTCGACATTTGTGCCCTCGAGCCTTACGACGAGCGGAAGCTTGAGCCCGACGTTCTTGACCGCGGCGATGACGCCGGCCGCTATGACGTCGCACCTCATGATTCCGCCGAATATGTTGACCAGAATCCCCTTTACGTGCGGGTCTTTGAGGAGGATGTTGAAAGCCTGCGTGATGGACTCTTCGGTCGCGCCGCCGCCAACATCGAGGAAGTTTGCGGGATTGCCGCCGAAGTGCTTTATTATATCCATTGTCGCCATCGCAAGCCCTGCGCCGTTCACCATGCACGCGATGTTGCCGTCGAGCGCGATGTAGTTGAGCCCGTACTTGCCGGCCTCGATTTCCTTGGGGTCTTCTTCGTGCGGGTCGCGGAGTTCCTGAATCTCGGGGTGGCGGAAGAGGCCGTTGTCGTCGAACGCAACCTTGGCGTCGAGGCAGACGATTCTCTTGTCTTTGGTGAGAACGAGGGGATTGACTTCAACCATCGAGCAGTCCTTCTGCCAGAAGAGCCTGTAAAGGCCGGCGATTACCGCCTTGAACTGCTTCTGCATTTCCTTTTCGCCGAAGCCGAAGAAGAACGCGAGCTCCCTTATCTGGAAGGGCTGCAAACCGATGTCGGGGTCTACGAGCATCTTCATGATTTGCTCGGGAGTTTCCTCCGCGACCTTTTCAATGTCCATGCCGCCCGCAATGGAAGCTACTATCGCGACTTTTCCGGAAGCCCTGTCCATGAGGACGGAGAGATAGTACTCCTTCTCTATATCGAGGGGCTCCGCGAAGTAGAGCGTCCCGACAACCCTGCCCTGCGGGCCGGTCTGTTTGGTGACAAGGGTGTTACCGAGCATTTTTTTGGCGGTCTCCACAGCCTCGGACTTGGCGACGAATTTTACGCCTCCCTTGAAACCGTCAACAAATACGCCCTTGCCGCGCCCGCCAGCGTGGATCTGCGACTTGACAACCACATGGTCGCCGGGAATCGCCGCTATCGCCGCGTCGAACTCCGAGGGAGATTTTACCGCAATGCCGTCCTGAACCGGGACGCCGAATTCCTTGAATAATGCTTTTGCTTGATACTCGTGAATATTCATTTTTTTATCGGCTTTCGCAAAACCGTTTGAAGTTGAAAAATATAACGAACCGCAACGGGACGAAAAGCGTTTGTCCGAATTGCCCGAGCAGGGGTTATTATGGTTTTGTCAAACTATTCCGCCCCCGTCGGGTTGCAAGTTTTTTTTAAAAAATTTTTCGCCGCTCACACGTTTGAGAAGCGCAACCGTCCGCCGGGACAACCCGCGGCCGCGCGGGTTTTTAACACCCCGTCCGGCGCGCGCGCATTTCTGGTTGAAATCGCCGCCTGCATATGTATATATTGCACGGAAAATGGTCTGGGAATTTGCAGAATACGACAGAAAGCTCGCCGCCGACATGGGCGCATATCTGGGCGTGAGCCCCATTCTCGGCGCGCTCATACTCCAACGCGGCTACTCCGACCCGCTCCGCGCCAAGATGTTCATGAGCCCCAAGCTCGCAAACCTCGACGACCCGTTCAGGCTCAAAAATCTGCGCCGCGCCGTGCTGCGCATAATAGAGGCGGTTGAAAAACACCAAAACATACTCGTATTCGGAGACTACGACGTCGACGGCATAACGAGCACGACGCTGCTTGTCAGCATTCTGCGGCTCTTCGGGCTCAATCCGTCATATTTTGTCCCGCGCAGAATGGAGGAGGGCTACGGGCTAAGCGAAGCCGCCCTCGAAAGGGCGCTTGCCTCCGGCAACCCCGACCTGCTCATAGCGCTCGACTGCGGCACGAACGCGGGGGAGGCGGTTAACTACATACGCTCGCGCGGAATCGACCTCATAGTCGTAGACCACCACCAGGCGAAGGACGCCACCGACCAGAGCCACATACTCATAAACCCGCACGTATTCGACTTTGAAGGGGCGCCGTGGCGGCAACTCTGCACGGTGGGGCTCGTATTCAAGCTCGCGCACGGGCTGATAAAGGAAATGCGCAACCGCGGCGACAAGCGTTCGTGGGAGATAAACCTCAAAGACTACCTCGACCTCGTCGCGCTCGGCACGGTCGCCGACCTCGTGCCGCTCGTAGACGAAAACAGGATTCTGGCGCGCAACGGCATCAAGCGGCTGAAATCCACGCGCAGAACGGGAATACAGGCTTTAATCCAAGCCAGCGGCATAGCCCTCGGCGAGGAAATCACGCCCATCGACATATCTTTTAAGCTCGGCCCGCGCATCAACGCAAGCGGCCGCGTGGCGGACGCCTCCCTGCCCCTCGAAATGATGCTCGGCGACGACTTCACAACCTGCTACCGCGCCGCGTGCGAACTCAACGACATAAACAAGGAGCGGCAGGACATAGAGCGCGGAGTCCTCGAAGACGCCATGAAACAGGTCGAGGAAAACTCCTACGGCTCCGACCCGTGCGTTGTGGTTTTCGACCCGCGCTGGCACCCGGGCGTGGTAGGCATAATCGCCGGCAAGCTCAGCCGCGAATTCCACCGCCCCGTCATAGTCTTCGGGGAGGAGGACGACGGGTTTGTAAAGGGTTCCGGCCGCAGCGTCCATGGGGTTGACCTTGTGGAATGCCTCGCGCCGTGCGCCGACCTGCTCGGCAGCTGGGGCGGACACCCTATGGCGGTCGGAGTCTCCGTAAAAAGCGGCGGAATCGGCGAGTTCCGCAAGCGGATAAACTCGGTCATAATCGGGAAATACGGCAGGGACATCGACTTTTCTCCGAAAGTGAAAATCAACCTGACGCTCGACCTCTCGGATGTCGGGATAGAGCTGCTCAACGAGCTCGAACTCCTGCACCCGTTCGGCGAGGGAAACAGGGAGCCGGTTTTCGCGCTAAGATCGGTAGAGCTCCCCAAGCCTCCGGAAGTGTTCGGCGGCGGGGCGAATTTCCGCTTCCAGATACCGCTTGGCGACAACGGGTGGATCAACGCAGTCGCATGGCGGATGTCCGGAATGGTTCCTCCGGCATGCAAGAAAATCGACATCGCCGTAAAGCTCGGCTGGAACAGGTGGAACCGCCGCAAAACCCCGCAGGCGACGCTAATAGACTGGCGTCCGGCCCAACCCTAATCGGCGCGCCGCAACAAAAAGCCAATACAGGCACCAACGGGTGCGAAACGCGGGCACGGGGGCGGCAGTGCCACTTCCATTGAAGGGGCTAACGCCCCTTATGAAGATTGGCTTTGCCAATACTTCTATCCCCTCCCCGTTCCCGACACAAAACGAACCTCCCATGAGAGGTTCGTACACGCTTCGGGAGTTCGTTCCGAAAACCCCAGCTCCCCCGATTTGGCGCAATGATTTTGGATGAAGAGGGCGCGAGGCGTGCCGGCCATTGAAGGGGGCGGCAGTGCCACTTCCATTGAAGGGGCTAACGCCCCTTATGAAGATTGGCTTTGCCAATACTTCTATCCCCTCCCCGTTCCCGACACAAAACGAACCTCCCATGAGAG
>ERZ1673738.45-NODE-45-length-209008-cov-8.528004_pt1 | contig 209008 bp, 165 predicted proteins | sample MGYA00580198_ERZ1673738 | MGnify/ENA primary metagenome ERZ1673738 (study PRJEB41218, sample SAMN15661784) | gut metagenome | host: Homo sapiens | place: Canada: London | collected 2015-08-20/2019-03-30 | study: EMG produced TPA metagenomics assembly of... | reverse complement strand
ATCTTCTCCGCGTAAAAAAATTTGACAAAAATCGAAAATTCGTGGGGGGGGGGGGGTAAATAGTTGCATTTTGTAAGCAATTGTACTATAATAAAAAATGTTGTTACAATTTTATTACAATCGTAACAGCAGAGACGGAGAGAGTCGAAAAACATGAAAAAATTCCCTTTGGACGGAAGCGTGTTTGAAGAAAAGGACAAGCTGATTTCCCTGTTAAAAAATATTCTTCTCTTTACGGCTGCAATCGGCGGGGGCGCCGCGTTGATTTATTTGCTTTATCTCGCGGCGAACGCTTACGCGGGTACGGGAGTTAAGTTTTTTTATCCTCGCCTTTTCGGGGATTTTACGCAGGTAGCCTATTATTCTATTCGGAAAGACGCATATCTTTTAGAGGGCGGTTCTTCCTATTCTGCTTTGAGTCTTTTATTACTGGCTCCCTTCGCCTTGATTTTCAAAAAGGATTTAGACAAAATAGAGTATGTCGTTGAATCCGCCGAGTGGGGCGTTCCGAATATGCAGATTATTTCCTCCTGGCGGTTTTGGGTGGCATTTCTGCTTTATCAGACTGTTTGTTTTATCTGCATTTATTTTTTAATACGTCGCATGGTGGGGAACAATAAGAAAGAGGGAAAAGACATTTTTTTGATTTTTTTGTGTTGTGCCCCGAACATATATGCGCTTAAACGAGGAAACATTATTCTCGCAGCCTTAATTTTCGCATTGATTTTTTTGAATTGGTATAGAGATGAAAAGGCTTGGAAAAGAGAAGCGGCGATTTTGTCTCTTGCCGTGTCGGGCGTACTGAAATTGTATCCGCTATTTTTCTGTGCCTTTTTGCTTCACGATAAAAAATGGTTCAGGACGGCGAGGATGTTTTTTTACTTTTTCCTTTTATACCTGCTGCCGATACTTTTTTATGAAGGAGGATTTTCTGCTTATTTTGAGAATCTTTTAGCATTCGCGGGCGGGAAGGAAGCAATTCTTCATCGCAGTAACATATCGCTGGCTTCGTTTTTATATAAAATCGTTTATCAAATTGCATATTTTTTTCATACGGTTCCTCCTGTTTGGGTGAATGATGTTTGCATTGTGCTCGGTTTTATATTTCTATTTTTTTTGGCTGTTGCCGCAGTGGTGACGGAAGATTCTCTTAAAAGGTCACTCCTTTCGGCTTGCGCGATCGCCCTTGTTCCTTCCGTCAGTTATTGTTATGTGGCGATTTTTGCTTTAATTCCTTTTATAGAATATCTGAAAGAATTTGAAAAACGCAATAAAAAGGAAAATAAGGTATTTTTATTGAGTTGCTTACTGCTTTTTTTCTATCCGCTTTATTCGGAATTTTCAAATAAGCTTTTGTTTTCCGTCGGCGCGATGGTATTTATTCTTCTCGGCATAGTCGCTTGCGTAAAAATATTCAGACAGGGGGAATTCGGACGCTATATGTCCGGCCTTAAAAAACAATTTCGGAAAGAGGAAGAACGTCAATGAAAGTAGTTATCCTTGCGGGCGGCTTCGGCACCCGTATCAGCGAGGAATCCCATTTGAAGCCTAAGCCGATGGTAGAAATCGGCGATAAGCCTATTCTTTGGCATATCATGAAGGAATATTCTCATTACGGATTCAATGAATTTATCATTTGCCTGGGCTATAAAGGAGGAGAGATCAAAAGATTTTTCTCTGACTATTATCTGTATCAGTCGGATGTAACGATCAATCTTCAAACGGACGAATATACATATCACCGCAGCACTTCGGAGCCTTGGAAGGTAACTTTGGCGGAGACGGGACTCTATACGATGACGGGCGGCCGCATCAAGCGGGTAAAGGAGTACATCGGGAACGAGACGTTTCTTCTCACCTACGGGGACGGGGTAAGCGATGTAAATATTGCAGATACCGTGCGTTTTCATAGACAGCACGGAAAATTACTGACCATGACGACGGTCAACGTCGCTTCGAGATTCGGGGTAATAAAGCCCGATAAAAACGGTCTCATTAAAAGTTTCCGCGAAAAAGCGGACAGTGACGGTTCGCTCATCAATGCGGGATATATGGTCTGCGAACCGGAGGTGCTCGATTATATATCGGGAGATGATACGATTTTTGAAAAAGAACCTTTGGAAACGCTCGCAAAGGAAGGGCAGCTTATGGCATATCGGCATGACGGATTTTGGAAATGTATGGATACCATGCGCGATAAAGAGCAGTTGGAAGCCCTTTGGTGTACGGGCAGAGCGGAGTGGAAAACATGGTAAATCTACGGGAATTTTATAAAAATAAACGAGTTTTGATAACCGGACATACGGGTTTCAAAGGCAGCTGGCTGACCTTTTGGCTGCATGAAATGGGCGCGGAAGTATGTGGGTATGCCTTGGAAGCACCGAAAGATTCCCTCTATGACCTTATCGACGGAGACGGCTTGTGTGTCTCCCGCATCGGCGACATTGCGGATTTCGAGCATTTGAAAGAAGTATTTGACGCCTTTTCTCCCGAAATCGTCTTTCATTTGGCGGCTCAGCCGATCGTGCGGGAAGGCTATCGCGCTCCGCGGACGACCTATCTCACCAACGTAATGGGGACTGTCAATCTTTTGGAGTGTATCAGATTGAACGGAAAAGTGCGGTCTTTTCTCAATGTGACGACGGATAAAGTTTATAAGAACGAGGAATGGGAATGGGGGTACCGCGAGAGCGAACCGCTCGACGGATACGATCCCTATTCCAACAGTAAATCCTGTTCGGAATTGGCGACGCATGCCTATAAGAATTCTTTTTTGGGCTCGGCGGGGACGGCAGTTTCTACGGCTCGGGCGGGCAACGTGATCGGCGGGGGAGATTTTGCTCCCGACAGAATCATTCCCGATTGTGTGCGCGCGGCCTCGGCGGGGGAGAACATTATCGTGAGAAATCCGTATTCCGTTCGGCCGTATCAGCACGTTTTGGAACCTCTGTCGGCGTATTTGACGATTGCGGCGGAACAGTTCGTGGACGGAAAAAAAGCGGGATATTACAATGTGGGGCCGAATGAGGACGATTGTTGCCGTACGGGAGCTTTGGTGGAAATTTTTATCCGCGCATGGGGAGAAGGAATCGGGTGGATAGACAGGCACGACGGCGGTCCGCACGAAGCGAACTTTCTCAAACTCGATTGCTCGAAAATAAAAAGGACCTTTGATTGGAAACCGCGCTGGAATATAAAGTCGGCGGTGGAAAAGACCGTGGAATGGGAAAAATGCCGCCTTTCGGGCGGAGATCTCAGGACCTGTATGAAAAGACAGATATGCGAATTTATAAACGGGTGAATACAGCGAATAATGGACAATAAAGAACGAGATAAAAAAGAAATTTTGCGCCTCGTGGCGGAATACTGCAATAAATATCATAAACCGAAAGCCTTTTGTGAGGGAGATAAAATTCACTATGCGGCACGGGTGTACGGCGAAGAAGAGATGACCAATCTCGTGGACAGCGCCCTCGATTTTTGGCTGACTTCGGGCGAGTATACGGAAAAATTTGAAAACGATTTTGCGGCATTTTTGGGCGTAAAGAAAGCATTTTTGGTCAACAGCGGTTCGTCTGCGAATCTTCTCGCGTTCATGGCGCTAACCTCTCCTCTTTTGGGCGAACGCAGAATCTGCCGCGGGGACGAAATCATTACGGTTGCGGCGGGTTTTCCGACCACCGTTACTCCCGCCATTCAGTACGGAGCGGTTCCCGTATTCGTGGATATCACCATTCCGCAATACAATATCGATGTTTCGATGCTGGAAAGAGCGCTGTCCCCTAAGACCAAGGCGGTAATGATAGCGCATACGTTGGGAAACCCGTTCGACCTTTCCGCCGTGAAAGCCTTCTGCGAAAGAAATCGTCTGTGGCTGGTAGAGGACAACTGCGATGCGCTCGGTTCCAAGTACACGATAGACGGACAGGAGAAATATACGGGTACGATAGGCGATATCGGCACGTCGAGTTTTTATCCCCCGCATCATATTACGATGGGGGAAGGCGGAGCGGTCTATACGAGTAATTTGCTCCTTGCGAAAATCATTCGTTCGTTCCGCGATTGGGGCAGAGACTGCGTTTGTCCCTCCGGTACGGATAACCTGTGCAGTCATCGTTTTGACAGACAGTACGGGGAACTGCCGCTGGGGTACGATCATAAGTATGTTTATTCGCATTTTGGATATAATCTGAAAGCTACGGATATGCAGGCCGCCATCGGCTGTGCTCAGCTCAAACGGATAGAGGACTTTGCCGCGCGCCGCCGTCATAATTTTTCCCGCTTGAAAGAGGGCTTGAAAGGGTATACGGATAAAATCATACTTCCCGAAGCCTGCCCTTCCTCCGAGCCGAGCTGGTTCGGCTTTCTCATTACCTGTAAAGAGGGCGTGGACGCGAATAAAGTCGTGGAACATATTGAAAAATGCGGCGTGCAGACGCGTCGGCTGTTTGCGGGAAATCTGACAAAGCATCCCTGTTTCGACGAAATGCGAAAGACGGGAGAAGGGTACCGAATTGTCGGCAAGCTCGAAAATACGGACAGGATTACTACATCTACGTTTTGGGTCGGCGTCTATCCGGGCATGACGGACGAAATGACAGATTATATGCTGAAAGTAATAAAGGAAGCGCTGTCGCTGTAAAGGGCGGCCGCGGGATTGGTTTTACGGAGATTATGCAAACGGAAATCCAAAGGAAAAAGATAAGTTTTCTCATTCCCTGCTATAACGAGGAGGAAAACGTAATACCTTTAAGCGAGGCGATCATCGGGCAGACGGAAAAGCTGTCTTGCGGCTACGACTACGAACTGATTTTTATCGATAACTGTTCCGCGGACGGCACGCGCGCGAAGCTGGAACAGCTCTGCGCGGGGAATAAACGGATAAAAGCGATTTTCAACGCACGGAATTTCGGGCAGTTCAATTCTCCCTTTTACGGAATTTTACAGACTTCGGGGGATTGCGTCATCACCATGTGCGCGGATTTTCAGGACCCGCCCGAAATGATTCCGTCCTTGGTTTCGGAATGGGAAAAGGGCTATAAAATCGTCTGCGCGGTAAAGACGAAGAGCGAGGAAAAGAAATTCGTGCGTTTTCTTCGTACCGTGTACTATAAACTCGTTCATAGGTTTTCCGACGTGGAGCAAATCGAGCACTTTACGGGTTCCGGGCTATACGATAAGAGCTTTGTGGACGTCCTGCGCACTTTGGACGATCCCGCGCCGTTCATGCGCGGCATCGTGGCGGAATTGGGGTATAAGAAGATAGAAATTCCCTATACGCAGCAAAAGCGCCGTGCGGGAAAGACGCATAACAATTTTCATACTCTGTATGACGCGGCGATGCTCAGTTTCACGCAATATACGAAATTTCCGATCCGTTTCATCATGTTTTTCGGGATCGTTCTGAACCTGCTGAGCGTGGCGGGAGGAATAGCCTGCTTCGTATTTCATTGCCTGCATTATAACGTATTGGGGCCCGCGCTCTTTTGCGGTATGGGATTTTTCTCTTCGTTCACCTTTATTTTTATGAGTATTCTCGGAGAATACCTCCTGAACGTAAAGACGAAGGTCAACCGTCGTCCGCTGGTCATCGAAGAAAAGCGAATCAATTTCGACGAATAGAAGCGGGCAGAATTTTATATTTTATGAAAAAATCCCCTTAAAAGGGTAAGAGGACGGCCGCCCGTACATCGGGCGGCCGTTTATTTTCTTTTTTCCGCAAGCGGCGGAAATTTTTCGATGGATTTCTTTTCGCCGCGATACTGCGACGGCGTCATTTTCATGCGCGCCTTGAAGAGTTTGAAGAAAGCATTGGGCGTCATTCCCACACCTTCCGCGACGGCCTGAACGGGCATATCCGTCCGTTTGAGAAGCTGACAGGCCTCGTTGAATCTGAGATTCAGAAGGTATTCTCCCGGGGAGACGTCCAGATACTTTTTGAAGAGTACGGAAAAATAAGCTCGGCTCAGAAACAGTCTTTCCGCGACGTCCGCGACGGAGATTCCGCCCGAATATTCGGTATTCATAATATCGATTGCCCGATTGATGATGTCGTTTACGGAGGAGGGGCGTTCCGCGCTTTTGTTTTCCAACAGTACGCTGAAAATATCATAGAAAGCCGCGAGAATTTTCGGCTGTAAGGAACAGTCTATCACGTTTTCCGTCTGCGACTGTTTCAGACACTCGTAAATTCTCTTAAAGGAACGTTTTACGACGGGCGAGGGCAGGTTCCTGACGGGCGACGCGGCGTTCAGTCCGCTCTGGGAAAGGAGCATATCCGCATAGACTCCGGAAAAAGAGACCCAATAATAGCGATAGGGATTTCCCTTTTTGGCGTAATATTTCACGGGAATGCCCCGCGGCAGGAGAAAGAGGGAATTTTTGGAGAGGGGATAAGCCTTTCCCCCGCATTCCAAAGTCCCTTCTCCGTCGGTCACGTATTGCAGAATATCCCGTTTGTTTCCCGAATTTTCATATAAATGCCTGGTCTTTGCCTGAAGTCCCGCATTGTATATCCAAACGTCGACCGTTTCAAAGAAGCGGTTGTATACGGTGATATTATTAAAGCGGCCGCCCTTTTTAAGGGCGGCCCGAATTTCCTTTTTCGGAACTTTTTCCATAGTATTCCCCCTTTTTGAAAAGAATATCACAAAAGGGGACGTTTGTCAAGCGACTCGTTCTCCTTTTCCCGCTGTGCGAATAAAAGGCAGCCCGCACGCCTGTATTCTTCCGTTTTTTCCCGCAGCCGCTCTTCGCTGACGTTCAATTTTTTTGACAGACAGCACAGGCAGAAAAACTCTTCCGCGTCGCGGCGGATCAATTTTTTATTTAGGCCCATTTCGTCGTAAGAAACGGGCCTTCCGCAGTGTTTACAGAGCATGGGCTCAATCGGTATTCTTTACTTTCATGCGATAAACCTCGCAGGTATGTCCCTCTATATCGACGGACAAAGTCCCGTTGACGGCGCGTTTTTCGGCGCCCGTATAAACTTCCGTCCCGACGAGCGTCCTTCCCTGCAAAAAGGGAATGCCCAAATCGTCCGCGGCGACCCAGAGATTCGCGGGGGCGTCGGAAAGATTGAAGAAGCCCACGGCAATGTCTCCGTTTGCGAGGGCGCGCACGATGATCGGGAAATCGTCGTTTCCGGCAAATTTGAAGAGATAGGGGCGATTGCAGCGCGGATCCTGCTGAATATCTATCAGAGCGCGGTTTGTGAGTATCGCCTTTGTCTCTTTCGTCATGCTCCGAATATCGCATCCGATCATGAGCGGGGATTCGAGCAGACACCATGCGGCGAAATGTAACTTATATTCGTTTTCGGAACACCCCGTAAGTCCCACGTTTCCGCGCCCGTTCATTCCCACGATCAGCATATCCATATCGTTGAAACAACCTTGACCGCCGAAGGGCAGAATATCGTATTGCTGTTTGATGAGGCTTTTGACCGATTCCCAAGAATCGAAGATGTCCCCCGTGGAACGCCACATGTTCGCCCCCGTGGAGCCGATCCATTCATGAGTTTTGTCCGCGCCCCAGCTGCAACCGCTGAACAGAATATCCCGCCCGCAGTTTGCGAGGGCGAGCCCCATGCGGCGATAGAGCATTTTTCCGTCTGCGAAATTGGGCTTGAAGCAGTAATCGTATTTGAGAAAATCGACGCCCCATTCCGCGAAGGCCGCCGCGTCTGCGAATTCATGATTATAACTTGCGGGGTACCTCGCGCAGGTCATCGTGCCGCAGCAGGAATACATTCCGAATTTGAGCCCTTTGGAGTGTATGTAGTCGGCGACATATTTCATGCCGTGCGGGAATTTCGCGGGATCGGGAACGAGATTTCCCGCTTTGTCGCGTTCGCGCAGAGCCCAGCAGTCGTCGATGACGATATATTCGTATCCTTCGTCTTTCAAGCCCGTTTCTACCATAGCGTCGGCCGATTGCAGAATGAGTTCTTCGCTGATGTTTTGCGCGAAGGTGTTCCAAGTGTTCCAGCCCATGGGCGGCAAATGTTTGATCATAATTTTTATCCTCTCTCCGAAAATAAATTTCCCCTCGGCAGCCGAGTACGCCCCCCCCCGAGAGTTTTCTGCTTGCAGTATAGCACAACCAAATGGAAAAATCAATTTATTTTTGTTGTATAAAAATGTAATTTTGTTTTGTCAAAACGCATGGATTTTTATCCGAAAGGAAAAATTTTTTCCTTTTGCATATTGACAAATTTGTTTCGATATGTTATACTTTAATTAAGTAAAACGTTTTACTAATCATTTATAGTCAGGAGGAGAACAATGAAAATATTCGTGGTGGGAAGCTTGAATATGGATTTGGTCATCAAAGCGCCATTCATGCCCGAAAACGGAATGACGATCGGCGGGGAAGGTTTTATGACGAATCCGGGCGGAAAGGGAGCCAATCAGGCGGCGGCGATCGGGAAGCTGGGCGGCAACGTCCGCATGGTGGGGTGTGTAGGCGAGGCGTTCGGCGCAGAGTTGAAGGGCGCGCTGGACGGTTACGGAGTAAATACGGAATACGTAAAATCGGTCGGCGGAGTTTCCAGCGGCATCGCGGTCATCGTCGTGGTGGACGGGGATAACCGAATCATTCTTGACGCGGGCGCCAACGCGAAAGTGAGCGAATCGCTCGTGGACGAAGCGTTGAAGGAAGCGGAGGCGGGGGATTATCTCGTTTCCCAGCTGGAAATCGATTTGTCCATCGTGGAATACGCGCTGAAAAAAGCCAAAGAAAAGGGCATGGTGACGTTGCTCAATCCCGCTCCCGCGGCGAAACTTTCCGAGGGGATTCTCGCAAACAGCGACTATTTTATTCCCAACCAATCGGAGGCTGAATTTTATACGGGGATTTATCCCGAAGACGAAGCGTCCGCAAAGAAGTGTGCGGAAAAATTGTCCGAACAGGGCGTAAAAAACGTCGTCGTCACGATGGGTTCCAAAGGTTCCGCCTGCGTCGCGGACGGAAAATATTATAAAGCGGAATGTTTCAAGGCAAAGGCGGTGGACACCACGGCCGCGGGGGATACGTATGTGGGAGCGCTGGTCACAAAACTTTCCGAAGGCGCGGGAATAGAAGAAGCGATGACGTTTGCGAGTAAGGCTTCCTCCGTTACGGTCACGCGGCGCGGCGCACAACAGTCGATTCCTTTCCGCGCGGAAGTGGAGGCTCTGTGAGCGCACGCGGAAAACGCGCTACCATTAAAGACGTGGCGGCTTTCGCGGGCGTCTCCGTCACGACCGTGTCTTTCGTTTTGAACGGGCGCGGCGGGTCCGTTCCCGAACGCACGGCGGAGCGCGTCCGCGCCGCGGCGGCAACGCTGGGCTATCGTCCGGATTTTGCCGCGCGGTCCATGATCATGCGCCGTACGAATTTGGTGGGGGTGCTCGTCCCCGATATTTCCAACGGATTTTTTGCGGAAATGGTGGGACATATTCAGAGGGCGCTCGCTGCCTGCGGGTACGACGTCATTCTCTGTAACGGCGGAGAGAGCTTTGAAAACGACCTGAAATATCTGAAAATTTTTGCGGACAGGAAAACGGACGGACTGATTTTAACGCCGAGCGAGGCTTCCTTGTCGGACGAACGCCGCGGAGAATTTCTCTCCGCATTGTCCGAGATCGATATTCCGCATATCTTTCTCGACCGTTTTCCTTCGGCCGCGAGTTCTCCGTGTTTCGCCGCGGATAACGAGGAGAGCGGTTTTCTAATGACGCGCTATCTTTTAGCTCTCGGCCACGAACGGATAGGTTTTCTTACGGGGAATTTGTCCTCCGAAACGAGCCGTCTCCGTCTGCGTGGCGCGGAGCGTGCCTTTTCGGAACGCGGACTTTCCCTGCGCCGAGAATGGGTCAAAGCGGGCGGTTACGATTTTCTTTCGGGAAAGACGGGCGCGGCGGAGCTGTTTGAAACGGACGTGACGGCGATTTTTTGTTTCAGCGACGTGCAGGCTTACGGAGTTTGCGCCGCGGCAGGCGAGCGCGGAATGAAAATTCCTTCCGAGCTGTCCGTCGCTGGGTTCGACGACGTTTTCGGTTCCGCTCTTTTCCGCCCGTCTTTAACGACGCTGCGTCAGCCTGCGGAAAAAATCGCGCGTGCGGCGGCCGGCGCGCTGGTACGGGCGATGAAGGGAGAAAACAAAATCGAAAGCGCGTTTTTTCCCGCGGAATTGATCGCGCGGGAAAGCACCGCGCCTTTGAACGGTTGACAGGGCGGGGAAAAACGTGTTACAATGGATTCTGCCGAAAGGAGGTAAAAGTTTATGGATAAAATTTTGAAAGTGAGCGGGCGCGGGAAAATTCGTCTGCGTCCCGATACGATTTGCGCGGAAATCACGTTACAGGGCACGGACGAGGTCTATTCGGAGGCACTCAGGCGGGCGGAAGAGCAGTTGAAGGAAATAAAAACGGCCGTTGCCTCGGCAGGTTTTGCGGAGGCCGATCTAAAAACCTCTGATTTTCGGGTGGATACGAAATACGAAAACGTCAGGACGGAAAAGGGGGAATGGATGCAAAAATTTGTCGGGTATCAGTATACGCATGTATTGAAACTCCGCTTTCCCGCAGATAACGCGCGTCTGGGCGCGTTTGTTGCGGCGCTGGCCGCGTGTTCGTCCGATCCCGTGTTCTCGTTCTCCTATACCGTGGCGAACGCGGAAGAGGCCAAGGAATGGCTCTTGCGCGAAGCCGTGAAGGATTGCGCGAAAAAAGCGCTCGTTCTCGCGCAGGCCGCCTGCGTGGAACTTGCGGGAATCCGCGAAATCGACTACTCTTGGGGAGAAAAGGATTTCTCTGTCCGCCCCGTTCAGCCCATGCGCCTGAAAGCTGCCGAAGCCGTTCCCGCTGCATTCTCCCTCGACGTCACTCCCGACGATATCGAGATTTCCGATACCGTCACCGTCACTTGGGAAATTGCCTGAATCGAACAAAAATCCAAAGCCTTTCTGCTTTTTGCGGAAAGGCTTTTAATAAATTTATCATTAAAAAAATAAATTGAAATAATCAAAATAATAAATCGGACTAATGCTTTGAGGGAAATAAGGGGGATAATAAAGCAAAAAAGAGGTGATATATAAGTATTTCTTATGGGTATAGCAAAAATCGTTATATTCAAACACTTGTTTTTTATTGAGGCGTATAGTATAATAATAAAAATAAATTCAAAATCAAACGGACGGAAAAGACAATGAACGTTAATGTCGAGGTACTAATTAGAGTATCGGTTATAACGGTCGGGCTAGTGCGAATTATTATGGCGAAGCCGGGCGGACAAGAGAGGGAACTCCGACTAAGGGGAGAAGGAAGCGATCTGTGAAGGGGCGGATCGTTCCGGCTCTTCATACCGAAGCATTACCTTTTTTCGCCGACGGCTTTTAGCGGTATATCCGAGCCGGCGGCGCTTTTTATTTTGAAATCCCCGCCGGAGACTACTAAAAAGGGGCCGCTTTTTGTCGGCGGAGGTTTTTCAAAAATAAAAAAAATTTAAGGAGTAGATAGTTATGAAAAAGAAATGGACGATGTTTGCATGTGCGGCGATGGCGGCGGTGATGGGCAGTGCCCTGTTTGTTTCCTGCGGAGGAAGCAAGAATTATGCGGAGAATAACGAAAAATTTTATATCGGTGCTTCGGGACCTTTGACGGGCGGGGCAGCGGTTTACGGAAAGGCGGTGCAAAACGGAGCCCAGCTTGCGGTAGAGGAGATCAACGCGGCCGGTGGACTGGACGGGAAGCAGTTTGAATTTGTAATGATGGACGACAGTAACGACGATACTCGCGTGAACAGCAATTACGCTTCGCTGTACGAAAAGGGAATGCAGGTGAGCTTAGGGTGTGTAACGACGAAGCCGTGTTTAGCATTCAAACAGCTTGCCGAGGAGGATAATTTGTTCTTTTTGACGCCGTCGGCGACGGGCGACGACGTAATAGGGGGAGGGAATGCCTATCAGATGTGTTTTTCCGACTCCGGGCAAGGTACCGCGGCGGCAGAATATGTAAGGGAGAATGTAACGGAAAGCACGATCGGAATTTTTTATAAATCGGATGATCCGTATTCCAACGGTATCTATCAGAATTTTATCTCTGCGCTCGGAAAAAATTCGAACTTTACTTTCGTTACGACGAGCTTCACGGACGATACGAATGCGGATTTCAGCTCTCAAATCAATCTTCTCAAAGACTGTAAATTTATCTTTATGCCCGTCTATACGGAGCCGGCATCTCTGTTCATGGTGCAGGCGAAAGGAGTCATTTCCGACGATGCCACCTATTTCGGTTGTGACGGCTTCGACGGAATCGAAAGCGCGTTTACGGAGGCAAACCCGATTTCCGCGATTCCGCAGGAAATTTCCTATCTTTCCCACTTCGACGCCTCGGCGGAGAGCGGGACGGCCAAGGAGTTTATCGACAGCTATACGGCAAAATACGGAAAAGATACGCTCAATCAGTTCGGGGCGGCCGCTTACGACTGCGTGTACGCGATTTATGAGGCGATGGAGACCGCGATTTCCGGCGGAGAGGAAATTCCCGTAAACATTTCCGCAAGCGACTTGTGCGACATTCTCAAAGAGACTTTCCAAAAGGAAGACTTCACCTTTGACGGGGTGACGGGTACAGGCATTTATTGGAGCGAGGGCGGAACGGTAAATAAAGTCCCTGTGAAATATATCGTGAAGGAGAAGAGTTCGGCGGCATAAGGACAGGGGCAGGTAAGCGGCGGATGCGGAGGAGAAAGGAATGCTGGATTTCATCACTACATTTATCAACGGACTCAATCTTGGAGGAATTTACGCACTGATCGCGCTCGGCTACACGATGGTGTACGGTATAGCGAAGATGTTAAACTTTGCGCACGGCGACATTATTATGGTAGGCGGATATACGATCATGGTATTTTTCAGCATGACGGGGCTGCCCGTCGTGGGCGTGCTGTGCGCGATTCCCCTCTGCGTGGTCGTGGGTATTGTCATCGAAAAAGTCGCATATAAACCTTTGAGGGGCGCTTCTCCCCTCGCGGTGCTGATCACGGCGATCGGCGTCAGTTATCTGTTGCAGAGCTTGGCGCAGATGATTTTCGGGCCGGGGCAGCAGATGGTAGATCTGGGCGATTTGGGCACAATTTCCGTCGGAAGTTTGAAGATTAAAGTTTCGACGATCGTGACGCTTCTCGCCGCGACGGCGATCATGGTTTCTTTGACGCTATTCGTTCATAAGACGAAGGCGGGCAAAGCCATGCTCGCTGTGGCGGAGGACCGGGACGCGGCTCGCCTGATGGGCATCAACGTAAACGCGATTATCACATTGACCTTTGCCATCGGTTCGGCACTTGCGGCCGTAGCGGGAGTATTTTACCTTCTGGGCTCGCCTGCGGTATATCCTACCTTGGGATCCATGCCGGGAATCAAAGCGTTTACGGCGGCGGTCATCGGGGGGATAGGTTCGATTCCGGGCGCCATGGTCGGCGGACTTCTTCTCGGAATCATCGAATGTATCTGCGGAGCAGTGCCCGCGCTGTCCAAGTATACGATTGCCGTGGAGTTTGTTTTGCTCATCGTCATACTCCTCGTCAAACCGAGCGGTATTCTCGGCAAGAAAAAACGGGAGAAGGTGTGATATGGAAAATGCGGCAAAAACTTATTTCAAAAATATCAAAAAGAACTTTGAGTGGAAGGGTTGTATTAATTACGTGGTAGTCGCGGCATTTGCCATTTTCTTTTCCGTTCTGCATTCGACGGGAAATCTGGAACGATCCACTCGTTTCCTTCTCGAAAAAATCACATATAGCGCGGTGCTTGCCGTCTCCCTCTGCCTCGTCGTCGGCTTTTTGGGCGAACTTTCCTTGGGGCATGCGGCATTCATGGGCTTGGGAGCATATATCGGCGGCTATATGGAAACGTATGTCTATGCGAGCTTTACGGACGCTGCGCCGCTCGTGTCGATCATCGTCTCCATGCTCATCGGCGGTTTGGTCGCGGCGTTTTTCGGCTTGATTATCGGTCTTCCCGCCCTCCGTCTGAAAGGGGATTACCTCGCTATCGTCACGCTCGCGTTCGGGGAAATCGTTCGGACGGTTTTCCAGAATTCGGGGACTTTCGGGGCGGAACTCGGAATGGATACTTATCGGTATAAGGAAATTTTCATCGTCGGGTTCGTAGTGCTTCTCATCACGATGTTTGTCGTACAAAATCTTGTGCGCAGCAAACAAGGCAGGGCGATCATGGCAATTCGTGATAATGAAATTGCCGCCCGCTCTATGGGTATAAACGTCACTTACTATAAGTTGATGGTATTCATGCTCTCGGCGTTTTTCGCCGGAATCGCGGGAGTGCTTTTCAGTAACACCAATCGCGTCTCTTCCGGTACTTTCGGTTATAGTTATTCCATCGATATTCTCGTCATGGTCGTGCTCGGCGGCATGCGCAGCATAAGCGGCGTAATCGTATCCGCTGTGCTGATCACTTGGATAAACACCGAACTCGCCACAGTTCTTACGGGCAATCTTGCGGCGCTGCAAAACGTAATTTACTCTCTCATTCTCATCGGAATCGTGGTTTTCAATCACGCGCCGGGACTCAAAGATTTCAGAAAAAAATATAGCTTCCGTACTCTCGCGGCAAAAATTTTCAAAAAGAAATCTTCCGTCGCGCCCGTTTCCGAACCTGTCTCCGAGACCGTCGGAACTTCTTCGGTTTCCTCCGCGGAAATTGCCGCAGAACCTTCTCTTCCGACTTCCGTTGCTTCGCCGAAGTCAGTTGAAGCCGAGGCCTCTGTTTTACCTGCCCGACAAGCCGATGCGGTTTCTACCGCGGAAGCGGAGGCGGAATACGTTCTTAAAACGGAAAACTTGGGGATTTCCTTCGGCGGTCTCAGTGCCGTGAAGGGGATAGACCTTCAAATCAAGAAGGGAGAACTTTACGGTTTAATCGGTCCTAACGGAGCGGGCAAGACGACGGTATTCAATCTCCTCACGGGAGTATATAAACCGACGACGGGAGATTTCTATCTGAACGGCAGGAAGCTGACGGGAAAGAGCCAGATGATGATCAACCGTGCGGGGATCGCGCGGACGTTTCAGAATATTCGTATTTTCGAGGATATGAGTATTATCCGCAACGTAATGGTAGGGCTGGAAAATCGTCCCGAGTATAAATGTTCGTTGGCGAACAGTATTTTCAGAACTCCGCGGTATTATAAGACGGTAACGGCGATGCGCGAGAAAGCGAAGGAGCTTCTTCGAGTATTCGGCTTGGAAGAGATCCGGAATCAGCTCGCGGGAAATCTGCCTTACGGGAAGCAGAGAAAGCTGGAAATCGCGCGAGCGTTGGCGACGTCGCCTTCTTTGCTGTTGCTCGACGAGCCCGCGGCGGGCATGAACCCCAACGAGACGCAGGAGCTCATGGATACCATCAGACTGGTGCGGGATAAATTCGACGTCACGATCCTGCTCATCGAGCACGACATGCGGCTCGTTTCGGGGATTTGCGACAGACTGACGGTGCTCAATTTCGGCACGGTGCTTGCGCAGGGGAAGGTGAAGGACGTGTTGAACGATCCGGAAGTCGTAAGGGCATATCTGGGAGGTGAATGAGATGGCTTTGCTGAACGTCGAAAATCTTCAAGTATCTTACGGCCTCATCAAGGCAATCAAGGGAATTTCCTTTCATGTAGACGAAGGAGAAATCGTAGCGCTTATCGGGACGAACGGAGCGGGCAAAACGACGGCGATGCACGCGGTCGCAAAGCTCCTGACGCCCGATAGCGGCAAAATCGAGTTCGCGGGTACGGACGTGACCAAATACCCCGCGCATAAAATCGTGCGGTTGGGCATGAGTCAGGTTCCCGAGGGGCGGAGGATTTTTCAGGAGCTCAAAGTCAAAGACAATCTTTTGCTGGGAGCCTTTTCGCGCAAGGATAAAGCGGAATTTTTGGGAACTTTGGAGGAGATGTATTCGCTTTTCCCGATATTGAAGGAACGTGAAAACCAGATCGCGGGCACGCTTTCGGGCGGAGAACAGCAAATGCTGGCGGTGGCGCGGGCGATGATGTCTCATCCGAAACTTTTATTGCTCGACGAGCCGAGCATGGGGCTTTCGCCGCTGTATGTAGGTCAGATTTTCGGCATGATAAAGAAAATCAACGAAAGCGGCGTGACCGTCTTTCTCGTCGAGCAGAACGCAAAGCAAGCGCTGTCTTTGGCGGACAGGGCGTATGTTCTGGAAACGGGCAACGTCATTTTGGAAGGGACGGGCAAAGAATTATTGAACAATGAAAACGTCAGAAAGGCGTACTTGGGGGAGGGCGAATGATTTCGCCCTCCGAATCGGGTTATAAGGAGAAACGGACTTATGTTGAAAAGGTCGGATAAAACGAATCTTTTGGAGCAGCATTCTTACGTATACGATTTGCAGGACGTAGCTACGCCCAATCTGTATACGGAAATTTACGATTATGCGGAAATTCCGAAAGTCCCGTTCAATCACCGTCGGGTGCCGCTCGGCATGGCGGACGAAATTTGGATCACGGACACTTCTTTCCGCGACGGCCAGCAGTCCCGTACGCCGTATACGGTTGAGGAAATCGCAGACTTGTTCCGCCTGCTTTCGAGGTTGGGCGGGGAGAAGGGAATCATCCGCCAGACGGAATTTTTCGCATATAGCAAAAAGGATCGGGAAGCCATAGAAAAATGTCAGTCCATGGACCTGAAATTTCCCGAAATCACCACTTGGATACGGGCGAAGAAGGAAGATTTCGCGCTCGTCAAAAGTCTGGGCATCAAGGAGACGGGAATCCTCGTCAGCGCGTCGGATTACCATATTTTCAAAAAGCTGGGACTGACCCGCAAGCAGGCTCTCGATAAATACGTCGGCGCGGTCAAGGACTCCTTCGACGCGGGAATCATTCCCCGCTGTCACTTGGAGGACATTACCCGCGCGGATTTTTACGGCTTCGTGCTCCCGTTTGTCAACGAATTGCAGCGCGTCTCGGACGAAGCGGGAATCCCCGTCAAAATCCGCGCCTGCGACACGATGGGCTACGGCGTGCCGTTCGCGGAGGTGGCGCTCCCCCGAAGCGTGGCGGGAATTATCTACGGAATCCAGCACTATTCGGGAATTTCCTCCGACCGTCTGGAATGGCACGGCCATAACGATTTCCATAAAGCGGTAGCGAACGCGACGACCGCATGGCTCTACGGCGCGAGCGGCGTCAACTGTTCCATGCTGGGAATCGGCGAGCGCACGGGCAATATTCCCTTGGAAGCCATGGTGCTCGAATATGCTTCTCTGCGCGGTTCTCTGGACGGAATGGATACGACGGTCATCACGGAAATCGCGGATTATTATAGAGACGTAATCGGGTTCGATATTCCGCCGATGATGCCGTATGTCGGGAGTAGTTTCAATGTCACGCGCGCGGGCATACATGCGGACGGGCTCATGAAGGACGAGCGGATTTATAATATCTTCGATACGAAAAAGATCCTCAATAAGAGCGCGGGCGTCATGCTGGGCCCGAACAGCGGTCTTGCGGGCGTCGCCTATTGGATAAACGGGCATTACGGCTTTAAGGGGGACGAACTCGTCATGAAAGGCGACGACGCGGTAATCGAATTAAAGAATCGGATCGATGCAATTTACGAAGACGGGAGGGTGTCCGCCGTTTCCGAAGAGGAACTTGAAACGATGCTTTCGGAAATCGATCCCGCCCGCTTCGGGAAAAAATAATAAAATTCAGAGGTATAAAGGAAGAATATGGGACAGACAATCGCACAGAAAATCATCGCAAAACATCTCGTTTCGGGCGAAATGAAGGCCGGAAAGGAAATCGCCTTGAAAATCGACCAGACGCTCACGCAGGACGCGACGGGCACGATGGCGTATCTCGAATTTGAGAGCATGGGCGTCGAGCGCGTCCGCACGGAGCGCTCCGTGGCATACGTAGACCATAATACGCTGCAAACGGGCTTTGAGAATCCCGACGACCATCGTTTTATTCGCACGATCGCGAAAAAACACGGCATCTATTTTTCCCGTCCGGGAAACGGAATCTGTCATCAGGTACACCTCGAACGCTTCGGAATTCCGGGCAAGACGTTGATCGGTTCCGACAGCCATACGCCCACGGGCGGGGGGCTGGGAATGCTCGCGTTCGGTGCGGGCGGAATGGACGTCGCGGTGGCGATGGGCGGCGGAGCCTATTATATCACCATGCCGAAAATGCTGAAAGTGAATTTAAGGGGGCGCCTTCGTCCGTTTGTCACGGCGAAGGACGTCAGCCTGGAAATTCTCCGTCTGCTCTCGGTAAAGGGCGGAGTGGGCTATATTATCGAATGGGGCGGCGAGGGGATCAAGACGCTCTCCGTTCCCGAGCGGGCGACGATTACCAATATGGGAACGGAGCTGGGCGCCACAACTTCGATTTTCCCTTCCGACGAAGTGACGCGGGCGTTTTTGAAGGCGCAGGGGCGCGAAGGCGACTTCGTCGCTTTGGAAAGCGATCCCGACGCCGTTTACGACAAGGTCATAGAAATCGACCTCGATGCGCTGGAACCCATGATCGCCATGCCGCACAGTCCCGATAACGTGGTGAAGGTGAGCGAAGTGGAAGGAATGAAAGTGGATCAGGTGTGTATCGGCTCCTGTACCAATTCTTCTTTGTACGACATGTTGAAGGCGGCGGCGATTTTCCGCGGCAGGACGGTGGCGGACAGCGTGGACGTCTCTGTTTCTCCGGGATCGAGACAGGTGCTTGCGGAGCTCATGCGAAGCGGCGCGGCGGAGGATTTCATCTCCGCGGGCGCGAGGCTTCTGGAATGTGCCTGCGGTCCTTGCATCGGCATGGGCTTTTCTCCCAGCTCGGGCGGCGTATCCCTTCGGACGTTCAATCGTAACTTTGAAGGCAGGAGCGGCACAAAGGACGCCAAGGTGTGCCTTTGCTCACCCGAGACGGCGGCGGCTTCGGCTCTGGCGGGGTACATTTTCGATCCTCGGAAATTAGACGTCAGCCTCGCGGTCAAAATGCCCGAAACCTTCCATACGGACGACAGCGGAATACTTCCTCCCGCATCGGCGGAAGAGAGCAAGGACGTAGAGATCCTGCGCGGGCCGAACATCAAGCCTTTCCCCGTGAACACGCCCGTGCCCGATAAAATGACGGTAAAGGTTTCGTTAAAGACGGGCGACAATATCACGACCGATCACATCATGCCCGCGGGCGCGAAAATTCTTCCCTTCCGTTCCAATATTCCGTATATGTCGCAGTTTTGTTTCTCCGCGGTGGATAAGGAATTTCCCGAACGTGCGAAGGCGTATAAAGCGAGCGTCATCATCGGCGGCGTAAATTACGGGCAGGGTTCTTCGCGGGAGCATGCGGCGCTCGTCCCGATGTATTTGGGTATAAAGGCGGTTGCGGCAAAAAGTTTCGCGCGCATTCACGCGGCGAACTTGATCAACGCGGGGATTTTGCCCCTCGAATTTGAGGACGCTTCGGATTACGACGAAATTTCTCTTTCGGACGAATTGGAAATGGACGACTTGTACGCCGGCCTGAAAGCGGGGCGCGTAAAAGTATTGAATAAGACGACGGGGAAGACGTTCTGTCTTAAATGTTCCCTGACGGAACGGACCTACGGAATTTTGCGCGCGGGCGGGCTTTTGAACTATACGAAGGAGGGAAACGCATGAATATTCGTCAATCGGAAATCGAGAAAGCTGCGGAAAAATTCAAGGCGCTTTTGACGGCGCAGTGCGCGCGGGCGGAACGGATGAAAAATCCCCCCGCGCGGAAGGACGGAAAGGAAAAAATCAGAATAGGGCTGATCGACGGGGACGGAATCGGCCCGATTATCGTCAGACAAGCGAAGAAAGTGCTGTCGTCGCTCTTGAAGGAGGAGACGGAATCGGGAAAGGCGGAGCTCGTCGATATCGACGGGCTGACGCTTGAAAACCGCCTCCGTTCGGGGGCTTCGGTACCCGAAGATATTCTGGAAAAAATAAAGACGTGCGACGTGCTCTTGAAGGGACCGACGGAAACCCCCAAGGGCGGAACGATGGAGAGCGCCAACGTAACGTTGCGGCGGGAGCTCGATCTTTTTTCCAACGTCCGTCCCGTGCGGATTAAGGAAGAGGGAATCGAGTGGACGTTTTTCAGGGAGAACACGGAGGGAGAATACGTGCTCGGCAGTTCGGGGATAGAAATTCCGGGACTTCTGGCGTTCGATTTCAAGGTGACGACGGACGAAGGCACGCGGAGAATCGCGCGTGCGGCGTTCGATTTTGCGAAGAAAAACGGTAAAACGCACGTCAGTATCGTGACGAAAGCGAATATCATGAAAAAGACGGACGGAAAATTTTCGGAGCTTTGCCGCGAAGTGGCGGCGGAATATCCCGATATTACGGCCGAAGATTATTATATCGACATCATGTGCGCGAATCTGGTGAATAAAGACATTCGGAGCAAATTTCAGGTATTTGTCCTTCCCAATCTGTACGGCGACATCATTACGGACGAAGCGGCGCAGCTTCAAGGCGGGGTAGGTACGGCGGGCAGCGCGAATATCGGCTCCGAATACGCCATGTTCGAGGCGGTGCACGGCAGCGCGCCCCGCTTGATCGCGGAGGGGCTCGGGGAGTACGCTTCTCCCGAGAGCATTCTCCGCGCGGCGGCGATGCTGCTTTCGCATATCGGGTATGCGGAAAAGAGCGAGCGCCTGAACAGAGCGCTGGACGAAACTTCCTCCCGTCTCGTGTGTAACGGCACGAAAGAAGGGGTAACGGCGGAGGAATACGGAAACGCGGTTTTGGGTGCGCTTTGAGGGGGAAAGCATGAGAATTGTCGTAAAGATAGGGACGTCGACGCTCGCGCACGCGACGGGAAAAATCAATCTCCGCCGCGTGGAGGAGCTCTGCCGCACCATGAGCGATTTGAAGAATGCGGGGCACGAAATCATCTTGGTTTCGTCAGGCGCCATCGGCATGGGAGCCGGAAAGCTCGGACTCCGCTCCCGTCCTTCGGATATTCCCTCCAAACAGGCGGCGGCCGCAGTCGGACAATGCGAATTGATGTATGTTTACGATAAGCTGTTCGGGGAGTACGGCCATACGGTGGCGCAGATTCTTTTGACGGGGGAGGATATCGAAGACGATACCCGCCGCACGAATTTCCGCAACACACTCTTTCGGCTTTTGGAATTCGGCGCGCTTCCCGTCGTCAACGAAAACGATACGGTGGCGACGAAAGAAATCGTCATCGGGGATAACGATACGCTTTCGGCCGTCGTCGCCGTGAACGCGGAAGCCGACTTATTGATTTTGCTGTCGGACGTAGACGGACTGTATACGGGCGATCCCCGCACGCACGAAGACGCGGAATTTCTTTCGGAGGTCAAGGTCCTCACTCCCGAAATCTTGTCTCTCGGCGAAGGGGAAGGCTCGGCGCTCGGCACGGGCGGCATGCGCACCAAACTTCACGCGGCGGAAACAGCGACGTCTGCGGGAATCGATATGGTCATCGCCAACGGTTCCCGTCCATCCGTGCTTTACGATATTGTGGAAGGGCGCCCCTGCGGCACAAAATTTTCGGGGAGGCGGAAAGAGATATGAAAACGATGCAAGAGACCTTGCGGGAAGCGAAATCGGCAAAAACGGTTGCGGCGACGCTCTCCTCCGAGAGAAAGAACCAAGCATTGTCCGCCATGGCGGATGCGCTGATTTCCGATACCCCCCGCATACTTGCGGCAAATCAAGCGGACGTTTCCGCTTCCCGCCTTTCGCCGTCCATGACCGACCGATTGACACTGACGGAGAAAAGGATAGCCGAGATGTCGGAGGGAATCCGAGCGGTAGCAAAACTCCCCGATCCCGTGGGGAGAGTGCTGGAAAGAATCCTTCGCCCGAACGGTCTGAAAATCGAAAAGGTCTCCGTCCCCATGGGGGTGGTGGCCGTTATCTATGAAAGCCGTCCGAACGTCACTTCGGACGCGGCGGCGCTCTGTTTGAAAAGCGGCAACGCCTGCGTGCTGCGCGGGGGAAAGGAAGCCTTTTCCACGTCCTTTGAAATCGTAAAATCTCTCCGCCGCGCCCTGTCGTCGGCGGGACTTCCCGAAGCGCTCGTCTCCATGTCGGAGGATACGAGTCGGGAAGGGGCAGGCGCGCTCATGCGCGCGCGCGGTTTTGTAGACCTTCTCATTCCCCGCGGCGGAGCGGGGCTGATTCGCTCCTGCGTGGAAAATGCCACGGTGCCCTGTATTCAGACAGGGACGGGCATCTGTCATATTTACGTCGATAAGAGCGCGGATTTTCAAATGGCGCTCGATATTATAGACAATGCCAAAACTTCCCGTCCCTCCGTCTGTAACGCGGCAGAAGTCTGCCTCGTGCATAAAAATATCGCCCCGACCTTTTTGCCGCTCTTAAAGGAACGCCTGACGGACGAACGCAGGAAAAGAGGTCAGACGCCCGTCGAACTTCGCCTGGACGAACGGGCGGCGAAATATATTTCGGGAACGCGGGCGGGCGCGGAGGATTTCGATACGGAATTTCTCGACTACATTCTCGCGGTGGGGGTGACGGACGACGTTTATTCGGCGGCGGAACATATTTCGGCGCACTCCACGGGGCACAGCGAAGCGATCGTCGCTTCTGACGAAGAAGCGCAAAGCGCCTTTTTGTCTCTCGTAGACAGCGCGGCGGTCTATGTGAACGCCTCCACGAGATTTACGGACGGCGGAGAATTCGGATTGGGCTGCGAAATGGGCATTTCCACGCAAAAGCTCCACGCCCGCGGTCCGATGGGCTTAAAGGAGCTCACTTCGTGGAAATATGAAATCAGAGGCAACGGCCAGATCAGATAAAGACGGCGACGATTAAAAGCGGTCGGCAATATGCGGACAATGCGTCCCTGTATTTTTGAAAAACGGTATAAAGAATTTTTGCGGTACGGCGGTGCCGCCGCTTTCGATAGAATTTTATGGAGGAACTTATCGCGATGAATACTTATGGTTTTATAGGCGTGGGCAATATGGGCGGAGCGCTAGCGCGGGCGGTCTGTCGGAAATTTCCGCGGGAAACGCTCCTTTCGGGGCGTACTTTCGCCCGCGCGGAAAGCCTCGCCAAAGAGCTCGGCTGCCGCGCGTCGGACGCTCGCGCGGTCGCGGAGAGCTGCCGCTATATTTTTCTCGGCATAAAGCCTCAGACCATGCCCGGGCTTCTTTCCGAGCTCTCGCCCGTCTTTGCGGCGCGCATGAAACGAGGCGAACGCTTTGTTCTCATTTCCATGGCGGCGGGCTTGACAACGGATACGATTTCCTCGCTTTCGGGCGGAGTCCCCGTAATCCGAATCATGCCCAACACTCCCGTGGCGGTGGGGGCGGGAATGACGCTCGCGTGCGCCGATTTCTCGGTGACGGAAGAGGAATTTTCGGGGCTCCTTTCCGCGCTGGAATATGCGGGCCGCACGGACAGAATCGACGAAAGGGACATGGACGCGGCGAGCGTCGTCGCCGGCTGTTCCCCCGCCTATATGTTCCGGTTTGTCAAGGCGCTCGCGGATGCGGGCACGGCGCTCGGTCTGAGCGCGGAAAAGGCTTTGACATACGCCGAGCAATCGATGTTCGGCGCGGCGAAATTGGCGCTGGAAACGGGAACGCCGCCCGACGAGCTCGAAACCGCGGTATGCAGTCCGGGCGGCTCGACGATAGAGGGCATAAAGAGCTTTGAACGGGCGGAGCTGGACAGAATCGTAAAGGAGGCGGCGTCCGCCTCGTATAAGCGGACGAAGGAGCTGGCGGGAAAATAAAAATCGGGAGGCGGATATGGCGAAAGGACTGACGGTCGTAAAAAATTATGCTTCGGTTTTGGGCTTGCGGGAAACGGAGCGCGCCATCAAGGACGTAAAGGACATTTTCGAGCGCACGCTGTCGGAAAAGCTCAATCTGGAAAGGATAACGGCGCCGCTGTTCGTGGAGAAATCGAGCGGCATCAATGACGATCTGAACGGTACGGAGCGCAAGGTGGAATTTTCTCTGAAAGTGAGCGGAACGGACTGTGAAATCGTGCAATCGTTGGCGAAATGGAAGCGTCTGGCGCTGTATCGGTACGGGTTTTCCGCGGGCGAGGGATTGTATACGGACATGAACGCCATTCGTCGCGACGACGAAATGGACAATATCCACTCGGTATTCGTGGATCAGTGGGATTGGGAGCGGGTGATAGCGGAAGGGGAAAGGAACGTCGAATTTCTCAAAGAGACGGCGAAAAAGGTGGCAGAAGCGGTCTTTGAGACGCATCGCCGAATCAAGCTGCTCTATCCTGTCCTCACGCGGCGGCTGGACGAGAAGGTGTATTTCGTCACTTCGGGGGAATTGGAGGAAAGGTATCCCGATTTGACCCCGAAGGAAAGGGAAAGCGCGATTTTGCGGGAACATCATACGACGTTTTTAATGCAAATCGGGGAGAAGCTGAAAAACGGACTTCCTCACGACGGACGATCTCCCGATTATGACGATTGGACGCTGAACGGAGATCTTCTCTTTTGGAACGAGCTTTTGGAATCGCCCTTGGAGCTTTCCTCCATGGGAATCCGCGTCGACGCGGCAGCGCTTAAACGCCAGTTGCGGCTTTCGGGTACGGAAGAAAGAATGAAATATCCTTATCACCAAATGGTTTCAAAAGGACAATTGCCTTTGACGATAGGCGGAGGAATAGGGCAGTCGAGAATGTGCCTTCTCCTGCTGGAAAAATTGCATATCGGAGAGGTGCAGGCATCCGTATGGGGCGAGGACGTTGCGGAGGAGTGTAAAAAGTTCGGTATCAGAATTTTGTAAACAGTAAGAAAGAGAGACGGAAAAAAGTGCAACTCCCATAGGGGGAATAAAAATATCAAATTTTATAGAATTGTACTTTCAAGCGAGCGAAAAAATACAAACAGGTTGAGTTTTCAAAACTCGGCCTGTTTTTTACTATAAAGAAAAGCCACTCGATAGTCACGTGGTCGGATATAAATATGGGTCACGGGGAAAGCAGGGATAAGTGTCACTCACTTCAAGCGCGGGTAGTATTACTAGTACAACTAGTACAATGCACTGATCTAGTTTTAATTTATTGAGCTCACCGTTGTATATAGCGATCAGAAATTTTTTTCTATGATAAAAAGTTGAAAAATTTTTGAAAAAAGTATTGACAAACCAAAAATTTGTGTTATACTATAATAGTAATTAATATTTACTATTATGGAGGTTTGATATGAAAAGAGAGATCAAGATAGTAATTATCGGTGCCGGAAGCACCTATACCCCGGAATTGATAGAAGGATTGATAAAAAAGCGTAACGATTTAGATATTCGAGAGCTCGCATTGATGGATATTGATTCGGAAAAATTGGAAATTGTAGGAAATATGGCGCGCAGGATGCTGGCGGCAAAGGAAATCTCGTGGCCTGTAAATTTTTATGATACTTATAATTGCGTATCAGGAGCCGATTATGTCATTACGCAGATCCGAGTAGGAAAGTTACTTGCGCGGATTAATGATGAAAAAATTCCGTTAAAATATGGAATGATCGGGCAGGAGACATGTGGTATCGGAGGCTTTTTTAAGGCGCTGCGTACGATTCCGGTTTTGTATCGGATTGCAGAAAAAATGCAGACGCTTTGTCCGAATGCCGTAATGATCAATTTTACCAATCCTTCCGGTATCGTAGCTCAGGCGTTACTTCGGAAAAAGATTCGTTCGGTCGGATTGTGCAATTGTCCCTTTGCGATGGAAAAGAGTGTAAAGGAAACGTTGGGATTAGAAACGGCCGAAATCGATTATGTGGGCTTGAATCATCTTTCATGGTTGACCGCTATCCGTTGTAACGGAAAGGATTATTTGGAACAAGCATTGAAGAGTGGTGTGAATAGCGTTGCCATGAAAAATATTCCGGCAAACGGCTTTGACAGCGAGATTTTGCAAGCGGTACGGGGAATTCCTTCGACATATCTCGAATATTACTATTTCAAATTTGACAAATTGAAAAAACTGCAAAGAGAGAAGTTATCACGCGGCGAAGTGTGTCTTGCTTTAGAGAGAGAGTTATTGGAAAAATATAAGAATCCGTCTTTGAATGTAAAGCCTCCCGAATTGGAGCAGAGAGGAGGCGCATATTACTCGACTGTTGCCGTGGAACTTTTGGAGGCAATTGAAAATGACCGTAGAACGCGGCATGTGGTAAATGTAAGAAATGACGGTGCATTTTCGTTTATGGACGACGATGATGTAATTGAAGGAGCTGCAATTGTCGGAAGGGATAAAATAGATACGATTCCGCTTAGGAGCTTTGATAATGAACATATCATTGGTTTAATGAAATTGATGAAAAGTTATGAAAAACTTGCGGTGGAAGCGGCGGTGACAGGAGATAGACAAACTGCGATTTCTGCGCTTCTGTTAAATCCGCTTTGCGGAGATTATCGCGCGGTTTCGTCCTGTTATGATGAAATGCATAAAGTGAATGAAAAATTTTTATATGAGTAGAATTCAGATAGGAATTGGGGTGTAGCATGAAAGCAGAATATATACTCGGAGTGGACGGCGGTAATACAAAAACGCACTATTTTTTATACGACGGAGAAGGAAATTTTGTCGATTGCATAAAGGCAGGAACATGCAGTCACGAGGCATTGCCTGATTCTTATGTAGGAACCGGACGCGAACTCGACAGAAGATTAACTGAACTTTTTTCCCGAAATAAAATTCGGATATCCGATATTGCCTATGCCGTTTTCGGCCTTGCCGGAGCGGATTTTGAATATCAAAAACAACGCTTGTCGTCACTGATTTCCGAATTGGGTTTCAAGCAGTTTATTGTAGAAAATGACGGTTTTTTAGGTCTAAAAGCGGGGAGCCGTACAGGAATTGGTATTTGTTGTATCAACGGAACGGGGACAGTTACGGTAGGAATCAACGAAAGGGGCGAGCGTCTTCAAAGCGGTGGTTTGGGAGAAATCAGTACGGATAGAGCCGGAGCGCATTATATTGCTTTGCGCGGTATAGCCGCTATATACGATATGCTTTTTCGTTGCGGAAAGAAAACTTCGCTGAAAGATATGTTCTATAAAGAATACGATATTAAAGATGATGCGGATTTTCCCCTGAAAGCAACGGAAGTTTGTAAGAGTAAGGAAGAAATAGGAACAAATACAGAAGTTTTTTTGCCTTATGTAGTCAATTCATCTACCCTTAACGTTTCAGAGGCAGCCTATTATCCCAGCCTTGTTTATATTATAGGGCCAGACGGAACTTTTGAGGATTTTAGCGGAGCGGAGAGCGCAAAGGCTCAAAAAGCGCGCTTTAACAAAGCCGGAGAATATACCGTGACGTTCAAAGATCGCTCGGAAAAGGGAAATGCGCTTTCCTATCAAATCATGGTGGAAGACGAACTCGTAGGGCTTGACGGCGTGATGATAGAAGAATTTTATGAATATGGCTCCGATTTTATCATGCAACCTGCCAAACTGTATTATAAAGGGGAGAGTGCCGAAGCCGAAGTGACGGCCGTGGCTCCCAACGGTACTCAGTTTCATTCAAATTTTATCTTTTCCATGGGGGGGATTTGGAAACTTATCTATTCGGCTGAATTGTCCGGAGGAGAACAAAAAACAGAACTTGAACTTACCGTTTACGAGCGGGCGGACGGCTCGTTTTCCTGTAAAACGAGCTCTGTCGGTTATGAGACATTGGCGGACGGAAATTCCGGCGTCCTACTCACGTCGCCCGCCGATGAAGAAATCGTATTTGAGCGTACCGTGGATTTGTCCTCGGCAAAAGTAAACATGGAAACGTACACGACGGAACCCAACGAGGGTGAAACATTTTTACATATTAAAGATAGAAATCCGAATGGAAGTTTTTGTCTAATAGATTTTAATGTAGTGAATACTGATGCAGCTACCCTTGATTATTCGCGTATCTATATTCGCGTGACGGATGTCTATGACGAGGAAAATTATTTTGAAATCAGAATTGCGGACGGGGCATTCGCCGGAGCCGGAGGAATGAGCTATATCCGAGCACGTGCAGTGGGACAGAGTTTTTCCGGGCTCGATGTCCGTAACGGAAAGTATGGACAGCAGGGGGCCGAGGAATTAAAACCGACGCAGGATGGGTTTAATGAGTCGGGGGGATTCCTCATGAGTTACGGATTTCAAAAAAGCGGCAGTGAACATAAACGTGAAGATTCTTTTAAGCTTTATTACGATAACCAAAATAAAGCTCTTTTTGCAATCAGTGGGACGCAGTATTGTTCTCTCATTTGCGATTTCGATGATCCGAGATTCTCTTCCATCCTTTGGGACGGATTTACGACGGGTGAAGCAGTTGTCAGCATTCGGATGGGGAATATCAGCAATTCAGCCAAGCTCATTGTTTACAGCGTCGGAACTTACGATTTCACCTCCGAATATTTACAGGATAAAGAAGCGCCTGTATTAGAGCTCGATTCCTCTGCCGCAACATCCGCTTATGCGTTGATAGGCCAGCCGTTCCCCGTTTTTGAGGCGCGGTCTTTTGACAAAAATTATTCAAAAGTTGTCGTCAAGGTTTATCAGGGAAGCGAAGAAATTTCAGTGGAAAACGGATATTTTGTTCCTCAGAAACCTTCCGTTTATACGCTTGCTTATTATGCCGTAGATGCGTTCGGAAATTGTTCGGAGACGATATATGTTTCCGTTCGTGCGCAGAGTCCCGGAAAGGGAATTTCGCTTACAGTAGAAAATAAAGAGACCGCAGCGCTCCTCGGAAGAATTTATTATGCTCCCGATTATGAAGTAAAAGGCGCGAGCGGAGTCGTAGATTCATTTTTCGGTTGGAGAAAAAAGGGAGAAGGGAATTTTATTCAATCGACAGACGGAATGATTCGTTTTCCGGAGACGGGAACCTATGAGGTGATCTATAAGGTGATCGATTATCTTGGACAGAGCACAGAGGATTCTTTTGAGGTCATCGTTACAGAAACGGACGTTCCGGTAGTCGAAAGTAATTTCTCTTTTTATAAAATGATGTTTACAGGGGAAGCTTTCGGATACGAAATTCCTGTTCTGCCCGCTTACATTTATACGGCAGTAGGTATTGAACAGGCGGAGGAAAGTATCAGAATTTATGACGGAGATGCGCTCATTGAAACGTTGCAGCCCGGGGATATTTTCTCTCCTGATCACAAGTATGCGGGAAAGACGCTTACAGCGAAATATTTTGTGGAGGGGAGCGAGGAAGATTTTGAATATTCATTTATCGTCCGAATCAAAGAAGAAGGAAATAAACAAGGATATTTTTTGCAAGACGAAAACGTGTCCTATTCCGAATCGGAATCTTCTCAACCAATCTTTACGATGTCCGAGAATGGCGGTTTTTCCTTCGTCAAAGAGCTCCTTGCTGATAATTTTAGCATCACATTCTATTTTCCTGAAGGAGCCGACGCATTCGGAACGGTTAAACTCATTTTGACGGATAGCTACAATACCGCGGAGAGCATAGCTATTTCATTTAAGAAACGCGGCGGGGATATTGTCGCGTCGACGGACGGCGTCAATTGGTACGATTGTGCGGGCGATTGGAATTCATCTGCCGGCCTGTTTATCGGCTATCGTTCAGCTGGCAAAAAGTTTGTGGATAGCATGGATTCATCTTTGGGCGTTCCGGACTTTACGACGGACGGAAGGACTGCTTTTAAGGGATTTTCGAGCGGAAAAGTATATTTTAGACTTGAAACGATTGGCGTGACCTCCCCCGTCAGTCTTTGCGTTACCGAAATCAATAATCAACAAATGAGCGTGACTACGGATCGAACGGCTCCGGAACTCTTTGTCTTTGGAAGTTATCCGGGATATGATATCGGCGATACCGTTACGGTATTGCCCGCCGTTGCGGGAGATGTTCTACACCAATATAAGAATCTGACCGTAAGCGTCTTTACGGGAAGTGAGAAATTTCCCGTTTATATTAAGGACATAAACGGGACGGAAATACGCGATTTACCGGCAGACAAAGAATATTATTTCACGGCGTCCGCGTATGATTCCTATACGGTTCTGTATACCTGTTACGATACTTCGGAACGGGAAAACAAAAAGACCTTATCGATAACGATTGCCGTTTCAGATAAAGAACCGCCTGTAGCGTCGCTTATTCAAAGTACTTTGTCGGCCAAGGTTGGGGAAAGTATAAATCTGAAAAATTTCCTCGTGGTGTCGGATAATGTTACACCCGAAGAAGAACTTATAATAGATATTTCCGTAAGGCAGAATCGTCTTCGCGAATATGCGGAGGAGGATGGAAGCTATACGTTCCTTTCGGCGGGAAAATACTATATCGATTATCTGGTTCGAGATGCTTCGGGCAATTTGACGCTTCTTACCACCATAGAAGTGGTTGAACACTTGCATAATGTGGCTATGGCAACGGTATTGCTTGTTCAACATAACTCTGAAATCGTCAGGGACTTTTTCGTATTGCGTGTCAATAAAATGATGGAGAGGGCAGAAGCAGAGGGCGACACGGCCATAAGAGAGCTTCTTACAAAAACGGGGGAAGAACTTGCAAGGACGGTATTCGGATGTGCAGAACGTCTGCAAATGGTGGGCGATATTGAAGTCATATTAGCAGGGTCAGTTTGGACGAAAGGGCATTTTGAAACAATGTATAGAGTTTTTACAGAGAATTTAGAAAAAGATTTGCAGCGTCGTTTTATTTTTTCTAAGTTAAAACAGCCCCCTGTAATAGGGGCTGTTATCTGGGCCTTGGAAGAATATAAAAAGTATCGGAAAGAAAATCCCGTTTCCGCCTGTCGAGAAAGGATTTTAGGGGATGAAGCTCTGCTCGATACCGCTTATTGAACTTTTTTGGCGCGATTGGAGATAATATCCGATATAATTTTTCGGGAGGAAAGCAACATGGCTCCTTCGCGTATAGCGGAGTCTTGAATTTGGCTGTATCTGACTCGGACGGAGGGGAAACGGTCCTTTAAGGAGCTTTCGATGATTGTGCGATAACGTTCACCAAATTGTGTAATTCTACCGCTGATGATGATAAAGTTGATGTTTAGAATTTCTAAAAGACTCTTTAAGGCGTTTGCTGTTTCGTACGCAGTTTTTTCTACGATATTTATAACGAGCGAATCACCTTTGAAATAAGCGTCTCTGATTTGAGAAAAATGAATCGTTTTTCCCACGGGCAGACAGGACTTTTTTCCTTCCGCAATTTTTTTGTTCAATGTCTTTTTGATGGCATTTATCGAAATTACGCTGTCGAGATAAATGTATTCGCCATTGCTGTTTAGATAGGGAAAAAAGCCGAGATCGCCGGCTTTCCCTTCTTCTCCGTTTTCGAGTTTTCCATCTACGAAAAAGCTGCCGCCGAGCCCGCTATCCACATACATGAGTAAAGCATAAGAAATACTTCCGTCGGAAAGCATCCCTTTATAAATTTCTCCCGACATCATTAATTGAACATCATTTTCAATGAGGATTTTGCTATGGGGATACCTTTCAGACAAAAAAGAAAACAAATCGAAATTTTCGTCGATCTCAAAACGAGGCGACCAATCGATGAGCCCCGTCAGTTTATTGACTGCACAGGGAATGGCAACGCATACGGCTAAAAGTTTGCGCCCAAAGGGGAGACTCTTGATCAGCCCATCGACAATATCGCAAAAATTGACGATGTCCTTAAAGCGAATAAGCTCCTTATCGGAAATTTTTGTTTCGGAAAGAATAGATCCTCCGAAATCGCATAATTGTATTTGCGTTTCTACGGTGGACATATCGAGAATTGCTATGATTCCTAAATCGACGTTCAGCTTATACTTTAAGGGCTTCACACCGGGAATATTTGTACGCGAGTCTTCCTCGGGATCCGGGCAAATGAGGCCGAGTTCTTCCAATTCGGCGGTAATTTTTGAGGAGGTGGGCTTGCTGAGCTTGAAAATTCGGGAAATATCTACCTTCGACATGGAACGATTCATGTAAGAATTCATGATGAGCGATAAATTTACATCTCGCGTCAGGGTCTGATTTTTGCCCGTTTCTTGTCCGGACGGTGTAGGAAAATTCTGCATGGCGGCGGTAATACCTCCGTTTTTTAGACAATAAAATTTACTATATTTATAGTTTAGATGTTTGAAACCATTTTGTCAACATAAACCGGAAAAATTTTTGCGAAAAAATTAAAAATTTTTTTCTAAACACTATTGACAAGTCATAATATCTGTGTTATACTATGAATAGTAAATAATAATTACTATTATTTTAAAAAAGAACTGTGAAAATGAACGAGGAGGAAAATTATGTTCAAAAAATTTATGTGCATGACTTTGAGTGCGTTATTACTATTAGCGCCGGCCGGATGTGCCGGAGGCGGAACGCCATCGGGGAGTGAATCGGCGGGCGGTTCGGACAGTACGGAGAATCCGTCGGAGTCCGTATCGTCCGAGCCGGTTGAACCGGAATCCGTATGGAATAAAGAGCCGACCATTAAGGGTACTTTTTACGAGGATTTTTCCAACGGAATCGATTCGGATATCTGGGAAGTCTCCTCGCAGAAATGGGGGGCGGACAACAACGGTACTTCACCGGATAACGTATTTTATTCGACGGACGAAACGCGCGTGAAAAATGCGGGCGCGACAGGCGGTATCGCGGTGCTCCGTTCTTATGGGGACTTGCAGGCGAATAGGGCTAAACGCCGTCAAGGCGCGGCGCTCATTACGAGACAGACATTTGGCCCGGGAAAATATGAAGTTCGCATGAAAGTTTTACCTCGTTTGGGACAGTGTACGGCTTTTTGGACGTATTACAGTAACGGAGGGCAAACGCCGGAGACAATTAAATACAGTGAAATCGATATTGAAATGCCCATGGAAGGTTCTTTCAAAAAATGGTCGGGGACTTCTTATGAGCGCTTTATCGATTGGAATATTCTTGCCGACCGTCAAACCGTGATGGCCGATGAACCGGAAGAGGGGGGACTCAACGACGGTCAGTGGCATACATACGCCTTTGAGTGGAGGACGGATGCTGCGAACGGAGATCGAGGGGTGATCTGGTACCGCGACGGAGAGAAAATGGGAGAAGCACGGGAGTTTGTTCCGAATTATAAAGCGGCGCTGTGGGTAGGAAATTGGTTTCCGCCTGATAAGAGCTGGGTAGGGATTCCCGATTTTGAAGAAGCCTACATGTACGTGGATTGGATTCGAGTGACCGAATACGACGATCCCGTACAAGAGGGCGGCGGAGGAAGTACCGCCCGCGCGGAAGCAACCGACCTCGGTGCGAGACCTATTCCTCAGAATGACTATATTGCAAACGGAAAATTTTCCTCGACGGAAAACGGAACTCTCCTCGGCTGGGAGGGAGAAGGCGGAACGAGTAGTGGAAGCGGTTCGGATACCTATTTGAATTTGGAAGCGGGAAAGAAACTCACGCAGATGATTCGCGCGCAATATTCAGGATATTCCTTTACACTTTCGGCGGAGGCGCTGAAAATAGTCGGCAGCGGTAAATGTAAAATTTATGCGGAATATATGTTCGGTTCCGTGAGAATGGGAAAATCGGAGGCGATTGAATTTACTGCTTCGGATATAGGGGAAAAGGATATGACGTTTACAATCGACAATAACCGCGTCACCGATTTGCGCATCGTTGTAGAGACGGAGGAAGGAACGACCGCTCAGGTGACGAATATTGAAATGTTTCTGAACTGAATACGGGGGAATCATGAAAGAGCGAATAAAAATAATTGCAGGGGTATTGAGCTTTGCCATGGTATTCGGTATTTTTGCTTCTTGCGGCGGAAATAGCAATTCGGCCGATGAAAACTCCGATTCGATTTCGGATACGGCAGAAATTCCAAACTCTTCCGTGGAAACAGTCGAATCCCCATGGACAGAGGAGCCGGAAATTAAAAGTGTATTTTTCAGCGATTTCGGGCGAGAGGAAAATATCGGTGAAAATTGGTCGGTCGTCAATTATAGTTGGGGACAGAATGGCGTGACAAGGGAGAATGCGGGGTTTACTCGTTCTCCCGGTGTCGTGCGGGGACAGGGTGCCAGCGGCGGAATTATCGTGCTCAATTCGTACGGGGATTATTATAAAGACCCGGCAAAGCGGGGGCAAGGCGCATGCTTGATAAGCAACAGGCTTTTCGGTCCCGGTAAGTATGAAGTCCGTATGAAGGTGGTTCCCCGTTTCGGACCCTGTTCGACGATGTGGTCTTATTATACGAATAGTTATGCTATTGATACTCCTTCGGGCCCCGTCTATGGGCATAATACCTCAGAAAATATTCAATATCACGAAATCGACATTGAATGCCCCCGTATCGGAGAGGGCTTTAACGGTTGGGGAGGAGTAGCTTACGAGGAATATTATCAAGATGTAAATGCACTCACGGAGAATGGAACGGGAAAAGTCGTCAATCATTCCACCGGCGTGTCTGCGTCAATGGATTCCCCCTATAACGACGGGCAGTGGCATACCTTTGCGTTTGAATGGCGCACGGAGGGTTATGATTATGATCCGGCAAAGGGAGAAAATCCCGGGGCAATCATTTGGTATATGGACGGAAAAGAGGTGGCGAGGACGGCGAAGAATACGCCTTACTATCCCGATCAGCTTTGGATAGGGAATTGGTATCCCGATAATTCCACCGATTGGCTGGGCGTTGCCGATTTCGATGAAGCGTATATGTACGTAGACTGGGTTCGGATTACGGAGTATAAAGACGAATATCGGACGACGGGAAAGGACGGCCAGCTCATTAAACCCGACCTCGGCGGCTGTGTTACCTTTTCCACCTCTCCCGGAGGGAATATCGATTGGGCGGGTGATATGCCTATTAATAATTACGTCTCTAACGGTAGTTTTTTGTACGGCGAAGGAAACGGCGTTCTCGGCTGGGAGCTTGTAAATGCCGAGCAGACGGACGGTGGATTGCTCTTGAACGGCGGTACGGCAAAGCAGGACATCTCTGCGCAGTATGCGGGATATACGTTCTATTTGGAAGCGAGCGGAAGTGCCCTGTCGGGAAAAGGCGGCCGCGTCTATGTCGAATATATTTCGGGAGAATACGCGAAGGGCTCCAATGACAATCGTAAAATGAAGGAAACCGTCCTCGGAAAAAGCTCTGCGCTGGAATTTGACGGTTCGGCGGAAACTTTGAATATGGAATTTACGTTGCCCGACGGTACGAATAATCTTCGCCTCGTATTAGAAGCGGACGATGGGAGTATCTTTAAGATAAATAATGTAAAAATGTACTTGAAATCAGATATGTAGTTGTATAAATCGGAGGGAAGATAGTAAAGCAGCGGCGAATATTTTTAAATGGATATGACCGAAGTTACTTTTAACCCTAATGTATCTGAAAAATTGAGAGTACTTTCAAATTGGCCGCGCCCTTCCTCCTTGCGCGGCGGGAGGATAGTAAACAATATTTTTTGTTGCTTATGGGGGAAAGAAATACGTATGATTGCCGAAAGGCAAAAATAAAAAATAAGGAGTCGAAAAAATGAGATTGATGGCAAAAAACAAAAAGAGATGGGTGGCTTTTTCTGCGGCTGCGATTATGGCTTTGGGCTTGACGCTTCCGAGTACGATAAGGGCGGGCGCTTATACGTTAGACAACGCGGAAACGTTTGTCGGAGAGGCGCGTACCCCCGATTCGCTCGATGCGATGACGAGACAGGGATTCCGCACGGAAGGGGGAATGGTGGACCCCAACTTTGAAAACGTGGCGTTGAATGTAAAGCCTCGTTCGGAATATGGCGGCCCTTGGTCGTTTACACACCAAGATGAGCTTGGGGCTCCCGTAGAGGAATTTTCCAGCGTAAAACAAACTGCCGTAACCGATGCGGTTGACGGCATGGGCGAGGTCGCAGGAGTAGGAGACAAAATTACTACTGCGGTTGAAATTACAATTAATAAAGATAATCAGCAGACGCTGCCCGACTCGCTTACCTATTCTACTTTCGACGACATGATGTATGGGGAGGTCGCCAAAGAAGCTTTCTATTTTACTGCTTGGATTAAAGCGGAACAGGATATGTGGTTCGACGTAGGAATTTCTTATGGGGCGAAGGAAGGGCACGCCGATGTTTATTGGGATTTAGGTCGGAGATTCTTTGTCCCTGCGAATGAGTGGACTCAAATCGGTTTAGACGAGGAGGGAAACTATCTTCCCTTCCGTACCAAGGTTTTAACGACGGGATTTTTAAGGGGAACAGGTTCTGACCCTACGAGTGAAAATTGTAATAGCGCCGCGGCAGATATATATGCCAAGGAAAATATAGGCGATTATAGGCGATACAAAAATTGAACAGTATTATCGCGACAGCTGGGGGGGAAGCTGGGCTTGCATGCGCCTCTACGCCTATGCCGGAAGCGTTTATGAGGAGACAAATGGGGTAGGGGCTCCGGCGTCGAACAGCGGACTTTCGGCAGGGGATAAATATCTCGTGACCGGTACGAATTTTTGGAACCAATCGGCTGAACCCTATACGCCCGTTACGAAAGTGGAAGCCGTAACGCTCGATAAAACCACCGCCTCAATGAAGGTCGGAGAAGAATTGCAACTGAATGCGACGGTAGCGCCCGAGAATGCGACGGATAAGGAAGTTATATGGTATTCGGGCGATGAAACTATTGCGACGGTGGACGAGGACGGAAAAGTGACCGCCCTGAAAGAAGGGAGCACGACGATTACCGCGGAAGCAAACGACGGCAACGGAGCTTTGGCAACCTGTACCCTCACCGTTACAAAAGATGAGGAAGAACCCACGCCTTCCACCTCGGATAAGGACTCTGCATCGACGGGAGAGGGGAATTCTGATAAAGATGACGCTAGCGGTTGTGGAAGCGTCGTAGGCTTCGGAACGGCGGGCGTTGTAACCCTTCTTGCGGGAGCTGCGATTGTAAGTAAGCGTAAAAAGAATTGATAACTGCGGAGGTAAAAGCACTATGAAGAAGTTACAACGTTTTGGGGTGTTCATGCTCTGCGGAGCGCTTGCTCTGAGCTTTGTTGCCTGTGGTCCGGAGGGCGGAGGTGGCGTGACGAGTGACAGTACGCCTATTGAACAGGTAGATGACAGCGATCGTTCAGGATGGGTTCCGTTCGCTAAAAAGACGTTTGAGGAAGGGACAGAGCTCCGTATCAAATATTTTAAGGGCGGCTATGGAGACGAATGGTTAAAAGCCATGGAAGAGAAGTTTGAAAAGGACTATCCGGGCGTGGATGTCATTTTGATCCCCTCGTCCAATGAAACGGATTTTACTCAAACGATTTCCACTACGCTCAATACCTCTCCCGACGATATTTATATCTGCCATAATATTCCTTACGAAAGGCTTTCAGTAAAAAATCTCGTCATGAATCTTGATTCGTTGTATAATTCGGTTATATATACCGATACAAAGAATACGGAGACGACAGATGACGATACGCCTGTCCGATTTGTGGACAGAATAGCCGCTTCTTCTTTGAATATGGTGCGTTTTAATGGGCATTATGTAGCAATTCCCGAAATTCAAGGAGCGGGAGGGATTGCTTACAATAAGACTCTATTTGACGCGAACGGCTGGGAGATTCCTGAAACTTACGAGGAGCTCGTTGCGTTAGCCAAGACGATTTCCGAGGGGAATTTCAAAAATGCCGATGGAGAGAAGGTCTATCCGTTCGTATGGAGCGGTACCACCGCTTATATGTGGGATAGCTTCGTCTATGATATGTGGGTACAAATTGCAGGGATAGACGAGTTCAATACGTTTATGAAATATGAGAGCAAGGATTTGTTTGACTCCTCTAAATATCCTGCTTTGAAACAAGCGTGGACGTATTGGTACGATTTGGTTTGCGTCAATCAGGAATACTCTCATCCGCAATCGCTGGGGCTCGATCATTTGCAGGCAAACACCGCTTTTGCTGCGGGGCAGGCGGCCATGATGCCCGCTTCCTGCTGGACGGCAAACGAAATCGGGGCGGATTTATTGGAAGCGTTCGGGACAGATGTTGGTCTCATTCCTACTCCCTTTGTAAAGGAAGCGAAAAAGGACGAGGACGGAAATCCCATTCGAGTGGCCTACGATATGGCGGGAAAAGACTGCATGATTATTGCACAAAAAGGAAAAAACAAGCAGGTGGCCGTAGAGTTTTTCAAATGGATGGCTTTGGAAGAAAACGCGCGTCTGTTCCCCGAAAACACGAATGGGCTTCATCTCGCCATAAAATACGATTTTGAGTATTTGAAGGAGCACGAAACGACAACTTGGGCAAAAGACACAGTCAATCTGTTGAGCTCTTCTACGAGATTCAATCTTTATAGTAGTAGTCCGCTCGTATATAATGCGGGAACGCCGTTGAGTCCTTATCCCGAAGGGAATATGTATCTGGAAGCCTTTGAAGAGTACGGAGATCCGGAAAATGCAAAGACGCCCGACGGAGTATTTGCCAGCCGCTGGGAGAAAATCAATGCGGAATGGGATACCATGTGTGCGGCTGTGGGAATAACACCATAAGGGGACAAGGGATTGAAAATCGCAAACTCGGCGGAAGCAACGGTATCGTTTCTTCCGCCGAAGCTTAAAGGGAGGGAGCTTATGCAGACACAGACCGAAGCCGCGGCTTTAACGAATAGAGAAAAGGGAGAAAAAACTTCAAAGCTGAGGAAAAAAATACCGGCGGGAAAGATTTCCGTGGCAATTTTTATTGTAGTGATGCTGATTTATCCGTTGTTCCGTTTTGGGATCATGTGGGGATATATCAATATTCGGGCGTTGTGGACATCGTTTACGCGCTATGATTTAATGACAGACAGCAACATTTTTGTGGGAACATTACAGTATGAAATATTATTTAGAAGGCTGGCGACGGATGAATATACGCGTCAGACGCTGGTGACATCGATTCTCTATTTCCCCGTTACCTGTGGGATATCGTTGCCGCTTTCTATTATTTTTGCCTATTTTCTGTTTAAGAAGGTACCGGGGGCAACGGTTTACAGGGTAATTTTTTATCTGCCGTCTATTTTGCCGATAGCCGTACTTACGATGTCGTTTAAGTACTCTTTCGGGCCGTCGGGCTTTGTAGACCCTATTCTCAATGCGCTCGGTTTCAACAATTTGCCCGTTTGGTGGGGAAATTCTACCGTGACTCCGATTATGGTATTCGTTTACTGTGTGTGGGCGGGCTTAGGCTTTAATATCGTTTTATTTTCGGGTGCGATGTCGCGCGTGCCGCAGGAGATACTTGAATACAATAAATTGGAAGGCGTAGGGCTTTCCCGTGAATTATTTCAGGTAATGATTCCGTGCGTTTGGCCCACTTTTGTCACTACATTTATATTGGGCATGACGTCTGTTTTGACGGTTTTTCTGCAACCGTATTTTCTGATGGATTCCGCTTCGACGGCGCCGTTTAATACCTGTACGATTTCTCTATTCATCTTTAATAATTACGCAACGCCAGCTCAGGGGCCGTATTTGGCTGCATACGGGTTGTTCTGTTCGGTTGTTTTTGTCCCGCTGATATTGGCCGTACGTGGATTTTTGAGCAGATTTTTTAAGGATGTGGGGTATTAATATGATGAAAAAGACAACAAAGGTAAAAAGAAGCCGCACAGAAAAAGCCGCGTTGTATATCTGTTTTGCAATCTTTTTTATTTATGCTTTGACGCTGATATGGCCGTTCGTCTGGATGGGGATCAATGCGGGAAAAACGCAAATCGAGTTTTATCGTAACAAGCTTTCCCTTCCTGCCAATTACGTTTGGTCCAATTTTTCCGATGCTCTGTTTAAGGTCTATGTCACAGCGGGGGCGGGAACGGGTACGCATCAGGTAAAACTTATTCAAATGTTCGGAAATAGTATTTATCTGACGATAATATTGACGGTATTGGAAGTTTTTGTTTCCGCTTGTACGGCGTATGTGATTACCTATTACCGTTTCCCGGGCAGAAAAATTATTTATGGAATGGTTATTTTTACGATGGTTGTACCTTTGGTGGGAACTCTTCCCGTCTCCTATGACTTTTTTTCACGAGCAAAACTTCTCAATACGATTCCGGGAATGATTTTGCTGTGTGTTAATGGTCTCGGTTTTGCGTTTTTGATTTTATACGGCGGCTTTCAAAATCTTTCGTGGAGCTATGCCGAAGCAGCAGCAATCGACGGAGCCGGACCATTCAGAACTTTCTTTCAGGTAATGTTGCCATTGATGCGTCCTGCACTCGTATCGATAGCGGTTGTCACCGCTATCGGATTTTGGAACGACTATACAACTCCCGCTGTCTATTATCCCGACCACCCCACGCTTGCCTATGGAATCAATACTTTGATTAATCAGGTGAAAAAGTCCTCGTCCGGAGATTTCGGAAGTAATTATCCTTTGATGTTCGCGTGTATTATCATCGCAATTGTCCCTATTATTATTTTCTTTTCCTGTTTTCAAAAAACCATTATGAAAAATATGGTCGCAGGAGGATTGAAAGGATAGCTTTTTGATTGGAATATGGATTAATGAATATATTTTGAAGTTCAACTATATAAAATAATTTATTAAAAGTAGCATTCTTCGTTTCAAGAAAAAGTAAGAGAAAAAATATTTATATACCCTAAGTGGCGCTTATAAATTATTCGATTTTTCCGAACTTTTATGGGGCTGTGATGTATGGCTATAAAAATCTCCGAGGAGGAGAACGGCGACGTATGTTTTATACGGCATTTACAAAAAAAGTTCCGAAAAATGAGAATGAAGCGCCTCATAAGTGGGATAATTTTGCTTCAGTTATTCATAAGAATAAGAAAATAAAGGCGGTTATCCGCGCCAAGGGTAATGTAGGAAAACACATTGCGACGCTACTGCCGCTCGGTTATAAGAAAGGCCCGAACGATAAAGAAAAATGGTGATCGACGAGCAAAATACGGCAATGTAAGCGGAGCCCAACTCCTATGGCGAGATGAACACACTTTCAGGAATGCTTTATTGTGCGGAGTGTGGAAAGAGAATGTACCTTTGTCGCTGTTTAACGACAAGACAATCGGAATACTTTAACTGTTCCAATCATCGCAAAAAGAATAAAAATCTTTGCACTTCGCATCAAATTACTGTAAAAACAATGGAAGCTTTATTGTTAAAAGACTTGCGAATAACAATCTGCTTTGCTCGTTCGTAAAAGTAAAGCCTTTTTGCAGATATTGCAGGACAATGCAAACGGGCATTACAGGCAGGAGGTCGAAAGCGTCTATAATTTTATAGACACGGTGAAACTTCCGAACTTCTTAAAAGTGTAAGGTGACCACGGATTGGAAGGACAAAACCTGCCCGCATAAGCGAACATAACAAACGAATATGAAAAAAGACGTGGCGTGAAAGCTACGTCTTTTTCAATTTAATGGGCATTACTAAAAAAATTCCCCATCGCAATTGTGGCGAATCCGTCTCTTTTTTTGAAAAAGGGGTTTACAAAAGCGTTTGAGTATGTTATAATGAAACGACTTCAAGAGGCGGGGAAAGAGGTACAGATGATAAAAATTGCCATTGTGGAAGATAATAAAATCGCTTCGGATACGCTTTTAGAGTATTTGAACATCTATTCGGAAAAGAGCGGAGAAACGTTTGAAAGTATAGTATTCAGGGACGCCATTTCCTTTTTGACGGGCTATAAATCGGTTTACGACATTGTGTTTATGGATATCGAGCTCCCGCATTTAGACGGAATGGCGGCCGCGGCGAAACTTCGTCAGGTGGATAAAAAAATCCTTCTGATTTTCGTGACGAATATGGCGCAGTTTGCCGTAAAGGGGTATGAGGTAGACGCGCTGGATTACATAGTCAAACCCGTGGGATACAGCAATTTTGAATTAAAGCTGAAAAAAGCGGTCGCGCTGGTCAAATCGAATACGGATACCATCACCATCAATAAAGCCGGGGGACTTATACGCCTTCCCGCGCGCGAAGTAAAATTTATCGAAGCGAGCGGCCATAAAATTATCTATCACACCGACGCGGACGAAGTGCAAGGTGGAGGAGAATCTCTTTCCGAATTGGAGGTCAAACTTCGTCCGTACGGTTTTTTGCGCTGTAATAACTGTTATTTGGTCAATGTGCGGCAGATTGAATCCGTGCAGGGGTATGTCATTACCATGTACGGCGGCGAGGAAGTGCAAATCAGCCGCCCGCGCAAAAAAAATTTCATGACCGAACTTGCGGATTGGTTGGGAAAGGGCAACTGATATGTACGAATTTTTCGTCGACCACGGCTTTATTCTCGAACTGTTTCTCTCCTTTGCGCTGTTCGCCTTTCCTCTCAAAAAGCGCCGCTTTTATGTACTGAGGATTTTGGCTTCTTTGGGCGTTTTATTCGTTTATTCCCTCGTCAGAAACGCGATCCCCAATCTAAACGCATGGACGGAGAGCTTGAAATATGTCGCCTTGTATCTCATCTGTATCGGCTCCGTAATGTTTATTTTCGACGTATCTTTCCGCGGGGGTGTCTTTTGCACGATCGGCGCCAGTCTTACCCAGCATTGTGCCTTTCGCGCGGGCGAGCTCACGCGCTATATTTTTGACGGCAGACTTTCGCTTGCCGCGCAGTCCGTACTCTATATCGCGGCGGTGCTAATCATCAACGCGCTGTCTTACTTTCTCTTTGCCCGTAGGTTCGGAAAAGAGGAGGATACGGAATATCTCCAAAGTATGCCCATTCTTCTTTTGAGCGGAGCCATGCTTTTGGTCTGTGTGCTCTTTCAGCAGTTGTTCGAGCAGTACGCCGCGGGAATCGGTCGTCCGCTGTATGTAATATTCGGTTGTTTCGACATGACCTCTTGTGCGTTCGCGCTGTGTATTCAGTATGCGGTTTACCGAAGCGGGCTTTTGCACCGCGATTACAGTCTTTTGGAACACGTTCTACATCTTCAAAAGGAGCAGATGAAAGTTTCCAAGGAAACCATCGATTTAATCAATATCAAGTGCCACGACTTGAAGAAACAAATCGCGCTTTTGGGGGACCGGAACCATATCACGAAAGAGGAAATAGGGGAGCTCAACCGCGCCATATCGATATACGACGCTGCGGTCAAGACGGGCAATGAAGCGCTGGACGTTCTTCTTGCGGAAAAGACGCTGTTGTGCGAGAATAAGAATATTCAGTTCAACTGTATTGCGGACGGATATAGTTTGGGATTTATGCGGCCGTCGGATATTTATTCTCTGTTCGGAAATGCGATAGATAACGCGATAGAGGCAGTGGAGAAAAACGCGGACGAAAGCCGCCGCTGCATCGGCATGAGCGTCAAGGAAAGCAAGGGAATGGTATCGGCGCATTTTGAAAATTACTACGCGGGCGAGCTGGATTTTGACGACGGCTTGCCGCTTACGACGAAATCGGATAAGCGGTATCACGGATTCGGAATGAAGAGCATTAAAATGCTTGCGGAGAAGTACGGTGGCTACGTTTCGGTGAAGGCGGAGGACGGAGTGTTCAATCTCAACATTTTGCTGCCGATTTCTTCAAAAAGAGAGACGAAAAACGGTGGCTGAAATCAATTTGGGAAAATTTTTTGACAATTTGGGAAATAGTGCTTGAAAAAAACGGCAAAAAGAATTAAGATGTTCTCACGATAAGGCGAGCGGGAGAATATCTTTTTTCGTTCGCAGAAATCCGATACGCAATTTCAAATTAATTTTCAAGGAGGAAGATTAATGAAAAAGGGTAACAAACTCACATCGGTGTGGCGCGGTCTGACCGCGGTGTCGGCGTCGCTATTGGCGCTGTCCACGCTCGGCTACGGAATCGCGGACACATGGAGGAGCAATGTCGACGCCGCGTTCGGGACGCAAAGTTTCATCACCAATACGGACGACGTAAAATATACGTCCACGTATAAGACGGGAGACGAGATGATGAATGCGGCAAAGGCGTTTGCGGTGCGCGAAGGCGCGGAAGGCACGGTCATCATGAAGAATGAAAACGGCGTGCTTCCCTTGAAAAAGGGTACGGTAGCGCTGTTCGGCGGCGCGGCGTATAGGCCGTATATGTCCGCGGCGGGAAACAGCGACCAGGTCAAGCTGGAAAAGGCGTTGACGAACGCGGGCTTTACCATCGATTCGACGATGAAATCGATTTATGAGCAGCTGTTGACGCATGAGGAATATGTCCCCAACACCAGGGCGGGCGATTATACGGATTTCCCGATCCGCGAGGCGAACGCAGATAAGTTCACGACGGACGGCGGAGCGGCGACAACATGGAGAGAACAGGTTCAGGCGGATACGGCGATCGTGGTGTTCTCCCGTCCGGGCGGAGAAGGGACGACGTATAAGCCGGGCAGCGCGCAGGACGCTTTCGGAAAACCGACGGGCAAGAACCCGCTCGCGCTTTCGGACGACGAACTTTCCGTCGTAAAGGCGGCCAAGGAAGCGTGCGATAAGGTAGTCGTGCTTCTCAATACTTCCTGTACGATTGAAATCGGGGCTTTGAAGAGCGGCGAATACGCGGTGGACGGAATTGCGTATATCGGCATTCCCAACGATTATCAGTTCACGGGAATCGTGCAGGCGCTTTCGGGCGAAGTCAATCCGACGGGCGCGCTCGCGGATACCTATGCGACGGATTCGACGTCCTCTCCCGCGATGATGAACTTCGGGGGGGGGTACTATTCCGACTTTGAAACAGTCAGTGACTTTGACGATACGAGATGGCCGGGCGTTGAAATCAATAACGAAACCGTAGGCTCTTTCGGCGGCAAGGCGAGTTATTCGGGCGGCTTTTATATCGTGGAAGCGGAGGGAATTTATACGGGCTATAACTATTACGAATCTCGGTATTACGATTGCATCGTCAATCCTTCGAGCAACGCCTCCTCGGCGAAGGGTTCGACGCAGGACTCCTCCGCTTGGAGCTATGATAAAGAGGTTTCGTATACTTTCGGATACGGACTCTCCTATCTCCCTTATGAACAAAAGCTGACGGGTGTGACGGTAGAGGACCGCGTCGGCGGCAACGTGACGGCGACGATCGAAATCACGAACAACGGAGACAAGAGCGGCATGTTCCTCGCGCAGCTTTACGTACAGACGCCCTATACGGCGTACGATAAAGCGAATAAGGTAGAAAAGAGCGCGATTCAGTTCCTGAATTCGGGAAAGGTGGAGGTCGGAGCGCACGAAACGGAGACGGTCACCGTCACCATTCCCACGAAGTATCTCGCGAGCTATGACTATACGACGGCAAAGACGTACATACTCGACGGCGGTACGTATTATTTTGCGACGGGCAACGGTGCGCACGACGCTTTGAATAACATTCTTGCGGCGCAGAATCATACGAAGGGCCTGACGGACGTCAACGGCGAAGCGACGACGGGAAATAAGGAATGCGTTGCGACGTGGAAGAACGGGGACGAAAGTGCGACGGATACCTCGACGTTTGCGGTCTCCGATTCGGGCGGAAAGATTACGAATGTGGCGGATAACGCGGACCTCAATTACTATCTGCCGGGCACAGTGACGTATCTTTCGCGGACGGATTGGGACGCCACCTATCCGGTCAATTATAATACGTTCAAAAACGGCGGCGGGGTAACTCTTGCAGACAGCCCGAAGAAAGACGAGTGGCTGAAAGAGCTCCGCAATCAGCAGCATGTTTTGGCGACGGATAACCCCGTAGAGAACGTGGACGGCATTCCGAGCGTTACCTTCCAGGATATCGGTTACGAACAGCAAATCAATATCGAAGACGAATTCTGGGATCAGCTCGTCAACGCGATTTCTCTCGATCAGGCAGTAGGCGCGGTAGCGCACGGCGGTTCCCAGTCGGATACTTTGGATAATATCGAGAATCCGGTCGTAAAACAGAATGACGGTCCTACGGGTTTTAACGGAAAAGCTCTTTCGACGAATAACGGGGAGCCGGGTTCCGATCCTTACTATGTAGATCCCGAATCGGAAGCGGGAAAATTCAAGGCGAACGTAAATTCTCAGACGTTGCTCGGCTCGTCCTTCAATCCCGAGCTGGCTCTCGAATGGGGCAGAATTTTGGGAAATACGGGACTTTGGATCAAGAATTATCAGATTTGGGGCGGCGGACTCAATTATCATCGTTCCCCGTATAACGGAAGAAATACCGAATACCTTTCGGAAGACCCGATGCTGACCAACGTGCTCGGCACGGAGCTCATTAAGGGAACAAACGAATTTGGTATCATCAACGGCCCGAAGCACATCGGCTTCAACGACCAGGAATATGACCGTTCGGGTATCTGCGTATACATGAACGAGCAGAAATTCCGTGAAACGGACCTCCGCGGCTTCCAGGGCGCGGTGGAAGAAGGCGGAGCGCTGGGGCTCATGGTAGCGTTTAACCGAATCGGCGCCATCAACGCTTCCCATCACGTGGGAATGTTGAAGAATCTCGTCCGCGGCGAATGGGGCTTCAAGGGGCTGATTTCGACGGACATGATGAACAATAAATATTATTTCAATCCCGAAGGTTGTATCATGGCGACAGTGACGCAGATGGCGGACTTTGCCGGAGATAACAGTACCTTGGGCGGCGCCGGAGGAACGGACGCGACCTGGACTTATCTTTCGGTAGATAATGTAAAGAACGACGCCGAACTCGTAGATGCGGCGAGAGAGTGCATGAAGTATCAGCTCTATGCCTTTGCGAACAGCGCGGTGCTGAACATTACGACGACTCCCGTAGTTCCCAGCTGGGAGAAGGCGCTTCGCGGCGTAATCGGAACGACGATAGTGCTTTCTGCAGGATTTGCGACGCTTTGGGCAGTGAGCGTTGTGCTCGGTAAAAAGAAGGAGGAAGAATAATCATGAACGCGATTAAAAAACAAAAACTCGGAACGTGGCTGACACTCGTCGTCATAATCCTCGGTATCGTAAGCGTAATTATCTACTCCGTAAACGGCAGCGTAGAGGGCTACTTCAAAGGAACGAATCAATCCTCGGTAGTGATCATGTCGGTTTTAGCGATTGTTTTCGCCGTAGTATCCATTATTCTCGCGCAGTTTTCGGCAAACGGCGCGGCGGGGAAAATCCTTTCCGCGATTACCGATATTCTGCGCATAGCGGCGGCGGTGCTTCTCATCGCTTCGCTCATGGGCTTTGTTTCCACGAGAGTAGAGGGGCTCGGTTATATTTTCGGCTCCGATGAAAACGTGCTCGACGAAATCCAGACGGAGGAAAATATGCGCTCCGCCTATACGGCAATCGCGGGCTTCGCATTCTATGCGGTAACTTGGCTGGTCGCGCTCGTCGCATGCTTCTGCGGAATGACCAAAGCGGCAAAAAAGACGAACGCATGACGAAGTAGAAACTTTTCTGCGGTCTTTTCCGCCGAAGTCGACTGTTCGGCGGAAAAGGAGCAAAGCGTTCCGCAATCTGAGAAAAGGAGAGGCGGCAGAGTATACGGCGACCTCTCCTTTTCATAAGAGCGGGCGAGGAGGACGAGAGATGTTGAAAATAGTGAAATTCACCTGTGAAAATCTTTCTGAGGGGTGTGTGACGGACGAATCGAATCCCCGTTTTTCCTTTTCGCTTTCAAGCGACGGGCAAGGGGGGCGCTTAAAGCGCGCGACTTTGAAAATCAACGGCGAAACGATAGACGCGACGGAGCAAATCGGCATCCGCTATAAAGGCGCGCCGCTGAAAGCGTTCACGAAATACACGGCGACGCTGGAAGCGGAATCTGATAACGGAGACCGCGCAGACGCCTCGCTCGAATTTGAAACGGGCCGCATGGGTAATCCTTGGAAAGCGGAATGGATTACGGACGGCGGCTATCGCTTTACGGAGAAAAAGACGTCTCCCGTCCCGATGCTTTTCCGTAAGACGTTCTCTTTTGAAAAAGAGATTCACTCCGCGAAAATTTACGCCACGGCGATCGGGATTTACGAGCTGGAATTAAACGGAAAAAAGGTCGGCAGGGACTATTTTGCTCCCGGGTTTACCTCCTATAAATCCCGTTTGCAGTATCAGACATACGACGTAACGGAGCAGATAAAAAAGGATAACACGCTGACGGCGACGGTCGCGGGCGGCTGGGCGGTAGGCGCGTTCGTAATGAGTCGCAAAAACCGAATCACGGCGCCCCGACAGGCATTTTTGGCGGAGCTTCGCGTCGTCTGTGCGGACGGAACGGAAGCGGTGCTCGGAACGGACGAAACGTGGCAGGTGACGCGGGAAGGGCCTTTGCGCTTCGCGGAATTTTACGACGGGGAAATTTTCGACGCGACGGTTTCCCCCGAAAAAATCTCTTGGACGAACGCCTCCGCCGAGCGTTTGAAAATCCGCCCCGCCTTGGAAGCCTCCTATGGGGCTCCCGTCCGCGCCCACGAAACCTTCCGCCCCGTATCCGTCACCCGCGCAAAGAGCGGCGAACTCATCTACGATTTCGGACAGAACTTTGCGGGCGTGGTAAAAATCAGGGTAAAGGGGAAGAAGGGACAGAAAATTACGGTTCGCCACGCGGAAATTCTGACCTCGGAAGGAGAACTTCATACGGCGTTTCTGCGTTCTGCGAAATGCAGGCTCGTCTATATCTGCCGCGACGGCGAGCAGGAATATTCTCCCCGCATGACCTATATGGGTTTCCGTTACGCGGGCGTGACGGGCGTTTCGGAGGAGAATATCGAGCTTAGCGCGACCGCGCTGTATTCGGAAATTCCCGAAACGGGTGCGTTTGAATGTTCGGACGAACGAATCAACCGCCTGCAAAAAAATATCGTATGGAGCGGGAAATCCAATTTCGTGGATATTCCCACGGACTGTCCCCAGCGCGACGAGCGCATGGGCTGGACGGGCGACATCGCGGTATTTGCGCCGACGGCGTGCTATAATTTCGGCATGGAAAGATTCTTGAACAAATGGCTGAAAGACGTGAAGTCGGAGCAGACGAAGGGCGGAGGAATCCCCAATACCGTCCCGTCACAGGGTTACGGTTTTCCCGAGACCATGCCGAAAAAAGCGGTGGCATTCTGGGGCGACGCGTGCGTGTTCGTGCCGTGGGCGGAGTACATGGCTTACGGGGATAAAGACATTCTCAAAGAAATGTATCCCGTCATGAAAAAATACGTCAAGGCGTGCCTGTTTTGGGCGGGACTCTTTTCTTTCGGAAAAAACAAATATATTTGGAACGATATCCCCGCGATGCAGTTCGGGGATTGGGTAGCGCCCGACGTCCCGAAGATGTCGGAATGGCAGGCGCGCTGTAAATGGACGGGAACGGCGGCGTTGGCGCGTTCGACGCGGCTGCTTTCCGAAATCGCGTCGATTTTGGGCAACGCAGAGGACGCAGCGAAGTATCGGACAATCAGCGAAAAGGTTTCCGACGCCTATTGCAGTATTTTGACGGACGGGGACGGAAAATTGAAGGAAGAATTTCAGACGGCTTACGTCCTGCCCCTGTACTTTAAGATGTTTCCCGAGTCCGTTCGTCCCAAAGCGGCGAAAAATCTCGTCTCGCTGATAGAAAAGAACGATTATCGGATCGGAACGGGATTTCCGGGCACTCCCTATATCCTGTTCGCGCTGAGCGATAACGGCTATGCCGACGTCGCGTATAAAATGCTGGAAACCACGCAATGTCCCTCGTGGCTGTACGAGGTGGAAGCGGGCGCAACGACGGTATGGGAGCGCTGGGACGGACTCGATAAAGACGGAACGTGTCCGATCGGCGACGACGGCACGGGCGGAATGATTTCTTATAACCATTATGCGTTCGGCGCCGTGGGCGATTTCCTGTACCGCCGCGTGGCAGGCATCGAAGCGACGGAGGGTGGCTATAAAAAATTTCGGATCGCGCCGCTCGCGGGCGGCGGACTGACGTTTGCATCGGGCAGCGTGGAAACGCCTTACGGTAAGATAACTTCCGCGTGGAGGCTCGCGGACGGAGAATTTCATATCGAAGCGGAGGTCCCTTTCGGAACGGAGTGCACCTTGAAAATGCCTTCGGGCGCGGAACGAGTGCTGGAAAGCGGCCGCTATGCGTTTTCGGAAAGCTATGGCGGCGGGGCGAAATGAGGTAAGTAAATGAATCATCAAACGACAAAAAAGAGCTTTTTCTCCAATCCCGTGCTCCGCACGCGGATTACGTCGGCGAACGTGAAGCCGAAGGAGATGTTTCTCGGATACTTTGTGGGGCCGTTCTGCGCGTTGATATCCAATGCGATTTTCGGTTCCTTCCTGAACCGTTATTATACGGACGTCATCGGCATCACCCGTCCCGAATACGGCGCATTTTCGGCGCTGTATCCGATGATTTCGGTCATCTTCGTCGTCCTCGGCAATCTTTTGGTCGGCCAGCTCATCGAGCGCACCCGCACCGGCCAAGGCAAAGCGCGGCCGTGGCTCCTGCTTTCGGCCCTGCTGGTGCCCGCCGCCATCTGCCTTTTGTTTCTGGTGCCCGTGGGCTCGTCCCCGACGGCGCAGATGGCTTGGATAGCCGTTTCGTACAATCTCTATTATGCGGTCGCGTATCCCTTCTTTTATACGGCGCACAGCTCCCTTGTAGGGCTGTCCACGCGCAATTCCAAGCATAGGGGCCTGCTCGCCACCTTCTCCAACGCTTCCGGCGTGGCGGCGGTCGGTATCGGCGCGAGTATTCTCGTCCCGCTCCTGTTGCAGTCCCTGCTGTTCGTGGAAGGCGCGGGCGGCGGAATCGATACGGCGGCGAGCTATAATAATTGGCGCATCGTGATGATCGTGCTCGTCGTTCTCACGTTTTTCGCCATTCTCATCGAATATTTCTTTACGAGAGAACGCATCACCGAAGAGAACATGAAGCTGAATATCAAGGAAGAAAAGATTCCCATGTTGAAACAGCTCAAAGCGGTGGTCAACGAGAAATATTGGTGGTTTATCATTCTGTATTTTCTTTTGTTCCAGTTCAGCGGCCTTTTGAAGAACAGCTCCATGACCTTTTATTGCAAGTGGATGCTGCAACCCGTCAGTTTGGGCGGAATGCAGCTCGACCCCATGTTTCTCCTGGGGCTGGTAGGCGGAATCCCCACGGCAATCGGAATGGTGGTGGCATGGCCGATTGCGGCAAAGCTGGGTAAAAAGAACGCGGTCGTCGGCGGGCTCGTCATTTCCGTTTTGGGCGGTCTCGTCAGCTTTATCGACGTACATAATCTGTATATCGTCTGCGCGGGGGTGGTTCTGAAAGGTATCGGCTCCATACCCGCCATGTACGTCACGCTCGCTCTCCTGTCCGACGTCCTCGACCATTTGGAGGCGAAAAACGGTTTCAGGAGCGACGGTTTCACCATGTCGGTATACGGCGCCATCATGGTCGGCCTTTCGGGGCTCGGAAACGGAATTCTGAACGCGCTTCTCTCCGCAAACGGGTATAATGCGGAGCTCGCCTCCCAACCCAAGGGCGTGGAAACGGCGCTCGTCGTTTGCTACTTGGCCATGGAGCTCATCTGCTATGCCGTCATCGCGGTGTTGCTTTGTTTCCTGACGGTAGAAAAGCACATCGACGAGGACCATAAAATTATCCTCGAACATCAGCGGCAGGCGGTGCTTGCCGCGGGCGGGGAATGGATAGAACCCGCCGAGCGTTTGAGAATGGAACAGGAAGAGGCAGATCGTTTGGCCGACGAAGCGCGCCGCGCGGAACTCAAAGCGTGGTGCGAGAAGAAAGGGAAATCCTTTGAAGAGGAAGAAGGCAAATACGAAGCCGCACAGGAAGCGAAGCGCCGTCGAGCGGAGGAACGCGCCGCGGCGAAAGCGGCGAAGAAAAAGAAAGGCTGACGCGAAGGATAAGATTGTCGGTTCCGTCGTAACGGCAAAGGCGGTCGGGGACGAATAAGGCTTTCGAGTTTCTGTACCGGCAAAACAATCAAAAAATAATTGCGTTCGGGTTCCCGCGGTAAAATCCCGATACCGAGCGCAAGACGCTCAGGCGGCGCCGCGTAAAACAGCGGCGTCGCCCGAATGTGCAAAGAGGGGCTGTAATATGGACAAAGAAAAAACTATCTCGCAGATGACGCTTGAAGAAAAAGCGGAAATGCTTACGGGCAAAGACTTTTGGTCGACGAAGGATTTCCCGAATCTCGGAATCAGGAGCCTGTTTCTTTCCGACGGCCCGCACGGGCTGAGAAAGCAGGCTGCCGCGAGCGACCATTTAGGACTGAATGCGTCCATTCCTGCGACGTGTTTTCCCACGGCTTCGGTCATGGCATGTTCTTGGGACGAGGAGTTGGGCGAACGAATCGGCGAAGCGCTGGGCGAGGAAGCGGCTGCGCTGAACGTAGACGTGTTGTTGGGACCGGGGCTGAATATCAAGAGAAATCCTCTCTGCGGAAGGAATTTCGAGTATTTTTCGGAAGATCCGTACTTGGCGGGAAAGATGGCGGCGGCTTACGTGCGCGGAATCCAGAGTAAAGGGGTTGCGGCGTGCGTGAAGCATTTTGCGGCGAATAACCGCGAGTATCGCCGCATGACGAGCGATTCGGTCATAGACGAACGCACGCTTCGGGAAATTTATCTCCGCGGCTTTGAAATCGCCGTGAAGGAGGGCAGAGCGAAATGCGTAATGTCGGCTTATAATAAGGTGAACGGCGAATTTGCGAATGAGAACCCGCATCTTCTGAAAGAGATTTTGCGGGAAGACTGGGGCTTTGACGGAGTGGTGGTGACGGATTGGGGCGGCTGTAACGACCGTGTAGACGGCTTGAAATGCGGCAACGAGCTGGAAATGCCCGCTTGTAAATATGCAGTCGAGGACGTAATAACGGCGGTCGAGGAAGGCCGTATAGAGGAAAGTCTTTTAGAGGAAAGCATACGTCGCCTTTTGGAGCTTTCGGAATTTACTGCTCGGAAGCAAGTCAAGGTATACGATGAAAGGGCCCATCACGCTCTTGCGCGGGAAGCGGCGGAAAAGAGCGCCGTTCTTCTCGAAAACGACGGTATACTTCCGTTGAAAGCGGGGACGCGCGTGGCGCTGGTCGGAGATTTTGCCTTTCTGCCGCGGTATCAGGGGGCGGGATCTTCGGTGGTAAATCCTACCTTTTTGTCGACGGCGGAAAAGGTATTTGCTTCTCTCCATCCGTCTCTTTCGTCGTCTGTGTCGAAGCACGTATCGGACTCGTCTGCCGAAATTCTTTCCTCTCCCGATTCGGTATCCTATCCCGATTCTGTGTCGTCATCCGATTCGGTATCATCTTCCGATTTGGTATCTTCGTCCCTTTCGGCTGGTCCTTCCCTCTCCGCGACGCCGCTTTCTCCCGCCCCTTCTGTCCCTTTGTCCGTCGTTGGGTGCGAACGCGGCTTTCATCGTTTCGGAAAAAAGAGCAAGAAACTTTTCCGCCGTGCCTTGCAGGTTGCGGGGAAGGCAGAAGTTACCCTCTTTTTCGCGGGATTGGACGAATTTTCCGAAGCGGAGGGAATCGACCGTGCAGACATGAAGATTCCGCAAAATCAAATCGAGCTGTTCAGAGCGTTGGTCGCGGCAGGAAATAAAGTCGTCGTGCTTTTGCACTGCGGTTCGTCCGTGGAATTGGATTGGACGGAAGGCGCCGCGGCGGTCTTGTGGCTGGGGCTTTCGGGACAGGCGGGGGCGGAAGCGGCGTTTCGGCTTGTCACGGGAGAAGTGAATCCTTCGGGCAAACTTGCGGAGACTTGGTGGGGAAAGTACGAAGATTGTCCCACTTCCTCTCCCGATCTTTTTCCGGGCGGAGAAGATCGCGTTGAGTACAAAGAGGGACTGTTCGTGGGATATAGATCCGGACGGAAAGCGAAATATCCCTTCGGATACGGTCTTTCGTACACGAAATTCGAGTACTCGAATTTGCGCATTTCGGACGGAAAAATTTTCTTCGTCGTAAAAAACGTCGGAAGCCTTGCGGGAAAAGAGATTGCGGGCATTTATTACGGCAAAAAAGACGGAAAGGTAAAACGCCCGAAACGCCAATTATTTGCGTTTATAAATGTATATCTTAAAGAGGGCGAGGAAAAAGAGGTCTCCGTGCCTTATGATATAAGGGATTTCTCCTATTACGACGTCGGCGCGGAAAAGTGGCTGACGGAGGCGGGAATCTACGATATTGAAGTGGGCGCTTCCTCAGAGGACATAAGGCTTTGCGGGCAATTATTCATGGAGGGAGTTACCCCTACGGAAAAGGCATGTATAAATGTAAGTTTTCCTTCGTGGAAGGAAGCGAAAAAACGGAAGGGAATGTCCATTCATGAAAACAGTACGGTAGGGGATCTCCGCTATGCAAAAGGTTGGGTTGGCAGAGCCTTTTCGGGCGGAATCCGATTCGCGGTTGTCTTTTGCAGGGCTTTCAGAATGCGCTCGAAGGCGAATACTTTGGTCATGGGCGTTTTGCATCAGCCCGTCCGAGGGCTTGCAAAATTCGGCGGAATGAACAGGCAGAAGATGGAAGGACTGCTTTTGATGTTCAACGGATATTTCTTTAAGGGAATAAAGCAATTTTTCAAAAAAGAAAAGGGCAGGGTAGAGGATAAATGAAAACGATTGAATGGAATGACGGCTGGAAATATCGGCGGATAAACGAGGAAACTTTTCGGGAGGTCATTTTGCCTCACGATGCCATGCTTTCGGAAGCGCGCGGAAATTCGTGTGCGAGCGGCACGCACGGCGCCTGGTTCGAGGGACACGACTATGAGTACGTAAAGGAATTTTCTCTTTTGCCGGAATGGTCGGATAAAAAAGTCATATTGGAATTTGAAGGGGCATATTCTCATGCGGAGGTATACATAAACGGCAAAAAAGTCGCGTATCGTCCGTATGGCTTCACAAATTTTTATGTCCCTTTGGAAGAGAGCGGAGAAATTCGCGTAGTGGCGCATAATTCCGATCAGCCGAATTGTCGCTGGTACGCGGGAGCGGGGATTTACCGTCCCGTAAAGTTGCATATTCTTCCCAAGGAAAGTTTGGCTCTCAACGGCGTAAAAATTCGTACCGCGGACTATCTGTCCCGCGAAATGGAAGTGCTTTTTATTTCCGACAAAAATTTTATTTTGGGTTCAGAAAGCGGTTGCGTTCGTGATTCAGAGGATATTTCCGCCTATCAAGAAGTTCTGTTCTCCGTATGCGACGGAGAAAAAACACTGTATGAAGGCCGAACAAAAATCGGGGAAAAGACCAGATTTAAGATTGAAAACGCGGTGCTTTGGTGTCCGCATAATCCGAAACTTTATACGCTTAAAGTCGTATACGGTGAAGATGAACGCGAAATCCCGTTCGGCATTCGTCAAGTTACGGTGAGTAGGTCGGAAGGATTTACACTGAACGGAGAGCGGATAATTCTTCGCGGCGCGTGTATTCACAGCGACAACGGTCTTTTGGGAGCCGCAGCTCATCCCTTTGCCGACAGACGAAAAATAGAGCTTCTGAAAGCCGTGGGATATAACGCGGTGCGCTCTGCACACAATCCTTGTTCGAAAGCGACTTTGGATGCATGTGACCGATTGGGAATGTTGGTGTTGGATGAATATACGGACGGTTGGTATATTCATAAAACCCGTTTCGACTATGCTTCTTATATGGAAGAATGGTGGCAGAAAGATTTTATAGATATGGTCGATAAAGATTATAATCATCCTTCTGTCGTCATGTATTCGACGGGTAACGAGGTTTCGGAAACGGCGCAGAAAAAAGGGATAGAGCTTACGGGAAGAATGACGCAATATCTTCATTCTTTGGACGATACGCGTCCCGTAACATGCGGCATCAATATATTTTTCAACTTTCTTTCTTCGCTCGGTTTCGGCGTTTACAGCGACGAAAAAGCGGAAAAAGGAGAGCATGTTGGCAGTGCTTTTTTTAATAATATCGCGGGAATCTTCGGAGATAAGACGATGAAAATCGGGGCCACCCTGCATGGCTGTGATGTAAAGACAAGAGAAGCCTTTGCAAAAATGGATGTGGCGGGATACAATTACGGGATTTTACGATATAAAAAGGATTTGAAAAAGTATCCTGAGCGCATCATTGTCGGAAGCGAAACTTTTTGTAACGATGCGTACAGATTCTACGAGTTTGCGAAAAAAAATCCCGGAGTCATAGGCGATTTCGTCTGGGCGGGTATGGATTATCTCGGCGAAGTGGGAATCGGCGCATGGGAATATGCGAGCTATGCAAAGGATTTTTCCCCTCGCGCGGGGTGGATTTCCGCAGGATCGGGAAGGTTAGACCTCACCGGACGACAACTTGGCGAGGCTCTGTATACCCGCGTAGCCTTCGGTCTGGATACTATCCGCATGGCGACAGTTCCCGCAAATGACTTCGGCAAATCTCATTCGCCTTCTGCTTGGAAAATGTCTGATGCAAGAGAAAGCTGGGCTTGGAATGGTTGTGAAGGAAGGAAAACTCGCGTGGAAGTCTATGCACGAACTCCGTTTGTGGAATTAAAATTGAACGGAAAAACGATAGGACGGAAACGTGTCAATCTGGAAAAAAATTGTCTCGTTTCCTTCAAGGTAAAATATTTCCCCGGAGAATTGACTGCAATCGCTTACGACCGATCGGGAAAAGAATGCGGTAGGACGTCGTTATTCAGCGGTAAGGGTACGCCAAAGCTTCTTCTTACTCCCGAAAAAATGTCGGTAGGAAAGGATGAACTCGCCTATATTCGCATTCGCTATGCAGATGAAGACGGGAAAACGCTGCCGCTGTGCCGAGGAAGGGTAAAAGTCTCGGCGGAGAATGGACAGCTATTGGCTTTGGGGCATGCATGTCCCTATAACCCCGATGGGTATCTCAGAGAGGAAACGGATACCTACTACGGGGAAGCCTTGGCTATCCTTCGCCCTTCGTCATCGGGAGAAAAAATCAGAATTTCTGTTTCAAGTCCGTTTGGAAAAGCTCAAACGACTGTGGATGTGTTATAATCATTTGCCGAAATTCGCTCGTATTACAAATAAAGCCCTTCGGAATTTTCCGAAGGGCTTTTTCGCTATCTTGTAGGAAAACAGTATTAAAAAAACTTTTTATATGAAAAATAGTATTTGATTAAATATTAATAAAATAGAAAGTGCTTAATAAAAAATTTTGAAAGATTTATAGGGACATAACTAATGAACTTTACTTTCTTCGGAAAAAAGTGTATAATAAATTTCAGAATCAAAGGGAGGAGGATGAAAATGGTAAAAGATCATGAGTCTGAGGAAATGTATCTCGAAACCATTCTTCGATTGAAAAGTACAAAGCCGAATTTGAGATCGGTGGATATTGTGGAGGCGCTGGGATACGCAAAGTCAAGCGTTTCTTCTGCGGTCAATAAGCTCGTTAGAAAAGGTTATATTTCCATAAATAATAACGGGGAGATTTCTCTAACGGAAAGTGGAAAGCAAAAAGCCGACGCCGTTTATGAACGCCACCGCATCATTACTGCGCTCTTTATAAAATTGGGGGCAGAGCCTCAATCGGCTGAACAAAATGCTTGTCGTGTCGAGCATGTTCTTACGGAGGATGTCTTTGAACTCATAAAACAATACGTCGGGAAAAGCGAGTGAGGATAATGTTTATTTTAACCTTTTCCGTAAAAACTGTAATAAAAGGCGGAGTTGAAAATCGACTCCGTCTTTTCAAAAATTTTGTTTGGTTAAACAAACAAAAAAGGAAGGGCAAATAAAAAAAGTTTAATTTTCGCATTTTCGACCTCAAAGATGATTGAATTTTTTATGCCTTTTATGGTATAATATTCATAAGTAGGATAAAGCGGAAACCCCGTGGAAAATATCCGATTTATTTACAGGAAAAAAGGCTTTCGGGGGCGTCCGAAAAGTTTTCGGCAAAATAAAAAGAAAGCCGCGGAGGTGATAAGATGTTAGAGGAATTGAAGGTGCGTGTGTTTCAAGAGACCATGAAGCTCGTGAAATACGGATTGGTGGGCTTGACGAGGGGAAATGTGAGCGGGATAGACCAAGAAAAGGGATTGATGGTCATTACTCCCAGCGGAGTACCTTACGAGGAAATGAAGGCGGAAGATATGGTCGTCGTCGATATGATAGACGGCAGAGTTGCAGAGGGCGGAAAGCCTTCCGGAGATACTCCCACTCATTTACATTTATATCGGACATTCCCGGAGCTTGGCGGTATCGTACGAGGCGAAAAAAGCTCTGGATAAAGTAGTAGGGACATATTTCAAGGGGTGCGTCAAGGCGGGGAAAATTTTTACCGCATTGAATGGGAACAATGTCATGTGTCGAGAGGAAAAAGTACGTTTCGCCGTAGAAAAAGAGGATTTTCTTTTTTTAGACAAGCATTACCGTAAAGTAAACGAGAGTATAAAAATTTTGAGGAAAAAAGCTCCGGTCGCCTTTTTAGAAGAGGCAAAAGCATTGTTGAATTATGCGGAAAATGAATGTGAATTATATTTTTCTTTTCGACGCGGGGAGGACATTTCGCGGTTTGAAAAGGTGCTTGGAGAAAGTAAGTATTCGACGGCAGATTTTTCTCTTTTACGCTATTTTAACGAGAAAAAAGGTACTCATTTCCGCATTGATGAGGAACGGAAAATATATAGGAAAATAGGAGAAGATAAATGGTAGGAAAAGTAGTTTCTATAACGAATGATGAAAATATAAAATTACAATCTTAAAGACTTCGACTGAAAAATATATCGGAAAAGAAAAAAATTATCTGTTGTGATAAGGATAATACCGAAGATCTATTGCGGAATAGATTTCGGCGCTCGATTGCGGCAATATTCGGCAAAGAAACTAACGGCCGAGGCATGATAAAAGTGATTATTTAGATATATAAAAAACGGGCTTTGGGTAGAATAAGGCACAAATGGGAACATGGGTTGGTTTCCTAAAATTAATTTTAGGAAATACTTGTGGCAGAAAATTGAGGAAATGCTTATGGTAAATAAAAAACAACTGGACAGATTGACTTTAAAAATATCCCGTCTCCTCGACGTATATAGTGAGTATCTCGTCATAGAGTGCGAGGAACAGGAGGTGCTTTTGGACGGCGAGAGAATCCGTTTGGGAGAACGCTGGGGAAAAGAATTTGGATATGGGAATTTTACCTTTCGGTATCGGCGGAGATTGAAAAATCCCTATTTATTCGTCAATGACGGAGGCGTAGAACATCTTGTCAAAGCAGACGGGAAGCCTTTCGGTATGATTGATTGGCTGGAACAGGGAAAGGATGCAATATTTCGCTGTCATAAGTATGTGTCTTTGACGGATATTCCCGACGGGGCGGAGATTACGATTGAAGCGTATGCCTCTCATACCTTTTACGGCACTATGCCCTTCGAGAAAAAGCAGACCTTTTCCGTCGCCGGCTATATGCCGGAACGGATATATAAGGGAATCTTTGTCGTAGAGATTGACGAAGAATTAAAAGTATTCTTGTCCGATTTGCGGTTGTTCTGCTCTTATTTTCGAAGTATGGACGAAGGGGACGTCAATAAGGCGGACGCCTATGAGCTATTTGAACAACTATTTTCTATTCTCTCTCCGGAGCCGAGTGTTCGCCCGGAAGCGGAAGACATACGGGCGGCAGATAAATTATTAAAAGAATATTTCAATAAATTGGCGGGAGGAAACCGGAAAAATCTGCCTTATGTCGGCGTCGTGGGACACAGCCATTTAGATACCGCTTGGTTGTGGACGATGGAGGAAACTCGTCGCAAAGCCGCGAGAACGGTTGCGAACGCCATCACGTTGTTAAAAAGATATCCCGATTACCGCTTTATTATGTCCTCTGCGCTACATCTCGATTGGATAAAGACCGATTATCCGGAAGTGTTTCAAGAAGTACAGGCGTTGACGAGTACGGGGCGTTTTGAGCCGAATGGCGCTGCTTGGGTTGAATGCGATTGCAATATAACGGACGGTGAGTCGTTGATTCGGCAATTCTTAAAGGGAAAAACTTTTTTGAGAGAAAATTTGCATTTTGAATCCGATGTCTTTTGGCTGCCCGATACGTTCGGGTACAGTGCGGCTCTGCCACAGATTATGAAGGGGTGCGGCGTACCCTATTTTCTCACAACAAAGTTAAGCTGGAACGATACCAATAAATTTCCTTACGAATCTTTCCGCTGGAAGGGGATTGACGGCAGCGAAGTGATTGTGCATTTCAATACCATTCAAAGCCGCTCCGATCCCGAATTTATCGCTTCTCGATTGGAAAAACGGCAGAATAAGCATTTGACAAAAAATGTATTGATTGCTTACGGTTACGGCGACGGAGGCGGAGGGCCCGACGCGGATATGGTGGCGGAGGCTTTAACGACGGAACAAACCTATCCGTATGCCGAAGTGAAACATACCTCCGTTTCCGATTTTATGAAAAAATTGGAAACGGAAGAACAGCTTCCCTTATATGAAGGAGAGCTGTATCTCGAACTCCACCGTGGAACTTTGACGACCAATAGTGAGGTAAAACGACTCAATCGACGTTTGGAGGGGGCTCTGAAGGATTGGGAAATCCTCAGTGTGGGAACGGGAAAAAAAGAGCTCCTCCCTGTCATAGAAAATGGCTGGGCAACACTGATGACAAACCAATTTCACGATATTTTGCCCGGTACATGTATCCGAGAAGTTAATGAGGACGCCGTAAAACGTAATGCCGAAGCCTTGAATATGCTGGATTCGCTCTGCGATGGCAGGGGAGAATACTTTAATACTTTGAGCTTTGCTCGAACGGAAATTCTTCCTTCTGAAAGCGGCGTCCAGATATATGAGGACGCTGAGGGAAAGAAGATAGCACTCGATGTTTTTGATTTTGCCCCTTATTCCTATGGAGTAAAGAGAAAGTGCGAGACCTCGCCCTTTTCCTTCGACGGAGAAAATATTTGTACGCCCTTTTGTACGGCCCGCATAAAGCGCGGAAAGCTCCTTTCTTTGGTCTTTAACGGTAGAGAGTTTACGTCCGGAACGTTAAACGATATTCGGCTTTATAAAGATGTTCCTTATCTTTGGGATAATTGGGATATCGATGCAGATTATACTCAAAAAGTTTGTCCCGTCGATGCGGGGGAAAGCCGATTAATTTCCTCTGGACCTCTCCAATTAAGACTTCGTACAGAGTATTCTCTCGCAGGAAAAAGCCAATTGACGCAGGATATTGTTTTTAATGCCTTTTCTCCGACGATCATGTTTGAGAACGTGGTCGATTGGGAGGACGAGCACAAGCTCCTTCGCGCAGAATTTGAGACAAATCTTTCAGCTTCGAGTTATCGTAGCGAAATTCAATTCGGATATATCGAGCGCTCCACGACGAGGAATACGAGCGAAGAACAGGCAAAATATGAGGTCTGCAATCATAAATGGACGGATTTATCAGAACCGGGCGGGGGGCTTTCCCTTCTGAACGATTGCAAATACGGCGTCAGCGTCGAAAGAGGAAAAATAGGCCTTTCTTTAATCAAGAGCGGCAAACGGCCGGATATTATCGGTGAACGCGGTATCAGAAAATTTTCCTATGCACTTCTGCCTCATAAAGGAGGCTTTTCCGCCGAAACGACGATTTTGCCCGCATATACGCTTAACCGTCGCCCGATAAAGTACCCGCAGGGCGTATGCGTGCCCGTCGTCGGTGTTTCCGAGCCGAATGTCATTGTCGAAGCGATAAAGTTTGCGGAAAGGGGAAAGGGGATAATCCTTCGTCTCTACGAATGTGAACGCTCGTTGACAGAATGTGTTCTCCGCTTGTCGGAAGATTTCAACGTTTATCAATGCGATATGTTGGAAGAAAATCCCGTGTTTCTCGGCAAGGGAAAAAATATACGGTTACATTTTAGACAATTTGAAATTAAAACACTGCTGATTGACCGTTGAAATTTACCGTCGCAGGCTTCTCCTGCGACGGTTTTCTTTTTTATCGTTTGAAAAAATTTTTATTTTTTCTCGAATGAAACAAATAAAAATTTTTTTCATTTTATATAAAAATTTTGAAATAAGTATTGACATCGAGATTTTCTTATGATATAATATGAACAAATTCAAAGAAAGTCGAGTGAAAGAAAATGTTGAACAGAGGACTTATTGTATCCTGTCAGGCCTGTGTAAACGAACCGCTATACGGATACGGCATAATGCCGATTATGGCCAAGGCCGCTGTCGAGGGCGGAGCTGTGGGAATCCGTGCATTATATGATGACGTAGACGCCATAAAAAAGGTCGTCAATGTACCGGTAATCGGGCTTGTCAAGCGGAATTATCAAAATTGTGCAGTGTATATCACGCCTACGGAAAAGGAAGTGGATTTAGTGCTCGCCACGCGGGCAGATTGTTTGGCCATAGATGCCACTTCCCGACCTCGTCCGGGCGGAATTATGCTAAAAGATTTGGTCTCCTACATACGGTCGAAAAAGCCGGATGTAGAGTTGATGGCCGACGTAGATACTCTGGAAAATGCGATACGGGCCGAAGAAATTGGATTCGATTACATATCTACAACGCTTAGGGGATATACGGAGGAAACAAGGGGAATTCAGCTTCCCGATATCGATTTCTTGGCCGAAGTGATTAAGCGAGTGAAAAGGTCCAAAGTAATCGCCGAAGGAGGAATTTTTGAAACGGGGGAATTGGAAAAAATCAGCCGTATCAATCCTTATGCTGTTGTGATAGGGTCTGCTGTCACTCGGCCGGCGGTAATTACGAACCGATTTGTAAAAGCATTGAGATTGGGCGAACGAGTATGAAAAAAATTGTAATTCTTCCGCTGGATGAGCGACCGTGTAATTATAATTTCCCGCTGTTTTTGAGCGAGGGAAATTCCCGCTATGTTTTGGCGGCGCCCCCGCGAGAAATGATGGGCAAGAAAAAAATCCCTGGGAATTATAGCGCTTTGAAGGAGTTCCTCCAAAGGGAGTGCAGTGACGCATACGGTTTAATTTTATCGGTAGATGCTCTCTTGTACGGCGGAATCGTTCCTTCGAGATTGCACGGATTATCCGAGGAACAGCTCACGGAGAGACTGTCGGTCATAGAAGAGCTCAAAAGGAAAAATCCCGCTTTGAAAATCTATGCCTTCGCCCTGTTGATGCGCTGTCCGTCCTATTCCAGCTCCGATGAGGAGCCCGATTATTACGCCGAATGCGGACGGGAAATTTTTCTGACGGGGCAGGCGGAACATAAATACATCGACGGGTTACTCGATAAAAAAGAGTATATCCGGCAAAGAGAGGCTCTCGACAGAATAACGGGAAATGCTCTGAAAGATTATCTTTCTCGCAGAAAAGTTAATTTGCGGCTTTTGGAAAAGACCTTGATGCTGGTTGGAGGGGCAATCGATAAATTGATTATTCCGCAAGACGATTCGGCGCCTTACGGGTATACGGCTCTCGACCAGCGAAAAATAAAGAGCTTTATCGCGGAAAATCAAATACGAAAAGTCGCCATCTATCCGGGCGCGGACGAAACGGGAATGACTCTCTTGGCTGCACTCGTCTCGGACATGGAGGAGAAAAGGCCTGTAATCTGTCCCATATATCCAAAAGAAGAATGTAAAGGAGTCATTCCTCTTTATGAGGACAGAGCTGTTGAACAGAGCATAAGGGCTCAAATAGAAGGCGCGGGAGCGATTATGTCGGAAAACTCGGATACCGCGGATATTCTATTATTTTGTAACCTGCCGGCGGGAAATATGAAAAATTCTTCAGAGTACGGCGGCTCGGATTACGATAGCAGAGATTTGCCCCGATTTACGGAAGAAATGAAAAAAGGTTTTTGCGAGGGGAAAATTGTCGCGGCGGCAGACCTCGCTTACTGCAACGGCGGCGACGCCGAATGGGCGGAATTGCTGGATAAGAGCGTAGGACTGTTCGAGCTGGGCGGCTATGCGGGCTGGAATACCTCCTCAAACAGCCTCGGTACAGTCATCTGTCAATCCGTGCTGCGTTTTTTATACGGGAACGGCGACGCATTAAAAGCCTTTACGGCAGAGAGAATATACGAGGATGTAGGATATTGCGCATATGTACGCAAACGCATGTGCGACGAGGTTTTGCCGAAAATGGGGCTGGATTATTTTCACGTCGACGGCGTCAGAGGCGAGGTGAGCCGCGCCGTCAAAAAGATGTTGGAAGATTATATAAAAAAACGTTTTCCCGACGTTTGGGAGAACTATGAAATAACCGACTGCGCAATGCCATGGAACAGAATGTTTGAAGTGGAGTTGCGAGTGGAAAAAAGACTGAAATAAGGAGAAGAAAATGGTAAACAAAAGGTTTCTCGTTTGGACAGCGGCTATCTGTGCGGCGGTATCGATCGCCGCAGGTACGGCAGTTTTGAACAGCGTTCCCGCCGTGGCGGAACAGGGAGATTTTTCCGTAGAGGGCATCAAGGTGTCGAACGGCAGCGTCTCCTTGGAGAATGTGACCTCCGACCCGTATATTTACATAGACGAGGCTTCGGGCGGCAGTTTGACGAACGCGAGCGAAAAGCTGGATACCGAAAAGCTCGAAAGCCAGCAGCCACTGTTATTTACTGCAAAATATCCCTATACGACGACGCACAGGGTCGGGAATTACATAGAATACGCCGTGGAATATTCCGAAAATAAATATTCCGTGACGGAAATTAATGCCGCGGGCGACGGAGAAACCTATATTCCCGTCGGCGGATATGTACTTTCTGTGCCGGAGTCCTCCTCCTTTACGGCGAAAGAGGGAGATGTACTCACGTTGGAGGGAAAGGTTACGCTTCCCGAAATGGCAGTGGAATCAGACAAGGGCGCCCGCGTCGCTATCGACGCGCTCAACAGTAACCGCTCCATGCCTATGGTCGTGTATTACGACTATGATTTCGGGGATAAGACGGGCACTAACGCTTACGGTACCGAATTATCCGCTATATTCGACGAGGAGAGCGCTTCCTTCGAGGTCGTGTCCTTCCGAGGCTTCGGCGTGGGGGACGGCTCGGGAATAGAAATTCCCGAAAACGGGTTTGTACTGAGCGCGTACGGCGTCGGTTACCGCGGTATCTTTTTAGAAAATAACCGTTTCAGTCTCGGAGATAAGCTGACGATGGTCGGATTCGATTATATCCGCTTCGGCGGCGACCCCGTCACTTATACTTACAATTATGACTATTACGACGAGAACGACCCGAACGACGCTTGCCATACCAATCCCGGCCGCATGGAGACGGAAACGACTCCCTTCGCCGCTTATCGGGGGGAAAATCAAACCATTATCTATCACGATGGTTGGTCGTATCAGGGCTCGGCGGGAACGGGCGCGAACGTCTATGGCTTTGAAGCCGCGGTGGACGCTTCGGGAACGGTGGTGGAACGGGGGGTAACCGTCACGTCGATTCCCGATGGCGGATACGTTATCAGCGGTCACGGTACGGGCAGGGATTTCATTCGCGCTTCGGTGCCCTTGGGGGCGAATATTATTCTCGACCAAGATAAAAAAGAATTTGCCGTCACGACTTCGTTGAACAGCTTCTATGTAAATACCAAATCGACGGTAGACGAAATCATTTCGGACGCGGAAACAAAAATTAAACAGCTTTACGACGTGGATGCCGACGCTCTGGAAGCAAAAATAGACGAGGCGAGAGCCCTCCTCGAAACCTTGGAAGAGACCAAAAACAATATCGAAAAAAAGATGGAGGAGGGCACTTGGAGCAACGAGGAGAAAACTCGTGAAATGATGGCCTACAATACGGCAAAATTGGAGGCGGAGGCTACGGCATACGAAATTTTGGCTCTGTCTGCGGAAAGCAAGCCCGTCACCGCCCGCGCCGTATGGCACAGACCTACGGAAAAAACGCTCAAAAGCCTTACGGAAACCCTCGATATCTATGAGGAAATCGGTATCAATCTCGTCTTTGTGGAGGCTTTCTACAACGGCTATTCTTTGTTCAAATCGGACAACGTGCAATACCACAAGGACTTTGAGGGCGCTTCTTACGAAGGGTATCCCGATTATCTGACGGCTTTCACCGAATTGGCCGCCGAGCGCGGAATAGAGGTACATGCTTGGGTAGAAAACTTCTATGTCGGATTGACTACCGATATCGAAATTTTACAAGAACACCCGGATTGGATAATGTATAACTCCGACGGTACGTATATCCAGAAAAATGAGGGCGGAGACTATATCTTTATTGATCCCGCAAATCCGAAGGTGCAGGATTTCCTTATCACTTACTATAAAGAAATGCTCCAAAAGGTTCCTAAAATCAAGGGCATTAACCTCGACTATATCCGCTATCCCGTCTCCGATAAGGCGGAGGATACGGGGTATACCAAATATGCTATGATGGAGTTCGCTGAGTCCGTGGGCGTTACCCGCCTCGACGAGTCCATGAGCATAGACAAAATGATTTCCGAATTTAATAAATGGGTGCTCGATGAAGCCTACAATTTGAATGCGGCGGAAAATTATGAAAAATGGTGCGATTATCGCGTGAACGCGGTTACTTCCTTCGTCGAAAGAGTTTATGAGGAGGTTAAGGAGGACGGGGATTTACTTCTCTCTACGGCGGTTTTCAGTTCGGCTTCTCAGACTTTGGACAGCAAAAAACAGGATTGGAAAACTTGGATTCGCAACGGCTGGATAGATATTGCTACCCCTATGGCTTACTATGATGCGGCCGCAGATGTACTGTCGGGCGTGTCGGATATGATTCTTGCCGCAGGCGCTAACTGCTACTACTATACGGGACTCGCGTCGTCCTATCGCGGGCTCCCCGCCTACGAAAACGTATATCAGACGGAAGCTTCCTATCTCGGAGGCGCAAACGGATACGTCATCTTCTGTTCTACACAGATTATCGGGCATGAGGACGTACAGGAAATGTTGAAGGCCGGCGTCAATTCCCGTCCGGCGGTGCTCCCTCATGCGTCCACAGAGGACGTATTAAAGGCTTATTTCGACAGAATCCTCGACCGCGCAGACAGATTGTATATCCCCGCCGAAGGCATGACAACGGAGGGAAAAACAGCGTTGAAGGCGGAATTTGATAAAATACTCGCCATGGATATGCAGGGTTACGACGCATTAAAGGCCGTTCAGACTGCTGTGAACAATTTATATAAGAGCAACAATCTCTCCGCTTATGCAAAGGGTTTCTCCGCTCGGCGTATCCAAGAAACGCTTACCGAATTATACGACCTCTTGGAAACAAAGGCGCAAAAGGAATATGAGGGCGGCGATACGCCTACCCCTCCCGATCCCGACGATTCTTCGACAAGCTCTTCCGAAAGCTCGGGGGAGGGGACGAATCCCGAAAGAAAAGGCTGTGGTTCGGTTGTGAGCGCGTGCGCTCTCTCCACCGTTGCCGCCGCGGGCGTGGCCCTGCTTTTGAAGAAAAAACGTAAAATTTAAGTATACTTATTTCTGAATTTATATAATTAGGTATCTATTTTTAAACCTGTATAATCTCGATATAGTATATTCCGAGAGCCTGTCAAGGGCGGAAATCAGCCGGCTGATTTCATTTGTTTGCATAAACAAATGAAAAAACTTAATCGGCTAAAAGAAAAATTTTATAAAAAATTAAGTTGAAAAACTTATAAAAATTATGATGGAGGAAGTATCATGAAGAAAAAGTTTATGTTTGCCTTTCTGACGTTGGCTATGGCAGCCTGCCTCGCCGTCGGAGCAAGCTGCGGCGGTGGCGGGGATTCCTCGTCGGGGAATACTCCGAGTTCCAGCGAACAGGATTCCGGCGGGACGGCTTCGCCGTCCGATTCCCAAACGGGGGAATATTCCGCACCAATCATCACCGTGACTCCCGATAAGGTGGAAATTTATCAGGGCGACGAAATCGAACTCCTTTACGGCGTGTCCGTTTCGGACGAATACGATTCCGATTTGCGCGCTACCATCACGGACGACGACGGTTTTAACAAAGACGTTATCGGGGAATATACGATTACCTATTCCGCGACTAATTCCAAAGGAAAAACGGGGACCGCGACTCGGACAATTACCGTTTTGGCTCCCCTTGCAAAGGTCGTTTTGGAAACTCAATACGCCTATGATACAAAGTGGGAAAATACCGTATATCTTACTTTCGCTAACAAGGATTTCGTTACGCTCACCGAGGATACAACCTACGAGGCGGCGACGAGCGGGGTATTCTTTAACGATTCCGAGGAGGAAATTCTTCTGACGGTACCCGGCGGCTATGGCGAAGCGGCAATTATCGATGAAAACGGCGTCGTGGTAGAGGGACGCGACGGCGCAAACGGCAGGTTTGTCAACGAGGAATATCCGATTCGTGCAGAATCTTCGGCTACCTCCTTCGTTTATGGCGAGGAAACCGTCAAGGTGACAGACAGTTTCGCTAAGTATATGAGTATCCCCGCCAACGGTTTCGCCATAGTGGTTCAAACCAATTATGCGGGCTCTGGATTTGATGCGGACGGACGGTCATTTATTGCTAAAAATGTCATTTACCAATACGGCGCCGTCGTTCAGCTCTATATGGAGGGAAGCGAGGAGGCTCCGCTCACTACGTATAAAGACCGCGCTCCCACCGTTTCCGGCGCGACGACCATTCAGGTAAAACGCACGGAGGTGAGTGTGGAGGCAATCGAGGAACAGGTCGTATCGGGCTTGACGATTACGGACGATAACGGCACGTTTAAGACTGACGACGATATTACCACGGGGCTCGTTCCCACCATTACCGACGACGGCGGTTATGATTCCGATACGGTAGGGACTTATACTTTTTCTCTGGAAGTGGCCGACGCAAAAGGCAACAAAACGAATTTCACCCGCGACGTCGAGGTCGTGGACGCAGAATTTGCTACGATGACGGTCGGGGAAAAGAATTTCTCCGTCCTGAAAGAAAAGGTAGCTATCGATAAGGCTTTGACTGCGATTGGCGATTATTCCCTCATTGTCTATACGCCTGCTTATGAAGGGGAAATTACATTCAGCAACGGCTACGGCATAGCGTTTGTTCTCGACGAATATGGCACTCTTATCAGAATTTATGACGGGGCGAATGCTAAATATTACGATGAGGATAATGTAGGCGGCATTAAGGACGAGGAAAAATGCACTTCGGCGGGATATGTCACGGAGGCTTTCAATTCTCTGTCTGACGGCGAATATCTCGTCATCGCTCCGAACTCTACCGCAAATAATGCGGCGGGCGGTTCAAGAGATTTCTTCCTTAATGCAAAAACAATCGGCACGGCGGTCACTTTGACGGATATTCAATTCAAATCGAATATGTTTACAATAACCATCGGGGCAAATTCAAAGGAATTTGCGCGCGATACGGTCCTTGTGGACAGCGAATTTACGGCGGCGGAAGTCAATCTCGTCATTTATAATTTCGGGTATGAGGGCAAGGTGAGCGCTAATAGTCATGGGGCGGCCTTTGTCGTCGATAAATTCGGCGTCGTCGTAAGAATTTACGACGGGGCAAATGGAAGGTATCACGACGCAGAAAATCCGAGCGGCATTAAGGACGAGGAAAAATGTACGGCGACGGGATATCTCGCGGAGGCTTTTGCTTCCTTGAAAGAGGGAGAAAGAGTTATCTGCGGTCCGAACGGCGGTTTGGATAACAATGCGGGAAGAAAGTTCCTTCTCGATAATCGGAAAATCGGTGCGCAGATGGCCCTTACCGATATAGAATTTGAAAAGACGAGCATTACCATAGACGGCACCGAACAAGTAATAGACCGCGGCAGAATTGCAGTCAATCAGACGGTTAAAGCATATACGGATTTGGATTATGTGGTCTATGACAGTACCTTTGAAGGTGAGGTTACGGCAAACGGTTGGGGAGTCGCCATTATCGTCGATGCCGAAGGAAAAATTGTCCGCGTATATGACGGGGCAAATGCTAAATATTTCGACGCGGCAAATCCGAACGGCGTACAGGACGGAACTTGTACGTCGGCGGGATATCTTAAAGAGGCATTTGATTCCTTGCAGGAAGGAGAAATTCTGATTGCCGGAGTCAATAACGGCGGCGAACAGGCAGGAAGAACTTTCCTTAACGGATTCCGGAAAATCGGACTTACGGTCGTTTTGAAGAATATTCTCGATTAAAAAAAATCGAAATTTTTCGTTAAAAACGGCAATTCATTTTGACGAACGGCAAGGAACAAGAAAATCATATTCGGGCAAGGCGGTTTCCCGCATGCGGAAAACCGCCTCCCGAAAAGGGGACGAATTTATGAAAAAGAGAGTTCTGGCACTAACGTTGGCGGCTTGTTTGCTCGTTCCTTCCCTTTGGGGAATAACGGCAAAAGCGGATTTATCGGTAAATGCCCCGACTGAGGAAAAAAATATCGACGGACTCATATATCGAAAGTACGAATATAGCGATTCACACGGCGAGCAAAAATTATTTTACGGCGAATATCGGCCGTCCGAGGACAGTGAATACGAATTCGTCGTCCACAATATTCTCGGGGACGACAATGCGCCTATATTGAGTACGGTTTCCGATATCGCGGCGGATTTTATGCAAAAGACGGGCAGAAAGACTGTTTTGGCTACAAACGGGGATTATTTTTATACGACGGGAAACAGCGTGGAGAGCTTGGTAATGGACGGGCTCGTCTACAATGTAGGGTCGTTTATTTATAAACATTGTTTTGGCTTCGATAATGAGGGAAATTCGGCAATCGGCAGAATGACGGAATATGACAGAGTTCTGCGAGTCGGAACGGACGAGGGCGCCGTAATTTTCGATATAGATAAAGTAAACGCTCAGCCTGAGGAGGGGGAATTGGCTGTATATACGACGGCTCACAATGTCCCGTTGACGCAGGCTTGCAAATATAAGGTCAAGACCTCGGCGGCAAATCTTTTACAATTTCCCGTATTCGGTACGGCTGGACGCATGAAAACGGGTGAAGTCGTGGACGATGAAGCTCTGACCTTGAACAGCGGGGAGTTTGCGTTGGTCGTAAAGGGCGATAACGAAATTTCGCGCTGGCTGTACGATAATATCTCTTACGGCACTCCGTGCGATTTATTCTATCGCCCCGCGGGAATATTCAAGGATATGCCTTACGTCGTCGGCGGCTACGATATCCTCGTAAACGACGGCGTTGTCAATACCGAATGCCATTCGGACAACAGCGGCGACGTTCCCGCGCCCCGTACGTTCTTCGGAATCAAAGAGGACGGGACGATGTTCCTCGCCGTGCTGGACGGAAGACAGTCCGGTTACAGTGTGGGCTGCACCGTAAATGAGGAGGCACTTCTTGCAAAACAGTTCGGGGCAAAATTTGCTTTGGAATTGGACGGCGGAGGCTCCTCGACCTTCCTGTTGGACGACGGCTCGGGACCGAAGGTGCTCAATAAGCCTTCGGACGGACAGCAAAGAAGGGTGAGCAACGCCGTGCTTTTGGTCGAAAAGACTGCGGAATCCGACGAACCCGACCCTGACCCCGAAAAGCCCGATTCCTCCGACTCGTCTCAGCAGGGCGGAAGCGAAGAGGATAGCTCGGTGAACTCGCAGGGGACGACGGAAAATAAAGGCTGCGGAAGCTCTGCCGCAGTGCCGGGAGTGCTTTTGACGGCTCTGGCAGTCTGTGCGGCTATCACAATATATAAAAAGAAAATCGATTGAGGGAGGATTTCCATGAAACGCTGTTTTTTGAAGATTGCAAGTTTGACGATGACGGCTGTTGCCGCGTTCGCTTCTTTTGCCGCTTGCGGCAACGGAGGGGACGACCAAACGAACATAAACATGAATATCGATTTGAATAACAAAATCGAGCTGAATGTCCTTATGCCCAATTCGGGTTATACCATTGACGCGGTTAATGCCGATTACAACGCCAAGGTAGTAGAAGAAGTCACCGGATATAAGGTAAAATATTCTCAATTACCTGCCTCGGACGCTTCCTCTTCCCTGAATACGCAGTTGATTGACAGGGAGCCCTATAACGCCATGAAGCTGACGACGTCTCAGTTCGCCGATTTGATTGCCAATGACGCGCTGCTTCCGCTCGACGACGCCATCGATAAATTCGGCCCCGTCCTCAAAGACGTCATATCCGAGGAATCCTGGGACGTCGTGACCGTGGACGGCAAAATCTACGGTATTCCCGAGCGCGCTTCCAGCGACAATATAGAAAATCCCATTGTATTCCGTCAGGACTGGCTGGACGAATTGAACATGTCTATTCCCACCACTGCGGAAGAATTCAAGGAAGTGCTGGTGGCGATGAAGAACGAATATAATATCGCTCCGCTCACCTTCGATATGTATACGCCCCTGATTTATCCTATCTCTGCGGCGTTCGGGATTTACAGCGATTGGCAGGAATACGAGATTGACGGCAAGAAGGAAGTGCGCTATTATATGGAAGCGCCCGGATATGCCGATTACATCGATTACATGGCGGATTTATATAAATCGGGGCTTATCGACGCGGAAATCTCTACGCAGAAATCTGCGGACGCTATTCAGAAATTTACCTCCGGCAAGGCGGGGGCCGTGGCTACCTCCCTTTGGAGCGTTTCCGCTATCGTGACGGGACTGCAATCCAATGGCGTCATTACCGCCACGGAAGCTCAGACAACTCAGGAAAATGTTTTAGGATATCTGCGCTCTTTGAAAAACGAGGACGGAAAGTACAAGGTATACCGTACCAGCGGTTACACGTACATCACGGCGATTCCCTTCTACATGGCCGAAAACGCAGGTTATGTCATCGACTGGATTAACAGCAAACTGACGGATACCGAGGAGGCACACAACTTCCGCACGATTGTCATAGGGGAAGAAGATACGCATTGGACTTACAGCGAAAGCACGGGATATGTGCCCGTTTCCGAAAACTTTGCCGAAAAGGATACCGCGAGCTACTATCTCACGGGCAGCAATGAAAAGGTATATACTCAATATTGGCTCGCGCGCGTGCGCAAACAGGCGGAACTGTTCCGCGCTTGGTCCGAGCTCATGACGGACGCTGACGAGGTGGGCGTTTACAACATCACTGACTTTGCTCCGCCTCTGCCCGACTATACTGCCGTCCGCGGCAATATCGAATTATATGCACAGGACCAATTCTATATTATGATTAAATCGGACGGCGGATCCTCCAAGCTCTCTCAATATGTGGAAAAGTATCGCACAGACGGCGGGCAGAAGGCTTCGGAAGCTATCAATGAGTGGTATTACGGGAAATAAGCCGACATGAAAGCATATACAAAAATACAACTGAAAAAATACAAAGGGTTGTATCTCTTTCTCATTCCGGGAATCGTATTGGCGTTGATCTTCTCTTACCTGCCTATGGTGGGACTATTGATTGCTTTCAAGGATAACATCAATTTCATTCGTTACAGCAATCCTTTGGAGGCCTTCGCAAACGCACAATGGACCTTTGAGCATTTTCAAAAGATTTTCAGCGACCACGATATTTATAAGTATATCATCAATACTTTGATTATCAGTACTATGAAAATCGTCATTCTGTTCCCGCTTCCCATTTTCCTCGCGGTTATGATTTCCGAGGTGAAAAATAAGGGTTTTTCGTCCTTTGTTCAGAGCATGGTTTTTTTACCGCACTTTTTGTCCTGGGTCGTCATTACCGGTATCTTCAAAAACCTTTTGGCGGTTGACGGGCCCGTCAATCACTTCCTCGGCGCTCTGGGACTACCGGGGGATACGCATTGGTTCGGGGAAGCGTCGCTCTTTCGCGGGCTGGTAGTGGCTCTGTCGGGCTGGAAGGAAATCGGATATAGCTCCATTGTTTACATAGCGGCGATTATGGCTATCGACATGAGCTTATACGAGGCGGCGAAGCTCGACGGCGCGGGAAAGTTTCAGCAGATTTTCCGCATCACTATTCCCATGATTGTCCCGACTATCGTCGTCATGCTGATTATTCGTTTGGGATATCTGATGGAAGCGGGCTTTGAACAGATTTATACGATGATATCCTCTACCACGAGGGAGACGGGCGAAATTATCGGTACCTATATTTACCGCATCAGCTTGGGTGAAAATGCGGGAAATTATGGTCTTTCGACCGCCGTGGGATTATTTAACGGCGTCATCTCGCTCATTCTTATCGTCGCCGCGAATTATATCTCCAAAAAGGTGACTCAGGAGGGGATTTGGTAATATGAAAGATCAGACCGAAAAAAAGAAAAAAATTAAAGAAGCGCCTATCTTTTACGCCGTCAACTATATCTTATTGACGATTATCGCGCTCGGCTGTCTCGTACCGTTTTTTAACGTCGTCGCCAAAGCTTTCTCTACTTATGGTAAAACGGTCATCATTCTTCCGCGCGATTTCACTTGGTTCAACTTTCAGCAGGTCTTTGGCGACGTCGCCTACTTCCGCGCGTTCGGCGTCTCCGTAGGCGTGACCTTATCGGGAACTCTGTTCTCAGTCGGGTTTATGCTCATGGCGGCTTATCCGCTGAGTAAAAAGGATCTTCCGTTCCGCAAGGGAATTATGATTTTCTTTATGATTGTCATGCTCTTTTCCGGCGGTATCGTGCCGAATTTCTTCGTTATGAAAATTTTGGGCTTACTCAATACTCCGTTCGCTCTCGTTTTGCCCTCCCTCGTTCAAGTTTACAACCTCATTCTATTGAAAAATGCCTTGGAAGGAGTCCCCGCGGAGTTAGAGGAGTCCGCTCGTATCGACGGTGCGGGAAATGCGCGTATTTTGGCGGGAATACTCATGCCCGTATTGCTGCCCGCGATTTCCAGTGTGGCTCTATTTACGGCGGTGACTTACTGGAACAATTACTTCAACGCGCTTTTATACCTCATAAACGCGGAAAATTATTATCCGCTTTCTATGTTCATTCTCAATAAAATCAACTCCGTGCCGGATATTCTCGGTGACCAGCAGCTCTACCATCAAAAGACATATATCGAAGCCGCTATGATTATCGTCAGTATTCTGCCTATCGTCTGCGCGTATCCCTTCGTTCAGAAATTTTTCGTCCGCGGGCTCACGGTGGGCAGCGTGAAAGGATAAGGAGAGCTTTTCTATGAAACTTTGCGTCGATATTGGGGCAACGAATATCAAGAGTGGAATTATTGAGGACGGCCGTCTTCTGCGGACGGCCGTCACTCCTACGGATACCTCGCACGGGCTGGAAGGTATCGTCGAGTCTCTGGCTCGCGCTATAAAAAAATTCGATTTATCCTGTGTTTCTACTTTATGTATCTCCTCTGCCGGCCGGATAGATACCCATTCCGGCATAGTGGTCTATGCCACCGACAATTTACCCGAATATACGGGCTTTAATTTATATACTTGGGTAAAACAGCATTACGGCTTGCCCTGTGTAGCAATTAATGACGGTCATGCCGCCCTGCTCGGGGAACTTCTGCTCACGGAGGAGTATAGGACAAAAAAGGTCGTTATGCTGACGCTCGGTTCGGGCATAGGCGGGGCTTATGCCGTAAACGGACGGCTGAAAGCCGATGAAAAAAATAATTATGCTCTATTTGGGCATATCGTCATCGAGGAGAACGGTCTGCCCTGCAACTGCGGCAAAAGAGGATGTGCGGAACAATATCTCTCCGGCCGCGCCATTAATCGACAGGCTGGGGAGCTGGGAATTTCAAAGGACGGTTTGTTTTTGACCGCAGAAAAGGGAAATACGAGGGCTTTGGCTCTATGCGGGGAACTCACGGAACGGCTGAAAATACTTTTGGAAAAAATTCAAAAAATCAGCCCGTTCGATATCTGTATTTTGGGCGGCGGAGTTACGGACGGAATGGGGAATTTTTTTGAGAAATTTTGCGCTTGCGGATTTGACGTGCGTCGGGCAAAAGCCGGAAATGCTGCGGGAATGTTGGGCGCATATTATTTAGGAGCAAATTTATGAAAGAATTATCTGCGGATGTCATCATCTACGGCGGGAGTTTGGGCGGGACTCTCGCGGCTTATTCTGCCGCGAAAACGGGAAGGCGTACCTTTTTATTCGCCGAATCCGATTGGATCGGAGGACAACTGACCGTTCAGGCTGTGCCTCCCGACGAACATAAGTTCATTGAGGAGACGGGATGCACGGCCTCCTATCGGGCGTACAGAAAGAAAGTGCGTGAACATTATCGCTCGCATCCATATATTATCGACTCATTAAAAAACAAGGATTATTTTTGTCCGGGTGGCTCTACGGTGAGCAGGTTGGCTCATCCGCCTAAATTGGCCTTAAAATTGCTCATGGAAATGTTAGAGCCTTTTCTCGCTTCGGGTACGTTGAAGGTTTTTTATTCCAGCCTTTTGAAACGAGCGGAGGTCTGCGGGGACGAAATCCGAGCTCTTTATATCGTCTGTCCCGAAGAAGAATATCGCGTGACGGGAAAATATTATTTGGACGGTTCAGACGAAGGCGAATTAATTTATGAAAGCGGCTGTGAATATACCTCTGGAGCGGAAAGCCGCGAGGAGACGGGAGAGCCGTCTGCCGCTTGTTTGGCAAATTCTTCGGACAGACAGCCTGTAACCTGGACTTTGGCGTTTGCGGACAGGCGAAAGGGGGATTTCGTCATCGAAAGGCCACGGGAGTATGAGTATTTCAGAAGGCTTATTCAGCCATACGACAAATATCCCGTTTTGAGTATGTATGGTCCCGATTCGGCTACGGGAAAGGCAAAGCGCTTTGGTATGTATGACGGGGAAATGGACGAGGCAGGGAAGCGATTATTTGGATTATTTACTTATCGGCGCATCGTTTGCGCCGCACATTTTAAGGACGAGTACGAGCCATATGATGTAACGCTTTTGAATTGGCCGCAAAACGACTATTTTATGGGAAATACTTTCGACAGTGAAAATGACGCAGAAAACAGGGAAGCCGCTCGACAGCTTACGCTTTCGTTTTTTTATTGGTTACAGACCGAAGCTCCGCGGGAAGGGGGCAAAGGATATCCGTTTTTCTGTCCGGACGGAGAAATCGTCGGTACGGAAAACGGTTTGACAAAAAGCTATTATGTCCGGGAAAGCAGGCGCATTAAAGCGGATTTTACCGTTCGAGAAAACGAGATATCTCCGGAGGGAAATCTTGCCTTTTTCGACAGTGTAGGTGTAGGGAGCTATCCCATTGATTTGCATATCACGACTGTCACGCATTCTTTCTTTTATAAGCCGAGCAAGCCGTTTACCATTCCCCTCGGAGCGTTTATTCCTGTCAGAATGAAAAATCTTCTTCCCGCCTGTAAAAATATAGGGACCACGCATTTGACGAACGGTTGTTTCCGCTTACATCCCACAGAATGGAATATAGGGGAAGCGGCGGGATTATTGGCTGCCTATTCACTGGATTATGGTGTATCGCCGCGTGAAATCCGAAACGATAAAAACAAGTTGAAAAATTTTCAAGAGTTTCTTATTTCTAACGGAATACAGCTTTATTGGTAGATAAAGCCTTTTCTTGGAGACGAGTGAGGGCGCGGAATAGAAAATCGTTGGGATTTTTCAACGATTTTTTTTAATTGAAGAACAAGCTAGAGGCTTATAAAAACCACCGGCTATGCCGGTGGTGAAAATCTTTAGCTTCAGGTATTCATGTGCTACGAAGGTTATTTTTCCTACTTAAAAAAATTTGGATTATTGCCGAAAGACGAAACGGAAGATACAAAAGAATAAGGCAAATCTTTCTGTCGCTGATAGGGAGATAACATACAACTATATAATATCGTGATGCTAAAAGGCATAGTCACGAAATATCAACCATCGAAGATGGAGCGTATTTAAGGCTATGCCGTAACGCTCCGTCTCCGTATAAGGAGTTTATTACGAATAACGTAAAGGAGCGATTAAAACATATAAAAAAATTTGATTTAACGAAAATGGAAACGGCGTTACCAAACGATACGATATTGGGCAATCTTGATACGGAAGAATTAAGATTGTCGAAAATCCATTATGACGAAAAATTGGTCACAGAGTTGGCGAAAGCCCTTGCAAGATATTCGTTCGCACAGAGGCAACGTCTTTTCTTTCGGGCGCGTGTCGGAAATGTTACATAACCCGAAGTATATCGGCAAGTATAAATACGGCGAGGAAGTCTATGAAAATATCATTGAGCCGATAATAGACGAGCAGACGTTTTACAGGGCGCAAGAGAAGCTCAGCGAAAACGTGCATAAAGCAGCGCGGGCAAAAGCCGCGGAAAAATTTATTTTAAGCGGCAAACTTATTTGTGCGGAATGCGGAGAGCTTATGGTCGGAGAAAGCGGAACAAGTAAGACGGGCGAAATTTATACCTATTACAAATGCGCCGCAAAGAAAAAGAGCGCGCAAAACTGCGCGTCTAAAGCCGTTAGAAAAGAAGTGATTGAAAAAGCGGTATATAACGCTATTATACGGGCACTGCAAGACGATAACTTTATTCGGGAAGTGGCGCGAAAAGCGGTGGAAATTCACAATGCCGATATAGAGGAATCGAAAGAACTCAAAATACTCAATCGTCAAAAAGCCGATATAGACAAACAACTTGCAAATATAACAAATGCGATTTGCCAAGGGATATTCAATGAGTTCACGCAAGCAAAAATGATTGAATTGAGCAATACGCAAAAGTCTTTGGAAACACAAATAGCGAACGAGCAAACCAAAACCGTACTCCCGTTAAAAGAAGCGCGTGTCGTAGCCTTTTTGAAAAATTACACTGAGATTGTGAAATGCGCAGACAAAACGGATAGTCTTGAGAATATGAAACGGTTGTTCGATGTGTTTATCCATGAAGTAATTTTCGACGGCGAACGTTTTTTGATCGTCATGAAAACAACAGACGAGCCGCTCGATCCCGAAGAAAGGCAAAAAGAAAAAGCAATCCGAAAAAAGTTCGAATTGCTTCGGTTTGGTGACCCTGAGAAAAATCAAACTGAACCCATAAAAAAGATTGATTGGTACAGAATTATTATCGGTTATGGAATAGAAGAAACACCATTTGGAAGAAGGTATCTTCCGTATACTAAAATTGAAATGAAATTTTATAATCACAGAAAAGGAATGTTTTGATTTCCTTAGTAGGTTTTTAACAAGAATTAGATTCCTAAAGAAGTTATTTTTAACAACCTAAAATAAAATTAGAACTTGGATATATTGTCCGAGTTCTTTTTTGCAAATTTCTATAAGGTTTCATATCTTTTATCTTTGATTAAATTAAAATTCATTGACAAAAGATATAATAATTGGTATAATATAAAATGTAATAAATGTTATAGGTAGTATTTATGCGAGAACTTGTTAAACAAATCAGACAATATGCAGGATTAAGTCAAATAGAAATGGCAAAGAAAATAGGCGTTCAATTTGCCACCATTAACCGTTGGGAAAACGGTCATTCTCAACCTACTCGTCTTGCGCAAGAAGGTCTTTACGCTTTATGCGAAGATTTTAACGTTCCCATTTACGATATGATCATAGAAAAGATTAAGAGTGAAGTATCTTCACTTTCGATAGAAGAAGGACGTGTTTTGCTCTATCACGGCTCTAAAAGTGGTTTGGTGGGTGATATAAAACCCATTAGTCGTGAAAAATGCGATTTCGGTAAAGGCTTTTATATGGGAACTACCCCCGAGCAACCGCTTACGCTTATCTGCGATTTTGAAGAATCACGATTCTACGTTGTTTCTATTGTTGTAAGCGAACTTGAAATCGTCGAAATTCCCGCAGATATTGATTGGGCAATGATAGTTGCTTATCATCGTGGAAGAATGGAAAAAATTAAAGGTAGCAAGTTCTACAATAAGTATAGCGCGATGACAAGCGACAAGGATTTGGCGATTGGTAGTATAGCAAACGATAGAATGTTTTACGTTATAGATAATTTCTTTTTAGAAAATATTACGGATATAGCGCTTGTAAACAGTTTATCGGCGTTACAACTTGGCAGACAATATGTTGCGCTTACCGAAAAGGCTTGTAAAGCGATAAAAGTAGAAAAGGAAATTGAACTTTCTTTCTTTGAAAAGAAGGTGTTGCGAAAGGTAAGCGAAGGCAACCGCCGGAAAGGCATAGAACTTGCCAACGAAATCTGCAAGTCTTACCGCCGTGAAGGAAAATTCTTCGACGAAATTTTGGACGACGCATTAAAAGGGGATAAGTAATGGACGCTTTGGAACTGAAATTGTGCGATATACAAGGTCGGTTATTTGAACTCTTTGCCGATACTGAATACGATGCCGAAAGTCTTGTAAAAGTATTTATGAATGGTGAAATCGCAAAAAATCTTGATTCCGAGTATAATCGTATGCAATGGGCGGGCGAAGAATATCTTTTGGAAGAACTCATTGCTACTTGTAAAAATAAACTGACTGCAAAGCGTGAAAGTTTTTCAAAGGATGTTTTGTTTTGGATGGGCTACGTCTATCGCTGTTGGCACTTCTATACAAAAGAAGATAGCAGTAAGATATATAAGCAAGCACCGTTTGAAACGATGAACGTTAATTATCTGATGTTTCACACGATGGACGTTGAAATGGCGATTGACGACTTAAAAGAAATCTTCAAGCAAAAGAAATAATTCTTATAAATATGGCGATATTTCTTGTATTTATAATTTGTTTTGCATGGCAGTTCTTTACTGTTATGGTACAGTTTTTTTAATCTTGTAAAGAAATTTTATTTACCGCTTTCAAAAAAACATTGATTTTGGTAAATAGATGTGTTATAATACAAGCGAAAATACGGAAGCGCGAAGCGTTTATCAGTATTTTCGCGACCTATTTAAACATTGCGTGAGCAATGTTATAATATAAACGAGGTGATAACTATGAAACTGATAGAAAGAAAGCAATATTTAGATAAAATAATCAGTGTTATCGGAACGCCGGATATAAAAGTGATAACAGGTGTGCGGCGTAGCGGTAAATCCAAATTGTTGGAATTGTTCAAAGGATATGTAGAACAATTCATTCCCGATCACAATATCATTCATATCAATTTCAATTTGCCGGAATACGATCAATTGCTGGCTTATACTACATAGTGTCTGTAAAAAGGATTGCCGCTGTTTGGCGGAATAGAAATTTTTATAAAAGTGAAAAAGCTATTACGAATCAAGTTGAAAAGTCAGGGGTGTAAACTTTATTTTCTTTTAATAGTTCCAACCGATATTGGTTCGGTGAAACGCCCGTTTCCTTTTTGAATATACGGCAAAAATAGGCGAGGTCGTTAAATCCGCTGGATTCGGCGATCTCGTTGATTCTGCTGTACCCGTCTATTTTTTGAGACAATAACTGCTTGGCGAGGGTCAAGCGTTTTTGTTGCAGAAATTTTGAAGGACTGATTCCGTATTCTTTGATAAAAATTTTACGCAAATATTCTTTTGATAAGGGGACTAATTGATAGGCTTGATCTAAGTCAAACGTGGAATCGTTATACCGCTCGATAATTTCATTTACGATAACCTGGGTAATGTTGTGGTCTTTCGATTGATGGATCATGGTATTTAAGAAAGCTTCGATGCACGTCGTGAGTGACAGATTGATCGGGTGATTTGCAGGTAATTGATGGAAATATTGATAAGTCAGTTTAAGGATTGCATAAAAATGCTTGTTTGAATCGGAGAAAGGAATCAAAATAGGCGTTGAGAAAGGGGGAACCCAATTTTCGATCGTGAAATGGATATTTTTGAACCCTACGGTGGAATGATTGACATGGTTTAAGTTGGGCGGAATACAAACAATTTCACCTTTTTTATATTCGATAAATTGGTGATTTTCTGTTTCGATACAACCCTGCCCTTCCGTAATATAGATGATTTCCCAATAATAGTGTTTATGGGCTTTTACACTAAATGTTTTTAAGTGTCTTTCTATATAATTGATAATTGCCATAGCGTTCCTCTCTTTTTGTCAATTCCATTATACCAAAAATCGTTAAAAAAGCCAAATGTTTTAGAGCAGAAATCTAAAAAATCCAAAATTGTCGCTGTTTTTTCTAATGACACCCGTTGATGACTATGATATAATTAAATACAAAAATAGACGTTGTTTTTTCGGGATTTTTATGACGGTTTCATAAAAAATCGAGCAATTTTCCGTTAAGGTGAGCCGAACGGCGAATGGAGGAATTATAAGGAAATTATTGTTGCTGATACTGTTATTCATCGCCTGCTTTCTTGCTGTTTGCCCCGACGAGCGACTCGGCTTAAATGTTTCTTACGTTATCTTTGGGACTCGAAAAACAAGTATAGACAAACATAAATTTTTAAGGAGTGTAGTATGGGAAAAACAAAAAAACTTATAGCATTGGTAATGTCTGTTTTATTTGCAGGAAATTTACTTAGCGCCTGCAAGGACGATAGCGATCCGTTGGCAAAGGGAAAAACGATTGTGGAGTATTGGCGTTCTTCTGCTATGGAGCAGGCTGTCGCCATACAAAACGCTATAAATTGGTACAACGAAAATAATACTGACAATATCTATATAAAATATGTGAATAAGCCCGCAGCAAGCTATCAAGAATTGCTCAGCCGCACGTTATCAGCAGGGGTTAAGGGTCCCGATTTATTTAGTGTTGGCGCTGCCAATGTTAAAGCGTATGCTTCGTTTACGGGCGGCGGCGTTCTGGAAAATCTTCAAGGTTACATCGATGCCGATCCGGACGGATTATCCGGAATCGAACCTGCGGCATTAAGTTGTTTCAGATACGGAGCGGACAAAATGACGGTGAACGCGACCGATCCCTTGTATGCTTTACCCGTAGGAGTGAATACCGCCGTTCTTTCCTATAATGCGACGGCAATGAAAAATCAGGGAATCATCATCGTCAGCGTAGACGAGGAAAATATCGAGGCTTTTAACGACGGAGCGCCGGATAATTACGGAAACACCAAGGAGGATTACGGCATCACATGGGATATTCGTCCAAGGGGGTTCGATCGCTGGGACGGAGAAACGGACCGGAACTATATTAAAGGGACTTATGTCGCCGACGGAAAGACGTTTATCGCGAATTCAGAGGAGTGGACATTGCCAGAATATGGCTCGGACGGGAAGGTCGCGGAAAAAATGGTTTTTAATAACCGTATTGCCATGAGCTGGGATGAAGTGGAAGACGTTGGAAGGATCATGACAGGGTTGAATAAAAACAGAGGCCCGAATTATTACCCCTCTGGCTGCAAATACAGACCTTCCACCGATTGGGGGTTCTATACCCGGTATTGGTTTGCCTATGGTTGGGGTGTGGGCGGCGGTGCCTGTAAAGATCCGACAGGGAACGGAGATTGGGAATTTGCTCTCGGAGAAACAAACCGCTACTGTTTGTTATATGAAAAATCGGGGGTAAACGCCGACATGGAGACGGACAGTCCCGTGGTAGACGGAAACGGCAGACCTATATTTGTGAAAGAAAATGAGGTTTCGTCTTATGAAAAGAAGGATAATCAGTATTTTTCCGATCCGTTACCTTCGCAATTTCAGGCGTTTGAAAGATTTTTCTATCAGCAGAAACCGAAGGAATATGGGGGACTTTATATCGGTCCCCGTCAAACCAGCGATATCGGCGGAAGTACGGAATTGGCATTTTTCACGACGGGCAGGATGTGTATGTTCGGGCATTTTGAAACCTCTATGATATTAAGTGCTCGCAAGGCAATTGGAGACAGCTTTGAATGGGACATTGCACCCGCGCCGGTGTATAAAACTTATAAAGAGGACGGAACAGTAGACAATAAAGGTGCGGAAATTTTCTATAATTATCAAAATTCGGGCATTGCTATGTGGAATAACAGTCCGAGAAAAGAAGCCGCGTATAAAGTAATGAAATATTTCTCTTCGGGTAAATATCAGGAATTTATTTGCGATACGGGATATACTCTTTCTTCTGTGGCTGAATATAATTACAACAATTTTGTCAGGGCAAATGAAAATCAGCCACCGAAAAACGTCAAACTTTTCGCTGATACTTTACCTATGCGGTTTCAGGACGAAAATACATATTTCCCCGATGCGTATTGGGTTACATATTGGTCAGAACCGTTAAACAGTCAATATAGGGAAAACAATTTGTCTTTCGAGAAATTTTTGGAAACATATACGGACGGAACGAATTCTGAGCTTCGGAAATTGAAGGAAGAACTCGGACTTCTTTAGGAGAACCTCTGAAAAATGACAACGCAAAAAAAAAGACTGATTAAAAATAATATTTCCTGTTGGCTGATGGGCGGAATTCCCTTTTTGGGATTTCTATTATTCACATTTGTTCCGATGAGCATCTCGTTTGGTTTGAGCTTTACGAAACTTTCTTCGTATAACTTTCTTAACGCGAGATTTATCGGCTTAAAAAATTATATCGATTTATTTCGCGACCCGATGTTTTTCAAAGCAATCGGCAACACTTGTCTGGCTTTATTGGTGGTGCCCTTGAATTTATTGGCGGGGTTAATTATTGCCACAATTCTTAATTCAAAAGCAGTGATGGGGAAGAATATATGGCGAGTGGTTTTTTTCATCCCCCACCTTTGTTCTGGTGTCGTATTGAGTACTACTTTCACATGGTTGTTTGATGCGGAATTCGGCATTATCAATACGATATTAAGAAACCTCGGACTTCCGAAGCTCGGCTTTTTTCGGGACGCGAAGATGTTTATGCCGACGATGTTCATCGTTATGATTTGGAATACGATGGGAAATTACGGCTTGCAGCTTTTTGCAGCACTCACTAACGTTCCCAAAGAGGTGGAGGAAGCGGCGACGATTGACGGAGCGACCTCGGCACAGGTGTTGTTTAAAATTACGCTTCCGCTTATTTCACCCACGTTGTTCTATCTGTTTACAACGGGATTGATAGCCGGATTGCAGACGTTTGTTCTTTTCCAAATGATCGGTTCGAGCTTGGGCAATATTTTTGGCGGACCTTGGGGCCCTGATAATATGGCGGTAACGGTGGTCTATTATTTATATATTTGTTCTTTCACGTGGCTGTTCCGTTTCGGAATTGGTTACGGTTCGGCCATCGCTTGGGTGTTGGCAATTATCATTATTATTTTGACTGCTTTGAATTTTAAACTGCAAAAGAAGTGGGTGCATTATGATTAAAAAGACGGTAAGGAACAATAAACTTTTTCATCTGAAAAAAATATTTAAAATCGTCGTTGTCAATCTGGTGGTTGCCCTGTTAGCGTTACTTGTGGCATTTCCTTTCTATGTAATGATCGTAACGACGATTAAGCCGTTCGGCGAGGGAATGTATTTCAGCTGGTGGCCGGAGCATCCGACTCTGGAAGCATATAAATTTATTCTCATTCCCAATGAAACGACGCGAGAACTCGAACTGTCTCTGCCCCGCTCATTTATGAATACGATGATCGTGGTAATTCCGGGTACGACAGTCGGAATTGTAACCTCTGCGATGTCGGGATACGTATTTGCAAAACGTGAATTCAAAGGAAAACATCTGATGTTTACGTTGATGCTTTCCGCGCTCATGCTGCCGTCGGCGGTCAATATGGTTTCTCTGTATTTGATTTATGCGAAAATTGGTTGGGTGGATACGCTACTTCCTTTGTTGGTGCCGCAGATGTTCGGCACGGTTTCACTTGTATTCGCTTTTCGTCAGTATATGTACGGAATTCCCAATTCGCTGATCGAGGTTGCCCGAATGGACGGAGCAAATCATATGAAAATATTCTTTACAATTGCTCTTCCGCTTGCAAAACCCGTCATCATCGCTCATTGGCTGTTGACGTTTATGGCAGGGTATAATCAGTATATCGAGCCGTTGCTGTATATTTTCAATCCGAAAATGGAAACCTTGCAGCTGACCTTGGCTCGTTATTCGCAGACGATTGGTGTTCAGAATACGCCCATAAAAATGGCTGCCGCAGCGATTTCTATGCTACCGTTAATTGCACTTTACGCTTGTTCTCAGAAGTTTTTCGCGAAAGGTGTTATGACGGGCGCATTAAAAGGATAGAGGTAAAAATAATGAAAAAGAGAAAGCTGTTCGGAGTAATTCTTTTGCTTTTGTTTGCCGTTAACGCATTTTATGGGTGCGGACAGAAAAAAAGTACCGAAATTGCTTGGAGCGACGGTTATAATGCTCATGGGCGATACGACAATTCTCTGTTTTACAGTAATGACTTTGAATCCGTACCCGTTGCTCCCGATCCCTATATTTTTTATGAGGATGGTTGGTTTTATCTGTATTCTACGGAAGTAAGCGGCGGTATTTTGGTAGGATATCGTAGCCGAAATCTGGCAAATTGGGAATATCTCGGCGCTATTTATCGCAGGGCATCCAACTATTGGGCAAACGGTTGTTTTTGGGCCCCGAAGATAGTGAAAAATCCCGCTGATGGGAAATATTATATATACACAAACTGTTCGGGAACGGGGCAAATCGGACTTCCCGAAGGAACCTCGTTAAATAGTGACAGCGAGGTTTTCGCGAAAGCGACAGAGGCGCGTTTACACCTGACGGTTTTAGTGGCGGACAGTCCTGCTGGACCTTTTCGCGAATGGACGGGCAAGAGAATAATCGAAAAATTTTATCACGGTAAAAGTTTGGGCGAGGCAGAAGACGAAGTGACTCTTACGAGCGGACCTATTTTTGATTTTGCAAATGCTCCTGCCGCGTGGGCGGTCAACAAGGAAAATTACGAACGAAACGGGACGAATGTTTTTGCGCAGCTCGACGCTTATCCGTTTTTCGATGACGACGGGTCGTTCTATCTGTATTTTATTCGTTCCGTGGACGATTTACACGAAACCCGAACAGGGATGCACGGGGTCTGGGGCGTAAAGATGAAAGACATGGTAACGCCTGATTTTAATACGCTGACACAGTTAACGCAGCCCGGATTTTTGACGGTTGGCGGCAGCAGGAGTCCGGGTTCCGTGGATGATAATACCATAAACGAGGGACCGTGCGTCAGAAAGCATACAACAACGAGAGCAGACGGAACAAAAGTGAGCAAATATTATCTTTCATATTCTCGTTCGGGGTACGGAGATCCCAAATATTCCGCCTGTCTGGCAATAGCGGATTCGCCGCTCGGCTATCCAAAGGAATCTTTGGTTGCCCCAAATGGCGGCTTTGTGAAGCTCGAACCGAAATACGGAAACCCTATGCATATGATTTCAAATCACGATCTTTATAACGCGACAGGAAATGCAATGTATTTTTCGGCGGGGGGCGAAGAATTTTTAGTGAGTCTGGCGACAGTGTATAACAGGACAAATCCCAAAACGACAAGCAGGAATTTTATTATTGATAGAATCGTATGGGAGTATAATGAAGCGCTGGGGTACGATATTCCGCACTCTAACGGTCCTACGCAGGCGAGTTTACAGCCCGCGCCTTATGTGTACAGCGGATACAGAGACATCGCGGGAGATGCCAAGGTGTCGGCGACAAACATGCGGGAAAGAGCGGATGTGCAAGCACTTATAAACGGATACGTAACGATTCATGAACGAGATTCGGAGAAAGATTTTTATTCGACGGGTTCCACCGAAATTACGCTTTCGTTCGAGGCGCCGAGGACAGTGCGGGCGGTGATGGTTTATAATTCGTTTAATTACGATTTTGCGTTCAAAAAGATAGATTACATTCTTTTGGAAGGGAAAAACGGGAGTTATATTATTCGCAATGTCGTTTATCCCGAAAGTTATCTTACGGGTTCCGAGATTCTCGGCTGGGAAATGCGTGCAGGCGGCGCCGCCGTGGCGGAGTTTGAAGAACTTGAAGTGAGTCGGATTACGATTAAAATCAGCGAAAAGTTCAGTAAACTCGACGAGCAGTTTGAAGAATACCGGGGAATTGGAATTTCAAATATTTGTATTTTAGGGAAATAGATAAAACATGAGGTTAAACGGTGATAAGAGAGTATAATGTTCTTGATTACATATCCGCAGGTAATACGAGGTTGGCTTCCGTTGGGATACAGGCGGCGATAGACGCTTGTGCCGAAAACGGCGGCGGGAAAGTGATCATTCCTGCCGGCGTTTATCTTTGCGGAACGATTCGACTGAAAAGTAATGTTGAATTGCATTTGCAGGAGGGCGCGCTTCTGAAAGCAAGTGACAGGGTGGAAGATTACAACGCAGAGGATGAATACATCCAAAATTTTTCTTCCGCAAAAGAAGAGTGGCGCGGCTTGCATCTTTTGCTGTGCGTTGAACAGCGCGATGTCGTCTTGTCTGGAAAAGGCATTATAGATGGTAGCGGAGACGCTTTTTTCGGTGAACCGATCGCGTACTCTGCCAATCAATATATATGGAAAGACGGTCTGGCTTTGTCAAAGGACAAAGAAAAGCTGCGGCCGGGGCAAGTGGTCTGTTTTATCGAGTGCCAAAACGTAAAAATCGAAGGCGTGTCAGTTCGCAATGCTCCCTGCTGGGCGTTTTTCCTGCACGGTTGCGATCAAGCGAGTATCCGCGGCGTTTCGGTATATAACCCGACCTATTACGCCAACACGGACGGCATCGATATAGATTCCTGTTCTTGTGTTTATGTTTCTGGCTGTGTCATCGATACGGGTGACGATGCGATCGCCATACGCGGTGCCGCACAAAAATTGAAAAACAAAGATAAAAAATGTGAACACATTACCGTATCCGATTGTGTTTTGGCTTCATCATCTAGCGTTATTCGTATCGGTATAGGACAGAGTGAAATTCGGAATGTTCGTATTTCCGATATTGTCGTAAAACGCGGCGGTGTAGGTTTGAACATTTTGTCGGCTGCGTGGGGGAGGCATCATACGCCCATAAGTGACCTTCGATGTCGAAATATCGAAATGCAAAATACGTCTCAGCCGTTTATGATTACCGCGGGCGATGATTCGACGGTTTCCGATTTGGTCATAGAAAATTTCCGTTCGGAGACCGAAAGCGGGGGGATGATCTGTTCTGAGGAAAAAACGGCGATTTTTGATGTCCGATTGAGCTATGTAGAACTTGTTCAAAAAGCGATTGTTTCTTCGGGAAAGAATACGCAGGAACGAGACACCGCGCTGCTGCTGTGCAAGGGAATAGACGGGTTGCGGTTTGATTCCGTTTGTATACGTACTGCTGACGAAAAGGATGAAAGACGGCAGACGATTGAAATAAAGGACTGTATACGTGTCGTTGGAGAAGTGCGGGAAAAGATTTGAAGAGAAAAGGGAATAAAATATTTCTTTTTGGCTTTCCGAATTTCAGGAATAAGGCTTTGACGTTAAGCTATGACGACAGATGGGAAGTGGATTTGCACCATTGGAAAATTTTGAACGTGTATAATGTTAAGGAAACGTTTCAACTGAAGCAGCGGTATATATTCCGCCGACGAAGAATTTTTTACTTAATCCTACGGTACAGGATGTGTTTATCGATTGTTTCGGTTGCAAATATGTTCTTCCCGCAGGGAAAACGACGAAAGTCGTAGAATAATTAGAAGACAGGCAGGAAACTGTGATGAAAAAACTCTTTCGGAAAATTCTAATTGCAAGTATTCTCTTCGGAGCTGTAATTTTCGCTTCTTGCGGAAGGGCGGAAGAGAAAACGGCGACACCCTATGACGAAAGTAAATTCGCGGGATCGGGTATTAACGGGATTCCGGGATTCCTCGATATGATCGGTTACGGAAATTTATACGGCACTTCCTATAAGTACGATGAAAGCGGCAATGTGGTGTTGACATCTAACTTTTTTGTGCCTCTTCGCGGCGCGCGGACGGAGGAGGGATTTTCCGTTTCTCTTTCAGCAGAGAGGGAGGACGGCGTGTTTGACGTCATGACCGAGGCGTGGAATACGGGCGGAATCTGCGTAAAGACAGAAAATATTTTTTATCGTTTTTTTGTGGTCGGCGTAAACGATCAAACGAGTAAAATCGTGATTTCCGGAAAGCAGAAGCGGGCGTACGGAACCGAGTACGACTATTACGAACGACAGTATTTCGTGCCGCTCGGCAACTACTGCACGGGCGCACCAATCAGGTTGAAATTATCCTGTCTCGGCGATGCGTATTGCATAGTGCTGACGACAGAGGACGGAACGTCCGTTTTTAAGAAAATCGACGAGAATACGGAATATAAAATCAATCCGGGTTATTCCGCGGAATTTAAGGAATTGTTCGAGGACGGCGTAAAAATTCTGGGTTTGCAGTCTATGGAAGCAAGGACGAAATTTTCCGAGGTATCGTTTGCGTTGGGGGACGCCGCCGCTCGCGATGATTTCAAAGAGCAGAAACAGAACGTTTCTTTGGTAAACGATACACCGCAGGGCGGAAATCTTTCCGTTTCGGAACAGAATCCCGAAAAGGGAGAATCCGTAACCGTGTACGTTCGTCCCGAAGACGGGTGGTTCATCGACGCGTTTATCATCAACGGAGTCAATCGGAAAAACGCGCTCGGAATCGGGGAAGAAAGCTATAAATACGAAATCACGGGGATACAGACGGACACGGTTGTGCGTGTTGTGTTTTGCAAGGGAGAGGAAAAAAAATATACCGTTTCGGGAAGCTACGCCTATACGTCGGGCATTTATAACGAAAGTACGGGGAAGTATGAGAACGAAGGCGACGTTGTCTCCGTGCGTGCGGGAGTCTATACGGGCGTGGCGGAAAACGGCAGATTTTACATAGATTTACCGGACGGAGAGCATACGTTGGAGATAAACAGTGAAAAATTCCCCGTGTCGCAAAAGAAAATCGTCGTATACGGAGAGAACGCCGATGTCGGAGAAATAGCTTTCAAGCGGTTGAATTTTACCACTGCGGTTTCTTACAATGCAGACGATTCGCTGACGTTCAGCCGAAAACAGACCGTTAAACTTTTCGATGAGCTTCCGGCGGACGAGGGATTTGTCGTTGAGTATACGGTGGCAGGCGGTTCGGGCAAATGGTTCGATACGGGCGGATTGTATATGCGCAACGCGGACGGCTCGTTTGATTATATTTTTGTATTTCAGTCGAATCGCGGCAGAAGCTCGGCAAAGGCGCAAATCGTGCTCATTCAGTCGGACGTTCGCAACGATAATGGACCTACGTTTTCCACGACGTATCCTTATCCGAGCCTGTTTGAACCGATTCATGTAACGATTGCTTACTATCAAGGGGAGTTTCACATCATTTTAGACGATGTTTACGCTTGTTCAATTCATGCGGAAACAAAGTTGACGGAAACCAACGGAAAGATTAATTCGGATTTCTTTAAGGCGAAGCCCCGACAGCTCGGACTCATGAACTACGACAGCTCCGCTACGTTTTCCGATATCCGTTATGCACTTGGCGATGCCGCCGCGTTAAAAGTAATCGCAGAGAAAAACGTTTCTGTAAAGCTGACGGCGGACTACGGCGGAGAAGCCGGTTTAACCCTTAACGGAAGCGCAATCCCTTTAACCTCCGAGCAAAATATCGGAACGGCGATGGTGGCGACGATTGCGCCGAAAGACGGGTATGTTATCGATCGCTTTACCGTAAACGGCGCAGATTGTAAAAGTTTGTTGCAAGGTCCGTTTATTAAGAACGGGAAAGAGATCTATAAATATGCCTTTAAGGCAGTCAAGGGCGGCTTAGTGCTTGCCACAACGTTTGAAGAAGCTGAAGAAAAGCTGTATACCGTACGCGGCAGATACGGGTACGACGGCTTATCGGAAAACGGCGTCGTTACGGTAAAAACGGGAGAAAAATACATGGGGACGGCGGCGGACGGAGCGTTTGAGATAGCTCTGCCAAAGGGAACGCATATCCTTATGCTTTACGACGGAGAAAATTACGCAACGAAGGAAATCTGCGTCGGAAGCGATACCGACGCGGGAACCTTGATTTTTTCAGAGATTTCGTTGGAGGAGAATGTCGGCGGAGTTTCTGAAACGAACGGCGCTTTTACAATCAGAAATACAGATGGCGGTTTGAATTTTCATCCCCTTACAGGACCGGTTTTATCTTCGGATGGGTTTGTCGTTTCTTATACTGTCACGGGAACGAGCAGTTCCGCGTGGTTTAATACGGGCGCGTTTTATTTTGAGAAAAACGGTGTGACGTATTCGATTTGTATTTTAGTTTCAAACGGAAAAGCAAGAATCGGTTTGCAACAACCTAATGTGGGGCTTCCGCACGGCTGTGCTTATTGGTTGACTGAATTTGAATATGAGAAAATCGATAAACCGTTGAATGTTACGATTGTTTATTATGAAGAAGCATTTTATATCAGGATAGACGAAGGAGAGCGCGCGTATACTTGCGAGCTGAGCATGAATATAAAATGGACTTATCCTACTGAAATCACTTCGGAATTTTTCTCTTCGGGATACAGAATATTGGGATTTAGAACTATGGATACAGCGGTAACGTTTGAAAATATTTCTTATGAAATCGGTAACGAAAAGGCTTTGAAAACCTTGCAAGAGGTTTTCGGGTATGAAAATATAAAATAATGAACCATCGGTTGGGAGGAAAAAATGAAAACAACAATAAAATTGACGGCATATTTGTTGGCGGCGGGGTGTCTGATGTCATCTTTCTCGCTTTCGGCGTGCGGCTCCGCAAATTATCTCGATCCGAGTACAATTTTTACCGATCAAAGCGGATTAACCATAAATAAAAAATCGGTAAGTTTCTCGGAAAAACATTTGACGAAACTATTTGAAAACGGTACGGCTGAGAAAGGATTTACTGTTTCTTATACGGTAGAGGGCGACAGAAAGGATTATCTTTGGGTAAATTCAGGTGGATTATATGTAGAGCAAGAGGACGGGACGTGGCATAATATCATTATTTTCCATGATCCGTGGAAGTCCGAAGTCAACGTGGATGCGTATGCAAAAATTTGGATTGTGCAAGGTACGACGAACCTCGAAGACGAAGAAGGGAACAGTTTTGCGCAAGATAGCACGGGCGCAGGTTTTTTGACTACATTGCCTTTTTCGGTCAGTAGTAATCCAATCAATGTGGAAATCGCCTATTATAAGGAAGCCTATTATTTTCGGTTGGATAAAACCTATTCGGTGAAGCTCGACATTAATTCCGACATTATGGATTCAATTCGGATCGATATCAATAAGCTGTTTGCTTCCGGTGAAAAGAAAATCGGCTTCCGAACGGCGGAAACACCCGCAACATTCAATAAAATTTCTTATGAAATCGGTGACGAAGCGGCTTTGAAGGCGATTAAATCGATGAAGCTCAATGGCTGAAATAAAGGACGAGAGGGCGGAGGAAAACAGTAAAATGAAAAGTTTTTTAAGAACGGCGCTTTTTGTTGTTATCGCTTTTTTCTGCGGCGTTTTGGTGGCCTGCACAAAAGCAGGCGAAACTTCCGAGCCGGAGGAGATCGATATTTTAGCGCCGAAAGAAATCGTACTTTACGAGGGATATAGAGATGCGGTTACCGAACAATTCATCTTGAAGGGGGATATTGTTTCCGTAACGTTGGAAAGCCGTTACGAGCAGGTCGCATGGAAACCGGCAGAAAAGGTTTTGGTGATTGCAGGCGGTTTGACAGAGGGGGAATATTCCGTTTCCTTGACGGCGAGTACGAATAAAGGCGAGAACACGAAAATCATCTCTTATACGTTTACCGTTGAAAAGTATATTTTTCCGTTCGTTCTCGGTCCGCAGTCGATAGTTTTATATGAAAAATATGAGTCGTTTTCTTCCGAGAATTTCACTGTTGGGGGAACCAATGTGAGAGTATCGGTTGTCGCGAACAATGCGAACGGAAAAATTACGTGGAACTATGAAACGAAAAAATTGGATATTGCCGAAGGGTTGGCAAGCGGTAATTATCTCGTCACCGTAAAGGCGGAAAATGACAGGGCGGAAGATACCGTTTCGTCGGAGGTGATCGTCAAAGTAAAATTACAGCCGAAAATAGAGGGAGACGATTGTTTCGAGGTCGTTGAAGGCTATGAGGCAATTTCTTCCGAAAGTTTTACGCTGAAAGGATCGGGAGTTACCGTCGAAATTACGGAAAACGAAGCGGCGGAAAAAATAGTATGGAATGAAGAAACGAAGCGGCTCGATGTGGCGGCGGGGCTGGATTACGGTGTCTATCGCATAACATTAAAAATTTCGGACGGTACGCGCGAAAGCGAATTCGGATTTACCTTTATCGTGAAAAAATTGATCGAAATCAATGGGAGCTACGAATATGCTTCGGGGACGTATACAAACGGTAGAATTATAAATCCAAATGATACGGTAACGGTAACCTCGGGGAAATATACGGGAACGGTGGATACCGCAACGCAGACCTATTCCATTCGTGTGCCTGAGGGAACGGCGGAACTGACGCTTACAAGCGGATTGTTCCGGAGCGTAACCGTGGCGGTGAAAGCGACGGAAAACGCGACGGCGGAAAAGGTTATTTTCAGCCACGTTATGTTGGAGAACGTAAGCGACAAAGTTGTTGATCTTGCAGCCGAGGTCGAAAACGGCTATAAGGTTTGGGCAAAAAAGAACGTCGCAATTAAGAGCGCGGTAGCGGACGAAGGATTTATCATGTCCTATGTGTTGGCTGGTACTTCGAATACAGAGTGGTACTACCGCGGATTTTTAGGAATTGCCATGGAGAACGGAGCGGATCACGCGATATCGTTTATCACGTCCAGCGGGCAACTGAGCCTTGCGTGGAATAATTCCGTGACAATAAACAAAACGACGGCCTATAAGAATTTAGGGTATGCGGATACAAAAACAGAAGATCTGAAAGTAACGTTGGTATATTATAAAAACGTTTATTACTTCTTATTGAATGACAAATTTGCCTGCAAGGTTTCGGGTGTAGCCGATTTGAATCAATATATACAGAATTTCAATGCGAAAAGTCTGGAAACGGGAAGCCGAAGCCTTTCTTTGAGTGGCGGAGATATAGCTTCGACGTACAAAAATATCTCTTATAAGCTCGGGGATGAAATTGCGCTTGAAACCGTGAAAAGTATCCCCGCGGATATTACGGGCGCGAAAGAAATGAAGCTGGGGGTAGGATACGCGGTAACGTACAGCTTGCCGTTCGTAATTACTGTTTATACCGATTATACCGATTACACGGTAACGGTTATGGGAAACGAAAAAATTACATGGGACGGAGAAAAGAAGTCTTTGCGTATAGCCGAAGGCTTGAAGCAGGGCGAGTATACCGTAACGATTATAGTGGAAACAGGCGGAAGAAAAAAAGAACTTGTTTTTACCGTAAAGATTACAGAAAGCGCTGAGATTGGGGTAAAATGGGAATGGGATTTTATCGATAATCCTTTTGAAGATGAATGACGAGGAGAAAAAATGAAAAAGAAAATTTTAGTTTTGGGCATTTTGCCGTGTTTGACAATGTTCTTGTGTTTTGTTGCTTGCGGCGGAAATACGGAGCATTCGCAAAGTAGTCCGTCAAGTTGTTCGTCGAGCGAAACGAGCTTGGAAAGTTCTGACAGTAACGGCACGGAAAGCGATTTGAATGGCGGTACGTGGACTTCCGTTCGTGTACCGAATCGATAAAAAAGTGAAGGAGGTAAAAAATGTTGACAGACAAAGAGTATGTAACCCAAAAGAAACGCTATTCGACGCCGAATGTGGAAATCGAAATTTTTTCCTGTAACGACGTGATTACAACCAGCGGAGAGGTGGGGGCAAAATGGGATTGGGTAGATGTTTTTGATAATCCTTTTGAAGATGAATGACGAGGTGAAAAAATGAAAAGAAAATCGATAGCAATTTTGACGGTTGCCGCGTGTTGTATGTTTGCCGCAGGGACAATCACCGTAAAGCAAGCGGCGAAAGCGAGCACCCTCCCCGCAAATACGGCGGTAGACATGTATTTGCTTGCGGGGCAATCGAATGCGGTTGGGTATTCGCCCAAAGGCAACTTAAATCAAACATTTGAAAACGTCTGGTATGTCGGAGAGACCAATAAGAAACCGGACGGCACAAACGCAAATGCGAATATGGGCGATTATATGACGTATTGCAACGCGAGGGCGGGGCTCGGCAGGGACGGCTCCTATATCGGTCCGGAATACGGGATGGCGGCGGTATTAAACAGCTTGTACACAGGCGCGGACAGAAAGGCGATCATCGTGAAATCGGCGGCGGGCGGTACGAATTTAAGCGATTATGCCGGCGGCGAAAACGCGAATTTCGGAAATTGGTATCCGCGCAGTTTATGGACGGAGGCAGACGCCGATCCCGCAACCAATGCGGCAACCGACCCTACGGGCGTTCAATACTATAATTTCGTCGAGAATTTCAAAACCGTTTATACGGAATTGGAAGCGGAAGGCTATACGCCCGTGGTAAAGGGCATGGTGTGGATGCAGGGCTGTTCGGATGTGGGCGTAAGCAACTACGACGAACTTTTGAAAACATTGATTTCCGACGTGCGAAGCGATATTTTTGAGGTGACGGGACGGGAAGCGGATAAAACCATGCCGTTTATCATCGGCGAAATTTCCGTCGGAATCAAGCACGCAAACGTTCCGGCTTTTAACGAGTTGCAAAGGAAAGCCGCAAACGAATCCGAGGAAGCCTATACCGTAGCGACGGATGGGCTTGAAATCGGCTCGGACGGCTGGCATTTTACTTGCGCGTCGGCAGAAGAGCTGGGAAAACGGTTCGGCAAAAAATTGACGGAAACGATAAAACCGAATATCGACTTTTACGTCCGCGGCGCGTCCGTACGCCTGTCGGACGACGAATACGGACCCGGCGTAAAATTTCACGTGGTTATGGGAAAGGCGGATTACGACGCATTGAAGGAAAAAGGAAATGTGCGGACGGGTATGCTGATCTGCCCTGCGGCAAAGCTTGGAGAGTGGGAAACGCTTACCCGCGAAACAGCCGCGGCAAAAGACGTCGACATGACGGACTCTTGGATGGCAACCGATATCGACGGCGTTCCGGTAATGGAATCCGTGGTATATATTTACGATATTCCCGCGACGAATTACGGCAGCGATCTTTACGCCGTCGGATACTATCGCGAGGGTGACGGCGCAGCCGTCTATTCGGAACGGATCGCTCCCGTGTCGATGTCCTGGGTGGCAAAAACAGAGTATTATGATGCAAATTCTTCTCTGACGGAGGCGCAGAAAACTTCGTTAAAGAATACTTATGTGGATTTTAACGTTACGTATACGCTTGACGGCGAGGTTCTGGAAAGGACGACGGCGGAATACGGAACGCAGCTTACGGCGCCTACGGTGCAAAGTAAAGAAGGCTATGCGTTTTCGGGCTGGCTGAACAAAAGCGGTACGGCGGAATGGAACTTCGAAACAGATACGGTAAAAGGAAATACGGCTCTGTACGGAAAGTTTGCTAAAATAGTCACCGTCACGGGGAGTTACGAATATGCTTCGGGGACGTATACGAACGGTAAAATCACCAATCCAGACGATACGGTAACGGTAACCTCGGGAGAATATACGGGAACGGTTGACCCCGCAACGCAGACCTATTCCATTCGCGTGCTTGAGGGAAGGGCGGAGCTGACGCTTACAAGCGAATTGTTCCGGAGCGTAACCGTGGCGGTGGAAGCGACGGAAAACGCAACGGCGGAAAAGGTTGTTTTCAGCCATGTTATGTTGGAGGATATAAGCGAAAAAGTTGTCGATCCCTTCGCCGAGGTTGAAGGCGGCTATAAGATTTGGTCGCAAAAGAACGTCGCAATCAAGGGCGCGGCAGCGGACGAAGGATTTGTCGTGTCCTATGTGTTGGCGGGTACGTCGAGCGAGGTGTGGTACTATCGCGGATTTTTGGGAATTGCCATGGAGAACGGAGCAAATCACGCGGTTTCGTTTATCACTTCCAGCCAACAACTGAGTCTCGCGTGGAACAATTCCGTGACGACATATCAATCGACTGCCTATAAGAATTTGGGGCATAAGGACACAAGAACGGAAGATCTGAAAGTAACGTTGGTATATTATAAAAACGTTTATTATTTCTGGTTAAACGACATATATACCTGCAAGGTTTCGGGCGTAGCCGATTTGAATCAATATACATCGTTTTTCAATGCGAAAAGTCTGGAAGCGGGAAGGCGAACTCTTTCTTTGAGCACCGTGGAGATATCTTCGACGTACAAAAATATCTCGTATAAGCTCGGAGACGAAATTGCGCTTGAAATCGTGAAAAGTATCCCCGTGGATATTACGGGCGAAAACGAGTTGACCCTGAACGTCGGTTATGAAACGAGAAACAGCAAGCCGTTCGTTATCACCGCTTACTCCGATTATACGGTAACGGTTGCGGGCAACGAAAAAATCACATGGGACGAAACGACGAAATCTTTGCGGATCGAGGAGGGCTTGCCTATAGGCTCTTATCCCGTGACGGTTACTCTCGACAACGGGCTTTTGAAAAAAACAATTGACTTTACGCTGAACGTAAAAGAGATTCCCATGGTCACCCTGACGGGAAGCTATTCCTATCTTTCGGGGACGGATACAAACGGTAAAATTACCAATCCGAATGATACGGTAACGGTAATGTCGGGTGTATTTACGGGCACGGTGGATCCCGTGGCGCAGACCTATTCCATCCGCGTGGAGAAAGGGGCGACAGCCCAATTGACGTTTACGAGCGCGATGTTCCGCAACGTCGTAAAAGAAGTGCCTGCGGAAGAGGACGGAACTGCGGAAGAGGTACAATTTACCGTGCCGAAGCTGAACAGTTATGCGGGAGTAACAGAGCTTGATAACGGGTTTAAGCTGGAGAAGAGCGTGTATAACACGTCCGCAGTACAGATTGCGGAGATGACGGCGGAAGAGGGCTTTGTAATGACCTATACGTTGGACGGTACGACGGGAGGCGAATGGTTCTATCGCGCGTATATCGCGATCAAAGTGGAGGGAGGCGTTAATCATGCGTTCTCTTTTCTGACGCAAAACCAGCAATTGACTTTGTCCGCGCATCAGACGCATAATGTCCATAATAAAAATATGGGATATGTCAACCTCGGGATTCCGGATACAAAGGCGGAAAATCTTACGGTTACAATGGTATATTACGACAATTCGTATTATTTCTTTGTCAAAGACAAAATGGTTCAATTTGCGGGATTTGCCAGCTTGAATACAAACACCACTTGGGAATTCCGAACGGGAGGAGATACAAAAATCAATGATCCGACGCTGTATCGAAGCGGGAAGAGAACGTTCTTCCTCATGGCGAAAGACAGAGCAAGCTCGGTGACGGATATTTCCTATCGGCTTGGCAATGAGGTTGCAAAAAAATACCTTGAAGGGAAATGTTTCTTCTTCGAACAGGAACGCAATATCTCTCTGAAAACGGGATATGCCGCGATGGACTACGTACTGTCGGTGACGCCGCCGAGTGTCGGGACGGAATATACCATGACATTCCAAAATCCTAACGGCACCACGGAGCATACGAAGTTCACATGGAACGGAGAAACGGGTACTCTGCATATAGCGGAGGAACTGAAAGCGGGCGCTTATACGGTGCGAATTAAGCTTAGCACTGCGGACTACGTTCAGTATGTGGAAATAGTAGTGACGGTTCAATAGGAAAAAAGTTATAACATATCGGCTCGGAGGCGGTGGAAACGCCGTCTCCGAGTATTATGTAAAAGTAAAAGAGAATTTAACGAAGAAAAGTAGGTGAGTCGGGTTGAAATTTGAAATCAGAGGCAAAGACTTTTACCGGGATGGAAGTCTTGTGAAGATTATATCGGGCGCGGTGCATTATTTTCGCAATATGCCCGATACATGGACGGATATATTCAAAAAAATGCGCGCTTTGGGTTGTAACTGTGTAGAAACTTACTGTGCATGGAATATGCACGAAAAAGAGCCTGATAAATTTTGCTTTTCGGGGATTCTCGATATTGCCGAATTTATACGAAAAGCGCAGCGGGAAGATCTTATGGTGATTGTGCGCCCGGGACCGTACATTTGCGCGGAGTGGGAATTCGGCGGTCTTCCGTGGTGGCTTCAGACGTTGGACGATATGGAAATCCGCTGTTTCAATCCCGTCTATATGGCGCGGGCGGAAAAATATCTGACCTGTCTGTTCGAAGAAATCCGTCCCTTGCTTTGCACCAACGGCGGACCGATTATTATGTTGCAGTGTGAAAACGAATACGGATATTACGGCGACGATAAGAGGTATCTGCAAAGCTTATACGACATATACCGCCGTTTGGGGATAGACGTACCCTTGTTCACTTCGGACGGCACTGCCCGTTCGGATATTCTGGACGGCTGTATCGACGGATGTTTTTCCGCTCTTAATTTCGGCAGCCGTGTAGAAGAAAATTTCAAAGTGCATGACGAATTGTATCCGGACCGTCCGAAAATATGTATGGAAATGTGGAACGGCTGGTTCGACGCATGGGGAGACGAAAAGCATCATACGACAAGCGCGGAAACGTATGCGCGGGCTGTGGACGATATGCTTGCCCGCGGCAGCTTGAATATGTACATGTTTATCGGCGGAACGAATTTCGGATTTATGAACGGCGCAAACCATTACGAAAAATTTGCGCCCGACGTTACAAGTTACGATTACGACGCACTGCTTTCCGAATGCGGAGACGTTACGCCGAAATATCGTGCCGTGCGCGAGGTAATCGCAAAACATACGAAACAGCCTTTGCCGCCCGTTCCGCCCGACCGGATGAAAAGGGCGTACGGGAAAGTGCGTTTAGAGGAACAGGCAGGACTTTTCGATAATTTGGAGAAGATTTCAAAGCCCGTCTTTTCCAATGTACCCCAATGTATGGAAAAATACGGCTGCGGATACGGTTATATTGCCTATCGGACGAAAGTTGACCGGGATTGCGAAAACGCGCTTTTTTCTATTGAAGGTCTCGGAGACAGAGCACAGATTTATATAAACAAAACGTTGATCGGAATTATATATGTCAACGACGAGAACCAGACGGTACAATTTTCGGCGAAAGCGGGGGATATGCTGACCGTATTGTGCGAAAATATGGGTAGAGCGAACTTCGGGCATAAAATGATGCGAAAAAAAGGTATTGCGGGACGGTGTTTGCTGAACGGAAAAATCCATTTTAACTGGACGGTTTATCCGTTGCCTATGGATAATCTGGATAAGCTGTCGTTTACAAAAAAAACAGGTAAGGAAAATTCAAGTTTTTATCGGGGCCGCTTTTGGGTGAGGGAATGCGCGGATACTTTCCTTGCTTTGGATAATTTCAAAAAAGGATTTGCGGCGCTGAACGGATTTAATCTCGGAAGATATTGGGAAAAAGGACCTCAAAGAACGTTGTATGTGCCCTCGGGTGTACTGAAAAAGGGCGAAAACGAGTTGATCGTTTTCGAGTCGGACGGGTTGAAAGGTGAAAGCAAGGTTTGTTTTACGGATAAACCCGATTTGGGATAAAGGAAAGAGAAGAATGCAAAAAATAAAGGAGACTTGAAGCAAGAATGATTTCAAGGTTTTCGGGATGTACGAGGATTTTTTTATTCACGGCAAGTGAGAAAATATTTTTAGCGACAGGTAAACGACATGAAAAAGAATCTGTTTTATAAAAATAATTTTGAATGGGTGCGTTCGGCTCCCGATCCGTTTATTTTATTTGAAGACGGATGGTTTTATCTGTATTCGACGGAAATAAAGAACGGAGTTTTAAAAGGATATAGAAGTAAAGATTTTACTGCTTGGGAAGATTTGGGCATTATTTATCAACGCCGCGACAAGTATTGGGCGACGGGGCGTTTTTGGGCGCCGAGAGTCATCAAATATCCGAAAGACGGGAAATTTTATCTCTATTGTGCCTGTTCGGGTGACGGCGAAATCGGGCTTCCCGAAGGCACAAATTTAGAAAAGGACAGCCCTTTGTTCGCTTCTGCCATCAGGGAAAGACTGCATCTGACGGTTCTGGTTTCGGACATGCCCTGCGGACCTTTTCGGGAGTGGACGGGAAAAAGGAGAATCGAAAAGTTTTATCACGGAGAAGGTTTAGGCGTTTTCGACGACGAAGTAACCTTGACGAGCGGACCGATTTTTGATTTTGCTGATTCGCCCGCAGGTTGGGAGACGAACAAAGAACATTTTTCCGAAAACGGCACGAATATTTTCGCTCAGCTCGACCCGTGTCCGTTTATCGATGAGGACGGCACGATGTATTTGTATTTCGTACGTTCGAGGGATTTAAACGACAACAAACATAAGCACGGATGTTGGGGGATAAAAATGCTTGATCCCGTTACACCCGATTATAACACGCTTGCTTTTCTCGTACAGCCGGGATATTATACTGTAGGCGGTGCGTCTGCGCCTAATACGATTGACGACGATATTATCAATGAAGGCGTTTTTATGCAATCGCATACTACGTTGAAGGCAAACGGCGAAAGGATTAAGAAATATTATCTGACATATACGCGTTGCGGTATGGGTTGCGCCTATTATTCCGTGTGCCTGGCGTTAGCCGATTCTCCTTTGGGATATGCGAAAGATTCCCAAGAGGCGAAAAACGGCGGTTTTGTCAAACTTCCCGCTGAGTATGGGAATCCGATTCATTATATCGAGGCGATTAACGATTACGACAATCATTTTATCTCCGCTCCTTCTTACGACTTATTTGAAGCAACGGGAAACGCGGTTTTTTTTCGTGCGGGAGACGAGAATTTTCTGGTGAGTTTATGCACGGTTAAAATCCCCGAAAAAAAGAGCAGAAATTTTGTAATCGACCGCTGGCTGTGGGATTATAATGAAGATTTGGGAATAGATATTCCTCATTCTAACGGCCCCACGCAAGCGAGTTTGCAACCCTGTCCCAATGTAGCCACTGGATATAAAAATATTGCGGGAGTCGCCACAATTTCTGTCAACGGGGAGAAAATCAAAGGCTTAAACAACGGCTATATCGCGATTCATCCTCGCGACGATGGAAAGGTGTTCTATTCTGCAAGCGAGCAAACGGAAGTAAAGGTCTGCTTTGAAGAACCGCGCAGCATTTGTGCGGTCCTCGTTTACAACACTTGGGACGGCACGCGTGCGTTTGACGGAATCGAAGAAATCTTATTGGAAAAAGGGGAAGGACTCCGTTCGGAAGGAAGAATACCTTTTCCGGAAGAATATTATACGTTCGACGGGGCGTTGCGACCGGGCGGCGCCGCAATTTGGCTGGGAAGCGAGCGACGTGTAAAGACAATTGTTTTGCGTTTTAAGAAAAGTCCCCGAAAGAGAGAAATGGGAATTGCGGATATCGCAGTGTTGGGAAAATGAGAAAAGGTTTATAAGGAGAAAAATATGAAAGCTTTTGTGTTATCTGCCAATCGGGATTGGAAATTTTTTCGGGGTATCCCTCCGAAGGAACGGAGCGTCAATTCTAAAAATCTTCATGATTCGGGACGGATGCCGTATGATTGTTTTTTCGATGATTCAAGGTGGGAAGTCGTACACCTGCCGCATACGGTGAGGGTGGAAAACCTGCTCTGTTCGGGCGGAAAAAATTATCAGGGAGAATATTGGTATAGAAAAAAGTTTACGGTTAAAAAAGAATGGCAAGACAAAGAAATGTTTTTTGAGTTCGACGGAATCATGCAGCGGGTTGATGCGTGGGTGGACGGAAAACCGATAGGGTACGCTTTGGGCGGATTTTTGCCTGTTCGTTTTGATGTGGGCGGACTTTCCGCCGGTAAGCATTTGCTGGTTCTCAAAGCTGACAATTCGGATTTGCCTGATGTGCCGCCTGGAAAGCCGCAGGGAGCGTTGGATTTCTGTTATTTCGGGGGGATTTACCGCAATGCGCGTTTCGTCGTCGCAAACAAAGTGAGATTTACCAATCCCGTACATGAGGGAAAACCTGCTGCGGGCGGTTTGTTTATCAGAACCTTTTTGGAGAGAGGAAAAGCAGAGGTGCGCGTGCGGGCGAGTGTCTTAAATCATGAATGCAGCGCCGTGGCAACACAGCTCAGATTGTTTCTGGACGGAGTTCAGGTACGGGAAAGTCGGGCGGTGATTACCGCTGGCGGCGAAACCGATTTCAATTGCAGTCTGTTTATCGATTCGCCGAAATTATGGTCGCCGACATATCCCGAGTTATACGTGCTTACGGCGCAGCTTTTATCGGGCGGCGAGATTTTGGAAGAACAGACGGAGCGTTTCGGTATCCGAAAGGCGGAATTCAGAGAGGACGGTTTTTATCTCAACGGCGAAAGGCTTTATCTCAACGGTTCCAACCGCCATCAGGAATATCCTTACGTCGGTTTTGCGCTTCCCGATTCTTTGCAGGTGAGGGATCTTAAAATGCTTCGCGAAGCGGGAATCATCTGTATCCGTACGGCGCACTATCCTCCCGATAAGGTGTTTATGGACGCCTGCGACGAGCTGGGTATTTTGTGTGTGATTCCTACGCCCGGTTGGCAAATTTACCCTTCAAGCTTCCTGTTTGACGAGCGTAGCTATGAAAATACAAGGCGGATGATTCGCTGGCATCGGAATCACCCCGCCGCATTGATGTGGGAGCCGATTTTGAACGAGACGGATTATCCTGAATATTTTGCCGAAAAACAGCTTCAACTCGTACAGGAGGAATGCGGGGACGCATCGGCTTTTGCCGCTTGCGATTCTCATTCCCGCGGAGCGGAACGTTTTCCCGTCAATTATCGAGGCGGAGAAACTAAGATCAATAAACCTCTCTTTGTCCGAGAGTACGGTGACGCTTATATGGAACAGTACGGTCCCATGGGGACTTTGCGTCGTGTGCGTCGTGGCAAAAATACGGGTTTTTATCCGGGCGGTGAACGGGCAATGCTTCAAAACGCGGAGGAACGGCTCAACGTCTATGAAGACATGTATTTGAGTCCCCGTATAAGCGGAGGCGCGCTTTGGGCAGGCTTCGACAATAACAGGGGGTACGAGCTTAATGAAGGCGCATGGGGAATGTTTGATTTTTTGCGGGTACCGAAGTTTTTCTGTTACCTTCTTTCTGCTCAGCAAAAAATAGAACAAGCGGGAGCAAAATGTTTTATCGCCAATTTCTGGACGGAAAAATCCCCCGCAAACGTGTCGGTTTACACCAACGCACAGTTAATCCGCCTGATTTTGAATGGAAAAAAGATCGGCGAAAAATGCGCGGATCCGTCGGAAGGAATTCACCGTCCTGTCGTATTTGAAAATGTTCCTTTTGAAAAGGGGATTTTACGTGCCGAGGCGATCGTTGACGGAAAAGTGGTAAAAGTTCATGAAGTCCGCACGCCCGAAGCTCCGTATGCCGTTCGTCTGACGGCGCAATATTCCGGAGTAGAGGTCTGGAAAGCGGACGGTGCGGATTTACTTATGGTTCATGCGGAAATCGTCGATAAGAACGGCACGGTAGTACCCGACGCCGAACCTGTCGTAAATTTCCGCGTTGACGGTGAAGCAGAAATCGTTGGAAAAAACGAGTCGTGGGTGAAGGCTGATTCCGTGCGGGCGGAAGCGGGAATTACGGGCGTGTTGCTTCGTGCGGGGATTCATAGCGGAAGCATTACTCTTTCAGCAGCGGCGGAGAGACTGAAAAGTGCCGAGCTGACGTTGCAGACGAAAAAGGACGAGAGAAAGTATTTGCCGGGGGAAAAATATAAGAAGCCGAAAGAGTTGCCGAGCTATTCCTGCGATGTTAACGAGTTTTTTTCCGTGCGGGAATCCATTAAGGATACGCAGTCGCACAATTGGGACATCGGCGTGTTAAAATCGGCGTGTGCATCATCTGCGGCGGAGGGCTTCGGAGCGGGAAACGCCAATCAAAAAAACATCGGGCAGCCGTGGCTTGCGGCGGATACGTCCTTGCCGCAGTGGTGGTGTTGCGATTTGTCCGATATGTACACCGTCAACGGCGTCTCCGTATCGTGGGAGAAGGATTGGCTTTGGTATGACTATAAAATCGAAACGTCCTCAGACGGCGTCGCGTGGCAATGCTGTTACCAAGGAAGCGCATCGGGGCAAACCCGCTTACCCAATTGTTTTTCGGCTCCCCAAAAGGCAAGATATGTGCGAATCGTCGTGCAGGGCATATCCGGAAAGGAAGCCGCGGGAATTTATCATGTGGAAATTTTCGGTAAAAAATTGAGCGGTAACAGCTAAATTAAAAAAATAGTACGTTATTTTGTTTTCTAATATCTCCCTGGGCGGGAAAACGGCGTTTTTGTTTTGCGGGTATATTCTGAGCAAAGACGTTGAATTTTCAGACGGTGAAATCAAACGCTGTTTCTTTGAAATGGACAGAACGACTTTCCCCAACTGCGAAAACGGTTTGGGCAGAGAAATTACGTTTTCCGAACAAAAGAGCGAAAAGAATAAAATTATTAAAATTCAGGCAAGTAACCGAAACTCGGTTTTGCGGCACTCCCGCAAATCGAAGTTTACGGACGATGTATTAAGGAGAAATTGAATAAGATGGAAGTAAGACAAGCAGCAAACGCAAAAGACATAAAGTATTATACGACGGAGAGATTGAGAGAGGAATTCCATATCGCAAATCTTTTCACGAAAGACAACATAAGAATGGTGTACAGTCATATCGATCGCATCATCACGGCAGGGCTTATGCCCGTTTATCAGACGCTCAAATTGGAAGCCGGCAAGGAGCTCGCGGCGGAATATTTCCTGCAACGCAGAGAAATGGGCTGTATCAATATCGGTGGCAAGGGAATTATCACGGTAGACGGTAAGGAGTATGAAATGAATCCCCGCGACGGGATTTATATCGGTATGGGCAACAAGGAAATCACACTTAAAAGCTGCGACGAAAACGCGCCCGCGAAATTTTACATAAGCTCCTGTCCCTCTCATACGAGCTATCCAACCGTAAAGATCGATATAACCAAGGCGAAGAAAGTGCCCTGCGGCAGCACGGAAGAATGCAATAAACGCGTGATCAATCAATACATACATCCCGAAGTGTTAAAAACTTGTCAGCTTTCTATGGGGGTGACGACTCTGGAAAACGGTTCAAATTGGAATACGATGCCCAGCCATACGCACGATCGCAGAATGGAAGTCTATCTGTATTTTGATATGGCCGCGGATGACGTAGTGTTCCATATGATGGGCGAACCGACGCAAACCAGACATATCATTGTACACAACGAAGAAGCGGTTATTTCGCCGTCGTGGTCGATTCATTCGGGCGTGGGAACGAAAAATTATTCCTTTATTTGGGCAATGTGCGGTGAGAACCAAGAGTTTGACGATATGGATCATATAGAAAACAGAGATTTGTTATAAGGAATAGAAATATGGAAAATATGTTTAGTCTGAAAGGAAAAATCGCTCTTGTAACAGGCGCAAGCCACGGCATCGGTTTCGCGATAGCCAAAGCGTTTGCAAACGCCGGCGCTACTATTGTGTTCAACGAGCTTGGACAGGAATCCGTGGACAGGGGGATGGCGGCGTATAAAGCCGAAGGAATCGAAGCGCACGGTTACGTTTGCGATGTGACGGACGAGGACGCAGTTGCGCAGTACATAGCCAAAGTGGAAAAGGAAGTGGGGGTTGTAGATATTCTCGTTAATAACGCGGGAATTATAAAGCGCATACCCATGTGCGAGATGAGCGCGGCTGAATTCCGTCAGGTTGTTGACGTGGATTTGAATGCGCCGTTCATTATGTCCAAATCTGTTATTCCTGCCATGATTAAAAAAGGCGGCGGAAAAATTATCAATATCTGTTCGATGATGAGCGAGCTCGGCAGAGAAACGGTTTCCGCATACGCGGCGGCGAAGGGCGGATTGAAAATGCTTACGAAAAATATCGCCAGTGAATACGGGGAATACAATATTCAATGCAACGGTATCGGTCCCGGGTATATCGCAACGGCGCAGACCGCGCCTCTCCGGAAAAAACAGGTAGACGGTTCCCGTCATCCTTTTGACAGCTTTATCGTTGCGAAAACGCCTGCGGCGCGTTGGGGAAATCCCGAAGATCTGGCAGGCTCTGCGGTATTTCTCGCAAGCGAAGCCTCGAATTTCGTAAACGGACATATTCTTTATGTAGACGGCGGTATTCTGGCGTATATCGGCAAACAACCGAAATAAAAGAAGGAGCAAAAAATGTCTCGCGAAAAAATTATTTCCGAAAATCGGGCGTGGATCGAAAACACGTGGAAAAAATTAGACGAAAAACTTTCAAAAACGGCAGTGAAAAGTCGTTATAAAATTCCTTATTCGACAAAGGACGGAGTACACGACGACCGTTCGGACGACATTCTTTGGTGGACGAACGGATTTTGGGGCGGCTTGATGTGGCTGATGTATATCGGCACGCAAAAAGATTGCTATAAGCGTACCGCAGAGGAAAGCGAGAGACTTTTGGACAAAGCGTTCGGGGATATGCAGAATTGGAATCATGATGTCGGGTTTATGTGGCATATTTTAAGCGGCGTAAACTATCGTTTGACGGGAAATCGGCAATCGAAGAACAGAAATTTGATTGCGGCGATGTCACTGATGAGCAGATATAACGTCGAAGGGGATTTTATCCGTTGTTGGAATTCCTGGATCGGAAACGAAAACGTTTCCGGATGGACGATTATAGATTGCATAATGAATCTTCCCCTTCTGTATTGGGCGAGCGACGAAATAGGCGATACGCGCTTTGAAAAGGTGGCAAAGCGCCACGCGGATATGACGATGCGCGATCACGTGCGTGCGGACGGCGCGGTCAATCATATCGTAGTACACGATACGGAAAAGGCGGATACGGTACTCGGTGTAAGAAAGGGACAGGGGTATGCGGAAGATTCCTGCTGGTCTCGCGGGGCAAGCTGGGCATTGTACGGGTTTGTTCTTTCTTATATTCACACGAAAGAGCAAAGATATTTGGATACGGCAAAGCGTGTGGCGAACTATTTCCTTGCGGAAACGGAGAAAACGGGATGGCTACCGAGACTGGATTTTCGTCAACCGGAAACCCCGCTGTATTACGATTCCACGGCGGGCGCGATTGCGGCTTGCGGTTTAATTGAGCTCTCAAAGCACGCGGAAGAAATCGAAAGTGAAAAATTTTTTTCCGCCGCGCTGAATATTTTGAAGGCGATGGAGCAAAATTGGTGTGATTGGACGGAGCAAGAGGATTCCGTTTTGCAAATGGGCAGCGAGATGTATACGAACGGTATTCACATGCCCATTATTTACGGAGATTATTTCTTTGTGGAATCGATGTTAAAGCTGAAAGGCTGTGAGTTCCTTGTGTGGTAACGGCAAAAAGGAGACGTTTATGCAACGATTAAAATTACGTTCCTTTTGGGAAGAAGCGAAAAAAACGGAAGTTTTTCAAAGGATTTTAGCCGATCTTTTGAAAAATTACCAATTCTGCAAAAACAATTCCCCGTCCGCTTTGCCGACAGAATTGAGAAATATTTATAAAGAAACGGGTAGCAGAATAGAATTCGAGAAAGAATATTTTCAAAAACGGAATTTTATTGTGAACCTTGCTTTGCTCGCTTTGATTTTTCCCGGAGAGGATGAGTATATTAAGGGACTGAAAGTGTATTTGCGTTCCGTATGTGAAGAATATTCGTGGGCGCTTCCCGCACATTGCACCGACGCAAAAGACGAAACGAAGGTAGTCGATTTGTTCGCGAGCGAAACGGTGTGTATGCTTGCGGAAATATCCGTTCTTCTCGAAAAAGAATTGGGTGAAGAAACGGTAAGGTTTATCAGAGGCGAGTGTGAAAAACGGGTGTTCGAGCCGTACAGCAACGAAACTTTTTGGTGGGAAACGGGCTGGAACAACTGGACGTCGGTTTGCTGCGGACATATCGGCATTGCGATGATGCGTATCGCGCCTGAGCGTTTCGAGAAAGAGAAGGAGCGGATGTTGCGCTCAATGGCTCTGTATATAAACTCTTTCCCCGATGACGGGAATTGTTTGGAGGGACTTACTTATTGGCATTACGGATTCGGTTCCTGGGTATGGTTTGCCGACGAAATCTGCCGTTATACGGACGGGCGGGAAGACCTTTTTGTAAACGCCAAAGTGGAAAAAATTGCAAGTTACGCGCAAAAAATGTTTTTGAAAGGCGACGTATCGGTGAGCGTCGCCGACAGTTCGATTTTCGGCAAAGGCGATCCGACTTTATTCAATTTTTTACACAAAAAATATCCGAAAAGCTGTCGTCTGATTACAAAAGATCAATCGAAATACTGTCGCGGCAACGTCGCGTGGTTGCCTGTGACAAGACTTCTATTCTATGGACTGCGTGCCGAATACGTCCGGAAAACGCTGGTTAAAGATTATTACTTTGAAAATGCCGGTCAGGTGATTTTGAATCGAAAAAAGTATTCTTTGTTCGTAAAAGCGGGGCATAACGACGAATCGCATAATCACAACGATGTGGGCAGCTTTATTCTTTCCACCGATCGGGGGCAGATCTTTTGCGATCTCGGATCGGCAACTTATTTCGGCGGATATTTCGATCCCGACATCCGATATACCTTGCTTAACGTGTCCTCTCGCGGACACAGTGTTCCGATTGTTGATAGAGAATATCAGAAATCCGGAAAAGAATACGGCGGCAGGATGACGTATAAAGAAAACCATATTGTCGTGGATTTTGCCGATGCGTACGGCGGCAAGGCGGAAAAACTCATCCGGTCGTTTTCCTGCGAAAATTCCGCTCTCGAATTGATCGATGAATTTTCGGGTTGTCGAGAGCTTACCGAGCGGTTTGTTACGCTTTTTAGGCCGGAAATTCTGGAAAACGGCGTAAAAATTGCAAATGTAATTTTGTCCTGCAAGGATAGCGTGCCTCAAATTCATGAGGTGATCGATGAAAAATATTTCGTCGGTAATCCTCAGACGGTCTACTTAATCGATTATGATTTCGTAAACAAAACGAAAGCGGCGTTCAGAATGGAAATTACGGAAAAATAAACGGCAATAACGGCGGAAAGCCGTAAAAAATCAGTAAATAAGAGTAGCTTTGCCAGCGGAAGGCTGCTCGAATTTTTGTGCAAGGTGCTTTGAAATAAACAAGTAAAAGGAAAATTTGCCATGAAGGTCAATCACAATAAAGAACGCTTTACACATCCGCTTCTCTTTTGAAAAAGGCAAAAACGAATTGACTATTTTTGAGTCTGACGGCTTAAAGGGCGAGCCTGCCGCAGAGTTTGTCGACGAGGGAGTTGTATTATGACTGAAAAGAAGGATGCATATAAAACAAGTCGGATTTTGTATATCATAGAATCGACGCTTGAATATTTTATTTCTTTGTTGGTATCGGGCGCTTATCTTGCAAAGGTAACGACGGAAATCGGTTTATCCGACGGCCTGACCGGTATTTTAACGTCATTTGTCTCGCTCGGCTGCGGATTTCAGTTGATTGCGATTTTCCTTGCGAATAAACGTCCCGTAAAGCGTTGGGTAACGATATTGCACAGTATCAATCAGCTCTTTTTTGCACTCATTTATCTTGTGCCTTTTATAAATATTAATAAAACGCAAAAAGCCGTATTCTTTATTGTGTTTTTACTGTCAGGGCATATCATCAACAATATCGTCAATTCTCCGAAAATAAATTGGTATATGTCGCTTGTAGACGATCATAGGCGGGGTAGATTTACGGCGAATAAGGAAATTGTATCTTTGGTCGGCGGTATGCTGTTTTCGTTCGGTATGGGAGCGGTGATTGATCATTACGAAGCAATCGGCGATGTAAACGGCGCGTTTATCGTTTGCGGAGTGAGCGTTTTTTGTTTGATGCTTTTACATACGACAATGTTGATTTTTTCCGAAGAAAAACCCTGCGAAAATCAAGAAAAAGAATCAATGAGAAAAATGCTGGTGGGACTCATTAAAAATAAGGATCTGTTTAAGGTTATTTTCGTATCCGTATTTTGGAACGCGGCGCATTATACGGCAACTCCCTTTTACGGTACGTATCAAATCAAAGAACTTGGCTTTTCTATGACCTTTGTTTCCGTGCTTTCTGCTCTGTATGCCGTATGCCGTTCGCTGTTTTCCAATCCGATGGGTAAATTTGCGGATAAGTATTCGTTTAAGAGTATGCTGAATATTTGTTTTACGATCATGATGGTTGCGTTTACAATTAACATATTTACCTTACCGAAAAACGGAAAGGTGCTTTATACGATATACTATATGTTGTACGCGGTGGGCATGGCTGGGATCAACAGCGCAACGATCAATTTGATTTACGATTACGTAGACCGAGAACAGAGGACGAGCGCGCTTGCGTTATCGCAAACTTTTTCAGGTTTTGCGGGCTTTTTTACGACGCTTCTTATCAGTCCGCTTGTATCGTACATTCAGGAAAACGGAAATATGTTTATGGGAATGAACGTGTACGCGCAGCAGATTTGTTCGTTGTTAGCTACAATTCTTATTATTATATTGCTTGTTTATTTAAATACGGTTCTTCGTAATATTAAGGATAAACGTGAAAAACAGTTGAAGTAAAGCATACAGTTACGGGGTGTTACCGAGGACAATTTCATTCAGATGTTTCGGCAAAGACGCTTGTAAAAAATATTTGTTATAATAATGTAAAGAGGTTGATAAAAAATGGATAAACGGATACCTGTGGTGGTGATAAAGGAAATAAGCGAAACGGAAAAGATACTTTCGGCGTTGCAGAAAGACGGGATCAACTGTGCGGAGATTACTTTCCGAACGGCGTGCGCGGAAGAAGCGATAAAACTTGCCTCGGAAAAGTTCCTCGATATGAATATCGGCGCGGGGACGGTTATAAACGCCGAACAGTGCGAACGGGCGTTGAAAGCGGGTGCGAAATTTATCGTATCGCCGGGACTTTCTGAAAGCGTGGCAAAAATTTGTAAAGAAAAGGATATTCCGTATTATCCGGGTTGCGTGACGCCGATGGAGATTATGCAAGCGTTGGAGCTCGGGATAACGACGGTGAAGTTTTTCCCCGCGAACATATACGGCGGACTGAAAGCCTTGAAAGCATTGAGCGCGCCTTTTCCGCAGGTGAAATTTATCCCGACGGGCGGAGTGAATCAGGACAATTTGGAGGAATTTCTGTCTTTTGACAAGGTGGCGGCAGTGGGCGGGAGCTTTTTTGTAGAGGAGGCGCTTAAAAAATGGGCAAAATAATTACGTTTGGAGAATTGATGTTAAGACTTGCGCCGGAAAATTATCTTCGGTTTGTGCAGAGCGAGAAATACGAAGCGACGTTCGGGGGCGCGGAAGCGAACGTGGCGGTGAGCTTGGCGAATTACGGCGTGGACGCGGCGTTTGTAACGAAACTGCCTGCGCACGAAATCGGTCAGGCGGCAGTGAACAGCTTGCGTAAATACGGCGTGGACACGAGCAAGATCGTCCGTGGCGGGGAACGCGTGGGAATTTATTATTGCGAAAAGGGCGCAAGCCAACGCCCGAGCAAAGTGATTTACGACAGAGCGTATTCGGCAATCGCCATGGCGAAGAAAGAAGATTTCGATTGGGATAAAATCTTCGAGGGAGCGGAGTGGTTCCATTTTACGGGGATTACGCCTGCTTTGAACGATGAAGTGGCGGCAATCTGCATAGAAGCTTGCAAGAAAGCGAAAGAAAGAAATATAACGGTTTCCTGCGATCTGAATTTCCGTAAGAAATTATGGAGCAAGGAAAAAGCGGGAAAGGTGATGGACGGGCTTTGCCGGTATATCGATTACTGTATTGCGAACGAAGAGGACGCGAAGGACGTGTTCGGAATCGAGGCGGATAACAGCGATATTTACGGCGGGAAGCTGGACAGAAACGGGTATATTTCCGTGGCGAAGAAGCTCACTGAATGCTTCAACTTCAAGGGCGTGGCGATTACGCTGCGCGAGAGCAAATCGGCGAACGACAACGACTGGTCGGGAATGCTGTATACGAAAGGAGAAGCGGTATTCAGTAAGAAATACAGCATGCACATTGTGGACAGAGTGGGCGGAGGAGACAGCTTTGGAGGCGGATTGATTTACGCATTGACGAACGGATACGAGCCGCAGAAAGCGATAGAGTTTGCTGTGGCGGCAAGCTGCTTGAAACACAGTATCGAGGGCGACTATAACATGGTATCGCTTGCGGAAGTGCAGAACCTTGCGGGCGGCGACGGCAGCGGCAGGGTGCAGAGATAGCGGCTTTGCTAATTGAGCGTGAAGCGATAGAACAAGTAATTGAAATAACAAGAAAAAGATATTTGAAAAGGTTGAGGGGGTATAGATATAAACGTAAATAACAATTGACTTCATCAGTGTTATAAAAAGAGAATCCTTTGTGGTGGTGTTTTAGTAAAAATACAGCCGCAAAGGATTTTTTATTTTTTTTGAAAAAATTTCAAAAGAACAGTCAGGCGTTGAAAGTTCTTTTTCGTTATAATGCAATTATCAAAAGGGAAAACAGATGAGAAAAAGAAGTATAGGGTGCGATATTTTAATAGGATTGTTAGACTGCAAGCTACATACGATACAAGAACTTGCGGAACGAGCGGAAGTGTCTTATATGGACGAGATTCACGCCGTCGTACGAGCTTAAAAGTCTTTATTTCAAGGCAGGCAAAGCGGATACGGGAAAACGCGGAGCGGTGTTGTTCGATAAGGAAGAATACGCTTTCGACATCGATAAACGGACAAAAGAAATAAAGGCAAAAGAGCTTGACGCGATAGAGCGGGAGGATAACCGGGAAGAAGCGTATCAATCGGCGGAACGAGAACGTTTGGCTATATTGGATAAGAAATGGTATGCGGCGTTGGAGGAGATTCAGAAAGAGGGCAGAAAAGTCGTGGAGCAGTTAAATGAGGAAGATAGAACGGCGTTTGAAACGGCAAAGCTCGAAAACAAAGCGATGTTCTTATATGCGGTGATGGATAAGTATAAAGAGAAGGCAAGGCAGGATTTTATCAGGTATGCGGAGTATCTGACGAAAGAGGGATTGCCGAAATTACTCGAAATTCAAACCGAAGCAACGAAATAAAGGAGGAAAGGACTTGAAAAAAAGAAAAGGAATAATGTTACTCTTGCCGATAGGGCTTATGCTAAGTGCATTGAGCCTGATGGCAAACACCTCCGCAAAAGCGGAGAAAACAGATTCGACTTGTACGCATGAGTACACGGAACAAACCGTACCGCCGAAATGTACGGAGAAAGGGTATACGGAGCATACCTGTACGCTCTGTGGGGAAATCTACAAAGACGGCTACACAGACGAAACGGGGCATAGCTTTACGGAAATCGTTTTTGCGCCGACGTGTACGGAAAAAGGATATACTTTGTATGCGTGTACGGCTTGCGGGTATTCATATACGATAGTGACGGAGGACGAAACGGAACACCGTTTTTCGGAAAGCGTTCTTGAACCGACGTGTACGAGGCACGGTTATACGACACATTTTTGCGAGGTTTGCGGATTTGAATACACGGACAATTACACGCCGCCGACGGGACATACGTATACGGACGAAACAGTTTTGCCGACGTGTACGGAGCACGGTTACATAAAGCATACCTGCGAGACTTGCGGGTATGAATACTCGGATAGCTATGCGGATGCGACGGGGCACGATTATCATGTGGAAAGAATCGAAGCGGGTTGCGAGACGGAAGGCTATATCGAATATACCTGTACGGTCTGCGGAGACAGTTATAAAGACGAGTACACGGAGGCAATCGGGCATACGAGGCAAAGCAGAACGATTTTACCGACGTGTGTAGCGTATGGGTATACGGAACATCTTTGCGAAACCTGCGGGGACAGATACGTTACGAATTATGTGCTTCCCGTCGGGCATAAGTACGAGGAAGAAGTGATTCCCGCGACAACGGATACGATCGGATATACGAAGCATACCTGTGAGGTGTGCGGATACAGTTATATGTCGGATTTCGTAACGAGCGGAGACGATGGGTATATAAATACTCCGCCCGTGGATTCTGAACAGCCGGAAGAATCCGATCAACCGATTGATCCGCCCGTACCGCCCGAACATGAGCATGAGTTTATATTTTCGTATGTACTCCATGAGTCGGATAAGTATCTGACGGTGAAATATCTTTGTGAGTGCGGAGAAAGAGAAACAGAGAACGTACAGGCGCTTTTCACGGATACGACGGGGGCATGTACGGTATTAACCGCAAACGAATACGGGGAGATAGATTTTTTTGCGCTTGGCGCGGGCAGCTATGATGTGGTAATTATAGACGATTCGGGCAGGATATTGTCCCGCCTTAATTTGGAGATGGCAAGGGAGCTACCCGAAACGCCGCCCGATGACGGCGGAGCGGATAATAGCGGTGACGAAAGCGCGGGAAAGGATAGTTCTGGCTTGGATGCTCCCGATTCGTCCTTGTCCTCGGGTTCGGACGTATTGAATCAGTCCGATTCTTCGGACGGCGGAATGGGTGGCGAAGCCCCGCGGAAACAATCGGGGCTTGGAATCATTTTGCCCGTAGTGCTTGTTATTCTTGCAGCGGGTGGTATTGTCGTGACTGTGGTTATCCGAAAGAAAAAGGCGGATAGAGACAGCAATGACAGTGAAAATCAGAACGAAAGTAAAAAAGACAACAACAAAAAGAAATAAGGAAAAAGGAGATAAAAATATATGAATCAGAATTTATTGGCAGAAACGTTAAACGGAAACTTACAGCAGATCGTGGAGAAGCTGAACACGTTGATGAACAGCTTCTGGGTATACATCGTGTTGGCGATGGCGGCAGTAGTTGTCGTGTGGGGCGCATACGTAGGTATCAAAATCGCAGTCGCGCACAGAAACGAAGAAAAAATCAATTCGCGGGATATGGTGAAATCGCTTATTATCGGAATAATTATTATCTTCGTAATCGCCGTAGGCGCGCCGCTGCTTATCAAAGGGCTGTCGGCATGGGTTGGTATCGAAGAAACGACAAGCGGATTCGTCAATACCGTGCTCGGAATGTGAGATAAAAAACAGGAGGCTGAAAATAATATGAATATGTTATTGGCAACAACGTTGAATGAGAATTTACAGGAAATCGTAACGAAGCTGAACGAGCTTATGAATAGCTTCTGGATATATATCGTACTTGCGCTTGCGGCGGTGGTCGTGGTATGGGGCGCGTATGTGGGTATCAAAATCGCAGTCGCGCACAGAAACGAAGAAAAAATCAACGCGAGAGACATGGTGAAGTCGCTCATCATCGGAATAATTATTATCTTCGTCGTAGCGATGGGTGCGCCGCTTCTCATCAAGGGGTTATCGGCATGGGTAGGTATCGGCGGCTGAAAATAGGAATCTGAAATCTATTGAACAGATCGAACAAGAACAGGGCGGGAGCAGTTCCCGCCCGAAGGATAATAGGTAGGTAATGCTGATATTTTTTCAAGAGCTGGTATTACAGCTGTTCCTATGGCTGTTGCGCCTGATAGACGGAATCATGGAGATATTTTCCGCCGTATCGGGCGTGGGGATGGTCAGTTATAAAGGGGAACAAGTCAATTTAGTGGAATTTGTAATCGGGAATAACACGGTAAGTACGGTGTTTTGGTGTATTTTTATTCTGGCGATAGGTTTTACGTGTATCTTCGGAATTGCCGCACTGATTAAAAATATGCTGACGGCGAATAAAACGGTTTCGGCGATTGTCGGAAAGATTTTTTTATCGTTGCTCGGGACGATGGCGATGCTTGCGGTGGTGATTCTGGGAATTTTGATTTCCAACGCGGTATTGAAACTGATAGCGGAGATTTTCGAGATCGGGAACACGACGAAATTATCCAACGCATTGTTTAATGCCTGCGTGGGAGATTGGCTGAACGGATATAGCGGTGAACATTGTATTGGATTGTATCGGCGTGATGATTTGCGCGATTACTTCGCGGAATTGACGGGAGGTAGAGACGATGAAAAAGAAAGAAAATACGCCTGAGCGGGAGTGGAAGCGAAAATACGAAGAAAGACATAAAGAGGAACGGAAAGCGCGGAACGGACAATTTTCAACGTTTATTCCGAGAGCGGACTTTGATGAGATCAATGAATTTCTAAAAACGCACAAGTTGAAGAAAGTAGACCTTGTGTATGCAGGCTATAAAGCATTAAAAGCAGAAACGGAGCAGAAAGGGACGGAGGGGGATCACGGAGAGTGATTCCCCTCTGCCATAGAAAAATGTAATAAAAGCGGTTAAGAAAAAGTTTGAAATAACAATTAAATAGAAAATTTATGCTTACAGGCATAATTATGAGAAATGAACCCGAACGAAAAGGGTAATGTTTGAGTAATTGTGCCAACGCACTCCTTTTCGTTTGATTTCAGTTTCTAAAACAAATAGAAAGAAAAACGAAAAAAGGAGTATATGAGCGGATGGTAGAAAACAGACATGAGTTAATAGATTTGGAAAAACTGAAAGAATCGGAGATGATACCCGATGATATGGTGCTTTATAAAATTGATGAGATAGGCGAAAAGCGAGGACTGATGACCGTAAAAAGCGAATTTGTCAATGACGTTGGGAAAATGGTCGCGTACTATTTGCAGTCAAATCCGACTGTGGTATCAAAAATAAGAAATAAAGATAAAAAAGTGAAGGATGGAGGTAAGAATGAGAAAAAAAGCAGTTGTTTATGCAAGGTATAGCTGCGATAAACAAAACGAACAAAGCATAGAGGGACAGTTAAGAACTTGTCGGGAATTTGCCGAACGAAACGGATATATAATAGTGAATACATATATAGACAGGGCGGCTTCGGGAACGACAGATCATCGTAAATCCTTTCAGCAAATGATAAGCGATAGTGCAAATCGTATGTTTGAGTATGTGATAGTTTATAAACTTGATCGTTTTGCTCGAAATAGATATGATAGCGCCATGAATAAAGCGCTATTGAGAAAAAACGGGGTAAAAGTGTTATCTGCTTGTGAGCAAATTACAGATAGTCCGGAAGGAATTATACTTGAATCCATGATAGAAGGCTATGCAGAATACTATTCCGTAGAGCTGGGGCAGAAGGTGCGTCGCGGGATTAAGGAATCGAGCTTGAAAGGACAGTATACGGGTGGGAAGGTTCCGTTTGGTTATAAAGTGGAAAATAAAAAGGTATATGTTGAAGAGTCCGAAGCAGAAATTGTCAAAAAGATGTTTGAAGATTATTGTAACGGAAAATCCATAAAAGAGATAAAAAACTGGTTAAACAATAACGGGATATGTATGCACAACGGAGGAATGTTCACATTCGGACGAGTATCTTATATGCTCCGCAATGAAAAATATATCGGACGAAGCGTCATTCAAGGAGAGGAATATTTTAATATATATCCCACAATATTGGATAAAGACATATTTGCAACGGTGCAGGAACGATTGTCGAAAAATACGGGGAGATCAAATCGTGTTCGAGCGCAGAAAGAGTTTCTATTGACCGGAAAATTGTATTGCGCATGTTGTGGAAATTTGATAACAGGAGACGGAGGAACAAGCCACACAGGTGCAAAGTATTTGTATTATAAATGTGCAAGTAAAAAGAAAAATACGAAAAAATGCATTTCTAAAAGCGTTAAAAAGGATTTGATAGAGGACAGCGTATATGATAAAGTGATAGAAACTTTGAAGGAACCCGGTTTTTTGGAACGGGTTTCGCAACAGGTTACAGAAATATATAATGCGGGGATAGAAATGGACACCGAGCTGAAAATTTTACGTAAACAGCTTGCGGATACAGATAAAAAAATAAACAACCTGATGGAGGCTGTTTGCAATGGCTTCTATAATAAAATGTCACAACAGAAAATGGCGGAGTTAAATGAAATAAGAGATAAGCTGTTAGTTGAAATAGCGAAAGAAGAACAAAAAGAACATAAAAAATTAAGAATGGAAGATGTTAAGAAATTTCTTCTGCATTATAGTAAATATACAGATGGATCTATGGAAAGTAAAAAAAGATTGATAGAAACGTTTGTAAAGGAAGTAATTTTTGACGGAACAAACGTATTGATTATATTGAGAACAATAAATACGGCGGAAGCAATAGAAGAATTAAAGGAGAACAGCCTTGTAAACCCAAAGAAAGCGGGGACGACGATTCAGTTTGAGCGATTGTATTCAGATACTGAACGTTTCTTACAAAAAAATGAGAGCCAAACTGAAAAAAGGTTCAGTTTAGCTCCTTTTGGTGACCTTATCGGGACTCGAACCCGAGTTTACGCCGTGAGAGGGCGTCGTCTTAACCGCTTGACCATAAGGCCGTTGTTCAATTGCTTATGTAGTATAGCATATTTTTCCTTTGAGAGCAACTGTTTTTGACTGGTGAAAATAAAATTTTTTTACTTTTTATGAAAAAATAAAAATCCGCCTGTGCCGCATTTCGGATAAAAGCTAACCCGCTTTCAGCAGGTGGGTGCGGCATCTTGACGCATCGGACTTTCCGTATAAATACAGACCTTGCCTATCGCCACGAATACTCGCTCCCTATTTAATAATGTGGATTACGATTAATCCGAACTCCGTACACCGCAGATTACTCTATATTATAGCGAAAAAAGGCTCTCTTGTCAACCAAATCGAAGAAATTTTTATTTCCTAATCTTTCCGTTTAATTTTTCGAGGAAAGGAAAAATTTCCGCTTCAAATTCCAACCCGTAACGTCTGTCACCGTTTGCCGCGGCTGTGCGGAAAATAGAAGAAGTGGTAAAATCGGCGGACAGACAAATCGCTTCGTCGAGCGTTTTCCCTCTGGCAAGGCACCCTGTAAACGCCGCCGCAAATACGTCTCCGGCTCCGTGAAAGAATCCCGCGGCATTTTTTTCTGCGTGACGCAGTACCCGATTTTCTTTTGTGTAATATACGGCGTTTTCTTCTCCTTCTTCTACTCCCGTGACAATGGGACAGGTATGAAGAGAAGAAAGTTTCTGTACGATTTTTTCGGCGGGAAGAGCCTCGCCGTTCTGCGGGTAATTTTCGCCTGCGAGAAGGCATGCTTCCGTAACATTGGGAAGAATGAAGTCCGCTTCACTGCATAAAGCACGCATTTTTTCCACAAAATGGAAATTGAAGTGCGCATATAATTTCCCTCCGTCACCCATGACGGGATCTACTACGAATTTTCCGTGCGGGGCGAGAAAATTTTTTTTGACGGAAAGGACGGTATCTATCTGAGAAATATTTCCGAGATAACCGCTGTATATAAAATCAAAGGAAAGTCCCAGTTTTTTCCAATGCGCGAGTATAGAAGGAATATCTTCCGAAAGGTCGCGGAAAGTATACCCTTCAAAGCCGCCCGTATGCGTGGAGAGGAGGGCAGTGGGTAAAACGTCGCATGTGATTCCGCATGCGGAGATTATGGGGAGCGCTACCGTGAGGGAGCATTTTCCTACACAAGAGATGTCGTTAATGGCGAGAATGCGCATAAAAAGTGGACTTCCTTAAAAAAGTTATATGAAACTATTATAAATTTCTTGCTTTTTTTTGTCAAACGGATTAAAATAGAAAAGTAAAAATTTCCGTGCGGAAACTTCCCTCGGAGTAAAGAGGTTTTCATGACTATGACTATTACAGGCGAACCGAAGACAAACACCGTTCCGTATTCGGATTTCGCAAAATTCGAAAATCAAGAAATTACGATAACCGGCACCGTGCATAACATCCGCATGATGTCGGATTTTGCTTTCGTCATTCTCCGCACCGCGAGAGAGACGATTCAATGCGTCTATGCGGAATCTTTTTCCGATTACAGAATGCCCCCCGAACTCAAAGAAGAGTGTGCGGTAAAACTGACCGGAAAGGTAGTTGCGGGGGAAACGAAGGACGGCGGAAAACGCTACGAAATTCAGATCCACAGCATCGATATTTTATCTCACCCCGCGGAAATTCCGCCCGTGGTCATCACGAAAAAACAAGTGCAGTGCGATTTGAACACCGATTTGGACTATCGGCCCGTCACGTTGAGAAATCCTAAGGAAAGGGCGGTCTTTAAGTTCCAAGAGGGAATACAGCGCGGTTTCCGTGAATATCTCATGTCCCAAGGATTTACTGAAATTCATACTCCGAAAATCAATTTTGCGGGCGCGGAAGGCGGTGCAAATCTTTTCGGACTCGACTATTTCGGGAAAAAGGTGTATCTCGCGCAGTCTCCCCAGCTTTATAAACAGGCTTTGGTCGCCGTATATGAGCGCGTATTTGAAATTGCGCCCGTATTCCGCGCGGAGCATCACGATACCAGCCGCCACCTCAACGAATATATTTCCATGGATTTTGAAATGGGCTTTATCGATGGTTTCGAGGATATCATGAACATGGAGACTGGCCTTCTCAAATATATCATGAATCTTCTGAAAACGGAATATAAAAACGAAGTGGAACTTCTCCGTGCAGATATTCCCGAAATTACGGAGATTCCCGTCATCAAGTTCATGGAAGCGAAAGAAATCCTCATGAAGAAATTCAAGTATAAGCCTTCGGATATGAAGGATTTCGACCCCGAAGAGGAACAGCTCCTTGGAAAATATGCGAAGAAACAGTTCAATTCCGATTTTATTTTCGTCACGCATTACCCTTCCAGAAAACGTCCCTTCTATACGATGGACGATCCCGACGATCCCGAATATACGCTGTCTTTCGATTTGCTTTTCCGCGGCATGGAAATTACCTCGGGCGGTCAGCGCGTACACGATTATTTTGCTCAGGTAGAAAAAATGAAGCGTTTGGGCATGAATCCCGACGAGTTCGATACCTATCTCATGCTCCATAAATACGGAGCGCCTCCGCACGGCGGATTGGGCTTGGGGCTGGAACGGCTCACGATGCATCTCCTCGGTTTCAAGAACGTACGAGAAGCGGCGATGTTCCCGAGAGACATCAACAGGGTGACGCCATGAAAAAAGTGATCAGTGTGGGTGACCTTTGCTGCGAACGCTGTGCGAATCGGCTTGCCTGTAAGCTGGAATTGTGCGAGGGAGTCGTAAAAGCCAAGGCAAACTATAAAAAGAACACCATTTACGTGGAAGTTCTGAGCACGACTCCCGACAGCGAATTGAAAGAAGCGGTGCAGTCCGCGGGCTTTGAAGTTCTTTCGATAGAGCAGAGAAAGGGACTTTTTGCGTAATTTTATCCGATATAGGGAAAAATCTGTCTGTTTTGCTTTACAAATCCTTAAAAAAGGGATATAATTAAAAAAATTCATAATTTATAAAAGCGTTTTAAGAGGGACAACGCTTCCGAGGTGCCGCCGCACAGAGAAATTCCGTTTTGCTGAGAGGAAAAAGGCGGTTTCGGGAGTTATCACCCTTTGAGCTTGCCCGACCAACTTTTTCCGAGCTTTGGAAGAAAAAGTTCCTTTTTGGAAAGGAAAAAAAATTCCCTAAGAAAGATAAAAGCTGCTTTTTCGGAAAAAAAGTAATCGTGCACGGTCTCGCCCGCCGTTATCCGGGGCGGCAAATGTCAGTTTGTTTTGGTGGGGTCGTGTTTTGTCCAAAACGCGGCCTTTCTTTTTTGAGAAAATTACGATAAACATGAAGGACGAGGAGAAAACGTTATGTCGATGTACAAGAAAGTAGATACCTCATTGAACTTTGTCGAGCGCGAAAAGCAGGTGGTGGACTACTGGAACGAAAACCATATCTTCGAAGACAGCGTGAAGATGAACGAAGGAAAAGAGGAGTTTTCCTTCTATGACGGTCCGCCCACGGCGAACGGAAAGCCGCATATCGGACACATTCTCACGCGCGTCATGAAGGACATCGTTCCCCGCTATCAGACCATGAAGGGAAAACACGTTTTAAGAAAGGCGGGCTGGGATACGCACGGGCTTCCCGTGGAATTGGAAGTGGAAAAGAAGCTCGGTTTCGATCACAAGACGGAAATCGAGGCGTACGGCATAGAACCGTTTATAAAAGAATGTAAAAAATCCGTCTGGCAATATACCAGCGAATGGAAACGGATGTCGGATCGCGTAGGATATTGGTGCGACATGGACAATCCGTACGTGACCTATCATGACGACTACATCGAATCGGAGTGGTGGGCGCTCAAAAAAATCCATGAAAAGGGGCTTCTCTATAAGGGGCATAAAATCGTTCCTTATTGCCCGCGCTGCGGAACGGCGCTTTCGTCGCACGAGGTCGCGCAAGGTTATAAAGACGTCAAACAGGTCACGGCTTTCGTCAAATTTAAGGTGAAAGGAGACGAAAACAGATATATCCTCGCATGGACGACCACGCCTTGGACGCTTCCTTCCAACGTCGCGCTCTGCATGAATCCCGACGCCGATTACGTCGAGATCGAGTGCGAGGAGTCGGGAGAGAAATATATTCTGGCGGAAGCGCTCGTCCCCGCGGTGTTCGGAGAGGAAAAATATACCGTTCTTTCCAAAAAGAAGGGGAAGGAATACGAGTATACCGAATACGAGCCGTTATATCCTTACGGAAAGGAAAAATTCGCTTTCCGCGAAAAGGCGTATTACGTCACCTGCGACGATTACGTTACGCTTTCCGACGGTACGGGCGTCGTCCACACCGCGACCGCTTTCGGCGAGGACGACTATCGCGTAGGGCGGAAGTATAATCTTCCCGTCGTACAGCTCATTGACGAGGAGGGAAAATTCCCGTCGGGCTGCGATTTTCTCACGGGAATGGCCGCGCAGGCCGCCGATCCGCTGGTCATAAAGGATCTTAAAGCTCGGGGTCTCCTTCTCAAAACGCAGGAAATCGTACACAGCTATCCCTTCTGCTGGCGCTGCGATACGCCGCTCATTTATTACGCCCGTTCCAGCTGGTTTATCAAAGTGACGGCCGTCAAGGACCGCCTGATCGCCGCAAACCGTTCCGTGAACTGGATGCCCGATACAATCAAGGAAGGCCGCATGGGCAATTTCCTCGAAAACGTCATCGATTGGGGGCTTTCCCGCGACCGCTACTGGGGAACGCCTCTGCCCGTTTGGGTGTGTCCCGATTGCGGCGAAATCGAAGTCATAGGCTCCAAGGCGGAACTGAAAGAAAGATGCGGAGTTAAAGGGGATATAGAGCTTCACCGCCCGTACCTCGATAACCTTACTTGCACTTGTAAAAAGTGCGGAGGGAAAATGTCGCGCACGCCCGAGGTAATCGACTGCTGGTTCGATTCGGGTTCCATGCCGTTCGCGCAGTATCACTATCCGTTTGAAAACAAGGAGCTTTTCGACGAGACCTTCCCCGCCGACTTTATTTCCGAAGCAGTCGATCAAACGCGGGGCTGGTTCTATACTCTGCTCGTCATTTCTACGATTCTTTTCGACAAGGCGCCCTTCAAAAATTGTATCGTACTCGGTCACGTCAACGACAAAAACGGCATCAAGATGTCCAAGCACAAGGGCAACGTCGTCGATCCGTGGTCGGTGCTCGACAAGCAGGGCGCGGATGCCGTCCGCTGGTATTTTTATACTTCTTCGGCGCCGTGGCTTCCGTCGAGATTTTATCCCGAAGCCGTCTCCGAAGCGCAGAGAAAGTATATGGGAACCCTTTGGAATACCTATGCCTTTTTCTGCCTGTATGCAGATATCGACGGTTATGATCCTTCAAAATACGATTTGAAAAAATGCCGCCTCTCGTTGATGGACAAATGGATTCTGTCCAAGCTCAATACGCTCGTGGATACGGTGGATAAATATTTGGCAGTGTATAATATCACGGACAGCGCCCGCGCGTTGCAGGATTTCTCGGATATTCTTTCCAACTGGTACGTGCGCCGCGGCCGCGAACGCTATTGGGGCAGCGAGATGACGGACGACAAGGCGGCCGCTTATACGACGCTCTGGAACGTCCTCGTCACGTTCGCAAAGCTCACCGCGCCTTATACGCCGTTCATTGCGGAAGAAATGTATCTCAATCTCGTTCCGAATTTCTTTTCGGGCGCGCCCAAGTCGGTGCACATGTGCTCCTTCCCCGTCTGCGATAAATCTTTTGTGGACGAAAGCCTCGAAAAAGGTATGGACAGCGTCCTCGATATCGTCAATCTCGGCAGAGCCGCCCGCAACGCCGGCAATGTCAAAAATCGTCAGCCTCTTTCCGAGATGTACGTCGTCACGGCGAAGGATTTGGGCCTGGACGAGGGATTGAAAGCGATTGCTTTGGACGAACTCAACATCAAGTGCTATAAGACGGCGGAGGACGCGGACGAATTCATTTCTTATAAACTCAAACCTCAGTTAAAGACGCTCGGTCCCAAATACGGAAAGAAACTGGGGCTCATCAGTAAATTCCTTGCAGAATGCGACGCGAAAGCGGTCGTGGAGGCCGTTCGGGACGGAGGCGAATACGTTCTTCCCTCGGATCGGGAGATCGTTCTCAAAGAGGAAGATTTGCAGATTTTCACCGAGAGCAAGGCCGGATTTATCTCCGCCAGCGACAAGGGAATCACGGTGGCTTTGAATACCGAACTGACCGAAGAACTCATCGCGGAAGGAATAGAGCGGGAGCTCGTTTCCAAAGTTCAGACCCTGAGAAAGGAAGCGGGCTTTGAGGTTACCGACAGAATCAGGATTTTCTACTGTGCGAAAGGCCGCGCGGGGGAGGCATTAAAAAAAGCTGCGTTCGCTTCGGACGTATTGGCCGTGAGCGTAGAGGAAGGCTCGACCGACGGCTATTCCAAGGAAGTGGATATCAACGGTGAGAAAGTGACGCTCACGCTCGTAAAGAACTGATGAAAAAGGAGCCGAAAAGGCTCTTTTTTCCTTATTGGAGGCGGACGGAAAAATTTTGGCGATTTTTCCCTTTTTAGTTTTGTTTTCGTGGGCAAAACACTTTACAAAAGAATGGTTTTCCGATATAATAAAAAGGTCAGAATGTTGGATTATGTCTTTTTTCGGTCCGGCCTTCGGACGCAGGCAACGACGGCGAACATGCCGCACAGGGAATTTATGAAAATAGCACAGAATTGGACGGATTATTCGATTATCGCCACGGGCGACGGTTATAAACTCGAACGCTGGAAGGACGTGTATCTCCTTCGACCCGACCCGCAGGTCATTTGGTCGGCCCGTGCGGATCTGTTCTCCTATCCCGAGCTCAACGCCTTTTATAAGCGCAGCGAAAGCGGCGGCGGGGGCTGGAAATTTTTGAAACCCATGCCCGCCGAATGGGAAATTTCCTATGAGAAGCTAGGACTCAGGTTCAAAATTAAGCCCATGGGCTTCAAGCATACGGGATTATTTCCCGAACAGGCTGTCAACTGGGATTATATGTCGAAACTCATTCGCGGTGCAAATCGTTCGATAAAGGTGCTCAATTTATTTGCCTATACGGGCGGGGCGACGGTCGCCTGCGCGAAAGCGGGCGCTCAGGTCACGCATGTGGACGCCGCAAAGGGAATGGTGGAACGCGCGGGCGAAAACGCACGGCTTTCGGGGATCGGATCGGGAATCCGCTATATCGTGGACGATTGTCTCAAATTCGTCCGTCGGGAAATCCGCCGCGGCAACCGTTACGACGCGATTATCATGGATCCGCCCTCCTACGGCCGCGGTCCGGGCGGAGAAATGTGGAAGATAGAAAACGATTTATTTCCCTTTGTAAAATTGTGCGGGGAGCTTTTGTCCGAGAATCCGCTCTTCTTTCTCATCAACAGCTATACGACGGGCTTGCAGCCCATGGTTCTCAAAAATATACTGACGCTGACGCTCTCGGGGCGCGGCGGACATACCGAAGCCTACGAGGTGGGCATAAAGACGGAGGAAGGAATAGACCTTCCCTGCGGAGCGGGAGGAGTTTTCGTCAATGACTGAAACCGAACAAAAGGACTATCGTCCGCCCTTTGAAATTCTGTTTGAAGACAATCACATCATCGTCGTTTTGAAGCCGCAGATGACCGCCTGCTGTCCCGACGAGAGCAGAGATGACAATCTGTTGGACCAGATAAAAACTTATCTGAAAATCACCTACAATAAGCCCGGAAACGCGTATGCGGGGCTCGTACACCGTCTGGACAGGCCCACGGGAGGTGTCATGGTCTACGCCAAGACGTCCAAGGCGGCCGCTCGGCTCACCGAAGGATTGCAGACGGGGGATTTTGAAAAGAGGTATCTCACCGTCCTTTGCGGGACTCCCGAACCCGAACGGGGAACGCTCACCAATTATCTCCGGAAAAATACGGTCAACAATCTCGTATATATCTGTACGCAGACGGAGGAGGGCGCAAAGTTTGCTTCTCTCGACTATAAGGTTCTCGAAAGCAAGGGAAAATACTCCCTTGCGGAGGTGAGGCTGCATACGGGGCGCACGCACCAGATCCGCGTTCAGATGGCGGGGATCTCTCACCCCGTTTACGGGGATATGCGATATGGAGGCGCTCTGGCGCAGAAAGGCAAGCTGGCTCTGTGGGCGTATTCGCTCGCCTTTTCTCATCCCGTCACCAAAGAGCGGTTGCGCTTTTTGGCCTATCCGCCCGAAAGCGAAACCCCGTGGAAGGCCTTCGATATCCCGCATGCAGTGGAAATCAAGTGAAAATTGCGTAAAAAAAGGAAAACAGTTTATTTCACCGTGAAATGCGTTTGACAAAAGGCGCGTTTGGGTGTAAAATAGAGAAAGCACAATATTGTAAAAGGTATAGACTTACAAAAATTGCGAGGCACTGCTTGAATGAAAAAAAAGAATAAAGTCAAAATTTTAACTTTTCTGGTTGCAGGCGCAATCGGAACGGCGGCTTTGGGCGGAGGACTTATGCTCGGCGGAATCAAGGCCGGTGCGGTCACGTATGAACCTTCCCGTATCTTTACGGCGGAAAAGTCTGCTTCGGTGGGGACCGATTCGGACGACGATACGTTGATGGCCTTTACTCTTCCCGACAGCGGAAGCGTATCTTTCAAACGCGATTTGGCTCTGAAATGGTACGACGGTAAGGACGCCGCAAAATATCTCACGATGAAATTCGCCCTCAAGGATACGAATTTCGAAAAATTGACGCTCACTTTCGAAGCGGCGCCCTCGATGGCCATGAAAGAGAAAAAAGCGACGAATACCGTCGTTTTTGAAAAGGCGAACGGCAAGGTTACCGTCAAAGTGAACGACGGACAAGCCACGGAGCTTTCAGATGAAGCGCTCAAAGCCGATATCGAGCTTTCGCTTGCGGAAACGGATGAGGAAAATACCGCCGGGGAAGGCGAATTTTTCGTCCTTTTGAATGAGAGTTACATCGGTACGTTTACGAATGTAGGCGCGAATTTCGCGGAATATTCTTCGACCGCTTCTTCCACTCCCATGGTGCCTTTCGCCTTTACGGCGGAAATGCCCGAAGGTGCGGAAGGGGACTCCGCGACCACGAAGATTCTTTTCAAGGAGCTCAACGGGCAGTCCTTTGAGCTCGACGAGGACAAGAAGATTGCGGATACCGCGAAGCCCGTTCTCGTCGTCAACGATTCGATTTCTTCGTTTGCGTTGGGGACCCCGTTCTCTCTCGATTATGAAGTGATCGATGTTTTGGATACTTCCGTCACCAAGATGATGGAGTATTATCAATACAATCCTGATGATTTCTCCGAGGACTCGACAAAGGAGCCGGAATACGAAACTTTGACGACGAGCACCTATTTCATGGATACGCCCGTCTATAAAGAAAAGGGAATGGAATACATTTCCGTGCGTTTCAAGCTCAATGACGATACCTTCTCCGGCGACGACAACGCGGCAACCTATGAACTTGTCTGGTATGCGGAAGAGACGGAGAAGCCCACGGAAGATTCTAAGATTGAATATATCCGTGCGGATCGCAATACCGAGGGGCCCGATTATACCTGTATTGTCAGAGACAACGAAGGAAATCACGAATTGGACGGGGACGGAAACAGCGTTCTCGACGAAGCAAATCAAGCCTATCTCGGGTATCAGGAAGCGGTGGAAGAAGCGGCGAAGGACGTTTATGCAGGTACGAATTCCTATGTCTATCTGCCTTCTCCGATAGGCCTTATTACGGACAACGATACCGGATATAAAAATCTCAAATATAATATCTATTACAAGACGCAGACTTCGGACAGCCCCGCTTCGAGCACGGGAATAAGCTATGAAGATTTGAAACTTGCTGTCGGTTCGACGGGGCTCTATGAGTTCAAGATTACCGCCTCCGACAAAGCGGGCAACGAGATGTACTGCTACGTGGACGGTTATCGCACCAAAGTGACTTCCGATAACGTTTGGGACATCGAAGCCATTCCTTCCTTTACTTTCTCGATTTCCAACAGCGGTATAAGCGTGGAGGAACCCGATGGAAGCGACAATACGGATTCTGGATTTATCGACGTCACCTATACGCTCTCCGACTTTACGGTCGTGGGAATCGACGGACATTCGAGCGAATACGGTTTGTATTATTTCGATACCGCCGCATTCAGAAAGCAGTATCCCGATACGGATTTCTCTGACAGTGACTTTTCTCTCATCAAATTCTCCGAACTGAAAGAGAATGCGGATTTGTCCAAAGTGGAGGACGACGATTATCTCAATTATTATGCGGGTTTATACGCCGAGTTGCTTTCAAAGAGATTGGGATTGAATATTACGGCCGATGACTTGATGAAGCCGAATTCGGACGGCGAAGTGATTTTGCGCGAGATAGAACCTTACGACGATACGATCGACGAAGATAAACATCCCGACGTTTGGGAAGAGTCGGACAACAAATATTATTGGTATCCTTCTTCAAAATCGTTTAAGCCGCAGGAGCAGGGCGTCTATATCGTCCTCGCCGTATTCACCGATGCGGAATTGTCGGGAGAGAAGGCTGCCGCATATCAGGCCGTTTCCGTCAATGCCAAAGAAGACACGATCAAAGGCGAGACGCAGTGGCTGAAAAATAACATCGTTTCCGTCGTTTTGTTCTCCATCGCGGCCGTGATGTTGATTCTCATCATCATTCTGCTCGTCGTGAAGCCTTCCGATGAAACTCTGGAAGACGTAGAGAACGGAAAGAAAAAGAAGAAAAAATCAAAAAAGGATAAAAAGTCCGAATTGGAGAAACTCGACGAGGACGAAAAAAAGTAAATCCAGATAGAGAAAAATCCGTATCCGAATAATCGGAAGCGGATTTTTTTTGAAAAAGGACATGTTTTTCTTTTTCGGGCATATATTTTTCCTATGACGGATTTGAATGAACTGAAATCGGGAGAATATGCAAAGATCCTTTCCGTCGACGCGGAAAAAGACGTCAAAGAGCGTTTGAGGATGCTCGGCATCGCTCCGAACGAAAAAGTAAAGATGCTCAAAAAGATATTTTTCGGCCGCGAATGTCTTTTACAGACAGCGTTCGGCCGCGTCGGTATGCGCAAGGAGTGCGCGCAAAAAATCAAAATTGCCCGATTGTCCGACAACGCCGCTTCTTTATCCGAACGGGAAACGGCGGCCGAAAAGACGGAGGAGCGACAATCATGAAAATTCTACTTACGGGCAATCCCAATGTCGGAAAAACCACCCTTTTCAACGCTCTGACGGGAGCGCACAACCGCACGGGAAACTATCACGGAGTCACGGTCGGCGTATCCGAAAAAAATTCCTCGAAGCGCCTTGCGCTCGGACTGATCGCGGATTTACCCGGTCTCTATTCCCTCGACGGCATGAGCATGGAGGAAAAGCTCGCGGCGAAGTATATAGACGATCAGAAAGGAGATTTTCTCGTCGTTCAGGTAGCGGACGCGGAACATTTCAAACGCTCTCTGAAATTGACGAACAGCCTTCTTTCCCACGGACTTCCCGTCGTCTTGGTTCTGACGATGTGTAAAAAATTCCGTGCCCGCGGCGGTAAACTCGATTGCGGACGGCTGAGCGAAGCGCTCGGAATTCTCTGTATAGAGACGGACACTTTGCGCAGAAAGTCCGTCAAAGTGTTGGCGGAAGCGCTCAAAGAAGTATTTCTTTCTCTTTCGCAATATAGGGAAAAATGTCGGCTTTCCCCGTTGAGGGACAAAAAATTTTTCTCGGAAGCGTCATTGAATGTTCTTTCGACGGGGGACTCCTTTGGCAAGTATTTTTCGACGGCCTATTCTCCCGCGCCCGTCGGTGCAGATAAACTTACCAATCTCTGCCTGAACGCTTTTTTTGCCCTGCCCGCGTTTTTCGCGCTCATAGGGTTGGTGTTTTTCTTTACTTTCGGAGAACATATGCCGGGGGGGAGACTCAAAGAAGCGCTTGAAGGGCTCATAGAACGCTTTGCAGGATTCTGCGGCGAAAGGATAGAATCTCCCGTCGTGAGAAGTCTCGTCTGTGACGGCTTTCTCGGCGGTATCGGGAGTGTTTTATCTTTTGTCCCGCAGATAGCTCTGATGTATTTGTTTCTCGATTTCCTCGAAGAGAGCGGATTTATGTCTGCGCTGGCCTTTATGACCGACGGGCTTTTTTCTAAAATCGGATTGTCGGGCAGAGCGGCTTTTTCCGTTCTGCTGGGATATGGCTGCACTGCCGCCGCGATCGTCTCTACCCGCGCGTTGGAGGAGAAAGCTATTCAGAAGAGAGCGGTCGCCTGTCTGTATTTTGTCCCTTGCAGCGCAAAACTTCCCGTCTATCTGACGCTGCTTTCCTCCATTTTTGAAAATACTTTTCTGGGCGCGCTGCTTCTCTATATACTGGGTACGGGCATGGGGCTGGCCGTCGCGGCTTTCCTCAAAAAAGACGACAGCATATTTTTAATGGAAATCGCAGATATTTGCTTTCCCGATATATTTTTCGTCATAAAAAAGTTGCTCTTTCAGATAAAACAGTTTATAATAAAGATATCGACGACCGTGCTCGCCTTTACTTTGGTCGTTTGGTTCCTTTCTTCCTTTTCCTTCTCGGGGGCCTGTTCCGCCGAGGACAGTTTTCTGGCGCATATCTGTTCCGTGCTCAAATATGCCTTCTACCCCATGGGGATTACCGATTGGCGAGCCGCCTTTGCCGCGGTCAGCGGGCTTATCGCCAAAGAGAATATCGCAGGGATGCTCTCCGTGCTGTTTCCCGAAGGGGTGCATTTTTCCTTCCCCTCGGCGTGCGCTTATTTAACTTTTATCGCCCTGATTCCGCCCTGTATCTCCGCGATTGCCGCCTGCGCGGGGGAGCTCGGCAGAAAGACGGCTTGGGGATATGCCGCTTTACAGACGGCCTTTGCGTTTCTCTGCGCGTATCTCGTTTGGTTTTTCCTTTCGGGAGGAGCGCCCGTCGCTTTCGCCGCGTTGTCGGTGTTCGGAGCATATTCGCTCGGCAGAAGACTCTGCAAAGGGCGCGGAAAGAAGAAAAAATTAAAAATACGGGAAAATATAAGTGAAAGAGTTTATCGCGGATAAACCGCAAAGATTAAAAGAATATACCGACAATACTTACGCGCAGGGTTCGTTTTTCTGGAATTATCTGATAAAAAACAGAGAGATCCGCGTAAACGGAAAAAAGGTCGGAGAGGATATCCTCCTTTCCGCGGGCGATAAGGTCGCTTACTATCTCCCGCCCGCCAAGGAGGAAAAACCTGCTTTTTATATCGTTTATGAGGACGACAACGTTCTCGTCGCCGACAAGGAAAGCGGCGTCAATTCGGAAGCGGTGTTTGCGGCTTTGAAACGGGAGAGAGAATGTTTCTTTCTGCATCGTCTGGATAGAAACACCTCGGGCTTGCTCGTTTTTGCTTTGAAGGAAGAGGCGGAGAAAGAGCTCCTCGCCGCATTTAAGGAACGGAGGATAGAAAAGAGATATTGTGCGCTCTGTTTCGGAAAATTCGGAAAGGAGGAGGGAATTCTCACCGCTTATCTGAAAAAAGACGAGAATAAATCCTTCGTCCGCATTTACGACGCTCCGACCTTCGGCGCGGAAAAAATCGTCACGGAATACCGAGCGGGGGAACGCTCCGGTGAGTTTACAAAGACGGAAATTCTCCTGCATACGGGAAAAACACATCAGATTCGCGCGCATCTCGCGCATATCGGCTGTCCCGTGGCAGGCGATACGAAATACGGGGATAAAGAAAAAAATCGGAAATATAATCTCACCCGTCAATGTCTCATTGCAAAATCATTAAAATTTTCTCTCCTCGGAAAACTCGCCTATCTCAACGATTTGAAGTTCGTTTCTCGTTTTGAATTAAAGATCCCTTGCCTCCCGACTTGACACGGGAGGCGCTTTTTTGGGATTAAAATTAACTTAAGTAAAAAAAATTTTCCAAAAATACCTCCGAATACTTGACAAATAATTATGAAAGTATTAAAATATAAATAGTTGTTCATATATATAGGACGGTGAAATTATGGAAAAAGAAAATTGCGGATATGAAAGGGAGCACGAGGAAGCGGTAAAGCGGGCGAAGGAGCGCATGCCGAACGAAGAGAATATCGAGAGGGTATGCAATACTTTCCGAGTCATCGGGGAGCCTTCGAGAATGAAGATCGTGCTTGCTTTGTTGCAGGGAGAGATGTGTGTTTATCATATCGTGGAAGCGTGCGGAGGGACGCAGAGCGCCGTCAGTCATCAGCTGAGGGTATTGAAGGACAATCGAATCATCAAATCCCGAAGAGACGGGCAGAACGTGCTGTACTCCATTGCCGACGAACATATCGTAAAAATTATACAAATCAGCGAAGAACACTTGAATTGTAAATTGGAGGGCTGACATGAAAAAGACTTTGCAGTTAAAGGGACTCGATTGTGCGGCTTGCGCGGCGGAATTGGAGGAGGAACTCGCGGCTACGGAGGGAGTGACTTCCGTTTCCGTTACCTTCGTCACGCAGAAACTGACCGTGGAATGCGAATCCGAAAAAGTCCTCGCGCTCGTCAAGGATAAAGCCAATCACTTTGAAGAAGTGCAGGTGGTGGAGGAAGCGGCTCCGACGGTAAGCGCGGAGGAGGACGGAAAAATTCTTTTGCATCTTTCGGGGTTGCATTGTGCGGCCTGTGCGATGGATTTAGAAGACGAACTGAGAAAAATCAAGGGCGTGAAGTACGTACAGGTGGATTTCGTCTCTCAGAGTATTCTGTTGGACGCGGAGACGGATGAGGCGGTGCGGAAGGTCATAAAGGCCGCGGGAAAATTCGATAAGGTGAAAGTTTTGGACGGAGACAAGGCCGTACCCGAAAAGGAAACGCATTTCAAGGAAATTATCGAGATCGCGGTTTCCGCCGTATTTTTCCTCGCGGGATTCCTGCTCGAACATTTCGCTTCGGGAACGGTTGCGAAAATATTCCGCTACGGCGTATTTGCTGCTGCCTATCTTATTGTAGGGTATCCCGTGCTCATTTCTACGGCGAAGAACATCGCGAAGGGAAAAGTATTCGACGAGAATTTCCTGATGACCGTCGCATCTGTCGGCGCCGTTTGTCTCGGCCAGCTCGGAGAGGGCGTCGCGGTCATGCTGCTGTATCAGATCGGCGAGCTTTTGCAGGGAATCGCCGTCGGTTCTTCCCGACGTTCCGTATCCGATCTGATGGATTTGAAAAGCGAATCGGCCACTCTGCTCGAAAACGGAGAACAAAAGAGCGTCAGGCCCGAAACGCTGAAAATCGGGGACGTCGTTTTGGTAAAGGCCGGGGAAAAGGTTCCCGCCGACGGCGTGTTAATGAGCGAGAACGCTTCTCTCGATACGAAATCCCTTACGGGAGAATCCGCTTTGAAAGAAGCCAAAAACGGCGGGGAGCTTTTGTCGGGGTATATCAACGCAGGCGGCGTATTTGAGATGAAAATCGTTCGCGCCTATGAGGACAGCGCCGTTAAAAAGATTCTCGATCTGGTGGAAAATTCTTCCTCCAAAAAGGCCGCGCCCGAAAAATTCATCACGAAATTCGCAAGATATTATACGCCGATCGTCTGTATTGCGGCCGCGGCGCTCGCCGTGATTATTCCTTTGATTCTCGGACTTGCAAACGGAGGCGGTTACGGAGGATATTTCCGTCGCTGGATAGGAACCGCGCTCAACTTCCTCGTCATTTCCTGTCCCTGTGCCCTCATTATTTCCGTTCCGCTCACTTATTTCAGCGGCATCGGAAGTTGTGCGCGGAACGGTATTTTGGTGAAAGGGGCCACGTATCTCGATACGGCGGCGAAAATTCGGGCCGTTGCGTTCGACAAGACGGGAACCCTGACGGAAGGAAATTTTGCCGTCTGCGGCGTACAGACCGCGGACGGTGCGGACGAAAAGGAAGTTCTGGCGCTGGCGGCGGCCGCGGAAGCGGGCTCTTCTCATCCGATTGCCAAGGCGTTCAAAGGGATCGATTGTGAATATACCGCGGAGGATATCCGCGAAGTGGCGGGGCGTGGAATTTCGGCCGTATTGAACGGAAAACCTCTGTTGGTGGGAAACGCCGCGCTTTTGAAGGAAAAAGGAATTTCGGCCCCCGAATCGGACAGTCCGTATACACTGATCTATGTGGCTTTGGGCGGAAAATATCTCGGCCGCATCGAAATCGGCGACCGACTCCGTGCGGAGGCGAAAGAGGCGATTTCCGAACTCAAAGCACTCGGTATAGAGCGGACGGTCATGCTGACCGGCGACAGCCGCGCCCGCGCCGAAAAAGTTGCGGGAGAATTGGGAATGTCCGAGGTAAACGCGGGACTTCTTCCCGATGAGAAACTCGAAAAGGCGGAAAGCCTCAAAAAAGACAGCACTTTGATGTATGTCGGCGACGGAATCAACGACGCGCCCGTCATGGCGGTGGCCGACTGTTCCGTTTCCATGGGAAAGCTGGGAAGCGCCGCGGCCGTGGAGGCCTCTGATCTGGTTCTCGTTTCCGACAATCTCAAAGCGATTCCCCGCGGGATTCGCATCGCCAGAAAGACGAGAAAAATCGTCACCGAAAACATCGTGTTTTCCATCGCCATGAAAGCGGCGTTCATGGTGCTCGGCGTGGCGGGCGTAATGCCTTTATGGCTGGCCGTGTTTGCAGACGTCGGGGTCATGCTGCTCGCGGTGCTCAATTCGCTCCGTATGCGCATGAAAATTAAGGGCGAGGGGATTTGAAAAATTTGTATTTCGTTTTACGGCGGACGGCTTCGGCCGTCCGTTTCTTTTCGGAAAACTCTTTACAGATCGGACGTAAATATGATATAATAAAAACGCTATGGAAACAAATATCGGAAAAACACAGGTAAAGGACGCCCAAGCCGTGGCCGAAATGTATCGCGAAGGCCGAGCGTTTCTGCACGCTTCGGGCGTGGATCAATAGCAGGACGGTTATCCGAGCCTTTCGGACGTTTTACAAGACATTCAGGACGGCGTTTCCTATCTTCTGACCGTAGGCGAGATCCCCGCCGCGAGTATGGCCGTCGTCGAAAAGGAACCCGATTATGACGACATTTACGGCGGCGAATGGCTGACGGGAAAAAGCAAAAACTACTTCGCCGTGCATCGGGTCTGCGTTGCGGACGCATTCAAGCGCCGCGGACTGACCTCCGTGCTTTACGATTTTGCGGCGCGGCTGGCGCTTTCATCCGGACGGGACAGCTTGCGCGCGGATACGCACAGAGATAACGCGGCGATGCGTTCGGCGCTCTTGAAAAACGGATTTTCGGAATGCGGAATCATTTATCCCGCGTATGGCGGGGAACGCATTGCTTATGAAAAAATCATCAAGGAGAAAGAATATGGAGAAAGAACAAAATAAAAAGCGGTTGGTAGTCGCGACGGGAAATATCCATAAACTTCGGGAAATTGCGGAGATTTTTCCCGAATATGAAGTAATTTCCGGCAAACAGGCCGGCTTTTCGGAAGAGGTGGAGGAGACGGGTACGACTTTCGCCGAGAATGCAAAGCTCAAAGCAGAAGCCGTATCGAAGGCGCTGCACTGCATTGCCCTTGCGGACGACAGCGGGATCTGTGTAGAGGCCTTGGGGGGCGCTCCCGGCGTATACAGCGCCCGCTATGCGGGCGGACACGGAGACGATAAGGCAAACCGACTTTTGCTCCTTAAAAATATGGAGGGCGAAACAAACCGCAGGGCTTATTTCGAAAGCGCCGTCGCTCTCGTGCTTCCCGACGGTGAATGTCTCCTGGCGGAGGGGCGGACTTACGGAAAAATCCTCTTTGAAGAGACGGGAGAAAACGGGTTCGGTTACGATTGTATTTTCGAGAGCGACGATTTAAAAAAATCCTTCGGCCTCGCTTCGGCGGAAGAAAAAAACGCCGTCTCTCACCGTTTCCGAGCACTCATGAACTTGTCGGATATGCTGAAAAAAGTTTTATAAGGGGAGATTATGAAAACCATCGTCGTTATATCCGATACCCACGGACACAGAGCGGGCATCGAAAAACTGAAACCGCTGTTTGCAGAAAACGATTATATCATTCATCTCGGAGACGGCGCTTCCGATATGCGGGATATCGTGAACGCCTATCCCGAAAAGACCTTTGTGTGCCAGGGAAATTGCGACTTTTTTTCCGCTTTGCCCGAAGGCGAACTCGAAGTGGAAGGCGTAAAAATTTTTTTCTGCCACGGACATAAATACCGCGTAAAGGCCGATTTGTCCGCTTTGGCGGAGGAAGCCGCGCGCCGCGGCTGTAAAGCGGCCTTGTACGGACATACGCACAGAGCTTTGATTTCCGAGGAAAACGGAGTTCTGCTGGTCAATCCCGGTTCTTTGCGCTATCCCGCAGGGGAGGGCGGAAGTTATTGCTATCTGACCGTAAACGGAGACAAAATTTATCCCGTTTTGGTAGGAGAATCCGTCTTTTAGCGGTTGGGAGGATAAATGAGGAAAGGTTTGACTGTTTTTGCAGCTGTCTTTTTGGCCATATGTTTCGCCGTCGGATGTGCAGGTACCGCAGAAAGAGACGACGGAGAATCGGGTGATTTTGCTTCGCAACAGGACTCTTCTTCCGAAGATCCGGAAATCTCCTTTGAAAGTTCGGGGATTTTTACAAGCAGTTCTTCGGAAAATATTTTAGACAGCTCTTCGGCTTCTCTCTCGGAAGACAGCTCCGAAAGTTTTTCGGATAGTACCTCGGAAACTTCTTCTGATATTTCATCGGACAGCAGTTCCGAAGTTTCTTCGGATAGCTCCGCGTCGTTTTCACAGGAAAGCAGTACACCCGTACAAGAGAAAGTACATATCGTTTTTCATCGAAATTTTGAACCTCTTGGCACGGATATTGATTATTCCGTCTCGCAGTTTCCGGGAATACTCAACAGTGAAGCGGTAGAAAGAGTAATGGAAAAATCAGTGATGCGGGGGCTGAAAGACAAATTCCTGACGGAGACGAATGACGAAGAACCGCTCTTTTTTGTTTCGGGCTGGGCTTACGATGAAGAAGGAAAAGATTCCTTTGAAGGAACGGTGCAGGCACAGGAGGAAGAACTGCACCTGTATGCCGTATGGGAACGCTCGGCAGAGTATTGCGAAATTGCTCTCATAGGCGAGAATACGGAGAATATCGGAACCTATTACGGGCGAAGGGGTACGGCGCTGACAAAGTCGGCCGAAGAAAAACTTCTGGCTGTCTTTTCCGCATATTACGGAACTTTGGGGCTGATTGCAGAAGGACTTGAAACCTCGGACGGGAAAAAGTTCGGTGCGGGAGATGTCCTCGAAACGGATATGCAAATTTTTGCGCGCTTATCCATACCGAAAGAAGGGAAGAAAAACGAATGAAGGACGAAAAATATCTCAAATTATTGTCGGTACAGTATCCGAGTGCTGCTCTTGCCGCGCAGCAGATCATCAAATTATCAAGCATCCTGAACCTGCCCAAGGGCACGGAACATTTCGTTTCGGATATCCACGGCGAAGCGGATTCTTTTTTGCATGTTCTAAAAAACGGGTCCGGGTCTATCCGCAAGAAGATCGACGACGAATTTTCCGACGAATTGAGCGAAGGGGAAAAGAGAGAGCTTGCGACGCTCGTCTATTATCCCGAAGAAAAATTGGAAATTGCAGAGTCCGAAAAATCCGATTTCGACGCTTGGTGCCGAAAAGAAATATTGCGATTGATCCGCATGACGCGGCGCATCGCGTCGAAATATTCCAAAGACAAACTAAAAAACGCGCTTCCCGCCGAGTTTGAATATATCATGGAAGAACTGCTTACGGAAAAGGCGGAGATTCCCGATAAGGAGGCTTATTATAACGAGATTCTCCGCGCGATTATAAAGACCCGACGGGCAAAGGACATCATCGTTTCCTTTTGCCGCCTCGCTCAGAGATTGGCAGTGGAACGGCTGCACGTCATCGGAGATATTTATGATCGCGGTGCGGGAGCCGTCACCGTCATGGACGCGCTGGAAAATTATCATTCCGTCGATATTCAATGGGGAAATCACGATATTTCCTGGATGGGCGCGGCGAGCGGTTCGGATATCTGTATTGCCAACGTCGTCCGAATTTCCGCTAAATACGGAAATCTGTCCACTTTGGAGGACGGTTACGGAATCAATCTGATTCCGCTTGAACGTTTCGCTTTCGACGTATATAAAGACGACAGATGTGAACGGTTTCTGCCCGAAACGGCGGAGGATGCGGATGAACGAAAAATGACGGCAAAAATTCATAAGGCGATTGCCGTCATTCAGCTGAAATTGGAAGGTCTGCTTGCCCAAAGACGTCCCGAATTTCATCTGTCGGAGAGAGTTTTTCTGGATAAAATCGACCATGAAAGAAAGACTGTCTGCATCGGCGGAAAAACATATTCCCTCGTGGACGATTATTTTCCGACTGTGAATCCCGATAATCCCTATGAATTATCGGAAGGAGAAAAAAGAGTCTGTGCAAAACTGCGGGAAGCGTTCCATGGCAGCGAAAAACTCCGCAGACACGTCGAGTTTTTGTTCTCCCGCGGAAGCATGTATCGGATTTATAACGGAAATCTTCTCTATCACGGCTGTGTCCCGCTCGATAGGGACGGCAGCTTCCGCCGCGTGGAAATTGCGGGAAAGATCTATTTCGGGAAATCCCTGTACGACGCGCTCGAAGGCTGGATACGCAAAGGCAGATATTCGACCGACGAAAGGGAACGGCAGTACGGAAGGGACATCATGTGGTTCGTTTGGTCGAATGAGAACTCTCCGCTTTACGGAAAGGATAAAATGACGACCTTCGAGAGATATTTTCTTGCGGATAAAGAGAGCTATGCGGAGGAAAAAAATGCCTATTATCGCCTGTGCGATGATGAAGAGACGGTGGAGCGAATTTTCCGCGAATTCGGCATCGATCCCGACAAAGGGCATATCATAAACGGACATGTACCCGTAAAGGTAAAAAAAGGGGAATCGCCTGTACACTGCGGCGGAAAGGTCATCATTATCGACGGCGGATTTTCCCGCGCGTATCAGAAGGTTACGGGAATTGCGGGATATACATTGGTATCCGATTCCCGAACGGTAAAGCTCATTGCACATGAACCGTTCGTTTCCACGCAAGAAGCGGTGCTCAACGAACGGGATATCCATTCTGCCTCCGAAGTGATCCGCAAATCGGAAACGCGGCTGAGAGTCAAAGACACGGATACGGGGCGAGAAATGGAAGAGCGCATTGCAGACCTCGAAAAGCTGCTCGAAGCCTATCGGTGCGGCGCGTTAAAGGAGAGAAACTGACGACCGTAAACGATAAGAGTCCGGAGAAGAAAACAAAAAAACAGATAATTATTGCCGAAATTGTGAGGAGATGTTGAGATGAGATTAGACGGATTCGGTTTAATGGTAAAAAATATGTCCGAAATGATTCGTTTTTATAGAGATGTTTTGGGCTTTGAAATTAAAGAAAAAGAAGATGCTACCCATGTGTATTTAATTAAGGATAATACTCTGTTTATGCTTTACGGCAGAGAAGACTTTGAAAAAATGACGGGCAAGAGATATGAATATATCGGCAAAGGACTGAACGGGCATTTTGAAATCGCCTTATATGTCGATACTTTTGAAGAGGTCGATAAAGTATACGAAGAAGCCGTTTCCAAAGGAGCCGTCCCCGTTTTTGAACCCTCAACGGAGCCTTGGGGACAAAGAACCTGTTATATCGCAGACCCCGAGGATAATCTTATAGAAATAGGCTCGTTTAACAGGCCTTTTGAAAGATAGACTTTTGGAGTATAAATACAAAAACCACGGAAGTTTCCAAAATTTCCGTGGTTTTATTTTGATGTTTCAGAAAATTAAATTATATTTCCGTATTTGTTTTTTCGCTCTCAGTCTTCATGAATTTCAATGCCCCAAACAGTTTCGTAAATCTTGCCGGGAGCCAATTTATTCATATCTTCTTTTGTTTCGAGATTAGTAATAATTCCGTCGGTAGCGGGCAGTATCGACCAAGGTTCGAGGCAGACGTAAGGAGCGTCGGTCTGAGGGGTATGCCAGACTCCGAGATAGCGGAAACCAGGGTAATCGAGCGAAATATAACGGGCGTCGGTCTTGCTCTTTAAGGCTACGCCCCGACAGGTATTGCCGAGAATAACGGCGTCATTATCGAACAGCTCATGACTGAGCTGTAAAACGGTTCCGTCCGTGAGGGGAAGGGGAAATTTTTCTCCCGTCATGAATTTGTCCTCGGAAAGGGGATAGAAAAGCACTTTGGTCTTTTCCGAAAATTCGAGATAATAATCTTCAAAAGCCCCCGTCTTTCCAAAGGGAATATTGAAGCCCGGATGTCCGCCCAATCCGAATAAGAGGGGCTTTTCATCCGTATTTTCGACCTGATAGGAAATATTCAGCCGAGCACCTCTGATTTCATAGCAAATCGTAAAGACAAAATGAAAAGGATATTGTTTCAGGCTGTCTACGTCGTCGGTGAGTTTGAATACCAGCTTGGTAGCACTGCGCTCTGTCAGCTTGAAGGCCCGATAACGCGCGATTCCGTGAGGGAGAATGGAATACTCCTGACCTTCGTATGTATACGTGTTTTTATACATTCTTCCGATTGTAGGAAAGAGATTATACGCCCTGCCCGACCAATAGGAGGGATCTCCCTGCCAAAGATATTCGGTATCCGTCTTTTTGGAATAAACCGATTGAAGCTGGGCTCCCGAAGTATCTACCGCAATTTTAAGTATCTTGTTTTCAATCGAATAAATCATCTTCTTCTCCTTTTACCGCTTTTACCGTGTCGTTTATTTCCCGACAGTTATATTTTATCACAAAAGAATACGTTTGTAAAGAGGGAGAAGGAAAATTTCGAAAAAAGTCGTCCCGAATATTTTCGGGACGACTTTACTCAGAAAACAATCCTGAGAAGACTTTCCAATTGTAAAAATATTAATCGATCGGTGACTGTCATCTTTGATTTCTGGCAGGAAAAACCGATTACTACGATTTCTTTCCGCGTGCGGATGGGAAAGTAAATCGCTTTAGCTTCCCGAAGCGTATCCGTTCCGCGGCCCGCCGTTTTTTCGTTCTTACGGCACCACTCCAATACCGCCCGTTCATTAATTTCGTCGAAAAATTTTATATCCTCGCCGTTCCATGAGACGGTTACATTCTCTCCGTCCGTAATCGAGCAGCTCCGTTCAAAAGCTCTCGCGAGAACTTCCGCTATTTTCATAGCCAAGGAATCAGTGGGTTTTCTTTCGGCGGCCGCTCGTTCGATGAGGTCGGAAATATCGAGAATACGGTTTGCCGTCTTATATTTTTGCAACAGCTTATTCCGATTGAAAATTCTCGAAAAGAAATCCCGAACGGGGCGTTTTCCGGAGAAAAAGTGCTGATTGTCGGGAACGATGAGCAATTCTATATCGGGAAGCCGTGCGATAAATTTATCTTCCAACCCGACCTTCTTTCCGACAGACTGCCAAGTTTTTCCGATGACCAAATTGGTCACTCCTGCGAGCTTTACATAATCCGCGACTGTCTCTACGACGTCTTCGCTGTATTTGACGATCATGTTGCCGCCCATATCGCGCACGAGCGCCATGTGGCGTTTCAGGTTGGCCGCTGCCTCGTCGCTCAAAGAGCCGCTCGTTTCGACATACATCGCCGAAAATTTACAGTGATACGCCTCCGCGGTACGCGCGGCTACCCGAATATTTTTCTGCGAAGAAGGGGAGGGGCTGATTAAGACCAGAACTTTGGTTTTCAGCTCTCCGTTGTTCGTCTGTTTTTCGATACGATCCGCGCTGCGGCGCATAGAAAGCTCTCTTAAAACAGACAGATTGTCCGTTTTAAAAAAGTTTTCGAGTGCGGTGACTGCCCGATTCTTTTTATAAATCTTGCCTTCCCGCATGCGCTCGATAAGCTCGGTCGGCTCTATGTCGATAAGCGCGACCTCGTCCGCATAGTCGAATATTTCGTCGGGAATACGTTCGTTTACGTCCACGGACGTGGCGGAATCGACGGTGTCGTGCAATCCTTCGATATGCTGGACATTGACGGTCGTATATACGTTTATACCGTTGTTCACCAGCTCTTCGACGTCGAGATAACGTTTTGAGTTTTTGCTTCCGGGAGCATTGGTATGCGCCAATTCGTCCACGAGCAACAACTGGGGACGCCGTTTGATCGCCGCATCTACATCGAACTCTTTCAGATCGATTCCCTTATAGGAAAGTTCTTTTAAGGGGAGCCTTTCGAGTCCCTCTGCCATTTTTAAGGTTTCAGGGCGGTCGTGGGGTTCCAAATAGCCGACGACGACGTCGACTCCTTCCTGTTTCGCTTCCTGAGCGGCTTTCAGCATGGCGTAGGTCTTTCCTACGCCCGCCGAGTAGCCGAAAAAGATTTTTAGCTTACCTTTTTCCATTTTATAAAAGTCCGTCCAAGCTTAAATTGACTAACAGTACATTTACTCGTTTTTGACCGAATATTCCCAAAAATCTGCCTTCCGTATACTTTTTAATAATGGCGTTTACATCGTCTTCCGTAATCAGAACGGGTTCCGTACCGTTCTTTTCCGCCTCTTCCTGTGCAATCTTATTGCGAGCAGCTACGATTACAGGTACTTGGAAGTAAGCCGCTTCGGGAGAGATATGAGGGTCTACGCCGCTGCCGCCGGAGGTGACAAGGTCGGAGGGGATAGCTTCCGTTTCGGTATAGCCGATTGCTGCAAGTTTTTCTTTCCGTTCCGCGATTCTCTCTTTTACAAGTTCCTGATACTCGTCGCTTTCGGGGGAAAGGTTGGTAGGAGCACCAGAATTCACTCTTCCGAACATGTATTCGGCGCTTTCATAGCTTTGTCCGATAAGCTCGCTTCCGAAAATTCTTTCCTCTCCGTTGGGCAGAGTGACGACAATCTGAGAGCCGTTGGCTTCATAAGGGTAAGCTGTCTGAGCGACGAGCGTAAAGCTCAGAGGATAAACGATACCGCAGAGAAACGTAAAGATCAACAGGCACAATATAGAAGCTCTCAACATTTGAAATCTTTTCTTTTTCGCCGGCAGAGGCTGTTCATAAATATTTTCCGTTACATTTTGTGTGCTTTTTTTCATGATAAAGACACCTCCTTACAGGAATAACGTCAGCAGCATATCGAACAGTTTAATGAATATAAACGGAGCGACAACGCCGCCAAGTCCGTAAATGAGAAGATTGTTTTTCAGCATTTTTCCGGCCGGCTGTTCCTTGTACTTGACGCCTCTGAGCGAAAGGGGAATCAATGCGACAATAATGAGTGCATTGTATATGACGGAAGAGAGGATTGCCGTCGTCGGGCTGGTCAGGTGCATGAAATTGAGTGCCGCAAGCCCCGGATAAATCCCGGCAAACAGTACGGGAATGATAGCGAAATATTTTGCAATATCGTTGGCGATAGAGAACGTCGTCAACGCGCCTCTCGTCATCAGGAGCTGTTTACCGATTCTGACGACGTCGATGAGCTTTGTAGGGCTGGAATCGAGATCGACCATGTTGCCCGCTTCTTTCGCGGCCTGCGTGCCGGAGTTCATGGCTACCGCCACATCCGCCTGAGCGAGTGCGGGAGCGTCGTTAGTGCCGTCGCCCGTCATGGCGACGAGGTGACCTTCCGCCTGCAATTTCTTGATGAGGGCGAGCTTGGTTTCGGGAGTAGCCTCCGCCACGAAATCGTCAACGCCCGCTTCCGCCGCAATTGCCGCCGCGGTCATAGGGTTGTCACCCGTGATCATGATCGTTTTGATACCGATTTTTCTCAGATCTTCGAATTTTTCTTTGACGCCTTCCTTGACGATATCTTTCAGATAGATAACGCCGAGAACTTTTTCATTCCGGGCAACGACGAGGGGCGTCCCGCCTTCGTTCGCAACTCTCTTAACCGCCATCGCGCATTCGTCGGGATAGACGCCGCCCTGCGCTTTTACGTAGGCTTCAATCGCGTCCGCGCTTCCTTTGCGGATATGCTCGTCTCCGATATCGACGCCGCTCATGCGGGTCTTTGCGGAGAATTCGATAAAGTTAGCTTTCAATTTGGCAATTTCTTTGCCGCGGAGGTCAAATTTATTTTTCGCGAGGACTACAATACTTCTTCCTTCCGCCGTTTCGTCCGCGATGGAGGAAAGCTGAGCGGCTTCCGCAAGGTCGCGTTCGGAAATATCTCCGACGGGGATAAATTCGCTGGCCTGACGGTTGCCGAGGGTAATGGTACCCGTCTTGTCGAGGAGGAGAACGTCTACGTCGCCCGCCGCTTCGATTGCACGGCCGCTGGTGGCAAGGACGTTCGCCTTATTCAATCTCGCCATGCCCGCGATACCGATGGAGGAAAGCAGGGCGCCGATCGTCGTAGGAGCAAGACAAACGAGCAGAGCGACGATATTGGTAAGACTGATGGCGGAACCCTGTCCCGCCTGATTTACCGCAAATTTCGAGAAGGGCAAAAGGGTAGCCGATACGATGAGGAAGATAATCGTCAAAGTGACGAGAAGAATCTGCAACGCGATTTCGTTGGGGGTCTTTTTACGGCTTGCGCCTTCGACCATGGCAATCATTTTATCGAGGAAACTCTTTCCCGCTTCCGCCGTCACGCGAATAATCAGCCAGTCGCTGGTTACCGTAGTGCCGCCCGTTACGGCGCTCCTGTCTCCGCCCGATTCGCGGATGACGGGGGCAGATTCTCCCGTGATCGCGCTTTCGTCTACGCTGGCGACGCCGACGATGACTTCGCCGTCCATGGGGATTTGTTCGCCCGCTTTGACGAGGACGATATCTCCGGGTTTGAGTTCGTTGCTCTTGACTTCCGTGTATTCCGATTCATAGTCCGCTTCTTTCAACTTGCGGGCGATGACGTCGCGACGCGCCTTTTTCAAGCTCTCCGCTTGGGCGCGGCCTCTGCCTTCTGCAATTGCTTCCGCGAAATTGCCGAACAGAGAGGTAAACCAAAGAATAATGGAGATACCGAATATGTACCAGCTTCCGCCGTCCTTGATTCCGCCCAGTGAAAGGAAAAACAGAATCATCGTAAAGATTGCCCCCAGATAGACGACAAACATGACGGGATTTTTAATCTGTACCTTCGGATTGAGTTTTACGAGCGATTGAAGTGTCGCATCGAGAACGATTTTTTTATTGATCATCTGGCCTTTTTGGAGTTTTTCTTCGGCCGTGATTTTCTTTTTTTCATTATGTTTCATAAATTGCTTTTACCTCCTTAACCGACAAATTCAGCGATAGGTCCGAGTGCAAGTGCCGGGAAGAAGCTGAGTGCGCCGACGATAAGAATGACGGCAATCACGAGGCCTACGAACATGGCATTATTGGTGGAAAGCGTACCATCCGACTGAGGAATCATCTTCTTGTTTCCGAGGCTTCCCGCGAGTCCGAGAGCCGCGAACATGGGAACGAAACGAACCAGCAACATGACGATGCCGCCCGTGACGTTCGTCCAAGGGGTATTGGCGTTGAGTCCGGCGAAAGCCGAGCCGTTGTTTCCGGCCATCGACGCAAATGCGTAGAGGATTTCCGAGAATCCGTGTGCGCCGCTGTTCGTCAGCCATTCGGGCGCTTCTTTAATCATTACCGTAGATGCCGTTCCGATGAGCAGGCACAACACGGGGGTGAGAATGATGAGGCAAACCATTTTCATATCATAGCTGCCGATCTTCTTGCCGATATATTCGGGCGTTCTGCCGACCATGAGGCCGCCGATGAAAACGGTCAAAATAGCGAAAGCAATCATTCCGTACAGACCGCAGCCGACGCCGCCGTAGACGATTTCTCCGAGCATCATGAGGAACATGGGGATCATACCGCCGATAGAAGTGAAGCTGTCGTGCATCGCGTTGACCGAACCGTTAGAAGCAGCGGTCGTAGCCGTTGCCCAAAGCGCGGAAGTGCCTACGCCGAAACGAGCTTCCTTTCCTTCCATATTGCCGAGGTACTTGACTCCTTCGGGCATTGCCGCGCCGACGAATTCAAATACAGTACAGACGATAAGTGCCGCGATAAAGAGGATGCTCATTACCTTCAAAAGTGCGATACCCTGATCCTTTTCCTTGACTGCCGTTCCGTTTTCGCCGCGCATCTTCACCGCTTTTCCGAAGGTGAAGCAAAGTCCCGCGGGAATCCAGAGCAGGGAAAGACATTCGATGAGGTTGGAGAAAGGGGTAGGGTTCTCAAAAGGATACGCGGAGTTGACGCCCCAGAAACCACCGCCGTTAGTGAATAACTGCTTAATGATAATCTGGCTGGCCGCCGGTCCGAGATATAATGTAGAGGCTTCTCCGTTCAAAGCCGTGTAAGAGACGGAACCGCTCATCGTCTGGGGAACGCCCTGAGAAACGAGGATAAAAGCTCCGACAAAGCATACGGGAATCATGAAGAGGGTGACTCTCGTAATATCCGCCCAGCAGTTACCGATGGTTTTCTTTTGTCTGCCGACGAAGCCGCGGATAAGTGCAAAGAGCACCGCGATACCTACCGCGCCGGAGACGAAGTTCTGCACCGTGAGGCAGATCATCTGCGAGAGATAAGAAAGGCCCGTTTCACCCGAATAGGCCTGCCAGTTCGTGTTGGTCACGAAGCTCGCGGCCGTATTGAAGGCGAGGTGCCAGCTCATTCCCTCGATATGTTCGGGGTTCATCGTCAGAAATGCCTGAAGCATGACGACGGCAATAAAGAAAATCAGGCTGAATACACTAAACAAAAGTATGCCCAATGCATACTTCTTCGCTGTCATTTCTTCTTTCGGGTCAACACCCATGATTTTATAGATTCCGTTTTCCGTGGCCGTAAAAACTTTTTTGGCAAATACGGGTTCGCCTTTATAAATTTTGTAAAAGGCTCTGCCGAAGAACCAGCCGCCTCCGATGAGGAGCACGAAAAACAGAATATCCTGCAAGACGGTAAAAAGGATTTCCGTCATAAATTACCTCCTTTTTCGATTTGGATATCCGTATCGCATTCCGGAAGAACGGTAATTTGTTTGATCAGATCAAGCCGATAAAAAACCGTTCGGTCCCGGTCGTCTTTCAGTTTCAGAAAGCCGTCCATGCCGTCGATGACGACATAATTCGCGGCGGCTACTCCTCCGTTCTGATAAGCTCCGGAAAGAAACGCGATACGCACGTGTTTTCTTTTTAGTTCATTGATAAGTTCCGACATGTTAATCTCCTCTTGTGTGTTTACGTCTTGTCACCGTTGAAAAGAGCATAAAACAGATAGCCTAAAAGGCCTACTGCCAATATGCCGGCGACGATTGTCACGACAGTCATCTCTTTTTTACCTCCTCCGATTTCAGGCCCCACGCTATATTTCCCGCTCCTTTATACCAAAAACCGCAAACTCGGTCGAGATTATCCGAAGCGGCTTTGAAGGTCTGGTCCATATAGTAGGCGACTCTGTAAAATTTCGAAGCCTTTATCCTGTCGCCTTCCTTTTCATAAGAAATGCCGAGCAAGTTATAGGCTTCGGGATTTTCCATGTTTTCCGATACGGCTTTCCGGAGAATACAGCGGGCACGGAAATTTTCTCCCGCGCGGATCGCCTCCGCAGCGTCTTGAAGAAGAGCTTCTTCCCGATTCTCTTCCGCCTGCGATTCGTTTTCGCGGCTGTAGAACGTTTCCGGTCCCGTTTTACGGGATATATCGGCTCCGTTTTTGAGGAATTTTATACCTGTCATCATATAGTCGTACCTCCCTTCTTTTTTCAAGTGAAATTATAAACGTTTTTACATTAAAAGAGCGTTTAATCTTCTTCGTCGAACATTAATTTTATATTAAGATATATTAACGGACAGAAAAAAGCGGGCCTGCCGATAGGCAAGCCCGCCGAGAAGCGGAAAATATTTACTCGTTTGGAAAAATAAGAATCCCATGCAGAGGGAAAACTCATATTTTATTCATGCGATATCCTACGCCCACATCGGTGCGGATCAGCTCCTGAGAATAGAGGTCTTTTTCTATCTTGCGCCGGATTCCCGCCATAAATACTCGAAGTCCGTTGGCATCGTTTCCGCCCGGTCCCCATACTTTGGTAATAATAAAATTGTGCGTGAGCGTCTTTCCGACGTTTTGAGCAAGAACGCAGAGGATTTTATATTCGTAATTGGTCAGATGTACTTCTTCGCCGTCGAGATATACGCTGTGCGCTACATAATCGATTTTTAATTTTCCGTTGATAAAAGTGCCGCTTTGTTGCTCCGCCGCGCTGCTATGGCGCAAAGTGGCACGAATTCTCGCCATTAGTTCGGCGGTGGAAAAGGGCTTTTGCACATAGTCGTTAATTCCCGAGTCCAAACATTTGATTTTTTCGCTTTCGTCGTCGCGGGCGCTCACGACGATAATAGGAAGATTTTCAGAAAAGCTGCGGACCGTTTCGACAACGTTGATTCCGTCCATATCCGGCAGGCCCAAATCGAGAATGATTAAATCTACGATGTTTTTTACGACGAAGTCAATTCCTTCTCTCGCTGTACCGACCGCATTTATTGTATGATTTTCCTGTTTGAGCGCGACTTTCAAAAGATTTTGTATCGCTTTATCGTCTTCGACGATGAGTATATTAGCCATTTTTGTCCTCCATGGGCAGATTAAATTCAAATATGACGCCGCCGTTTTCTCCGTTTCGAGCGGAAATCTGTCCGCCGTGCGCCGTTACGATCAATTTACAGATAGACAGCCCCAGTCCTACGCCTTCGCTGTTTCTGTCACTTCCCCCCGTGTAGTACATTTCAAAGATATGCGGAAGGTCTTCTTCCCGTATGCTCGCTCCGTCGTTTCCGATTCGAAAGACGGCATTCTTTCCCGTATCCCAAACCTTTATCCAGATATTTCCATCCTCGCTTGTGTGTTTAACGGCATTGCTCAAAATGTTGCCGATTACCTGCATGATCAGTGTGGCGTCCATGGGGACAACCAGCATTTCTTCGGGCATATCGTAGTGAATATGGCGTTTTCCTAAAATTCCGCTCACGTTTCGGACCGCCTGAGGGATCACCTCTTCCAACGCTTCGGGCGTCTTTTTAACGGTCAGCTTTTTGCTGTCGATTCTCGTCAGGGAAAGCAAATTTTCTACGAGCCGAATTGTCCAGTCGGCTTTGGATATAATGTCTCCGAGAATTTCACTCCTGTCCGCATTTTCTATTTCGGGATTTTCCAGCAATACTTCGGCACCGTTTTTAATGGTCGTCAGAGGAGTTCTCAAATCGTGGGAAATACTCCTGAGAAGTGTTGCTTTCAACTGCTCTTTCTCGGCGTCGTTTTTCAATTTCATCTTTTCGACGTTAAGGGAATTGATCTGGGCCATCTTCTTTTTTAATTGGAAGGTCAAGGCGCTTATTCCGAGTCCGACGGCGATCATCAAAAAGAAGGTAACAAGATATTTGCTGTCGTCGATTTTTAAGGTCCAACGCGGGTCTGTAAAAAAGAAATTATAACCGAGTACGCTCACAACGGACAAAACCGCGGAATAGGCATAGCCCCTTGTAAATACTGCAACGAGCAAAATTCCGAGAATATAGATGATTAAAAAATTGAGATCGTTAATTTTGAAATAATCCAGCAAAAAACAGAAGCCCGTTCCGAGACAAAAGACCAAAACGGTCATCGCTGTATTTTTGAATATTGAAAGCCAAAGATTATTATTGCGCGTATTCATACAAGCATTATAATTTGCCGTGAAAGAAAAGTCAAGCGGTTTCCTCACAACTTAAAAGAATGATGAAAAGGAAGGAAACGCAAAGGGCGCCTCCTTCCTTTTACAGAAGAAAAAACATTGTGTGAGCAAAATGAAAAGCACAAAAATCTTCCCGAAAATGTTTGAAGAAAAGGTAAAAAGTTTATGAGAAAGGGAAAGAATATTATCAAAAGGAGTATGTTATGGATTATAGAAAAGAATCGTTGAAGCTGCATGAAGAATGGCGCGGGAAAATTGAAGTGACGCCCCGCGTTCCCGTCGATACAAGAGAACATCTGTCTTTGGCCTATACGCCCGGCGTTGCAGAACCCTGTATGGCTATCCATGCGGATACGGATAAAAGTTTTATGCTCACCCGCCGCTGGAACATCGTTCCCGTCATCACGGACGGCACCGCCGTTTTAGGACTCGGGGACATCGGTCCCGAAGCCGGATTGCCCGTCATGGAAGGAAAATGTGCCCTGTTCAAGGCCTTCGGCGGAGTGGACGCCATACCTCTGTGTATCCGTTCCAAGGATACGGACGAAATCGTTCGTACGATAGAACTTTTGGCGGGCTCTTTCGGGGGGATTAATCTCGAAGATATTTCCGCGCCACGCTGTTTTGAAATCGAAAAGCGTCTGAAAAAGGATTTGGATATCCCTGTATTCCATGACGATCAGCATGGAACTGCGGTCGTCACGGCTGCCGCTTTGTTAAATGCCTTGAAAATTGTCGGAAAGAAGATTGAGGACATCAACGTAGTCATAAACGGAGCCGGAGCCGCGGGGCTTGCGATTGCGAAGTTTCTCCTTCGTTTCGGCGTAAAGGATGTTATTGTATGCGACAGTAAAGGAATTCTCTGTAAGGGCGATTCGCGGTTGAACGGTGCAAAACAGGAAGTTGCCGAAATGTCTAATAAACGGCGCGTTGTAGGCTCGTTGGCGGCGGCGATGAAGGGGGCCGATGTATTTGTCGGCGTGTCCGTCGCAAACTGTGTAAGCGAAGAAATGGTGCGTTCTATGGCGGAAAAGGCTATCGTATTCGCCTGTGCGAATCCTACTCCGGAAATATCGAGAGAAAAGGCGCTCGCCGCCGGCGCGGCTGTCGTGGGAACGGGGTCTTCCGAATATCCCAATCAAATTAATAACGTATTGGTATTCCCCGGACTTTTCCGTGGTGCATTGGACGTTCGCGCAAAAGATATTAATATGGAAATGATGATGGCTGCCGCGCAGGGAATTGCTTTTTGCGTTTCCGAGACGCAACTCAATCCCGATTATATTTTGCCTTATGCCTACGATCCGAAGGCTCATGAGGCTGTGGCCAAAGCCGTTGCGCAGGCTGCTAGGGATACGGGCGTGGCCAGAGAATGATTAAACGACGTTATCGGAAAGATTTTCTACTGCAAATAATTCGTCGCTAAAAAATTCCTGTAAAGTAATATCGAAGCCCCGACAGAGGTTCAAAAGAGTCCCTAAACGGATATCTTTGACTTTACAGGTACATATCATAGAAATGGTCGAACAAGGGACGGCGCTCTTTTTGAATAAACTATACTGTGTAAAATGATGTTCTTTCAATAAGCGCCGAATCCTGCGCGCTACGGCTTGATTGAGTTCCATATAACAGTGTTCTCCCGAATAGAGGATATAATAGTATAATCTTTTTTTTGGGAAGAATATTTCAATATGTTGAATTTTTGAAAAATAAATTTTATATTTTAACATTAATATTTTAATGTGCGGACGCTGGGACGAAAAGGAGACTGAAAGGATTTGTCTGCACATTTTTTGTGGGGATAAAAAGCGTGAAAAAATTTTTGAAAACTTTCGTTCGATAGTTGACAAACGGAGACGGATTTTGTATAATAACGGCAAGTCGAAAAAAGGGGAAATTGTTGTGTCCGAAGAAAAGAAAAAACGTAGGGATATTATTGAAATTATTGTCATTATCGTATTGTGTGCGATCATGGCGGTGTTAGATTTTTTGCCTATAAAATATACGTCCGACGAAGTGAAAAACGGACTGATTTCGGATACCGTGCCTTTAATTATCGGTACGGTGGCGGTTATATGGCTTATGATTCGTGGAAAGACGGGACTGTTCGGCAGACCGACGAAACTTTGGTTTCTGATTCCTTGCCTTCTCGTTGCCGTGGATAATTTCCCTTTTCCCTCTTATTTTGCAGGCAAATCTCAGTTATTGTACACGGACGTCGATAAATGGCTTTGGTTTGCGGGGTTCTGTATTTTTGTCGGCGTTTTTGAAGAATGTGTTTTCCGCGGGATTGTATTTCCGTTGTTGGCCGGCTGTTTTTCTTCCGACAAAAAGGGGCTTATAAAAACGTTTTTTATTTCTTCCGTCATTTTCGGAGGTATGCACCTTTTTAATATTTTTGCAGGTGCGGGGATTGGCCCTACTTTGTTGCAGGCGGGTTATTCTACGCTCATCGGGGGATTGTGCGCATTTGCGCTCATGAAGACAAAAAATATCCTTTTTCCTGCGTTCGTGCATGGATTGTATGATTTTTGCGGGCTCATGTTGCCGAAATTAGGCAGCGGAGCGATATTTGATACCCCGACAGTAATTTTAATGGCTGTTGTAGGGATAAGCGTAGGCATTTTTGTTCTGTATTCGGTTTGGAGGTATCCCGAGGAGGAACGTATAGAGCTGTATAAGAGGCTGGGATTCGGGATAAAGGTTTTACCGGAACAAAAGAAGGATAAGGAAACTATATAATCAAAAAAATATATAATGAAAAAATAAAGAAATCTTATCAGGGGAGATAAGGAGTCTCTCATTAAAAAGATTTTAGCGGGGTATACCCGTTGAAAAATAAATATAAAGAGGTTTTTCATTATGCAGAAAAAAGAAAAGGAGCCTCCCGCGGAAAAGCCACGAGGGGCGGAGAAAGAGACAGAACGCGCGGAACGGGAACGATTGAAAAAAATCAATAAGATTCCCGATTACGAGGCTTTGTTCCGGGAGGAGGGCGGAGGAAAGAAACACGGCGACGGATTTCTGAAAAAGATTTTCCGGCGCGACAGAGGTCGTTTACTTTATTCTTCCCTCGTCTACATACTCAAAGCCTCGCCGCTATGGATAATGCCGCTTGTTACCAGCGACGTTATCGACCTCATTACCGTTAAGCCGGAAGGATTCCTCACGAGAATTCTTATCGATGCGGTAATTTTTGCCGTCATGCTGATTCAGAACGTTCCCACCCACATGTGGTATTCATCTATTACTAACAAGATGCTGCGAAATACCACGGCGGGAGTAAAAGACAGTGTGGTGCGTAAATTGCAGCGTCTTTCCATTACTTACCATAAAGAAATGGAAAGCGGTAAAATTCAGTCGAAATTCTTAAGGGATATCGACAGCGTGGACATGTATTACCGGAACGTCGTTCAGGTCGTCATTCCGAATCTTATCGGCGCGGTGGTTTCAGTGGGAATATCCTTGGGAAAAAGTCCTGTCGTTACGTTGTTTTTCGTCGCGATTATTCCCTTGAATGTTCTGAATGCCATGGTATTCCGCAAAAAGATGCGCGTCACCAATTCCGCTTTCCGTTTGGAAAACGAAAAAATGTCTGCAAAACTTACGACGATGTTGCAGATGTTGACGCTTACTAAAGCGCACGGACTCGAAACCGTGGAAACTGTAGAAATGCAGCACCGTATCGATTCCGTAAAACGCGCGGGGCTGAAATTGGATAAAACCAATGCTTATTTTGGTTCGATTACTTGGGTTATCAGTAATCTGTTGAGCGGTGTATGTCTGTTTTTCTGCGTTTTTCTTGCAATCAAAAACATCATTTCTCCGGGGGAAGTGGTTCTGTTCCAGTCTTTGTTCGGCTCCATAAACGGTTCCGTCTTGACGCTTATCAATGCTTATCCTGCTCTGATGTCGGGAAAAGAAGCCGTTTCTTCTCTTTCCGAGCTTATGCGTGCGGAGGATATGGAAGGAACGGGCGGCAATAAAGTATTGCCCGCAATCGAAGGGCGTGTGGATTTCGATAACGTATCCTATCATTATCCCGACGGTGATAAAAAAGTCGTAAAAGATTTTGATTTGCACGTTTCGCCGGGGGAATGTATCGCCATTGTAGGCTCTTCGGGCTCGGGAAAAAGTACGATCATCAATCTGCTCATCGGATTATTAGAACCGACGGAAGGGGATATTCTTATTGACGGGATTCCGTTAAACGAAATGTCCAGACCGACCTATCGGCATTTTATTTCCGTCGTTCCGCAAAACAGTATTTTGTTTTCGGGGAGTATCCGTGAAAATATCACTTATGGTCTTTCTTCTTATACCGAGGAGGAATTGAATAAAGCCGTAGAAGATGCGGACATTCCCGAATTTCTTCCTTCGCTGCCCGACGGATTGGATACACAGGTCGGCGAACACGGCGACAAACTCTCCGGCGGACAGAAATAGCGAATCTGTATAGCCCGCGCTTTGATCCGAAATCCGCGTATCCTCATTATGGACGAAGCGACTTCCGCGCTCGATAATGTCGCCGAATATCACGTTCAAAAGGCTGTAAATCGATTGGTAAAGGCCCGTACGACGTTTATCGTCGCTCATAGACTTTCGACGATTCGAAATGCTGACAGAATTGTTGTAATGGAGGACGGATGCGCCGTCGAAATCGGAAACTACGATGAACTCATGAAAAAGGGCGGAAAATTCTGCGAATTGGAACGTCTCAGCCGCATCCGTGAAGAAATTACTTCCGAAAACTAATTATTCCCGCAAAATCGCACGAAAATCTATAAAAAGCTCTAAAACGTCTCAAAAGCTCGCTTTCCGAGGCGTTTTTTTCATGAAGACAAAGAGATTGCACGAACGCGGCGAAAATCCATCTATTATGTCATACGTAGTAATTATGTCTGGCATAACAGCCTGAAAATAGGGGATTTAACCTTAAAATTATGTCTGAAATAGTAATTATGCGTGATATAGTACGATGATAGACGTAATAATTATGTCTGACATAATATAAAACAGGTTATATAATTTGTTGACAAAGAAAGGGAGGATATATTAAAATAGAAACGTTACGTAAAAAGAGAGGACAAACGGAAAATGGATTTTCTGTTGACATTAACTTCGGTCGGTATATTGTTGTTATATGCGGTACCCGGATTTATTTTATCTAAGGCGAAAGCGGTCAAAACAGACTCGTTGCCTGCTTTTTCAAAAGTATTAATGTACGTATGCCAACCCTGTCTTACGTTGTATACGTTTAACGACGCGCATTATACTTCGCATCTGTTCGGACAGCTTTTATGGTTCTTTTTAGCGATTACGGTAGTCCAGCTCATATCCATCGGGATTTTTTATTTGATTTTCCGAAAAAAGCAGGAAGATGTCCGATATAGGATTTACACGATAGCGAGTACCTTCGGAAATTGTGCCTTTTTCGGAGTTCCTATTTTGCAGGCGGTGTTGCCGGATACCGATGCCGTTGTGTTTACGAATATGTATTTCGCTTCCATGAGCCTTTTGGGCTGGACGGTCGCTTCTGCCGTGATTGCGCATGACAGGAAATATATGTCGATAAAAAAGATTGCGTTCAATCCCGCCGTCTTGATTATGGCGGTAGCTCTGCCCTTATTTATTTTGGATATCAAAATGCCTTCCGAGTTATATAATGCGGTATCTATTGTCGGGAAGATGACTACGCCTTTGTGTATGATTATCCTCGGCGTAAGGCTCGGCAGCATGCGGTTTAAGGCGATTTTTTCGGGGAAAATGCAGTATCTTATCGTTTTGGTCAAACAGATGATTTTTCCGCTTATCGCCCTCGGAGCGTCCTATATCTTTCCGTTCGAAGAATATGTCCGTCAGACGATTTTTATTTTGGCCTGCTGTCCCGTCGCCAGCGTCGTTTTGAATTTTGCCGAGCTGTTGGGCGAGGGACAGGAGGAAGGCGCAAATATGGTGCTTTTAGGAACAATGATGTGCATTATTACCATGCCCGTAATGCTCCTGATTTTATAAAGCGTATGACTATCGAGAGCAGTTGGTTTATCGGAAATAAAAGGGGTATATAAAAAATCGATATGCTGAAAGTAAAGGAACTTGCGCATATAAAAATAAAAGAGGATAATTGAAAGCGTTTGCAGGACAAAGTTAAAAAGTTATTTACATATCAAAAAACAGGCTTTCCTCCAAAAGGGGAAAGCCTGTTTTGATTGGATTTCGGGAAAGGTTCAGCTCGCCAAAACCTCCTGCCACATTTTATTTGCACGGCTGTTTGCGTCAGCTTCGAAATATTTCATGGCGACACAACGTTTCATGGTCTCAGCATCGGGATATTGAGCGAATAACTGACGGCTCAGCTGTTCCTCGGGAACAGAAATCACCGCTTCACCGTCCACGGTATTCCCGAAGAAATAGTTCAAATCATAGGGGACGGCTGTCGTATCACCGTCTGTTGCTTCATAAGTGTCTTTGAGATAATCGAATACCTCTTTTCCGCCGATACAGCTGGTATAGCCGATACAATACATGTTTCTGACGGCGTTTTTCGGCATGGAAAGAAAGTTGATAAATGCGGTGGCAACTTCTACGTTGGCGCCTTTCGGCATTACCCAACCGTCAAACCAAAGGTTGGAAACGGTGTCGGGAATACAGTAACCGAGAAGCACGCCGCTTTCGTCTTCGGCTTCATTAATCGCATAGACCGCGTCGCCGCTCCATTGATAATTGATGGTGATTCTGCCGGAAATCATGTCGTCTTTTCCGCTGTCCGTCTCAAAGCCCAGAATATTTTTTTTCATTTGAATCAAAAGTTCCTGAACGGCAGTCATCGTTGTTTCGGAGGTATCGTTCATGAGCTCGGACAACTGTTTTTGATATTCGGTCAAGTCAATTTCGCCGTTATCGAGTTTCGTTTTCAAGGCTTTGATGTCGTTTTCGTAATACATTCCGAGCCCTGCAAAATAACTGTCTCTTACATTGTCTTTTGCCGTAATTTTTTTATTATATTTCTGATTGGTAAAAACGTTCCAGGTTTTGACATCGTTTTCGTCCACCAGCTCGGGATTGAATACGAAGCCCGTCGTTCCCCACATGTAACCCGCGGCATATTTTGACCATGCCTTACCGTTGATTTCGTTGGAGTCGAAGGTATCCTTGATAAAAGGGGAGACGTTTTTCGCATAATAATTGGTCTCGACGGAGGTATCGTAAAAGCTGTCAGGCAGTTCTTCCAATTTATCTTCCGCAGCGAGCTTCATAATCATATATTCCGAAGGGCAGATAAGGTCGAATTTGTCGCCCGTTTCCATTTGATTGTATAAAGTCTCGTTGTCCTGTACACGAATGTATTCCACGCGGATTTCCTTGCCCGTGGTCTCTTTGTACCATTCTTCAAAATCTTCATACAGTGCTTGATTGTTTTCATCGATACTGCCGTCGCCGCCCTCGTCGATATAATCTGCCCAATTGGCGACTTTGAGGACGGGGCGGTTATCGCAAGCGGTCAATGCAACGAAGGACGAGGAGAGAAGGGTTGCCGCAAGCACGGCGGAAATCATTTTTTTCATTGTTTTTTACTCCTTGATTTTTTATAAGTTACGATATTGGCAGATATTACTGCGATGAGAATAATGGCGAATACGATAGCTGTAAAAGCCCAGTAAGAAGATTTAATTTTGTTTACGTTTTGGCCTTTGGTCAATCCGTAAATATGCGTGCTGATGGTTTCAAAAGTATTGGGTTTTGTGTAAGCGGCGATGACGTAATCGTCCAAAGAGAGCGTGACCGCGAGAAGGAAACCTGAAATGATTCCCGGAAGAATTTGCGGAATGACGACGGAAAAGAGTGCTTTCGTCGGCGTAGCTCCAAGGTCGAGAGCCGCTTCGTATAAATTGTTATCCATTTGTTTCAGCTTGGGCATTACGGACAAAACGACAAAGGGGGTACACAGAACCATTTGTCCCAAAACGAGGGGAATAAAGGTGTTTTTATCGATGTGCAAAGCGACGACGAGGAGGAGAAAGGACATAGCCGTGACGACTTCTGCGTTTATAATAGGAATCTGATTGACGGCGGACAATGTCGAGCGTATTCGTTTTTTGGAATAAAAGATTCCGATGGCGCCGATGGTCCCGAATAACGTGGACAGCGTCGCTACGATTCCCGCGAGCAAAAGCGTTTGCAGGACAATGGGGAGAGGCTCATGGTCAAAGCTGAAAAAGTATTTATAATGTTCGAGACTGAACCCTTTCCAGCTGGTAATTCTTTCCGTTTCGTTAAAGCTGTAAACGGTCAGAAGAAGAATAGGAGCGTAAATAAAGAGGACGATAAGCCCTACAAACAGCCATTTTAAGCAGCTTTTAAGTTTTACCATAACGAAGTCCCCCTTGTGCCGGATTCCGATTCGGTATTAAATCCGCCCGTGAGCCAGGTAATGACAAACATGAGAAGCAATAAAATCAAAGCCGTCACAGAGCCGTTGTTCCACAAACTGTTTTTGAAGGCGTTTTCGATAAACGTGCCGATAATGGTGACGTTGCTGTAAGTCAGCCAGTTGGAAACGACGTAATTGGTCATGGAAGGAAGAAAAACCATGGAAATCCCGCTGATAATTCCCGCTTTGGAAAGGGGAAGGGTAACTTTCAGAAAGGCTCTTGCTCCCGTGGCGCCCAAATCCTTCGCGGCTTCTAAATAGCTTTTGTCGATTTTAATTATCGTGGTATAAATGGGAAGAATCATAAAGGGCAGAAAATCATAGACCATTCCGAGAATGGTGTTGAAAATATTCCAGCCGTCCGACTTCATATAGAGGCCTATCCAATCGAGAAGCTCTTTCAGAGCGTTGATGCGAAGCACGAAATTCACCCACATCGGCACGATGAAAATCAATAACAGAAGGAATTTATTTTTCAAGCGGCTCGACGCGATGATATAGGCGACGGGATAGGCTATGCAAAGGCAAATCAGCGTGCTGGATATCGAGATAAACAGGCTCAGCATAATCGTTTTGAACGTAGCGGATTGAAAGAAGCTCTTTCCGCCGCTTCCGCTGAAAAAGTTTTTTAGATTTTCAAAAGTAAAACTTCCGTTTGCGTCCGTAAAGGCGTAATAAACGATGATAAGGAGGGGAATAACGACAAACAGGAGAAGAAACAATCCGTAGGGGATCGCGAGGAGCTTACGGGAAAAATGCGGCTTTACGGTTGTCATTTCTTTCCCTCCTCGGGGTTCTTCAAGGTCAGGCGGATTTTATCCTTAGGGATTATCAGGCTGACAAAATCGTTTTCGTTCCAAAGATCCTCACAGGCAAGTACGTAATCTTCCTCGTTTTCCGTACGGACGATATAGCGGTAATATTCGCTCTTGTAGATGAGCGAAATAATGTGTCCGCGCGCGCCGCCCGCTTCGGGATCGTCGCTCATTGTGATGTCGTGCAAGCCCACTTCCACGTTAACTTCCGTATCCGTCAAATCGAGCTTTTCTCCCTTTGCGGTGACGAGGTAACCTTCTTCGTCCATATGACTGCCGGGATAGAGCTGGGTAAGGTCGCACTCGAATTCTCCGTCTCCGAATTCCACGGTGTTTTTCTTTGTGATGATTCCCGCAAACTTATTGACGCGGAATAACTTTTTCATGACGTGAATTCCGTCCGGCGCAATCGTAATTCCGATCAAATCTCCGATTTTCGGCGCGGCTGTGCTCTGAATTTCTATTTCGTTCCGTCCGCACTGTACGAGAATCTGATAGTGGATTCCCTTGAATATGACGGACGTTACTTTTCCCGTCAGCGTTCCCTCTCCCGCGGAAACGATTTTCACGTCCTCAGGGCGAACGACGACGTCTACGGGTTCGTCTTTTTCAAAGCCTTTATCCTCGCACGCAAAGGTCTTTCCGCAGAAACGAACGAGATAATCCCTGTCCATGACGCCCGAAAAAATGTTGCTTTCCCCGATAAAGTCCGCCACGAAGGTATTCTTCGGCTCATTGTAAATCATTTCGGGAGTTCCGATTTGCTGGATATATCCGTCCGCCATTACGACGATGGTATCCGACATCGTCAGGGCTTCTTCCTGATCGTGCGTGACGTAAATAAAGGTAATTCCCAGCTTTTCGTGCATGGCTTTGAGCTCTAATTGCATTTCCTTCCGCATTTTAAGGTCCAGCGCTCCGAGAGGCTCGTCGAGAAGGAGGATTTCCGGCTCGTTGACGATGGCGCGGGCGATGGCGACGCGCTGTTGCTGACCGCCGGAAAGAGTGGAGATAGCGCGCTTTTCAAAGCCTTCGAGGTCGACGACCTCCAAAGCATTTTTGACTTTTTCGGAAATTTCCGATTTGGAGAGTTTCGACTGTTTGATTTTCGTTTTGCCTTTTTTATCTACGAACGTCGTTTCCGTCCGTTTGAGTTTGAGGCCGAAGGCAACGTTTTCAAAGACGTTGAGGTGGGGAAAAAGGGCGTATTTTTGGAATACGGTATTGACAGGACGCTTATTGGGCGGGAGCGCGCTGATGTCTTCGCCGTTTAAGAGAATTTTGCCGCTGGTGGGCATTTCAAACCCCGCAATCATTCTCAGAGTAGTGGTTTTGCCGCAGCCGGACGGACCGAGAAAAGTAACGAATTCGCCTTTTCGGACATAAAGATTCATATTGTCGATGACGCTTACGCCGTCGAATTGTTTGCAGACGTCAACGAGTTCGATGATGTTGGTCGTGTTTTTTTCCATAAGTGATTCTCCCGAAGAAATCGCAGTGTATTTTTCTTGTCGTATAATCAAAAATTGGGCGGCGTGGAAATCCACAAGAATTTCGCTTTGCCTCTGCCTTTATTGACGATGCTGTGCGGCTTGCCCGCGGAATAATAAAACGCCTCTCCCTTTTTACATATATAATATTGATTGCCGAGCGCGATGGCGATACGCCCTTCCAACACATAGCCGAATTCTTCACCCTCGTGGGGGATATCTCCCGATGTGGAAACGCCTTCGGAAAGTTCCACGAGGACGGGTTCCATCATGTTTTTCTGCGCGTTGGGTATCAGCCATTTCCAAAGCACTCCGTCCGAATCCTTTTCCGAAAACTCCTCCTTGCTGAATACCACTTTTTCTTCCGCTTCTTCGCGGAAAAATTCCGAAAGATTGCTTCCGAGCGCGGATAAAATATCGGCGAGGGTGGCGATAGAGGGGCTGTTCAGGTCATTTTCGAGCTGGGAGATATATCCCTTCGTCAGCTCGCAGCGATCGGCAAGCTCTTCCTGCGTCAATCCCTTTTGGTTGCGTAGTTGTCTGATTTTTCCGCCTAATTCCAACGTTGCTCTCCTTTTGTTTTTTTCGGCACGGGAGTTTGGTAATAGTAAACTTTTTTCTTTGTAGAAACAATCCTGTAAAATCGGTTTGTTTATAATAAACGAAAAGTTTAGCTAAAATAAACTCAAGCACTGCGGACTATTATATTTGAAAGTGAAAAATTTGTCAAACGTTTGAAGGCTGTTTTTACAATATTTTCATAAAAATTTTTTTGAGGGAGAAAAAAGATAAGTCCTCCCCCGAAAAAATCGATATTTCGATTTTTTCGGGGGAGGGAGGGGAAAATAAACACGAAAAAAGAGGTCTACCTAACGGCAGACCTTCATATTCATAAATAAGTACCCAAAGGCGCGAACCGAATTGCAGTCCGTAGCTTACGCTTCCAAAGCGTTCAGTTTTTTCGCAAGTTTAGCTTTCTTGTTGTCGGCGTTATTCTTATGAATTACTCCCTTGGAAGCTGCAGAATCGATTGCGGAAACAGTTTCGGGATATAATTTTGCCGCTTCCTCCTTGTTTCCCGCTGCAACGGCGGCAAGGAATTTCTTGATTTGCGTCTTTAACGCGGATTTCACGGCTTTGTTCACTTCGGTCTTCTTCTCGATAACCAATACTCTTTTCTTTGCGGATTTAATATTAGGCATGATGGTCTCCTTATTCTTTCCTGTTTTTCTTAAATGGAAATTTCATTTGCATGGATTATTTTAGCATAAATAATTCGGCTTGTAAACTGTTTTTGAGGTGTTTATTCCGAAAATCGCCGATTTTTCGGAAAATTTTTCGTCTTTGGAGGGAATTATGGATATTCCGCACGGCGGAATCGGTTTTTTTGACAGCGGTCTTGGCGGTTTGACCGTCCTTTTCGCTTGTCGCAGTGTTTGCGGAGATTTACCCGTTTATTATTATGGGGACAACGCTCGCGCCCCCTATGGGGGACTGTCGTCCGAAATCATAAAAAATTATGCGGCGGAGGCATTTGATACCTTTTCAGCTCTCGGTGCCCGTGCGGCCGTCATCGCTTGCAACACAGTCACCGCCGTTTGCGCGGATTCTTTTCGGAAAATCTATCCCTTTCCCATAGTGGGAGCGGAACCCGCCGTTTTTCCCGCTGCAGAGAGGTGCGGGGAAATTTTTGTTTTGGCTACGCCCGCAACCGTCGCAAGTCTCCGTTTTCAACGCTTGTGTTTGCGCGCCGTAGAGAAATATCCCGACGCGCATATCCGCGTTTTCGGGTGTGAAGGTTTGGCAGGCGCGGTGGAAAAACATTTTTTTTCCGAAGATTTCGATTTTACCCCTTTTCTTCCCCGCGGCAGCCCCGACGGAGTAGTGCTCGGCTGTACGCATTACGTTTTTTTGAAGAAATTCATCAAAGAGTTTTACGATTGCCCTGTTTTTGACGGTAACGAGGGCATTAAACATCGGCTTTCTACCGTTTTGTCCGAAAATTTTTCCCGTTGCGAGCATTCCCGACCACCCGAAACCACTTTTCGAGGCTTTTTTCCACCTGTGACCACTTTTGTACCCGAAAAAGAAAAAAATATCTGTTTCGGACTTCCCGGCAGCAAATATCCCTTTTTCTATGAACCCGAAAAATTATCAAACGGGCTTTTCCCTGGGTCCTCTAAAATAACCGATCCTTTGAAAGAGAATAATACTGCGAACAGATGTTCGCCAAATTTTCCTGAAAATCGGGAAAATTGGGGCAAAAAAGGCGCTTTTTCGGGAATTTTTTTTCTCGGAAGCGGAAAAATGGTCAATAAATCGGTGTGCGAACAAATGTTTACATATAAAATCGGGGTGGATTTTTAAGAGGTGTGGGCAATAATCCCAAAAAGTTGCTACTTTTTTGAAAATTTTTACGAAAAAAACTTGACAAAGGGGCAAAAATGGTTATATAATGGAGATACGTTAAATTGAGAAAAGGGGAGGTGCAGATATGGCGACTTTGTTCCGCGGAATTTATGAACATCAGCTGGACGATAAAAACCGTCTGCGCATTCCCGCGAAGTTCAAGAGCGGACTGGGCGAATCGTATAGCTTTGCCCGCGGTATGAACGGCTGTATCTATGTATTTCCCGATACGGTTCTCGAAGAGACGCTCGAAGAGCTGTCCGAGGAGAGACTCGGAGAATCGTCGAAGGCTTCGCTGTTGTTTTTCAGCTCGATTTTTCCCGCCGAGGAAGACGGACAGGGGCGCGTAGTGCTTCCTGCTCGGCTGCGGGCGATGGCCGGAATCAAAAAAGACGTCGTCACGATAGGACGGGGAAAGCGGCTGGAAATCTGGTCGGCGGAAAAGTACAACGCCTATATCGACGACGTGGATTACGACGAGGAATTCAAAAAATTGGGGATTTAACGTATGTTGGAATTTTCGCACAAACCTGTCATGTTGGAAGAATGTATGCAGGGGCTCGCCTTAAAAGCGGGCGGGATATATTTCGACGGCACGGTAGGCGGGGGCGGTCATTCTTACGAGATTCTCAAAAGGACTTCTCCGTCGGGGCGGCTGATTGCCACCGATCTGGACGACGAAGCGATTGCGGCGGCGACGAGACGACTTTTGCCCTTTGAGGGAAGATTTACGATTTACAAATCCAATTATAAGGATTTTGAACGGGTTTTCGGCGAGGCGGGGGTCGATAAGGTGGACGGAGCTCTGTTGGATTTCGGGGTTTCCTCCCACCAAATAGACGATGCCGACAGAGGATTTTCCTATCGATTCGGGGAAGCGCCGCTCGATATGCGCATGGACAGAACGTCAAAGCTGACGGCGGAAACGGTACTCAATACCTATTCCGAAGAAAAGCTCGCGTTTATTCTGAAAGCGTATGGAGAGGAGAGTTTCGCAAAAACGATTGCGCGCAACGTCGTAAAATACAGGGCGAACAAGCCCTTGACGACCTGCGGCGAATTTGCGGAAATCATTCAAAACAGTATTCCCGCGAAATTCCGTTTCGGAGCGCCGTGCGAAAGGAAAAGCTTTCAGGCTCTCAGAATAGAGGTCAACGGGGAACTCGACGGATTGTATGAACTGGTGCTCGCGCTTACCCGTCGATTGAAAAAGGGAGGGCGAATCGCGATACTCACCTTTCATTCCTTAGAGGATCGGGCGGTGAAGGAAGCATTTCGGTATATGGAATCGCCGTGTACCTGTCCCAAAAGCTTTCCCGTCTGTGTCTGCGGGAAAAAGCAGGAAATCAAAATCATTACGCATAAACCGATTACGGCCGGCGCCGAGGAGCTCGAAGCCAATTCGAGGAGCAAATGCGCGAAACTGCGGGTTGCGGAAAGGATTATCTGACAGAACAAAGAAAAACCAATCTACGAAAAGATAAGGATATTATGAGCTGACGTTTACGTGATTACGGAAGGAGAGAAGGAAAATGGCTACGGTTTTTGAAAACAGACCCGCACCCGTATCTGTACCGCCCGAAGAGGAGGCGGCTTTACACAACGCGCGCATCAAAGAGCGCTATGAAAAATTGAGAAATGCCGAGGCGACTCAGCTTTCGGAGAGCTTTTCCGAGGCGGAAAGAAGCGCATACACCGTGCCTAAGGCTTCGGCGCCCACGCTTGCGCCCGAACGTCCCCGCGAGAGTTTTTCCTATTCGTCCGCGCCGGTTGAGGAAACGCCTCGCACAAACGGCTATGTCCATACGAGAGTGGATTCTCCCTTATTTACGCCCGAAACGCTCGACCGCACACTTCGCCGCGAAGATTACGGCTTTATGGCGCCCGCCGCGCCCGCGGAGCAAAAAGCGGAAGTGAGAGAGGAAACGGCGGTCTCGGAGACTGTAAACGTTCCCGTAAATGCCCCTGCGGCTCCTGTGGAAATGCTCGTCACGGCGGTCAACGTCGAGGCCCGCGCGGAGGGCTATGCGCTCAACGGCTTGGCTAAAATGGTGATAGCCGCGTTTGCCGCGCTGGTCATCGTCATGCTGACGGTCATCTGTATCAATACGCAGGTGATTCGTAAAAAGACCGTACAGCTCAGAAATTTGGAACGGAGACAGGAAGAGCTCGTCCAAGAAAACGCCGAACTCGAAAAGAATATCGAGGAAGCGAAATCCTTCGATAAGATTCTCGAATTCGTCGAAGAAAATGGAATGATTTACGATCCGAGTTGAAGAATTTATCTAAAATGACGTTCGATTTTTGTCGATAAATATTTTCTCTAAGGAGTGTAAGACTATCAAAAAACCGACAACCGATTACTCTGTATCAGTTTTACGAAAGAGGTTATTTGCCATATTTATGGCGATAACCTTTCTTTTTTGCCTTTTGGCGGGAAGATTCTTCTATGTTCAGGTCGTTTGGAGCGGACAGCTCGGCTACCGCGCGCTCGACCAATGGATGCGAGAAATTCCCGTGGTAGCCGAGCGCGGGCTCATAACGGACAGAAACGGCGTAGTTCTTGCGGAAAACGATACTTCGTACACGGTGTTTGCCCGTTCCAATGCGGTCAAGGATAAAGAGGAAACTGCGAGACTTTTGGCGGATTGTCTGGGCGTGGACGGAGAAAAACTGCTCGATAAACTCGAATCCGTCAAGGCTTCGGAAATCACCGTCGCCCGTCATGTAGATAAAAGCGCGATAGAGACGCTCGCGGAAGCCGGTCCCGACGGTGTCTACTATTCCCGCGACAATACGCGGGTTTATCCCAAAGGCGACGCGCTCTGTCAGGTACTCGGATTTACGTCCACGGACAATTCAGGCACGACGGGAATCGAAAAATATTACGATAAATACCTAGCCGGAACTAATGGGGAACTTTTATACGAAACAGACCTCGTCGGAATCAATCTCGAAGGGGCGGTCGCTGCCTATCTTCCCGCGGAAAACGGAATGAATATCGAGCTCACCGTCGATTACGGGATACAATCCATTTGCGAAAGTGTGCTGAAAAAGGTGGCGGAAACCTATTCCCCTGTTTCTGCGGAATGTATTGTCCTCGACCCGAACACCTTTGAAATCCTCGCACTGGCAAACTATCCGAGTTATGATCTTAACGAAGTCCCGCGGGACGATACAGAGCTTTTGAATATGCTTTCCAGAAACCGTATCGTTTGCGACATCTATGAGCCCGGATCCACCTTCAAGGTGGTCACCGCGGCGGCGGACATCGAAGAATCCCTGCAAGGGAATCCGAACGCCTTTTCGACGAGCTATGTTTTTTCGAGCAGTCGAACCCGCACGGTGGACGGCACGACGGTAAAGTGTTGGAGCAATCACGCGAACGGCAAGCACTGTAATCAGACGCTGGCGGACGCATTGAATAACAGCTGTAACCCCTGTTTTACGGATATTGCGCTGTCGCTCGGAAAAGAAACGTTTTACGATTATCTGTCCGCATTCGGCTTCGGAAAGGCGACGGGCATCGATTACAGCGGCGAAGCAATCGGCATGCTCCTGCCTGAATCGGCGGTCAGGGACTGCGATCTCGCGCGTATCGGGTTCGGGCAGACGGTGGCGGTATCGGGCTTGCAGCTTGCCTGTGCGACTGCGGCGGCCGTCAACGGAGGGTATTACTATACTCCGCACCTCGTCAAAAGTATATACGCTTCCGACGGATATGTTTTGAGCGAGGTAGAAAAATCTCTGAAAAACAGAACGGTGAGCGAAAAGGCTTCTTCGACGCTCGCCGCCATGCTGGAAGGAGTCGTGCGGGACGGGAGCGGCAAAAAGGCGTATATAGAAGGATATCGCGTGGGCGGCAAGACGGGCACCGCGCAGAAGTACGAGGACGGACATATCGCCGCGGGAAAGTACGTCTCTTCGTTCGTGGGATTTTTCCCCGCGGATAAACCGCAGTATCTCGCCCTCGTCATCGTGGACGAACCGCAGGGTGCTTATTACGGCAGCGTCGTGGCCGCGCCCTGCGCCAAAGAAATTTTTGAGGGAATTATCTCCTTGAAAAACATACAACCCTACCAAAGCGAATAAACATAATAGGGAAGGAAAGCTCGGCCGTTATTCGTTGGTCGGAAGGGGTGATCTTATGCTGTTATCGGAACTTGCCCGCTGCGTGGAGGGCGCGCGGATCGTATGCGGAAAGAAAAATATGCAGATGTCGGAGAATACGCAGATAAAAGGTCTCACGGCAGACAGTCGGTTCTGTTCTCCGGGAGATTTGTTCTTTTGCCTCACGGGCGGAAAGACGGATTCCCACGCCTTTGCGCGGGATGCGGAGCTCGCGGGTGCCGCCGCTGCGGTCACGGAACGGGAATTGGAACTGAAAATTCCGCAAATCGTCGTTCCCGATTCTCGCTCCGCCATGAGCCTGATGGCCGCAGCTTTTTACGGCCACGCCGCGGATAAGCTGAAAATCATCGGCATCACGGGAACCAACGGAAAGACGACGACTTCGTATATGCTCGCCTCCGTTCTGCGCCGCGCGGGAAAAGCCGTGGCGGTGGTGGGGACGCTCGGTATCTATTACGGAAAAAAGCAGATCGCGCCCGAACTCACCACGCCCGACCCGATTTTTTTGCATAAAATGTTTGCGGATATGCTCAAAAGCGGCGTGGAATACGTGGTGGCGGAAGTTTCCGCCCATGCGCTGTTTTATCGGAAGGAGGAAGGAATTTCCTTTGCCGCTTGTATTTTTACGAACTTCACGCAGGATCACCTCGACTTTTTCAAGACGATGGAAAATTATAAGCAGGCCAAGAAATTGCTTTTTACCCCCGAACGCTGTCCGATCGCGGTGCTCAACGGCGACGACCAAACGGGTCGGGAAATCGGAGCCATGCGCGCGGAATCGGACAGGGCAGGAAAGACAAAGACCGTCTATTACGGACTGGAAACTCCCGCGGAAGCGTTTGCGGTACTCACTTCGGAAGAACTTTACGGTTCGGAATTCATGCTCAATCTGTCGGATAATTTGTGCCGCATATCCCTGCCGATGACGGGCAGACATAACGTATATAATGCACTTGCGGCGTCGGCGTGCGCGTACATTCTGGGAATCCGTACGGAGGCGATAGCGGGGGGACTCAGTTCCATGAAGCCTGTCCGCGGCAGGCTGGAACCCGCGGGAAAATTCCACGGGGCGGATATTTTCGTGGATTTCGCGCATACTCCCGACGGGCTGGAAAAATCTCTCGCCGCGTTGAAGGAGCACTGTAAGGGCAGGCTCATCTGCCTTTTCGGGTGCGGAGGGAACCGCGACCGCTCCAAGCGCGCCGTCATGGGGGAGACCGTGGCGAGAAAGGCGGATTTTTCCGTGCTTACTTCGGATAATCCCCGATATGAGGACCCCTCGGACATCATCTCGGAAATCGAACGGGGCTACCGCCGTTTTTCCGTGCATTATGTCATAGTCCCCGAACGGGATAAAGCCATTTACTATGCGGTGGGGCTCTTGAAAAAAGGGGATATTCTGCTGGTGGCGGGAAAAGGCGGAGAGGATTATCAGGAAATTATGGGTATAAAATATTCCTATAACGACAATGCTGTAATTAAAGAAGCGTTGAGCAAACAGCCGCCCCTTTGAAGGCAGGAGCCATGATGAAAAATTATCTCGCCGCGGCGTCAGTCGCGTTTTCTCTCTCGTTTGTTTTCTGTCTCATTCTCATTCCCGTTCTCAGAAAACTCAAAGCGGGGCAGAATATACTCTCTTATGTAAAGGAACACAAAGGCAAAAGCGGTACGCCCACTATGGGCGGACTCGCTTTTATTTTATCCGCCGTCCTGACGGCGAGTATCTTCGTCAAGAAAATCGACCGCGCGACAATCGTTGCGCTCACCGTAGGAATAGCCTATCTTCTCGTCGGCTTTCTCGACGATTTTCTCAAAAAAAAGCACAAGGAAAATTTGGGCCTGAAAGCATGGCAGAAGGCGCTCTTTCAGACCTTTGCCGCCGTGTTTGCGGGAATTTTCTGCGTTCGGGCGGGACTGACTCACCTGAATGTTCCTTTTACGCATAAGAGCTTCAATATCGGTTGGGGCATGCTGCCGCTCGCAGTATTCGTATTTCTCGCCACGGTCAACAGCGTCAATCTGACCGACGGATTGGACGGGCTTGCCGCGGGAACTTCGCTTCCGTTCTTTCTTTTCATGGGAATCATAGCGGTTTTACAGGGCGGTTCCGTTTCCCTCGCGTCTCTTTCGTTCTGCCTCTGCGGCGCTCTTGCCGCTTACCTCATATTCAACGTTTCTCCCGCTTCGGTCTTTATGGGGGATACGGGCTCGCTGGCGCTCGGAGGTTTCGCTTCCTGTATCGGCGTATTTACGGGAAACACCCTCTATATCGCCGTCGTCGGAATTATGTTTGTCCTTTCCAGCATAACCGTCATCATTCAGGTAATATACTATAAAGCGACGGGCGGAAAAAGAGTGTTCCTCATGGCTCCCGTACACCATCATTTTCAGGAAAAGGGCTATTCGGAAAGCAAAATCGCTTACTCCTATTCCGTCGTTACCGCTCTTGTCGGCGCGCTGTGCGTCATAGCTCTTCTTTGAACGGCGTAAGGCGTGCCTTTTTCCCGCTCGAATAAATTCGGAAGGAGGATTTGTATGTATCCCGCAAGACAGACTTTTTTGGTGCTCGGCTTATCCCGTTCGGGTTGCGCCGCGGCGGAATTTTTACTCGAACGAAAAGCAAAGGTATTTATCTACGACGACGTTCCCGGAGACTCCGTGGAAAAGGCCGCGAAACTGTTAACGGAAAAGGGGGCGGAACGGGTGGAAAAGGACAGACTTTCCCGCATGCACGAAATTTGCGACGCATTGGTGCTCAGTCCGGGGATTCCCATAGACCATCCCGTGGCGGTGGCGTTCAAGCGCAGCGGAAAGGCGGTCGTGGGGGAAACGGAACTGGCGGCAAGATATCTCCGCTGTCCCGTCGTCGCGGTGACGGGGACAAACGGGAAGACCACGACGGTCAGCATGCTGACAAAAATTCTTTCCGAGGGCGGTTACCGTGCGGAGGCTTGCGGAAATATCGGTTCCCCGATGATCAATTATCTTTCCTTGAAAGAGGACGAAATCGCGGTCGCGGAAATTTCCAGCTTTCAGCTCGAAACTCTGAATTCTCTCTGTCCCCACGTGGGAATAGTCCTCAACGTCACGGAGGATCATCTCAACCGCCATTATAACATGGAGAATTACATATTCTTAAAGAGCAAACTTCTGAAAAACAGTACGGAATCGGAGTATGCCGTTTTGAACTTCGACGACGGAATCGTCAGGAGTTTCGCGGAAAAGACAAAGGCGCGGCTCTTTTATTTTTCCGTTCGGGAACGGGTTCACGGCGCTTATCTCGAAAACGGGGATTTGTATTTTTGCGGCGAAAAAATCATGTCCGCGTCGGAACTTCTGACGGACGGATTGCATAACGTCCAGAATGCCCTTGCGGCGATTGCGGCGGCAAAAATCATGGGTGTAAGATCGGACAGCATCGCGCGGTCGCTGTCTTCCTTCAAGGGAATACGGCACCGCATCGAGCTCGTGGGCGAAGCGGACGGCGTCAAGTATGTGGACGACTCCAAGGGAACGAACGTAGACGCGACGATTAAAGCGATCGGGTGCATGAAGGAGGAAGCGGTGCTCCTGCTCGGCGGAAAGGATAAGGGATACGATTACGATAAATTATTCGTAAAGCTGAGGACTTCTTCCGTCGTCCATACCGTATTGTACGGTGAAAATCGTTTCCGGCTTTTTGAAAGCGCCCTTCGCTGCGGCTTCGAGCGCATGACGCTCTGCGAAAATTTCGATTTCGCGGTACGGCTTGCGAAAATGATAGCCCGCAGGGGACAGACGGTACTTTTGAGCCCCGCCAGCGCAAGTTTCGACGAATTCGCAAGTTATGAGGAGAGAGGTGATAAATTTGTCGCAATCGTTCGTGCCTTCGAGGAGGAAGCCCTTCGCGCAAAGGCAGAAAAACAAAGAGAGGAGCAAACGGCTGAAAAAGCGGAGCAGGGAGAGGGCGGCGGAAAGCCTTCGCCCGCAGATACAAATGAAGAAAACGGCGGAGGCGTTTCGTCCGCAAGTGCGGATACGGCCGTTATCGGAACGGCTTTCGGGGACGAAGAAGGAACGGTCGAATAGAGTAACGGGGGATCTGACCATTCCCATTCTTACGATTCTCCTTTCCGCCTTCGGTGTTCTCATGGTCTATTCTGCCAGCTCCTACACGGCAAAGACGCAGTACGGGGACGAATTTTATTTTATGAAGAAACAGCTTCTCGGTTTCGTCCTCGGCGTCATTGCAATGGGCTTTCTGGCTTTTTTTGATCATAGAAAACTGAAAAAGATCCGTTACATAGCCCTGATTGTTCCCATGGTGCTTTTAGCGCTCGTATTCGTGCCGGGAATCGGAAAAAGCAATTACGGGGCTACGCGCTGGATCGGTTTCGGAAGCGTCACCATTCAACCTTCCGAGCTCGCAAAATACGGATTCGTCATCTTCGCTTCGGCATATATGTCCGAACATATGCAAGCCATGCGCACCTTCAAGGGCATGCTTCCCATTTTAGCCGCGGGCGGCGCTATTTGTGTGCTCATCATTCTCGAACCGAATATGTCGGTCACCATGTGTGTGGGACTTTTGATGCTGGCGATGATTTTTCTCGGGGGAATGAAGCTCAGATATTTCCTCGTCATTCTCGTTCCCGCACTCGTCGCGGTTCCCGTGCTCATCATCATGGAGCCGTATCGGCTCCTGCGGCTCAGCGCCTTTATCGATCCGTGGGCGTCTCCGAAAAATGAGGGATATCAGCTCATTCAGTCGCTGTATGCGCTGGGAAACGGCGGCTGGTTCGGTACGGGACTTTTCCGGTCGCGGCAGAAATACCGTTTTCTGCCCTTCGCGGAAAGCGATTTTATCCTGTCAATTATCGGAGAAGAATTCGGCTTTGTGGGAATTTTTATCCTGTTTCTCATCTGCGGAGTACTCATCTATAAGGGAATCAAGACGGCGGCGGAAGCGGATGATTTCTTCTCCTTTCTGTTGGCTTCGGGAATTACGCTCGTGTACGGCATACAGACGGTAATAAACGCGCTCGTCGTCAGCGGAACGATACCGCCGACGGGACTTCCGCTTCCGCTCGTAAGTTCGGGAAATACGTCGCTCATCATCACGATGGCGTCCATGGGAATTTTGTACGGAATTTCGAGAAAAAATGCCATGGCCCGTAAGGGAATAGAAAGGGTTAACAAACGGCGGAGATAATTCATACAATGGAACATAAGGAGTTATATTGTATGGATAAATTTATCATAGAGGGCGGCGGAAAACTTTACGGCAGAGCGGAAATCCAGTCTGCGAAAAATTCCGTCCTGCCGCTCCTCGCCGCATCTGTTTTAACCGATGAACAAGTGATAATACGAGATGTGCCCGCCATCTCGGACGTGGAAAATATGTTGCACATACTAAGCGAACTCGGCTGTGAGATACGCCGAACGACCGACAGTGTAATTATCGATAGCGCGAACGCAGTTTCCCACGAAATCCCCGCAAGGCTGACAAAGGAACTGCGTTCTTCCGTTTTTATGCTCGGCTCCGTGCTCACCCGCTTCCGTCGCGCGAAAATCTCCTATCCCGGCGGCTGCGATATAGGTCTCAGACCCATAGACCTGCATCTATCGGGACTCAAAAGGCTGGACGTAAAAATCGAGGAGGACAACGGTTACATATTATGCAGCTGCGACAAGCTCACGGGTGCGGATATCCTTTTGGATTTTCCGAGTGTGGGTGCGACGGAAAACATTATTCTCGCCGCGGTCAAGGCAGAAGGAACCACGGTCATACGAAATGCGGCCAAGGAACCGGAAATCGTGGATTTGCAAAATTTTCTAAATAAAATGGGCGGAAAAATCAACGGAGCCGGCGGGAGTACGGTAATCGTGGAAGGCGTCGAAAAATTGCATGGCGTGGAATACACTCCGATCAAGGACAGGATAGAAGCCGGAACTTTTTTGATTGCGGCGGCGTCCTGCGGCGGAGAAATCGAGATAGAGGGAGTCCCTCAGGAAAATATTGCGGCGCTTTTGCACAAATTGCGCGAAAACGGTTGCAAAATACATATAAAAAATGATAAAATAACTTTGAAGAGCAATGGACGCCTTCGCGCCGCAGAGCTGATAGAAACGACGCCCTTTCCTGGTTTTCCCACCGATTTACAGGCGCAGTTTTCCGCGCTCGCCTGTACGGCCGCGGGTACTACGCTGGTTGTGGAAAATCTCTTCGAAACGCGGTATAAATACGCGGGAGAGCTCAAACGCATGGGGGCGGATATTACCGTCCGCGGGAGAAACGCGGTCATTCGAGGAGTGGAAAAATTGCACGGCGCCTGCATGACGGCGGGCGACCTCCGAGGCGGGGCGGCTTTGGTGATTGCGGCCTTGAAAGCGGAAGGGGAAAGCTCCGTAGCCGATTTATCGCACATCGACAGAGGCTATGCGGATTTTGAATATAAATTGAAAAAGCTCGGCGCTCGAATCCGTCGGGTGCGCGTGTAGTCCTTTCCCGTCCGTACGGGGAAAGGACGAAAAAGGAAAATAAGATGCACAAGAGAAACATAATTGCAATTATATTGACGGCGGTAATTTTCGTCGCGGCCGTCGTACTCGGCGTCTCCACGGTCTATCGGGTGAACGCCGTCACCTTGGACGTCTCCCTCGTTTCGGAGGCGGCAAAGGCGGAGGCGGACGAGCTTCAAAAGCTCCTTTTGAAACGATATGAGGACGAGAGCATTTTCTCCGTCAAAGAAAATGACGCGGAAGAGGACTTCGCGCAATTTCCCTATTTTCGCATGACCTCTTTCAAAAAGGCATATCCAAATCGTCTGGTGATTTCTGCTTCGGAAGATACGGAGGTTTTTGCCGTAGAAAATGACGGCGAATATTATATTCTCGGCGCGGACGGAACGATATTGGGGATTCGCGGCAATGCTTCCAATCGTTCGGACGGAGCGGATAATATCATTGTCAAGGGACTTTCCGCTTCGGGAAAACGCGGGGAAATTATCGGCGGCGACGAGTGTATTCCGTTGCTTTTGACTGTTTTTGAAGCAGCCTCGGGAATTTTGGGCGGGGTGAGAAGCAACGTCGTTTCCGTCGAGGTTATGCGGCCGACGACCTCTGCGGAGGATACGAGCTTTTGTCTTACAATGCGGGAGGGCGTCAAGGCATATATTCGCAATCCCGGAACCCTGACAGTCGTTAAAGCGGAAAAATTTGCGGAATTTTATCTCTCTTTGGAGGATACGGAGAGGCTGGGGGGCAGGATTGAGGTGACTGACGACGCCGTAAACCCCGGAAATGTGCGAGTCTTTTATTCGAAAAACGATTAAAAACGTACATGCTCCCTCGTAAAGCGCGGCTAAGGCCGCGTTTTTTTGCGTTTTTTCCTTCAATCCGTTGACATCGCTTTATAAATAGTGTATAATAGAGAAAATATATTTTTTCACAGTAACGTTTTACGGAGCAGAAGAAAATTATGAGTAACGAAAGCGTCGCTGTTTTGGATATACGTTCGTACGAAGTTACCTTCCTCATCGGTGCGAAAGGCGTCAACGGGACGTTCGTATTCCGCGGCAGCAGAAGCGAAAAATACGAGGGGTATTCTTCGGACGGTTTTTTAGATGCGGCGTCTTTCCGCAATGCAGTCATTTCCGCCGTCACCTCCGTAAGCCAAAACTACGAAGGGACGATTAAGGAAATATACGTGGGGGTTCCTGCGGCTTTTACGAAGGTGTATACCAAAGGACATACGATTTCTTTTCCCTCTAAGCGGAAAATTTCCGCTCAGGAAATAGACGCGCTCTATGAGAGCGGACTTAACGAGCTGTTGGCTCCGGGACATTATATCCGCCGTTCGGATATGTATTTTGCCTTGGGCGATAATCGAAAATATTTTAATGCGTCGGAGCTTTACGGGATTCCCACTGCTTCGTTGAAGGGCGCGCTATGCTATTATTTTGTATCCGATGAATTTTATGGCGCGGCGGATTCGGTATTGAAAGAACTCGGCTTTGAAAATGTGCAGTTTATTCCTCAGACGTTGTCCGAAGCGGATTACCTGCTTCCCGAAAAAATGCGCGAAGGTTATGCATTTCTAATCGATGTAGGATTCCTTTCCAGCTCTATTTCGGTCGTGTACGGAAACGGGATTGTGCATGAGGAATCCTTCGACTGCGGCCTCGGATATATTCTCGTCGCCTTGATGCAGGGATTGGGAGTAGATTATGAAACTGCGGAGGAGATTCTTTCTTCGGCCAATGTTTCGGGCGGCACTGTCTCCAAAGATTTGATGTGGACAGACGGCAGCGGTGCGGCTTATTCCGTTCGAGAAATCAATGAAATCGTAAAGTACGGATTGGACGAGCTTTGCGAGAGCGTGGACAAATTTTTTGAAAAATATTATCGAGATAAGAGTACGATGGGGTTTGCGGCCAATCCTCTCTCCGTGACTGGCGAGGGGATCGGCGGTATCAAAGGGGCTGCGGAGCATATTTCCAAACGCCTGAGTCGTATGACGGAAATCGTATGTCCTGATCTTCCCTATTACGACAAACCGTTGTTTTCGTCGAGAATCGCCCTGCTGGCCACGGCGCTTTCCGATAAAAAGAAGAGCGGATTGCTCTATAAAATTTTCAACATTTTCGGAGGAAAAAACAAATGATCAATAATTTCGGGGATAACGATAATTTCGGAGCAGGCTACGGTTTCGGAGGTTATGAACAGTCGTCTTCGGCCTCGCAGGAACCTGTGGCGAACAATCTTTCGGGTGTTGCAAAGATCAAAGTCATCGGTGTCGGCGGCGCGGGAAACAATGCCGTGAACAGATTGATTGAATCGGGTTTGAAAAGTGCGGAATATATCGTCGTCAACACGGATAATCAGGCTTTGGCGCGTTCGAAAGCTACAAATCGTATACAAATCGGTATCAAACTGACGAAGGGACTCGGAGCCGGCGCGGATCCTTCCGTGGGAAAGGCAGCCGCCGAAGAGAGCAAAGATACCATTCAGAACGCATTGAAAGATACCGACCTCCTGTTTATTACGGCCGGAATGGGCGGAGGAACGGGTACGGGAGCGGCGCCCGTCATTGCGAAAATCGCAAAGGACATGAAAATTCTTACGGTCGCCGTCGTCACGCTGCCTTTTACCTTTGAAGCCAAACGCAGAATGGACAACGCAGTGGGCGGCGTGGAGGATCTCCGCAAATCGGTCGATTCCATCATCATCATTCCCAACGATAAAATCCGCGAAGTGGTGCCGAAGGGAACGCCTTTTCCCGAGGCGCTCAAAGTGGCGGACGAAGTTCTTCGTCAAGGCATACGCGGCATAGCAGAACTCATTGTTAATCCTTCGCTTATCAATCTTGATTTCGCGGATGTGAGGACGACGCTCAAAGCCCGCGGGCTTGCCCACATGGGTATCGGCGTTGCTAAGGGAGAAAAGAGAATTTCCGATGCGGTTCGTTGCGCCGTTTGCAGTCCTCTTCTCAATACGACCATCGAGGGGGCAAGCTCGGTCATTCTCAACGTCGTCGGCGGCAAAGATCTCTCTTTGGACGAAGTATGGATGGCGGCCGACCTTGTAAAGGGGGTCATCGATTTTTCCGCGAACGTCATTTTCGGAGCATGTATCGACGAAAATATGTCGGATGAAGTGGAAGTAGTCATTATTGCGACGGGTTTCCCCGCAGGCGGTCAGACGGTAACGGGAACGGAAGATCGTTCCGCGACTGCACGCAAGGTTTCTTCGCTCTCCGAAAAAATAGACAGAGCTTATAATAACGGAATGGGAGGAGCCAATATGGCAGGCGGCGCGCCCGTTCCCCCCAATCAGTCGTTCTCTTATCCCTCGTCCGCGCCCGTTCAGTCTGCGAATACGAATGCGAATTATAACGCTTATTCACAAAGCGGAATGGGGTACGGGGCGCCTTCCGTACCGCAGCAACCCGTACAGAACAGCGGATATACGCAAAATCTTTACGGACAGCAGCAGCCTGCGTCTCCCTACGGAATGCCGAATACGGCTGCGCCTTATCCGACGAGTCCGAACTCAATGGGGTATCGTCAACCTGCGCCGCAGGACGGATACGGTATGCCCGCTTATGGGGAAATGCCGCAACAGCCGCGCGATTTTAACGGTTCTTTTGAACCGGGCGATCCTTTGCCCGATCCCGATCGGGCGGCAATGCAGGAGCCGGACAGAAAACATCGACCCAAATTCGTAGATTATTTTATCAAGAAAAATTCCGATAATAAATAATTTTAAAGATGAAAGAAGGGGCACCTGCGAACCGCAGGTGCCCCTTCAAGGAAGAATAAATCAGATATGAGAGTAAACGTTGTTAACCGGCACTTTCCGCCATTTTGTCGGAATAAGCCTTTATGAGGACGGTTTTGAGCATTTCCCGAGTTTCGGTATTGATGGGATGAGCGACGTCTTTATAGATTCCGTCCGCCGATTTGCGGCTGGGCATCATTACAAAAAGCCCTCTGTTGCCTTCCAAAATTTTTATATCATGCACGACGAAACACCCGTCTATCGTAATCGACGCGACGGCTTTTAATTTCCCTGTCGCTTCTACAATTTTTATGCGTATATCCGAAATATTCATAATATGTATTCCCTTTATCAATATTTTTAATTAGTTTATCATATCTTGTTATAAAATTCAAGTACTTTTCATGAATTTTTTTTGATTTGTCTATAATAATATGCGATAATAGGCATAACTGGAATTTATAGTTAATATAAATACAGCATGCGATTGAGTTATTTCGACAAAATGAACAGATTTTACTTTATCGGCATAGGCGGGATCAGTATGAGCGCTTTGGCGAAATTCCTTCTCGCCTGTGGTTACGAAGTATCGGGAAGCGATATGAATTCCGGGGAACAGACGGAAGAATTGTTGTTTTCCGGAGTGAAGATTCATTTCGGAGCGAATGCCGATCATCCCGATTTGCAAGCGGCAGATGCGGTAATTTATACCAGTGCGATTCCGGAAAATCATGAGGAATTGGTCGCCGCGCGCAAACTAGGCAAGATTTTGTGGAAGCGTTCGGAGTTCCTGGAAATCGTATGCGGTTTTTTTTCGCATGTCACGGCGGTGGCGGGGAGTCACGGGAAGACGACGTGCACGGCAATGTGTGCGCATATTCTCAAAGAGACAGGGGTACTTTTTGCCGCACATATCGGAGGCGAGGATTCGCAGTTCGGCAATTTTTATATGAACGGGCGGGATTTTTTTGTCACCGAAGCCTGCGAATATAAAAAGAATTTACTTGAAATCCGAGCAGAAACGGCCGTACTCCTCAACATTGACCGCGACCATATGGAATGCTATGACGGCATGAGCGATCTCGTAAATACCTTTCGCACATATTGCGAAAAGGCGGAGACGGCATTTGTTTGTTCGGATAATGACAAGTGCAAAACATTGGGAAATTTTTCTACTTTCGGGATAGAGGATAAAATGGCGGACTATCGGGCGATTGATTTAAGGCAGTCGGGAGAAAGATATTCCTTTACGGTATCGGAGTACGGAAAATCTCTCTGCCGAGTGCACTTGAAAGCCGCAGGGAAATGCAACGTCTATAACGCTCTGGCGGCGTTTGCGGCAATGCGCCGCTATGGATTCGACGAAAAGGAGATCGTGCGCGGGCTGGAAAATTTTGTCGCCGTGAAGCGGCGGTTTGAATGTATCGGCTGTTATTCAGGCGCCTCTTTTATCTGTGATTATGCGCATCATCCGAGGGAAATCTCGGCGACGGTTGCCACGGCAGAAAAAATGTGTGCGGGAAAACTTTATACGATTTTTCAGCCGCATACTTATTCCCGAACAAAACTTCTAATGGAGGATTTTGTTCGGAGCCTGCGCGTCGTGCCCAATCTGATGATTTATAAAACTTATCCCGCACGGGAATATTTCGATGAAGAGGGAAGCGCTCTGACCTTGGCAAAAAACGTGGGAAACTGTCTCTATTCCGAAAGTATCCGCGAATTGAAAACATGGCTGAAAAATACCGTACAGGCGGGAGATATAGTACTTTTTTTGGGTGCGGGAGATGTTTATTATGCCGCGCAACATTTGTTGAAAGAACTGAATAAATAATTGTTTAAAAAACGGGAATACAACGCAAAAAACGACGGCAGGGGAGAGAAAAAGAAAAAAACTCTCTTCCGCCGTCGTTTTTTTGCTTCAATACAATTGATAAATGAGAAAAAAAATGTTATAATAAAAGAGTATAAACGGAGGTGAATGCCTTGAAAGAAAATAACGAAAAAAATAAAGACGAAAAGGAGAAACGGACAGGGATTGTCACGAAGGAAAGTATCGGCGCCGTAGGCGTTTTATTTTCCGCACTCGCGTTTCTCATACTCGTCACGCGCGGTTTGATTTTCGGGGATATCGGCGAAGCGATCGCTTCCTTTCTTTTAGGAGTATTCGGCGATTGCGCGTATCCGTTGCTTCTTGTCGCCTTTTACATATCTTTGACTTCTTTTATCGGAAAACGGTTTATCCGCAGCAGAAAAGCCGTGGCGCTCCTTTCGGCGTCCGCCGTTTGTCTGCTGCTGATTCTTCATGTCGCTCTGACGTATAAATGGGCGCTTTCCGGCTATATTTCCGCTTGTTTTTCTGCGGGAAAGGACGGGTATTTTTCTTCGGCCGTAACCGGCTGGATAGGAGGACTGATTGTTTATCCCGTCGTGAAACTGACCACGCGCGTCGGGGCACTGATTATTTTTTCCGCGCTCTTTTTGCTGTGCGTTTATCTTTCGGCCTGTGTTTTGACGGGCGGGAAATTCCGCTTGAAGTTCAATGCAGAAAAAAAGAAAGGCCGGGACGCCGGAAATCGTCAGTCAGGGGCTCAGACTTCTCAGATCCCCGTTCAAAGAGAGACCGTCTATCCTTCCGCGCCTCGGCAGGAAGTGTTTCCCTCAGAACCGAGCCGTTTTCCGTCTTATGCCGGACAGGCTCCGGCGGAATCGTATTCCGGCTCCGTTCCCGAGGTCAGACAACGGCCGGGCGTCAATCTTCCGAGCGGAGAATACCGTGCGAACGGAGATTATAATTCAGGCGCTTATCAGAACGGCAGCGGGTATCGTGCCGGAGAAAATTATCTTACGAACGGAGCGTATCGGCAGAATTCTTTCCGCCCCGAGCAAACCTCTTCGACGGGAACGAACGGAACGGGAAACGCATTTTCTCCGTTCGGGATTTTTAATAACGGAAATTCGTCCGTGCGGGAAGAAAGAAAGGACGGATACCGCGAATATCAGCAGAGCAAAGAGTATTTATTCGGAGGAACACCTGCCGAAATTTATCGCAAAAATTTAATTTTTGACAGCAACGCGAACGTCAATAAGCGTCCTCCCGCAGACCCCAATCAGCCGACCGTATATGACAGTGCTTTTGCCGATTCTTATTCCGCGGCATACGCCGATGCCGTGAACGGCGGTGAGGAACCCGCTCGGCCCGCAAAGATTCTCACGGACAACACACGCGGGCAGGACTTGTATACGCCTCGGACACTCAGGGACAGCGACGGGGAGACGGGATTCGGAAATGTATCTTCCTCTCCTTCGTCCGTTTCGTCCGTGGAGCCTATACAACCGGCGGAGCCCTTCCGTACAGAACAGGCTCCCGTATATCGTCCGGAATCCATACAGCCGATGCAGACGCCGAACGTACATATTTCCGACCCTCGGTCGGAGACGTCCGAAAATTCGGAACCGCGTTTCGATACGGCGTCGGGGGGTGTTTCGAGAGAGGAAAGGGGAGCGGAAGCCGAGATTGTTCCGCCCGAAGAACCCAAATCGGAAACTTCCGGAACCCGTCCGGGATTTTTCGATATTTTTTCTCCGTCAAATCCCAATATTTACGGCAGGCGTGACGAAGAAGAAACGCCGCCCGCCGATGAGCCGAAGCCGACGAACGGCAGAGACGGCTTCGGACGAGACTTTTCCGACAGGAATTCTTCCCGCGGTCTGTTGGATTCGGAAGAACCCGACGTGCGCGGCGGAGAGCGTTCCGTTTTTGAGTCCGGAAGAGAGGAGGACGAACTTCCCGCCACGGACAGAAAAGATATTTTCGACGAAGAGGAGGAAGAAGATCCGTATACGCTTCGCTCGGATTTTTCAGACAGCAGAAGGGGAAACATTTCCGAAGAACCTTCCGACAGACTTTCCTCGCGCGACAGGAGCGATCCGTTTGTTTCCGACCGACGGGAACAGACATTTGAAGAACCTCCTCGTCCCGTTCCGCCGCCTGTACCGAAACCTCGGGTGCATAGGCCTTATCAGCCAGCTCCGTTGGATTATTTCGATTGCAGAGACGTAGAACCCGATTCCAATGCGGAGGAAGTGGAAAACAACAAAATGACGATTTTGGAGACGTTGGACGCCTTCAAAGTGACGGACGCAACCATCGCTTCCGTTACTTACGGCCCCACCGTTACGCGCTATAATGTAGTTATTCCCCGCAACATTTCCGCAAAGAAGGTCGTTGCTTTGGATCAGGAAATCGCCATGAGCCTCTATGCGAGCAAAGGGGTAAATATTTACCCGAACTTTGAGGACGGTGCGGTGAGTATCGAAGTTCCCAATAAAAATCGTCAGTACGTTCAGCTCGGCTGTATGCTTACGGGAGAAGGATTTGTGAAGTCCAAGCCCACCTCGTTGGTGTTTGCGATGGGAAAGGACGTCGGCAATCGTAAGATTTACGGCGATATCTGTAAAATGACGCACCTGCTCGTAGCGGGCGCTTCCGGTTCGGGTAAGAGCGTATTTCTCAGAAGCCTTATCATCAGTCTCATTTACAAATATTCTCCCGACGATCTCCGACTCATTCTGATAGACCCTAAAAAGACGGAATTCGTCATTTATGACCATTTGCCTCATCTGATGATCAATGAAATTATCACGGATATCAATAAAGTGATTCAGAGTCTCAACTGGGCAATAGGGGAAATGAACCGCAGATATGGCCTGTTCGAGCAAAAGAGCCGTTCGGGAACGTATGTCGTCAATATTGACGAGTATAATGCAAATTTACAGCAGGGAGAGGAAAAGTTGGCGAAAATCGTCATTATCGTGGACGAGTTGGCCGACTTGATGCTGGCTGCAAAGAAGGAAGTGGAAGACAGAATTCAAAACCTCACGCAGAAATCCCGCGCCGCGGGAATTCATTTGATCCTTGCGACGCAACGTCCCTCCGCAGACGTCATCACCGGCGTCATCAAGGGAAATCTGCCTACGCGAATCGCGTTTTCCGTGGCCGCGGAAGTGGATTCGAGGGTCATTCTCGACGCTTCGGGCGCGCAGAAACTTTTGGGAAACGGCGACCTGCTCTATATTATGGCGGGAATGAATGCTCCTACCCGTGTGCAGTGTGCTTTCATTTCCTCCGAGGATGCCCAAAAGGTCATCAATTACATTAAAGCGAACAACGAAGCGGAGTACGACGAAAACGTTTCTGCCTTTATCAACAACATGAAATCGCAGAGCGACGACGGAGACGGAGGAGGCGACGACGAGGGAATCGAAGAGGTATATATCGAAGCCCTTCGGTTTATTATCCAGAGCGGCAGCGCTTCTATCTCCATGATCCAGCGCAAGTGTTCCGTGGGCTATAATAAGGCCGGAAAAATTATCGAATGGATGGAGGACATGGGCTATATCTCCGCATTTGACGGAGCAAAGGCGAGAAAGGTTCTCATTACCAAAGAGGAGTTTGAAAGCAAGTACGGCCCCCTTTGATAAAAAATTTTCAAAAATTTTATAAAACAGGCGTACGTATGTCATATTTATTGTGGTATAATAGAGCCGTAAGGAAGGATAAGCCAAAGAATGTTGGAAAATAAACTATTCGGAGTCATTTCACTCGGTTGCGATAAAAACCGAGTGGACAGCGAGAAGCTCATCGGACTTTTGAAAGAGCGGAAGTGCGCGTTGACGGACGATTTGTCGAAGGCGCAGATCGTGATCGTCAACACGTGCGCGTTTCTCGAATCGGCGCGGAAAGAATCGATCGAGACGATTTTAGAATGTGCAGGTTATAAAAAGAGCGGAAAGTTGGAAAAAATAGTAGTGACGGGCTGTCTGCCGCAAAAATTTATCGGAGAACTTTTCGATCCGCTTACCGAAGCGGACGTGTTTTTAGGCATTCGGGATTACGAAAAAATTTTTGAGGCGCTCGAAAAATCTTACGAGAGAAACGAGAGAGAAAATTATGTGGGCAAGGGGAGCGACGGTTTCCGCTTCGGGCGGGTGCTCACTACCGAACCGCATTATGCTTACCTCAAAATTGCCGACGGCTGCTATAATCATTGTACCTACTGCCTCATTCCGAAAATCCGCGGCCGATATGTCTCCTATCCCATGGAAGATCTTTTGAAGGAGGCGGAGGAGCTCGGAGACGTTTCCGAACTTATCGTCGTCGCGCAGGATACGACGCGGTACGGAGAAGATTTATACGGAGAAAATCGTTTCGTAAATCTGCTTTCCGAACTTTCAAAGCTCGATAATATCCGTAAAATACGGCTGTTATATTGTTATCCGGACGTCATCGGAGAGGAATTGATTGCGGAAATCCGCGATAACGACAAGATCCTCAAATATATCGATATTCCTCTGCAACATTCGGAAAACAGAATTTTGAAACTCATGAACCGCAAAGGCGGTCGGGAAAGTTATCTGGCGCTTTTGAAGAAATTGCGCGAAGAAATTCCTCAAATCGCCGTTCGTTCCACGTTTATTTCGGGGTTTCCCGGAGAGACGGAGGAGGAATTTGAGGGTATGAAAGTATTTTTGAAGGAAGCGAAATTCGCAAACTGCGGATTTTTTGCCTATTCCCGCGAACCGGATACCGCTGCCGCCCGAATGAGCGGACAGGTTCATTCTTCCACGAAGCGCCGCCGCGTGCGGGAATTATATGAGGTGCAAAGGGAAATTTCGGGAAAATTTCTCTCCTCTTTTGTGGGAAAGTCCCTCGAAGTGCTCTGCGACGGAATCGATTACGATAAAAATTGTTTTGTCGGCCGCGCGTATTTCAGCGCTCCCGAAATAGACGGCAAAGTGTATTTCAACGCGCGGGAAGCCTCACAGGGCGAAACCTATCAGATAAAAATAAACAGGGCGGACAGTTACGACCTGTACGGTGAAACGGAGGACTATCGTTTATGAATTTACCGAATAAAATATCCGTCGTGAGAATTTGCATGATTCCCGTTTTCGTGCTTTTCTTTTTCCTCGACGTTATTCCTTTCAATCATATCATCGCGGCGGTAATTTTTGCGCTCGCGGCTCTCACGGACGCGCTCGACGGACATATTGCCCGTTCGAGAAATCTCGTGACCAATCTCGGAAAATTTCTCGATCCCATCGCCGATAAAGTATTGGTCGCCACCGCTTTTATCCTTATGTTGACCGAATACAGCATTTTTGGGCTTTGGGGAAACTGGATTTATATCGCCGCATCGGTTTGTATCTGCGTTATTCTCGCACGGGAACTCATCATCAGCGCGTTCCGTCAAATCGCGGCCAGCGCGGGAATCGTGCTTGCGGCGGAAAAGCTGGGAAAATATAAGACGACTTTCCAAGACGGCTGCATATTTTTTCTCCTCCTTTCTGTCGATTTTTCCGGCACCGCAGGACAGGTCATCAACATGATAGGACTCGTCCTGTTCGCGGTTGCGACGGTGCTCACGATCTGGTCGGGAATTTCTTACGTGGTCAAGAATAAAGCGGTTCTTAAAGATACCGCGAATTAAAACAATGCGCATGCGTATTTTTACCAAAGCGGAACGTCGCGGACAGGAGGAAAGTCGGTCATGAAAACGGCGGGTATCGTTCTGAGAAATTTTAAAAACGGACTTTCCGAGCTGGATTTTTCTTCTTCCGACGCATTTTTGAAAGCGGGATATCCTTTTGAGGAAGTGCGCCTTCTTTCCCGCAAAGATCGGGAAGCATTTTTGAAAGCGGCGGAAGAGCTTGCGGCCGAATCGGAAAATCTTGTCGTAATAGCGGAAAAAAGTCTTTTACCGTCTGCGCGGGAATGGCTGTCGGAAAAATTCAATACAAATTTTTTGCAGGGCACGCTTTCGGGAGCCGGACTGTTTGAAAAGGAGGACTGTTCTTTATTTCTCGTTTCTCCGGACGACGGGGAATCGGGCGCGGAATATGTCAGAAACGTTTGTGTTCCTTTTTTGGAAAAAAAGTATTCCACCCTCTTCGATCGTATCGTTCTCCGCGCCGTAGGTGCGGAAAAAGAACGTATCAAAGAGCTTTTGCAAGAGGCGCTCCGTATGAGCGGGGACAAGTTGACGTATAATGATAAAGAGAGGTACGGCGAAAGCGTAGTAGAAATTCTCTACGACTCGACTGCCCCGAAAATGCTTGCGGACGGCGTGTTGAGACTGTTTGCGGAAGGTTTGGGGGACGCAGTTTATGCGTTGGACGATACGTCGTTGGAAAAGAGACTCGTGCAGCTTCTCAAACTTCGGGGAAAGAAAATCAGCGTCGCCGAATCGTTTACGGGCGGAGGCGTCGGAAGGCGAATCGTGTCCGTCCCGGGGGCGAGCGAAGTATATTTTGAAGGTTTGAACACGTATGACGAAAGGGCAAAAATCAAGCGTCTCGGCGTTTCCGAATACACGCTTAGAACGGTCGGGGCCGTCTCTGACGAAACGGCTTACGAAATGGCTGCGGGTTTGATCGCGTCGGGAGACTGCGATATTTCCGTCGCGACGACGGGACTGGCGGGGCCGAAATCCGACCGAACGGAATTGCCCGTGGGACTGGCATATATTGCGATCGGTCTCAAAGAAAAGGTATACGTTTATCGTTACCGCTTTGAAGGGACGAGAGAGGAAATTACTGAAACGGCCATCAATTACGCGCTTTTTTTGGCCTATCGGCAATTGAAAAATTTATAAAATTTCGTAAAAAAGATACAGGAGTAAATTTATAATGAGTAACGAAAAAAACAGCGAAAAGAGCAAGGTAAACAGCGAAAAAATGAAAGCGCTCGACGCCGTGCTTTTGCAGATTGAAAAGCAGTACGGAAAGGGGTCGATCATGCGCCTCGGCGACGAAGCCGGCAAAACGGAAATCGAAGTCATTCCCACGGGCTGTCTCACGCTCGATTTGGCACTCGGAATCGGCGGCATGCCGCGGGGCAGAATCATCGAGATTTACGGTCCCGAATCCTCGGGTAAGACGACGGTCGCGCTTCATGCAATTGCGGAGGCACAGAAAATGGGCGGCGTTGCGGCGTTTATCGATGCGGAGCATGCGCTCGACCCCGTCTATGCGAAAAAGCTTGGGGTCAACCTCGAAGATTTGTACGTCTCCCAGCCGGATACCGGCGAACAGGCTCTCGATATCACCGACGCGCTGGTCAGAAGTTCCGCGGTGGATATCATCGTCATCGACTCGGTGGCGGCGTTGACTCCGAAGGCGGAAATCGAAGGCGATATGGGAGATAGTCATGTCGGGCTTCAAGCGCGGCTCATGTCTCAGGCTTTGAGAAAATTGACGGCAATCGTCAATAAATCGCATACCTGCGTCATTTTTATCAATCAGCTTAGAGAAAAAGTAGGTGTCATGTTTGGAAATCCCGAAACGACTCCGGGCGGCAAAGCACTGAAATTCTACGCGAGCATCCGCATCGACGTCAGAAGAATGGATTCGCTCAAAGATGGGGACGGAATCATGGGGAACCGTACGAAGGCGAAAATCGTCAAAAATAAGCTGGCGCCTCCCTTCAAACAGGCGGAATTCGATATTGTTTTCGGGGAAGGGATTTCTCAGCAGGGCTGCATCATTGATATGGGCGTTCAGTACGATATTATTGCAAAGAGCGGCGCTTGGTTTAGCTATAACGGTAATAAAGTGGCTCAAGGTAAAGAAAAAATGCGTCAATATCTGAAAGATAATCCCGAAGTGCAGGCGGAAATCGAAGCGAAAATCCGTGAGGCGGCGAAGGGTGGCACAGAAGAAGCGGAAACACCCGCAGAGGAAAACAAAGAAGAGTAAACCGTCGGAAAAACGAAAGGAAAATTCATGAAATACGGTTTTGTCAAAGTCGCGGCGGTAAGTCCGAAGCTGAAAGTCGCAGACGTAAAATTCAATACGTTGAAAATTGAAGAAGAAATTGCAAGGCAGACGAAGGAAGGGACGGAAATTCTCGTCTTTCCCGAACTCTGCCTTTGCGGCTATACGTGCGGAGATCTATTTTTACAGCCCCTTCTTTCGGAAGCTTGCCGAAGAGCGCTGAAAGAGCTTTCGCTGTTTACGCGCGGAATTTCCATGCTGATTTTTGTGGGACTGCCCATGGATTACATGGGAAAGTTATATAATTGCGCTGCGGCGCTCTGTAACGGAAGAGTACTCGGCATCGTTCCCAAGACGCACATTCCCAATTATTCGGAATTTTATGAGCGCAGGTATTTTTCTCCCGCGCCGAACGGGAACATTCCCGATTATCGGCTCTGGGAAGAAGAATGCACGACGTTCGGACCTAAGCAGATTTTTGCCGACGAAAAAAATCCCGAAGTGAAAGTGGCCTGTGAAATCTGTGAGGATTTATGGGTAGGTATGCCGCCCTCCGTTTATGCGGCTTCGGCCGGCGCGACGATCATCGTCAATCTTTCCGCATCAGACGAGACGATCGGGAAGGCGGATTATCGGAGAATGCTCGTCAAATCACAGTCGGGAAAGAATGTTTGCGCGTATGTCTATTCGGATGCGGGAACGGGCGAATCGACTACGGACATGGTTTTTGCCGGGCATAATCTGATTGCGGAAAACGCTTCCGTATTGTCGGAGAGTCTCCCTTTTTCAAAGGGAAGAGCGACGGCGGAAATCGACGCTTCTTTCCTCGCGGCGGAACGCAGAAAACTGACGACCTTCACGGGCACGGAAACGCCTTCGGATTTTATCGTAACAAAGACGGGATTTTGCGGGGACGGGGATCTGACTTTGCGAAAAGTTTCTAAAACGCCGTTTGTTCCGCAGGAAAACATACAACTCGGAGAGCGTGCGGAACTTATTTTATCCATACAGGCGCAGGGTTTGGCTCGCAGACTTTCTCATACGGGCGCAAAGACCGCGGTCATCGGAATTTCCGGCGGACTCGATTCTTCCCTTGCGCTTCTCGTTTCCGCCCGGGCGTTTGAAATTCTCGGCAGAGATAAAAAGAATATTGTCGCCGTTACGATGCCCGGTTTCGGAACGACGGGAAAGACGTTTGACAATTCTCTGAAATTGATCGAATGTACGGGGGCAAGCGGGCGGACAATCAATATTTCCGAGAGCGTTTTGAAGCATTTTGAAGATATTGGCCACGACAGAGAAGTGTTGGACGTGACATACGAAAACGCCCAGGCGCGCATGCGTACCATGATCCTCATGGACATCGCAAACAAGACGGGAGGACTCGTTGTCGGGACGGGGGATTTGAGCGAACTCGCCCTCGGTTGGTGTACTTATAACGGGGATCATATGTCCATGTATGCCGTCAATTCCTCCGTACCCAAGACCTTGGTAAAACATCTTGTCCGATACGAAGGAATGCGAAAGGGCGGAGAACTTCAAAAAGTACTCGAAGCGATTCTCGCCACGGAAATTTCTCCGGAACTTCTTCCTCCCGATAAGGAAGGAAAGATCGCGCAAAAGACGGAGGATATTATCGGACCTTACGAGTTGCACGACTTCTATCTCTACCATGCAATCCGTTTGGGAGAAGCGCCGAAAAAAGTATATTATCTTGCCAAATATGCTTTCGGGAAGGCCTATGACGAAAAAACGCTGTTAAAATGGCTGAAAAATTTTTACAGGCGGTTTTTCTCTCAGCAGTTCAAACGTTCATGTATTCCCGACGGCGTGAAAATCGGTTCCGTCACGCTTTCTCCCCGCGGAGATTGGCGTATGCCTTCGGACGCTTCGGCAGAGCTTTGGCTGGAAGAATTGGAAACAATGTACTGAAAAATATCTAAAAGTGTGTATTTTTATCGTTAAAAGGCGAAGTGGGAGGAAAATGTTCCTTCCACTTTTTCATAAAAAACAAAAAATCCAAATAATTTCACATTCGAAGTGATAAATTCGACCCAAACAATTGACTTTTTCGCGAATATATTGTAAAATAAAAACAGATAGAAAAATAATGACGACGGGAACAAAAATCCCCGCGAAATTTATTCGTTTATCGATAAATCTATTATTAAAATTTTAACCGCAGGAGGCACAAAATGAACGGTGTGAATTTGAGCGTCCTGTTTCTCTCCGTATCCACGGGTGTATTTATCGGCGCGTTGGTCGCTGCAATAGTAATATTTGCCGCAGCGGGCGCTTTTGTAGGTTATACAATCTATAAGAAAAATACCGAAAAGAAAGTCGGCGAAGCGGGCGAACGCGTCCGCAAGATTATCGGCGATGCAGAGGCGGAGGCGGGCCAGATCAAGGCCGATGCGCAGGCGGAAAGCAGGCGGGCTTTGAAAGAAGCGCTGCTCGAAGCAAAGGAACAGGACTTAAAATTAAGAAACGAGTTTGAACGCGAAACCAAAGAAAAGAAGGCCGAAATCCAGAAAATGGAACAGCGCATCACGCAGAAAGAGGACGCACTCGATAAAAAGACTGAAGCTTTGGAACAGCAGAAAAGCAACCTTCTTAAACAGGAAGAAGAGATTCAGAAATTACAGGAAAAAATCAGTTCCCAGCATGAGCTTATGGTGCAGGAACTCGAAAAGGTCGCACAGCTCACTCGCGAGGAAGCCAAGCGCCTTTTGACAGAGGAAATCCTCGATTCTACCCGCCATGACGTCGCCGTGCAGGTGCGCAATATGGAACAGCAGGCCAAGGACGAGGCGGACATCAACGCAAAGAAAATTATCGCGCTGGCCATTCAGAAATGTGCGGCGGATCAGGCTTCGGAATTGACGGTCTCCGTCGTTCCGCTTCCCAACGATGATATGAAGGCGCGCATTATCGGCCGAGAAGGGAGAAATATCCGTGCGCTCGAAAACGCTACGGGTATAGAACTCATTATCGACGACACGCCCGAGGTCGTCATTCTTTCCGGATTTGACCCCGTGCGCAGAGAAATCGCAAAAATTTCGTTGGAACGGCTGATTGCCGACGGCAGAATCCATCCCGCGAGAATCGAAGAGACGGTGGAAAAGGTCTCTAAGGAAATTGATCTGCAAATTAAAGAAGCGGGAGAAGCCGCCGTGTTCGAGCAGGGAATTTTCGGGCTCCATCCCGAACTGATCAAGCTCATCGGCCGTTTGAAATTCAGAACCAGCTATGGTCAAAATGTCTATAAACATTCCATGGAGGTGGCTACTTTGGCCGGTCAGATGGCCGCAGAACTCGGCCTCGACGTCAATTTTGCCAAACGTGCGGGACTTCTTCACGATATCGGAAAAGCGGTCGATCAGGAGCAGGAAGGCACGCATATCCAAATCGGCGCGGATCTCGCCAAGAAATACAAGGAAAATGCGAATATCGTCAACGCCATTATGGCGCATCACGGCGATGTGGAGCCTAAGACGATAGAAGCAGTTCTCATTCAGGCAGCCGACGCGATTTCCGGAGCTCGTCCCGGGGCCAGAAGGGAGACGGGTACCAATTACGTCAAGAGACTCGAAAAACTCGAAGAAATCGCCTCCGGCTTTGCGGGCGTGGAAAAGAGTTATGCAATTCAAGCGGGAAGAGAAATTCGCGTCATGGTCAAGCCCGAACAGGTAGATGACGCTCAGGCGCTTTTCCTTGCAAAAGATATTGCGAAAAAGATTGAAACCGAGCTCGAATATCCGGGACAAATCAAAGTGAACGTCATTCGCGAATTCCGCAGCGTGGAATATGCAAAGTAACAAAAATAGCTGAAATCATTAAAAAGGAAACAGAAATATGTAGAAATTCCCTTTCCGTAAATGCAGAGAAAAGAGCATGCGGAAAGGGAATTTTACCTATCGGAGGGAAAATAGCATGATTATCGAACAGGGAGAATATCTCCATTTACAAGGCAAAAATATCTCGTATATTCTTCGGATTCACAAAGCGGGATATCTTTTACACCACTATTTTGGAAAAAAACTGAGACCGAACGATTATACCTCATATCCTGCGTGGCATCGTTCCTTTTACACCTACAATTCCGATAAAGTATTTTTGGAGGGCGAGTGCCAGGAATATCCCACATTCGGCTATATTGACTTGAAACTTCCCGCTTTGAAAGCGTCCGAAAAGGGAAAAACGGCGATTTTTTCGTTCAAATATAAGCGCCACGAAATTAAGGAAGGAAAACCCGATTTGCCCGGACTCCCTTCTTCCAAAGCCAACGGTGCAAACAGTCAGACTCTCATTGTCGTATTGTCCGACGAGGCATACGGGGTTGAGCTCGAACTTTCCTATACTGTATTCGACGATTCCGATATTATCGCGCGCAGCGTAAAAATTATCAACGCAGGCAAAGATATGCTCAGGCTGGAAAAGGTATTTTCCTGTTCTTTGGATATTGCGGGAAAAACCGCTTCGGAAACGGATTTTGTCTTTTTGGGCGGAACGTATGCGGAGGAACGGAAAATCAAGCGACGCGCTCTTTGTCAGGGAATTTCCGAAATCGGAAGTATGACGGGTGAAAGCAGTCATTATCTCAATCCGTTTATAGCGCTTTGCGACAGGTCCGCAGACAGAAATAAGGGAGACGTTTTGGGCTTCATGTTGGTGTATAGCGGAAATCACCGTTTTCAGGTGAATGTGGACCCTTACGATAGAATTCGGGTAATGTGCGGAATCCACGACGGGGATTTCGCCTGGGAACTGCAACCGGGAGAAAGTTTTGTTTCGCCCGAATGTCTTTTAGGCTTTTCCGAAGAAGGATTGAACGGAATAGGGCATTGTTACCACGATTTTCTCAACGGACATATTTTGCCGCAAAGATTCATGGACGTTCCCCGTCCCGTCTTGATCAATAGCTGGGAAAGCACGTATTTTGACTTTGACGAACAGAAATTATTGAGTATTGCAAAACATGCGAAAGAGGCGGGGATAGAATTGTTTGTCCTCGACGACGGCTGGTTCGGTAAGCGTAACGACGATACCTGTTCTTTGGGGGACTGGTCTCCCAATTTGGAAAAATTGCCCGACGGGGTGGGAGGATTGGCGAAAAAGGTCAATGCGCTCGGAATGAAATTCGGTATCTGGGTAGAACCGGAAATGATAAGCCCCCGCAGCGAGCTCGCCGAAAAGAATCCGGAATTTGCAATTTCCTGTGCCCGCCGAGAACCCGCTTTATCCCGAAATCAGCAGGTGCTCGATCTCACAAATCCCGAAGTGGTTGCTTTTGTGAAAGGCTTCCTCGATAAATTGCTCTCTTCCGCGGATATTTCTTATATTAAATGGGATATGAACCGCCCGCTTTCCGAAGTTCCGGAGCCCGGATTCGTCCATCGATACTATCTCGGCCTTTACGATATTCTCGGATTTATAACCGAAAAATATCCTCGCGTGTTATTTGAAGGCTGTTCGGGGGGAGGCGGCCGTTTTGATGCGGGAATGCTCTGTTACTCTCCTCAGATATGGGCAAGTGACGATTCCGACGCCATCGAACGACTGCAAATTCAGGAGGGTACTGCACTTTGTTATCCGCTCAGTACGATCGGAGCGCATGTCACGATATGTCCGAATCATCAGGTGGGACGCATAACGCCGCTTTCCACCCGCGCGAATATTGCTACGTTCGGAACGTTCGGATACGAACTCGATGTCGCCCGACTTTCCAATGCGGAAAAAGGAGAAATAAAAAATCAAATCGAACGTTATCACCGTTTGGAAATGCTCGTTCGCAAAGGGGATTTTTCCGTCTTGCGTTCTTCGTATGACGGGAGTCTGACGGCTTGGCAAGTCACTTCCAAAGATAAGCGCCATGTACTTTTACTCGTTGTCCGAGCATTGACGTCTTTTAATATGCCGCGTCCTGAAATCCGGCTCAAAGACCTTGAAGCGGATTTTCTCTATACGGATACGGAGACGGCTAAAAAATATTATGGAGACGAATTGATGTATAAAGGTTTTTTGGCCGAACCGGAATATAGGGATTTTTCCTCTCTTTTAATAGAATTTATACGGAAATAAATTCTTCGCCACCCGCCTTTTATGGCGGGTGGCGCCTGATAAAATTTTCTTTAAAATGAAGGAATTCGGCCTTGGAAAAATTTTTGCGGGAATTTTCAAAAAATACCCTTTTTCGACTTGACAATAACGGCGTTTTTAACTATAATAACGTAGTAACTCAATCGGGATTAGGCAAGTACCGAATATGAGAGAGCGTTGCCCCCGAAAAAGTCCTTTGCTGCTATGGCTCAGCAGGTAGAGCACGTCCTTGGTAAGGACGAGGTCACCGGTTCAAGTCCGGTTAGCAGCTCCATGGTCAGCGGAGCGACGTGTCGTCACGTCGTTCCTTTTTTCATTTCTGAAAGGAGTTTGCAGATGAAAGCGGAGAATTATAAGAGTTTTATTCTTTCCACGCTGAAAGAAATTATGTCCGTAGACAGTCCCACGGGTTTTTCTGCGGCTATCAATCAAAAATTGACGGAAATACTTTCGTCGCTCGACTATGCGGCGAAAGAATCGAATAAGCGGCTGATAAAAGTTTCCGTTCCCGGTAACGATAGGAAGAAAAAGGTTGCCGTATCCGCGCACGTCGATACGTTGGGAGCCCTCGTCCGAAGCATTTCGGCCGACGGAAAAATCCGCTTTACCCGTTTGGGCGGTCCCGTTCTTCCTACTTTTGACGGGGAATATTGCCGCATTTATGCGGACGGGGGAAGAGTGTATACGGGTACATTTTTATCCGATTCCTGTTCCTGTCATGTCTATAGAGACGCGGGAACTTTGGAGCGTAACGAAAATACGATGTATGTACGTCTCGACGAAGAAGTCAATTCCGCTTCGGACGTAAAGTCGCTCGGTATCCGCACGGGAAGTCTGATCGCGCTCGATCCAAAAACCACGGTGACGGAAAGCGGTTTTATCAAATCGAGATTTCTCGACGATAAGGCGGGGAGCACCTGCCTTTTGACGGTATTGGCCGCTATGAAGCAAGAGGGGAAAACTCCCGCCTGCGATGTCGATTTCTATTTTACCAACTATGAAGAGGTCGGCCACGGCGCGGCTACCGTCGGCGGAGACGCCGCAGAACTTTTGGCGGTAGATATGGGGTGTGTCGGAGCGGATCTCGAATGTAAAGAAACGCAGGTTTCGATATGCGTCAAGGACGGTCACGGGCCTTACGACTATGAAATGGTGGAACGGTTGATAGCGCTTGCAAAAGAAAGAAAAATCGACTATGCGGCGGACGTTTATCCCTATTACGGATCGGATGTCGGAGCGGCGTGGAGTGCGGGGGCGGACGTCAAAGGCGGACTGATCGGTCCAGGAGTACATGCTTCTCACGGCATGGAGCGCACGCATATCAAAGGGCTTTATGCGACGATAGATCTTTTGTTTGCCTATCTCGGTCTTTGAGGAAAACGATTTATGAAAAAACACGTGAAAGTCGCGGCGGGGCTCGTATTTGAAAAGGGACGGATTTTTGCGACGAAGAGAGGGGAGAGCCCTTATTCCTATCTTGCTCATAAGTATGAGTTTCCGGGCGGAAAAATCGAACCCGGAGAAAGCGGCCCTGATACCGTAAAACGCGAGCTGAAAGAAGAACTTTCTCTCGATGTGAAGGTCGGCGGCCTGTTTGCGGCGACGACTTTCGAATATCCCGATTTTATCGTGACACTCTCCGTCTACGAATGTGAAATGTTGTCCGGTTTTGTCCTCAACGAGCATGAAAGTTATACATGGCTTGCGCCGTCCGAGCTCAAATCCGAGGAATGGGCTCCTGCCGATGCGGACATGATAGAAACGCTGAAACGGGTGTTCGGAGAATAGGGAAAACAATATTCAAGGGACTATTATGGATAATATCATTTTGATAGGAATGCCTGCGGTCGGAAAGAGCACCGTGGGGGTATTGCTGGCAAAGGCGGTCGGTTACGGATTTGTCGACAGCGATCTGGTCATTCAGTCGCGCGAAGGACGGCTTTTGAGCCGTATCATCGCGGATGAGGGAATCGATCGTTTCCTCGAAATAGAAGGAAGGATCAATGCCGAATTATGCGTAGACAGGTGCGTCATCGCAACGGGCGGGAGCGTGATTTATAACGAAAAAGCGATGCGTCATCTCAAAGAAATAGGACGGATCGTCTATTTGAAAATTTCCCTCGAAGAGCTTGAACGTCGCCTTTCCGATTTGACGGGGCGCGGGGTTGCGATTCGGGAGGGATATACGTTGAAAGACTTATACGACGAGCGGGCTCCCCTGTACGAGAAATATGCCGACGTGACCGCCGATCTCGACGGAAAGGATATTTCCGCGGCTCTCAATGAGATTTTGGAGGCTTTGGTTTCATGAGAATTGCTGTGTACGGTGCGGGCGCGATGGGAACGGTGCTCGGCGCGCTTTTGGCTCGGTCGGGGGCGGACGTCGATTTGATCAGCCGGAACCGCTCGCATGTCGAGGCGATGAAGGAACACGGAGCTCGCCTGTATTGGAAAACGGAGGAGCGCGAGACAAAGCAGCAGGTTTGCGCGCTTTTACCCGAAGAAATGAAAGGGAAATACGACATTGTATTTCTGATGACCAAACAGAGAGAAAACCGACAGATCGCCGCCTTTTTGAAAGATTATCTTTCGACCGAAGGAATCGTCTGCACCGCACAGAACGGCTTTCCCGAAGAATCGGTCGCGGAAGTTTTGGGCGCGGAGAAAACCTACGGCGCCGTCGCGGCCTGGGGCGCCAATTTTATCGGGGAAGGAAAAGTGGAAGTTACTTCCGCGTCCGAAGCGATGTCGGTGGAAATCGGAAGCTATTCGGGAGGGGGCGAAAAACTCGATTCGCTGGAAAAACTTCTCAGACCGATCGGAGAGATTGTCAAAAATCCCGATTTCGTGAAAAGGACGGAAAACCTCGTCGGCAGCCGGTGGAGTAAACTTTCGATAAACGCTGCCTTTTCCGGGCTTTCCGTGCTCACGGGATTAACGTTCGGGGAACTCGCCCGAAGAAGGAAATCCAAAAGAATCGCATTGGGAATTTTAAGAGAGTGTTTTGCGGTTGCGGCAGCCGCGGGGGTAAAACTGGAAAAGCTGCAAGGCCACGATATGGAAAAATTGCTCGGCGGCAGCGGATTTTTTGCGAGACTCCGTGCGGCCTTTCTGCTTCCGATTGCCATGAAGAAACACGCAAAACTGCGTTCGGGTATGCTGAGAGACGTTCAAAGCGGCAGAAAGTGCGAAATCGATTACATCGACGGCGCTGTGAGCCGCTGCGGAGACAAATACGGCGTGGACACGCCCCTTTGCGACAAGGTGACGGAAATCGTCCACGGAATAGAAAACGGACTTTACGAAACCACTTACGGGAACGTCGATTTCTTCGACGGACAATATTGAAAATGGATATTTTTCTGCATTATATCTTGCCGCCTTTGGTCGGCGCGCTGATCGGTTATATTACAAATTGGATAGCCGTAAAAATGCTTTTTCGGCCTCTTTATCCGAAATATCTCGGAAAATGGAGACTTCCCTTTACTCCGGGAATTATTCCTCGCCGAAAGGACGCTTTGGCGAAAGCGATCGGGCGGGCCGTGGGCGAAGAATTGCTGACGAAAGAAGATATTCAAAGAGCTTTCTTGGGTGAGGAAAAACGTTCCGCGCTGATAAAAAAGTGGGCGGACGTTTTGGAGAACTTCTCCGGGCAGGATATACACGCTTTATCGGAAAAGTCCTTTTCTAAGGACGTATTCGACGAAAAACGCGAGGCTTTGGCCAAAAAATTGTCTTTGAAAGCCGCTTCTGCGCTTTCGGAAATGAAGATAGGCGAGACGGTTGCGGAGCTCGCGGGAGACGCGGTTCTCGAAAAGATAAAAAGTTCTCCGCTCGGCATGTTCGTGGGGGAAGGCATGGTTCGTTCCGTCGCGGAAACGCTCGTCGACAAAGTAGACGAATATATCGAGTTGCACGGTCAGGAAAAATTATTCCCTTTCGTGGACGATCAACTGACTGTGCTTTCCGAAACTCCTATGGGGAAAATTGCGGAAACTGTCGGATTTACTCGCTCCGACGCCGAAAAAATCATCGGAAAATTGTACGATGAAGCATTGCTTCCCGCCATAGGAGAGGCCGCGGCCGCTTTTGACGTCTCGGCGGAGGTAGAAAAGAAAATTTCTTCGATGGACGTGAAAGAATTGGAAAAACTTTGTCTGTCCGTCATGAAAAAAGAACTCAACGCCATTACTTGGTTGGGCGGGCTGATCGGTTTTGTGTTCGGCCTTGTCAATATATTTCTTTGAAAATAAAATCATAACGGAAGGTAAAACATGGATCTGAACAAACTTGCGGATATTCTCATTTCCGACGAAAATGCAAAAACGCCGGATTATTACGAAAAACTTTATCCCGAAAGAGCGCTTCCGAAAGGCGCGGAAGTAACCCGTTTGGCGCCCAGTCCGACGGGCTTCATGCACCTCGGAAATCTGTACGTCGCCATCGCGAATGAACGTATAGCGCACCAGAGCGGCGGCGTATTTTATCTCCGAATCGAAGATACCGACGAAAAGAGAAAAGTGGAAGGCGCGGTGGAGGTGATACACTCGTCTTTGAAATATTTCGGTATCGAATTTGACGAAGGGGCAGATCTTTCGGGCGATTACGGGCCGTATTATCAGCGTCAGCGTGCAGAAATTTATCACGCTTACGCAAAAGAGCTGATCAGAAAAGGCCTCGCTTATCCTTGCTTCTGTACGGAGGAGGATCTGGAAAAAACGCGGGAGTATCAGACGGAAAATAAACTGCTCCCCGGGTATTACGGCGAATTTGCAAAGTGCCGAAACCTTACGGAAGAGGAAATTTATGCCAACCTTGCGGCGGGCAAGCCCTATGTGATCCGTTTGAAATCACAGGGGGACGTCGAGAAAAAGTCCGTTTTCCACGATGCCGTGAAAGGGGATATCACCGTGACGGAAAATAATCAGGACGTCGTCATTCTGAAATCGGACGGAATTCCTACCTACCATTTTGCTCACGCGATCGATGACCACTTCATGCGCACTACATTGGTAATTCGTGGCGAAGAATGGCTTTCGTCCCTGCCCATTCACATCGAACTTTTTAAGGTGCTCGGGTTCCGTCTGCCGAAATACGGGCACAATTGTTCCATTCAGAAAATGGACGGGGATACGAGACGCAAACTTTCCAAACGAAAGGATCCCGAAGCCTCCCTTACCTTCTATCGGGAACAGGGATACCATCCCTTGGCGGTCAAAACGTATATGATGACGCTCCTCAATTCCAATTTTGAGGAATGGATGTTAAAATTCCCCGGCAAACCGTTGGAAGAGTTCAAGTATTCCATCGGAAAAATGGGCAAGAGCGGCGCCCTGTTCGATATTCTCAAACTCAACGACATTTCCAAATTAGTTCTTTCGGGACTTTCCGAGGAAGAAATGTTCGATTTTCTGAAAGGTTGGGCCGATACCTACGGTTCCGAAGCGGAAAGAGGATATTTCTCGGATAAAGAATATATGCTCAAAGTTCTTGCTCTCTGTATGGGAACGGGAGGAAAGAAACGCCGCAAGGATTTTATTTTTGCGAAACAGGCCGTCGGTATGATTTCATATTTCTTCGATTCTTCGTTCGCGCCCGAATATTCCTATCGTTTCGACACGGCTCTCGTCAAAACGATTTTGAAGGATTTCAGCGACGTTTATTCCTATGAGGACGACGCGTCGACATGGTTTGAGAAAGTCAAGGAGGTCGCTTCCAAAAACGGCTTTGCGGCGGATATGAAGGCTTATAAACAAGATCCTTCTGCTTATCCGGGAAATGTATCGGATGTGGCGGAAATGCTCCGTATCGCAACGACGGGACTCTCGAATACGCCCGATCTTTGGACGATTATGCGTATTTTAGGAGCCGAGCGCACCGCTGCCCGCCTCGCTTCGGCGATGGAAGTTCTTTAACTTGCCGTGTTATAAAAAAGTAAATAGAAAAACGGCCTTCGAAAGGGGAGGCCGCTTTTTTTATTTTGCAAAACGGCCGCGTCTCGATGGAGCGGCCGTCGGTATTATGAATTTAAGAGATTTTGCATGTCGTATTTTCCGGGCGCTTTTCCCGCAAGAAATTTCGCCGCGCGGATTGCTCCCGCCGCAAAAACCCGCTTGCTGCGAGCGCTGTGCGAAATGGTAAGAATTTCGTCCTCCCCTGCGAACATCACTTCATGCTCGCCAACGATAGTTCCGCCGCGAACCGCATGAATTCCGATTTCTTCCCGCGTCCGTGCACCGACGATTCCGCTGCGTCCTTCGACGTATTTTTTTTTGCCGTCGAATACTTCGTTGATGCTGTCGGCCAGCATCAAGGCAGTGCCGGAGGGAGCGTCCTTTTTCAGATTGTGATGACGTTCTACGATTTCCACGTCGAATGCTTCGCCCAAAACTTCTGCCGCCGCTTTACAAAGCGCCTGCATCAGATTGATTCCGAGCGAGAGATTTGCCGTTTTGAAAATTGCCACGCGAGCGGAATATTCATCGACGAGCGAAAGTTCTTTCTCGCTGAATCCCGTACACGCGAGGACGATGCCCGCGCCTTTTTCCTCGGCGAATTTCAGGCGGTCTTCAAGTGCTTCCGGAGAGGAAAAGTCGATGATGACATCGACGGGTTCCTTTACTTCCGAGAACGTTTTATAAACGGGAACGGAAAGCTGTTTAGGATAGAAGTCCACGCCGCAAACGGCTTTGGCTTCGGGATCGTTTTCTAAAAGGGAAAGGACGTTTCCGCCCATTTTCCCCGAAATGCCGCAAATGAGAATGTTCGTCATGCTTTTATCTCCAAACCGTAATCCGCCATGGCTTTGCGGAGTTTTTCTTTATTGTTCGGCTCTATTTCCGATAAGGGAGCGCGGGGCGTTCCCGCATCGAAGCCCAAGAGATTCATGGCCGCTTTTGCGGGAATAGGATTGACTTCGAGGAAACAAGCCTGCGAGAGCGGTAGAAGTTTATCTTGGAGCGCGCATGCTTCCTCCGTTCTTCCCTCCTTGATGAGGGTGTAGAGTTTTTTGACATCGGCGGGCACCACGTTGGAAAGCACCGAGATGACACCGCTGCCGCCGACGGCCAAAATGGGAAAGTTGAGCGCGTCTTCGCCCGAGTATAAGTCGCATTTCCCGCGGATAGAGCGAAAGATTTCCATGGTCTGGCTCATGTTTCCGCCCGCGTCTTTGATTCCCGCCATATTGGGGATTTCCGCGATGCGCGCCATCGTCGCGGGCTGGATATTCACGCCCGTGCGGGAGGGAACATTGTAGGCGATCACGGGAATTTTTACCGCTTCGCAGATGCTCTTATAGTAGGCGTAAAGTCCGTTTTGTGTACATTTGTTGTAATAGGGGGTGACGGCGAGAAGTCCGTCTGCGCCGATAGCCTCCGCTTGTTTTGCTGCAGATACGGCATGGTCGGTGCAGTTGCTTCCGCAGCCGAAGACGATTTTGATTCGTCCTTTTGCCTTTTTCACGGAGTATTCCATTACGGAAACTTTTTCTTCCTCCGTCATCGTCGCGGGTTCCCCGGTAGTGCCGAGAATGACCAGCATATCCGTGCCGGCCGTAATCTGGCGTTCTATCATTTCCCCGAAAGAGTTAAAATTCACTCCGCCGTCCGCCCCGAAGGGGGTGATCATCGCAGTGGCGGTGCCGCTGAAAAATCCTGTCATAATATACTATATTCTCCCTAAACCCCGTTTTAGTTACTTTTTTAGAGGTTATTTTTCATTTAACCAAAATATCCCTTGGCTGCCAACAGCTCCGCAAGAAGCACCGCGCCTCCCGCCGCGCCCCGCAGCGTGTTGTGGGAAAGTCCTACGAATTTATAATCGAATACCGTATCTTCGCGCAGGCGGCCCGCCGATATCGTCATGCCGCCTCCCTCCATGCGGTCGGATTTCGTCTGCGGACGCGCGTCCTCTTCGAAATAACGAATGAACTTTTCGGGGGCGGAGGGAAGTTTGAGAGCCTGAGGCTCTCCGCTGTAAGTTGCCCATGCTTCGAGGATTTCTTCTTTGGAGGGCTTTTTTTCAAAGGAGACGAATACGGCCGCCATATGCCCGTCGGAAACGGGTACTCTGAGACATTGTGCCGTAATTACGGGACCGTTTGCGGAAACGATTTCCTTTCCTTCGATGTGTCCCCAGATTTTTAAGGGTTCCTTTTCGCTTTTTTCCTCTTCGCCGCCGATATAGGGGATTACATTATCGATGATTTCCGGCATGGTCGCAAATGTTTTTCCCGCTCCGGAAATAGCCTGATAAGTACATACGGCCGCCGATTTTATATTAAATTTTTTCAACGGGTGCAGAAGGGGAACATAAGACTGCAAAGAACAATTGGACTTGACTGCGATAAAACCCTTCTTTGTCCCGAGGCGCTCTTTTTGCGCAGAGATGATTTCGAGGTGCTCCGGATTGATTTCGGGAATCACCATAGGTACGTCCGGGGTAAAGCGGTGTGCGGAATTATTGGAAACTACGGGAATTTCCCGCTTCGCATAGCTCTCTTCGAGCGCTTTTATCTTTGCTTTATCCATATTGACGGCACAAAAGACAAAATCGACTTTTTCCGCTATGGCATCCGCGTCCTTTTCCGCGTCGAAAACAGTCATGGAAACATATTTTTCGGGAACGGGACAATCGAACGCCCATTTGTCCTTGACTGCTTTTCCGTAAGTTTTTCCGGCAGAACGACCGGACGCTGCCAAAGCCGTAACCTTGAAAAAAGGGTGATTTTCGAGCAGAAGGAGGAAGCGCTGTCCCACCATTCCCGTAGCGCCGATGACGCCGGCATTGTATTGTTTCATAAAAATCTCCTTGGAATGTTTGAATAAAAAGAGGAACAACAAAAAAGACGGCACAGGCCGTCTCGCGTTCGCAACATAGGGAATCCTCAAAGGGATTCGGTAAATAGCGCTTCACGGACGGTGACAGTCATGCGGGTATTCTCCCGTATGCCCAACGCGGAGGAAGGCGCCGCGTTTCGGCGGAGATACCCTTTCCAGTCCGCCGTATGCTCTTCGGCCGCAAAATCTTCCGTATTTTGCTTTACGGCGGAGTACTTTTGTTCTTCCGCTCCTCTATTTAACGCCTTTATTCTAACACAAGCCGTAAGAAATGTCAAAGATTTTTGCCCGATTGAAAATTTTATTTGAAATTTTTCCAAATTTTCCTTGAAATAATCATAAAATTGTAGTACAATAGATAAGCAAGTAGTTTGATAATTATTTTTTGGAGTTTTATACATGGCACAGGAAAAGAAAGGGCTGATCGCCCGAATGCTCGAGGGCAAGGAAAAAAGCGAGGAGTACGCGAGAAGTACTTTGCCTACAAATCGCTGGCAGCTCTTCTGGGATATTTTTAAGGGCAATTTCGGCAAAATTTTTAAGGTCAATTTACTTATTCTGATTTTCTTCATTCCCATCATTGCAATTTTTATCTTTCGCTTTGTTATGGATCAGAGTAACGGCATTACTTATCCGTTCGGGGCAAATCTCACTGTCGGTTATCCGGCCCAGCCGAGTATCGTGGGCTTTTCGGAAATGCTACTCATGCAGACGGATGCGATTATGTACGGGGCCATCGCCGTCGCTTCTTTCATCGCGGCGGTAGGGCTTTCGGGCGGAATGTACGTTATCCGCAATATGGTTTGGACCGAGGGGATTTTTGTCGCGAACGACTTTTGGCGCGGCGTCAAATTGAACTTTTGGAATGCTCTTCAAGCGGCGCTGTTCTTCTCCCTCATCATGCTCCTTTGTAAGTCGCTTATAAATATTACCGAGTTGTCCATCGTTACCCAGTCGCTGAGCAAGGGACAACGAGTTTGGTTCCGCATTTCCGAGGCGTTCAGCGGTATCGTCATAGCGCTTGCCGCGATGATGTCCCTTTGGATGATTGCGCTCGGAGTAAACTATAAGCAAGGGGTTTGGACGCTCATTAAAAATTCTTTCCTCATGACGATAGGCATGTTGCCGCAGTCATTGTTTTTCGGCGTGCTTGCGCTTCTTCCGTTCGGGCTCTTTTTAATCGGCGGAGGCATTTTTACGTTGATTGCGGGTATGCTTCTCATTCTGTTTGCTTTCGCGTATGCCTTGCTCGTGTGGTTGGACTTCGCACAGTGGGCGTTCGATAAATTCATTAACCCCAATATCAAAGGGGCGAAGGTCGGCAGAGGAATTTACAACAAAGACGGGACAAGCGCCTTGGAGGGCGGAGAGAGTGAAGCGGCTCTTCAATATAAGCGCGCCATTTTGGCCGCCGGAAAATCCAAGTTAGTTTCCCGTCCGATTAAACCGATCGATGACTCGTTGCAGGTATACGAGCTTCCGCAGTCCTTCACGCGGGAGGACTTGCAGCGCCTTAGAGAGAGTAAACAAAATATTGCAGAGGATACCGAAGCCTACGAGCAGGAGCATAAGAACGATAAGAGATACGTAGACTATAATAAACAATTCGAGGAACGGGAAAAGGCTTTGCAGGAAGAAACGGACAAAAAGGGCAGGAAGAAAAAGAGAAAACCGCCCAAGATGCTCGGGGAATAATTCCAGGACTCAGCCGGATTATCTGTCCGGCTGGGCTTGTTTTAAGGAGAAGAAGATATGGAACGGGAAGCGGCTTATGCAGGGCTTGCCGATTGGTTCGAATATCTCAACGATGACTGCGGCTATGAAAATTGGTCGCAGTATTTAATTGCGAAACTCGGCGCATTTCCGTTGAGGAGCGGACTCGATATCGGCTGTGGCGGCGGATGGTTCACGCGAGCTTTTCATCGCGCGGACTATGCGATGACGGGGTTGGATATTTCTCCCGAAATGTTGAACTTCGCCATGCGGCGTTCCCGACAGGAGGGAGCGAATATCCGATATTTGCAAGGAGATATAGCAAGGTTCAAGACGCCGGAAAAATTCGATTTTGCTACTGCCGTCAATGACTGCGTCAATTACATTCCCAAAGAAAAACTCAAAAAAGCGTTTGGAAACGTCCGTTCCGCGTTAAATAAAAAGGGGATATTTCTTTTCGATATCAGTTCTCCGCGCAAATTTCGCGAAAAGATTGCAAATACTGTTTGCGCGGACGATCGGGAAGATGTCGTTTATCTTTCTTTTAATACTCTTGAAGGAGACAGAGTAACGATGGACGTCACTCTGTTCGTTCGGTACGGTGACGGCGCGTTTTCCCGTCGGGACGAAAGGCACATTCAATATATTTACGAGGAGGAAGAAATCGTTTCCGCGTTGTGCTCTTGCGGGTTTACGGTTCTAAAAACGGAAGGTCATCTCGGAGAAGATAAAACTTTGAGCGACCGACTCGTTTTTTTGGCACAGCGGAACTGAGAATATGGGAATATGGAGAACGTTTTAAGGACGCTCATTCGTGACGAGCGGGTTTCCTTGACTTTGATAGATGCGACGGAGATTGTCTCAGAAGCGATAAGACTGCATCATTTGACTCCTTCCTCGTCGATTATTTTAGGAAAGGCATTGGCGGCGGCAACATTTATGAGTGCCTGTCTGAAAGAGGAGACCGGAGAAATATCGGTAACCGTCAGGGGCGATTTCGGTTCTCTGTGCGTTTCGGGAAATCGCAAATTATATGTTCGGGGTTATATCGACTCCGTTGAAGATTGGAAATCGTGCGGTTTCGGAAACAAAGGTACGTTTACGGTTGTGCGCGACGACGATTACAGTCGCCCGTTTGTGGGGATGTGCGAGCTTCCCGAAAGCGGGGACGCGGACGGCGCGTTCGAGGAATATTATCGAATCAGCGAGCAGCTTCCTACTTTTATCGCGACGGTCGTCGAATTGTCGGAAGAGGGGAAATGTACGTTTGCTTCCGCGGCCGTTTTGCAGCCGCTGCCCTTTGCGGACGAAAAGACGGTACGGGAGCTTCCGAAGGGAAAAGATCTCAAAAAGATTGCCGAAGAGATAAAAGCAATCGGACTCAAAAAAGTCGCAGAAACTTATTTTTCGGCAAAATCGGTGGGATTGGAGCTGCGGGAAGCGGCATATAAATGTAATTGTTCGAGAGAGTATTTGAAAGGTGTTTTGGTTTCCCTCGGAAGAGACGAGCTGGAAAAAATTTTACGGGAAGAGGGTGAAATAAAGGTACATTGTCATTATTGCAATAGGGATTACCGCTTTACGAGGGAAGACGTAAAAGAGATGTTTCCGTAACGAGTCGGTCCGGAAACCAAGAAAGGAGTTTGCATGACGGAACGGAAGGTGTTGAAAATAGATTTCAGCAGGAATCGCCTGCGCGAAAGAGCGGAAAAATATTACGACGAAGGGAATTATCTCTCCGCCCTCCGTTTCACGTACAAGGAAATGTCTTTATACGGCGGAAACGGGGAAACTTATATGATGCTCTCCGATATCTATGAAAACATGGAACTCTATTCTTCCGCGGTGAATTGCTGGTTCCGTTTTATGGATAACTGTACGGGAGACGATTTGCCCGATATTTATGAGGGGCTCGCGGTCAACTACCTGAATATGGGAAACGAAGCGCAATCGGCTTTTTATTATAATAAACTCATCGATGCGGACGATACCCTTACGGAAGAAAATAAATTGGAGATAGCCGAAACGTTCGCACGGGATAAACGGAGCAATTTCCGTTTTGTGTATCCGCCGCGCTTTGCGGACTATTCGGGCGAGACGGAAGCGGGAGCCCGCGCTTTGAAAAACGGGGACTGTAAACGCGCGATCTCGATTCTGTCCAAAGTAGAAAAGGGATCGCCCGATTACGAACGCGCTCGGGAAATTCAGGCAGTAGCATATCTCCTGTCCGGACGGGCGAAGGAAGCGGAAAAAATTTGTCTCGCACTCATCGATGAAAATCAAGGAAACGTTCAAGCGCTGGCTACGCTCGCAGCGGTATATACCGAACAGGGAAAACACGAAGAGAGCAAAGCGGTGGCATTCCGACTTTGCGGGCTGAAAAATCTTACGCCGGAAGAGCAGTATAAAGTGGCTACGGTCTGCTGCGAAAACGATCTTCACGAGCAGGCTTTGCAGCAATTCCTCGCTTTGGAAAAAGAAATTCCCTATGACGGAAATATGCTTTATTTCAAGGGTGTGGCTGCCTATAAGAGCGGAAAAACGGAGCTCGCGATTTCCGCGCTGGAAACGCTGTGTACCATTTATCCCGACGCCGCCGTGGCGGAATACTATCTCAAAGCGATCCGCCGCCGTCGGGAAAATCCCGAAACGGAGCCGGAACCGGAAATGACTTATTTTTATAAGATTCCGCAGGCGGAACGGGCGAAACGTTGTCGGGCGCTCTTAAAAATCGGAAAATATCCGCGCGCGGAAGCGGAATTGTTCGGAGCACTTGCTTTGAAAGAGGGATATTTCCGCTGGTGTTTCGACGAGATGGACGGGATGGAGCACGACTTGCAGTATCTCGCCATCGTCACGGCGGAGCACGCCCGCGCGGACGGATTTCTTCGCGATATGCTTCTCGACTGCGAGGTGTCGGACGTCCTCAAAATAGAAGCGCTGCGTCTCTTATATTCGAGAAATGAAGATAACACTTTCGGTGTGGTCGTCTGCAATATTTATAGGGATTTACACCTCGCACGGATAAAAATCGGCAAGAGAAAACATAAACGGTTTGTAGAAGCTCATGCAAAGGTCGCTTCCAAATTTACGATCATCAACGACGTTTACGGCGATAAAATCAAAGCGATGACGGAGTACGTCTATCGGGTTTTTGTTAAGAAAGATTGTTGGGCGCTTGCGGAAAGTTCCGATGATCTTGCCTGCGCGATTTATTTGCTCGGCGGGCTCAAAGAAGTAGGAAAAGATTCAAAGACCGCTTCGCCCGCGTTTGACGCGCATTCGGAGAACGTGGATCGAATTATGGCGGCGGTTTTATCGAAATAACGTTGATGAAGCTCGAAATTCGCCGCGGCATATTCCGCGACGGGAAAATGCGGCCGAAAGCACGAAACAATAAGACCTGCAAATAAAAGTCAAGAGAAATGAAGAAGGAAATTGAAAAAAT